>ERZ772871.7-NODE-7-length-409133-cov-152.367_pt1 | contig 409133 bp, 353 predicted proteins | sample MGYA00511899_ERZ772871 | MGnify/ENA primary metagenome ERZ772871 (study PRJEB29015, sample SAMEA2737693) | human gut metagenome | biome: human gut; feature: human-associated habitat; material: faeces | place: China | collected 2012 ...
ACCCATGATTCCGGCACCTCAAACGGCACGTTCTCATAATGGGGCGTATCGGAAGGAAAAAAGGAGAGAAAAAATCCTCTCCTTAACTCTAAACCATGTATTAGACATTTAAGTTTTTCATCGGCAATCCATAATTGTTTTGGTTGAAAATTTATATGCAGCATATTCACATTCATACTAATCAGCCTTCTTCATTCTAATGGTACAAGTTACATTTGATAAATAGAATAAGAAACAAAGCACTTATTCTTCATTTATCCGATAAATAACCATCGGAAACAATGCTGTCATTGCAGCAGGTTTGATCGTGACAAGAGAGGTTCCGGCAAATACAGTTGTGGGCGGTGTTCCTGTCAGACATATCCGTAATATCAAGGAATAAAGAAAGGAGAAAACAATAGAAAGTTATAAGCAAATATGCCCTCATGCTCTCATTATGTATATAATCCATTGATAATGAGTGTTAAATGAATTATGGTAGCATGTTTTTGAAGAAACAATTTGCCCTCATGCTCTCACTGTTTAATTATACTGATTATTATTTAATATGTTTATATTCAATGTGATATAGCTGAATTCATTTCAAAATCACTCAGATGAGAAAAGAGTCTATTTTGCCGTTTTAGGTGAAGAAAAATGGCATAATGCCTACAAGATCCCTTTTATATACACGAATCTTATCATATTTTGCTAGGAGAAACAACGGTAACTACTGCATTTTAGGGAGTTCTTGATAGTTTATATAGAGATCATTATATGATAATCGGTCATTCATATTGCAGTTCTTTACTATGGGAAATTGCTTAATCACGTTTGTGATTAGACTTAATCACACTTGTGATTAACTTTAGTCACATTTGTGATTAGAGTTAGTCACACTAGTGAGTAAGCAATTGCGAATAATAGAAAGAACAAATAGCAAAGTACGATGAGTAGAACTTGTCAGCATGAAAATGTAATCGGATGTTTGTAAAATAGAGTATACTGTGATGAAAAAGCTCAAAATGCGATGGTTGACAAACTTTTGAATTAAGACTTTGTATGTGTTCATGTTGTTGGATATCAGATAGATATACTCTTTTTGTTTGTTCTGTAGAATGAGGGCATGAGGGCAAAGATACTTTTTGAAATATGCTATCATCATTCATTCAGTATTTCATTATCAATATGTTAACTTCTTAGTGAGAGCATGAGGGTATATTTGCTTATAACTTTCTATTAATATTGGTGTTATGTTGAGTCGATTTATTGTGAAATACAGAAGTGTTTTTAATGCTTGTTGTAGCAATTATTAAAAATAATCGCTAAGAAACGTTTTTCCTATTTAAGAAATTATTATATTTGTACCGACTATTCTACTATGGCGTAGTAGAACGTTACATATTTTAAGAAGCGTTATTGAAATTATCTTCTATCGTCAAACTTCGCAACTTTGAACTGTACCTGAAGATGATAACAACAACGCTCACGTCTGTGTTATATACCTGCCATTACTGTGGCATCTATATATCTAATGGCGTGGGTGGCTGTTGTTTATCTAGGTACAAGGCAATGCGAAGGCCCGACGATAAGATAAACAAGATACAGCCCTCACGCTTTTTTATTGTTAACAGCCGAACAGAGGAGGGGGAGTTAGGCAAAGTCTTTTGACAAGATAGACTGATCTAACATTTACAGACGTATGAAAACAACACTGCAAGCGGGAATGCGTATCCTTATTTCCCGTTATCTGTCAAGTCGAGGTTGCGGAGACACAGTATATGTCACCGGACCGCCAGGAATCTTCTGCCCACAGACGGCAATTATAGCATCTTTCTATAAAAAATATTCTATGGTATATAATTGGGGCGTATAATGTCTGAACAGAATCATTGAAAAATTATAATCTAAATTTATTGTACGGAAATTATGGAAACAAACAATATGGAAATGTATGAGGCTCCTAAAGTGGAGATTATCGAAGTAGAAGTGGAAAAAGGATTTGCAGTAAGTGGTGGAACAGAAGACTATGACCAACATCCTTGGTAATTGAAATAAATAATTTAAAAACATACACGTATGAAAAAGATATTGTTCACATCTTTGGCTGTTCTTGGATTAGGAATAACCGGTTGTTCCAATGAAGATTTGGGCGTGGCGAAAAGTGGCGTTGATGAAGTATGTGCCACTATGGGAGATGCTGAATCGCGTACTGCTATGAATGGCAATTCTGTCGTTTGGAGTACAGGTGACGAGATTGGCATTTTTGTAACGAATGGAAGTTCTTCTACATATACTAACACTAATTATTCATTATCCAGTGGAGCCGGGACCAAGAACGCAGGGTTCTCAGGAGTACTGGAAGGTGAGAATCCTGTAAAGAAAGCTGCTTTTTATCCTTATGGCAGCGATGCTTCTTATGATGGAAGTAAAATATCATTAACGTTGAAGGATACCTATAATTATAAGGAAGGAGAAAACAGCAGTGCTCTTATGGCTTGCCAAATAAATGAGAGCGCACAGGATGTCTTGGCATTTAAAAATGCAGGTGCTTTGATGAGCGTAACTGTCAATAATATCCCGAAGGACTATATTTGGGCGAAATTGACTTCTATGACCGCTCAAGGAAAAACTACTGCTCCAGCCATTGCAGGAAATGCACAAATAGCATTCGCCGAAGGTATCCCTACATTGACAACCACAGGAACATTAAATTCCTCATCCATAACTATAAACTTTACTGCTGGCAATGACGTGACCAGTAAAACATTCTATTTCCCGTTGCCTGTAGCCGAGTATCCTGCCTTGGAACTTTCCATTGGTAATGGCTCTACAAGCCAGGTTTTAAAGACAAAAGCTTTAGATGCTAAACGTAACGAACGTTATACCACAACTATAACGTTGGATGAAGTATCCGGAAGTGTACCGACAACAGTTGAAAGTGTATCAGCGGTAGCCGATGCTTTAGCAACAACTAATTCGGTTTCTGTGACTGATGTGGCTCCAACTGAAGCCAGTCCTACAGTTTCAATACCGAAAAAAAATACACCGGCAGAAAATGTCAGCATATCCTTTGAAAATATTTCTACTACTGCTACTGTTGCTATAAAAGAAGCGAGCACTGGCGCTAGTGGTAATTCAGCACCTGAAAACGTGTTGGTATCTGTACCGCAATTAGATACTGCGCCTAAATTTGAGATAAATCTGCCTTCTTCTACCGTAACTTTGGCTGCCAATGGCGAAACAGCTACTTATGATGAAGTAACGGCAACTACTGCTGCAAATACATTGGTTCTTGATAAAGGGATTACGGTTAATACATTGAAGGTAAAAGCCGGTAATGTAAGAGTGAAGAGTGGTGCCAAAGTAACAGCCATCAGTCGTGAAAGCGGTAACACTTCAACTGTCATTATTTATAAAGAAGAGGGGGCTGAATTACCCAATCTGTCCGGTAATGACGCATTTGAAGTAGTTGATGCTGCCGTAGCCGACTTGCAAAATGTCGCAAAAAATGGTGGAACTTATACTCTTGCCACAGACTTGACGGGAGATTTTACTATTTCCGCAACAAAGGAAGTTATCATCAATTTGAACGGTCATAAAATTACCAACAAATCTGGTGATACATTTACCGTAAACAAGGATAGTAAACTGACAATCAACGGAAATGGTACAGTGGATAATGTAAGTCATGGGAAGACTTGTATCTATAATAACGGTACAGTAATTCTTAATGACGGAACCTATATTAGAAGTAAGGAAAACGGTCAGAATTCAGAAAGTTCAGGTGGTAACAGCTATTATAATATTCTGAATCATGGCGAGATGACGATTAATCCAAATGTGGAGATATCGCAAAACGGGCATTATTCTTCGATGATAGCCAATGGGTATTATGATTATACCAATACGAATCCGCGAAATGGATATGTAAGTGGTACCAATCATCAGAATCCTTCACTTATCATAAACGGTGGTACATTTGCCGGAGGTCTTAATACCATTAAAAATGATGATGGAGCCCAGCTTGTCATCAACGACGGTACGTTCACCAATATGTCTCAGGCAACCGTACAGAATCATCATGTGGCTGAAATCAAAGGAGGTACATTCAATACGACTGGTTCCGCTCAGTATGTGGTGGATAATGAAGGTCATAATGGTGCAGCCAATGACTTGGGACAGATGACTATCAGTGGTGGTACACTGAATGGCAAGATTTATGTGGTTGGTGCAGGTGCATCGCTGGCTGTTACCGGTGGTACTTTTTCCGATCCGTCCGCACTTTTATACTTAAGCGGTAATGCTAACGTGAAGATACGTTTGAATGGAGACGCTACTTGTAATGGCTTTAAAACGCAAAGTGGACAATCTGTAGAATTGGACTTGAACAACCATGTGCTTACACTTGCTAAACCGACCGTTGGCTCGGCTGGCACAGAAACGAACAGTTGTCAATTGTTGAAAGGTTCTACCGTTACTATGAAAAACGGAACACTGGCAAGTGATAATGATAAAATTATGATTCAGAACTACTGTAATTTGACGTTGGATGCTATGACAGTGAAGGGGCTAAATGCCTTATATGTATTGAGTAACAATTGTGGTAATATTTTGATTAGCAATACTACGATTAATGCCGGAACTGGTGCATATGCATTTGATGTTTGCGGCTATTCAACCTACACTGACGGAGTTAAAGTAACTGTTAAAGGTACTAGTATTATTAATGGTAACGTGGAATTATCAAAAAGTACCGGAAACACCGAACCTATGGAATTGAATATTGAGGGTGGTACTTTTAACGGCAATTTGGTTGTTGATTCATCGATAACAAATGCTTCCTCTATCATTAACGTGACTGGTACTCCTTCTTTTAAAGGAACCGGTTGGGATAGTTATAAAAAATAAGAGAATTATTTGCTATCATGTTATTAGTCATGGCAGAAAGTGATTTGTAATAAAAGAAGGTCGTCCTGTCTCGAAAGGTCGGGCGGCTTTCTTTTTTTAAGATTAGAAGATTATGAAACTTAATCCCCATTTCAAACTCCGCTCCATAGCCGGAGAAATAATAATTGTGAACCAAGGTGTTCCCGATACTGATTTGACCCGTATTATTTCCTTTAATTTTTCCGCTTGCTTACTTTGGAAACGACTTTCGGGAAAGGATTTCACTTTACAAGAGGCAGCCTTGGTGTTGGTGGAATCTTATCATATTCCTCAAGAGCAGGCCGAAAGAGATGTGGTGATTTGGGCAGATGCACTAAAAAAATGTTCAGCCTTACTTGATTGATATAACAATGGATATAATACTCGATAAACCGGAGCAAATGCTATTTGCCTTGCTCCGATCCGCGTTGAACAGCACAAAGCCGGTTAGTGAAATCCTTTTTACCGATATATCTCCTGCCCTTTGGCAGGCGTGTTACAAACTAGCTTGCACTCAGGGAGTGATGGCCTTGGCATGGGACGGAATACAGACCCTGCCGGCCTGTTTGCAACCCCCGAAGGCTTTGAAATTAAACTGGGCGATGGCGGTAGAGAACTATGAAAAACGCTACCGGCGGTACTGCCATACCATAGCCGAACTTTCAGCTTTTTATAAAACGCATGGCATTACCACGGTCCAGTTGAAAGGAGTGGGCCTCTCCACCTATTATCCCATTCCTTCGCACAGGGAAGGGGGAGATATAGACATCTTCACTTATTCGGCAGACCATTCCCGGAAAAGTGATGCCGAGGCCAACCGGCTGGCAGACCGGTTAATGGAAGAAAAAGGAATAGAGGTAGACCTTGAACACTCCGAAAAGCATAGTATGTTTTACTATAAAGGTATTCCGATAGAAAATCATAAAACCTTCATTAATTCGGAAACATACCGTATAGCGGTGAAGATGGATAAGCTCCTTCAAGAACTATTACAACCCGTATCGGCGGAATTGGATGGAAAATATCCCATTTTCATTCCATCTTCCACTTTTAATACAGTATTTCTCGCTTTTCATGCCGCCCAGCATTATGCACGCGGCCTGGCACTTCATCATCTTTGCGACTGGGCTTGTCTGCTGAATAGATACGGCCTGCATATTCCTGAGGAAGTGACGGATATTCGTTTTAGAAATATGATGCTGGCAATGACTCACCTTTGTAATGATTATTTAGGAACTTCCGTTCCTGTATATGGAGGAGAAGGGTTGGCGGAGGAAATCTTGCGGGAAATCATCCGGCCACCCTATACTAAGTTTGTTCCGGCGAAGAATAAATGGAGCATTCTGGTTTATAAAACCAAACGTATGCTGCATACTCATCGTGCGTGTAACAGCGTGTTGCGCATTTCACTGTGCAAATGGGTTGGAAATTCTATTCTGTTGCATCTGCGTTCTCCCTATACCATCTTCCAAACGGAACGAAAATAAACGGTTTATGTTGAAAAGAATCTGCCGTTTGTTGTTGCCTGATGAAAGGAAAATGGGGATAAGGGTGGTTTGTGCCGTATTTCTTTGCGCATTACTTAACTTTGCCGGACTCGCTGCCCTGTTGCCTGTCTTGTTTTTTCTGTTGGATGACGGGAGGGATAAAGATGCCGCCCTGTTATTTTGTCTGGTGGCAATAGTCTTTATTTTGGTGAAAAACGCTTTGGTAGCGGGGCTTTCACGTTTTCAAAACCATTTTCTGATGTCTCTTTACCGTCGGCTCAGCTTTTCTCTCTTTACTTCTTACTATCAACGGGGATTATTATTTATACGCAGCAGGGGGAGTATCCGGCTGGGCTATGAGGTAAACTATATTTGTTATGCTTTTTCTTTAAATCTTCTTTCCTCCTTGCTTCGCATGACAGGAGAACTGCTGCTTATTTTATGGGTGACGGCAGCTTTGTTGGTTTACGCTCCGTTGACGGTACTGATGCTGTATATTGCCTTTCTGCCTTTTATGTTGATTTACGGATGGGGGATCAGGAAACCGATGCGCCGTTATGGTGAGCAGGAGCAGCAGGCTCGTCGTGAGCAGTCCCGGCTGGTCACGGAAACGATGAAAGGGTATGCCGAATTGGAACTGAATGCGGCGTTTCCTTTTTTTCAGCAGGCATTCGCCGAGAGGATAAGGAAAATCAGTGAGAGCCGTTTGAAACTGGAAATGATACAGCATCTTCCTCTTTGCCTTTCCGAAATGGCGGTCATATCGGGGCTGACCTTGCTCACCGTTTTCGGAACAGGAGATATCAAAGCGCTGGTAGGTGTCTTTGCTGTGGCGGCTTTCCGGCTGTTACCCGCTTTGCGCGGCATCTTAGGTGGTTGGACACAAGTACAGAATGCGGTCTATTCTCTGCGGATTATAGAGGAAGGGTTGGGGGATAAGGGGATAGAAACAGTTTCTCCATCATGGGGGCAGGAAGCGTTTTCTTTTCAAAAAGAGATACGGATAGAACACCTCACCTATGCTTATCCTGAAAGTAAAGAGGTTCTAAAGGACTTTTGTTGTACTATTCGTAAAGGGGAATATGTAGGTATCTGTGGTGAGAGTGGCGTGGGTAAGTCTACCTTGTTTTATCTGCTTTTGGGATTTGTCACTCCGGATAAAGGCGCTATTCGGATAGATGGCAGGCCGCTTGTCGATGTGCCGAGGCAGGAATGGCATCGCAAGGTGGGATATGTGCAACAGGAAGTGTTTGTGCTGGATGGGACCTTGGCGGAAAATATTGCTTTGGGATGCCGGTTTATAGATAAGGAATGGGTAGCGGAGATAGTGAGGCAGGTGAGATTGGATGCTTGGGTGGATGAATTGCCGCAAGGAATGGATACTCCTTTGGGTGAAGGGGGAGGAAGGCTTTCGGGAGGTCAGAAACAACGGGTAGGCATAGCCCGTGCTTTGTATAAGAAAGCGGAGGTGCTTCTACTGGATGAGGCTACTTCTGCATTGGATAATGAGACTGAACGGGCTGTCAATGAAATGCTTCTCAGTCTGATGAAGGAGTGTAGGGGGCTGACTATTCTTACGATAGCCCATCGGGAAAGCTCATTGGCATATTGTCATCGTGTAATCAGATTAAATGGAAAAGACAATGGATCAAATTTATAAAATAGGTGGCCACTGCTTCGCATTGCCGGACGAAAGGTTGATGGAGGTGGTGGATGGTATCAGCGGTTTCAAGCCTTTTATTTGGCAACCGGATCTGGTTTTGGTAAAAGATGTATACGAGGGTGCTTGGTTGCCGGATTTTACTGTTTGGGAGGGAAACGGTTGGGATTTTCCGGCTTTTCAGAGAAAGTCCTATGGGTTCGGATATGAAGATGTAACCGGTACTTTCGGTGTGAGTGGGGATAGTTTTTTGTTGGAACTGGCTCCGCAGGGAGAACCGTCGCTTTATCTCCGGACGATGGGTGAAACTGGGAAAGGTATCTGTTTATATGGTCATTATTCTCCCCGTCTTTTAAGATTTGCCTTATGGATGGGGTATGGCCTGATGACGGTACGGAAAGATACGGTTGCCTTGCATGGCAGTTGTATTGTTTATAAGGGGAAAGCGGTTCTTTTTTTAGGTGAAAGCGGAACCGGCAAAAGTACCCATACTCGTTTGTGGAGGGAAAATATAGCAGGAAGTAAGTTGCTGAATGATGACAGTCCCATTGTGCGTTATGAAGAGGGGGGCGTGTGGGTATATGGCAGCCCGTGGAGTGGGAAGACTCCTTGTTATAAGGCGGAATGTTATCCGTTGGCCGGATGTGTACGTTTGTCACAAGCACCGTATAATAAGATACGGAGATTGAACACTTTGCAGGCTTATGCAGCTTTGCATCCGTCTGCTCCTCCTGCATTTGCATACGAGGAGGAATTATACAGTGGGGTTTGTAGTCTGTTGGAAAAGATGGTTTCATCCATTCCTGTTTATCATCTGGAGTGTTTGCCCGATGCGGAGGCGGTGAAATTAGTATGTCGTACTTTATATGGAGATGGGTATGAAGCGGATAGCGAATGAATGTTTCTTTGCGTGGGTGGAGTCGGAAATCAAAAGTGGCAGGAGTGTGAAGTTCCGGGTGAAAGGCAATTCCATGATGCCTTTACTGAGAAATGGGAAGGATGAAGTGGTGGTGGGGCCGTATGATAAGGAGGAGTTGAAACTTTTTGATGTCATTCTGTTCCGGCAGACAGACCGGTATGTATTGCATCGGATTATTCAAAAAAGAGGCAGTCGTTATTTGATGCAGGGAGATGGCGTTTGTCGTTTTTATGAGGAATGTGAGGACACGGATATCATCGGGGTGGTGAGAAGGGTATGCAGACCTTCCGGAAAGAAGATTGAAACAGATTCCGCCTGTTGGCGGTTGGAAAGCCGTTTGTGGTTGGGACTTGGTGGATGCAGAGGAATGGTGTTGCGTGTCCTGAATAGATTGGGTTGTTGGCTCCTTTTTTGACGAAAGCCGTCAGCTTGGAAGGAAATATTATTCATAAAGCAGGTATTTCTCTCTCATCTTTTTGTAGGCTTCCAGTTCATTCTGCCATCCTGCACGGATTTCTTCTTCACTGGCTCCTTTCGTGATTTGTTCCCTTACGGTACGGTTCCCTATCAACAGGTCGAACCATTGTGGGCGGGTAAAGAACTTGTCCGCTTTTCCAAGGTCTTGATAAGCTTGATAATAGGTGATGATGTATTTTAAAGAGAATCCTTTCGGGGCGGTGATATGGCGGAGATTATTGCCATAGCAGTATTGGTTTTTATACATCGGATTCTTATCAAAGCCTTCCAAGGCTTCCGGTCTGAAAGAAAAGGAGGAGATGCGGATATCCGGTGAACCGATTACTTGAAAAGGATAAAGAGTACCTCTGCCCACACTGATGGCTGTACCTTCAAACGGGCAGAGTGAAGGATATAAGGCAATTGCTTGGTCGTTGGGCAGGTTGGGAGAGGGCTTTACCGGAAGCGAATAGGGTTGTCCGTGTTTCCAACCTTCTACGGGGATAACGGTCAACGCGCATTTTTTGCCATTGGATAACCAGCCTTCACCATTGATCATTTGAGCCAACTCGCCTACAGTGCAACCGTGTAAAATAGGTATGGGATGCATGCCCACGAAACTTTTCTGATTTTTCTGTCGCACAGGACCGTCCACATAATCGCAAGGATTGGGACGGTCTGTGATGACCAGTTGTTTCCGGTTCTCGGCACAAGCTTCCATTATATACTGCATGGTGCTGATATAGGTATAGAAACGGGCGCCTACATCCTGAATGTCAAACACAATCAGGTCTATATCCTGTAGCTGTGCCGCAGCCGGCTTTTTATTTTTACCGTAAAGGGACAGGATGGGTACTCCTGTACGGGTATCTTTTCCGTTCTTGATGGTTTCTCCGGCATCGGCGTCACCCCGGAAGCCGTGTTCGGGAGCGAATACCTTTTTTATTTGTATATGCGCTGCCAGCAGGGTGTCCAACAGATGAGTTTCTCCTACCCTGGAGGTTTGGTTTACAACCAATGCTACACGCTTCCCTTTTAATATAGGTAAGAGGTGGTCCATCTGTTCGGCTCCGGTAATAACTTTTTGCGCGGTCACGGCGTTGAAAGTAAACAAGAGGCAGCATAGGAAAATGTATTTTGTTTTCATAATATGTGGTGATTATTTTGTAATATTGCACAAAAATAAGAATTTAATTGAGAATGGACGCACTTGCTATCATTAATAAATATTATCCTGAAGATAATGAACTGAAACATATCCTGCTGACGCATAGCCGTTCGGTGGCCGATAAAGCGTTATGGATTGCCGGCAAGCATCCGGAATTGAATCTGGACAAGCAATTTTTGGAAGAAGCGGCAATGCTGCACGATATCGGTATTTTTATGACAGATGCTGATGGTATTTGTTGTTTCGGATCTTATTCTTATATTTGTCATGGATATTTGGGGGCTGATCTGATGCGGAAAGAAGGATTCCCGCGCCATGCGTTGGTCTGTGAGAGACATACGGGGGCAGGTATATCTTTGCAAAGTATTATTGACCAGCAATTGCCCGTTCCTCATCGGGATATGGTTCCGGTATCACTGGAGGAACAGGTTATCTGCTTTGCCGACAAGTTTTTTTCAAAGACACATCTGGACAAGGAAAAAAGCGTGGAGAAGGCGTTAAAGAGTATTTCACGTTATGGGGAAGATGGGATAATCCGTTTTAACCATTGGTGCGAATGTTTCTTGTAAGCCTTAAAAATAAATTAAATATCCGCTAAATAGTTCATTATTGGCGGATAATGCTTAATTTTGCCCCTCAAAAGCGTAAATGATTTGTGAATGACGCCACTAAAACGACATAGATTTATAACATTCCTACTACTATTTGCATGCCTGTTGCTTTCTTTAAGTACGGGTGCTCAACGCAGAAAGCGGAATTCTGCATCCGGCAATGATTCCCTGAAAGTAGATAGTACTTTGGTAGATACGTTGTCTATTGATACGGTTGCACCTAAAAAGAAGCAGCCGTTGGATGCGCCTGTTATTTATGAAGCAAATGACTCTATCGTATTCACTGAGGGCGGATATGCCCATCTGTATGGTGACGGTAAGGTGAACTATGAGAAAATTGAATTGACCTCTGCTGTGATTACAATGAACATGGATAGCAGTACGGTGTATGCCCGTGGTGTTCCCGATTCGGTTGGCGTGGAAAAAGGTACTCCTATCTTTAAAGATGGCGAGACTCCGTACGAGTCAAAAATCATGCGTTATAACTTCAAGTCGAAGAAAGGTTTCATCAATAATATTGTAACTCAGCAAGGTGAAGGGTATGTAACCAGTGAAGAATCAAAGAAAGGTTCCAATGATGAGCTTTATCTGCGTCACGGACGATACACTACGTGTGATAATCACGAACATCCTCACTTTTATCTGAAGCTTTCTATGGCGAAAGTACGTCCCAAGAAGAATGTAGTATTTGGTCCTGCCCAGTTGGTGGTAGAGGATGTGCCGTTGCCTCTTGCTATTCCTTTTGGTTTTTTCCCGTTCAATAGCAGTTATTCGTCAGGATTCATTATGCCTACATACGGTGATGAAATGAATCGTGGTTTCTATTTACGTGATGGTGGATATTATTTTGCTATCAGTGATCGTATGGATTTGAAAGTGCTGGGTGAGATTTTTACAAAGGGCTCATGGGGACTTTCCACGCAGTCCAATTATAATAAAAGATACAGATATAGTGGTAATTTCAATGCCAGTTATTTGGTAACGAAGACAGGTGAGAAGAATATGCCGGACTATATGGTTACAAAAGACTTCAGAATTGCATGGAGCCACAGACAGGATGCCAAGGCCAGTCCCAACAGTTCTTTTTCGGCTAATGTGAACTTTGCAACCAGTAGTTATGACCAGCGTAACCTGAGTAGTTTGTATAATCCGCAGCAATATTCAAATAATACCAAGACGTCTAGTGTGAGTTATTCGCGTAACTTTCCCGAGATAGGATTGAATTTGTCCAGTACATTCAATATTTCTCAGAATACACGGGACTCTTCTATCAGCGTGACGTTGCCGGACTTGAATATTTCATTGAACCGTATTTATCCGTTCAAGCGTAAGAAGGCGGTAGGTGATGAACGTTGGTACGAAAAAATCTCACTTCAGTATACCGGTCAGGTGACGAACTCTATTAATACCAAGGATAATCTGATTCTGAAGCAAGGATTGAATAAATGGACCAATGGTATGCAGCACAAAATTCCTATCAGTGCTACATTTACCTTATTCAAATATATCAATATCGTGCCTTCTTTTAACTATACCGAGCGTTGGTATATGCGCAAGGTAGAGCAGAGTTATGATCCGTCGGCACCTAATAATGTGCGGAGAGATACAATCAACGGTTTCAACCGTGTGTATAACTATGATTTGAGTTTGCAGGTGAATACCAAGATGTATGGTTTCTACAAACCGTGGAAGAAATTGTTTGGTGACAAGATTGAAATGATCCGTCACGTCTTTACTCCTTCGGTTAGCATGAGTTATGCGCCGGATTTCAGTACGTCTAGGTATGGATATGTGGGAACGTATACTTATACTGATACGGATGGAGAGGTACGTACTCAGACTTATAATCCATATGAAGGTTTGCCTTACTCCTTCTCACCCAGTGGTAAATCCGAGAATTTTACTTTCTCTATAGACAATAATGTGGAAATGAAAGTGAAATCCGATGCGGATACTACCGGAGTGAAGAAAATCAGCTTGATTGACCAGTTGGGGGCCAGCATTTCTTATAATGCAGCAGCTAAAGAGAAGCCGTGGGGAAACTTGAGTATGAATCTGCGTTTGAAACTGACCAAGAGCTATACTTTTAATATGAACGCCCAGTTTGCTACTTATGCTTATGAGTTTGATAAAGATGGTAAGGTAGTGGAAGGCAATCGTACAGAATGGTCATACGGACGTTTCGGTCGTTTTCAGGGGTATAGCGGTTCTTTCTCGTATACATTGAATAATGATTCGTGGAAAAAATGGTTTGGCCCGAAAGATGAAAAGGACAGTAAAGGGGATAAAGACAAGAAGAATGAAAATCTGGATGAGTACAGTGATGATGACAATGAAAACAAGGAGGAAGAAGATAATTCCGGCTTGAGAAAGACAGAGAAGGCGGCTATAGATCCGGATGGCTATATGGCTTTCAAGATGCCATGGTCATTGAGTCTGAGTTATAGTTATAGTATTCGTGAGGACAGAAGTAAGCAGATTAATATTAAGACGATGCGTTATCCTTATTCAATAACCCATTCATTGAATGTTTCCGGTAATGTGAAATTGGGTAGCCGCTGGAATGTGAATTATTCTTCAGGATATGACTTTAATACGAAAGAGATGTCAATGACAACGGTCAATATCAGCCGTGACCTGCACTGTTTCAATATGAGTTGTGGCTTGGTATTTGGTCCCTTTACTTCCTATAACTTCAGTATTCGTGCTAATTCCAGTATGCTGACCGATGCTTTGAAATGGGACCAGCGAAGCAATACGGGTAGTGCAGTGAATTGGTACTAGGAGAAACTGAGAATAAAAAATAAGAAATGGTTGCATGTTGTTATCGGCAACCATTTCTCATTTTTTTTATTCTGGTCTTTAATTTATGTCTACCATTCAATGGGTGTTTGCCCGTGTGCTTGCAAGTATTCGTTGGTGCGGCTGAAGTGCTTGTTGCCAAAGAAACCATTATAGGCTGACAGGGGTGACGGATGTGCGGAAGCCAGTACCAGGTGTTTGTTGCGGTCTATGAAGGCTCCTTTTTTCTGTGCATAAGATCCCCATAAGATGAATACAATATTTTCACGTTGTTCTGCCAGTATACGGATGGCGGCATCTGTAAATTCCTCCCAGCCCCGTCGTTGATGAGAGCCTGCTTGATGGGCACGGACTGTCAGTGTGGCATTGAGTAATAATACTCCTTGATTCGCCCAGCGGGTCAGATTGCCTGAAGTGGGGATGGGAGCACCCAAATCGCTTTGTATTTCTTTGAAAATATTTTGTAGAGAAGGGGGAAAAGGTACTCCGTCATTAACGGAAAAGCAGAGTCCGTGCGCCTGGCCGGGACCATGGTAGGGGTCTTGGCCGATAATGACGACTTTCACTTTATCAAACGGGCACAGATTGAAGGCGTTGAATATAAATCTACCCGGTGGGTAAATAGTGGTAGTCTGGTATTCGCTTCTTACAAACTCTGTGAGTTTGATAAAGTAATCTTTTTCAAATTCGGGTGCCAGATGTTGTTTCCAGCTTTCTTCTATTTGTACGTTCATAGGCTTTCTTTTTATTAAAAATGTGCGTTAAAGATAGGGGTTATTTGTAAAAATGACAAATAAAAAGAGGATGACTTTTGTATCACCCTCTTCTTCGATTGCTGATAGATTATAATCAAATAAGTTGCATACCCAATTGAGCGCATTCTTTTCTCATATCTTCGGGCCATATACTGGCTTGGATTTCACCTATATGGGCTTTCTGTAAATAAAGCATACAGAGTCGTGATTGTCCTATACCACCGCCGATACATAAAGGCAGAGTTTCATCCAACAAGCGTTTGTGGAAGTACAATTCTTTACGCTTTTCCTGTCCGCTGAGTGTCAGTTGGCGGAGTAACGCTTCTTTGTCTACACGGATACCCATAGAGGAAAGCTCAACAGAACGGTCTAATATTTTATCCCAAACCAACAAGTCACCATTCAGGCCGGGGAGTCCGGTTTCCGGATTAATTGTGGTGTAGTCATCATAGTCAGGTGCACGCAGATCATGTTCTTTACCGTCACTCAGTTTACATCCTATACCTATAATAAATACAGCACCATATTTTTGCGCAATAGCATGTTCGCGTTCTTTCGGAGTTTTGTCGGGATACATTTGGCAAAGCTCTTCTGAGTGGATGAAATGAATGTCATGTGGCAGGAAGGGTTTGATCTGCGGATACATTTCGCATACCATATATTCTGTGCGGCGCATGGCTGCATAAATACGGGTTACTATTTGTTTCAGGAAATCAACTGTGCGTTGTTCTTTGGTAATTACACGCTCCCAGTCCCACTGGTCTACATATAGTGAGTGGAGATTACCTAATTCCTCATCAGCCCGGATGGCGTTCATGTCGGTATAGATGCCATAACCCGGTTCTATATTGTAATCGGCCAAAGTCAGCCTTTTCCATTTTGCCAATGAATGGACAACTTCGGCCTGTGCGTCCCCCAAGTCTTTAATAGGGAAAGATACCGGCCGTTCGGTTCCGCTCAAGTCATCATTGATACCCATTCCCTTCAATACAAATAGCGGGGCGGTGACACGGCGCAGACGTAATTCTGACGACAAGTTCTGTTGAAAGAACTCTTTTATTTGCTTAATGCCTAACTCTGTTTGTTTTAAATCAAGCAAGGCTTTATAGTTAGCTGGTTTAATTAGGTAACTCATTGTAAAATAGATCTAATTGTTTTAATTGCTTGCAAATATAGAAATTATTTGTGATATTGTTATATATTTGGGTAAAAATATAATCAAATTGATTGTTTTGTTCTTAAATTAATGTGCAAAATATTATTTTGATAGATAAATATCTCAAATTATTAGGAGAAAGACAATATATTTTGTACTTTTGCACGTCCAAGTTTCAGACGCACCCGTAGTTCAATGGATAGAATACCGGATTCCGGTTCCGACGATATGAGTTCGATTCTCATCGGGTGTACAATTCAGTAACCTCTTTGCAAAGAATTGCAAGGAGGTTTTTCTTGTTATATCTTCTCCGTATGAACTTTTTTTTCTTTTTTGAGTTATTCCCTTATGTAACTTTTTAAAATATGCCTTAATATTTAGTTTATTCTAAAAAACAAACACTAATAAAGGATATAGTTCCTTTTATTCCTTGTATATACTAAATATACGTGCATATATTCGCTGTTGATTTTAAAATTATTTTCTTTTTGAGGTGTTTTAAAACTAACGCTTAATTAAACTTTTTTATTTAAACATTAATTTATCAACCAAATCTGAGATTCATGAAGAAAGCTCTCTTTTTTATCGTATGCCTCTGTTTTGCAATAAACATGATGGCGCAAACAAAAGCAGTAACGGGGGTGGTGGTAGATGCCACCGGTGAACCCATTATCGGAGCGAGTGTCCTGGAGATAGGGACAACAAATGGTACAATAACTGATGTCGATGGTAACTTTACTATCCAAGTGCCTGTGGGGGCGAAACTGGAGGTAAGTTATATAGGCTACAAAACACAGCAAATTGTAGTGGGGGCGTCAAACACCTACAAGGTTGTTTTAAAAGAAGATGCTGAAATGCTGGATGAGGTCGTGGTGACCGGTTATGGAATGAGTCAGAAACGTTCGTTGATGACGAACTCTATTTCGAAGTTGGACGATAAAGTGTTGCAGAATGCGGCTATGAGTAATGCGGCCCAATCCTTGCAGGGGACTGTCAGTGGGCTGCGTGTGACAAATACTTCGGGTAAACCGGGTAGTTCGCCCAATATCGTTTTGCGTGGTGGTGCTTCCATAAACAAGAATCTGGAAGGTCCGTTGGTCGTGGTGGATGGCCTTGTGCGTTCCATGGATGATATCAATCCTTCGGATATTGAATCCATACAGGTGTTGAAAGATGCGGCTTCCACAGCTATTTATGGTGCCCGTGCCAATAATGGTGTGATTCTGGTGACAACCAAGAAAGGGGTGGAAGGTAGAACACAGATTACTTACAAGTTCAAAGGCGGTGTGAACTTTGCGCGTGAAGGATATAAATATCTGGATGCCGGTGACTATTTGTATTATCAACGTTTGGGATGGCAGCGTACCAATGGCGGTACAAGTATGGAGAACCAGAAAGGTTTTGGAGTTAACTCCGGAGTGGATCTGGCTTTCATGACAGAGGCCAATAAGCATTTATTGAATGAAGGATGGCAATTTATGGCGGACCCTACAGATCCTGATAAAACTTTGATTTTTAGAAATCATGCCGGTGAGCTGCATGACCTGACTTTCCGTAATGCCGCGTTTACCCAAGATCATTATTTGAATCTGTCGGGAGGTAATGACAAAGGAACATTTTCTTCATCTTTGGGATACTATTCAGAAGATGGTCAGATTATTTCCACCAATTATCAGCGTGTGAACGGAACTATCAACGGCTCGTATAAATTGTTACCTATTTTGACAGTAAATGCCGGTGGTAGTTTTTCATGGTCTAAGATGCCCGATTTATGGACTTACGATCTGAAAAGCCCTTGGAATGGAGAAACGGGAGAGTATGAGTTGTTCTATCGTACTATGAGTATGTTTCCCACTTGGAACCCGTGGAATGAGGATGGAAGTCCTGCTGCCGGATGGAGTAATCAGGATGGTAATCCTTATTATTGGAAAGATAAGCTGACTCGTTCTACGACGAACCGTAAGACTTCGTTTAATATCGGTTTTGCTTTAGAAATTATTCCGCAGCAATTGTTTCTGAACGGAAACAGCTCTATGTATTATACCGATTATCAGTTTGAATTGTTCGAAAAGAAGTATCAGCAGATAGGTCAGGCTCCTAACACCAATCGTAATGCTTCGCAAACAAATACAAAAGTATTTCAACAACAACATGCATTGACTTTGGAATATAAAAAAGGTTTTAGCGGACATAATATCAATGCTATGCTAGGTGGCGAGTATTTTGATTATCAGTATCAGAACTTGGAGGCGCGTGTCTCCGGTGCTCCTACAGATGATATACCTACTTTGAATGCGGGTACTAATCGTACTTATACTACTTCCATCAAGACCGGTTATCGTATTCTTTCCGGTTTTGCCCGTGTTAATTATGATTATAATTATCGTTATATGGTGTCGGTGGTAGCCCGTTATGACGGTATCTCTAAACTATCTGACAATCGTTGGGGATTCTTTCCGGGTATATCCGCCGGTTGGAATGTGCATGAGGAAGCTTTCTTTAAAGATTCAAAGTTTGCGGAAGTAGTATCCTTGATTAAACCGCGTATCAGCTATGGGTTGAACGGGAATGTAAATGGTATTGGTAACTTTGATGTATATGGTAAATACGGTTCGGTGGGTGCTTATAATGGTAATCTGGGTTATTTGAATACCGGAGTGGTTAATAGTAAATTGCGTTGGGAAAAGAGTCATACGTTTGAACTGGGTCTTGATCTGGGCTTTTTCAATAATCGGGTTCACATGATTATGGACTATTATAACCGTACGACTTCCGATTTGCTGACTGATGTGAATTTGCCGGAATATACGGGATTCCCTTCGTTCAAGACGAATCTGGGTACTATCAGTAACCGTGGCTTTGAATTGGAAGCCAAGGTGAATCTGCTGACAAAGAAGGACTGGTCATGGGATGTCACCGCTAATACTTCGTTTGTGAAGAATATGGTGAAGAAGCTGCCTTTTAATGGGAATGTGAACAACCGTCAGGGGGGTGAGCAGATATGGGATCCAAAATCCAACTCGTTGGTTTGGGTAGGCGGTATTCAGGAAGGAAAAAGCTTGGGTGATATCATTGCTTATAAACAAGTGCGTATCTTGCGTGACTGGGATGATGTGAGAAACCATGCCGGTGATTTTGTGGATGAAGTTGCCAACCTGTATGGGCCGAATAAAGCTGCCGAATATGCAGGAAAGCCGGGATGGAAGCCTATTGAGCCTGGAGATGTATTGTGGGATGACAAAAATGGTGATAACATAATAAACTCATACGACCGTCAGGTGGTGGGTAATATCTATCCGAAATGGACAGGTGGTTTCTCTACCACGCTGAATTATAAAAACTGGTCTTTGTATGGTCGTTTTGACTATGCGGTAGGTCATACCATTTACAATGATTTGAAAGCAAGAATCTTGGGGCAGTATAACGGGTCGTTCAATTTGATTACGGATGTCAGAAATTCGTGGTCTGAAAACAATACGGAAACTAGTATTCCTAAATTTTATTGGGCTGACCAGAATGCGAAAAAGAACATTACCCGTTCCAATAATGGTACAACGAATCTGAACAATAATAACTCTACTTTCTATGAAAAGGGGGATTATTTGTGTCTGCGTGAGGTAACCTTGAGTTATAAATTCCCGAAGAATCTTATAAATAAGGTGTTCTTGACCGATGCGTCCGTGTATGTTACGGGACAGAATTTATTCTATATTACCGGATATGACGGAACCTCTCCGGAACCGGTTATGGATATTCAGGCAAATGGTCGTGGTGGTATAGACAATGGACGTTATCCTACACCAAGAACCGTTTTGTTTGGTTTACAATTGTCATTTTAATATGTAAAAAAGAAAAAGTATGAACATAAAAAAGGTAATATTGGCTTTTGCCGCATCGGCTATGTTGGCCGGTGGATGTACTTCGTTGGATATGGACCCGGTGAGCGATATCACTGACTTGAATTACTGGAAAACTCCGGAACAGTTTGATTCATTTGTTTTTGGACTGCATAGTCGCTTCAGAAGCCATTCGTGGAATATGTTTTTGTTGGGTGAGGCAAGAAGTGATGTCTTTGGGGGAACTCCTTTTGGTGGAGAAGCCACCCAGGGGATGGAACGTTTTCCTTATAATACATTGAATGCGGAGAATCCCGGAATCAGCGGATTTGGTGATTTGTATCAGAATATCAATCAGATGAATTTGTTTATCAGCAGGACCCTCCATGCGGATGTTCTGACTGAAAGTGCTAAGAACTATTATTTAGGACAGGTGTATGGATTGCGTGCCTACTATATGTATCAGTTATACCGTTCATGGGGAGATGCCGTGTTTACGGAAGAGCCCAGCTTGGGTTTTGAAGTGGGTAAATTGGCAAAAGCGGCGACTCCGGCTGCCGAAATCTTTGAGCAGGTAAAAAAAGATATAGAATCTTCTTTAAGTTATTTTGGGCCTGATTATACCATAAAGGAAAAAAAATCGCTGTGGTCAAAGGCTGCCACATTGATGCTGAAAGCGGATGTATATTTGTGGAGTGCCCATCGTGACGGGGGAGAAGGAGATGCCCGGACAGCAAAGAATGCGTTGGTTGACATACAGAATAATATCAGTCGTAGCAATCTGGACTTGATGGATACTTACCAGGGAGTGTTTGCTTATGATAATAAAGGTAATAAAGAGATTATCTTTACCATTCATAATGAGTTGTTTGAATACAACCTGTGGAATGGAAATAATGATTTGTTTCCGCAGGCGGATTATTTAGGGAAATTCTATAATGCGGATGGTACTTTGATAAATACGTCTGTCGAGAATAATTTCGGTATCATGCGCCTGATGGTGAAATTGGAAAACTTCAAGAAATTTCTGCCGGGAGACACTCGTCGTGACGTTACATTGAAAGATGTATATAATAAAGTGGAAAATGGCGAGTTGGAATTGGTGGGGCTGTATCCGCATAAGTATTGGGGAGTTATGAATGGAAGTACACGGGTGAGATGTGATGATTATCCTATTTATAGATATTCGGATTTGCTATTGATGCTGGCTGAGGCGAAAGTGCTTTTGGGTGAGGATCCGGCTACAGAGATAAACCGGGTGCGTCAGCGTGCGTTTGGTGATGCGTATGATGCTTCAACAGTGGGATTCCCCAATCAGGAAATTGATAAGTATCCGGCGGATGCTGTTCTGCAGGAACGTTTGTTTGAATTTATGCTGGAAGGAAAACGATGGTATGACTTGCGGCGTTTTGGCGATTCGTACGTACTTGACTATACTCCGGCGGAGTCTGCCCGTCTGCTTTGGCCTATCAACCAAGGAGCTCTTACTAATAATCCATTGTTGAAACAGACGGTTGGTTATTAAATTTTTGTCTGATAAGTATCCTTAATTGCATAAAAAGACGGTATTCTTTATGAAATTAATAAAGAAACCGTCTTTTTATTTTCTAATTTCAATAAAAACTTTTATTTTTACACCCGTAAAATTATAAATATTATGAGAAACCCTAGCTTATTACTGCTAATTGTTGTTTTTATATTAGCACCCTTCAAGTTAAGTGCGGCGGCAGATACGGTTGCTGTCCGCGAAACCCGGATTCCTGTGTTGATTGAAAGGCAGGATAATGAGTTGTTTCATTTACGTATAGAGGCTGCTCAAAGTCAGATGCTGAATGAAGTGAAGTTGGACTTCGGCAAAGACGTGAATTTAAATGAAATTGAATCTGTGAAACTTTATTATGGTGGAACTGAAAGCGTGGAGAGGAGAGGAAAGACTTATTTTGCTCCGGTAGATTATATATCTAATAATACTCCGGGAAAAACATTGGCTGCCAATACTTCTTATTCCGTTTTGAAGTCGGAAGTAAAGGCCCCGAAGCGCGAGGTTATATTGAAAGCTGACCAAAAATTGTTTCCGGGAGTGAATTATTTTTGGATTAGCCTGCAAATGAAGCCTATTGCTTCTATCTTGTCTAAAGTGTCGGCAAAAGTGGTGGAAGCTAAGATTGACGGACAGATTGCTCCTTTGAAGATAGTTCGTAAGGCGGATACCCATTATATGGGGGTAGGCGTGCGCCATGCCGGTGATGACGGGGCTGCTGCCTATCGTATTCCCGGGTTGGTCACTTCAAATAAAGGAACCTTGTTGGGGGTATATGATGTACGCTATAATAATAGTGCGGATTTACAGGAGTATGTGGAAATAGGTCTGAGCAGAAGTACGGACGGAGGGCAGACTTGGGAGAAAATGCGCATTCCGATGGCATTTGGTGAATATGATGGTCTGCCTAAAGCACAGAATGGAGTAGGTGATCCTGCCATTTTAGTTGATAAAAAGACAGGAACTATCTGGATTGTTGCTGCCTGGACACATGGTATGGGGAATGGTCGTGCGTGGTGGAATTCACAAACAGGTATGGACCGTAATCATACAGCGCAATTAATGATGGTGAAAAGTGATGATGATGGTAAAACCTGGTCGGAGCCTATGAATATAACAGAACAGGTGAAAGATCCGTCATGGTATTTCTTGCTGCAAGGTCCCGGTAGAGGTATCTCTATGGAAGATGGAACATTGGTCTTTGCCAGCCAGTATATTGGCAGTGATCGTATTCCTAATGCCGGTGTTATATACAGTAAGGATCATGGAAAGACATGGAATATCAGCACATTGGCACGCACTAATACTACTGAATCTCAGGTAGTGGAAGTGGAACCGGGAGTGCTGATGCTGAATATGCGTGATAATCGTGGCGGCAGTCGTGCCGTTTCTACAACTACAGATTTAGGTAAAACGTGGAAAGAACATGAATCTTCACGTACAGCCTTACAGGAACCGGTTTGTATGGCCAGTTTGATTAGTGTTAAAGCTAAAGAGAATGTATTAGGTAAAGACATTCTTTTGTTCTCTAATCCGAATGATACCAAGAACCGTCATAGCATTACAATCAAAGCAAGTCTGGATGGCGGGGTGACTTGGTTGCCCGAGAATCAATTGTTGTTGGATGCCGGTTGGGGTTGGGGATATAGCTGCTTAACTATGATTGACAAGGAAACAGTAGGGATTTTATATGAAAGCAGTGTGGCCCACATGACTTTCCAAGCGATAAAATTGAAAGATATTGTAAAGACCAAATAAATAATGAAACGCTGGTTTTCTAGTTTTATTGGTATGATACTGGTTTGTGCTATAACCATAGCACAAACCAGTATCTCATTACTTCCTAAACCTCAGTTGTGTAAGGATACGGGGAAGAACTTTACTATGGGAAAGGTGAAACTTTCTACTCCGGTATTGAGGCCGGAGTGGGAAGTTTTTATCATGAATGCGGGTGGTGAGATTGTTGAACACTCATCATCGGTGATTGAAGTGGAACTGGTTCCGTCTATTGATGAAGCTAGGTTAAACCGGGATGAAGCCTATCGTCTTTCTGTTTCAAACAAGCGAATAAAGATAGAGGCTGTAACAGAACAGGGTGTGTATTGGGCTATGCAGACACTTCGGCAATTGGAGCAGAAAAAAGGGAAAAGAAGCTCTGTTGCCGGATGTGAGATTGTAGACTGGCCGGCATTCAGGATACGCGGATTTATGCAGGATGTGGGACGCAGTTATATTTCAATGGAAGAATTGAAAAGAGAGATAGAGATTTTATCCCGGTTTAAGATTAATGTATTTCATTGGCATCTTACGGAAAACCAGGCATGGAGATTGGAAAGTAAAATTTTTCCTATGCTGAATGATAGTGTGAATACTATCCGTATGCCGGGTAAATATTATACGCTGGAAGAGGCACGCGATTTGGTGGATTTTTGTAAGAAACATCAGGTGTTGTTGATTCCTGAGATAGATATGCCAGGGCATAGTGCTGCCTTTGTGCGTGCTTTCCGCCATGATATGCAAAGTCCGGAAGGGATGAAAATATTGAAACTGTTACTGGATGAGGTGTGTGAGACATTTGATGTGCCTTATTTACATATAGGTACAGATGAGGTGGAGTTTACCAATCCGCATTTTGTACCCGAAATGGTGGCGTATGTACGCTCAAAAGGGAAAAAAGTAATATCCTGGAATCCGGGCTGGCACTATAAACCGGGGGAAATAGACATGACACATTTGTGGAGTTACCGTGGAAAGGCGCAACCGGGTATTCCTGCTATCGATTCCAAATTTCATTATCTGAATCATTTTGATGTTTTTGGTGATATTGTAGCTTTGTATAACAGCCGTATTTATGATCAGGCAGAAGGCAGTGAGGACGTTGCGGGAACTATATTGGCTTTGTGGCACGATCGTTTGATTGACAATGAGTGGAATCTGGTTATTGAAAATGGCTTGTACCCCAATATGCTTGCTATTGCCGAGCGTGCCTGGAGAGGGGGAGGTACGGAATATTTTGACGGACTGGGTACGATACTTCCCTCCGAAGACACGGAAGCATTTAAAGAATTCGCTGATTTTGAAAAGCGTATGTTGTGGCATAAGGAGCATACGTTTAAAGGATATCCTTTCGCCTATGTAAAACAGACTAATGTAAAATGGAATATTACGGATGCTTTTCCTAATGGGGGCGATATGGATAAGGTGTTCCCGCCTGAACAGGAATTAAAGGATATCTATCATTATAACGGGAATACGTATGGTGTACGTCAGGCAATGGGGGCAGGTATTTATTTGCGTCATGTCTGGGGGGATATGGTTCCTGCTTTTTATGCTGATCCTAAGGAAAACCACACGGCTTATGCATATACTTGGGTGTATTCGCCCAAGGATCAGGAGGTGGGGCTGTGGGCGGAATTCCAGAATTACAGTCGTTCGGAAATGGATCTGGCGCCATTGCCTGGCAAATGGGATTATAAGGGAAGCCGCATCTGGATTAATGGTTGCGAAATATTACCTCCTGTATGGACTGCTACGCATAAGGTGAAAAGTTATGAAGTACCTTTGGGAAATGAGAATTACGTAGGAAGATCTCCATTGGCGGTGCATTTAAATAAAGGTTGGAACAAAGTTTTCTTAAAGTTACCTATCGGTAAGTTTAAGATGGCTGAGACGCGTCTTGTGAAATGGATGTTTACCACTGTCTTTGTGACTCCTGACGGAGAAAGGGCGGTAGAAGGATTGATTTATTCACCAGATAAACAAAAATAAAATGAAACGTATTGTCTTATTGTTATTGGGATTATTATTAGCGTTACCCCAGTTTGCTCAGGAACGCAAGTATTCTACTTTTTATGAGCAGAGAGCGACTTTGTTTGAAGAACTTCCGGTTACTTCAAAAGATATTATTTTTTTAGGGAACAGTATTACCAACGGTTGCGAGTGGGCTGAGTTGTTCCAAAATAAGAATGTGAAGAACAGGGGTATCAGTGGAGATATCTGTATGGGGGTATATGACCGTTTGGATCCGATTGTAAAGGGAAAACCGGCAAAGATTTTTTTATTGATCGGTATCAATGATGTTTCTCGGGGAACGTCTGCGGATAAAATTATTTCAGAAATAAGTATGATTGTTCGGAAAATAAAGCAAGAATCTCCAAAAACAAAATTATATTTGCAAAGTGTATTGCCGGTGAATGATTGTTACGGTATGTTTAACGGGCATACATCACGCTGGCAGATGGTAAAACAAATTAATGATTTGTTGGAACCATTGGCGGTAAAGGAAGGAGCTGCCTATATTGATTTGTATAGTCATTTTGTGGAGAAAGAGACAGGCAAGATGAATCCAGTATATACTAATGACGGATTACATTTATTAGGAAAGGGATACTTGCTGTGGCGTGATATTGTAAAACCTTATGTTGACCAAAAATGAAGAAGACATTAATACTGATTTTATGTTTGTTTCTTTGTACCGTTTCATTTGCACGGAAGCGGGTGAAGGTTGCTTGTGTAGGTAATAGCATTACCTATGGCATAGGTGTATCCGATCCTGATAAGGAGTCCTATCCTGCCCGGTTACAGCAAATGCTGGGTGAAGGGTATACGGTGGAGCGTTTTGGAAAGCCGGGAGCTACGTTGCTGAACAAGGGACACCGGCCTTTTATGCAACAGAAAAAGTTTAAGGATGCATTGGCTTTTGCTGGTGATGTAGTGGTTATTCATTTAGGAGTGAATGATACAGATCCGCGTGATTGGCCCAATTACCGTGATTTTTTTATAGCGGATTATCGTGCACTGATTGATTCGTTCAGAGTGGCGAATCCTGAATGTCGTATTTTGATTGCCCGTCTGACTCCGATTGCCGACCGCCATCCGCGGTTTGAGTCCGGCACACGCGACTGGCATGATGAGATTCAGCTGGCTATAGAAACGATAGCGAAATACGCACAAGTACAGTTGATAGATTTTCATGCACCTTTATATCCATATCCTTTTATGTTGCCCGATGCTGTCCATCCCGATAAGGAAGGTGCGGCTGTCTTGGCAAAAACGGTGTATGAAGGCATAACCGGTGATTTTGGCGGTTTGCAAATGCCGGAAATTTATACGGACAATATGGTATTGCAGCATGGACGTCTGCTGACTATTCAGGGAAAAGCGGATGCCGGTGAGAAAGTAACTGTTTCCATAGACAGGCAGCAACTTCAGGCTGTGACGGGAGCAGATGGAAAGTGGGCGGTGGATGTCCGGCCATTGAAGGCGGGCGGTCCATATACACTGACTGTTTCTACAGAAAAACGGAAACTGGTCTATGAAAATGTGTTGGCGGGAGAAGTGTGGCTCTGTTCCGGACAATCGAATATGGAGTTTTATCTGAATTGGAGTGCGACTGCCGCACAAGATGTTCCTCAAGCTGCAAATAGCAATATCCGTTTTTATGATATGAAAGCCCGTTGGCGTACGGATGCGGTGGAGTGGGATGCTTCGGTACTCGATTCATTGAATCATCTGCAATATTATAAGGATACACGGTGGACAGTTTGTTCGCCTGAAACAGCCGGTAATTTTTCGGCGGTGGCTTACTATTTCGGAAAGAAATTGCAGGATAGTTTGCAAGTCCCTGTAGGACTGATTTGCAATGCCATTGGCGGATCTCCTACTGAAGCATGGATAGACCGTAGCACATTGGAATATCGTTTTCCGGCTATTTTACGTAATTGGATGCAGAATGATTTTATCCAAGACTGGGTGCGTGGGCGTGCTGCCTTGAATGTAAAGAAGTCTTTCAATAAATTGCAACGCCATCCTTATGAGCCTTGTTATTTGTATGAATCGGGTATCCGTCCTTTGGAACAGTTTCCGGTCAAAGGCTTTATTTGGTATCAGGGTGAGTCTAATGCCCATAATCGGGAGACTCATGAAAAGTTGTTCAGATTGTTGGTGGAAAGTTGGCGCAAGAATTGGGGGGATGCGGAACTTCCATTCTATTTTGTCCAATTGTCCAGTATAGACCGTCCGTCATGGACTTGGTTCCGTGATAGCCAGCGTCGTTTGATGGCGGAGATTCCTCATACCGGTATGGCTGTCAGTTCAGATAGGGGAGACTCATTGGACGTACACCCCAAACAGAAAAGAGAAGTCGGTGAACGGTTGGCTGCATGGGCTTTGAATAAAACATACGGATATAAAAATGTCATTCCTTCGGGACCGCTTTATAAATCAGTCGTATTTAGTGGAGGTGCGGCTTATATTTCTTTTGATTATGCGGAGAAGTTGTCCACTTCGGATGGGAAACCGGTTCGTACATTCGAAGTGGCAGGTGATGATGGATTATTTTATCCGGCACAGGCTGTTGTTGAAAACGGTAAAATAAAAGTATGGAGTGATAAGGTGAAAGAGCCGGAAACGGTTCGTTACGGATGGCAGCCATTTACCCGTGCCAATCTGGTAAATGGCGCCGGTTTGCCTGCTTCCACATTCCGGGCTGAATAGTATATAAATTAATAAAGATAGGTAAGATGAAGAAAACATTAAAAGTTTTGATGATGTTAGGATGCTTTCCGATGATGCTCAGTGCAAAGGAGTATAAGAAGTCAGAGAGTCTGAGTCTTGATAAGGGATGGGAGTTCGCCCAGGTCGGCCGGAATGAATGGTTGCCGGCTACGGTGCCCGGAACGGTACATCAGGATTTGATTTCTCATAAAAAACTGCCCAATCCATTTTATGGGATGAATGAGCAAAAAGTGCAGTGGGTGGAGAATGAGGACTGGGTCTATAAAACTACTTTTAATGTGACAGATGAGCAACTCTCGCGGGATGCTGCCTTGTTGATTTTGGAAGGATTGGATACGTATGCAGATATTTACCTGAACGGCTCTTTGTTGGAACGTACGGACAATATGTTTGTCGGCTATACTCTTCCGGTAAAAGAGGTGTTGCGGAAGGGAGAAAACCATTTGCAGATTCTGTTTCATTCACCTGTCAAGCAAACGTTGCCCCAATGGGAAACCAATGGCTTTGATTATCCTGCTGATAATGACCATAGTGATAAGCGGGTCAGTATCTATAGCCGTAAAGCGCCTTACAGTTATGGCTGGGATTGGGGAATCCGCTTGGTAACCAGTGGTATCTGGCGGCCTGTGACACTGACTTTTTATGATGTGGCACGCATTGATGATTACTATGTACGTCAGGCTTCGGTAACAAAAGATCTGGCGAAAGTTGAAAACCTCCTGACTGTAAACAGTGTTTCTGCAACTCCTCAGAAAGCGGAAGTAACCGTTGCTTATTCTTATAAGGAGGGTGAAAAGGTAACCGAACAGAAAGAGGTGACATTGCAGCCAGGAACAAACCATATTCTTCTTCCCATAGAGATACGGCAGCCTCATTTATGGATGCCTAATGGTTGGGGGGAACCTGCATTGTATGACTTTGAAGCCGTAATAAAGGTGGATGGTAAAGTGATAGCTTCTCAAAAAGAGCGTATCGGACTCCGTACAATAAAGGTGGTGAAAGAAAAAGACGATCAGGGAGAATCCTTCTATTTTGTAGTCAATGGTGAACCGATGTTTGCCAAAGGCGCGAATTTTATTCCGGATGATGCTTTGCTGCCTAACATTACTGAAGAACGTTACCGCCAGTTGTTCAAGGATGTGAAAGATGCCAATATGAATATGATTCGTGTATGGGGTGGAGGGATTTATGAGGATGATGTTTTTTACCAGGCGGCGGATGAGAATGGAATTTTAGTTTGGCAGGATTTTATTTTTGCCTGCACTACTTATCCGTCCGATCCTGCTTTTATGAAACGGGTAGAGGCCGAGGCGGAATATAATATCAAGCGTTTACGGAACCATGCCAGTCTGGCTATGTGGTGTGGAAATAATGAAATTTATGAAGGTATGCGTTACTGGGGATGGGATAAGAAATACACTGATCCCGGTATTATGGAAGGAATGAAGCAGGGTTATGACAAACTTTTCCGTGAGTTGTTGCCTCGTAAAGTAGCTGAACTTGATCCGGACCGTTTCTATATGCATGGTTCTCCGTACGAGGCCAATTGGGGACGTCCCGAAAGCTGGAAGATTGCCGACAGCCATAATTGGGGTATCTGGTATGGTCAGAAACCGTTTGAAAGTCTGGATACGGAAATTCCGCGTTTTATGAGTGAGTTTGGTTTTCAGGCATTTCCTGAAATGAAGACGATTGCTACTTTTGCCTCACCGGAAGATTATGCATTGGAATCGGAGGTGATGAATGCTCATCAAAAAGCCACTATCGGTAATTTCCTCATCAAGAAGACTATGGGACTGTATTATAAAGTACCTGAAGATTTCGATCAGTTGGTTTATATGGGTTTGGTTTTGCAGGGGGTAGGAGTGCGCCAGGGTTTGGAAGCCCATCGTCGTAACCGTCCCTATTGTATGGGGACTTTATATTGGCAGCTGAATGACAGCTGGCCGGTCGTTTCCTGGTCGAGCATTGATTATTATGGCAATTGGAAAGCGTTGCATTATCAGGCAAAAAGAGCTTTTGCTCCGGTATTGGTAGATGCTGTCAAGGAAGGGGAGGATTTGAATATTTATGTTATGTCGGACAAGCTGGAAGCGGATAAAGAGGTGACTTTATTGTTGCGTGTGATGGATTTTAATGGAAAAGTTCTGACTAAAAAGAGTATCAAGGGCGAGGTTCCGGCTAATGCTTCCACCTTATATTATAAGGAACCTTATGCGGGTATAACAACAAGTCCTCAAAATACTTTTCTTCTAATGACATTAAAAAACAAGAAAGGTGAGGTTTTATCCGAAGAAATTTATTACTTTAACCACGCAAAAGATCAGGAGCTACCGAAGACCGAGATCCGCTATAAAGTGAAGCCGATGGATGGAAAATATGAAGTGACTCTGTCTGCCAGACAGCTGGCCAGGGATGTGTTCATAGAGATTCCTGTTCAAGGTGCGAAATTTACTGATAACTTCTTTGACTTGTTGCCGGGACAGACAAAGAAAGTGATTATTACTTCAGATAAACTGAAGAAGAATGAAAAGGTTGATATAACTATCAAGCAATTAAGTGATACTAACTAATCAATTAATATCTATTATGAAAACTTTAATGGGCCTTGCAGGGCTGACAATGGCAGGTTTTATGCTTTTATCCTGTAACACAGAAGTAAAAGAAGCAAATTATCAGATAATTCCGTTACCGCAGGAAATTTCGGTAATGGATCAGGCTGCTCCGTTCATTTTGTCAAATGGAACTAAGATAATGTATCCGGAAGGCAATGAAAAGATGCAAAAGAACGCTGAATTTCTGGCAAGTTATATCAAAGATCTTACCGGAAAGTCATTGGCTGTACAAGCTGGCACAGATGGCAAGGGGATAATCCTGCAATTGGGTGGAAATGCTAAAAATCCTGAAGGATACCAGTTGAAGGTAACCAGCGACCAAGTGGTTATTTCCGGACCTACGGAAGCCGGAGTATTTTATGGCATCCAGACTTTGCGTAAATCTATTCCGGTGGCACAAGGAGTGGATATCGCTTTACCGGCGGTTGAAATCAATGACTATCCTCGTTTCTCTTACCGTGGTGCTCATTTGGATGTTTCCCGTCATTTCTTCCCGGTTGATTCGGTAAAGCGTTTTATAGATATGTTGGCTTTACATAATATGAATCGTTTTCATTGGCATCTTACAGATGATCAAGGTTGGAGAATTGAAATCAAAGGTCTTCCTGAATTGACGGAGGTGGGTTCTAAGAGAACGGAAACCGTTATCGGTCATAACTCGGGAAAATATGATGGAAAGCCTTATGGTGGCTTCTTCACACAGGAAGAAGCAAAAGAAATTGTAGCTTATGCTGCCGAACGTCATATCACGGTTATTCCTGAAATAGATTTGCCGGGGCACATGCAAGCGGCATTGACTGCATATCCTAATTTAGGCTGTACAGGTGGTCCGTACGAAGTATGGAAAATTTGGGGAGTATCGGAAGATGTGCTTTGTGCAGGAAATGATGAAACCTTGAAATTCATAGATGATGTATTGGGAGAAATTATTCAGATTTTCCCGTCAGAATATATTCATGTGGGTGGTGATGAATGTCCTAAAGTGCGTTGGACAAAATGTCCAAAGTGCCAGGATCGTATCAAAGCTTTAGGTATTAAGGCTGACAAGAACCACACGGCAGAGGAAAAATTACAGAGCTTCATTATCAATCATGCGGAAAAATTCTTGAATGACCACGGACGTCAGATTATTGGCTGGGATGAAATTCTGGAAGGCGGGTTGGCTCCTAATGCTACTGTCATGTCATGGCGTGGTGAAGGTGGCGGTATTGAGGCTGCCAAGCAGAAGCATGATGTTATTATGTCACCGAATACTTATTTGTATTTTGACTATTATCAGAGCAAGGATGTGGAACAGGAACCGGAAGCCATTGGCGGTTACTTACCTTTAGAACGTGTGTATAGTTATGAACCTATGCCGGCATCACTGACACCGGAGGAACAGAAATATATTAAAGGTGTACAGGCTAATTTGTGGACTGAGTATATTCCTACATTTAGTCAGGTGGAATATATGGAATTACCACGTATGGCCGCTTTGGCAGATATTCAATGGACAAATCCTGAACATAAGGATTATCAGGATTTCTTGCAGCGTTTGGTACGTATGGTGAAGATATATGATGTATATCAGTATAATTATGCCAAGCACGTGTTTGATGTGACTGCCCGGTTTGAGCCTAATGCGGAAACTGGTACGGTGGATGTTACTTTGTCTACTGTAGACAACTGTCCGGTATATTATACATTGGATGGCACAGATCCCACTACCGCTTCACAGCTTTATACAGAACCGGTGAAGATCAATACAAATTGCACGTTTAAGGCTATGGCTGTCCGTCCTACAGGCAATAGTCGTATTGTGAAAGAAGACATTGCGTTCAGCAAATCGACTTCAAAGAAAATAACAGCTCTACAACCTGTGAACAAGCAATATGAATTTGCCGGTATCTCTACCTTGGTGGATGGTTTGAAAGGAAATAGAAATTATAAGACAGGACGTTGGATTGCTTTTTATAAGAATGATATGGAAGCCGTGATTGATTTCGGGCAGCCGGCTGATTTCAGCAAAGTGACACTTACTACAAATGTGGAGAAGGGTGACTGGATATTTGACGCGCGTTCCATCAGTGTCGCTGTTTCAGAAGACGGTGAGAATTTCAAGCAAGTAGCTTCAGAAGAATATCCTGCAATGACTTTGGATAATCCAAACCAATTATATGAACATGTATTGAGCTTTGAACCTGTGAAAGCACGTTATCTGAAAGTATTGGCAAAGCCGGAATACAATATTCCTTCTTGGCATGGAGGTAAAGGAAATCCTGCTTTTCTGTTTGTAGATGAAATTACTGTAGATTAATTGTAAAATCAGTGCTGGTGTTGCGTAGCGTTTGTCCTAAAAGATAGCTGCGCAACACTGCTTGTAAAGAATTTGTAAACTTCACCATGAAAACATGATCAGGAAAATAATATATGGCATTTATGCGATAATAGGCATGATGGTAGTGGCTGCTTGTAGCAGCCGGCCGGATGTTTATGAAATATCTCTTGAGAAAATGCAGGGATTTCCTACGGAGGATGCTGGTTTTCTTAAGGGAGTTTCTGCATTATATGCGGGAGTGATTGATGGAAATTTATTAATAGCCGGAGGTTGTAATTTTCCCGATACACCGGCGGCCGATGGCGGGAAAAAAGTCTTTTACCCAGATGTATATATAACCTCTTTGTCAAATGATACGGCTTTTGAGTGGAAAAAAATAGGCCAACTGCCTCAGGCAGCAGCTTATGGAGTCACTATTTCTACTGAAAAAGGGTTAATTTGTGTTGGAGGAGCTACAGCAACCCATAGCCTGTCTGATGTTTTTCTTTTATCTTTGCAAAAAGACGTTTTGAAAAAGGATACGTTACCATCCTTACCTGCAACTATAGATAATATGGCAGGTGCATTAGTAGGACATTCACTATATATTGTCGGGGGAAATGTAAATGGCATTCCGTCCTCGGCCATGTACATGCTTGATCTGTTGGATTTGTCTGGAGGATGGAAAAAAGAAACAGATATTCCGGGTGAACCCAGAGTACAACCTGTTTGCGTGGCGCAAGACGGAAAACTTTATATATGGGGTGGCTTTGCCCCGGCTATTGAAGGGCACCAGGCTTCTTTATCGGTAGATGGATATATGTATTCTCCGGAAACGAAAGAATGGTCATCGGTTGCCACTCCGTGTGATGCAGAAGGTAATGAGATCTCTTTAGGTGGTGGAATGGGAACCTCTTTTGGCGAGGGGATGATATTGTGTGCCGGAGGAGTTGATAAGGATATATTCTTAAAGGCTCTCCAAGGTATTTATGCGGGAAAAGAATATTTGTCACATCCTGTAGAGTGGTATCGGTTTAACAGAAATCTGCTGCTCTATCATCCACAGACGAATAAATGGACTACATTAGGCGAATATGAGCAAGGTGCGCGTGCCGGAGCTGTAATAGTTTCTCAGGACGGATTCCATTACATTATTAATGGAGAACTGAAACCGGGCATTCGTACCAATGAAATTAATAGAATTAAAGAAAATAGAAGATGAGAAAATTGATTATATTGGCAGGAGCTGCATTGGGCTTGTTGTTTGCAAGTTGCACAAAGGAAGAGCAACGCACACTTTCTGTTATTCCTGCACCATTGAAGGTGGAATTGCAACAGGGAGTGTTTCCTCTGAATCCGGAAACAGGATTGTATATAGATGCGTCCGAAGGAGATAAAAAGATTTTGAAGGATTATTTGGCGGCTTCTTTCATGAAGCTGAAACCGGTAGCGGCAGAAGAGGGACATACTATTGTCTTGAAGCAAGTGGCTCAATTGCCGGAGGTAAACTCTTCCGAGGGGTATGTTCTGACGGTAACTCCTGATCAGGTACTTATTCGTGCGACTTCCGGAGCAGGACTATTCTATGGAGTTCAGACTATGCTGCAAATGGCTGATGAAAAAGGATTGCCGGTAGGAATCATTACAGACGAGCCCCGTTTTGCTTATCGTGGCTTTATGATGGATGTTTCCCGTCATTTTTTCAACAAGGAATTTATAAAAAAGCAGATGGATGCTTTGGCATATTATAAATTGAACCGTTTGCATCTGCATCTTACTGACGCTGCGGGCTGGCGTATTGAAATAAAAAAATATCCCCGTCTGACAGAATTTGCGGCATGGCGTGAGTTTCCTACATGGAAAGAATGGTGGAATAACGGACGACGGTATGAAGAAGAAGGTAGTAAAGATGCTCACGGAGGTTATTATACTCAAGATGATATCCGTGAACTGGTGGCATACGCTCAGGAACGTTTTATTACTGTTATTCCTGAGATAGAGATGCCTGCACATTCGGAAGAAGTACTGACTGCTTATCCCGAGTTGTCTTGTACACACGAACCTTACAAACAAGCCGATTTCTGTGTCGGTAATGAAAAGACTTTTGAGTTTCTGGAAAATGTGCTGACAGAGGTGATGGAACTTTTCCCGTCCGAATATATTCATATAGGAGGGGATGAGGCCGGTAAAGCCTCATGGCCCACTTGCAAACTGTGCCAGGCACGTATGAAAAAAGAGGGCTTGAAAGATGTGAACGAGTTACAGAGTTATCTGATTCATCGTATCGAGGTCTTTTTGAATGCCCACGGACGTAAATTATTGGGTTGGGATGAAATATTGGAAGGTGGTTTGGCGCCTAATGCTACTGTCATGTCATGGCGTGGCACGGAAGGGGGAATGAAAGCGGTTGATTCCGGCCACATGGCTATTATGAGTCCGGGTGAGTTCTGCTATTTTGATTCTTATCAGGATGCTCCTGATTCCCAGCCGGAAGCAATAGGAGGGTATCTGCCTTTGGCCAAAGTTTATTCATTTAATCCTGTACCCGATACTTTGAGTGCGGATAAAGTCCAGTTAGTGTATGGAGTACAAGCTAATTTATTCACAGAATATATTCCGACTCCGGAACATGCGGAAATGATGATTTTTCCTCGTATTCTTGCGTTGGCGGAAGTTGCTTGGAGTGATCCTTCTGTGAAGAACTATGATGATTTTCATGCTCGCGCATTGAAAGAGGTAGAGGCATTGAAAGCTGAAGGATACCATCCTTTCGATTTGAAAAATGAGATAGGAAATCGTCCGGGAGCGGATCAGCCCATACAACACTTGGCAGTAGGTAAGAAAGTGACTTACGGACCGGATGCCGCTTATTATCCCGGCTATTCGGCCGGTGGTGATAGTGCCTTGGTAGATGGGGTGATTGGAGGCTGGACTTATGGTGACAAGCGCTGGCAAGGTTTCATAGACAAAAAAAGAATGGATGTGACCATTGATATGGAAAAAGAAACAGAAATTCATTCTGTTGGAGCAGACTTTATGCAGGTGTGTGGACCTGAAGTCTTTATGCCTTCAGAAGTAATCATTTCCGTTTCTAATGATGGTAAGGAGTTTACGGAACTGAAGCGCATGGAACACAAAGTAGTGAAGGATGACAAGGTGACTTTCACCAACTTTGGTTGGGAAGGAAATGCCAAAGCACGTTACATACGTTATCAGGCATCTTCGGGTGAATTCGGAGGTTTCTTGTTTACAGATGAAATTGTAGTGAAATAATAGAACCTATATAAACAACAAATAGCATGAAGAAACAAATTTTGTTATCGGCTGTTCTGATTTGTATCTCAGTTTTTTCTGCGGCAGCACAGAAAGAGCCGGTAGATTATGTAAACCCTTTTGTGGGTACTACTAATTACGGTACGACAAATCCCGGAGCATTAACTCCTCATGGAATGATGTCGGTGACTCCTTTCAATGTGATGGGAGTTCCCGAAGGGGATAAGGATAAAGATAAGCAATGGTGGTCCACTCCATACGAATTCAATAATAAATATCTTACCGGTTTTGCGCACGTTAACCTTAGCGGGGTAGGCTGTCCGGAATTGGGGTCATTGTTATTGATGCCTACCACCGGCAAACTGGATGTGGATTATCATAATTATGGAAGTTTCTATCAAGGTGAGACTGCAAATCCGGGTTATTATACCAATATACTGGATAAATACAATGTGAAATGTGAACTGACTGCCACCCCACGTACCAGTATGGCACGCTTTACTTTTCCTGCCGGACAAAGCAATATCTTGTTGAATCTGGGAGAGGGATTGACCAATGAGAGTGGTGCTACCGTTCGTTTTGTAAACGACCGTGAGATTGAAGGTACCAAGTTGTTGGGAACTTTCTGTTACAATCCTCAGGCAGTATTTCCCATCTATTTTGTAATGCGTATCAACAAAGTACCGGCAAAACGCGGTTATTGGAAAATGATGCGTCCGATGGGTGTGGAGGCGCAATGGGACGATACAGCCGGTAAATACAAACTCTATACTGCTTATACAAAAGAAATAAGCGGAGATGATATAGGAGTGTGGTTTACTTACGATACTACGGCGGAAGAAGTGATTGAGGTCAGTATGGGCGTATCTTTTGTCAGCATTGAGAATGCTCGTCTGAATTTGGAAAAAGAACAGCCTTTCGGCACAACATTCGACAAACTGCGTGCGGAGGCCCGTAAGAGATGGAACGATGATCTTTCCCGTATCAAGGTAGAAGGTGGCACGGAAGAACAAAAGGGAGTATTCTATACCGCTATGTATCATACCATGATTCATCCTAATATTTTGCAGGATGTAAGCGGACAATATCCACAAATGGAGGGAGACAAGATTCTGACCACCAACCGTAACCGTTATACGGTGTTCTCATTGTGGGATACTTATCGTAACTACCATCAGTTGATGACTTTGGTCTATCCGGAACGTCAGATGGATATGATACATACTATGATGGGTATGTATAAGGAACACGGATGGTTCCCGAAATGGGAATTATATGGTCGTGAAACATTGACTATGGAAGGTGACCCCTCTATTCCTGTTCTGGTAGACAGTTGGATGAAGGGATTGCAAGACTTTGACATTGACGAAGCTTATAAGGGAATGTATAAGTCGGCCACTACTCCGGGCAAGGATAATCTGATGCGTCCGGATAATGACGATTATATGTCCAAAGGGTATGTGCCGATGGAAAGCCAGTATGACAACTCGGTTTCTCATGCTTTGGAATATTATGTTGCCGACTATGCGCTGTCCACTTTGGCAGAGGCTCTAGGTAAAAAGGAAGATGCGAAACTGTTCCGCAAACGTTCTATGGGGTATAAGAATTATTATAGCAAGGATTTCGGAACTTTGCGTCCTATCACCAAGGAAGGTAAGTTCTATGAACCGTTTGACCCGAAAGAAGGAGCGAATTTTGCACCTAGTCCCGGTTTCCACGAAGGTAACGCATGGAATTACACTTTCTTTGTTCCTCATGATATCAATGGACTGGTGAAACTGATGGGAGGTGATAAGAAATTTGTCGATAAGCTGCAAAGCGTGTTCGATGAAGGAAATTATGATCCGGCTAATGAACCCGATATAGCTTATCCTTACCTGTTCAGTCGTTTCAAGGGTGAAGAATGGCGTACACAGAAATTGGTGAAGGAATTGCTGGCTAAGTATTTCACAACTAAGCCGGATGGAATTCCTGGCAATGATGATACGGGTACGATGTCTGCATGGGCTATATTCAGTATGATGGGATTCTATCCGGATTGTCCGGGTGTGCCCGAATATACATTGACTACTCCTACTTTTGATAAAGTGACCGTTCAGCTTGATCCTAACTATTGGGGCAAGAAAGAATTGGTTATCAAGAAAGAAGGACAAGGGGATTATATAAAGGAAATCAGACTGGGCAATAAGAAACTTAATAAATATTTGATTTCGCATGATGATTTGATCAAGGCAGGTGAAATTACTTTTATAGTAACAGAAAATCCTAATAAGAAATAACTATGAATACGAAACGATTTTTGTGTGCTGCGTTAGGAGCTGTTTGTTGTTTTGCTTTTATGCAAGCGCAGGTACGTACAGAGCAGACTTTCGAAAAAGGGTGGAAATTTACGCGTGAAGATAATGCGGAATTTGCCAATCCCGGTTATAATGACAGTAAATGGCAGAGCGTCACCGTTCCTCATGATTGGGCGATTTATGGTCCGTTCAGTATCAATAACGACAAGCAGGAAATGGCTATCACTCAGGATGGACAGACAGAGGCTTTGGAACATGCCGGCCGTACCGGAGGTCTTCCATTTGTAGGAACCGGATGGTATCGCCTGAACTTTGATGCTCCCGGTTTTGAAAAAGGCAAGAAGGCTACTTTGATATTTGACGGAGCAATGAGCCATGCCCGTGTCTATGTGAACGGGCAGGAGGCAGGCTATTGGCCATACGGTTATAATTCCTTTTATGTGGATGCGACCCCTTATCTGAAACCGGGTGAGAAGAACGAGCTGGCAGTCCGTTTGGAAAACGAGCCTGAATCATCACGTTGGTATCCGGGGGCCGGTTTGTACCGCAATGTTCATCTGGTAATCAATGAAGATGCGCATATCCCGACATGGGGGACGTATGCTACCACTCCCGTGGTGACAGATAAATATGCAAAAGTGTCTTTGAAAACTTCTTTGGTTAGCCCCAAAGGAGCCAATAAGGATAATTACCGTATTGTGACGCAGATTAAGGATAAAAACGGCAAAGTGGTTGCTACCGGGGAAAACAAGTTGAGTGTTTTTGACAATACTTTGTTTGAACAGGAGTTTGCAGTAGCCAATCCTGAGTTATGGAGTCCTGAAACTCCGGTTCTTTATACGGCTGAATCCAAAGTATATGAAGGGAATACCTTGAAAGACGAATATACCACTCGTTTTGGTATCCGTACCTTGGAGATTATCCCCGACAAGGGTTTCTTTCTGAATGGAAAATTGACCAAATTCAAAGGAGTATGTAACCATCATGACTTAGGCCCGTTGGGAGGTGCTGTAAATGATGCCGCTATCCGTCGTCAGATTCGTATTCTGAAAGATATGGGCTGTAATGCAATCCGTACTTCTCATAATATGCCGGCTCCCGAACTGGTGGAGGCTTGTGACGAGATGGGTATGATGGTGATGGCGGAATCCTTTGACGAATGGAAATCGGCAAAGATGGCCAATGGATATCATAAAGTATTTGATGAATGGGTGGATAAGGATTTGACGAATCTGATTCGTCACTATCGTAATAACCCAAGTATTGTGATGTGGTGTACAGGTAATGAAGTACCTGATCAGTGGAGCGGCAGTAACGGTCCGAAACTCTCGCGTATGTTGCAGGATATTTGCCATCGTGAAGACCCCACCCGCCCTGTAACACAAGGTATGGATGCGCCCGATGCCGTGGTAAACAATAATATGGCTGCCGTTATGGATGTGGCCGGTTTCAATTATCGTCCCCATAAATATCCTGAAAACTATAAGAAGTTGCCTCAGCAGATTATTTTAGGTAGTGAAACAGCTTCTACAGTAAGTTCGCGTGGTGTCTATAAATTCCCCGTTGTCCGTCAGGCTATGAAGAAATATGACGATCATCAGTCTTCTTCTTACGATGTGGAACATTGTGGTTGGTCCAATTTGCCGGAAGACGACTGGATTTGGCACGAGGATAACGCATGGGGGATCGGAGAGTTCGTATGGACGGGCTTCGATTATCTGGGCGAACCGACTCCTTATTATACTGACTGGCCCAGCCATTCTTCTTTGTTCGGTATAATCGACTTGGCCGGATTGCCCAAAGACCGTTACTATTTGTACCGCAGCCATTGGAACAAAGATGAAGAGACACTGCACATCCTTCCTCATTGGACATGGCCGGGACGTGAAGGAGAAGTGACCCCGATCTTTGTCTATACCAATTATCCGTCTGCAGAAGTGTTTATCAATGGCAAGAGCCAGGGTAAGCGTACCAAGGATTTGACTGTAACGGCTGAAAATAGTGCGGATTCTGCTTCCATAGCAGATTTCAAGCGCCAGAAACGCTACCGTTTGATGTGGATGGATACAAAGTATGAGCCGGGAACCGTGAAAGTGGTTGCATACAATGAGAAAGGGGATGCTGTAGCCGAAAAGGAAATCCATACGGCAGGTAAGCCCGACCATATAGAATTGGTTGCAGATCGCAATGAAATAAAGGCTGATGGCAAGGATTTGTCATTTGTCACAGTGAGAGTGGTGGATAAAGAAGGTAACCTTTGTCCCGACGCACAGCATCTCATCAAGTATGCTGTAAAAGGTGCGGGAACCTATCGTGCCGGTGCAAACGGAGACCCCACTTCATTGGAACTTTTCCATGTTCCGCAAATGAAAGTGTTTAACGGAATGATGACTGCTGTTGTGCAAAGCACCGATAAACCGGGAGAAATTACACTGACCGCAACAGGTAAAGGACTTAAATCAGGTAGGCTAGTTTTAATAAGTAAGTAAAAAGATTTGTTTCAATTTCCACTATCTGTGCCCCGCTTGATTTTATTAAGCGGGGCTTATTTATTTAAAAAAGTTAGAAAATAATTGGGGAAACCTGCTTCTAAAAATGAAAAAGTTGCTATTTTTGTTGTCAAATGTAATATGCCAATTAAAAATCCTAACTTATCATAGTATCATGTTGACCCAAATCATTAACGCAAAGATTCTTACCCCACAGGGCTGGTTGAAGGACGGGTCTGTCCTTATGCGCGACAATAAGATTTTAGAAGTTACCAATTGTGATTTAGCTGTTATCGGAGCCGAGCTGATTGACGCTAAAGGTATGTATGTTGTTCCCGGTGGTGTGGAAATCCATTGTCATGGTGGTGGTGGCGGTGATTTTATGGAAGGTACGGAAGAGGCTTTCCGTACAGCCATTAATGCTCACATGAAACATGGTACTACCAGTATTTTTCCAACATTGTCTTCTTCTACCGTACCGATGATTGAGGCGGCTGCCGAAACTTGTACCAAGTTGATGGCGGAACCGGACAGTCCGGTATTGGGATTGCACCTGGAAGGTCATTATCTGAACATCAAGATGGCCGGTGGACAAATGCCTGAGAATATTAAAGATCCGGACCCTAATGAGTATATTCCTATTGTAGAGAAATGGAATTGTATCAAGCGTTGGGATGCAGCTCCCGAATTGCCGGGGGCTATGCAGTTCGGAAAATACATTACGGGAAAAGGGATTGTGGCATCTGTGGCCCATACTCAGGCTGAATATGAAGACATTCGTTCTGCATGGGATTCAGGTTATACGCTGGCCACGCATTTCTATAATGCAATGCCCGGTTTTCACAAGCGTCGTGAGTATAAATATGAAGGAACAGTAGAGAGTATTTATCTGATAGACGATATGAATGTGGAAGTGGTGGCCGATGGCATTCATGTACCACCTACCATTTTACGGTTGGTTTATAAGATAAAGGGTGTAGAACGTGCTTGTGTCATTACAGATGCTTTGGCATGTGCGGCTAGTGACAGTAACGTGGCTTTCGATCCTCGTGTCATCATAGAGGATGGTGTGTGCAAACTGGCAGACCGTTCAGCATTGGCAGGCAGTGTGGCTACCATGGACCGTTTGATCCGTACCTTGGTGCAGAAGGCGGAAATTCCTTTGGAGGATGCTGTCCGTATGGCTTCCGAAACTCCTTCGAAATTTATGGGAGTATATGACCGTAAAGGTTCCTTGCAGAAAGGAAAAGATGCCGATATCTTGATTCTTGACCAGGATTTGAATATCCGTGCCGTATGGGCGATGGGCAAGCTGGTCGAAGGAACTTATACATTATAAAAAAGAGTGCTTTCGGCAATTTGAACTCTTTATAGTTCGTCATTCTTCATTTCATTCAGAAAGGCAAACTATAAAGAGTTTTCTTATCCTTTTTCTATGTGTAACACATATCCTTTCTTCATCAGTGATTCTATCTTCACACTGGAGTCATTGCGCAACGCTTTTCGTAAATAGGTTATTTGTACATTTAATGCCAGCGAATTGGCATAGGATGAAGCTCCCCATACATGTTTCAACAGTATTTCCCGATCTACGGGAACATGGAGGTTTTTAGCTAATATTCGGAGTATCTCAGCCTGTCGGGAAGTAATCAGTACCTTGTTATTTCCTGTCCTTATTTCATTGGTGGTATAGTTGAATGTACTTTTCCCGAATGTATAGATTTCTGTTTCAATTCTGTTGTCTACACATTGAAACCGTTCACGGATACGTGCCAACAGCTCTTCGGGATAAAAAGGCTTTGCTAGATAATCATTGGCCTGCAGATCAAAACCTTTCAGACGGTCGGCTTTATCGCTACGGTCTGAAAGAAAGAAAATAAGTACCTGATGATTTTGTTTCCGTATTTTTGCCGCTACCTCAAAGCCGTTCAGTTCGGGCATATTGATATCAAGCAATACCAAATCGGGCTTTATTAAGGGAAATTGCTGTAAAGCAATGTTTCCGTTCCCTGCGTAAGTAACTTCATAGCCTTCTGCTTCCAAAAAACGTTTTAAGAGCATGGAGTATTTTAAATCATCATCTGCGAAAAGTATTTTGATTGTTTTCATCTTATATGAATTGTTGAAATGATTATTGAGGTAATACAATACTGAAAGTCGTTCCTTTACCCGGCTGGCTGGTCAAGGATACGTATCCGTGGTGTGCTTCGGTGAGAAGTTTTACGTAACTTAGCCCTAGTCCGATACCCGGTATATTTCGGTCTGGTATATGGCTGCCGCGATAAAACTTATCAAAAACCTTGCTTTGCTCTGCTGGCGGAATTCCAATTCCGTTATCTGTTATTTGTATAGTAAGGGTGTGCCCTTTCTGTATACAGGATAAATCAATCCGGACTTCTTTACCGGAGTACTTGATGGCGTTCTCTATCAGGTTGCTGATGATGTTGGCAATATGTACCGGGTCGGCGATGACCAAAGTGGATTCCATTTTATAGTGCGGATGAACCGTAACCTGTTTATCGGCAGGTATATTGGTAAGCCGGATTAATTTATTTACGGTTTCCCGTAAATCAAAAGTACGGATGTGGAGAGGCGTGTGTTCATAGTCAGCCCGTGTCATATCCCTTACTTTGGCTAGGTAGGCAGAAAGATTGTCCAGTTCAAACATGGAATCCTTTACTACTTCATCCATTGCTCTTTCGTCTGTACGCATGGACTTGTTGTTGAGAAAGGCAATACACATTTTCAAGGTTTGTACGGGGCGTTTCAGTTCATGTATCATGGTATTTACAAAGCTTTTTCTCATTTCGTCTATTTTCCGTTGTTTCAAAATGGTCTTGATCTGGTAGATAAGGCAGAATACCAAGAGCAGAACTAATATCAGGCTACCCAACAGCTGCCATGCCATTTGTTGGAGAAGGGAGGGGAAAGGTATCTGTATGGATGCCGTCAATGCTTGTTTAAGTAAAGGATTATAAGGATAAACAATATACATTTCAGGTTTGAACAATCGGGTGGAAGAGGTATAGCTTCCATGCCACAGGATAGAATCAGTCTGCATCAGTCTGATATTTGTCAGTTTTATCTGGTTGGCTTGTAATAGTGAATCAAAAATTTCAGCTCGAAAGGGGTGGGTCATCTCGGCTCCATAACGTGTGGCTGCATCAAATAGAATTTCATTGGAAATGTTCTCTACCCGAAAACTGTCGCGGACTATAACACTTTCCTCATTCAACAATGCATTCTGTTTTATCAATGAATCCAGATTATTAATTTCACTTTTTTGTCTATAAAAACTAATGACACAGGTTGTTTTGCCGTTTTGGTTCACCGAATCCGGCATTTCTATTTTGTAGCTCAGTGTATATTTGTGGTTGTTAGTCCGTTTGTCATAGCGTGTATTCATTTCTTCTTTTTCCAGTTGCAGTATTTGTTTATGCAGTTCCTGCATGAACGTTCTCGTTGAATAGCAATATTGGTGGTGAAGCCAATAGCCTTGACCGCCTATTATCAGTATAGCTGTAATGATAGTCAGTATCCATACTGTTTTTATTCTTTTTTCCATCTTTTCTTTTTTTCGTTAAAGCAAAGGTACGGGCTATCCTTAGATATGCAATGTACACGAGGGTTGTTTTTTCATCGGCGTAATATTTCAGTAATAATTTTGTGGTATCGGGAAGGAGAGAAGGACCTAGCTTTGCAGTATAAAATTCATCACTTAAAAACAATTCGGATTATGAAAAAGAAACTGGCAAACCTGTTATTTGGGGCAATCATGGCATTGCCGGCTACGGCGCAGATAACCATTCTCGCTATGGATGATGTGAAGAAAAGCGAACCCATAGATGAATTGGTTTTCCGTGCCCAGTATGAGTTGAAGATGGTAGAGGACACAACTAAGGCCGACCGTCAGCCCAATTCGGAAACGATGATGCTGGAAGTGGGAAAGAAATGTTCGCAATTTTATAGTTACACTACTTATCTTCGGGATTCTACTTTGATCGCCGACTATGCTAATAAAGTGTCCCAAGATGTCTTGCAGCAACATGCCAAGGCTTATGGAAACGGGCGTATTACATATCGGATTTATAAGAACTATCCTACGGGAAAGGTGACAACGCTTGACCGGTTGGCTACCAGTAATTTCCGTTGCGAGGAAAAGAATGAAAAACCGGTATGGACCTTATTACCCGATACGGCTACTATTCTGACTTATCATTGCCGGAAAGCAACTGGTCACTTCCGGGGAAGAAGTTATACGGCATGGTTCACGATGGAAATTCCTGTAAGTGAAGGGCCTTGGAAACTTTGTGGATTGCCAGGTCTCATCATAAAGGCTGAGGATGACCGCCGACATTATTCATTTGAATGTACAGGTATCGAGCAATTCCGTGGACCGAAACCACTTCTTTTCAATGGAAAAGGTTTTGAATCCATCAGTCGTAGAGATTTGAATAAGGTATATGAGCGTTATGCCAAGGACCCGGTAGGCTTTATCACTTCTACAGCCCCCAATGTAAAATTGACGGTAAAAGATGAGCAAGGTAACACGTTGAAAAACTTTGAATTACCTTATAATCCGATAGAATTATCTGAAAAATAACAAGATGAAAACAGCAATCATTCTCTCTTTGTTGAGCTTTTTGCTTCATATTCACACAAACGCACAAAACACGATAAAGGGACGGGTAACGGACAAAGTTACCCGTCAGCCTTTGGAATCCGCTACCGTCACTTTGCAACAGGGAGGGGATGGTAATATCATCAACTATACTTTGACAGATGCTGACGGACGTTTTCAACTTTCCTCTTCATCCTTGAAAGACAGGACAATAACGGTATTTTATATGGGTTACAGGAAAAAGACCATACCGGTACTTATCAGTCGTCCGTTAACTATCGAACTGGAGCAGGAAGCTGTCTTGCTGAAAGAAGTACAGATTCGTCCGGGGCGCGTATGGGGAAGGCAGGATACCTTGAAATATGACCTCACCCGTTTTACATCTTCCAAAGATCGGAATGTAAGTGATGTGTTGAAAAAACTTCCCGGCATCAATGTGGAAGAGAATGGAACTATAAAATATAATGGAAAAGTGATCAGTAATCTCTATGTGGAAGGTATGGATGTGAGTGGCGGTCGTTATAATCAAATTAATAATAATCTGAAAGCGGATGCCGTACAGGCAGCGGAGGTCATTGAAGGACACCAACCCATTAAGTCCTTGCGTGGCAAGACCTTTACGGATGACGTTGCCTTGAATTTGAAATTGAAACCCGAAGTCCGTTCCCAATGGATTTATACCGTTATGGCAGGGGGAGGTTATGGAGAGAAGGCACTTTACGACGCTTCGTTCAATGTACTGCAATTGAGTCGTAACCGGCAGACTGTCTATACTTACAAGGCAAATAATATAGGCCGGAATCTGTTTTCCGACCAACAGAAACTGGCATCCGGCAATAGCTTTGACCGGGTGACGGACAGCAATCCTCCCATTTTTCTTCCTTTACCCGAACCGGCCATGCCCTTGTCGCAAAAAAGGCTGTTATTCAATGAAACGCATACAGCCTCTGCCAACCGCCTGTACCGATTGGATGAAGAAAAGCAATTACGATTTCAGTTAGGGTATATCCATGACCGCACAACCCGGCAATATGGAAGTGAGGAAATCTATTATTTTGCACAAGATACGGTGCATACGGCTATCAATCGGCATGACCGTTTAAAAACCGATTGTCTGAATGGTGAAGTAAATTATGAAGATAATGCTGCAAGTCGGTACACTCGTGAGAATTTTTCGTTTGCAGGAACATGGAAATCAGGAGTTTCGGATATAACGGGTGATAATGTTATTTTCCAAAAGATAAAGAATTCACAATGGGAATTGAAGAATTATTTCAACCAACTTTACACCAAAGAAAAATACACCTGGGGAATCCGGTCGTATATCCGTTACACCCATCTTCCTGCTTTACTGACAGTGATTCACCGCAACCTGCCCGTGTCATCTGCCGATAACAGACTGATTGCCACCTGCATCCACCGTAGGGACGAATTGAATTTGCTTGATAACATTAACGAAAACACATATCGAACTGTCACCGGACAGACATATGAATCTATCCCTATGGAATATGAAGAAATGAACATCGACAATGCCTACACGGATAATGCCCTTTATGGGATGCGGAAAAAGAATGGAGTGAATTACCAGCTTACAGGTGGTTTTCGTGGCGAACTTTCTTCGGTGAGACAGGAGAATAGTTACTCTGTTCCTCGTTATTCCTTCTATACTATTCCCCGTATAGAATGGGAGAGGACTGATTTTTTACTCACCGCTGCTGCCACTGTCTGGTGGAATCGTCTTCCAAAGCAATCTTATTCCCGTTTTTATGCCGCTCCCTCCCTTTATTTTCGCTATAAGTTTAGTCCCCGTTGGAAAATGTCCTTATCAGGCAGCCTGGACGAGAGTGAAGGAGGAATACAGGATATCTATCCTTTCCATTATCGTGAAGATTATCGTACTGTGGTGAAACACACGGGAAAAGTAGCTGTAACCGTCCGGCAACTTTATACCTGCTATCTGGAATACAAAAATACTGTCAAGGAATTTTTCTGGACTTTATCAGCTTCCTATTCCCACAATCGTTATAATCTGATGGCAGAACGTAATTATAAGGACGGTAATTTTTATCTTTCGTCTGTGGAAAGAAATCATTCCTCTTATAGTTACGCCTTGAATACCATAGGGTCGAAAGGGGTATATGACTGGAATTTGAAGACTTCTCTGGAACTGACTTTAGCACGCAATGAAGGTAAACAGTTGAATGAAAATATCGTTCAGAATTACAGGTATGACTATCTGCGCGTCGAACCTAAAATTGTGTGGGCCCCTTCTGCACTTTTTGAGGTTGAATACAAAGCGACGGTCAGTTGTGGGGGTTCCGGAATAGGAAAGGATACCCGTTTAGACCCTTTATGGGATGTAGCTCAACGGCTGACTCTCAGTTTGGGATTTCATGATACGGACTTCCGGTTATCCGGAGAGCATTTTTATAATGATTTAAGCAAGGACCAGCATCTGAATACTTGGCTTGCAGATGTTTCATTGATACATAAATCCGGAAAATGGAGGTTTACCGCTTCTGCTATGAATCTGTTTAATAAGGAACAATATCGTTATACTCTTTATTCTGCTGTGCAGAGTTATACTTCTTGGGTAAAACTTCGTCCCCGCGAATTTATGGTATCTGTGCAATATCAGTGGTGAAAAAGAATTGGGATGGAGTTAAACTTGTAGCTTTCATGTAAGGACAGTGCTGTGTGTTTTACTGAAAGTATGAGGTGGACTGTATCTTTTTAGTGTTGCATAATATATCCTCTTCTATCTCTTCTGTTGTTTCTTCATGGTATTCTTTGTAGATAACCCCTTCATTCAGATAGTGGATAATATCACATATTTCCCTTAACGAGGCAATGAGATGTGATGAAATTATCACCGTCTTTTCTTTTGCTTTCAGTTGCCGGATGAGTCTTTTCATCAGGATACACCCCTTCAAGTCCACCCCATTGAACGGCTCGTCAAGAATAAATACGTCATTTTCTTGCAATAATAATGCCATAAATCCCAGTTTCTTTTTCATTCCGGTAGAATATTCGGCAGCATACCTGTCAAGGGGCAGTTGGAAAATTTCATTTAAATGTTGAATGGTGAGTGTACTGACCGGCAGACCTTTGGCTTTCATACAGAATTCCAAGTATTCAAGACCCGTGATTTGGGAATAAAAGAAGTTGGATGCAGACAGATAACCTGCTTTTAAAGTTTTGCTTTTGGTTATGCTTCCGGTATAATCATAGATTCCCGTCATGCAGTTGAATAAAGTAGTCTTTCCGGCACCATTCTCACCCACCAAGCCATATATTTTTCCAGGGTGATATTCTAAATGAATACCGTTTAATACTTTGACTTTACCGAATTTTTTATGTAAATCATTCACTTCTATCATAGTAATCTTTTTAAATGTTTGCGTGTCTGGCAGCTCAACAATGTGGTAAGAGCCATGCCGGGTATTAAAAGAAACGGACCAAAAAGAGAACCTAAATAAAAAGGCATCAATATACTTAATTGCACAATAAACAGCAATAGGGGGGATGGGATGATATGGCGCAACATACTGATGCCAATGGCATAAATCAAGGTGGCGATATAATAAGATAAGAAAAAGAGGATTTCATCTTGGTCATAGGTAGATGCTATAAGTGCTAAGCCGAAAGGAATGGAGGTGATGAAAACATTCCATGCGATACTTTTCGATTGGAAACGGCATAAAGTCTTGAAATTTTTGAAATGAAGAAGATATCCGGTGTCCATTGGTTGCAGATAGCCTGACGCCTGTATCAATCCCCATAGAACGACACACACTTTGTCTATTTTTATATTTCCGTGTACGGTTCCTGCTATGGAAAAAAGCAAGAGTAGGGCATATATCCAGAAAGATTGGCGGAACATCCGTATATATTCATAACTTCCTTTGTAGAGAAAAGGTAAGCGGATAGGTTTGTGTTCCAGCTTAATTTCTTTCAGGAAAGGCAATAACGTGGCGAACAGCCATAAACCGATAGCTTCTGTAAATCGCCCTTTTATCATTTCCATTCCCGCAAATGGCAATGTGATTAAAGTATACTCTTTGATCAGGAAGACTGGAAGATGGGACGTTAAAGTGTGTAGAAACTCTTTATCTTTTCTATAATTATGATAGCTGGCCAATAAGAGAACGCATACCACAGGAATAACGAAACGGTTTTCTGCCAAGAACAATATCATGATGGCAGCCACCGTTAAGATGGTAAGGAAGACTATTCTGAAGATGCCCAGTTCTATGACTATCCTTCCAAAATTTTTTAAACGAAGCAGCAGATACAGCTGAAACATAAAGTGCTTTTTTATTCTAGTTGAGGGTACAAAGGAATAAAATATCCGGTTAAGTACCTTCATAATGGAGTGAAAAATTATTCTTTATGCTCCTCTTTCAGTTCTGCCAACTCTTTGTTCACCCGTGTCAGCTCTTTAATTCTGTCAGATACATAATGGAAGAGGAAATAGTCAGTCAGAATAGCCATCAGCATCAAGATAGATATGGTCAATACCATCCACCATTGATGGTAATTATAAAAAAATACACCGAGGAATATGGTAACAATTGGGTATCCTGTAATATAGCCCCAATGAAATAACTTTTTGTATTGGAGTACATTCCTTATTTGTTCTTCCAGATTTCTTTCTTTATTTTTTTCCAGTTTTATAATTCCGATAAAGTTTAGAGCCAAAACATAAAGCAAGATTCCAAAGGTTAGTCGGCAGAAAGGGGAGAAAGTTACACCTTTGTGCTATAAAAATCTTTGTATTGAAAGTTGGTATTACAGGTCTGTTCTTTCAAATGCAATGATTTAGTAATTTTCTTAATGTAGCAGGCAGGATTACTTTTTGCGGACGTTAAAGCATTTGTCGAAAAAGTCTTTTTTGTTTTTCCCGTAAACATTCGTGTCAAGTCCTTTCCATGTCTCAGGAAATATCTTTTTAGCGAGTTCCACCTCTTCTTTAAGAACCGCAATATTATCAGTCATCAATGCCATGTTCAGTGCGCGGTTAATGCGGAAACTGGCATACTTGAGGCTGTCTGTAGCATATTCTTTTATGAGGATGGCATAGGCGGAATCGGCAGACCGATAATTTTTTTGGGCGGTAAGGCTGTCTCCGAAATAATCTTCAAACATCGCTTTCATTGACCATAAGTCGGCACTGAGGGTGGATTGTTTTTCGGCTTGCCGGAGTACAGACAGAATCTCATGGTACTTTTTGCACGCTGATAAATAACTGATTCTTCCCACATACACTTTTATATTGGTAGGGTCAATGGCTAACGCGCTGTCCAGTTTGGCCCATATTTCCTTGTCGTTTATAGAGATATGTTCACTGTCATTATTAAAGAAGAAAGTGCTGTCCAAAGAAGGAGACCATAGGCTTCCCGCTTCTGCTACCAGACGGTTGGCTTCTTGGGTGTGGAGGTTTTCTTCTGTAGTTACGGGGTTGGAATGGTGTTTGCATGAAGCTGTAAGAGTTAATAATAAGCCAAGTAAAATGGTGGTTTTCATCAGTCTGTGTATTATGGGTATTAGTTTGTTGCCAACACAAAAATACGATAAAAAAGTGATATGTGGCAAAAAGGCAGTAAGAGTTTTGTTGCAAGTGTCGATTTTGCGCATAGGACTTCTTTTTCTAACTTATATATATCAAATATATTTTCAGATGATTGGTTATAACGGTTCTGTTTATATCAGACAATGTTTTCATTGCTTTCCGTGTACATCAAATCACTTCGTATCCTTTTGTTTATTCATTCTGTTTTTTAAGAAAGGGTCAACTACCTGATTATTTTTCTCCTTAATCCATCTTTTCCGTTATATTAAGCCTTTTTCCCCTAAAGATTAAGTACTTTTGTCCAGATGTGTTCTATCTCCATAGGTTGCGGAGTTGACTCCATAAGCTTTGGAGATAACTCCATAGCCTTTGGAGTTAAGTCCAAAGCTTATGGAGATAGAATACAAAAGGAAGAGAACCCTTAACCATAGAGCAGAAAGGGCTTACGGATACAGATCAAATCTTTTAATGATGGATATAAAATATGATTTCAAGGCCAACCCTTTCAAGGAAAAGGACGGCAAGCCGGTGCTTTATCCGGCGGTAGTGGTGAAGGAAACGATTACTACCGATCACATAGTGAAGGAGTTGTCCAAGCACAGCGCATATTCGGCGGGCTGTGTGGTGGGAGTGCTACAGGAGGTGGCCGATATGGTTGTATCCCATTTGCGGCAAGGGAAAAATGTGCGGCTGGACGGACTGGGTACGTTCTCTCTTGCCTTGTCTTCGCGTGAGGTGACAGACCGGAAAGAGATACGTGCGGCATCCGTGAGGATAAAGAAAGTGAACTTCCGTCCGGTACCGGAGTTAGTCAAGAGGGTACGTCAGGATACGGATATCCTTCGTGCCGAGTTCGGCTTCCTGCCTACGGGGAAGAAGTATACTAAAGAGGAGCGTTGGAAATTGCTGGAAGCTTATTTGAAGGAACACGGTTCCATTACACGTCTGGTTTATTCGGAATGCTTGGGGATGGCGCGCACCACGGCTGCTTATGAGCTGAAGGGTTGGTACGAAGAGAAGAGATTGGACAAAGAGGGAAAGCACTCTCATGCGGTGTATGTGCTGCGCAAGCAGGAAAGTGTTCCCGAAGTTTAGTTTTTTTATCCGTTTGGGAATAAAAAGAGAAGAAAGGTGGTTATACAAGAAAGGGTGGTAGCAGTGGTAGCACTTTTTAAAACTCGGGGTTCTTCTTCATTTTGGGGGCAACACTTCACTACCAAAGTTCGACCAATAAAGACATTCGAATGAATATTCGAAAATAGAGAATAATATATCCCCGAATACAATCTAATAGCCGATGAATAAAGGGATATGAATAAATCACTTGCCCCAAAATGAAGAAGAACCAAAAACTCAGGGTAGAGACTTTTACAGTTTGTCATGTAAAGTCCCGGCTGCTTTCAGATAAGCCACATAGTTCAGGTAAAGTTGGAAACGGGCATCCACTTGGGTTTCGTATGCCTGTTGCCATAGTGCTTGGGCTTCCAGATGGTCTGACAGAGTTTCCAGCCCTACTTCGTACTGGCTTTTGCTGACACGTCGGTTCTCTTCCGCCTGCCGCAGGGAACGGTCGGCAAGTTCGCTTTCCAGTTTCGCTTCGTCCAGATTGTTGGCGGCCTGGGTCAGTTCCAGTAGCATTTGCTCGTTCAGATTTTGCTGTTGCAGACGGGTTTGTTCCAGCCTGGCTTTGGCTGCACGTACCTTGTTGCTGCGTTCGCCGAAATGGAAAAGGGGAATACTTACGTTCAACAGGACAGAGAAACTGGCATTATCCAGAAAATTCTTTTCGTTCAGTTCCAAACCGTGTACATAGTCGTATGAACCTTTGATGCCTACTTTGGGAAGCAGTTCACTGCGGTTTAACTTGACTTGTTGGCGGGCGATGGCCACTTGTTTGTCCAGTATACCGTATTCCGGACGACGGGTGATATCCAGTACCTGTAATTCTATTTCCAGTTCTATTTCCGGGAAATCTCCGGAAATGAGGATCTCCGTGGTCAGCGGTTTTCCTATCAGGTGGCAGAGGTTCATGGTAGCCAGGCGGAGAGCATTCTCGGCTTTGCGTATGCCCAGTTCACTTTCATTCAGTTTCACTTGCACTTTCAGCACATCGTTCTGAGGTTTCAGTCCGTGCTTGTAGGCACTCTCCACGTTCTTTTGCAATTCGGCCAATACGGCATGGTATGTGTCGGCCACTGTTTTCATCTCTTTCGCTTTCACTACCAGAGCGTATGCCTGGTCTGTTTTCAGAATGACTTCTGTGGCGGTCAGGGTTTCGTTCATCTGTGCCATTTCTTTACCTAACAGGGACATTTTGTAGGCGGCGCGGATTTTACCGCCCATATAGAGGGGTTGTTCTAATTGTATGCCACCCATGTAGACCCATCCTATCTTGTAATCCAGGTTGATACCGGGAAAATAGGCGAAACCTGAGGGTTGTCCCGGATTAAACTGTCCGGTGGCGTCGGGCAGAAAGACGGGCAGGTTGCCTCCGGCTATGCCATAACTGCCGTCGGCATTGCTGTAAAGTCCGGTTCCACTAGCTGTCAGATTGGGGAAGAAGTTCCCCTTGTAACTCTTGGCTGTGTAGTGGGCGCTTTCTGTTTGTTTTACAGAAGCCGCCATCTCCTTATTGTATTTCAATGCCATTTCACGGCATTCTTTCAAACTCAGTGTTTCCTGTGCCTGTGCCGGGGCGACAAGATGCCATAACAGAAAACAGAAGGGGATTATCATTGTTTTTTTCATTTGTTCTTGTTTTTGTATGTCAGTGAAATAAATCAATCGTTTCTTATTTTGAAGAACAAGGCGTATAATATAGGGATAAAGAGCAGCGTAATCAGCGTGCTGCACAGCAATCCGCCCATGATAGCTGCCGCCAGTGAGCCGAACATGGCATCGGACAGCAAGGGAATCATACCCAGAATGGTGGTCAGCGAAGCCATCATAACAGGACGAAGACGGCTTTGGGAACTGTCTATCAATGCGGTAACAGGTTCTATCCCTTTACTGATTTGAAGGGTGATTTCATCCATCAGTACAATTCCGTTCTTTATCAACATGCCGATAAGACCCAAGGTTCCTACGATGGCCACGAAGTTGAATACCTTCCCCGTGAGCAGCATCACTGCTACCACTCCTACAAAAATCATCGGGATACAGCAGAAGATGATGATAGGCTTGCGGTAGTCCTTGAATAGCATTATCAGGATGGCAATCATCAGAATGATGGCCAACGGGAAGTTCTGGAACAGGTATTTCATGGACCGGTCGCTGGCTATCTTCTCACCTTGCCACACCAGTGAATATCCTTCGGGTAGTTGTATCTTCTCTATGCGTTCTGCAATGGCAAGACGTGCTTTTTCCGTTTCTATGCCCGGTGCGGGCGAACACTGTACACGCTGGCTTCTCTGACCGTTGTAACGGGGAACTACCGGGTCTTCCCATCGGATATCAATTCCTTTGCTGATTTGCTTCAGCGGAGTACTTCCCATGATGCTTTCCACCAAATCTTCTTTCGAAAGCGTGCCGGCTTTCAGTTTCACCATGGTTTCTTCGTTCAGCAGTCCGTTCAACGAGGGCAGTGACGAGAAGACTTGTGCATTGCCTAAATCTTCTATGGGTTCTCCTTTTTCGTCAAGGCATTTCAGATAGATATTGTTTTTGTGGATGCCTTCGTAGAAAGAGCCGATGGGAATTCCTCCGGTAGCAGTGAGCAGGGAAAGGCTGACATCATTGCGGCTCAGGCCGAGGGCACGGGCAGACGGCTGGTCATATTCGATGGTCAGTACAGGAATCTGAGGTTCCCAGTCGGTGGTGATAAGGCAGACTTCCGGTGTATTTTCCATGATGGTACGGGCGCTGTCTGCCAGTTGGTGCAGAACGGCAGGGTCGGGGCCCAGGAATTGCGCTTCTATGGGATATTTCTTGAACATCAGATTGTATCTTTTCAATTTGATGTATGCGTCCGGATAGGCTTGGGAGAGGTAAGCTTGGATTTCATCTATATGTTCTACCAAGGTTTCCGGTGAGGTGAAATCGATAATCAGTTCGCCATACGAAAGCGATGGGTTGGCAACGCTCCGCACCAGGTTATAGCGTCCGGGCGTACCGCCTATGGAGGTGGTGACGTGGGTTATTTCCTTGCGTCCTTTCAGATAGGTTTCTATTTCTTTCAAATCTTGTGCCACACGAGTGTGGTTGTTTCCTTCCGGCAGTTTGTATTCCATGTAAAGCTGGTCGTAAACCATGTCGGGGAAAAAGCCCTGACGCATGTATGGATAGCCGAAAGCGGAAAGTAGCAACAGGCCAATCATGGTGAATACAAAACTCCACCGGTGGGCCAGACCGAACCGCAGTGCCGAACGGAGACCGGCATAGATTTTACCTTTGTACACACGCTTTCCGGTACTGTCGGTATCTATGGCAGGATGTAGTCTGCGGTCGGCCATCAGCGGTACGTGAATCAGTGCCAATACCCAGCTCAACAGCAGGGAAACGGCAAGTACGATGAAAAGGTCGCGCGTGTAGACGCCTGCGGTGTCGGGAGACATGTAGATAGGTAGAAAGGCGATAATGGCTATCAAGGTGGCTCCTAAAAGAGGCATAGCTGTCTGTCGCCCGATAGCGGTCATGGCTTCCATTCGTTTTTTTCCGGCTTTCAAGTCTACCAGTATGCCGTCTATGATGACGATAGCATTGTCTACCAACATGCCCATTGCCAGTACAAAAGCAGCCAATGATACGCGTTGCATCGTTCCGCCTGCCGAATAAAGGAACAGGAAAGAACCGAATACGGTGATGATCAGGCTGATACCTATGATAAGGCCGCTCTTGAATCCCATTGCTATCATCAGTATCAGTACTACGATGATGACGGATTCTATCAGGTTGATGACAAAGGTTCCCAAAGAGCTGCCTACCCGTTCGGGCTGATAGAAGATTTTGTGGCATTCCACTCCGGCGGGCAGACGTCCGGTTTTGAGTTCTTCCAACTTGCTTTCTACGGCATGGCCTACTTTTATAATGTCCGAGCCACTGGAGGCGGCGATGAGTATACCGAGAGCACGTTCATGGTCATAAAACATTTCATTGCGTGTGGGATCCTCGTAGTCTTTTTCTATACGGGCAATGTCGCTCAGGCGAAGCTGGTCATCATCATGTCCCTGGACCAGCATTTTTCCAATATCTTCTACGGTTTTGAATTTGTCGTTTACTGTGACTCGGATACGGTTGTCACCATTTTCATAATATCCTGTATAGGTGGTTTTGTTCTGTCCGTTCAGTGTGGCGAGAACTTCGGCAGGTTTAACACCGAGGTTTGCCATACGGTCTTGCAGCAGGGAGATGTTGATACATTCGGAACGTTTGCCGTAGAGTTCCACACGGTCCACGCCTTCCAGTTCGTTCACTTCCCGTTTCACCAGTTCGGCATAGTCGGACAGTTCACGGTCGGACAGTCCGTCGCCTGTCAGGGCATAGAACATACCATATACGTTTCCGAAATCATCCTTGACTATCGGGGTGGTGGCTCCTTCGGGCAACAGGGCGTGGGCGTCGCTTACTTTGCGGCGCAGCATGTCCCAGCATTGTTCCACTTCGTCGTCCGGCACGGTGCTCAGCAGTTCTATCTGTATCAGGGATAAGTCGTTGTATGAATAACTTTCTATATTGTCTATGTTGCCCATGGTGCGGATGTTCTTTTCGAGCACGTCCGTTACTTCCAGTTCTACCTGGTGGGCGGAAGCACCCGGATAGGTGGTGACTACCATGGCAAGCTTTACTTTTATTTCGGGGTCTTCCAGCTTGCTCATCTGATAGCAGGAGTAGGCTCCGCCGAACAGCAGAACCGCTATCAGGAAATAAATCAGATTCCTGTTACGGAATGCCCATTTGCTGATATCCATTATAATAATCCTCCTATATTTGTGTTAGTGACAAGTGGTAAAGGTTTTACAGTTTCTCCATCCTCGATGTGATGTACTCCCGAGGATACAATCAGCTCTCCTGGTTTCAGCTGTCCGGCAGTGATGAGGCTGTGTCCGTTGTTCAGTAAACGTAGCATGGATATTTCCTGTTTGTGCACTGTGTTGTCCGATGGGTTGAAGACGAATACATACGCTTTGCCTTCTTTTTGCAGGATGGCGCCGGTAGGGACAGAGAGAGTGTTCGTCTGTTCTGTACGGTAAGAGATGGTGACCATGGTGTTCATTCCGGGAGAGGGGACAGCCGGCGTTCCGGGTACTACTTGCAGGCGCATGGTGTATAATTGGTTTGCATTGGCTTTCGGGGTGACACTGATTAGTTTCAGCGGATAGGTTTCGCCCGGATAGATGTCAAACGTACAGTGATAATTGTCGAACTGGTCCCGGCGGATGTATTCGGCCGCAGGAAGGTTTATTTCTACTTCGGGAGTCCCACTGCTGATCATGGATAGGACGGGCATTCCGGCTCCGATGGTTTCGTGAGCTTCAAACAGGCGTTTTTGGACGTACCCGTTGAAGGGGGCGTAGAGCCGTGTATAAGCCAGTTGGTCTTTGTGATGTTTGTACTTGGCAGTGATTTGTTTGAGTCCGTATACAGCTTTGTCATTGGCGTTGGGGGTGGTTCCGTTGTCTTTGTAAAGGGCCATGACTCTTTCCGCTTCCGCTTTTATTTGCTGGTATTCTGCTTCAGTAGCATCCAGTTGTACTTGATAGTCGGTGGGGTCCAGTTCGGCCAGTAATTGTCCCTCCTGCACACGGGTGCCGTCTTTTACATGTATTTTGCTGATGGTTCCGCTTACCCGGAAGGCAAGGCTGATATCTTGTGCGGCTTTTACCTTTCCCGGGAATTGCAGGAAAGTTTGCTTGTCGGCAGAAACGATCGTGTCTATTTTTACTGTCTGATAGCCTTTGGCTTCCTGGGTACGCTGTGTGCAGGAACTCAGTAGAATCAAGGAAATACCTGTTAGAATAAGATAAATTTGTTTCATATATCATGCTATTGGTTTTCTGATGCAAAGTTATCCCGAAGCAAGAGGATAGAAAAGGTTGATATGAATGATAAATTGTCCGATTTGTATATTTTCTAGTAGATATATAGCTGAAAAGTTTGCGATTTGTATTTATTTTGCAGTGAATGAATAAAAGAGATAGATGGATGGTCGGACAACAGATGCCTTTTCAGTTTACAGTGCTTTCGAGCAGTGATCCGCATACTTTTAAAGACGGACAGATTATTTCTACATTTAATAAATGTGGCTTTTTCTTTTGCCGGAGGGGAAATGTGGAGGTTTCACTGGAAGATAAGCTTTTTCAGATAAAGCCCGGTGATGTGTATATTTACATGGCTTCTACCTTGGTGCATCTGCTTCATAAGAGTGGGGATGCGGAAGGAATTATGGTTGAAGTGGATTTAGATTATATCATTCCTATCGTCAATAGGGTGATAAATGTGGAAAACCAGCTTTTTATGCGGAAGCATCCTTGTATATCACTTTCGGATAAGCAACGTATCCATTTGGAGTATCTGTTGGATAATTTGCAGGAAAGGATAGGGGCGGAGGACGTACTGGAAGTGAATTTGCAACAACAACGCCTGACTTTAGAGTTGATTAAGTCAATGGGACAGACTTTTTGCTATGAAATATTGAATATGTATTTCGCTAACCAACCCATGCAGCCTTTGCCACAGAATAAGAAGGATGTGATCTTCCAGAATTTCATGCTGGCTCTTTTCCGTTTGTATAGGAAAGAGCGTGATGTTGCCTATTATGCGAAGATGCAGCACATTACTCCACGTTATTTTTCTACGATCATTAAGGAGAAGTCGGGGAATAGCGCTTTGCAATGGATTGTGCAAATGGTGATTACCGAGGCGAAACAATTGCTTGAAGGATCGGATTTGAGTATCAAGGAGATTGCGAACCAGCTGAACTTTCCTACGCAGTCTTTCTTTGGAAAGTATTTTAAGCAATATGTAGGGATTTCACCTAAAGAATATAGAAAGGACAAGTTAAGGATCAGGAATGGAATTTGATTTCTGAAAACACAATCCACCTTTATGTACAAATTATAAACGTTTTATTTATGACTCAAGAGAAAGAACAAGAGCAATTCATATCTTATATTACAGAACGGCAAACTCATGAGGGCCAGATGGCAGTGGCTGATTTTTTGCGGAAATATGCTGTTCGGTATCATAACTCTGATTTCATTTCCTCTGATCCGGTGCAGTTTCCGCATCGTTATCATTCTAAGGCGGATATTGAAATCAGTGCTTTTCTTACTGCTTTTCTTAGTTTCGGAGCCCGCCCTCAGATACTGAAGGCAGCAGAACGACTGGATTCTATAATGCACCGGCAGCCTTTGCAGTATGTGTTGTCTGGAAATTGGAAAATAGATTTCTGTGGTGAGGAGTCGTTCTATCGGACGGTTTCAAAAAATAAGATGGCACAATTGTTTTATTGGCTGCATACTATATATAATAGGTATGAGAGTATGGAGGATGCTCTTCTTTGCGAAACGGATGGAACTCCGATGCAACGTCTTTGCCGTTTGTTTGGAGTGTCGGATAAGGCGCCGCAAAAGAAATTGAATATGTTCCTGCGCTGGATGATCCGTCGCGATTCGGAAGTGGATTTTGGAATCTGGAGGAATTTCTCTCCATGTGAGTTGATTATCCCTTTGGATACGCATGTCAGTGAGATGGCTTTCAGATTGGAGCTGACCCGAAGTAAATCTTATACGCTGAATAATGCGAGAACTATTACTGCGGCTTTGGCTGAGGTTTTTCCCGAAGACCCTTGTCTGGGGGATTTTGCTTTGTTTGGTTATGGGATTAATGAATTATGAAATGTAGTTGGGGGTGTGTTTCTCGAAACAGGTAGCTGTGGTGAGGATGATTATGGAATATCGTTTGAGATAAGTGGAAATCTAAAAATAATCCCCGAAGGATATCACATCCATCGGGGATTTTCGGTTTTTTGGTTAAAGGTTAGTATAAAATTAGGTTAGGTTGTTTCTTAAATTATAGGGGTACGTATTCTACAAAGGCCTCCATTGCTTCATAACATGCCAAACCAAGTTGGTCATACAAAGCGGCTGTACCCCGATTGCGGTCTTCACTTCTTTGCCAGAACAGACGTTCGTCATTGCCCAGGAACGGTGCGCTTTCCATCTGAGACTGATGCTTTAAGATGGAGTTACGTTTAGCACGCAGTTCTTCAGGACTGAACGGTACGGCCATTTCAATGTTTTCAATTTCCCATTCCGCCCATGCGCCACGATACATCCAGATGCGACAGTCTTTCAACCATTCGGCACCGGCTTCTTTCTCGATGTCAATAGCGGCAAGCACTGCGTCTGTGCAGACACGATGGGTTCCGTGCGGGTCGGCCAAGTCACCGGCTACATAAATCTGATGGGGCTTTACTTCACGTAATAACTGCAAAACAATTTCTACATCGGCTTCACTGATGGGATTCTTTTCAATCTTGCCGGTTTCATAGAAAGGCAGATCGAGGAAATGAACACGGTTCAGTGGAATTTGATTGTAAGTGCTTGCGGTACGGGCTTCTCCACGGCGAATCAATCCTTTGATGGTCAGAATATCACGGCTGTCCATATCGCCTTCTTTCTTAGCGGCAAGGAATTTCTTGATTTCAGCATATTTGTTTTTGATGGTTTCGTTGGAGTTTTCATCAAAAAGCTGGTTGAAACCGTTGATGAAGTGCATGAAACGTACTACTTCTTCATCGCCTACGGCAATGTTTCCGGAAGTTTCGTATGCTACGTGTACCTCATGACCTTGCTGAACCAGACGGCGTAAAGTTCCACCCATTGAGATTACATCGTCATCCGGATGCGGAGAGAAAGCAACCACACGTTTTGGAAATGGTTTCGCACGTTCGGGGCGATAGGTGTCGTCCGCATTCGGCTTGCCGCCGGGCCATCCGGTGATGGTGTGCTGCAGATCATTGAATATTTTGATATTTACGTTGTAAGCAGAACCGTAAAGTGCCAACAGTTCGCTCAATCCGTTTTCATTATAATCTTTATTGGTGAGCTTCAGAATCGGCTTTTTAACACGCATACATAACCATACGATGGCACTGCGGATTAGTTTGTCGTTCCATTCACAGTTGGTAACCAGCCACGGACGTTGGATACGGGTAAGGTGAGAAGCTGCAGCCAAATCTATGCAAACATTTGCATTGTTGTGCATTTGGAGATAAGAAGCGGGTAAGGTGTCACTTACTTTGTCTTCCACCGCTTTCTTGATGATATCGGCTTTGTCATCTCCCCATGCCAGCAAATAGATTTTCCGGGCAGTCATAATAGTTGCCACTCCCATGGTGATGGAGCAGGGAGGAAGATTGTCTACTCCTAAGTTGTGTGCAGCTTCAGCACGCGAGGTTGAGTCAATCAAAATCAGTCGGGTAGGAGAGCTCAAGCTTGATCCCGGTTCGTTCATGGCAATATTGCCTTCACGACCAATGCCCATTAATACGATATCTATACCGCCAAAAGTTTGGATACGTTGTTCGTACAGGCGGCAGTATTCGATAACAGCTTCCTGCGGAATCGTTCCGTCGATGGTGAATACATTTTGTTTGTCAATATCGATTTGGCTGAGGAATAAATCGTTCAGTTGTGAGAAACTGCTTCCCGCCCCTTCGGAAGCCAAGGGGTAATATTCATATAAATTGAAAATTACTACGTTACGGAAACTTAGTCCTTCATCTTTATGTTTACGGACCAGTTCGGCATAAAGCGGACGTAATGAAGCACCGGTTCCGGCACCAATCACGCAGAACTTTCCTTCGCGCTGACGTTCCTGAATTTTTGCCGTAATTTCATTGGCTATTTGTTGTACGCCTTCTTCCATCGTTTCATAGATGTCGGTAGGCACTTTTTCGCAGCGGGTTAAGACAGAACGTTCCACCGCATTTTCGGGTTTATAATATTTCGGAGATACTCTGTTCAGAGAAATCTGCGAACTTAGGTTTGTTCTCATAAATTACAAATTAGCTTTTTCGATGTCTTTGAAATATTTGTAAGTACCGACTTTCAGTTCGTCTGTAGCGGCTTCGTCACAAACAATGATGCCATGTTGGTGCATCTGTAATGCGCTGATAGTCCACATTTGTGTGATACCACCTTCAACGGCATGTTGCAAAGCGCGTGCTTTGTTGTGTCCGTTGCAGATAATCAGAACTTCTTTAGCTGAAAGGACAGTCCCTACACCTACTGTTAACGCAGTTTTAGGTACTTTGTTCACGTCATTGTCAAAAAAACGTGAGTTGGCAATGATTGTATCTGTAGTCAATGTTTTGATACGTGTGCGTGAAGACAAAGATGAACCCGGTTCGTTGAATGCGATATGTCCGTCGGGACCGATACCTCCCATAAACAGGTCGATGCCTCCGATTTCGGCTATTTGCTTTTCGTAGTTGGCGCATTCTGCTTCCAGGTCTTCGGCATTTCCGTTTAGTATATGTACATTTTCTTTCTTTATATCAATGTGGTTAAAAAAGTTTTTCCACATAAATGTATGGTAGCTTTCAGGATGATCTTCAGGTAAGCCTACATATTCGTCCATATTGAAAGTAACGACATTCTGGAAAGATACTTTTCCCTGCTTGTTCAGTTCTATCAGTGCCTTGTACATGCCCAGCGGTGAAGATCCTGTAGGACAACCTAAAACAAAAGGTTTTTCAGGAGTCGGATTTGCCGCATTGATTTTACTAGCTACATAGTTTGCCGCCCATTGTGACAGCGCTTGGTAATCAGGTTCGATAATTACTCTCATGGTTCTTTCTTTTTTTAAGTTTTAAGTGTTAAGTTAACTATACGGGTTATTCCATATTATCCGTTTTAGGACGGAGGAATGTCAACTGTACGACCAATGCTATTGCAACAATGATGGCCAACATGGCAAATCCCAGTCCCAACTTACCTCCGTCTGTCCACTTTCCCAAGACTTCGGTAATGGCTGCTCCCGCAAACACGCCTGTCATATTCATGATACCATAGGCGGTAGCACGGTGTTTGGATGATACGAACTGGCATAGAATCGGCATATTGTTGGCATCGAAGATACCATAACCGATACCGAATAATAATCCAGCTCCCACAACGGCTACGAAACTATGGCCGAACCCTAGTAAAAGCAGGGATGGAATAGTAAGTCCCAAGCCGATGGCACCCGTGTACACACGTCCTTTTATATTTCTTTGCACCCACTTATCGGATAAGGTTCCACCAATAATTACACCAATGAACGAGGATAGTGCGATGGTGATAGTCGACATGGGGCCGGCTTGTGACATCGGTATATTCAGGTTCTCGGCGAACAAGGTAGGTAACCAGTTTTTGGTTGCCCATCCCGGTAAACTGGGGGCTGCGAAATATAGCAGAATCACCCAGAATGCAATATTACTGAAAAGTAATGATAATCCCTTCAATAAATTGCTTTTTTCTTTACCGGAAGGTGAATTTATTTGTTCAATTTGTATTCTATCCTTCTTTTCATGTAGAAAAAGCATCAAAATTACGGCGTATGCAATGCCGGCGATGCCGAACCAATGAAAGGTTGTATGCCAGGAAAAAGCGGCGGCTACTGTAGCGCCGAAACCTCCGATGGCCTGCCCGGTGTAGAGCCCGGTCATGTGAATACCGATAGCTAATGAACGTGACTTATCGGAGTGATAGTCGGCGATCAGTGATAATCCGGCAGGAATATAGAGCGCTTCGCTGATTCCCATCAAGGCGCGAAGGAAAAAGACTTCATTATAAGTGTCGGCTATTCCCATCAGATAAGTGACGGCCGACCATACAAACAAACTGCCAACAATAAGCCATTTGCGGTTCATGCGGTCGCCCACCATTCCGGCTATAGGGCTCATACAGCCATATATCCAAAGAAAAACTCCCATCAGTCGCCCAAAATTGGCAGCTGATTGAAGCTCGGTGATATCCACCGCCATGGCATCTCTCATTGTGGATAGCATTTGCCGGTCCATGTAATTCAACAGGGCGACACCCCATAATAATCCTACTACAACCCAAGGATAAATTTTACTGTTTTTCATGCTAATAGATAAAGGGCTTTATAAATGTGATTTTTTGTTGTCGAGTATTTCCTTGCACAATGTATAGCCCTTGATCATCATTCTTGGAATGTGGAACGGGCCTTTGAATAGGTTACCCTTGGCCATTTGTGCAGGCGTGCCGTCACGATGGAGATATCCAAACCATTCTCCACACTCTTTATCAGGAAAATGGGCGTATGTCCAATCGCTGATTTGTTTGTGCATGTCAAGGTATTTTTCATTTCCGGTTGCTAAATATGCATACAAAGTAGCGATGACAGCCTCTGTCTGAGGCCACCAGAATTTCATGTCTTGGGAATAATCCTGTGGCGGAAGGTTCTTGCAGTCTTTGAAGTTGATGATACCTCCGAATTCTTTGTCCCATCCCCATTCCCAAGACCAGTCGAGGATAGTGAGGGCCAGTTCTGTAATGTCTTTGTCCCAGTTGCGGTATTTGGCTTCTTCCAGCAGGAACCAGGCAGTTTCAATACAATGTCCCGGATTGATGGTGCGCCCCATGTTGCTGTCAATGAATTCTCCGTTGGGACCTACTGTTTCAAGCAAAGCCTTGAATTCAGGATGCATGAAGTCTTTACGTAGCTGGTCGATGGAGGCGTCAATCTGTCCATTGAAGCTTTCGTCCTGAATAGCCTGACGGATACGTGATGCCACATTAATCAGAATCATGGTAATGGAATGTCCTTTCATCGGGAGGGTATCCAGATATTTGGGAGCCAGTATGCCTGGTGTTTCCATAAAATACTGCATCCGTTTGAACAAGTCTAATGCTTTTACAGCATACGTCTGGTCACCGGATGCGATGGCATATTCCGACATGGCGATGGCTGCGAATGACTCCGAAAAAATATAACGGCGTTTGCGCAAAGGAGTGCCTTCGGCAGTCACTTCGAAATACATACGTCCGTCAGAGTCAAAACAATGCGCTTCTATAAAGTCTATTGTACTTTTGGCTGCCGCCAGCCATGCTTCGTTCTTTTCTATATTATTATATGCATAGGAACAGATAAAAGCAAATCTTCCTTGGAACCACACTGATTTGGTGGTGTCCATCAAGCTGCCGTCTCGGTCAACGCAGGTATAAATACCTCCATTGACCTTGTCCAGCCCGTATTTCAGCCAAAACGGCATGATATTGGTGGTCAGATCTGTTTTGTATGATTCCGACCATTCTTTTATATAGTCTATTGAAAACATCGTGGTTCAGGTTTATTTGTTACATCTTTCGAAGAAATTGATTGCTTCCAGTTCGGCTTTCATGGCAGCTTCTTCCTCATCTGTCATGTTCTGGAACGGAGTCCGGTTCTTTCCTAAATCCAGCCCGATCAGTTTCATGATGCGTTTACCGCCAACGATGTTTCCACGATAGTGACAGATGACATTGATAACTTCCTGTGCGAAATTCTGGCGTTCGCGTGCCAGTTCCAGATCACCGGCTTTCCATGCTTCGATAATACCTGTGAGTTCTTTGCCGTTATAGTTGGTTGTTCCACCGATACCGCCCTGTGCACCGCCCATAGCCAGACAAGGAAGGATCGTTTCATCCTGGCCGTGCAACATGTCAAATTTGCCATTTTTATATAAACGGCATTGGTTGTATTCATACAGGCTTTCGAAAGTATATTTGATACCGGCGAAATTAGGAATGCGACCGTCTACGGCTTCCAAGAATGCTACCATTGAGAGGAATGCTCCGTTGAAAGCTGGGATGTGATAAAAATAGAAAGGAAGTGCAGGAGCGCCGCATGCTATTTCTTCGCAGTATTTCACCAATTCTTCAATGCGTCCTACTTTGGGGAAAGGAGGTGCCATTGCTCCGATACCCCATGCTCCGATTTTCTGAGCGTGTTCTGCTAGACGTTTGCTTGATTTTACACAAGTGCTTCCTACATGGACAATGACTTTGAATCCTTCGGGTGCTACTTCCATCCAGCGTTCAGCCAGTTTCATGCGTTCGTCTTCTGTCAGCATATAGCCTTCTCCGGAAGAACCATTGATAAATACGCCTTGAAGTCCGTTTCTAACCAATAGTTGGCAATAGGCTTCAATAGGTTCATAATTTACTTCTCCGTTCTCATAAAATGGAGTAAAAGGTGCATCAATTAATCCGTGAATCTTTTCCATAGCCTTTAATTTATTTGAAATGAATATTTTATATTACTTAATCATGTTGCGTGCAAATATATAAATGATTTATGAAAACAACAAGTAAAAACTAAATTTATTTATTAATAATCACTCTTTTAATAAATAGAAAGATGAATAAACGACTAGGAAATATTATTTAAATGTATCTGGAAAGTGGGATTGTTACAAAAAATGATAATTTGCTTACATCTTCTAAAATATTTTTTGAAAATTCTCTTTAAATGTGATTTGATTTCATAAAAAAATAACTATATTTGTGGACATTAACGGAATATTTTATTATGGGTGAGAATTTGTTGAAAGAAATTGAAAAGGGCTCAAAGATGGCTGTGATGAAGAAGAAAATCATTACCCATTATATTTATAATGGAAGCTCTACGATTACTGATTTAGCAAGAGAGATGGATTTAAGTGTGCCTACAGTTACAAAATTCATCGATGAAATGTGTGAGGAAGGTTACATTAACGACTATGGAAAGCTGGAAACCAGTGGGGGAAGACATCCCAGTTTGTATGGTTTGAATGCAGATTCCGGGTATTTTGTAGGTGTTGAAGTGCGTCAGTTTTCCATTAACTTAGGGTTGATAAATTTTAAAGGAGATGTAGTTCAGCTAAAAATGAATGTTCCTTTTAAAGCGAAGAATACCCCTGAGAGTTTAGACGAATTGTGTAAGTTGATTAAACATTTTCTTCAAAAAGTCAGTGTTGAGAAAGATAAGATATTAAATATTAATGTAAATCTTTCCGGGCGTGTGAATCCGGATTTGGGATATAGTTACAGTATATTCAATTTTGATGAGCGCCCGTTGACGGATGTTATATCAGAAAAGGTGGGTGGTTATCGTGTTTCTATTGACAACGACACCCGTGCTATGATCTACGGTGAGTATATGCAAGGTGTTGTGAAAGGTGAGAAGAATATCATCTTTATCAATGTCAGTTGGGGATTGGGTATGGGAATTATCATTGATGGAAAGATTTATAAAGGAAAATCCGGTTTCTCTGGCGAATTCGGGCATAATTTTGGATATGAGAATGAGATTATCTGCCATTGTGGGAAAAAAGGATGCATAGAAACGGAAGTTTCGGGGGCTGCTTTGCATCGTATTCTGTTGGAACATATTAATAATGGTGAGAACTCTATTATCTCCAATACCAAGAAAAATTTGGAAGATTTGACCTTGGATGATATCATTGATGCGGTAAATAAGGAAGATTTGCTGTGTATTGAACTGGTGGAAGAAATTGGAGTGAAATTAGGCCGCCATGTAGCGGGACTTATTAATATATTCAATCCGGAGCTAGTCATTATTGGTGGTGCATTGTCACGTACAGGTGATTATTTGACACAACCCATCACTACAGCTATTCGAAAATATACACTGAACTTGATGAACCGTGATTCTGTTATTGTAGAATCTAAATTGAAAGAAAGAGCCGGGATTATCGGTGCCTGTATGTTGTCGCGCAGTAAACTGTTTGAATAATATGTAGGTATTATAAAGTAAGGGATGAGTCCATTACATGATTCATCTCTTATATTGCCTTCTTGTTAAGTTTAACTCTGAGCAAGCTCAATAAGTTTTTAAGGAGCTAGTATTATGGTTGATAGAACACATGATGAAACTAAACTTTGGGAATCTTTCATTAAAGGAGAAACGGCGGCATTTGAAGAAGTTTATCGACGCTATTATTCGTTATTGTATTCCTATGGAATTCGTATGGTAGGTGACAGAGAGCTGGTTGCCGATACCATACAGAATCTGTTCGTCAAGTTGATTTTAAATTGTAGGAATTTGCATTATACTGATAATGTAAAGGCGTATTTGCTTTGTTCTTTTAGAAATAAATTGCTGGATGCGTTTCAGTCTTTACGTCCAATGGAAGTGATTGAAGAATGCCATGAGTTTTTTCCGATGGGTGAAGAAATAATAAATTCTTTATTTAAGAAAGATGATGTGGATGTGAAGAATGAAAGGAGGCTGGCTAAGGCAATTTCACGTCTTTCTGGTCGTCAGCGTGAAATTCTGTATTTATATTATGTAAAGGAATTGAGCCATCAGGAAATATCCGCTATCTTAGGTATGAATCCTCAATCAAGCAAGAATCTTTTGTCGCGTACATTGGCACGTTTGCGTGAATTCTTTTTCTCTGTTTCAACCATTTGGATTTTCAGTATCTTGGTGCATTGTGTTCATGTGCCTGTGCGTAGTGTTTGGGCTTTTCACTTCTCTTGATTTAGCGAGTAGTTAATTGTTGTTGTTTTATCATTTGGGCATGTTTTCATGAAGTGATATTTGTGTGATGAATAAGTTTTTTTATTTGTCATATAAGGTTTATCTATTGGTCTTACGAAGACTCATGCAAAGAAAAGTGTGATTTCTTTTCTTTTTTATGAGTACCTTTTTTATCGAGTGCCGTTTTCTTAATAAAAAGGTATTTCGATGAAAAATAAAAAAACAATATATAATTCAGATGAATTTCGTAAAACAGTTCGATGCCTGACTGAGAAGATTCGGGAAGCAGATGAATTGGAATTTGTTGATGTGGAAAAATCTTTTCAGGACGTGATGAAACGAGTAGAAAGGGAAAAGAGGGTTTCCTACAGACGTCATATTTATAGGTGGTCTTTGTCGATAGCGGCAGCGATTGGTTTGATTTTAGCTATGAACTGGTGGAGTACCAATGCTGATGAGGGTACGGAGCTTGATATAGCATTGCTGAATGACACGACTTCCATTTGCGGTGATGAGGTGATTCTGATAACAGATAACCAAGCTATGAATCTGAAAAATGATGCTTCTTTAAAATATGATACTTTAGGAAGTTCGAATATTCAGCAGTATGCATTAAATACTAAAATATCCCAGGCTTCATCTGTAAAGAATGAAATGCACCAGATAATGGTTCCTAATGGGAAAAGAGCTGATATTACTTTTTCTGATGGTACTAGAATTTATATAAATTCAGGTAGTAAAGTGATATATCCGGATATTTTTGAAGAACAGAAACGTGAAATCCTGGTAGAGGGGGAGGTTTATCTGGATGTAGCCAAAAGGAAGGATTGCCCATTTGTTGTCAAAACAAGAGAGTTTGATATACGCGTACTGGGTACTTCGTTTAATGTCTGTGCCTATAGGGAAGATGAGGCTTCATCTGTTGTTTTAGTACATGGAAGCGTGGAAGTAACTACTGAGAATAAGAGCAAAGTAAGATTAGCACCTAATCAATTGGTGGATATTAAAGGTAATAAAACGCAGGTACGTAAGGTTGATGTGTCCGAATACATCAGTTGGAAGGATAATTTATTGCTGCTTCATCAAAGACCCGTAGGAGATGTTTTGAAGAAACTTGAGCGGTATTATGGGTGTAAAATACGGTATGATGCGGAGATTACTACCTTGTCATTGTCAGGAAAACTGGATCTTCAAACAGACATTACCGATGTTATGGATAATTTATGTCTTTCATTATCATTGCATTATACAATAAATGATAAAGATGAAATCTATGTGAGCCTTAAATGAGAATTGTTGAACCTTAAAACACTTTAGCCTATGGAATAAAAGAAGAATGTAAAAAAAAGAAAACCAGACAGTATTTGCCGTACTATCTGGTCACTGAATCGTTGTTTAATTATTTACCTTGAAATAAATAGAAAAAACAATCAAATATATGAAAAAATACACGAATAGAATAAAACTCATGCCTAAATTCACAAAATGTATGAGTTTAGCCATGATTTTAACATTTACAAGTTATGAAGAGGCTTTTGCGGAAATGAGTTATGCGGAACAAACTAGCTTTACCGTTTCTATGGAGAACCAGACTTTGAAGAGTGTGATTAATTGGGTAGAAAAGAATAGTCAATTTATTTTTATATATCGTACAGATATTGATTTGTCTCGTCGTGTCAATGTGGATGTACGGAATAAAACAATAGAGGAGGTACTGAAACAAATGTTTGCCGGTACTGATTTGGAATATCATATCCGTGACAGACAAGTAATAATTCGTAAGGCCATTTCTAGAGAAAAAACGCCTCCCATTGTTATGCAACAAGAGAAAGTGACTGTCAAAGGTATAGTGACCGATGCCAAAGGAGAAGCAATTATTGGGGCTAATATTATAGAGAAAGGTACTACCAATGGTACCATAACTGATATAGACGGCCAGTTTACGTTAATGGTAAGTGAAAAAGCGTCTTTGGTCTTTTCTTATATCGGTTATCTGACTCAAGAAATGGTTGTAGGGAAAAAGCCGTTTTTGAATGTTCAACTGCAGGAAGACAATAAGACTTTGGATGAAGTGGTGATAACAGGTTATGGGGGCACACAACTTCGTTCCAAGATGACTAATTCTATTGCTAAAGTTGATAATTCTACTTTAAGTACGGGTGTCCATACTAATCCGGCGCAAGCACTGTCTGGTGCAGTGGCAGGATTAAGGGTGCAGCAAACTAGTGGTAATCCGAATTCCACTCCTACTTTGGTACTTCGTGGTGGTACCAATCTGGATGGTAGCGGTTCACCTTTGGTTATTATCGATGGTGCTGTACGCGAGTCGTTGAGTGATGTGAATCCGGAGGATATCGAGTCTTTGGAGGTCATGAAAGATGCTGGTGCTACAGCTATTTACGGTGCGCGTGCTTCCAATGGTGTAATTCTTGTTACTACTAAAAGAGGTTCGGAAGGACATACGGAAATAAATTTGAGTGCGAAAGTCGGTTTCAATTTTTTCCATAGCCAGTATGAGTTTTTGAATGCTCATGATTATTTGTATTATATGCGTTCAGCATTTTATCGGTCTTCGCATATATGGCAGGATAAATCGGGCGCTTGGCATGGATTTGCCAGTGATGCGACTTTATCCGGAACACAGCCTTACGGAACAGGAAACAGATATTTTGATGAAAAAGGGAATGTACTTAATGGCAATAAAGACAATACAGCCGTATGGGGTGTTATGAATTATACAGATGATCTGGCTTTCCTGTTAAAACAAGGTTGGCAGACAATGGATGACCCGGTGAATCCGGGACAAAAATTGATTTATTGTGATAATCAGCTGAAAGATTATAATATCAAATCTCCGGCTATTACTCAGGATTATAACTTGAGCGTATCCGGTGGCAATGATAAGGGACATTATTATGCAAGCCTAGGCTATAATCGCAGCGAAGGAAATGCGATGAACAACTGGTATCACCGTTTGAATTTCACGATCAATGCAGATTATAAAATTAAGCCTTGGCTTACTTCTAATTCTTCTTTGACATTTACCGATGCAAAATGGGACGATGGTGGTGCAGGATATGCCGGTGAAGGTGATTTTTTCAGTACTACCTTGTCCGTTCCTCCTACATTCCGTGTGAAAAGTCCGGATGGCGATTGGTTGGCAGGCCCTGCCGTGGCTTCTTATGCCCGTGGCTGGACCACAGTGAAAGTGTATGAGGATGCATTGAACTATGATAATAATACAGACAAGTTTAATTTGAGCCAGTCTTTTACCTTTAATATAATGAAAGGGTTGACATTCAAGACCACAGGAACTTGGTTTTATTTTGATGACAGCAGAGAGTTCTTCAAAGGGGACTATATTGTAGCTACAGGACCGGTGTATGACACTAATCATAGTACTTCCAACAAGCATGAACGACTTTTGGACCAGACTTACAATGGAATCTTGAATTATCAGACTACATTCCGGCAAGATCATTCTATAGATGCGATGGCAGGCGTAGAATATTATGACTCATACAAGAAAGGTTTTTCGGCGTCCGGTTATGGATCTCCATTATCTGATTTTCAGGATTTGAATTATACTTCGACTGCTGCCGGAGTGCGGCAAATAGATTCCTGGCATTACAGACAACGCATTCTTTCATTCTTTGGTAGAGTGAATTATGATTATAAGTCCAAGTATTTGCTGAGCCTTGTTTTACGTCGCGATGGATACTCCAAGCTGCCAAAAGATAACCGTTGGGGAACCTTTCCCGGTATATCAGCCGGTTGGGTATTGAGTAGAGAGAATTTTATGGAGTCTTGTAGCAATGTACTTTCTTATGCTAAAATTCGTGCTAGTTACGGTGCCAATGGAAATGTGTCTGGTGTACTGGATGCTAATGGTAATGTAGTGACAGGACTTGATTATTATACGGTTCAAGGCTCTTATGGTATTATGAAAGATAAAGATGGTAAAATAGTACCCAACTATAATGGCAAAGTTCCTTTGATGATAAACGATTTGCCTAATCCCACCATGAGATGGGAAAAATCGTACACATTTGAGACAGGTTTCGATATTGGTTTTCTGAATAACAAATATATCTTGAACTTCACCTATTATAATAGACGTACACAGGATAAATTTGCAGAAATCACCCTGCCTTCCCATAGCGGAGTTTCTTCTTTCCTTTCTAACAATGGAGAAGTACAAAACCAAGGTATGGAGTTAGAACTGACTGCCAATGTTTTGCGTACCAAAGATTGGAAATTTACAGTTAGTATGAATACCGCTTATAATAAGAATAAGATTATCTCATTACCGTACAATGGATTGCCGAATAATATGCAGGATGCCTATCAGGTTTATACGGGACGCAAGCTGGCAGATGGTACCTATGAAAGACAATGGGTGGGTGGTTATCAGGAAGGACAGGAATATGGTGTGATTTACGCCTTTAAATCTCTTGGTATTTATAAGAGTGAGAGTGAGATTCCAGGTAATCTGATAGACAGATCCACTTATACGGAAAATGGAGCAGATGCCAAAGTGCTCTATGGACCTGAAGCTTGGGCTAAATTGTCGGATGCCGAAAAGGAGAAAGGACTGCCTATACAGGCTGGTGATGTGAAATGGCAGGATGTGAATGGGGATGGTGTAATTGATGATTATGACCGGGTGAAATTGGGTAATACGATACCTCATTGGACCGGAGGCTTTAACATTAATACTTCATGGAAAGGATTAACTTTGAACTGCCGTCTGGATTATGCTTTAGGCTATTGGGTGCATGATTGGAAAACTCCTTGGATTATGGGTAATATGCAGGGAACATTTAATACCATATCTTTGGTTAAAGATTCCTGGTCGGAAAGTAATCCGAATGGAAAATATCCGGTGTATGGATGGGCTGACTTTTTAGGCAAACGTAATTATGACAGAATATCAGACATTAATTGTTATCGTGGCGATTATTTGGCTTTTCGTGAAATAAGCCTGTCGTATTCCTTGCCTCAGAGTTGGATTCATAAATCCGGTTTGAGCAAGGTGGATGTTTCTGTAACAGCACAGAATTTGGGATATATTACAGCAGCCAAAAATATGGCGACCCCCGAATATGGTGTCAGTCAGAATGGAGGATATCCCCTCCCTAGAACAGTTGTTTTGGGTTTAAATGTTACATTCTAATAAATAGGAAGGATTATGAAGAAAATATTTTATAGCATATTGTTGAGTGGGATGATGGTATTGTCTGCTTGTGATGCGTTGGACCTGTCTCCTGAAGATTATTATGGCTCTAATGATTTTTGGAATCAGAAATCTCAGGTAGAAATGTTTATGACTGGTATTCATGCCGATTTAAGAGATAAATATCAGATGCCTGTCACATTGGGAGAGTTCAGAAGTGAGATTCTGATAAGTGATGTTACTTCTATGGGTGAGGGGGTATATGGTCCGCCTATGACTAATAATCTGCTTACGAAAGATAATACCGGTGTCGATGATTGGTATGAGGTGTACCCAAATATCATGCATATAAATTTGTTTATCAGAAATGTAGATAAAGAAATTGATTATATGACTGGAATGGAGAAATCATTTTATTTGGGACAGGCTTATGGCTTGCGTGCATATTACTATTTCTATCTTTATCGAACATTTGGTGGTGTGCCGTTAGAGACGGAACCGAAAGTTACCGAGGGTAGCATTGATATTACGCAATTATATAAGGCTCGTTCTACTCCGGAGGAAACGTTAGAGTTTATCAAAGAAGATATTAATAAATCCGAAGCTTTCTTCAATGAGTCGGATAAGAAGATGTCCGACCAATATGAATGGTCTTATTATGCAACGGAACTTTTGAAGGCCAAGATATATATGTGGTCTGCCAAAGTCACTACAGGATTACCCGATGATGATATTGCAGGGGATCATATAGCTACTCTGACTGCCGTAGATCCTAATAACAGTGACTTGTTGACAGCAAAGAAGGCTTTATTGAATTTGGTGAACCAACAATTCGAACTGCTTCCAAACTTTGCGGATTTATGGACTCCGGAAGGGAAGAAGAATAAAGAGATTATTTTCGCTCTGTGTTTTAATAAGAATGAATTGACCAATTGGGGGGCGAACTGGTTCTATAATGTAGCCTTGTTTACCAATGCTACGGACTTGGATGGAAATAAATATGGTCCGGATCCGTTGAAGCTATTGACAGCCGGACCATTACGTTATGAGTATAAAGTGCCGTTTATTGAGATTTATGATAAGGAAGATACTCGTTTGGATGCTACTTTCTTTCAATATATGTTCGAAGGAAAGACTCGTGGCGCTTGTTGGAAAAAACTGATGGGACATACGGATGGAGGAACTCATTATTATGATTCAGATGTACCGGTATATAGATATGCTGATGTTTTGTTGATGCTGGCCGAGTGTGAAAACGGGTTGGGAGCTCCGGATAAATGTGCTGCATATATAAATGAGGTACGTAAGCGTGCTTATGGTGATAAATTTGAACAACATAAATATATCGCAGGAGATTATGCGGATAATGAGTGGGCTATTTTGCAGGAACGTGATAAAGAGTTTGTAGGTGAGGGAAGCCGCTGGTTTGATTTATTGCGTTTACGTGATTCCAACGGAAAACCTTTTGTCTTTTCTGTTAAAGCGCATTATGGAAGTTCATTGCCTATATTAACAGAGGATAAGGCGTATATGATGTTGTGGCCTGTTAATGTGGAAGTTTTGAATGGAGATCCGGAAATCAAGCAGACTCCGGGGTATGAATAATAGTGAGATAATATGATGATAATGAAAAGATTGCTCTTTTTAGTATCTGTATGCAGCTTATGTATGGTTGGTAATTCTCAGAATTACCAACCTGAGAAGCATGCAGTTGTGAAATCAGATCGTGGGGATGGACGGTTACTAAGTACTTATGCCATTGTGCATGAGATGTTGAAAGATACACATCCCCAATATGCTTACCGTTCCGGTATGTCCGCACAGGATTTTACGCAATGGCAGGATGGAGTGCGTGCTGCAATGGTGGAGATCATGAAGTTTCCCGAGATAAAGGGACAACCGTCTCCTGTCTGTGTGAAAACGGAAAAAAAAGAGGGATATATTTTAGAGAAATGGGAGTTCTATCCTTTTCCAAAGTCAGTTTCCACTTTTCTGGTTTTGAAACCGGAACATTTGAAGGGTGCAGTACCCGGAGTCTTGTGCATTCCGGGTTCCGGAAGGACCAAAGAAGGATTGGCCGGTGAGCCCGGCATCTGTGATAAGTTAACTGAGGATTATAATAATCCCAAAGTAAGTATGGCTTTGAATATGGTTAAAGAAGGTTATGTGGCGGTAGCGGTGGATAATGCCGCTGCCGGAGAAGCCTCCGATTTGGAATGTTATGATAAAGGATGGAATTATGACTATGATGTTGTTTCCCGTTTTTTGCTTGAACTGGGATGGAGTTGGCTAGGGTATACTTCTTATCTGGATATGCAAGTGCTGAATTGGATGAAAGACCAGTCTTATATCCGAAAGGACAGGATTGTGATTAGCGGATTCTCATTAGGTACAGAACCGATGATGGTCTTGGGGGTGTTGGATAAGGACATTTATGCTTTTGTGTACAATGATTTTCTATGCCAGACTCAAGAACGTGCCGTTGTGATGACTAAACCTGACAAGGAAAACAGGCGTCCTTTTCCAAATTCTATCCGTCATCTGATACCTGGTTATTGGAGGTATTTTAATTTTCCAGATGTTGTTGCGTCATTAGCTCCTCGTCCTATCATTTTTACAGAGGGAGGGTTGGACCGTGATTTCCGTTTGGTGCAATCTGCTTATGCTGCTAGTGGAAAACCGGAAAATGCGGAGTTTCATCATTATCCGAAGTTTGCTGATAAGGCAGTTAGAAAAGATGTGGAGCACCTTGATGAAGGACTGGATTCAAAGACCTATTTCGAAACGGTCAATGTAGATCCCCCTTCTCATTATTTTAAAAACGAACTGGTTATTCCTTGGTTACGCAAAGTTTTAAAGTAGGTTCAGGTATTTTGATAGGCTGTGATTTTTTATATAATATGGGCTCCTTGTTTTTCATCTAGGTGAAAGCAAGGAGCTCTTTTTTATTGATTGTGAAGAATTCTTGCAAAATTTAATCTTGTTTTAATGCAGATTGTAGTGTTTCCCAATTTTTATTGAAGTCGGGCATGGAATGAAAAAGTAAATTCGCTCCTTCATTCAGTAATACATTGTCGTGCAATGGTCCTGTATTCACGGCGATAGTAAAAATACCGGCGGCAACTCCCGCCTGTACACCTAGTGGTGCATTTTCTATTACTAACGCTTCATTGGGTTTGAAGCCGCCTTTCTTTAGGGCTATCAGATACGGTTCCGGATTTGGTTTCCCATATTTCACATCAAAGGCGGTAACCATTAAGTCTGCTTGGAAGATGCCCGGAAAATTATGATTTAACCGGTCTAATAACGAAGTTTGTCCCGAACCGGTCACTACCATCGGAGTCAGTCCTTCGCTCTTTATTTTAGTCAATACTTCCAGTGCGCCGGGCATTCGTTCTGCTTTGGGGCATTTGTTGAATTCTTCAGTTTTGGCTTGGTAGATGGCTTTTATTTCTTCTTCTGTAGCATCATGCCCACGCTCCCGGCGACTTACTATATTGATCGTAGATGCACCGGTACGCCCTTCGTGCATATAAGCTTCTTCTCGGCTGAGGCCGAAACCGAAGCGTTTCATTATTTTATGCCATGCTTCAGCATGGTTGGGCATGGAGTCGAACAGCACTCCGTCCATATCGAATAATACGGCTTTCAGGTCGATGGATTCGTATCCATGAGCATGAAGATAGTTATTTATCGCTTCTTTAAACATAGAATAAATGTATAATTATTACTTCCAACGGTTGTGACCGTTGGATTGGAACAAAGTGAAGAATCTGCAAGCACTTGGTGGATGCTTTCAGATTCTTCACTGTCATTCAGAATGACATTGATAAATGGCATTCTTTATAGGTTCTTGACGATTATAATCTAGCTTGGATGGCTTTAGACTCTTCTTCGTATCCCGGTTTGTTCAACAAAGCAAACATATTTTTCTTGTATGCTTCCACGCCCGGTTGGTTGAACGGATTTACTCCCAGCAAATAACCGCTGATACCACAAGCTTTTTCAAAGAAATAGATGATTTCTCCCAGATAGTATTCATTCAGCTCGGGCACAATCAGTCGCATATTGGGTACACCACCGTCAACGTGTGCCAGCTGAGTTCCCAGTTCTGCCATCTTGTTCACTTCGTCCACACGCTTTCCTGCCAGGAAATTCAAGCCATCCAAATTTTCGCTGTCCGAAGGAACTTGAAGTGTATGTTCCGGCTTTTCGATAGAGATAACTGTTTCGAAGATAGTACGTTCACCTTCCTGAATCCACTGTCCCATAGAATGGAGGTCGGTAGAGAAGTCGACGGCAGACGGATAAATACCTTTACCGTCCTTGCCTTCGGATTCACCGTACAATTGTTTCCACCATTCGTTCATATAGTGCAGTTTGGGATTGAAGTTTACCAAAATCTCAATCTTCTTGCCGTTTTTATACAATTCATTGCGGGTAGCGGCATAAACGGCAGCAGGGTTTTCGGCAAACGGAGTAGCCGGCCCACATACTGTTTCCATTGTGCGTGCGCCTTCCACTAATTTTTCGATGTCGAAACCTGCCACTGCGATAGGCAACAAACCTACCGGAGTCAAGACAGAGAAACGGCCACCTACATTATCGGGGATAATGAAAGTCTGATATCCTTCTTTATCTGCTGTAACACGTGCAGCACCTTTCTTGGCATCTGTAACGGCAACAATCACTTTCTTCGCCATTTCCTTTCCAAGCTGGTCTTCACACTGTTTTTTCAGCAAACGGAAAGCCAAAGCGGTTTCCGTAGTAGTACCAGATTTGGAAATATTAATTACACCGAACTTTTTACCTTTCAGGTATTCAGTTAATTCGAACAAATAATCTTCGCCGATATTGTGGCCTGCAAATACGATGACGGGTCCGTCTTGTTTTGCTTTCAACCATTGGAAACTATTGGATAAAGCTTCGATTACGGCCCGTGCTCCCAGATAGCTTCCACCGATACCTGCTACTACTACTACTTCACAGTTGTCGCGCAGAACCTGGGCAGTAGCTTTCAAGTCAGCCAAATGTTCGGCTGTTATAGACGATGGCAAGTGCAACCAACCCAAGAAGTCATTACCTTTACCTGTACCGTTTTCCAATGTTTCCATGCAGGCTTTCACCTGAGGTTCGTAAGCAGCGATTGTTTCCTTAGAAGCAAAACCGGCTACTTTGTCGATGTTTAAACTAATATTCTTCATTGTATCTGATATTTTATCTGAATGAATCAGTTAATAATTTAATCTCAATCATGGGCGAGATGCGCTCATATAAAATATTATATACGGCATCTACGATAGGCATGTTCACGTGCAAGTGCTTGTTTAACTCCTTGATACATTTCGTTCCGTAGTATCCTTCGGCAATCATTTCCATTTCTATCTGTGCGCTTTTTACGGAATAACCTTTACCAATCATGGTCCCGAATACGCGGTTCCGGCTGAAATTGGAATAAGACGTTACCAACAGGTCACCCAGATAGGCGGAATCGTCAATAGAACGTTCTACGGGATGTACGGTATTCAGGAAGCGGTTCATTTCCTGAATGGCATTCGATATTAATACGGCCTGGAAGTTGTCTCCATATTTCAGACCGCTGCAAATTCCGGCGGCGATGGCATAAATATTCTTCAACACAGAAGCATATTCTATACCTGCCACATCCGGGCTTACAGAAGTTTTTATATAATGTCCGGCCAGTTGGCGGGCAAATATTTTCGCCTTGTCAATGTCTTTACATCCGATAGTAAGGTAAGAAAGACGCTCCAAGGCTACTTCCTCTGCATGGCACGGACCGGCGATGACGGCTATATTCTCTTCGGGAACACCGTATACCTGGTGAAAATAATCGGAAACAATCAGGTTCTCGTCAGGGACAATACCTTTGATAGCAGTGACAATGAACTTGTCCTTTATTTTGGTTTTCAGCTTTTTCAGGTGGCTTTTCAGATAAGGAGAGGGGGTAACAAATATCAGAGTATCCGATTCCTTTACCACCTTGTTAATATCTGATGAAAAGTTGATGTTCTTTATTTCAAAGCGCACACTTGTCAGATAAGCCGGATTATGTCCCAAACGCTTGAATTCTTCAATTCGGTCATCGCGGCGCATATACCAGTTGATTGATTCAGCCTGAGCCAAGACTATTTTTGCAATAGCCGTGGCCCAGCTGCCACCACCCATTATCGCTATTTTACCGGGCAATTTCATGCTTATTATTTATGATGGATAATTGACAATTGGAATAATTCTCAATCTTTAAATTCTCAATTCTCAATTTTCGCAATCCATCCGGCAACTTCGTCCACCGTAGGATTGGTCAGTTCCAATTTATATTTTTTGTTGATTCCGCAAATGTCCATATGCAACTTCTGCGGATTCACTTCTTTCATATCGCTCACCAGGTTATAGCCTGCTTTCTGAATGACAGGAACCCAGTCTTCTGAAATTCCCAATTCCATAAATTTGGCAGGAGTGTCTTTCGGAGTAACCTTTTCGGGACGCATCTGGGGGAAGAACAATACTTCCTGAATGGTAGACTGCCCGGTCATCAGCATCGTCAGACGGTCCATACCGATACCCATCCCCGAAGTGGGGGGCATACCATATTCCAACGCACGGACAAAGTCCTTGTCAATAATCATCGCTTCGTCATCTCCCTTTTCGCTCAGTCTCATTTGTTCTTCGAAGCGTTCCAACTGATCAATCGGGTCGTTCAGTTCAGAGTATGCGTTACACAGTTCCTTGCCGTTTACCATCAGTTCGAAGCGCTCTGTCAAATCCGGATTGCTGCGGTGTATTTTTGTCAGCGGAGACATTTCTTTCGGATAGTCGGTGATGAAAGTAGGCTGGATGTAAGTACCTTCACAGAATTCTCCGAAGATTTCATCAATCAGCTTGCCTTTACCCATTGTATTGTCAATTTCCATGTTCAGTTTCTGACAAACTTCGCGTATCTGTTCTTCGTTCATGCCTGTCAGGTCATAGCCGGTGTGTTCCTTGATGGAATCCAGCATAGTGACACGCTTGTACGGGGCTTTGAAATCAATAATGTTGTCGCCTACCTTTACCTGAGTGGTTCCATTTACATCCAGACAGATTTTTTCAATCATCTTTTCTGTAAACTCCATCATCCAGTTATAGTCTTTGTAGGCAACATATATTTCCATGCAGGTGAATTCCGGATTGTGTGTGCGGTCCATTCCTTCGTTACGGAAGTTCTTGCCTATTTCATACACACCTTCGAAACCACCTACGATAAGTCTTTTCAAGTACAATTCGCTGGCGATGCGCATATACAGCGGCATGTCCAGTGCGTTGTGATGAGTAATGAACGGACGTGCGGCTGCTCCGCCGGCAATGGATTGCAGAATCGGAGTTTCCACTTCCATATAACCTTTTGAGTTGAAATATTCACGCATAGAGCTGAATACCTTGCTGCGTTTGATGAAGATGTCTTTTACCTCCTCGTTTACGGCTAAATCCACATAACGCTGGCGGTAACGCAGTTCGGGATCTTCAAACTTATCGTAAGCGACCCCATCCTTATATTTTACAATAGGAAGTGGTTTGATAGACTTGGACAGTACGGTCAGTTTTTTAGCGTGGATACTGATTTCACCCATTTGGGTTCTGAATACGAATCCTTCTATACCGACGAAGTCACCAAGGTCCAGCAGACGTTTGAACACTGTGTTGTACAATTCTTTATTTTCATCCGGACAGATGTCGTCACGAGTGATATATACCTGGATACGGCCTTTTGAGTCTTGTAATTCGATGAATGAAGCTTTACCCATCACACGGCGGCTCATCATACGTCCGGCTACCGATACTTTGCGAGGTTCCTCATCATCTTTGAACTCAGCTTTTATATCTGTCGAAAATGCATTGGTTACATACTCAGCTGCGGGGTATGGTTCGATGCCCATAGCTCGCAATTCACTCAGACTGTTTCGTCTGATAATCTCCTGTTCACTTAGTTCTAATACGTTCATCCTGTTAAAACATTAACTCAATTTGTTGGCAAAAGTACGAAAGATTTTGCAAAGTACCTCATTAAGACGTGTTTTTATTTCGATAAAGCCTGTTCTTGAGCTAGTTCGCACACCATAGATATCATGAACAGCACACCGATTGCGCCACAGGCAATAATCAAGGCGAGATTAATCATGCGGGCTCGGAAATGAGTGGAGGTATGCAGATGGGAGGCAGTGTACTCTTTAAAGAACAGATAGAGTCCCGGTACAGCCGAACTTGCTAGCAGAAAATCTTCGGGAATATGGAAAAAATAGGTCTTGGTAAAACCTATTAATGCCCAGTGACAGAGGAACATGACAAGAAAGATATTGACTCGTTTGGAAAATGCCAGCAGCAGTCCGATGGTGAACACCGCTATCGAACAGGGCATTACGGGTGAGGTCATCATGGGAAAACTCATCCCCCTTATGATAGAGAACAGCGGATAGGCCAGTGGCAGAGTGCAGAGCAGGACGGCCAGTGTGGTATGTTTATGGGTCCGTTCAAAAGGGGTATAGTTCACCTTTAGGTCATAAATCCAAAAAAGGGCCATGATTCCCCAAAATCCTGCCAATGAGGAATTGTAACTTCTTGGCTCGCAATAGATCATGTAGTATACGGCAGCTATCCACACGTTCAGAAAGATAAGATATAGCTTCATCGCTACCTTTATCTTTTTAGTGGGGCTTTTAAATAGAGAATAAGTTAAAAAGATGCCGGTAAGGGTGATGATGACTTGGTAAATCCATGTACCGGCATTGTAATGAGCGATTGTATCCCAAAAAATATTCATCTTCTTGATAGATTGGTCATTAATTTGGGCGGCAAAATTACGAAAAAATGATGGAATAGCCTATCTTTGTAGCGAATATATAAAAATAGAGAATAACGATGAAGAAGTTTATGAGTCTTATGTTGCTGGTTTGCGCGTGTTTGTTGAACCAGCCGGTGAAGGCGCAGCAGGTTACTCCTGATGCAGCCGGTTATATAGTGAAGGTGGGGGATATGGCTCCTGATTTTGAGATGGAGTTGACAGACGGACAAAAAGTAAAACTCTCTGATTTGCGTGGTAAAGTAGTGATGCTTCAGTTTACCGCCAGCTGGTGTGGGGTTTGCCGTAAGGAGATGCCTTTTATTGAAAAAGATATCTGGTTGAAGCATAAGGATAATAAAGCCTTTGCCCTTTATGGTATAGATCGTGATGAACCTTTGGAAACCGTAGTAGCGTTTGCCAAACGTACTGGTGTGACGTATCCCTTGGGTCTTGATCCGGGTGCTGATATTTTTGCCAAGTATGCGGATCGCAAGGCAGGTATCACCCGTAATGTGTTGATTGACAAGACGGGAAAGATCGTGATGCTGACTCGTTTGTATAATGAAGAGGAGTTCTCTTCTTTGTGCAAGAAGATAGATGAAATGGTAGGAGAAAAGTAATAGGTGATGAGAATATCGGTTATATTTATCACATTTTTATTTCTTACTTTATCACCGCTTCTGGCGCAGAAAAAGCCTCGTACCGGCAAGGAACCTTTATTGGGCAAGGAGTACGCCGCCTATAAGATTACATCCAATGAACTGAGTGGAGCTTGTTTCTACTTGGTGAGTGGACATGGAGGTCCCGATCCGGGAGCTATAGGTATCTATCAGGGACGTCAGTTGCATGAAGATGAGTATGCATACGATATCATTTTGCGGTTGGCGCGTGAACTGTTATCGCGGGGCGCCAAGGTACACATCATCATTCAGGATAAGAAAGATGGTATTCGTGACGGTCATGTTCTGGCAAATAGTAAGCGTGAGACCTGTATGGGGGATCCTATTCCCTTGAATCAGGTGGCTCGTTTGAAGCAACGGTGTGACTGGGTGAATAAACTATATCGGAAGGATAAGAGCAATTACAAACGTGCCGTATTTATTCATGTGGACAGTCGCAGCAAAGGACAGCAGACGGATGTGTTTTTTTATAATGCTCCCAAAAGTACAAAGGGTAGGCGGTTGGCCAACAACTTGCATCGCACCTTTGATAAGAAATATGACAAGCACCAGCCCAACCGTGGCTTTCGTGGGACGGTGAGCGAACGTAATTTGTATGTGTTGCGTAATACGACTCCTGTGGCGGTGTTTTTGGAATTGGGAAATATCCGGAACAAACGTGACCAACAGCGGCTGGTGCTGAAGAATAACCGTCAGGCATTGGCAAATTGGATTGCGGAGGGAATAGTGAAAGACTATAAGCAAGGCAAATAAAGTAGAGGACAGCGATGTTCTGTTGTTTTGCCAGCTTTGTGATGGCTGGGCAAGTTATAATCGGCAGAATGTGACAAGTTGTTCGAGTTTGTGAAATTTCGAAATCAAGCCTTGAATACTAAAGTTGTGAAATAAAGAAAGGGAGTGACCCACGATCACTCCCTTTTCTTTTACTTGATTTCAATTTCCTCTTTCATGTCTATCTCCTCACCGTGAACATCGGTGAACCGATATTGCAGGAAGGCCAGACTTTGGTCGGGGATAATCTTTATTCCGAATCCGTACTTCATTTGCCATTTGCGCTTCAGGGAAACCAGTCCCTGGTTCACGTATGCTGCGATGTACGGATGGATGTACAGCGTAAATCTCTTTATCTTCAATTTGTTGACTAGGTAATCAATCTTACTCTCCAAAGTATCCGTGAAAAGGATGGATGGCTTTATGCTACCTTTCCCGAAGCAGGTGGGGCAGGTTTCATTGGTGTTGACATCCATGGCAGGACGCACGCGTTGGCGGGTAATTTGCATCAATCCAAATTTACTGAGGGGCAGAATGTTATGTTTTGCTCTGTCTTTCTGCATGTTTTGGCACATACGTTCGTACAGTTTCTGCCGGTTCTCTGCTAGATTCATGTCAATGAAGTCAACCACGATAATGCCACCCATATCACGCAATCTTAACTGGCGTGCCAGTTCGTCGGCGGCACCCAGGTTTACATCCAATGCGTTAGCCTCCTGCCCGTTGGCAGATTTGGAGCGGTTTCCGCTATTGACATCCACTACATGAAGCGCTTCTGTGTGTTCAATAATCAGGTAAGCTCCACTCTTATACGAAATGGTTTTTCCGAAAGAGGATTTGATTTGTTTGGTAATACCGAAGTTGTCGAATATGGGAAGCTGACCTTTGTACAGTTTTACGATTTCGGCCCGTTCAGGGGCGATAAGTGATACATAATCCTTAATCTCATGGAACACCGTTTCATCGTTCACATAGATGTTCTCATAAGACGGATTGAAAAGATCGCGCAACATGGCTACCGTGCGGCTGGTCTCTTCGTATACTAATGCCGGCAGTTTGGGAGCCTTCTGTACTTTAGTGATTGTTTCTTCCCAATGTTTCAGCAAGACTTTAAGCTCTGCATCAAGCTCGGCCACCCTTTTGCCTTCCGCTACGGTGCGTACAATCACTCCGAAGTTTTTCGGTTTGATGCTTTGCAATAACTGTTTCAGACGGGCGCGTTCTTCGCTCGATTTAATTTTTTGTGATACCGAAACCTTGTCGTTGAAAGGGATTAATACCAAATAACGTCCGGCGAATGACAATTCGCAGGTTAGTCTGGGCCCCTTGGTCGAGATAGGTTCCTTTACAATCTGCACAATAACTTCCTGACCTTGCTGGAGGGTGGTTGAAACCGTCCCTTCCTTTTCGATATCAGGCAGCATAGTAGCTTTTGTGATGGGAAAAAGTTTTTTACGGTCGCTTAAAACTTGCTTCAGATACTTCTGATAAGAATGAAATTGAGGACCTAGGTCTAGATAATGAAGAAAAGCATCTTTTTCAAAGCCGACATCCACGAAACAGGCATTAAGGCCGGGCATCAGTTTCTTTACCCGTCCCAAATACATATTTCCCACATTGAAGGAAGCACTTCTCCCTTCTTTCTGAAATTCCACCAACGCTTTATCTTCAAGGAGTGCGATGGAAATCTCTTTGGGTTGTACGTCTACTACTAGTTCGCTTGTCACTTTTGTATTCTTAAATTGTTCACTTTCCTCATTAAACAAAGAACAAACCCGAAAGACTTTTGTTGCTTTGCAAGGTTTGTTCTTTATTTGTCGTCACAGACAGACTACAAATTATTTTTTGCTTTTATGTCTGTTCTTTCTTAGTCTTTTTTTACGCTTGTGAGTAGACATTTTGTGTCTTTTTTTCTTCTTTCCGCTTGGCATAGCTTCAAATTTTATGGGTTAATACTCTTGTTTATTATTTCTTTACTGATAATGTAAATGTCTTAGCTGGTTTAAATGCCGGAATATTGTGCTCCGGAATAATGATTGTAGTGTTCTTTGAAATATTGCGAGCAGTCTTCTGAGCTCTTTTCTTTACTACAAAACTTCCAAAACCACGCAGGTACACATTTTCCTCTTTAGACAATGAATCCTTTACTGTATCCATGAAAGCCTCAAGTGTGGTTAACACTGTCACCTTGTCAATACCGGTATTTTTCGTAATTTCGTTTACGATATCTGCTTTAGTCATTTCGCTAAATAATTATTGTTATACTTATATCTTAATTTTTTGGACTGCAAATATATAGCTTTTCTCCCTCTTTAAGAAATATATTCAGAATAAATTTCCTAAAAAAAGCATCTTCTTCCATTTTCTTGGTTTACTTTTGCGGAAATATTGCATAGAATGTACTTTTATATAATACTGATATGGAGAATTTTAGCAGAAAATTGATAGATTGGTACAGGGAAAACGGACGTGATTTGCCGTGGAGAAGGACAAAAAATCCTTATTTGATATGGATTTCGGAGATTATTCTACAACAAACCCGTGTGGCTCAGGGATATGATTACTATCAACGTTTCGTGACTCGTTTTCCTGATGTGTTCGCACTGGCTGCAGCCGATGAGGATGAGGTGATGAAATATTGGCAGGGGCTGGGGTACTATTCTCGTGCGAGAAATTTGCATGCTGCGGCCAGAAGGATGGCAGAGGCAGGAGGGTTTCCTGTAACATACGCCGGGGTGCGTGCTTTGAAAGGAGTGGGGGAATATACGGCGGCGGCTATTTGTTCATTTGCTTACGATATGCCATACGCTGTGGTGGATGGTAATGTGTACCGGGTACTGTCCCGCTGGTTGGGCATTGATACTCCCATTGATTCGACGGAAGGAAAGAAACTGTTTGTCCGGATTGCCGATGAGTTGCTGGACTGTGAGTGTCCCGGTCTCTATAACCAGGCTATCATGGATTTTGGAGCTTTGCAGTGTACTCCGGTGGCGCCCGACTGCCTGTTTTGTCCGCTAAGCGATTCTTGTGTGGCGCGCCTGAAGGGGATTGCCAGCTCTTTGCCTGTGAAGCAACATAAAATCAAGGTGACCAATCGTTATTTTAATTATATATATGTACGCATGGGCGCGTATACCTTTATACATAAGCGCAGCGGAAATGATATATGGAAAAATTTGTATGAACCGCCTTTGGTAGAAACAGATCGTGAATGGACGGAAGAGGAACTGTATGCATCGCCACAGTTTCGCGGGATGCTGTCCGGGGGAGAGGAGCCCATAGTGCGGCTGGTGCGGAAAGGGGTGAAGCACGTGTTGTCCCACCGGGTGATTTACGCAAATTTTTATGAAGTGATTCTCCCTGAGAATTCGGCTTCTTTTGCGAAGTATCAGAGAATAAGCGTGGAAGATTTGCATAAATTTGCCGTATCGCGTTTGGTGAATCAGTTTTTTTCGCTAATTTTGGAGCCTAATAATTAAAAAGGAATAATAGAATGTCAGTAAATAAAGTCATTTTGATTGGAAATGTAGGAAAGGACCCTGATGTGAGATATTTGGATACCGGCATTGCCGTTGCCACTTTCTCGTTGGCTACCACCGATCGTGCCTATACGTTGCAGAATGGAACACAGGTTCCCGAACGTACGGAATGGCATAATATCGTGTTATGGAGAGGGTTGGCTCAAACTGCGGAAAAATATGTCCGTAAGGGCGACAAACTCTACATAGAAGGAAAAATCCGTAGCCGTTCATACGATGATCAGAATGGCATAAAACGCACCATTGTCGAGATTTTTGCTGATAATATGGAGATGTTGACCCCGCGTAACGCCTCACAGCAACCGGGTACGGGATATGTGCAGGCACAAGCGGTATCCCGGCAGCAGATGTCTGCACAAGTAGCTCCGCAACAACAGCAAACTTCGGATAATAGCCTGACAGACGATTTACCTTTTTAAGTAAGAGAACTTGATGTTTAACTAAAACCAGATTCCTTGGACCCTGACTCGTATTTATGCCGCTTGGCGGATTTATTTGACGGTGTAACCGTAACGGCTCCTACCATAGGAGCCATCATAGCTATCTTATTAGCTGTTTTATTGTTGTATGCCTCAGGCTTTGTGTCTGCTTCGGAAATAGCTTTCTTTTCCCTTTCACCTGTTGATTTAAGTGAGATAGAGGAAGGAAAACATACTTCGGACAGGCGTATCAGCGCCCTGCTGAATGATTCCGAACGCTTGTTAGCGACTATTCTTATCTCTAATAATTTTGTCAATGTAACCATTATCATGCTGTGCAATTATTTTTTTGCCAGCACCATACACTTTGGAAATTCCGTGATTCTGGAATTCCTGCTAATAACGGTTGTCCTTACTTTTCTGCTATTGCTTTTCGGTGAAATCATGCCTAAAATTTATTCGGCACAGAACACGTTGAAGTTTTGCCGTAAGGCAGCTCCTGCCATTTCTTTTTTAAAGAAATTCTTTTCACCTTTGTCGGCATTGCTGGTCCGTTCTTCCTTTTTGGTGAACAGATGTGTGGCAAAAAGGAATTATAATATTTCTGTCGACGAGCTTTCACAGGCTTTGGAATTGACGGACAAGAGTGAGATTTCAGAGGAAAGCAATATTCTAGAAGGTATTATCCGTTTTGGTGAGGAAACGGCCAAGGAAGTGATGACTTCCCGGCTGGATATGGTGGACTTGGAAATCAATACCCCTTATTCCGAAGTGTTGAAATGCATTGTGGAAAATGCCTATTCCCGTATTCCGGTATATGCCGAATCGCGGGATAATATAAAGGGGATTCTTTATATAAAGGATTTGCTTCCTCATTTGGGCAAAGGCGACAACTTTCGTTGGCAAACATTGGTCCGTCCCGCTTACTTTGTGCCTGAAACAAAGATGATTGATGACCTTTTGCGTGATTTTCAGGCAAACAAGATCCATATTGCCATCGTTGTCGATGAGTTTGGAGGTACTTCGGGTATTGTTACAATGGAGGATATCATCGAGGAGATTGTGGGAGAGATTAATGATGAATACGATGATGAAGAGCGTACGTATGTGAAACTGAATGACCGTACCTATATATTCGAGGCAAAAACCTTACTGTCCGATTTTTATAAAATTATGAAAGCTGATCCCGCTCTTTTCGAGAAAGTGGAAGGAGATGCGGACACTTTGGCCGGTTTGTTGCTGGAAATAAAAGGGGAGTTTCCTGTATTGCACGAGCGGTTGGATTACGGGAATTATCATTTTGAGGTACTTGAAATGAATACGCGCCGCATTTTGAAAGTAAAAGTTATCATTGACCCTTCCCACTCCATGGAAATGGAAGAAGGAAAGAAATAGATTTTATCATGCCTTTATACCGTACTTATAGCGAAGGGGAATTTCTGCTTGGAATATGGAAGTCTGATGAAACAACGGAACAACTGCTGGCATCGTTGGAGCATAAAGACTGGTATAGGGAGAAACTGGCTGTTTTTTCCGAAAGACGGAAGCATGAATGGTTGTCGGTACGTGTGCTGCTGAAGGCTTTGTGTGGAGAAGAAAAGGAGATAGCTTATTACTCTTCGGGAAGGCCTTATCTAAAGGATGGAAGCCGGTATATCAGCATCTCGCATACTCGCGGTTATGTAGCGGTGGCGCTTCATTCTTCCTGTGAGGTGGGAATGGATATAGAGCAGTATGGAACCAGAGTGCGGAAAGTAGCTTCCCGTTTTATTCGTTCCGATGAAGAGTCCACAATGATGGAAGGAGATGAAGTTTATGCTTTGTTGCTCCATTGGTCGGCCAAGGAGGCACTGTTCAAACTGATGGGAGTAGAGGAGGTGGATTTCATTCGTCATCTTCGTATTTTTCCTTTCAGCCTGTCGGAAGAGGGGGAGTTCGAGGCATGCGAATATCGTACAGGCCGGCAGGGACGTTACCGGGTCCGTTATGTCACTCATCCCGATTTTGTATTGACTTGGATTATAAAATAATGCTCAGGCGAATCACTTCGGCTGAGCATTCCAAATAAACTTGGCAGAGTTTACTTTAAAATAAATGTTCTTTTTACCTGATACTCTTTTCCGGACAGTGAAACGGAGAAAATAGCGGATGTGATTAAAGGCATCCCTTACGTTCAGTGTTCCAAGCTCTTTCCTCGAAAGCTTCAGATTTGATAAATGCACAGGCAGGTCTTCTGACTCGTTTCCGCTATAAGCACCTTCCCGGAAATTATCCCAGTGGTTATTGGCATTTTGCTTATGCGTTTAGTGAAACATACAGCAGCGGGACTGTTCAGGATTCTCACCTTGATTCCCTTTTAATCATTCACCTCGGAGGGGAGATAAATGAACCGATGCACCGCAAAGATACAGTTTATATTTAAGAAAACAATTATCTTTCTTTATTTTTTAGAGCCTGTTTAAATTTTGAAGAAAATTTAGAAACAGGTGCTTGTCATCTTCTCATTCTTTACTCAGTGTAAATATGAATTCCAGACCTCCACCGGGGGTGTTCTTGGCGAAAATGGTTCCTCCATGCAGAATGACAGCGTTTTTCACAATGGCCAGTCCCAGGCCTGTGCCGCCCAGTTTGCGTGAACGTCCTTTGTCCACCCGGTAGAAACGCTCGAACAAACGGCTTAGATGTTCGGGATCTACTCCTACGCCTGTGTCCGAGAAACTGAAATAGTAAAAACGTTCGTCTTCACGGAAACAGCGGATGGTTACGGAAATATGACTTCCTGCGTATGCAATGGCGTTGTCCGTCAGATTCCGGAAGATGGAATATAGCAGGGAAGAATTGCCTTGTACGGTCAGTCTTTCAGGCAGCATATTGTGGGCAGTGATCTGCTTTTCTTCCAGTTCCAAAGTTACTTCGTTCAGGATATTCCGCATCATGGTGGTGAGGTTTACCGGTTCTGTCTCGATCATGTTCGGAGCTTCTTCCATGCGGGTAAGTACGGAGATATCCCGTAACAGATGTGCCAGCCGGTTACTTTGTGCATAGCTTCTCTCCAAAAAAGCATTGATTTTCTCACGGGGCAGGGTAGGGTTGTTTACTATGGTTTCCAGATATCCCTGTATGCTGCTTACAGGGGTTTTCAATTCGTGGGCAATGTTCTGTGTCAGCTGTTTTTTCAGAAGTGCTTGCTCCTTTTCCTGAGTGATGTCATTGATGGAGATTTCAAAGCTGTCATCTTGAAAGATAATGCACTCCACGGCAAAGATACGTCCGTTTTTGTCTATGTTTAATGACATCCGTTTCTCTCCTTTGCCGATACTGCGTTCCTTGTTTTTTGTAATGAAACGGGTGATGGGCTGCAATTCGGGGATGGAGAAGATTTCTTCCGTAGAACTCAGATTTTTGTCTGAGATAAGGTTGGCATATTGTGTGAACAGGTTATTTACCAGAATCTCTTCTTTGCGGTGGTTGAATACGCCTAAACCTTCGTGCGAGATTTGGAGATGGGTGATCAGTTTCTCGCGTTCGATATATAAATCTTCTTTTGCCTGATGCAGACGTTTGTAAATTTGGATGATATGTTGGGATATCTCGCCCAGTTCGTTTTTGGGAAAGGTATCCTGCATATCAGTGTCTATCGGTTCATTGCGGTCGGCTTTCATGGCGAATTGTTGCAATTTGGTGATAGACATTCCCAATTTATGTGTGAACCGGTAGAATATAATTATTAATATCAGGCTGATTATCAGTGTAAACCATACATAATGGGAGTCTGCTTTCAAGTGTCTCATCAGACTGACATTATAGGGAAGGGCCGAACGAATGATATAGTCCAGGTTAGGATAATACTTGGCCGAATAGAAAAATTCACCGCCCAGGCTTTCCGATTGTCTGTTAATGGAATAGCCGCTGCCATAAGTGATGGCTTCTTTTATTTCCTGACGGTTATGGTGGTTCTCGAAGTGGCTGGGATCTTTTTCCAGATTGTCATAAATTACAGTACCATTCTTGTTGATCAGTGTCACACGTAGATCTTCAAAGGTGTGTTCGCATACATAGTCGTCCAATTGTTGAATATTCAGCGTATCCCTGCCACGGAGAAAATCATTCAGGCGGTCGTTGTAATTCTGGAGTTGTGTGTTCAGTAGCTCTATTTTGTATTCCTTCTCCCTGCGATATTGGAATGCCATGAAACAGATGGCGAATGCTATGAATAAGGAGATTACCGACAAGAATAGTTTCTTGTTGAATGACAGGACGTGGCTGGATAATTCAATAGTCATGGAAAGGTACAGGTTAGGTTATTCGCATTCAAAACAGTATCCGTATCCTAGGCGGGTGACGATGCATTTTCCGTATTCGCCTATTTTCTTACGCAGGCGAGTAATGTTGACGTCAATGGTACGGTCCAGCACATAGACTTCCTCTTGCCATACTTTAGCCAGAATATCTTCGCGTGAGAATACGCGGCCTTTGTTTTGTAACAACAGCAACAGGATTTCGAATTCTTTTTTTGTCAGGGAAATTTCTATACCGTCTATGCTGACTTTCTTCTTGGTGATGTCGACTAAAAGCCCTTTGTATTGCAATTGTTCCTGCACTTCTTTTCCCTGTGTGGGACTGGTACGTCGAAGGACAGCCTTGACGCGTGCTATAACTTCGCGCAGTGAAAATGGCTTCGAGATATAGTCGTCGGCTCCCAGGTTGAATCCTGTCACAGTATCGTTTTCAGTATCTTTAGCAGTGATGAATATAATGGGAATAGAAGCGGTAGCTTTATTCTTTTTCAGCATGTTCGCCATTTTGAATCCTGAAATTTCTCCCATCATCACATCCAGCAACAGTAAGTCGTATTGGGTCAGTTCCATCTTCAGGGCTTCTTCGGCGGAGTTTGCTGTATCCACAAAATACCCTTCGTTTTCTAAATTGAATTTAAGAATCTCGCATAGATCTTCTTCATCGTCAACTACTAAAATGCGGTAATCGTTCATATATCCATCTTTTTAATACTACAAAACTAATCTTTTCTGATCAGCATTGCAAAGATGGAGCATTTTTATTACTATTTGATGAAACAAATATTACAAAAAGATTACATGTTATAAAATCGTTAAGTTTTCATCGCAGATTACACCATTTTAATGATTCTGTAATCATCCCGCCGGATAATAATTGGAACGCAATAAATTATGATTTCGTAAACTCTCCGGCTACTGGAATACTCATTTGGTAACGTATTTCTCTTTCACTTTTTCCGTGTCCCAAAAGGAACATCAGTTTGGTTAGAACGGATTCCACCGTACTGTCGTAGCCGCTGATGACCCCTGCGTCCAGCAGATGGAGTCCGGTTTCATATCTTCCCATTTCCACTGTTCCGGTAGAGCATTGGGAGATGTTGACAATGATGATTCCCCGTGAAGTGGCATCCCTTAGAAGTTCGATGAACCATGGCTTTTGCGGAGCGTTGCCCGAACCGTAGGTTTTTAATACCACTGCGCGTAATCCCGGTGTATGCAGGATATTGCTGATCATGTTTTCCTGGATGCCCGGGAAAAGGGTCAGTATAATTACATTGGTATCATAAAGATAGTGTGGTTTTAATGGCAGATTGGGATCGGCTTTGTGAATACGGTCATATTCATATTTTATGTGGATGCCTGCTGTCGCCAGCGAAGGGAAATTGTATGAACGGAACGCATTGAAATTCTCCGCATTTATTTTTGTGGTACGGTTTCCGCGCAACAGATGGTTTTCGAAGAAGATGCATACTTCGGGTACAATAGCAGTGCCGTTCGGATGTTTGGCAGCGGCTATTTCTATGGAAGTGATCAGATTTTCCTTTCCATCGGTGCGCAACATGCCGATGGGCAGCTGGCTGCCAGTCAGGATAACCGGCTTGCTCAGGTTTTCCAGCATGAAGCTGAGCGCTGAAGCGGTGTATGCCATGGTGTCTGTACCGTGCAGAATGACGAACCCGTCAAAATTATCATAATTGTATTTGATGATCTTGACTAACTTGGCCCACAAGGCAGGTTCCATATCCGAAGAGTCAATGGGGGGATTGAATTGGTAAGAGGAGATGCGATAGTTGAACCGCTTCAATTCGGGGACATTGTCTTGTAACTGGTCGAAATTAAAGGCTTCTAGTGCACCTGTCTCAGGATTTTCAATCATGCCGATCGTACCGCCTGTGTATATTAGCAAAACGGAAGGATATTCACTCTGTATCATGCGCTTCTCTTGTTTAATTTTGGCACAAAGATAGTAATTATGTATAAGTATGGCAAAAATAAGAGGGGAAAATAACAAAATGTTTTCTCTATGGACCGAGGCCGGTTTTCCCGGACAGGGTGGGTGGAAGATATGGAAAGATTACGTGTAAGATTATATATCTTATGCTTGTAAGATATATAATCTTATGCCTGTAAGGTACTGTATCTTTCGCCCTCATCGTACTGATCTTTCAGGTGAACTTTGAAGAGGAGGGCATTATGAGTGAATGCCGTAAACGCAGACGCAGACGCAGCAGACGCAGGCCCTTTTTTCTCACACACGTGCGCGTATAATACAAGGTGGGGAAATAGAATAAACTACCGTAAGGTGGAAGACCCTATTTAAGAGAAAATGAACTTTGAATCTGAAACTTGTACTTTCAACCGACAATAAAAGAGTCGTATTCACTCTATATTTGAATAAGGATACAACTCTTTTTATGTTGTTCAGTTATAATCTGTATCTTTTTCAGAGCGTTCATCTTCGTTTTGACCTCCCTCTCTGATGATAGTTAAAACAGGTTATTAAAAATAGATACACATTTACATATATAATGTACGCGCACGTGTGTGAGAAAAAAGGGCCTGCGTCTGCTGCGTCTGCGTCTGCGTTTACGGGTTGTGGAAGATTAGTTTTTCAAAGCTTCCAGCAGCTTGTCCGCCGCTTTTTCCGCATTTCCGTTTTCCTCGTCCAATAAGGTCACGAATTTACTGCCGATGATAGCTCCTGCGGCATGAGCAGATGCAGCCTCGAAGGTTTGTTTATTGGAAATTCCGAAACCTATCATACGGGGATTGCGTAAATTCATGTCGGCGATACGTTGGAAATAGGCTTGTTTCTGTGCGTTGAAATCTTTTTGAGCACCGGTGATAGCGGCGGAAGACACCATATAGATAAAGCCGTCGGTGTGTTCATCAATCAGGCGGATACGCTCTTCACTGGTTTCCGGAGTAATGAGCATAATGATTTTCACTCCCTGTTTCTCGGCTATGGAACGATACTCTTCCATATAATCTTTGAAAGGCAAGTCGGGAATAATCACTCCGTCGATTCCGGTCTCCCGGCAGGTGCGGCAGAAATTCTCAAAGCCATATTGCATAATCGGATTGAGGTATCCCATCAGCACCAGCGGAATCTGTACCTCTTTGCGGATCTCTTTCAGTTGGTCGAAAAGCAGCTTCAGTGTCATACCGTTCTTCAAGGCGCGGGTGGCGGCGTGTTGTATAACCGGTCCGTCGGCCATCGGGTCGCTGAATGGAATACCGATTTCAATCATGTTAATCCCTTTTTTCTCCAAGGCTTTGATGGTGCTTGCCGTACCTTCTAAAGTAGGAAAGCCTGCGCAAAAATAAATAGAGAGGATATCTTTTTGCTTGGTACTGAATAATTGGTTGATTCTGTTCATTGTATTTTTTGTTTTAATTGGTTTATAAATGTATGGACGGCGGCGGAGTCTTTCAACCCCGGAGCAGTCTCGAAACCGCTGTTCAGGTCGATACCCGCCCACTGTTCATGTTTGAACTGCAACAGAGAGGAAAGGCTGCCGGGACGGAGGCCGCCACTCAGCAGGAAAGGAGTCTTTGCCTGATAGGCCTGCAGGATATCCCAGTGGAAGGTTTTGCCGGAACCGCCATATCCGGAACAGGCAGTGTCGAAAAGAAAGTAATCGCAAATGCCCTCATAACAGCCGACGGGCCGCAGGTCACTTTCCCGTGCAATGGAAAACACCTTAACGATTCCTAATCCGGCGGTTTTTAATTTGCGGCATTGTTCCGGTGTCTCTCTGCCATGCAGTTGGATATAGTGCAGGCCGAATTCCTGTGCTTTCAGCAAGATATTCTCGGTGCTCTCGTTGACAAAGACCCCGACTCGGCGGCATTGTTCCGGCAGGTATTCCGGACAATGCGTCACGTAACGGGCGGAATGGGGAAAGAAAATGAATCCCATCCAGTCTGCTCCGGCTTGCTCTATGGCGCGTATGTTTTCGGGCTCGCGCATACCGCATACTTTGACAATCATGGTTGCTGTTTTCTTTATTCACCACAGATTACACGGATTACACAGATTAACCTTCGATTTAATAATCTGTGTAATCTGTGGTGAATATTAACATACTTCTAGTTGGGTTATAAATTCTTTTAAAGCTTCTCCCGGCTCGGGTGTTTTCATAAAGTTTTCCCCTATCAGGAAACCACGGAAACCGGCAGCCCGAAGTTGTTTTACCGTTTCGGGGCTGGAGATACCGCTTTCAGAGACCCAGAGCATTTCTTTGGGTAGTTTTTCCGCCAGACGGAAAGAGTTCTCCACATCGGTGTGAAAAGTGCCCAGATTACGGTTGTTTACGCCTACCATGTCGATGTTCTCGTTTACATACTCCAGTTCTTGCTCGTTATGTATTTCCAATAGGACTTCCAGTTCCAGTTCATGAGCTTTGACCGCCAGGGCTTTGCATTGCTCTTTCTTCAAAGCGGCGGCTATAAGAAGGATAGCGTCCGCTCCTACGATGCGTGCCTGATAAAGTTGGTATTCATCTATAATGAAATCTTTCCTTAGAATGGGAAGTTGCACGTGGGGGCGTGCCGAACGGATATCTTTCAGAGTGCCGCCGAAGTATTTTTCATCGGTGAGGATGGAAAGTGCGGAGGCTCCGGCCGCCTCGTAAGCGGGAGGAATAGTATCTGCCTGTGCGTCTTCTTTTATCCATCCTTTGGAGGGGGAGCGACGCTTGAACTCGGAGATGATGCCGTAAGGAGAAGAGGCAAGACTGGCACGCATACTGATACGTGGCATGGGTTCGTTACAATTGTTTATCAGCATTTCTTTGCTGATGGCAGCCTTTTGCAGTTCGATCTCGATCTGCTTGCAGGCGATGATTTCTGTTAATATATCTGTCATTGTATGAGGCGTTTGGTAGTGGAATACTGGGTGTGTAATCAACTGTTCAGTTCCACAAATTTTTTCAATGTATTCAATGCTTTTCCGCTTTCCAATGATTCACGGGCGATGGCCACGCATTCTTCTATCGGTTTGGCCGGTTCCATGGCTTGTATGGCAAAAGAAGCATTAATCAGCACACAGTCTGTCTGGGCTTTGGTGGCTTTGTTCTCCAGTACGTTATTGAAGATTTTTGACGCTTCTTCGGGAGTGTTCCCACCATAAAGCTCTTCTTGTCTGGCAAGGGAGAAACCCAGTTCGGATGGCTTGTAGATGGTTTCGTAGCGATTGGTCATCACTTTGAATTCATCGGTCAGTGAGATTTCGTCGTAACCGTCCAGGTTGTTTACTACGGCAAAGCCAATGCCTAGTTTCTGGAATACGTTGGTGTAAAGGCGCATTTGCGGCAGATCGGCGACCCCTAGAAGTTGGTAAGCCGGAAGACATGGATTAACCAGCGGACCTAGCAGGTTGAATATGGTACGTACTTGCAGTGCTTTGCGGACAGGGCCTACACTTTTCATGGCAGGATTGAACAACTGGGCATGCATATAGACCATTCCACATTCTTCCATAGAACGGGTCAGCTTATCCGGATTATTAGTGAATTTTACGCCGTGTTGTTCGATGACATTGCTGGCTCCGCTGACGGAAGTCGCGCCATAGTTGCCATGTTTGGCAACATGATATCCGGCTCCCGCTACAATGAAGCAGGCGCAAGTAGAGATGTTGAAGGTATTTTTTCCATCACCGCCTGTACCTACAATATCAATAGGGGTGTAAGCGGAAAAGTCTATAGGTATGCGGGTGGTGAGCAATGCTTCACGGAAACCTATCAATTCTTCTACTTTGATGCCGCGCATTTGGAAAACGGTCAGCAGAGCGGCTATCTGTGCGTCGTTATACATTCCCCGGGTTATGTTGAGCAGCAAATTCTTTGCTTCTTTTCGGGTCAGTTCCTCGTGATTGAAGAGGCGGGATAATATAGCTTTCATATTTATTATGTACGGTTTGGTTTATGCGTTTAGAAAGTTGGCTATCATGGTTTTACCATCGGGGGTTAGTACGGATTCGGGATGAAACTGGATGCCGTGGATATCGTATTCTTTATGTTTCAATGCCATAACGAGACCTTCCCGGCTTACTGCGGTTATTTCAAGGCACTCAGGGAAACCGTCCGTATCTACCACCCATGAGTGATAACGTCCTACCGGCACTTCATCCGGCAGTCCGTTGAAAATGTAATCGGTTTTCTCTCCTTTGTCTTTTAATTGATTCTTTTTAATTGAGATGGGGGTCTGTACGCCATGAAATACTTCGCTCAGATTGGTCAGTTTGCCGCCAAAAGCTTCTCCTATGGCCTGTTCTCCCAAGCATACACCCAGAATCGGTTTCTTGCCGGCATATCTTTTAATTACTTCGAGCAGCAGGCCTGCTTCTGATGGAATACCGGGACCGGGTGAAAGAATGATTTTATCGAATTTTTCCAATTCTTCCAGTTGGAAAGCATCATTACGTAATACGGTAACTTCGGCTCCCAGTTCTTTTACCAAATGACTCAAGTTGTAGGTAAATGAGTCATAGTTGTCTATAATTACTGTTTTCATGATGATTCGTTTTTACATTTGTTCTGCCAGGATGATTGCTTTTTTAAGTGCTCCCAGTTTGTTGTTTACTTCTTGTAACTCGTACTCTTCATTGCTCTTAGCTACGATGCCGCCACCGGCTTGAAACCATAGTTCGTTGTTGCGGCTGACGAATGTACGAATGGTAATAGCTTGGTTCAATGTGCCGTTCAGCCCGATAAATCCGATGCAACCTCCATAGGCTCCACGGCTGTGAGGTTCGTATTCGCTGATCAGTTGCATGGCTTTTACCTTCGGAGCGCCACTCAGAGTTCCGGCCGGGAAAGTATCAATAAATGCTTTGATGGGATTGGCTTTGGGGTTCAGTTCGCCACTGACCCGGCTTACCAGATGAATGACGTGGCTGTAATATTGAGCTTCTTTGTAAAATTCTACTTGTACATCGTGACAATTGCGGCTCAAGTCATTGCGTGCCAGATCTACCAGCATTACGTGTTCTGCATTTTCTTTGGGATCAGCCAATAGGTTGGCGGTGAGTTCAGCATCTATTTTCTTGTCTCCGTTGCGGCGGGTGGTTCCGGCGATAGGGTCGATGGTGGCACGTCCGTTTTCTATTTTACAGTGGGTCTCGGGAGAGGAACCGAAAATACGGAAGCCCCCGAAATCGAAGTAAAATAAGTAGGGGGACGGGTTGATGCTGCGTAAAGCACGGTAAAGTTTGAAATCATCTCCTTCGTAACGTTGGATAAAACGGCGTGAAAGGACGATTTGGAAAACATCACCGCGCATACAGTGGGCAATGCCTTTGCGGATGTTCGCCTTATGCTCTTCATCGGTCAGGGTGCTGGTAGTTTCGCCCACGGCACGGAAGTCGTAAGTGGTATAGTTACGGTTGTGGATTGCTTTTTCCACATAATCCAGATGGCTGTCCTCACCGTCCTGCAACATTTCCAGTAATAACATTTCATTGCGGAAGTCATTGAAGACGATCAGGTATTTATATAAGATATACAACATATCCGGAGCATCGTTCTTAGGGTCACGGCTGTCTTTTACATTGATATGTTCGAAGTAGCGTACGGCATTGAACGTGGTATAACCATACAGTCCGCAGTAGTTGTTGTATTCTCCGCTTACCTTGAAACGATTCAGAAAATCGGAGATCGCATGGTCTGCCCGGAAATGTTCGGTGATGGGATGTTCTTCCATGCTGCCGTCAGGGTAGGTGGCAGTGGCTATGCCATGGTTGATTCCGATGCTGGCTACAGGATTCAGTCCGATGAAAGAACGGTTGTTCTCACTTCCATGATAGTCGGAACTTTCCATCAGCGCACTCTGTGGGAAAATGTCGCGTACTTTCAGATAAGTACTGACCGGTGTATGTAGGTCACCCAGTATGGTTTTGTATCGGGTGGTATAGGTAAAAGTTTTCATTGTTTCTTTTCTGTTTATAGTTGTCCGTATAAGATTTTTACTCTCGTGGGTTTCTATGTGTTATTGCAGGGAGGCCCTTGTGCTGGATTCTTTCAAGTAGGTTTCAATATCCTTATCTCCGCGTCCTGATACGGTGAGAACCACTATATCCGTTGGCTTGAATCTCATTTTGTCCAGTGCTCCCAATGCATGAGCCGATTCCAATGCAGGAATAATACCTTCCAGCCGGGTCAGTTCAAATGCGGCACGGATGGCTTCATCATCGTTTATGGCGAGTACCAAAGCGCGTTGCTGTTTGGCTAGATTGGCATGCATGGGGCCTATGCCCGGATAATCCAGACCGGCAGAGATGGAGTAAGGTTCCTCTATTTGTCCGTCCTCGTTTTGGATAACCAAGGTCTTTGCTCCGTGGATAATTCCCATTTTCCCCAGTTGGATGGTAGCGGCCGAGAAACCGGTGTCTATGCCTTTGCCTCCTGCTTCGGCCAGGACAATCTGCACACGTTCATCATCTATATAGTGATAAATGGTTCCTGCCGCATTGCTTCCTCCTCCTACACAAGCCATCAAGTAATCGGGATATTCCCTTCCTTCCTGTTCTTTCAGCTGCTTTTTGATTTCTTCGCTGATAACGGATTGCAGACGTGCCACCATATCAGGGTAGGGATGAGGGCCTACGGTAGAGCCGATGACATAGTAAGTATCTGCAGGGTGGCAACACCAATCGCGGATGGCTTCGTTTGTAGCATCTTTCAGTGTCATGTTGCCGGAAGTGACCGGGCGGACTTCGGCTCCCAGCATTTTCATCTTTTCTACATTGATATGCTGGCGTTCTACATCGGTCTTGCCCATGTAAACAATGCATTGCATGTTCATCAAAGCGCATACCGTGGCGGTGGCCACACCATGCTGTCCAGCTCCGGTTTCTGCAATGATACGTTTTTTCCCCATACGTTTTGCCAGTAACACCTGGCCGATGGCATTGTTGATTTTGTGTGCTCCGGTGTGGTTCAAATCTTCACGTTTCAGGTAGATTTTACAGCCGTATTGTTCGCTTAGCCGGTTTGCCAGGTATAGAGGTGAAGGGCGTCCCACATAGTCGTGTAGTAACTGGTGGAATTCTTTTTTGAATCCTTCACTTTCCAATACTTTGGAATAGGCATTTTTTAACTCTTCCACACAGCGATGAAGGATTTCGGGAATATAGGCCCCGCCAAATTCGCCATAATAACCTTCTTTGTTTACCTGATAAGTTTTCATTGTCGTTCTATATTAAATTTTGATTGTTAATTGCACTAACGAAAAAAGGCCTGTCGTAAGTACGACAGGCCTTCAGTTTGAATATCCTTATTAGATAGAATGTCAGGTATATATACATGGTCTGGTTCCCTTACGACTTGTTTAGTTGTAAGAAACGCCACCAATATGTATTTACCATGATTCTATTCATAAAATCTGTTTTTATTTTGGGGCAAATGTAAGCGTTTTGTTTTAAACTCCAAAGAAAAACTTACTTTTTTTTTATTTATTTGCAGCCTCGTGTATTTTCCCTTTCACTTCTTCCACTTTCTCACCTACTTTTCCGGCTACTTCACTGCTTACTTGTTCTGCTTTATGTTTTGCATGATGAGCCAGGTCTTTTGCATCTTCTTGTAAGTCCTGAATGGCATCATACACGTCTCTTCTCAATTTGCGGCCTCTGTTGCTGTGCGCAAAACAACTTAATGCACTGCCGACCAGCGCTCCTAGTGCCAGTCCGGCAAAGAATTTTCCATTATTCATAATCTTATTACTTTAAATTGGTTTTATAAATGAACATTTCGGGTGGCGGAATGGTTTTAATACATCAGTTAATAAATCATTAAAATGAAGTGTATGAAACGTAAACTTTGGATAAGGATAGGTGCCGTGTTGTTGGCAGGATTGCTGTTATGGTGGCTCTTTTGGGCTATTTTGATCGATGAGGACGAGAATGAACAAAGTCTGCCTGAAACAGAACAGATAGAGTGATTTGCCATATGATAAAAGGATGATCTTCAGGCATGGGTACGAAAGAACATATTGGAATAGTCGGTAGAATATTCTGTTTGCTAAAGTCTATAGAACAATAGAATGTAGTTCTAAGCTTATGACAGGAAAATCTGTTCCGGCTTTCTTCTTTTGTTCTTCTGTCTGAAAAATTAATATCCATTTTGCATCTGTCTTCTCAGAAATAATCAGTATATTCGCTTCATTAACCAATTAGACATGATTGAATATGAAAACAATGAATTATTCTATAATCAGATGTATCTGTGCATTGGTCATCGGTGTGTTGCTGGTGGCATGGCCTGAAGCTGCCATTCTTTATCTGGTTATTACAATCGGTGTCCTGTTTCTAGTACCGGGACTCTTTTCTGTATTTGGGTATTTGATTCGTGGCAAGCAGGATGGCAGCAGTTTCCCTATTGCCGGGCTTGGTAGCCTTTTGTTCGGATTATGGTTGATGATTATGCCGGCATTTTTTGTCGGTATTCTGATGTATGTGCTGGGTGCTGTTTTGGTACTGGCGGGAATCAGTCAGATTGTGAATTTGTCTGCTGCGCGTAGTTGGACGGTGGTACCGGGAGGTTTCTTTGTGATACCTGTGTTGGTGCTGATTGCAGGTATTGTGGTATTATTTAATCCATTTACGGCGGCGGCTGTTCCATTCATCATTCTGGGAGTGAGCAGCATTGTATACGGACTGTCCGATTTGATAAACATCATCCGCTTCCGTCAGAAGAAAGAACCGGGTATGCCTGAAATAGAGGATATTACTCCTATAGAAGAGATAAAAGACTAATCCGATTGATATGAAAATACGAGGGGGCTATATTTTATATCTTTTGATTTTATGTGCGGTTGTAGGTTGTAAGGGAACTTCTTCACCTTCCACCGCATCCGAAACGGATAAGTATGCTGGGACATGTGAGGGGGAAAAAGCGAAAGCTATTTTGTGGGTGGATTATAAAAGAGGACGTAAGATAGCGGACGGGACTCCGATAAGAACGGTAAAAGTCTATGCGGATGTTCATGCCGATGGAAGTCTGAAAGTGCTTTCTTGGTGTAAAAAGCAGCCGATGAAGGTAGAAAATTACTTATTGAAAAGGGTGGCAGTTTACCGGATCAGGAAAGAAATGTTCGAAGGGGGGTATCTGAAACCGGGAGAACAGTATTTGCAGTTGCGCTATCTGCCGGGAGAGGTGAAATAATATGTTGTAGGAAGCATTGAAATTCGTAGAAAAAGGTTTTTGTTTCTTTTATATTTCGTATCTTTGTGTAACACAAATTGTTAGAAATATGAAGAAACAAATCTTATTGTCTTGTGCTCTTGCCTGGGCTGTGATGGCAGGTGCTGAAACGATTGACATTACTACTTTCCGTTATGCCGGACCCTACATTGTACAGGCTCCTTTTCAGGTAGACAGCGTGGATGTGAATTCAAAGACTTTTGTATCCGGACGTTTGTTAGATACTCATCTTTCTGTGGACGTATTGCAGCAGGGAACTTTATTTACAGGCGGAGTTTTGCCGGGAAGTGACTCGGGATATGCCTTGCACATGGTGGGCTTTGTGTTGGAGAATACTCGTTATGCTACGGCCAAGTTGAAGATTGACGGTCTGGAAAAATACCAACTTTATGTAGATGGGAAAAAGCAGGAAGGGACTGAACTCGCTTTGGAGCCGGCCACCCATTCTGTAGTTGTTAAATATCTTTCTGAAACAGGGAAAACAGATTCCTTGAAAGTGAGTGTGGATACGGATCAAGAGGGAAGCATTTCACTTAAGCAAGATAACAAAAAGCTATATACTTTAGCGGATGTGTTGCATGGAACTCGTTTTGCCGGAGTAGGACTTTCTCCTGATGGCAGATATCTGATTACTAATTATCGTACGACTTGTGTAGGTGGCCGGTCGGCCGGCAGTACGCGTATTACTGAACTTGCCAGCGGTAAGGTTTTGGCGGAGCGTACTGAGAATATGCAATGGATGCCTCGTTCTAACCGTTATTATTATACCCGTACAGGAGTGGATGGCAGGCAGCTGATAGTTGTGGATCCACTTACCGGAGTGGAGGCCGTGCTGGTGAATAAATTACCTGACGGGTATTTCCAGTTCGCACCTACGGAAGACTACCTGCTTTTCACCATGACCCAGGAAGGACCGAAAGAACGTAAAGAAATTTATGAGGTACTGGAGCCGGATGACCGCCAGCCGGGATGGCGTAACCGTTCTTATCTGGCTAAATATGATTTGAAGACCGGTTTGTTGCAGCCACTGACTTTCGGTTATCACAATGTCTGGGCTGCCGATATTTCCAATGACGGCCGGTATCTTTTGATGATGACCAGTCAGAGCCGTCTGACCAAGCGTCCTACTACTTTATTCTCACTATATCGGTTGGATATGCAGACTTTACAGGCGGAATTGCTGATAGATAAAGATGGTTTTATCAGTGGAGCCCGTTTTTCACCTGACGGAACGCAGGTATTGGTATCCGGCTCGCCTGAATCGCTGGGTGGAATAGGGAAAAATGTAAAGGAGGGGCAGACTCCGAGTATGACGGACGGTCAGCTTTATTTGCTGAATATAGCTGATAAGAGGGTCACTCCGCTGACGAAAGATTTTAATCCCAGCGTACAGCGTGCCGTGTGGAATAAGGTCGACGGGCAAATATATTTCACGGCCGAGAACCGTGACTGTTACAGTTTGTACCGGATGAATCCCGCTGATGGGAAAATTCTGCAACTGGAGGTTTCAGAAGATTTGGTCAATTCATTCTCATTGGCGCAAAATGCTCCGGTTATGGCCTATTATGGACAAAGCGCCTCAAATTCCGACCGTTTGTACACCATGAATACCAAAAAGATGAAATCATCTTTGTTGGAAGACTTAAGTAAGGACATCTTGAAAGATGTGGAGCTGGGCGAATGCAAGGCTTGGAGTTTTACCAATTCGCGTGGTGATACCATTTACGGCCGTTATTACCTGCCGCCTCATTTTGACGCTAACCGGAAATATCCTATGATTGTGAATTATTATGGTGGGTGCAGTCCGGTCAGCCGTAATTTTGAAAGCCGTTATCCGCATCATGCATACGCGGCATTGGGCTATGTGGTGTATGTGATAGAACCTAGCGGTGCTACCGGTTTCGGACAGGAATTCTCTGCCCGCCACGTCAATACAGCCGGGGAAGGGGTGGCACAGGATATTATAGAAGGTACAAAGCTGTTTTGTAAAGAACATGCTTTTGTCAATGACAAGAAAATAGGCTGTATAGGTGCGTCCTATGGCGGCTTTATGACACAATACCTGCAAACACAGACCGATATTTTTGCAGCGGCCATCTCTCATGCCGGTATCAGTGACCATACCAGTTATTGGGGGGAAGGATATTGGGGATATTCGTATAGTGAAGTTTCCATGGCGGATAGTTATCCGTGGAGCAATCCTGATCTTTTTGTAAAACAAAGCCCGTTGTTCAATGCGGACAAGATACATACGCCTTTGCTGTTCCTGCATGGTGATGCGGATGTGAATGTACCGGTGGGAGAGAGTATTCAGATGTTTACAGCACTGAAATTGCTGGGACGCGAAACAGCTTTTGTGGCGGTAACGGGGCAAGATCATCATATTGTAGACTATGGCAAGAGGATCCAGTGGCAGAATACAATCTTTGCCTGGTTTGCCAAATGGTTGCAGGACGATGCGACTTGGTGGAACGCTATTTATAAGCCGAAAAACTTATAACTTTTATGGTGTAAGAGACTTTGGACATGTGTTTTTACATTGTTAGTATGTGTAGGCTTATACGTACTGATGTATGACCTTACACGTACTAACGTGGGCTGAGTCTGTTTTCACTATCCGTTTTCCCTATACTGTTTCGGTGACATTCCTGTATATCTTTTAAAATATTTCCCAAAGAATGAGATATCTGGGAAATTAAGTGAATAGGCTATCTCCTGAATAGTAAGATCGGTGGATTTTAGTTTGGCTTCCGCATCTGTTATCACTAGTTTGGCGATGATATCTGTAACAGTTTTTCCCGTAATCTTATTGACAGTAGTGCTGAGGTGCTGAGGGGATATATGAAGCAGATCGGCATAAAAAGCTACACTCCGTTCTTTCGTATAATGTTTGATGATATATTGGACCAGACGTTTTACAATTTCTTCTCCACGATTGAAAGTACGTGTGGTTACATTGGTGTTCTGATGAATGCTGCCTACACCATGCAATATAGTGAGCAGCATGGTGCTGATTAAGTCTTTATTGGGCTTGGCTCCCATACGTTTCATTTTTATCAGCAACATAAAATAGTCTTGAAACAACTCGGTTATTTCGGGACGCAGAGGAATAATGGGCGTGTCAATCAGGGCTGAAAGATAGTTCATGGTGGAATTGAAGAGGTTTATTCCATTCAGCAACTCTTTGTTGAACCCTATCAGGTACAGACGGCAGTCGGGACTTTGCCGGTGGACATGTACAAAGGTTTCTGGCAAAATAGTGACAATGTCGTTCTTTTGTATCTTGTGTTCAGACAGATGGATCGTTATGTCACATTCACCTCGCAGGCACAGAAGGAACAAGCATCCTTCCATTCGTTGCGGGTAGTGGTAAATACGGCCTAATGATCCTGTCATGTCAATTTCTGCAACGAAATCCTTATTTGATTTAAATAGGTTAATGTCATCTATATACTTCATAAAAATAAAGAAGATTTTGATTATGCACCACAAATATAGGACAGTTAAAGCAGATAACAAAGAAAATGCTTAAAAATAGACTAATATATCTTACTGTTAGCACTTGTACGCCTTTAATAATTATGAGAACTTTGCAGCGGAAACTAATAGTGAAGATTAACAGTATGAAAGGTAAAAATTTGTCTATCATGGCAATGATTGCAGCAGTGTTCTGTTCTTGCGGACAGCAACCTGCACAAGAACGCGGTCCCCGTCCCGTGAAATTGGCGGAAGTGACCTCGTTAAGCAGGATCGAAAAATCGTATTCAGGTGTTGTGTCGCCTGATCAGTTCAGTGACTTGGCCTTTAAAATGTCCGGTCCGCTGGTAGCAATGAATGTACTCGAAGGACAGCGGGTAAAGAAAGGACAGGTAGTGGCCGAAATTGATCCGACAGATTACAAATTGGATTATGACGCTAAGAGGGCTTCATTTCAAAAGGCGGCATCACAGATGCAACGCGCGGAGAAACTATTGGCTAAGAACGCCATTTCCATGCAAGAATTTGAAACGACCCAAGCTTCGTATACCAATGCCAAATCGGCATTTGAAGATGCGCAAAACACATTGAATGACACAAAGCTACGCGCTCCATTTGATGGTTTCATCCAAAAAAAATACGTTGAAAACTATCAGCGTGTACAACCAGGACAAGGAGTAGTGTGTTTGATTAATCCGGCTAAATTGCAAGTGGAGTTCACTATCCCCGAAACGAATATTTCTTATGTAACTTCTCCTTCTACTATTTACGTAGAGTTTGATGCCTATAAAGGAAAATTATTTCAAGCAAAAGTAAAGGAGTATGTAGAGGCTTCTCCCGATGGGGCAGGAGTTCCTGTATTCCTTTACATTGATGATCCGGAATTTGATTTGAAAAAATACAAGGTATCGGTGGGGTTCTCATGTCGTGTTATTGTCAATATTGAGAATGATGTGGTAAAAGAAGGGATTACAGTACCTTTGTCGGCTGTAGTGTTTGACAATACATTGAATAGTAAAAAAGTATTTGTTTATAATCCATCCACACAGAAAGTGGAACAACGCAAAGTCAACGATAAGGGTACTATTGTTGGACGTAATGACTTGATTGTTACCGGAGATGTGAAAGCGGGTGAACAGGTCGTTTCTGCCGGAGCCTCTTATCTTGTGGATGGCCAGCAAGTAAAAATATTAACAGAATAAAAAAGGAGAAAGCATATCATGAATATTCCAAAATATTCTTTGGAGAACCGGAAGGTTATCTATTTCTTTTTGGCTATTTTGCTGATAGGTGGAGTAATCTCCTTCTTCAAGCTGCCTAAGAAAGAAGATGCGCCTTTTGTGATAAAGACTGCGGTATTGGTTACCCAGTATCCGGGAGCGAACCCACATGAAGTGGAGAAACTGATTACGGAACCGATTGAACGTGAAATTCAGTCCATGACAGATGTATATCAGATTAAATCGGAATCTTATTTCGGACTGTCCAAGATTTCTATTGAACTTCAGCCTACGATTGATCCGGATTATATGCCTGTGAAATGGGATGAATTACGTCGTAAAGTGGCGAATATACAACCCAAATTGCCCAGTGGGGCGTCTACCATTACAGTGAATGATGACTTTGGTGATGTGTATGGCATTTATTATGCTTTGACCGCTGATGAGGGATTCTCGTATACTGATTTGCGTGACTGGGCCCAGCGTATCCGTACCCAGTTGACTCCGATTGAGGGAGTGCAGAAAGTGATGTTGTATGGGGAACAGACAGAAGTGATCAATGTCAAGATATCCACCTCCAAACTTTCGGCACTGGGCATTGATCCCACTTCAATTATGGGCATCTTGCAGAAGCAGAATATACAGGTGAATACGGGAGATATAGCGACAGAAATTTATCAGTTGCGCTTGCGTACGGAAGGAACTTATACCAGTCTGGAAGATATAGAAAATCAGTTGATTATCAGTAAGGACGGACGGGAAGTCCGTTTGGGGGATATTGCAACAGTGGAGCGTGGATACTATGATCCGCCTTCAACCTTGATGCGGGTCAATGGTAAACGTGCTATTGGTATAGGTGTGGCCAGTGGAGCAAAGGATAATGTGGTAGCTGTGGGTAAAGCAGTGGACGAAAGGTTGGCGGAAATAGAGCAATTGTTGCCTATCGGTATTGAACTTGCCTCCCTTTATCCTGAGGATAAGATTGCCGATGAGGCGAATAATGGCTTTATCCTGAATTTGATAGAATCATTGGTTATTGTTATCCTGATTATCTTTGTGGTGATGGGATCGCGTGCCGGTATGCTGATAGGTAGTTCGTTACTTTTCTCAGTAGGTGGTACTTTGCTTATTATGTTGATGTGGGGAGTAGGATTGAACCGTACTTCTTTGGCGGCATTTATTATCGCCATGGGTATGCTGGTGGATAATGCCATTGTGGTGACAGATAATGCGCAAATAGGTATCAAGCGCGGAAAATCACGTTATCAGTCATTGATAGAGGGGGCCATCAAGCCGCAGTGGGCATTGCTGGGCGCTACTTTTATTGCTATCTGCTCTTTCTTGCCTTTGTATCTGGCACCGGCATCCGTGGCTGAGATTGTGAAACCGCTATTTGTTGTATTGGCTGTGTCACTGGGATTGAGTTGGATTCTGGCTTTATGCCAGACTACGACTTTTGGTAATTTTATTTTGAAAGAAGCTGTTCCCGGCGGTGCAATGAAAGATCCGTATGATACTAAACTCTATCATAAATTCGAGAAGTTTCTGACCTTGCTGATTAAACGCCGTTTTGTGACATTGACCACCGTCTTTGTGACTTTGGTGCTTTCTTTGGTTATTATGGCTGTTATGCCTCAGAGTTTTTTTCCGAAAATGAATAAGCCTTATTTTCGTGCTGATCTGGTATTCCCTGAGGGATTCAGTATTCATGCGGTAGATCAGGATGTGATGAAGGTGGAGGGTTATTTGAAGAATCATGAGAAAGTTAAATCATATTCGGTGACATTGGGTGGTACTCCGTTGCGTTACTATTTGGCAAGTTCTTCTTTTGGACCGAAGTCTAACTATGCTAATGTGATGGTGGAAACTAAAGACCCCGAAGATGCAGCCGAAGTAGAACAGCAGTTTTATGAGCACATGACCCAGAACTTTCCCAATATCATTACCCGTTCGGCACTTTTTGCTTTGTCTCCGGTGCCTGAAGCTGCTATTGAGATCGGTTTTATCGGTGAGAATCCCGATACATTGACCGCATTGGTTGAAAGGGCGAAGAAAATAGCCCGCCAGTGTGATATGGTGACGGATATCCGTTCTAATTGGGGAGATAAGGTGCCTGTGTGGAAACCGATGTTCTCTCAACAGAAAGGTTTACGCTTGGGAATTACCCGTCAGCAGGTTGCTAATTCATTCCGTACGGCTACCAATGGTTTGCCTTTGGGAGAATATCGTGAGGGGGATGTTTCCTTGCCTATTCTGTTGAAAGATGAGGATGTGGAAAAAATGAACTTGAATGATGTGAAAAGTGTGCCTGTATTCAGTACGAAAGGAAATTCCGTGAAAGTGGAACAGGTGATCGATAATTTTGCTTTGGGTTATGATTATAATGTAGTCCGCCGCTTTAACCGCGAGCGTTGTATGATGATGCAATGTGAACCTAGACGTGGAGCCAATACGATGGCTGCGTTTAAACAGGTGCTCACTGCCGTACAAGAGCAGATGCGGTTGCCCGAAGGGTATAAAATGAAATATTTCGGCGAGCAGGAAACACAGGATGTGAGTAACGCTGCATTGGCGAAGAATATTCCGCTGACCTTCCTGTTGATTTATGTGGTTCTGCTGTTTCTTTTCCCCAGCAACTACCGCAAGCCGGTATTGATTATGCTTATGTTGCCGCTGGTGTTTATTGGTGTGGTATGGGGATTGCTTTTGTTTGGTAAGTCATTGGACTTCTTTGCCATCCTCGGTCTGTTGGGATTGATTGGTATGAATATCAAGAACGCCATTGTGCTGGTCGATGAAATCGGACTTCAGTTGAAGGATGGAAAGGGTGCTGTGCCTGCCGTGGTCGAGGCTACCAAGACGCGTATCGTTCCGGTGACCATGGCTTCCGGAACTACTATTCTGGGTATGCTTCCATTGTTGGGCGATGCCATGTTTGCAGGTATGGCGGCTACCATTATGGGTGGTTTGTTCGTATCAACGGTACTGACCATTTTTGTTCTTCCGGTAACTTATTGTATTTTCTTTAAAATTAGAGCAGACAGATAATGAAAACTAAGATGATCTATATTATAAGTATGGCTTGTATGACCGGTACACTTTCGGCTCAGACTGTCGTGGATTATTCTACCTTTGAACAAAAGGTACTGGATTATAGCCAAACCTTAAAACAGAGTGTGGCGCAACGTACAGCTATGCAGAAGGCTATGAAAGCGGCAAAAACCGCTTTCTTTCCGGCTGTTGATGCAACGGGAAGCTATCAGTATCGTATTAACAAATACGAGATGGATTTTGGCGGAATGGCTGTTCCTATGGAGCACGATTCATACAGTGCCGAAGTAGGGGTATCACAACCTATTTATGCCGGTGGCAGTATCTATCACAATTATAAGGCTTCCCAAATACAAACTCAGATGGCGGATAAGTCGGTGGATTTGACAACGGATAATATTATCTATGCCGCTGAAGCCAGTTATTGGGGAACAGCCGCACAAAAAGAAATGTATGAAACGATGTGCCAGTATGTACAGATTATTGAGCAGTTGACCAAAGTGCTGCAAGATAAGTACGATGATGGCTATATCAGCAAGACGGATCTCATTCAGATGCAGACTCGTTTGAAAGAGGCTGAATTGCAACGTTCCAGCAGCTATCAGTCTTATCAGGTCGCCTTGCAGAATATGAATGTACTGATGGGATTGGAACCGCTGGCTGAAATGGATTTGACGGATTCTATTTCTACCATATTGCCTATGCCTGCCTTTGTTGGAGCGGAAACAGCCTTGAATGTGCGTCCCGATTATGCTATCTCCCAATTGGATGTGGATTATCAGAAAAGACAGGTAAGTCTGGCTGCCGCCAAGTACAACCCTTCTCTTTCTATCGGTTTTAAAGAGACATGGGGAACACAGATGTTGAACATTTCGGGCGAAACTATGTTTAATAGTAATGTGTATGCCTCTATTAAATTGCCGATTTTCCATTGGGGAGCCCGCTTTAAATCGACGGCTGCACAGAAGGCTATTTTATTGGGCAAGCAGTATGCATTGCAAGATAAGCAAGACCAAATAAGCAAAGAAGTGGCGAAGGCGTGGACTAGTCTGACAGAGAATACCCGTCAGATAAGTATTGCCGAGGAGAACTGCAAACTGGCAGAAGAGAATTTGGATTTGAACACTTTTAGTTATACTGAAGGTAAGTTGACTATTTTGGATGTGCTTTCTGCACAGCTGACATGGATACAGGCATATACAAACCTTATCCAATCTTATTATGAGCAGAAGATTGCGTTGGCTGATTACAGAAAAGCGACCGGTATAAGGTATTTAGGACAGAAATAGGTAAATTCAGACCAGATTCTTATTATAAAAAAAGTCACAATAAAGCAGGTTTGGCTATCTTTGTATCCCAATCTGCTTTATTTGTTTTTATCAGTTTATGTTTACTGTAAAGCTTGTTTTAACAGTGGAAAAAATAACAGGTTACAATGAAGAAAATATCATTTTTGATCGTAATCTTTATATGTATGGCAGATGCGGCTTTGGCAGTCACGCAAGAGGGCGGTCTGTTTTATTTGCCTGAAGATACGACAATGCAACACAAAGACAGCACAGTACAGAAAAGGACTTTTTTCAAAAGATTTCTGGACTATTTTAATGATGCTAATAAAGATAAGAATCATAAGAAATTTGATTTTAGTATTATTGGCGGACCACATTACAGTACGGATACCAAACTGGGGCTTGGACTGGTGGCAGCGGGGCTTTATCGTGCTGATAGAAGTGACATGCTTCTTCCCCCGTCCAATGTATCTTTATTTGGAGATGTTTCCACTGTTGGCTTCTATATGTTGGGGATACGCGGAACTCATATCTTTCCGCAGGACAAATACCGGCTGGATTATACTCTTTATTTTTATTCCTTTCCTTCCAAGTTTTGGGGAATAGGGTACGATATGGGTAATGTAGATGCCAATGAATCTGATTTAGATCGCTGGCAAGCACAAATTAAAGCTAGTTTTTTGTTTCGGATAGCGGATAATTTATATATAGGTCCTATGGCATCTTATGATTATGTGCATGGTAAGAATATGGAACGCCCCGGATTACTGGAGGGAATGAACCTTACTACTGCTAATTATGGAGTGGGCCTTTCTTTGGCATATGATTCGCGCGATGTGTTGACTAATCCCCATAAGGGATATTATTTGAATATTACCCAATGTTTCCGTCTTAAGTTTTTAGGAAACGATTATGCATTCAGTACTACGGATTTGCGTACCAGTTATTATCATCCTGTATGGGAAGGAGGATTGTTGGCAGGAGAATTACGCGGTACTTTTAATTTCGGTAATCCGTCGTGGGCTATGATGGCGCTGTTGGGAAATTCGTATTCCATGCGTGGTTATTACGAAGGGCGCTATCGTGACAAGCATAAAATAGAGGGGCAGGTGGAATTGCGTCAGCATGTATGGAAACGTAATGGTGTTGTAGTTTGGATAGGGGCCGGAACTGTATTCAATAAGTTCAGTGCTTTGCGCATGGACAGAGTGTTGCCTAATTATGGAATAGGTTATCGTTGGGAGTTTAAAAAGAATGTAAATGTTCGTCTGGACTATGGATTTGGAAAAAATGGACAGTCTGGTTTTATTTTTAATATAAATGAAGCATTTTAAAGAATTTATTCAGTGGTGTTGTGAGCCACAACGATTGTTCGTTCTGTTCATCGTTGTCTTGGCCATTCCCAATGTGGCATTGTTTTTTACAGAACAACAAATGACACTTTTGGCACGTATTTGTAATGTCATTCTGCCGGTATCGGTTTATTGGTTGATTATGACATTGGGGCGTAAACCTGGAGAGACTATTTGGATCTTATTTCCGTTTGTTTTCTTTGCGGCATTCCAATTGGTATTGCTATACCTGTTCGGGCGTTCTATCATTGCAGTAGATATGTTCCTGAATCTGACAACTACTAATTCCGGGGAGGTGATGGAACTGTTGGATAATTTACTGCCGGCTGTAATTGGTGTTTTTGTTGTTTACATTCCTGCTTTGGTCTTGGGAGGTTTCTCATGGGCCCGAGGTAATCAGTTGGAATATTCTTTTATTCGTTCTCAACGTAAGTATGCCTTGGCAGGCATTGTTGCAGGAGTGTTATTGACTGTTATCTGCTATGCGACGCAACGTGATTATCAAGTAAAGATTGAAATGTATCCGGCTAATGTATGTTATAATTTAGTATTGGCTGCAGAACGTGCGGGCGAAACTGCCGGATATGCGGAAACTTCAAGGGATTTTACTTTTAATGCCAGTGCCGCACATGATAAAGACAGCCGGGAAGTTTATGTCTTGGTGATAGGGGAAACGGCCCGTGCCTGTAATTTCGGACTTTATGGTTATGAAAGGAATACCACTCCATTACTTGATAAAATGGAGGGGTTGGTAACTTTCACGGATGTGCTTACCCAGTCTAATACTACTCATAAAAGTGTGCCTATGTTGCTTTCGGCAGCTTCGGCTGAGGATTATGACTGTCTTTATAGACAGAAAGGAATCATTACCGCTTTCAAGGAGGCAGGATTTCATACAGCCTTTTTTTCGAACCAGCTTCCTAACCATTCTTTTATTGATTTTTTGGGGATGGAGGCAGATGATTGGAAGTTTATCAAGAAAGACACTCCGAAAGGAGCCAATATTTCGGATGACGAACTATTGTTTCTAGTAGAAGAGGAGCTAAAGGCAGGTCATCAAAAATTATTTATCGTGCTGCATGCCTATGGATCACATTTTAATTATAAAGAACGTTATCCCGAATCCATGTCTGTCTTTAAACCGGATAATCTGACAGACGCCAAATATGAGAATAAAGAGTATTTGATGAATGCATACGATAACACTATCCGTTATACAGATGGTTTTCTGGCTTCTTTGATCACTTTATTGCAGAAAATGAACTCTTTTTCGGCTATGCTTTATACTTCGGATCATGGAGAGGATATTTTTGATGATAATCGAAAATTATTTTTACATGCATCCCCGGTCCCGTCTTATTATCAACTGCATGTACCATTTTTAATTTGGTTGTCCAAAGCATATAGAGAAGAGAATGTGGAAGTACATGAAGCTATATTGCAGAACCGTGAAAAACCGGTAGCAGGAAATGCTTCTGTGTTTCATACCATGCTGAATTTGGCAGGGATACAGACACCTTATAGGGCAGATAGCCTATCGGTAGCAAATAGACAATATCTCATTCGTCCTCGTTATTATCTTAATGATCATAATCTTCCTAAGTCATTGGATAAGATAGGATTAAAAAAGGAAGACATAGAACAGTTCAGACGAAATAATCTTGTTTATCCTTGATGTGAAAAAGATTTAAAATGGTTGGAGAATTATAATAGAATTACGTATTAATGATTAATTTCGCACAGCTTTGTTATTGTATTTATTACGAAAACTATTATAATTCTTTTATTATGAAAAACAAGAAAAACAATTTCTATCTGATGGGAGTGGTGTTTATAGCCATTCTCGGCGGTTTACTTTTCGGTTATGATACAGCTGTTATTTCGGGAGCGGAGCAGGCTCTGCAAAAACATTTGGGATTAGATGCTTTCTGGCATGGCGTGACTGCTTCCAGTGCATTGATAGGTTGTGTCATTGGTAGTGCTTTTTCCGGTTATTTTGCTTCGGGGTTAGGACGTCGTAATTCGTTGCGTCTGGCTGCTTTATTGTTCTTTCTGTCTGCTTTAGGCTCTTATTATCCCGAATTTTTATTTTTCTCTAAAGGAGATACTTCGTTTGCATTGATCCTTGCTTTTAACTTTTATCGTATCATCGGGGGGATCGGTGTAGGACTTGCCTCTGCTGTTTGTCCGATGTACATTGCCGAAATTGCTCCTTCCGAAATTCGTGGTAAATTGGTTTCTTGTAATCAGTTTGCTATTATTTTTGGCATGTTGGTAGTCTATTTTGTGAATTATATGATTAAAGATGGTATGCCGGATGAAGTGCTTGTTTCCGATGGTTGGAGATATATGTTTGGTTCAGAAGCGGTTCCGGCTGCATTATTTGGCATTTTATTGTTTTTGGTTCCTGAAACTCCGCGCTATTTGGCTATGACCCATCAGGATGATAAAGCGTTTTCTGTACTTGAAAAAGTAAATGGAACAGATAAGGCTAAAACTATTTTGTCTGAAATAAAGGCTGTGACTTCCGAGAAAACAGAGAAACTGCTTACATACGGGTTGACAGTTATTGTAGTCGGTATCTTGCTTTCTGTATTTCAGCAAGCTATCGGTATTAATGCTGTGCTTTATTATGCACCGCGTATTTTTGAGAAAATCGGTGGCGGTGGTGATGGTATGATGCAGACTGTGGTAATGGGGGTAGTTAATATTCTCTTTACATTGGTTGCTATCTTTACCGTAGAGAAGATGGGACGTAAACCCTTGTTGATTGTTGGTTCTATTGGTATGGCTGTAGGTGCATTCTGTGTTGCATTTTGTGATGAGTTTCAGGTGGGAGGTATTCTTCCTGTTCTTTCCATCATTGTTTATGCTGCATTTTTTATGATGTCATGGGGACCTATCTGCTGGGTGTTGATTGCAGAGATATTTCCGAATACTATCCGCGGCAAGGCAGTGGCTATCGCTGTAGCTTTCCAATGGATATTCAATTATCTGGTCTCTTCCACTTTTCCTGCCATGTATGAATTCAGTCCGGTGTTTGCCTATGGGCTTTATGGCGTGATTTGTGTGCTTGCAGCTCTGTTTGTATGGAAGATGGTTCCTGAAACAAAAGGAAAGACTTTGGAAGATATGACTCGTCTTTGGAAAAAAAGAGCGAAGGAGGCTTGAGAATCTTTCTTCTGATCAAGAACTATTTCATATTGTTTCCTTTTGATAATATCGTCCGACGGATATAAAGCGTATGTCTTATATTCATCGGATGATCGCTTTATAAAGGTTGGATGAGCCATCTTTGTCTTGGACGGATGTGAATAGAGCAAGAAAAAAGACAGGCATGCGAAAATATTTTCGCATCTGTCTTTTTTCTTTTTTATCAGGATGGGATTGTTTTATTTCTTTTCCCCTATTGTTTTCAGCATTTCTTGTACGGCTGCTTCCAACTGCTGGTCTTCACCTGCCAATGCCTTTTCTGGAGTATTATAAACTTCAATGTCTGGAGAAAGTTGGTGATTTTCTGCATATTGTCCACGCATATCCATGCAACCCACCTGAGGAATACCGAACACAATGCTCGGATCGATTTGGTTTTCCCACCATACGGCAGTCATTGTGCCCGGAACCGGTGCGCCAATCAGTTTGCCTATCTTTAATTCCTTGTAAACCCATGGGAAGCCATGTGCGTTACTGTAATTGTCCTCGCATACCAATACGCAGGATGGCTTGAGCCATTTATTGAATGGGTCGCTGCCTATGTATTGTCCGCGTGGAACGAAACGCTGATATTCCTTGCCGCTTAATAAAGTGGCCAAGTCATCATGTAGCCAGCCGCCTCCATTGTGGCGTGTGTCTACAATAATAGCTTCTTTGTTGCGGCAGCGTCCCAATACTTCACTATATACTTCGCGGAAACTTTGACTGTCCATACCTTTTACGTGTACATAGCCTATGCGGCCTTCGGATAATTTATCGACTATATTGCGGCAACGTTCTACCCAACGTTTATACAGCAAGTTACTTTGTTCGCCCGTGCTGATAGCTTTGATGGTGATATCAAAACGTTTGCCGGTAGCCGGATTATATATGGCCAGTAACACTTTTCTTCCGGCTTTGCCTTCCAGTAGCGGGAAGTAGTCTTGTCCTTTTACGATAGGTTTGCCGTCAATTTTCTCGATGATGCAACCAGGAGTAACATCCGTTTTTTTCACGGCAAATGGACCTTTTGCTAATATTTCTTTAATTTTTAGCCCGTCACCATCATAAGTTTCGTCATAGAATGCTCCTAGGGTCGCTGTGGATAGTGTAGGACCGTTTGAGTAGTAACGTGCTCCGGTGTGTGAACCGTTTAACTCACCCAGCATTTCACTTAGCATTTCCTGAAAATCATAATTGTTATTGATGTATGGAAGAAAGCGTGCGTATGCTTCGTGATAGCCTTTCCAATCTACTCCGTGCAGATCTTTTACGTAGAATTTATCTTCTACTTGTTGCCATACATGATCGAAAATATATTCGCGTTCACCATAGGGTTGGTAGTCGAAGAAAGCTTCGAATTCTACAGGTTTGGTTTCACCACTGCTGACAGTAACTTTCTTGATACCACCTTGGCTGCAAAGGAACAGATTCTCGCCTTTCTTATCAGGAAGCAGGGCTCCGCCACCGACTTTTTTCATGACGATTTTAGTCTTGTTTTCTTTAAGATCGTGTTCCCATAAATCATATCCGCTTTCGAAGGCTGCTTGATAATATAGTTTGTCACCCTTCGGAGTTAATACAGCATCTCCCAATCGTGAAGAATTTACAGTTAGACGAATTACACGGTCACGGCTGTTTTCAAGGTCGAAAACCAGTGGTTTTACTTCCTTCTTGTCATCTTCTTTCTTGGAGTCTTTCTTTTTATCTTTTTTATTATCAGCCTTCTTTTTCTCTTCACTCTTCTCTTTGTCTTTCTTTTCTGATTCCTCCAGCAAAGCAAGTTCTTCCTTGCTCATTCTGAAACGGTCGTATGCGTCCAAGTCGAAGAACATGATGTAGATATCCGCTTCAGCGCCCCAGCTTCCGTGGCTGCGGAATCCTGCGCGGTCACTTTCCCAAATCATGGCTTTTCCATCCAATACCCATTTGGCATTGCCGTCACTGTATCCACTTTCGGTCAGATTATGAATTTCTCCGTTGCCAGATGCGTTGACCAGTGCAACATCCTTGTTATTCCATCCGCCAATACCTATGTAGTTGGTAAGAATCCATTTGCTGTCCGGACTCCATTGATACCATTGGTCACCGTCGCTGTATGAATATTCATAGTTGCCATCCATGACGGTTCGTACAGCTTTTGATTTCAGATTCAGAACACGGATGGTAGTACGGTTTTCAAGAAAGGCTACTTCTTTGCCGTCAGGACTGTATTGAGGTTGGAATGAAGTGATATCCGAATTGGTCAGTCTTTCCTCTTTGATATCGGTTGCGTAAGCGAACTGTTTTTCTTCCTTTTTAGCTAGACTGGTTTGATAAATCTGCCATAATCCGTTTCTTTCGGAAGCGTAAACAATACTTCTTCCGTCCGGAGAAAAGTGAATATCGCGTTCCTGTTGCGGAGTATTGGTGATTTGTTTGGTGGTGCTGTATTCTGTTGATGTGACATATACATCTCCGCGTAGTACAAAAGCAATTTCTTTTGCATCGGGTGAAAGGGATATTTCTGTTGCTCCGCTACGCTTAATCTGGCGGATGAGATCTTTGTCGTTCTTGTCGGTGACAATGGAAATCTGAACTTTTTGCGGAATGGCACCTTCTTTTACCGTGTAGATTTCGCCATCATATCCATAGCATAATGTTCCATTGGAGGCGGCACTCAGGAAGCGTACCGGATGTTTGGTATGGTTGGTGATTTGTTTGGATGTATTACCGTCAATATCACGTTTGAAAATATTAAATGAGCCTTTTTCCTCACTTAAATAATAGAATGATTTATCATCTGAAGCCCAAACGGGAGTGCGGTCCTCACCATTGAAAGTAGTTTGTTTGCGAAAGGTACGGTTTCCATTCAGAGAACACAGCCAAATATCGCGGGTAATGGATGAAGTGTGATGTTTACGCCAAGGATCTTCATATCCTTTTTTGTCATGGTAGAGCAAAGTATTACCTGTGTGATTGATACTGATATCTTCCATCGGCATGGAAGAGAAGAGGGCAGGGCGTCCTCCTTCGGTATTAACTTCATATACTTGTTGGAATTGTCCGGAGGGGAATTGTGCGTCTTCTACAGTTGGCATTATATTGGCTAGAAACAGAATGTGTCCGGCGTCTTTATAAGCCACCGGTGTTTCATTACCCGAATGGGTGGTTAATCTTTTGGGGATACCCCCTTCCTTGTTTACCTCAAAAATATCCATACTTCCCATGCGGTCTGATGCGAAAGCAATTTTTTTTCCGTCAGGACTCCAGATAGGTTTGGTGTCGTGGGCAGGGTTGGTTGTAATCTGACTGGCCCTGCCGCCTGTAGAGGGTACTGTGTAGATGTCACCTTTATAGGTGAATGCGATGGTGGTTCCATCCGGAGAAATGGCACAATAACGCATCCATAATGGATTGTCCTGTGCATACGTGGAAATTGACAACAAAATTGCTGCCACACCTAGTAGCTGTCTTTTCATGTGGATAAAATGTTGTGGTTAATACTAAGTTATTTCTTCTTTTTCAGGAAATATCCTCTGATTCTTTGCATGATCTTGATACCGGTCCGTACTCCGTCATAAACGGCGATTCCTGTATTGATATGTTGCATAATGCCTTCTACGCCTCCTTTTTGTTCTACAGGCGCAAAAAGTTCATGTATGGTTTGTACCATTTCTTTTTTAGCTTGCTGTACTTCTTCCAACTTCTCAGCTTTTCGTTGTGCTATCACTTCCAAAGTGATGATGGGCGTTTTATTAGGAGTATTCTCTTTCATAATCAGTTGTCATTTAAAAGCAGGTTGGCAAGGAAATTTACCATAGGCTGGACAATCAGCCGTTTGCGGAATAAAACGATTAACAGAATCAGCAGAATAATGCATCCGGTAATGATTCCATAGCTAGCCATAAGCCCGCCTACATGAGGTTCGAGTACATAGGCCAATGTAAATGACAAGTAGAAAAGTGCGATAATACCTAATATCAATAATATAAAGACAAGGATGAGGGTTGATATCAGTATAGTAAGTTTTTCTACTAAATGTAATTTTACATAATCCTTTTGTAACTCTGCGTACTTTTTAAGCTCTGCCAGAAGTTGTTGCAGATTATCTATATTTTTATCGTTTGCAAACATGCGTGGAGTTTTGATTTAAAAATTATTGTCATTCCGGACTTGGATCCGGAATGACAATACACTTTTGTGGGCGTTGCTTATTCTTTTACCTCGGCTGCAATTTCATCGACCAGATTTTCCATATCTGTGCGACTTAATTTGATACCTCTTTTACGTAAAGCATCAGCAATTTTGCTACGAGTGTCTTCTCCGCTTTCAGGAGCAAATAAAATACCTGCTGCTGCACCAACTACGGCTCCGCCTAGGAATGCAGCTAAAATACTTAATCCTTTCATAGTTTTTTTGTTTTTTGTACCTTACAAATCTAACAAATAAAACTGAATGTTGTTGTTTATTTTGTCTATTTTTGAATAGAAATTGGAGATTCTTCTCTGATTAACTAAATTTAACTCCATTCTTGATGTGAAAGCTGTTGATATATTGCTACTTTTGCACCAATATAATGGAATTAAACTAGAGTATTAATTTATAAAAGATTGAGTAATCATGAAAAAATTAGTTGTGTTGGGTATGGGATTGTGCGTAGCCTTGGCATTTTCCTCATGTAAATCTAGCGAAAGTGCTTACAAGAAGGCTTATGAAAAAGCAAAACAACAGGAATTGGCTGAAGCTCCTGCTGATCAGGTAGAAGCAACTCCGGTTGAAGCTGCTCCGGTAGTATCTGCCCCTGTGACAACTGCTCCTGTTGCCGGTCCGGTTCGCGAAGAGAAAGTAGAATTGGTTTCAGGTGACGGCTTAAAAGCATATAGCGTAGTATGTGGTAGCTTTGGTGTGAAAGCGAATGCAGAAGGTTTGAAACAATATTTGGATGGTCAAGGTTATAATGCCAAAGTGGTTTATAATGCTGAAAGAAATATGTATCGCGTTATAGCATCTTCATATGATGACCGTGCGCAGGCTACTCAGGCAAAGGAGGAGTTTAAGGCAAAATATCCTAACCGTGACGATTTCCAGAAGGCATGGTTACTATATAGAGTATATTAATGACTTCTTTTTGGTAAATTAAGAAGAAAATATAGTCTATTTTTCTTTATTAAAAGTGGCAACTGTGAAGTTGCCGCTTTTTTTTATAGCTTTGTCGGTTCTAAACAACAATAAAAACTAAGGGTATGAAATATTATGGCAGATTATCGGTCATTGCTCTTTTGGCTATAGCACCGCTGTATGGCTTTGCCCAGGAAAAGGTGGTGCCTATAAAATACGGAGATATGGATCAGTGGATAATCCGTAAGGTTCATGAGTCCGGTGTTATAGGCGGCAATACCAAACTTCTTTATGAGATAGGTCCTACAAAGGAAATAGATGGTAACAAACCTTATAAAAATATGGGAGGGTCTCCTTGGGGAACCTCTAATGTGATGGCTAAGGTAGTGGGCATTGTTAAAACAAATAATTCTGTTTATAGAGACAAACGGGACAATGGATATTGTGCTCGCCTGGAAACGCATATAGAGAGCGTCAAAGTATTGGGGATGGTGAATATTACTGTATTGGCAGCCGGATCCATTTATTTAGGTGATATGCTGGAGCCTATAACAGGAACTAAGAATGCTGAGAAGAACATGAACTGGGGAGTTCCTTTTACTCAACGTCCCAAAGCTGTCCGTTATGATTATAAGGTAAAGATGTCTGGTGAGAAAGATCGTATCCGGTTGACAGGTTTCAGCAAGAAAGGTCAGGTGGCAGGGCAGGATTGTGCGATAACTGTTTTCTTTTTGCAAAAACGTATGGAGGACGCTGAAGGAAATATTACGGCGAAGAGGGTAGGAACTATGGTGATGAAATATGATAAGGATTCGGATGGTTGGGTAAATGGTGCTACTTATGAAGTGCTGTATGGTGATATAACCAAGCATCCGTCTTATAATCATGAAACAATGGGGTTGAGAGAGAGGGATTATACTAGAAATAGTAAGGGAGAAAGTGTCTTGATTAAAGAAATAGGATGGGCGGAGGCCAATGAAAATCCTACGCACATGATACTGCAATTTTCGTCCAGTCATGGGGGGGCTTTTATCGGTTCTCCTGGAAATACACTTTGGGTTGACAATGTGAAGCTGGTCTATTGAGGATAGTAAATGCTTTTGTTTGTATAATGTTGCTTATATATTAGTCTGTGTCACTATACGATAGAATATTTTAAAATCGTCTTGAGCTTTTTTAAAAACAACAGGATGTATTTAAAAAAGCTCTTGTTCTTTTCTAAATACGTCCTGTTGTTTTTATGTATCAGTTTTTTGCTTGTATAGCCCGATATCTTGTTACAAGATTCGGTAAATACTACCTCAAGTTTCCAGAATTGTATAGCCAAGATCTGTAGATTCTTGTTATATGATTTATTTGCTGTTGCTGCTTATGTGATCAAAAAAGCAGTTGAAGAAAAAGAGGGAGCATCGTTTGTTACGATACTCCCTTCTTTAATCTATCAGAGTTTTATCAGGTATCAATGATTATTTTACTTCCAAGATAACTACGCGGTTCAAATAGTTCTTACCAAACATGTTATCTGTTCCACCCATAGCAACTTTTTCAAGCTGGCTTTCTTTTACGCCTTCTGCAACCAATGCATCGTAAACAGCCTGAGCACGTTTTTCAGACAAAGTCTGGTTGAATGAAGCAGATCCTGTAGCTTTATCAGCGAAACCTGCAATTTTGTACTTAGCGTTAGGATTAGCTTTGATTGCTTTAGCCATTAACTGTACATTAACCATACCTTCCGGACTGATCTTTGCTTTACCGATCTTGAAGAAGATAGCAACTTCTGCAGCGCTAGGAACTTCTTTAATCACTTCCTTAACTACTTCTTTCGGAACTTCGCGGATCACTTCCTTGATCACTTCTTTTTCTACTACACGGTCTTCAACTTTAGCAAACTTCTTGCCACCAAAGATGTAGCTGACACCAGCTGTCAACATACCTGTTCCTTCAGCTTTACGGTGGCTACTGATATTACCAAAGATAGAAGGAGCGATGGCGCCGCGAGCTTCAACATCGATAGCCCAATATTTGTTAATGTTGAACTTCAAGCCTACACCGGCGGATGCACCAATACGTGCTCTTGCTTTGCTTTCACCTTCGGGAACCATTGTTCCATCATTCTTGATTGTTACGTTCTGTGACTTAGCTACGGAAAGCATAGGACCAGCAAAACCATATACTTCAAAAAAACGGCTAGGATTAGCACCTGCAAACAGAGTTGACAAGTTTACCATAGCGTCAATGTTAGCTCCTACGTAGTTCTTGTTGTGTTCGTAGTAACTGTTATCCAAACACAAGTGTTGTGTGATACCATTTACCTGACCACGTATCCCCCATGTGGGAGTAATTAACTTACCCAAAGAGATGCTGAAGTGAGGAGCCAGCTTATTGAAACCATCGTTTTCAATAGCGTGGATACCTCCACCTACACTGACGAAGATGTTATCGCTCCATTTCGGAGTATAATAATTAGTATCTTGTGCCATAACCGTAGTTGCACAAGCTCCTGCCAACAAAAGTGACAGTGTTAAGAATTTATATTTCATTTTTATTATATTTTTTGGTGAATAACTGAACAAATAACCGATAGATGATTAATTATTATCTTCCACCTGCACCACCACCTGCGTTGCCGTTATCTCCATGACCGTGTCCGTGACCGTGATCAATAGATTCTGTAGTAGGTTTTGGAACAAATGTACCTACTTTTTCAATGATAACTCTAGGTATAGAATATGCTTTTCCGTCAACTGTTGTAGTAATAGTACAAGTTGTAGTTGTTGAAGTTGCTATGGGAGATACAGTAAATATGCTTAATGCAGGAATAGAATAAGAACGTTCTATTGTTGTATTTTGAATTCCCGAATTATATGAATTCACTAAAGCGTTTAATACTTTGTTGACTTCAGCTGAAGACATATTTCTAGCAGAAGGAGCTATTGATTCAATATAGTTTTTCACTTCGTCTATATTCGTAATACGTTGTCCTGCTTTAACAGTGAGGCTCAAGTTTTTAACTATAGCTTTTTCCTCAGTGTTGGTGTAAGAAGTTACTTTCAAAGGTTCATCTACTGTGATGGTAGTTTCAGGATCTTCTGTTATGACAGGATCTTTGGCAGCAGACAAATATGATTGCAAATAAATATTAGCAGGAATATAAGCATACTGTCCTTTAGCTAAAGCAGGAATAGAAACTGTTACTGAACCTGAAAAATAACCTTCTTTAGAAGCTTCATATGTTTTGGTTGTTGCAGCAATAGTACCATCAGAAGCGGCTGTAATAGTTTCAGTCTTTGATAAATCACTAATAATATTACCAGTAGCTAAATCATAAACAGTTACAACAACAGTTGCACTTGCATTAGGAAGTTCTACCGGTTCTACATTAAATTCTTCTTTTTCGCAGCTTGTAAACACTACTGTTGTTAAAGCCACTGCAGCTAATGCTAATTTAGCACCAATACCGCTCAAAAAACTTTTCTTTTTCATCTCAATAAAATTAAAAATTTAATAATTCTGATTTAATAAAATATGGATTAAAACTATTTTGTTGCATTATATTGTCACTTGCATTACTATATGGCATTTTATAATAATATTTTTCATTTCCTGCATTATATGTTATACCCGTACCCAATGAGGTAGAAACCCTTGGTATATATTTATGTCTTTTATATTTATAAGGTGGTAATGCGACGATGAATTTAAACCCTCCATTACTATTAGCATGTTCTGCTTTTACAGCGTAGAAACCTATACTGGCATAGCGGAAGTGTCTGATCATTTCAAATCTTACCCCTTTTTCTTTTAATAAATATTGTTCAGCTCTCAATTTAAACTGTGTATTATACCTTGGCCAATAAAAGTTTCCCCCTACAGACCAATAAGTAGTGTATTTATCATTATAGCGAAATTTAAAACCATGCCAATATCCGAATCCAACATAGCCAATTCTTCCTTCCAAAGAAAAACGTTCGTCTTTAAACGGATAAAACAAATTTAAATCTGCACCATATGTATTATAATCAAACATACCAATAGTTACTGTACTTTGTATATTATATGGTAATCTAAATTTTTGTGCTAATGTCAAATATCCTGGATGAATTTTTCCGGCTGTTTCTCCATATCCATCATTGTATACAGGAAATACAATCTGTCCGGTAAATTTCATTCCTGGCCAAAGCGACACCTCTACCGCCGGGCTAAACTCTAATAAAGCCTGATATATCTGTGTAATGATATAGTTCTTAAAGTATAGCTGCGGATATACCAATATATCTACTTTAAACAGCGAACTGTTCTTTTTCTTTTCTTTCTTCACCTTGTCCCAACTGTCACCTATATCATAACTGACTTTCCAATCTTCACCATTTACCACTGTTGTGTCACCGGCAAGAGGCTGATAGGTCAGTGAGACCTGAGGTATATTATAGTTGGTAACAATCAACTTACAAGATTTATCCTTGGGTAATCCCATTGACTGTATGATATCTACAGCCTTTCTAATACCCAACGCTTGAATTTTGTAAGCACTGTTTTCAACCACATAAACTCTTTCTTCAGGAGTATCTGTCCATCTTACATTTTCAAATCCCATTTTTACAAGACTATCTGTTGTTAATTCTCCTGTTGATTGACTGAAACTTTTTAATGGAATCATAACAAGCAACAATATAGCTATACAATACAACAAACATCTATATAAAACTCCTTTTGAAGAGCTCTTATTTTTCATTTTATAACAAATACTTGTTTCAATTTAACATTATGCGACCCTTACGTTAAGCCACATATTCGGTGCAAAAATAAGTACTATTTTTTAAATAGCAAATAAAATTAAACGAAATGAATCGTTTCTTTTGAAAAAACAGTTGAAAAAGCATATTTTAATCTTTATATATAAAATAGGTATGGAATAAATTTGTATTTTTGCAAACTATATGAGTAGAATATTAGCGATAGATTACGGTAAAAAGCGCACAGGTGTGGCTGTGACGGATGTTTTGCAAATTATTGCAAACGGGTTAACGACTGTCCCTACACACCAACTACTGGACTTTATTCTGAAATATGTGGAAAAAGAGCCTGTGGAACGCATCATTGTAGGGCATCCCAAGCAAATGAATAATCAAGAGTCGGAAAATATGCGTAATATTGTCCCTTTTGTCAATCAACTAAGGAAAAAATTACCGGATATACCGATAGAGTTTGTTGACGAGCGATTTACGTCCGTATTGGCCCACCAAGCCATGTTGGATGGAGGTTTGAAGAAAAAAGATAGGCAGAATAAAGCTTTAGTTGATGAAATCAGTGCTACGATAATCTTACAGTCCTATTTGGAGTCGAAGAAATATATTTAATAAATAAAAACAGATTAAGAAAAATGATATTACCTATTTATGTGTATGGACAACCGGTGTTGCGTAAAGAAGCAGAGGATATTACCCCGGATTACCCTAATTTGAAAGAGTTGATAGCAAATATGTTTGAAACCATGAATCGTGCAGATGGTGTGGGTCTGGCTGCTCCGCAAATTGGTTTGCCTATTCGTGTCGTAACTATTGATCTGGATGTGATGTCTGATGAATTGCCCGAATTTAAGGATTTCCGTCGGGCTTATATAAATCCTCATATTTTAGAAGTGGGTGGAGAAGAAGTCAGCATGGAAGAAGGTTGTTTGAGTTTGCCAGGTATCCATGAAACGGTGAAACGTCCGGACCGTATTCATGTGACTTATTTGGATGAGGAGCTGAAAGAACATGACGAGTGGGTGGAAGGCTATTTGGCAAGGGTCATGCAGCATGAATTTGATCATTTGGACGGAAAAATGTTCATTGATCATTTGTCTGCATTACGCAAACAGATGATTAAAGGAAAGCTGGGGGCCATGTTGAAGGGCAAGGCGCGTTGTTCCTATAAGGTCAAGACTATAAAATGATAACTCCGCGATTTTGATTTATGCGCCACAGGTGGCGCATTTGTGGGGAAAACCGTATTTTTATAAATACAAAATGATAAAACGGATACTCTATACATTATTAATAATGTTCCCTGTACTAGCTTCGGCACAGATAAATACGGACAGGGTGATGGCGATAGGGCGTAATGCGCTTTATTTTGAGGATTATGTCCTTTCGATTCAATATTTTAATCAGGTGATTAATGCAAAGCCTTATTTGTCTGATCCTTATTTCTATAGAGGTCTGGCGAAGATAAATTTGGATGATTTTCAGGGGGCGGAGAGTGACTGTTCAGAAGCTATTGAGCGGAATCCGTTTGTGGTAAGTGCTTATCAGGTACGTGGATTGGCACGGATCCAACAGAATAATTTTGCGGGAGCTATAGAAGATTATACCAAGGCATTGGAGTTTGATCCTGAGAATATAGGGGTATGGCATAATATGGCCCTTTGCCGTATCAGGCAGGAAGATTATAAGGGGGCGAAGAATGATCTGGATAAGCTGATCGCTATTTCCCCCCGATATACAAAGGCCTATTTGATGCGTGGTGAGGTGGATTTGAAGCAGAAGGATACTTTGGCTGCCGAAAAAGACTTTGGTAAGGCGATTGAAATAGACCGTTATGATGCAGATACATGGGCCAGCCGTGCTATCCTTCGTCTGCAGCAACAGAGATATAAAGATGCGGAAGCTGATTTTGATCATGCCATCCGTCTGTCCACCCGGAATTCAGGTGTCTATATCAATCGTGCTTTGGCCCGTTACCATCAGAATAACCTGAGAGGAGCGATGAGTGACTATGATATTGCATTGGATATTGATCCCAATAATTTCATTGGCCATTATAACCGGGGCTTATTACGTGCACAAGTAGGCGATGACAACCGGGCTATTCAAGACTTTAATTTTGTTATCGAAATGGAGCCCGACAATATGATGGCTATTTTCAACCGTGGTCTGTTATTGGATCAGACAGGAGATTATAAAGGGGCAATTAAAGATTATTCTACGGTGATAAATGAATATCCCAATTTTTTGCTGGGCTATCAGTACAGAGCGCAGGCACGTAGGAAAATAGGGGATGTAAAAGGTGCTGATGCAGATGAATTCAAAGTGTTGAAAGCACAACTGGATAAACAGAACGGAGTAGATCCTAATAAGCAGACTGCCGATAATACAGAGAATAATAAAACCCGTAAGAAGTCCGACAAAAACATGAACAACTATCGTAAGATTGTGGTTGCCGACAACGAAGAGGGAGAAGAAAAATATAAGAGTGACTATCGTGGACGCGTGCAGGATAAGAATGTGAATATTGTTCCCCAGCCTATGTTCGTGCTTACCTATTATGAAAAGCACGATGATGTGAAACGACAGGTCAACTATTATAAGTTCATTGAAACATTGAATAATCAGAAAGTACTTCCCGGTCGTCTGATTATAACTAATGAGGAAGCTCCTCTGACGGAAGAACAAGCTACAAAACATTTTGCATCCATTGACGAACAGACTGCTGCTATTGTGGCTGATCCGAATGATGTGAACAAACGTTTTGCACGTTCATTGGACTTTTATCTGGTGCAGGATTTTGCAAGTGCCATTGAAGATTTGAATCAGGCTATTATTATTGAGGGTAATTTCTTTCCGGTTTATTTCAATCGTGCTTTAATCCGTTATAAGCAGCTGGAATACCAGAAGATGGAAAAAGAGTATGATTTGAAAGCCAATCCGGGAGAGAAGAGTGCTGTGAAAGCTGCGGACTATGAAATGGTAAAGCGCGATTTGGACAAGGTGATTGAGCTGGCTCCGGATTTTGTCTATGCTTATTATAATAGAGGTAATGTGCTTTCTATCTTGAAAGACTATCGTGCGGCAATTGTTGATTATGACAGAGCCATCCAGTTGGATCCTAAATTTGCGGATGCTTATTTCAATCGCGGCTTGACACATATCTTCTTGGGTAACAACAGGCAAGGTATACAGGACCTGAGTAAAGCAGGTGAGTTGGGACTTTTCTCTGCTTACAATATAATCAAACGCTTTACGGAACGAAAAGAATAACATTTTTTTGCTAAAAAGAGGATAAGTCAAAAAGATTTCGTTATTTTTGCATCCTCAAGAAAGAAAATAAATAGAAGATTATGATAAAGATAACATTCCCCGACGGCTCTGTTCGCGAATATAACGAAGGAGTTACTGGTCTGCAGATTGCAGAAAGTATCAGTTCACGGCTGGCGCAAGATGTTTTAGCTTGTGGCGTGAACGGTGAAACGATTGATTTATCTCGCCCTATCAATGAAGATGCAAACTTCGTTCTTTATAAATGGGAAGACGAACAGGGCAAACATGCTTTCTGGCACACTAGTGCCCACTTGCTGGCCGAAGCATTGCAAGAACTTTATCCAGGCATTCAGTTTGGTATCGGTCCGGCCATTGAAAACGGTTTTTACTATGATGTAGACCCGGGTGAAGCAATCATTAAGGAGGCAGATCTGCCAGCTATTGAGGCCAAGATGGCCGAGTTGGCTGCAAAGAAAGAAATATTGGTGCGTCAGAGCATTGCTAAAGAGGATGCGTTGAAGAAATTCGGTGAAAGAGGTGAGACTTATAAATGTGAATTGATCTCCGAACTGGAGGATGGACACATCACCACTTATACACAAGGTGCGTTTACCGACCTTTGCCGTGGCCCCCACTTGACCTCTACTGCTCCTATCAAAGCTATCAAGCTGCTTTCTGTGGCCGGTGCTTATTGGAGAGGGCAGGAAGACCGTAAGCAGATGACACGTATTTATGGTATAACTTTCCCGAAGAAGAAAATGCTGGACGAATATCTGGTAATGCTGGAAGAAGCCAAGAAACGCGACCATCGTAAGATAGGTAAGGAAATGGATTTGTTCATGTTTACCGATATGGTGGGCAAGGGACTTCCCATGTGGTTACCGAAAGGTACTGCCTTGCGTATCCGTTTGCAAGATTTCTTGCGCCGTATCCAGGCCCGTTATGATTATCAGGAAGTAATGTGTCCGCCTATTGGCAACAAGAACCTGTATATCACTTCCGGACACTACGCCAAGTATGGTAAGGACTCGTTCCAGCCTATTCATACACCCGAAGAAGGGGAAGAATATTTCCTGAAACCGATGAACTGTCCTCATCACTGTATGATTTATAAGAATTCTCCACGTTCTTATAAAGACCTGCCGTTGCGTATCGCGGAATTCGGAACCGTATGCCGCTACGAACAGAGTGGTGAATTGCACGGACTGACCCGTGTGCGCAGTTTTACGCAAGATGATGCTCACTTGTTCTGTCGTCCCGACCAAGTGAAGGAAGAATTCCTTCGCGTGATGGATATCATTAACATTGTGTTCAAGTCTATGAATTTTGAGAATGTGGAAGCTCAGATTTCTCTTCGTGACAAGGTGAACCGTGAAAAGTACATTGGTAGTGATGAGAATTGGGAAAAAGCCGAACAAGCCATTATTGAAGCTTGCGAAGAAAAAGGCCTGACTGCGAAAGTGGAATATGGTGAAGCTGCATTCTATGGACCTAAATTGGACTTTATGGTGAAAGACGCTATCGGCCGTCGCTGGCAATTGGGAACAATTCAGGTAGACTACAACTTGCCCGAACGATTCCAGTTGGAATATATGGGTTCAGATAACCAAAAGCATCGTCCGGTAATGATTCACCGTGCACCTTTCGGATCAATGGAACGTTTTGTTGCCGTATTGATTGAGCACACTGCCGGTAAATTCCCGCTGTGGCTGACTCCTGATCAGGTAGCTATTCTGCCTATTTCTGAGAAATTCAATGAGTATGCGGAAAAAGTGAAAGCAGAACTGAGAAAATTCGATGTTCGTGCTATTGTGGATGACCGTAATGAAAAAATCGGCCGTAAGATTCGTGACAACGAAATGAAGCGTATTCCTTATATGTTGATTGTAGGTGAGAAAGAAGCTGAAAACGGTGAAGTTGCAGTCCGCAAGCAGGGCGAAGGCGACAAAGGAACTATGAAAATAGAAGAATTCGGAAAAAATATTGCCGAAGAAGTTTCTAATATGATAAATAAATGGTAACTTTGCAGCCGTTTGCAAAAGAGCACATTGTTAAACCTTTATGTATTCTTTTGCGTTAAGATAAAGAAATACTAATTAAAATAAGAAGAAACAAACAGGAACTAAAAGTTTTTTAATGAAGAATGACAGTTTAAAAGGGCAACACAGAATCAATGAACAGATTCGTGCCAAAGAAGTCCGCATAGTGGGCGACGATGTAGAACCGGCAGTTTATCCGATAGCTCAAGCTTTAAAAATGGCTGAGGATCATGAGGCTGACCTAGTTGAAATTTCACCCAATGCTGTTCCTCCAGTTTGTAGAATTATTGATTATTCTAAATTTCTTTATCAATTAAAGAAACGTCAAAAGGAACAAAAGGCTAAACAGGTAAAAGTAAACGTAAAAGAAATCCGTTTCGGACCTCAAACAGATGATCATGACTACAACTTCAAGTTGAAACATGCCATCGGATTCTTGCAGGACGGAGACAAGGTGAAAGCATATGTGTTCTTTAAAGGTCGTTCCATTCTTTTCAAAGAACAAGGCGAAGTATTATTGCTTCGTTTTGCGAATGACTTGGAAGAATATGCAAAAGTAGAGCAGATGCCCTTGTTGGAAGGTAAGAGAATGACTATTTCTTTGGCTCCGAAGAAAGCGGGCTCTCCGAAGAAGGCAGAAATGGATACTGCTAAAAAGGAAAATCCGAAAAAGGCAGTAGAAGCAAAAGAATAAAAAAAGAGTGCGTAACGCGCCGGTATAGTGCGTTACCACCATTTGAATAATAATTTAAAATTAAAAACAAGATGCCAAAGATCAAGACTAACTCCGGTTCTAAAAAAAGATTCGTTCTTACCGGAACAGGTAAAATCAAAAGAAAGCACGCTTTTCACAGTCATATTTTGACTAAGAAGACTAAAAAGCAGAAAAGAAACCTTGTACACTCAGGTCTAGTAGCTAATGCTAACTTGGATCAAGTTAAGGAATTGCTTTGCATGAAGTAATCTAAAAACAACGAAAGCGTAAACGTATTATTTAAAGTATTAACCGAATGTCTTTAGCTTGAAGTTCACCGTGTGAAACAGTGGCGCTAACATTCAAAAAGAATTAAAACTATGCCAAGATCAGTAAATCATGTTGCTTCTAGAGCAAGAAGAAAGAAAATTTTAGGTCTTACCAAAGGTTATTTTGGTGCAAGAAAGAATGTATGGACAGTAGCAAAAAACACTTGGGAAAAAGGTTTGACCTACGCATACCGTGACCGTAAGAACAAGAAACGTAACTTCCGCGCTTTGTGGATTCAGCGTATCAACGCTGCGGCTCGTCTGGAAGGAATGTCTTATTCTAAATTGATGGGTGCATTACACAAAGCTGGTATCGAAATCAACCGTAAGGTGTTAGCTGATTTAGCTATGAACCATCCGGAAGCATTCAAAGCAATTGTTGCTAAAGCAAAAGTAGCTTAATTCTTCTGTAAACGGTGATATAAAGATTTATTAAAAGAGCAATCTCTATGAGGTTGCTCTTTTTTATTGCGGATGCTTTGTGATGTTTCATTAAGAATTTGAAATAACAATAAGCAGAATTACAGAGAGTTATTTTCTTGCTTATTATTTTTAACAAACAAATCCTGCTATACTCTTGTTTATATCATAAAAAGGGCGTATATTTGTCATACGGAAAGAGATGAAAAGCGAGCCGCATTAGTTGGATTGGGAAACTCATCAAACTAATCTGAAAACCGAGACATAGCTTCATCTTCCAATGGCGGGCCACGCCTTCGGGTAGCATTTATGCCGGTGGATTACAAAGGAGGAGAGCACTCAAAACCTGTCATTCGGAGTTTCATCGCATCACTGGTGCGGCTTCATTATAAGGCGATGTTAATTCAAGAGATTAGCATCGCTTCTTTTTTATAAAAATAATACGGATATGATATTTTATTTTTCAGGTACAGGTAATTCAGCTTGGGTGGCAAGGCAGCTGGCGGAAGGACAGAATGAGGAATTGCTCTCCATAGCTGTGGAAATAGATAAGAATAAGGAGTATAAACTAAGAGAAGGAGAAAAAGTAGGTTTTGTCTTCCCTGTGTATGCATGGGGACCTCCGGAGATTGTACTTCGTTTTATCCGTCGGTTGAAGATGACTAAGCCGGAATATCTTTTCTTTGTCTGTACTTGTGGAGATGATACGGGTCGGACTGCACAACTCTTTTCTTCTGCTGTTGCCCGGAAGGGATGGCGGTGTGCTGCCGGTTACTCGGTCACCATGCCGAATACTTATGTTTCTTTGCCAGGTTTTGATGTAGACGATGAAGATGTGGAAACCCAGAAAGTGCATAATGCTGTTGCCCGTGTACGCTTTATTAACGAGGAGATAGCATCAAGGGTTCAAACGAAACATTATAATTGCCATGAAGGTGCGCTTCCATTTACTAAATCCTATTTTTTGCGTCCGTTTTTCAATACTTTCCTGATGTCTCCTAAACCTTTTCATGCTACAGAGGCTTGTATTGCTTGTAAAAAATGTGAGAAAGCTTGTCCTGTGAATAATATAAAAGTGACGGATCGTCCTGTTTGGGGAGATAACTGTACCCAATGCCTTGCTTGTTATCATATTTGTCCGGTTCATGCTGTGGAATATGGAAAAGTTACTGCGAAGAAAGGACAATACAAAGGACGGTTGTTGAGAGACTTATAGGTGCGAGAAATAGTCTGTATTGGTTTTATATTCCAAAGAAGAAGATTCTATACGTAGACATTAAGTTATCTATCCATTTGGAAGGTGTGTCGAAACCCTCATGAACTAAAAATCACCCTCGTTACAGAAGTTGAACTGCACCCTAAAAGTTGGACACAAAACTTTGGGAGTGCAGTTCATACAGTTGTAACGAGGGTGATTTCAATAAAAGGGAAGTATTCCCTTTTATTTTATCTTCCGCCGGTTTAACGCTTGTTGATAACGTCTTGCATTCGCTTGATGCTGGGCTGCTGTGACAGCGAAATTATGAGTGCCTGAGAAATCTTCTTTGGCACACATATAAATATAATTATGCTGTGTATAGTTCAGTACGCTTTCCAATCCTTGGATGGATGGGATTCGGATAGGTCCCGGAGGCAAACCTGCATACTTGTAGGTATTATAAGGAGAGTCCACTTCCAGATGTTTGAAAAGAATGCGTTTCAATCCGAATTCCTGCAAACCAAATTTTACCGTCGGGTCTGCTTGCAACAACATCCCCTTATTCAATCTGTTGATGTAAAGTCCTGCGACCATGGGCTTTTCAGGACCATTGGCCGTTTCTTCCTCCACGATAGAGGCCAGAGTAGATACTTCTTCAGGAGTAAGTCCGATACGTTGAGCCTTTTTCAACCTTTCATCATTCCAAAAGGCGGCATGTTCTTTTTGCATCCGTTTCATAAAAGCGTCAGCACTCATATTCCAATACACCTCGTAAGTGTTAGGAATAAAAAGGGAAGGGAGTGTCTCTTGGGTATATCCCATTTGTGCACAGTAAGCACTGTCGGAAATTAATTTGGCAATATCCAGAGAATCAATCATGAGCTGGCGTGAAACGGCCCGCACTAATCTGTCCACGGTGCGTACACTGGGTACAGTCAGATTAATGGGAGTCTGATATCCCATAGAAAGACGCCGGAAGAGATAGCGCATATTGTCTGAAGGATTGAGTGCGTAACGCCCTGTCCGTATATTGTCGCCATACTTCTCTTTTTCTGCCAGATATTGAAAACCGAACATACTTTTAGGATGTCCGTTCCGGATTATTTTATGGTACACAGAATCCAGGTTATCATCTCTGTCTATATAAATATAGGTAGTCTTTGTAAGTTGGAGCTGTTTGGCAAAGAAATAGTAATATATACTTCCTGCGCCACCTGCTCCCGCTAGGATAATTATAAGAATAACTATCCATACAATAGTACGTTTCTTTTTATTCATTTTAGTCTATCGGGCTTTTTTATATGCAAATATAGGCAAATATCCGTTTCTTTTCCACTTTTGACGATTTTGTACCCCTAAAAATACAATTTTGTCCACTATCCGGTTGATGTAAAATGTGTAAATTTGACCAAACAAAAAACGAGAACGCAAAATAGTATATTAATTATTTTATTTTTAATCATGAAAAATGCACTTATGGGCTTGGCATTGTTCGCTGCAATGCCGGTATTTGCTCAACAAAAAGCGACTATCAATGTACATCCCGAGCAAGGGAAAGAAATCATCAGTAAACATATTTATGGACAATTTGCAGAGCATCTGGGGACTTGTATCTATGGAGGTTTGTGGGTAGGTGAAGATTCTAAAATTCCCAATACCCAAGGCTATCGTAATGATGTGCTTCAGGCTTTGAAGGACTTGAAAGTGCCGGTGCTTCGTTGGCCGGGCGGATGTTTTGCCGATGAATATCATTGGATGGATGGTATCGGTCCGAAAGAGAACCGCCCCCGAATGGTCAATAACAATTGGGGAGGTACAGTGGAAGATAATAGTTTCGGAACACATGAATTTCTGAACTTGTGTGAGCTGATAGGTTGTGAGCCTTATATCAGCGGTAATGTAGGAAGTGGGAGTGTGGAAGAAATGGCGAAATGGGTGGAATACATGACTTCCGAACAAGGTAGCCCGATGGCGAAACTGCGTAAGGAGAACGGTCGTGAAAAACCATGGAAAGTGAAATTCTTTGGGGTAGGTAATGAAAGTTGGGGATGCGGGGGCAGTATGCGTCCTGAATATTATGCAGACTTGTACCGCCGTTATTCCACTTATTGTCGTGACTATGATGGCAATCACTTGTTCAAGATTGCAAGTGGTGCCAGTGATTATGACTATAACTGGACAGAAGTACTGATGAAGAATGTAGGTCACCGTATGGCCGGTGTGTCTTTACATTATTATACAGTGATGGGATGGAGTGGAAGCAAAGGATCGGCTACACAGTTCACTGATGATGATTATTATTGGACTATGGGCAAATGTCTGGAAATAGAACCGGTGTTGAAGAAGCATATGGCAATTATGGATAAATATGATCCGAAGAAGCAAATCGGTTTGATGGTGGACGAGTGGGGAACCTGGTGGGATGAAGAGCCGGGAACTGTCCGTGGACATCTGTATCAGCAAAACACGTTGCGCGATGCTTTCGTGGCCTCTTTGACACTGGATGTTTTCCATAAATATACGGATCGCATCAAGATGACAAACATTGCCCAGATTGCCAATGTGCTTCAGTCTATGATTTTGACAAAGGACGACAAGATGATTCTGACACCGACTTACCATGTCTTTGAAATGTATAAAGTGCATCAGGATGCTACTTATCTTCCTTTGGAACTGAACTGTGAACGCAAGGTGGTACGTGACGACCGCATTGTTCCGATGGTAAGTGCTACCGCTTCACGGGATGCAAACGGTTTTATTCATATTTCCTTGTCTAATGTGGATTTGCAGGAATCGCAGGAAATAGAGTTGAATCTGGGTGAGGTGAAAGCTAAGAGTGTTACCGGCCGTATTTTGACCGCTAATAATATAGGTGATTACAATAGTTTCGAGAAACCGAGTGTGGTTGCCCCGAAAGAATTTACCGGAGCCAAGGTTAATAAGGGAAGCTTGAAAGTGACTCTTCCTGCCAAGTCTATCGTGGTGTTGGAAGTGAAATAAATCACGTACGTACGTGTAGCCCTTCACATACGTCAGTGTAGGGCTATGCATACGTATATATTGCGCCACACGTACGTATGTGATGGGTTACGGTAACTCTTGTACCCTCTCTGCTTCAATTCTGTTTTCTACCTCATCCGGCAGGGCAGGGAAGAAATCTATATTCGTTCTTTTCTCTACGCTGTCCACTGTTACTATATATTTCTTCAGCGGCTTATGTCCGGCGCTGTTGGGGAAGATAAATCCTATGGCTTGCGGATTTTTCTTATCATTTATCAATATGACTTTATAGAAAGCATGGGGGACTGCCACTTTGTTGTTGCCGATTCGTTTGGGGCGTTTAGTATCATATATGGGGCCGCAGGCAATGTACACTGCTCCATATTTTTTTGCCCATTGGCGTGACTTTTCCTCCAGGTCATTCCAGTCACCGCGGTTCAGATTAGGGTTTTGCGGACAAATGTTGCTCATATAAAAAGATTCTTTCATGGCTTGTTTGCTCCATTTCATATCGGCGGCAGGGGCCATGTGTCCCCGGTCGTATCCTGATTTTGTATAATCTCCCGTATATGCTTTGGCTCCACGTACGTCCGGGTCGGGCAAGAATTTGTCTGTTCGCCCTTCTTTTCCTTTTGTTTCTTTTTTAGTAAGCTCCCATGCTACCCATTGTGGAGTTTTGTAATCGGCATTATAAGATAGGGTATATCCTTTACGTTTCAATATCTGTCCGCCTGTGCCCGATTGCATCGTCGGGATTTCCAATGCACCGCCATGTTGGGGCGAGGTCAGTATTTCTGGCTTTTCTTCATTGCTTTCGATAGTGGGGATATTTTCAAGCAGTTTCCCGTCAAACAATTGATGTTTATATGCCAAAAGTCCCAGTAATACTAAAATAATGATGACTCTCAGGGAACTATTGGATTGTTTCTTTTTCTTTGCGCTCATATTTGTTCTGTTTTAGGGGTGCAAAGATAGAATAAAATATAAAAATACATTATCTTTGTCCATTATATAGCTGTAAATTTTAATAATACTGACATGCTATCCTAACTAATCAAACCTATTATATATGAAAAAGAACCGATTATCGTTAGCGTTCCTGGGTTTGCTGATTGCAGCTTCCCCTTTACGGGCACAGGATACGCCGCAGACTGAAACAGCCGAGCAAAAGGACAAAAGAATGGAATGGTTTTCACAAGCCAAGTTGGGTATTTTTATCCATTGGGGGATTTATTCTGTTAGAGGAGTGTCCGAAAGCTGGTCCTTCTTTAACAACTACCTGCCCTACGATGAATACATGGAGCAGGAAAAAGGTTTCACAGCCTCCAAGTATGATCCGAAAAACTGGGTGGATCTGATCAAAGAGAGTGGGGCCAAATACACAGTGATAACCACCAAGCACCATGACGGAGTTGCGTTATGGGATACCAAAGTAGGAGATATCAGCGTCGTGAAAAGCACTCCGGCAAAACGTGACCTTATCGCTCCCTTTGTAAAGGAAGTGAGAAAACAAGGATTGAAGCTTGGTTTCTATTATTCTTTATTGGACTGGTCGCATCCTGATTATCCTAACAAAACCCGTACGGAAGTACGTTATAAAAATGATCCTGAACGTTGGGCCCGATTCAACAAGTTCAATTTCGGACAATTGGCGGAGCTGAACAAGACCTGGAAACCGGATCTGTATTGGTTTGACGGAGATTGGGAGCAAAGTTCGGAAGCATGGAATTCCAAAGGAATTGTAGATTTGCTTCGTTCGGATAATAAAAATGTGATTATCAACTCGCGTATACAGGGGTATGGTGACTATGCCACTCCCGAACAAGGAGTGCCGGTGGTGCGTCCCGAAGATAAATATTGGGAACTTTGTATGACCATGAATGATTCATGGGGATATCAGCATACAGACAGCAACTATAAATCACCCTATATCCTGCTTCGTACATTTGTAGACTGCCTGAGCATGGGTGGTAATCTTTTATTGGATATCGGTCCCAAAGAGGACGGTTCCATTCCTGAAGAACAGATCGCTGTGTTGAAGGAGTTCGGCCGATGGACCAAGAAGCATAAAGAAGCTATTTATGAAACTCGCGCAGGTATTCCTACCGAGCATTTCCAGGGATATACCACACTGAATAAGGCGGGGGATATTCTGTATTTATACCTCCCTTACAAACCTAACGGTCCGGTGGAAGTAAAAGGGCTGATGAACAAAGTGAACCGTATATGGGTGGTTGGTAACGGAGCTATGTTGAATTACAAGGTCTACAATAAAAATTATTGGAATTCAGTGCCGGGTAATCTCTACATTGATGTACCCCAACAGGTGCAGGATGAGCAGATTACCGTGCTGGCCGTGTTGCTGGATGGACCGATCAAACTATATCGCGGAGTGGGACAAGTGCAAGATAATAACTAACTTGAATCTGAAAAATACATGAAGAAACTTATTTATACCCTGTTACTTCTGCTGGTTACTTTTCCGGCAATGGCACAAAGCCTTTTTGAACAATATGAGCGTTTTCTGACCGAACCGCGTACTTATGTATGTTATCGTCCGGATGGAAAGTTGAAAATAGATGGTAAACTGAATGAAAGTTCCTGGAATAAGGCGGCGTCTACTGCCCCGTTTGTAGATATAAGCGGAGAAGGATTCCCGACTCCCAAATATGAAACTACCGCCAAGATGCTGTGGGATGATGAATATTTATATGTAGGAGCTGTTCTTCAAGAAGAGGATATCAAGGCGCGTCTTACCCAGCGTGATACCATCATCTATTATGACAATGACTTTGAAGTGTTTATTGATCCGGATAGCGACGGACACAATTATTTTGAAATAGAAACCAATGCGCGTGGCGTGATTTTCGACCTGATGCTGGACAAACCTTATCGTTCGGGTGGAAATTTCATGGTGCAATGGGACTGCCCCGGATTGAAGACCGCCATCCATTGTGAAGGTACACTGAATAAATCAAAAGATAAAGATAAGTATTGGAGTGTGGAAATGGCCATTCCTCATCAGGCGCTGACCATGAACTTTAACAATCCGTTGAAGGCTGGCAATACCTGGCGCATCAACTTTTCGCGTGTACAGTGGCTGAAGGAGAAAGGACCCGAGGAAAATTGGGTATGGACTCCTACCGGAAGAATCGATATGCACATGCCCGACCGTTGGGGATATCTTTATTTCGTAGACAAGAAAGTGGGAACCTCGCAAGATGAGTTGGTTTACCCGTACAATCAGGCCATTTATAAATTGCTGTGGGCCATGTTCTACGCACAACAGGATAATTATAGTAAACAACATAATTATCTGCGTGCCACAGAACAATTCTTTTTGACTGATAAAGAGTTGAAAGATCTTCCGGCTGATGCCCGGATTGCGGTGGAAGCGACTCAGAACACGTATCAGATAGCTATAACCAATCCTGCTGAAGGAGTTCGTTATGTGATCAATAATGAAGGACGTTTCCGGACAGAAAAGATACCTGCCCGTGAAGTTAAAAACTGGTTGTGGATGCGTCTGAATAACCGTTCGGATGCCGAATGGCAAAAGTGGTTTGCGTTGTTGAAAGAATGTGGTATTTCGGGTGTCATGTTCGAGGGATACAATGAGAATATTTACCGCCTCTGCAAAGAAGCCGGATTGGAGGCGCATTATTGGAAATGGACGATGAACCGCAGGGAACTGCTGGACAAGCATCCCGACTGGTATGCTGTGAACCGTAAAGGCGAGTCTTGTCACGACAAACCTGCCTACGTGGATTATTATCGTTTCTTGTGCCCTAATCACCAAGGTGTGGCCGAATATCTGGCAGAAGACTATGTAAAGGAAGCTCATAAACCCTACGTGGATGGTGTTCATCTGGATTATGTCCGTATGCCGGATGTAATCTTGCCTGTCAGCTTATGGAAAAACTATGGTATCGAGCAGAAAGAAGAGTTGCCGGAATATGACTATTGTTATTGTGATGTATGCCGTGAATTGTTTAAAGCTAAAACAGGACAGGATCCGTTGGAATTAAAGTATCCGATGGAAAACCAGAGTTGGATTAATTTCCGTCTGGATGCCATCACTCGTGTGGTGGATGCCATCACTAAAGCAGTGAAAGCGGATCATAAAGCTATTTCTGCCGCCGTATTCCCGGGACCGTCCATGGCTCGTCACATGGTACGCCAAGATTGGGGAGAATGGACGCTGGATGCTTATTATCCGATGATTTATAATAAATTCTATTATGAAGGTCCTGAATGGATCGGGCGTTCGGTAAAGGAAAGCGTTGAAACGGTGAATGGTCGTGCCAAGATATATGCCGGACTGATGTTTGGTGATATTAAGGACAATTTTGAAGAGGCGCTGGATGAAGCATACAATAACGGGGCATCCGGTGTATCCTTCTTTGATGGTCCGGATGAAGAATATTTGCATAAATTCAAAGCTTATCTGGATAAGAGAGGGTTTGTGGTGAAGTAACCCTGGGCTGATAGATCCTTATATCAGAGAAATAAATCTCTTTTTAGCGGTCACTTTCGATTTTTATCGTAAGTGGCCGCTTTTGCGTTTTATCGTTTGTCCTTTCGATGAGTGCGGAAAAGGAATTTATGTATCCCTTTTTCTGCTTTCTTGGATTTGTCTTGAAAATGAATGTGTTAGAATAAAAAAAATGGAGTTCTCTTAGTAAGAGAACCCCATTCCGCTGCAAATGTAGCTATAATAATTCAAATACGGAAATCTTTTATTCAGGAATCAGTCTCTGATAAGGATTCTTATGATATTTGTTTGCAAATTATCCATCTCTGATTATGCGTAAATATTTTATTGTCAGCAGTATATGTCTTTTTGGGGTTCTCTTACTAAGAGAACCCCAAAAAGACATACATAAAAAGTAATGTTTTGATGGTAACAGAAAATAGTATGGAGCTTGAAAATCAAGCGTTCCTTTCAAATCAAGACATAACGGGCGAAGCGCCTAAGTTACTGCTCTGCAGTTCAATCGCTTCCGGCTCAGACCTGGGGTCAAATGAAGGAATCACGCCAATGGCGGGAATAGGAAAAGAATATCCTGAATTCAGTTGGTATTACCTGTATCTTTCCAACAAAGAACTGAAACGCTATATCAGTGTTTTCAGTGGCAGGAAAGCTGTTCGGCTTCGTACACCATCAGGTACCGTAGAGGAGAAATTCTTTTGTTTCAAGGTGTTTTCTTACACTGCCACCGATCATAGAAAACGTTTCGAGCAATGTGCTTATACCAAAGAGGAATATACCGTGCGCCGTGACTCTGCACGGATCGTGAAAGAGGCTTTTGCTACCGGCTCCATCCAAAAACTGAATACGTTGACGGACGAGAAAGGAATTGAAGGCAACGGTTGGCTGTTTGTATGTGCCCCCTTGGGGCAGTTGGAATGTATTCTGTCTGCCATGCTTCCCCGCCAGTATCTGGTGACGGACTATAACACCCACCGTGCGGCGGTAATCCCTCACCGTCAGATGGAAGAATTTATCTATTTGTATGAATCCATGCCTTACAATATCGAGCTGATGAACCGGCCTTTGGAGGACTATCTTCAGAAAAAGCAACGAATCCGTATCACCGGTGGTGTTTTCCGGGGGAAGGAAGGATGCATCATGCGTTTGCACCGCAATACAAGGTTGGTATTCGCTTTCGGAAATATGACGGTGGCTGTGAGCTATCTTCATGCGTTTCCGTTTGAAAAAATTGATTAGTTTAATTAAAGCCATCCACACATCCCTTGCAGGACGATGGATGGCAGATAAGACTACAGACGCAACTAAGGTTGCAAATCTATATATTCAGCAGTGACATTGAAACAGGGACAGGTTTTTTGCGGATTCAAGTCATGATGACCGACAATCAATGCCTTGGGATAACGCTGATGCAGATGTTCAATCAGTTTTCTCAGAGCTACCTTTTGTGCTTCCGTCCGGGTATCCTTCGGAGTCTTTCCGTCGGCATCCAGACCACCTATATAGCATATACCGATACTGTGACTGTTGTGGCTTTTGCAATGTGCGCCGATCATTTTCGGTGGGCGTCCGGCTTCTATAGTTCCGTCTGTAGGAATCACATAGTGGTAACCACAGCACTTCCAGCCCAATGAACGATGGTAGCGGTCAATGTCCTCTGCTCGCAAGGCACTGCCCGCCTTGTTGGCAGAGCAGTGCACGATAATCAACGAAACCGTTCTCATAAACCGCTTCCAAGCGCTCCTCCGGCAGCGCCTGTAATAAGCAGCTCAATGATGCGGACGATGTACAGCAGTACATTTTTCCAGTTCTTTTTCATACGCTTTGTCTTTAAATAGATGAATAATATAAGTTCCATGACGTTAAAAGATTCGTGGAGCCATTTTATATTCCATATCTGCAAATGTTTCCTTGAGTTTGCGACACGGGGCAAACACGATGTGCGCGCCCTTGATGTTCTTCTTGGAGAACAAAGCCTCCGAAGCGGCTCCTTCGCATTTCAGGGAGACACTGAATGTTCCGAGGCCGTCCAGGGTGACTCGGTCGCCTTGGGCAAGATGCTCGGACAGGCGGTTGAAGACTTCCTCCAGCACCGCTTCCATCATGCCGTGTGAGAAAAAGCGGAGATGTTCCGTCACTTTCTTTACGAGTTTCTTATGCGAAACCTTTTCGTTGGCCACACACTTTACATATGCTTTCTTGGGCATCGTCCTGTCGGACGCATTTCCCATCGAGAAAACGTGGTATTTTATCATAATGACGGATTGTTTTCATTCGTGGAAGCCGAGGTCTTTCCTTTGGCGGCATTCAAGTCGACTGTGCCTTTACCGGCCTTTTCGGCCTTCAGGGTGGCGGCTTGGGCTATGCGGCTTGCTACGGGATTGAAAGTGGCGCGGGAACGAAGATTTTGGAAGTCTTCTCCCGGCGTGAACACAATGTTGACGGCGGTGATGTTGCTTTCTGTAAATTTCTTCAGGTCTTCCGCACCTTCCGAGCCTATAGAAATCCAGAAATTACCCAATTCAGCCAGTTGTACTTTCTTTCCCTCCAGAAGCATCTCTACAAGGCACTCGCACATATCGGCTATTACACCTTTTACCGTTCCGCGAGTGAATACGCCATTGTGGTCGGCAATGTGTTTGACAAACTGGCTGAATGGCATGATTTCAGAAACTTGAGCTTTTGCATACGCTTTTTGGGCGGCATCGACATCCATCGGGTTGCCCATCATAAATACACTGTAATCAATCATAATAAAATAAAGTTTAAAAGTTTTGTGTTTCCGGGATGTTCGTTCATCCTTCCGACACGACAAAATTAATGCGGGGAAATACCGTAAAAAAATCTATTTATTATCGTTTACTAACTGTTGACTGCCGTTCACTAGCTATTGACTGACCGTTAACTACCCGTTGACGAATCATTCAAACAATAAGCTTATGGATAATGAGACACACTTCAGCATCGTCTTCAACATTTATGGAGGCAGCAACCAGATTCTTCCCAATGCTACTTCCGCCACACAGAATTATTATGGTGATGAGGCGGAACTAGAGAAGGATGATGTAAGCAAGGACAAGGAACCTGCTTTATCTCCCGAGGCTACGCGCCTTTTCTCTTATATAAATAAGGTGGAGGGTTTACGTATCTATCTGGTACAGATAGCAGAATGTACCAATGCGGTGGAACTGGCCAGGGTTATAGTTAAGATGGGCGAACGGGAACCGAAGATTACTTCGGAAGAGATGGTGAAGGAGCGTTTTATCTCGTTGTTCTTTCCTCTCACACCTTTGTTCGTATCGGGCAAGACTGTCAGTAATATCCGTGCGCGTATCAATAACGCTTGGGCAAGACGACCGAGAAAGCGGTTATGACCGGAGGTGAAAAACCGGTGACAAGTGTGGAAAAAAGTAAGATATGTTCGTGGGCAAAGTAAGTTCACTTACTTTGCGATTTAAGTCTACTTACTTTGCTCGGGAATATATTTTACTTTTTCGTTAAATAAGCATTAAAAGATAATCCAATTTTTGACCCAATTTATAAGGAAACTGCTTTAATGCGGTTTTCTTTATAGGATGTGTCAAAATGAGATGCTAATCCTAATAAATCCATGTTTAATTTACAGCAATTCATTGCAGACCATGTGATTTGTCGTCCGACAAGTATGTTTGCAGCAGATATTGAAGCTAATAAAGAAACGCTTCAAGCAGAAATAAGGAATAAAAGTGTATGCGTCATAGGAGGTGCCGGTTCCATCGGTTCTTCTTTCATTAAAGCAGTCTTGCCGTTCAAGCCCTCCAAACTGATTGTAATAGACCTGAACGAGAACGGATTGGCAGAACTGACACGTGACCTGCGTTCCACATACGGCATGTATGTACCTGCGGAATATCGGGCATATACCTTGAACTTTGCCGATCCTATCTTTGAAAGGATCTTCCGTGAGGAGAAAGGCTTTGACATTGTGGCGAATTTTTCGGCTCACAAGCATGTCCGTAGTGAGAAGGACAAATATTCGGTACAGGCACTCATTGAAAACAATGATATCAAGGCAAAAAGATTCCTTGACCTGTTGGCCGTTTACCCGCCTAGGCACTTCTTCTGTGTCTCCACTGACAAGGCCGCCAATCCGGTGAATATCATGGGAGCCAGCAAACGTATTATGGAAGATATGATTATGGCGTATTCTTCCAAGTTCAAGGTGACCACCGCCCGTTTTGCCAATGTGGCTTTTTCCAACGGTTCTTTACCGGATGGCTGGATACAGCGTGTCATGAAAAAGCAGCCGTTGGCTGCACCCAATGATGTGAAACGCTACTTTGTCTCTCCGGAGGAAAGCGGCCAGATATGTATGCTTGCCTGCATACTAGGTAAGAATGGTGAAATATTCTTCCCAAAGTTGGGTGAAAGACAGATGCTCACTTTCTCTTCCATTTGTGATGAGTATATAAAAGCGGTTGGCTGCGAGAAGAAAGAGTTTGCAACGGATGAGGAAGCGAAGAAATTTGCTTCGGATATGACTTTTGATAATAAGGATTACCCAGTGGTGTATTTTAAAAGTGATACAACAGGTGAGAAGGCATACGAGGAGTTCTATGTTTCTGGTGAGAAAATTAATATGGATCGTTTTTGCAGCCTGGGGGTGATTGAGGAAGTGGTGAAACGGCCGATGACTGAGATAGATGCATTCTTTACTGAAATGGAGAATATATTTGCCGAACCGGATTTTACCAAAGAAGAGGTGGTTATGGCGATAAAGCGTTTCATCCCCAACTTTGAACATGAGGAAAAGGGGAAGAATTTGGATCAGAAAATGTAATTAAAACGATATACAGCTATGAATAATAACGCTGAAATCTGTGAATTCATTCACCATCTTTTTGGAACACAAGATTTTGTTCCTCTGAGTGCTCCCAAGTTTATCGGAAACGAGAAAAAATACCTCAACGAATGTATTGATACGACTTTCGTGTCAAGTGTCGGTGCTTTTGTTGACCGCTTTGAGCACGATATGGCTGTGTACACCGATGCCAAGCGTGCCGTAGTCTGTGTGAGTGGTACCAATGCCCTTCACATGGCCATGCTGCTAGTGGGTGTAGAACGCGATGATGAGGTGCTCACCCAAGCTCTGACCTTCATCGCTACCTGCAATGCTGTCAGTTATATCGGAGCATATCCTGTTTTTATTGATGTGGACAAAGAAACGATGGGACTTTCGCCCCGAGCTGTCAAGGCATGGCTGGAGAGGAATGCTGAACTGAAAGAAGGAGTTTGCTATAACAAGCGTACCGGTCGTCGTGTAAAAGCTTGTATTCCCATGCACACTTTCGGCCATCCCGTAAAAATAGATGAACTGGCGGATATCTGCCGTGAGTGGCATATCGAATTGGTTGAGGACGCAGCCGAAAGTATCGGCAGTTTTTATAAAGGTCGCCATACCGGTACATTCGGAAAGGTGGGTGCTATTAGCTTTAATGGAAACAAAACCATCACTACAGGTGGTGGAGGCATGTTGCTTTTCCAGGATGAAGAACTGGGCGCATACGCCAAGCACCTTACTACCCAGGCTAAGATACCTCATCGTTGGGAGTTTCGTCATGACCATATTGGTTATAATTACCGGATGCCGAATATCAATGCCGCTCTAGGTTGTGCCCAGTTGGAGAATCTAGACCGCTATGTGGCAGATAAGCGTGAAACAGCCGCCCGTTATGCTGAGTTTTTCAAGGGTAAGGAAGATATTACTTTCTTTACTGAACCTGCTGATTGCAAATCGAATTATTGGCTCAATGCGGTGGTACTAAAGGATAAGGCGGCTCAACTTGATTTTTTGGAGTACACAAATGATCATGGTGTGATGACCCGTCCCGTTTGGGAACTGATGAATCGACTGCCCATGTTCGAGCATTGCGAAACGGATGGGCTGGAGAATACCGAGTGGCTGGCTGACCGGGTGGTGAATATTCCCAGTAGTGTAAGATTAGATAAATGAAAAAAATCGCAGTTGTCACTGGTGCACGTTCAGAGTATGGACTGCTACGTTGGGTGATAGATGAGATACATCATGCTACTGAGTTACAGTTGCAGCTTATCGTTACAGGCGGACACCTGTCTCCCGAACAGGGGTTGACTTATCGTTGTATTGAGGAGGACGGATATGATATTGATGCTAAAGTCGATATGTTGTTGTCCTCGGATTGTGCTTCTGGTATAGCGAAATCTATGGGGATGTGCAGTATTGGGATGAGCGATGCTTTTCTGCATCTTCAGCCTGATATGATTGTTGTCTTAGGCGACAGATATGAGTTGCTTCCCATAGTTGGTACTGCTTTGGTGATGCGTATTCCGATAGCTCATATTTCAGGAGGTGACATCACTGAAGGAGCTATTGACAATGAAGTGCGCAATGCTGTTACAATGATGTCTACACTCCACTTTCCGGGTACTCAAACTTCTGCAGCCCGTATTGGTAGGATGATTGGAACTATGAAGAATGTTTTTGTTGTAGGTGAGACCAATTTAGATAATTTTTTACGTTTGTCGCTTTTGTCAAGGAATGAATTAGCAGAGTCTTTAAATATTGATTTAGGTAAAAAATGGATATTGATGACTTACCATCCGGTAACTAAAGAAAGCCGTGAGAAGAATCTTTTCGATGTAAATAGTTTACTCCATGTGCTCCAGTCGTTAGGTGATGACTATGAAATACTAGTTTCTAAGTCTAATACAGATTTATATGGTTCGGATATTAATCAACTTTTAAATGATTATGTATGCAATAAGCCTTGTTTTCATTTGTTTACCTCGTTAGGACAGAAGTGTTATGTCAGCCTTCTTCCTCAGTTATATTGTATGATAGGTAATTCGTCCAGTGGAGTATATGAAACGGGTTATTGGAAGTTGCCTACGATTAATATAGGACATCGTCAAGAAGGCAGATATATGACATCTAACATTATTTGTTGCGATAATTGTTCTGAGTCTATTATTCAGTCTTTAAAGAAAATTGAAACAGACGAATTTCAGCAAATGTTAAAGTATATTGATAATCCTTATGGTGATGGCAATGCTTCCAAACGTATTGTAGAACAGATAAAAATGTATTTTAATGCAGTTAAGTAATCTAAAAACACCTTGTTTTATTTTGGATTCGGATAAGTTGGTATCTAATGTTTTGGAATTTAAAAGAGCTTTGAACAGTCGCTTTTCAAACCATTGCATTGGATACTCAATTAAGACGAATTCACTTCCTTATATGTTGCACATGCTTAATGAGTTGGGATGCTATGCTGAAGTAGTATCTTATACAGAGTATGCATTAGCTTTGCAAGTTGGTTTTGAGAAGAGCCATATTGTATATAATGGTCCAGCTAAAGATAAGGAGACTTTTTTAGATGCAATAAAGAATGGTGCATATGTAAATATAGATACAAAACGTGAAATAGAATGGTTGAATGATTTGAACAAACAGCATTCTTATAAGGTCGGCATTCGTGTCAATTTGAATTTAGGGAAGATTTCGCCAGAAGATGCTAAAGAGGGCGAATCGGATAGCAGATTTGGTTTTTCGTTTGAAAATGGAGAACTGGAAGAAGCAATAAATAAAATTCAATTATGCAAAAATGTAAAACTTGGAGGTTTGCATCTGCATCGTACTTCATTGACTCGTTCTTTAAATGTTTATAGGAATATTTGCAAATATGCTATTCGGATCATTAATTCATTAGGTCTAGAACTTGATTATATTGATGTTGGTGGTGGTTATTTTGGTGACAAGCCTAATGCACCTACTTATAAAGAATATGTGGACACTATCTATTCAAGTTTGTTAGAGGAAGGGATTGATGTTTCTAAAATGAAAGTCATAGTGGAACCAGGAAATGCAATAGTTGCTTCACCTTTTAGTTTTTTATCGGAGATCATTGATACAAAAAAAATAGGTGACTCTCAAATTATAGTAACTGATGGTTCTCGTAATGATGTGGACCCTTTTTTCCTGAAAAAAGACTATTTTAAATCTTTCATCAGAAAGCAAGAGGAAAAAGTGTTCATTGATTCACAAATGGTTGTAGGATGTAGTTGTTTGGAGTATGACAAGCTTTTTACACTTCAAAATCAGCCATTACTAAATGTCGGTGATAGAATACTTTACCAAAATGTCGGTGCATACACTATGACTTTATCACCACTGTTCATTCGATTTTTTCCTAGAGTTTATTTGAAAACTTTAAATGGTTATGAGATAATTAGAGAGGAATGGACTGTCAATGATTTAAAGCAATAACAATAAACTTTATAGTTATGAATAATATTCTGTGTTGTAATGCGGGCCGTAGAGGGCGTTTAATGATAGATATGCGTAAGACTATCGGTGATAGTGGTAATGTGGTTGCTACAGATAACTGGTCGGTAGCCCCAGCAATATTTTTCGCAAACAAGCAATATGTAGTTCCTAAAATTACACATCCAAATTATATTCAAGAAGTACTTGGTATTTGTAAGAAAGAAGATATTAAAGCTATTTTTACTTTAATCGACCCTGAAATAGATCTTTTAGCATCAAATAAAAAGAAGTTTGAAGAAATTGGTGTTCTTCCTCTTTGTCCTTCTAAGCAAACTGCTGATTTGTGCTTTGATAAGTACAGTATGTACCTGTATTTAAAAAATCATGGTGTTAATACACCGCTTACTTTCCATGAATTAGATGATTTCAAAGCTGCATACTTCAAAGGTGAAATTCAATTTCCTGTTTTCATCAAACCACGTACAGGTAGTGGTAGTGTTGGAGCGCATAAGGTCAATACCATGCAGGATTTGGAAAACTATTATGCTGAGAATGCTTTCGATTATATCATTCAGGAGTTTATGCAAGGTGATTGCGATGCAGATGCTTATATTGATTATTATTCAAAGGAAGTGGTTTCTATTTTTTCAAAAAAGAAAATTGAAACTCGTATCGGTGGGGCCAGTAAAACTATTTCATTCAAAGACCAGCGTTTGTTTGACTTCGTGCAGTCTTTTATGCATCTTTTCGACTTTGCTGGAGCAATCGATATGGATTTCTTTTTTAGAGATGGAGAGTACTATCTGTCTGAAATAAATCCTCGTTTTGGCGGAGCCTATTTGCATGCGTATGGTGCTGGAGTTGATTTCTTTAAACTGATCATCAATAACATTAATGGTGTTACCAATGAAGTTCGCATTGGTGATTATGATGAAGGTGTGCTCATGTTGATGTATGATGATGTAGTCATAACTAAGGAAGTTGACCTTTTAAGAGATTATCATGATTAATCACGTTTATATAATAGCCGAAGCCGGAGTGAATCACAATGGTCGGTTGGATTTGGCTCTTCAGCTCTGTAATGCCGCCAAAGATGCGGGAGCTGATGCCGTGAAATTTCAGACATGGAAAACAGAGAAGATTGTTACTCGGAATGCTGAATTAGCTGTTTATCAGGAGAATAACATATCCGATAAGACCAAATCACAGTTTAAGATGTTGAAAGAACTTGAATTGAGCTATGATAATTTTGAAGTAGTGAAAAATCATTGTGATGAGATAGGTATCCAGTTCCTTTCTACTCCTGATGAAATAGATAGTCTAGACTTTCTTTGTAATTTTAATTTGCCTTTCATCAAGCTGGGATCGGGAGATGTTACCAATATTCCTTTTCTTCGTCTTGTTGGTAGCAGACATATTGATGTTGTCCTTTCTACAGGAATGTCGTATCTCGGTGATGTAGAGATAGCATATCGCACCTTGATAGAAGCAGGAGCTAAAAGTGTTTCTTTACTTCATTGTACTACTAACTATCCATGTCCCATGCATGAAGTAAATCTTCGGGCTATACAAACTCTTAAGGATGCATTTCATTGTTCCGTAGGTTATTCAGACCATACAATGGGTGTGGAAGTACCTGTTGCAGCTGTAGCAATGGGAGCTGAAATCATAGAGAAACATTTTACGCTTGATAAGGAAATGGACGGTCCTGACCACAAAGCCTCCCTCAATCCCGAGGAACTCAAACAAATGGTTGTCGCCATCCGTCATATAGAACAAGCTTTAGGTGATGGCATCAAACAGCCTAATGAGAGTGAGAAACAAATTTCAGAAGTAGTGCTCAAACGTATTGTGGCGGCTACACCAATAAAGGAAGGTGAGGTGCTCTCGGCGGATAATATGACTGTGAAACGCAGTACCGTTGGTTTGAAAGCTTCTTTATGGGATTTGGTAAACGGGCGTATAGCTACCTGCAATTATGCTATAGACGAACCTATTATCATTTAAAAATAGACAATAGTAATGAATATACTTGTAATAATTCCTGCACGTGGTGGAAGTCAAGGAATACCTCACAAGAATGTTAAGGAATTAAATGGAAAACCGTTGATATGCTATAGCATTGATGCGGCTCGTCAGCTTACCACCGATGAGAATATTTGTGTTTCTACTGATGATGATGTCATTATCAAGGTTGTAGAGGATTATGGCTTGAAAGTTCATTTTAAACGCCCTGCAGAGTTGGCTACAGATTGTGCAGGAACAAATGGAGTACTGCTCCATGCTTTGGAGTTTTATGAGAAACAAGGTCGTAAATATGATGTAGTAGTTTTGTTGCAACCCACTTCTCCTTTTCGTGAGACTAAATCATTGAAGGAGGCTGTGGCTTTGTATACTTCTGACATAGATATGGTTGTTTCGGTGAAAGAAGCGGCAACTAATCCATATTATAATAGTTTTGAGGAGGATGCTGAAGGCTTATTGGTCATCAGCAAAGGGGATGGTACTATTGAACGGCGTCAGGATGCACCTAAGGTATGGGAGTTTAACGGTTCTATTTATGTGATTAATAGCACTCGCCTTAAAGAAGTAGGTTTGTCCAAACTCAATAGAATACGTAAATATGTTATGGATGATCTTCATTCAATAGATATTGATAGTATGTTTGATTGGTATATGGCGGAAAAGGTAATCAGTAGTCATCTTATTGAAAATTAATTTATATGAATTGCTCTCATATTATTCTCCAATCTTTCTCTATTATTGATGCCATTCGCTGCATCAATGAGATTCACAATGAACCACTGGTGCTCTTTGTGGTAGATGAGAACAAAAGGATGCAAGGTACCCTTACCGATGGTGATGTGCGTCGTGCCTTGATTAAAGGTATAGATGTGGATGCTCCTATTAGTGAGGCCATGCATCGTAATTTTAACTTTTTACGTCGCGGAGTGAACGATAGAGTGGAGGATATTCACCACCAACGTGATTTAAGGATGCGTTTGGTACCCATACTTGATGAAGAAAATCATATTTGCGAAATCATCAATTTGGAACATTATGTAACTAAATTGCCCATTGATGCTGTATTAATGGCCGGTGGTAAGGGGGAACGCCTTCGTCCGTTAACGGAGAAAACTCCTAAGCCCCTAATTAAGGTAGGTGACAAATGTATTATTGATTATAATATTGATCGTTTGCTTTCATACGGTTTGAATCATATATCTGTAACGGTTAACTATCTTGGCGACCAGATTGAGGAACATTTCCGGGAGGAACGTGATGGGGTGAAGATAGTTACTGTGCGTGAACCGAAATATCTAGGTACCATTGGCAGTATCAAGTTCGTGGAAACTTTTTACAATGATACGGTGCTGGTAATGAACTCAGACCTCTTTACGAATATTGATTTTGAGGATTTTTTCCTTCATTTCTGTCAGCATGATGCTGACATGAGTGTGGCAGCTGTGCCCTACGTAGTGAAGGTGCCATACGGTGTGTTCAATCTCAAAGGACGAGAAATCAAGGGCGTTACCGAGAAACCTACCATCAGTTATTATGCAAACGCCGGTATATACCTTATCAAACGCAAATTGCTTGACCTTATTCCTGATGGTATCTTCTTTAATGCCACTGACTTCATGGATAAACTCATAGAACAGGGATACAAGGTGATTCGCTATCCTATTAGTGGATATTGGCTGGATATTGGTCAGCATGATGAATTGGCTAGGGCAAGGGAGATGGTGAAACATTTGAAATAAATTTGAAATACAATATACAATGTATAAAATTGCAGTTATTGGTGCCGGACAATTGGGTAGCCGTCATTTGCAAGGACTCAAATTGTCCAAACTAAAATCTGATATTTGGGTGGTTGATAATAATCCAAATTCACTTCAAATAGCGCAACAACGTTATGAAGAAGGTGAAGTGAACAGTAATCAAACTATTTATTACATACAACTTATCGATCAATTGCCTGCTGAATTAGATCTGGTAGTCATAGCTACTAGTTCAAAACCACGATTAACGATTTTAAAAAGTTTACTTGCAAAAGTGAAAGTGGTCAATATCATTTTAGAAAAATTTTTGTTTACAGGACTGGCTGATTATGATGAAGCCGCACAGTTGTTGCAGATCAATCACGTCAACGCATGGGTAAACTGTCCGCGACGTCTATTTGGCTTTTATGCAGAAATCGATTCAATGATAGATAAGCAAAAGCCTCTTGTTATGGAATATGCTGATTCTAATTGGGGATTATGTTGCAATTCTATACACATGATAGACATATTTATGATGCTGTCAGGAGAAAAAGCCTATATCGCTGATTTTTCTGGAATTATACCTCAGGTTAAGGATAGCAGGCGTAATGGATATATAGAATTTGATGGCATCGTAAATGTATCAACTCCCAATGGAAGTACCTTACGACTGACTTGTGTGGATGATGATACTGTTCAGCATCAGATGACTATTATCAATGGCTCTCATCATATTATTATTAATGAGCCGGAAGGATTTATGTCTGTTGATGGTAATAAACAGCCCGTTCATATAAAATATCAGAGTCAATTGACTGGTGTTGTAGCTGATGAAATTCTGTTAAATGGTAATTGCAAACTTACTACTTATGCCGAATCGTCAAACTATCATAAAGTATTTCTAAAAGGTATACTGGGTGTTTATAATAAAGTGACGGGCGATATGCATGACAGATGCCCTATCACATAATAAATATAAGATGTAATTATATGATTTGGATTATAGGAACAGGAACCATTGCATTGGAATATGCAAAGATCTTGGATCAATTGGAACATGAATTTATAGCAGTAGGACGTAGTGGTAAGAATGCAGACGAGTTTATTGAGGCCGGAGCTAAAGAGGTAGTTTCTGGTGGATTAAATAATTACCTGGCGGCTTCTCCAACTACTCCTCAAAAGGTTATTGTAGCTACAAATGTAGATCAGTTGGCTGAAGTCACTGTAAGTTTGCTGAACTTTGGTATAAAAGATATTTTGGTGGAAAAACCTGGATTTTGCCGTCCCGAAGAAATTACACCCGTAGTTCAGTTAGCACAAGCTAAAAATGCTCATGTTCTTCTCGCATACAACCGTCGCTTCTATTCCAGCGTATTGGCTGCTGAGAAGATTATTAAAGAAGATGGTGGAATAACCTCTTTTAATTTTGAGTTTACTGAGTGGGGGCATGTAATTGAAACATTGGATTATTCGCATAATATCTTCGATAATTGGTTCTTCGCCAATTCTTCTCATGTAGTAGATCTTGCTTTTTTCCTAGGAGGCGAACCCCAAGAAATTTCTTGTTTTAGTGCAGGGGAATTGTCATGGCATAAACCTGCTGTATTTTCAGGAGCAGGTATCACTAACAAGGGGGCTCTATTCTCGTATCAAGCTAACTGGAATGCTCCCGGTCGTTGGGTGGTAGAAGTATTGACTACAAAGCATCGTTTGTATTTTAAACCGATGGAAACTCTTCAGATCCAGGAAAAAGGTAGTGTGGCTATCAAGCCTGTTGAAATAGATAATCAATTGGATATAGATTTTAAACCTGGTTTTTATTTACAGACTAAGGCGTTTGTAGAGGGAGATTATGGAAGATTTTGTACGGTGGAGAAACAAATGAAACATATAAATACTATTTATAAGAAAATAGTAGAAAAATAATGTAAGCACTCAAATTAATACTCAATTTAAAAAAATCTATCTTCGCTGCAGGTAAATTTTAAAAAATATGTATTGTAATGAAAATTTAGAAAGGTTTTGCTTTCAGTACTAAACAAAGGCCTTTTCCCCATGGGAACCCCTCTAGTCGTCCTATGTAAAGAATAAAATTCCTATAACACTCTAAAGTGCTCTTTCGGAATGGAATATCCTAAATTGAGCGCTTATACAACTAAAACTATTTTTTAATTAATTATTAATCGATCAGTTCTATGCTTTGTTCATTTTTAGCGAGGTGGAAGAGTTTGATAGTTTACATTTGTAGTAAAAGATAAATAAAATGCATCTTTTGATTTGTAATAGTAATATGTTTATTCCTATAGTACTTACTACAGTACTAAATAATTCCGATCAGCGTTATTTGATTTATGTTGATATACCTAGTATATATATGTTCTTTGACAAATTAAATTTGCCGGAAAATTGTAATCTTCTAAAATACCCTCATTATATTAATTGGAAGAATGCTAATAAGGCAAAACAATTTATATGGAATCAACTTGAGCATATAGATATTAAAAGTATTACGTTTTATCATACAGCATATGGTGAACTTGCAACTTGGCTAATTTCTAAATATAGTAGAAATACAACGATTTATTTTCAATCACCTTTTCCTTCTTTTTGCTTTAAAAAACGAATTTCGTTAAAGGCACTAAAACTGTTTCTAGTCTATAAGATTATTTATAATACTGATATCATACCAATGGATTCTGGTAATAACACATTGCCTTCTATTTCTCCTAAGTTTTTTAAGAAGAATAATGTAATTAATAAAAATGCTATGGTAGATAATGATTTAGTTTGCAATTATGTAAATGAAAAACTTAATTTGAATAATAATAACCGTTCCATTCTATTAGTTACAGGTTCGAATATTACAGCCGGTTTTTGTGATGAAACTGATTATGGGAAAATTATAAATTCTATATTATCTGCTTTAGGAAAGGATAAATTTATGGTAAAATGCCATCCAAGATTTGATGATTTATTATCGATTGAGAAAATGCTTCCTGCTATTCCTAAGTATATTCCAGGCAACGTCATCCTTCCATTGTTTGATTGCTATATTGGATTGTGTTCTGCTTTGCTGATTGAAGCTGCAAATGTTGGTAAATGCAGTATCTCTATTTTAAATCTACTGAATATAGATTTTAAATTGAAATCAGTTTTAAAAGATTCGTTAGAAGTGAGACTAAAAAGTGGATCTACTATATATTATCCTAATAGTATTAGTGAGCTTAACGATATTGTGAAACGTTCATGTAACAATAACATAACTATGATATAAAATGGGGAGAGCCAAACAGTTAGGAAAGAATACGCTGTTAGTTTTTATTGGAAGTTTTGGCGCAAAAATTATCTCATTTATCATGTTGCCGTTTTACACGCGGTGGCTAAGCGTAACTGATTATGGCGTAGTAGATATGATATCAATATACCAATCGCTTTTAACCGATTTTCTAACAGCCGCTATTTCAACTTCAATATTTATATTCCCCAAAGGGGTAGCATTTCATCGTCAAAAAGAATATTTTTCTTCAGGCTTGATATTTGCTTTTTTTGCATTTATAGTAGCTGCACTTCTATTTTATATAGTTAGATCAAGTTTTAATCTATTCAGCGTAAGCAATAGTTTTACAGATTATACTGTTTGGATTTATATAATGATATTTATTACATTCATTCAGACGTATTTGCAACAATTCTGTAGGAGTATAGATAAAATGTATGTATTTACATTGATAGGTATTCTTCTCACATTATGTACTGGTATCTTTTCTTTTATATTTATACCTAAAAACGGCGTTTATGGATATCTTATTGCCATGGTATTGTCAAATGTAGTAGTAGCCATTACAACTTTTTTTATAGCAAAATTATATAAATATGTTTCTTTAAAATCCTTCAATAAGGTTTCTTTAAAAGAAATGCTTAAATACTCTATTCCAACTATTCCTAATGTTTTAATGTGGTGGGTGTTGGGTTCTTTGAATAGACCCATCTTAGAAGGTACAGTGGGACTTTCTGGTATCGGTATTTTAGCAGTAGCGCAACGTTTTCCAAATGCAGCTTCGTTAGTGTTTTCTATATTCGGTAATTCATGGCAGATTTCAGTATTGGAAGAATACAAAATGAACGATTTTCCCTTGTTCTTCAATCGTGTTTTAGCCATTTTTTCAATCATTACATGCCTTGGAGTGCTCATCCTATCTTATATTTCCGATTGGCTGGTAACTTTTATTGTAGGCAATAATTTCTTATCTTCGTCTACTTATATACCGTGTCTTTCATTAGCTCTCTTTTTCTTATGCATGAATACGATTATTAGTCCCATATTCTCTGCTGTACGAAAAAGTAAGTATTATCTGTATTCAAGTATATGGAGTGCTGTGCTGACTATAGGCCTTAATATTTTGTTGATTCCGTTAATTGGCATCATGGGAGCTTGTATAAGTATTGTTTGTTCTCATGCACTCATGACATTGTTGAGGGTTAAATATACTTTGATTTTTGTTTCTGTCTACTTAAAAGAACAGTATTTGTTCTTAGGTTTGTTAGCTGTTGCTTTTATTGTAGCGTTATCGATAGGCGATTCTTTGATGTTTCGAACAATGGCACTTTTAGTAGCATTTCTCGGCGTTGCTCTAGTTATTCGTAATTTTGATAAACGTCTTAATATTAAATTTTTAGCTATAAAATTATTCAAAAATAAAATCAAATTTAAACAATCATGATAACATTACGTGGATTATTTCGAGATTTAAAATTCCTAATAGGATGTTTCGTGTATCTTGTAAAACATTACTCTCTTTTCTCTGGCCTTAAATTTCAAGGTCGCCAAGAACGAATCGTGTATTTGTTATGTAATGGACCTTCTTTAAAAAATGATATGGAGACTATTAAAAAGCTGAAAGGAGTTGATTTTATTGTGGTAAACTTTATGGCCAACGATTCTCTTTTTTGGGAGATTAAACCACAATACTACACATTGATGGATCCGTTGTTTTTTACAAATAGGAGAGAGAATAGATATATGGAAAGATTGGAGGTACTATTTGATTCCTTCAATCGTATTGATTGGGAAATGATAATTTTCCTACCCATACAATATGAAAAGTCCTTTCGTGAGTTTTCAAAGATTAATAATCCAAAGATTAAAATTATGGTATTGAATACGTTCTCATCATACGTTGCCTCGGATAATGTAAGGCATTTCTGTTATAGAAAAGGGTATGCTATGCCTAATGCGCAAACAGTGGCTATTGAGTCTATTTTTGCTATGCTTAATATGGGATATAGTACTATTTATCTTTATGGTGTTGATCATACATTTCTCGAAGGTTTGAAAGTAAATGATAAGAATGAACTTGTACATGTATATCAGCATTTTTATGAAAATGAACCAAAAATAATACCTGTAACCGATGCTTTTGGTTATCATAATTCACTTACTAAGGAATTGCAAACCATAGTCAATATTTTTGCTTCCCATGAACAGTGTCGCAAATATGCTGATCATCTGGGTGCTAATATTTATAATTTGACTAAGGGGTCACAAATTGATAGTTACGAACGTAGATAAATGAGAGAAGATGAATAACTTTAAGATTGATGTGTTGGAGAGACTTAGTACAAAAATGGCTAAGTATCTAGATCAAAATTGTTTTTGTATTAAGGATAAATATTATACTTATCGGGAACTTTCTATTTTAACTGCAAAGATTCAACAGGAGATAAGAAATCAGTATACTGAAACGACTCCGGTAGGATTGGTTAATAATGATGATATTTATACCTATGCTTCTATCTTGGCTTTGTGGTATGAAGGACTGGCTTATGTTCCCTTGCATCCCTTGCAACCTATTGCTAGATGTATTGACATTATCGAACAAGTGAATATTCAATTGATTATTGATTCTACAGAGATGTCACGCTATGTAGATAAATATAATGTTCTATATCCACAAAATAATTCCAATACAGATGTTGTATTCCCTGTCATTAACAACATAGATGATGAAGCATTGTGCTATATTCTATTTACTTCTGGTAGCACGGGTAAGCCAAAAGGTGTTCAATTGAACAGACGTAATATTACTTCATTTGTTGCCGCTTTTGAAAATGCTGGTATCGTTTTATCCCATGAAGATAGATGCTTGCAATGCTTTGATTTGACATTTGATGTGTCTGTACAGTCTTATTTGATGCCTTTATTAAATGGAGCATGTGTCTATACTTTACCATTAGATTGTATGAAGTATGCTTGTTCTGCCGATTTAATAGAACGATACAAACTTACATTTGGTGCTATGGCTCCTTCTATGGTCAGATTTTTAAAACCGTATTTTGATGAATTGGATATGTCATCTCTTAAGAAATGCATTCTAACTGCCGAAGCTTCTAATCTCTCCTTGGTGAAAGATTGGAAAAAATGTGCGTATAATGCTGAACTTTATGATTTTTATGGCCCTACGGAAGCTACTATCTATTGTACTTATTATAAGTTGCCTGATGACATCAATCAAACTAAAAACCGAAATGATATTCTGTTTATTGGGAAACCTATGAGTGGAATAAAAGCTGTTCTTATTTCACCCGATGGGATAGTCCTGAATAAAGGAATTGGTGAATTGTGTGTGGCTGGTGAACAAGTTACTCCTGGATATTGGCAGCTTTTTGAAAAAAATAAAGAAGCTTTCCTTACTATATCCATTGATAATAAGGATTATAGATTTTATAAAACGGGTGATTTGTGTCAGTTTGACAAGGATGGAGATCTTGAATATATTGGAAGAATTGATTTTCAGGCTAAGATTCAAGGTTATCGTGTAGAACTTGGTGAAATTGAATGTAAGATTAGAGAGTTTACTAAATGTGATACAGTAGTGCTTGCCATCAAGGAAGATAATAATGATGATATTCTCGTTGGTTTTGTTGAATCAAGATTAGTTGACGAAAAGCAAGTCTATGTTTATTTGCGTGAACAGTTACCTCCATATATGATACCAAAATCTATCATTAGTCTTGCTCAATTTCCACTAAATAACAATGGTAAGATTGATAGAAAACAATTGATTGAAATTTTTAAGACTCATAATAAATAAAATAATGGAAAGACATGATATTTATACTTCTCTAAACCAGATTTTAGGGAAAATAATAGGTGATACAAAACTGGATCTAAATGAGTTGACTACTACAGATGAAATTTCTGGTTGGAGTTCACTCGTACAAACTCAGTTGGTCGTTGAAATTGAAAAGCATTTCAATTGCCGTCTGACTCTAAGGGATATTATGAAAATAGATAAGAATATATCTTCCATTGTAACATTGATAGATAATAAGTTGCAATGAAAATCCTTAGTTTGATTCGAACTCTTAAGTCGGTGTTATATGCTTATGATTCTGACCAATGGGAAAAACGCGTAGGGGCTTTAGGAAAAGATAGTTATCTTAGAGGACCTATATCTTGTGCTAATCCTAGTTTAATATTTGTAGGCAATCACTCTCATATATTTGGACAAGCTAACTATATCATCAGAAATGGGAAATTCATAGTTGGTGATTATACAGGGATAGCACAAGGATTGACTGTTATTACAGGTAATCATATTTCAGAGAAAGGAAAACTGTTTAATGATTGTTTGCAACTGGATGAGCAAGATGTTATTATTGAGGATGATGTTCGCATCGGTGCTTTTGTGACTATTTTGCCTGGAGTGAAAATTAGGAGAGGTGCTATAATAGGTGCCGGAACAGTATTGCGTTTTTCTATTCCTCCTTATGCTGTTGTTACAGGTAATCCTGCTAAAATTGTGGGATTCAGAATGAATCCGCAAGAAGCGCTTGAACATGAAGCGGCTCTTTATCCGGAAGAAAAACGCTTGTCCGCAGATGAATTATTTGATAATTATGAAAAGTATTACTTTAATCGAATGAGTGAGATAATAGAATATCTAAAAGTATAAAATACAAAATAATGAAAATTACTGCCGTTATTCCTATTCGCAGTGGATCACAACGTGTCAAGGATAAAAACTTGCGTGCCTTTGCGGATACTAATTTGATGGAACTGAAAATTAAAAATCTTCTGCAAGTTCCTGAACTTACATCTATTGTTGTAAACACTAATTCGGAGTTAGCAATAGAAATTGTTAATAAAAGTTATCGGGGGGGGTGACTACTCACCGTCGTGAAGAGTATTACGCCTCTTCACAATGTAGCGGAAGTGAATTTTTTAGACATTTAGGTGAAGTGACAGATACCGATCTTTTTGTCTATTGCCCCTGTACTTCGCCCTTCATTAAACCAGAAACTGTATCTCAGTGTATTAATCAATTTATTTCTACTTCGGATTACGATTGCTTGGCTACTGTTTCGTCTGTTAAAGAATTTCTTTGGCTTGATGGTGATCCGATGAATTATGACCCTGCTCATGCACCTAACTCCCAGGATCTCCCTGATGTGGTGGCGTTGAATTTTGGTGTAACAGTAGTCAGGAAAGAAGATCTTATCAAAAACTCCAATATCATCGGTAAAAATCCTCAATTCGTCAAGACAAGCGATATTGAGTCCATTGATATTGATACTCCTCTTGATTTCTATATTGCTGAGCAGCTTTATAAAAAGTTAGTTATAGAAAAGAAGAGGCTGCTGGAATAAGTTTTGGGATTGATTGGTATTTCGCTGAATGATGCAGATATAAAGAATAACTCATTATATTTATGGATAAGATTATAGCTATTATTCCTGCGCGATACCAATCATCACGCTTTCCTGGAAAGCCATTGGCTGATATTTTTGGAAGACCAATGATTTGGTGGGTTTACAATCAGGTAATTAAAGTAAAAGAATTCTTAGAGGTTTATGTAGCCACAGACGATCAACGAATTGCTGATGTGTGCTCGAATTATGGTATGAAGTTTATCATGACCCAGTCAAATCATCCAACTCATGTGCATAGGATTCATGAGGTAAGTGATAATATTGCAGCTGACTATTATGTTGTAGTTTGCGGTGATGAACCTTTGATTAGCCCGGATATAATAGAGGCTGTTTTTCCTTCGCAAGATGTTGATAATAGCCATATGTATGTTGGTGGTCTCTGTCGATACTTCACAGAACCAGCAGAAGTTATTGATCCCGCAAATATTAAGATTGTGACTAATGATTCAGATGAATGTGTATTGTTATCAAGAGCACCTATTCCGTTTCCTTATAAGACTGTGCTTTTTAAATATAAAAAAGTGGTGGGTGTGGAATGCTATAATAAACAAGCTTTAGATTTTTTTGTCTCCACACCTAAAGGCTATCTGGAGAATATCGAGGATGTAACACTTCAGCGATTTTTGGAGAATAAGATTCACATCAAATATAAATTGGTGGATTCAGTATCTCTTTCTGTTGATACCCCTCGAGACTTGGAGAAGGTAAAAGAAATAATGGTGACAAAACAAGCTTGAACTATGGAAAAAAAAGTATTAATGTTAGATTGTACGCTACGTGATGGTGGCTATGTCAATGATTGGGATTTTGGTCATAGTACTATTACGGGTATTTATAAGCGATTGGAAGCAGCAGGTGCTGATTATATTGAAGTGGGTTTCTTGGATGACAGAAGAGAATTTGATATAAATCGTTCCATCATGCCAAGTACAGAAGCTATCAATAAAATCTTTGGTTCTGTAAAAAAAGGAAAAGCGATACCTGTAGCAATGATTGACTTTGGCACTTGTTCTCTTGATAGTATAGGTTCTTGTGATTCTACTTTTATTGATGGTATTCGAGTTATCTTCAAGAAAGAAAAAATAGATCAAGCTTTGCCATTCTGTAAAGCTATTAAGGAAAAAGGCTATAAGCTCTTCATACAAGCCATTTCAATTACAGCCTATAGTGACATTGAAATGCTTGAGTATGTAAATCGCATCAATGAAATTAAACCTTATGCTTTTTCTATTGTAGACACTTATGGTTTGCTTGATAATAGCAGTATGGCTCGATATTTCTACTTGATAGACAACAATTTGGACCCTAGTATTAAAATGGGGTATCATGAGCACAATAACTTCCAATTGGGCTTTAGCAATACAATTAAATTTTTGGAGAAAAGTACCAAAAGAACACTGGTGGCAGATTCTACGGTTTATGGCATGGGAAAAAGTGCCGGAAATTGTGCCAGCGAACTTTTAGCGATGCATTTAAACGAATATTACGGAGGGCATTACGATTTAAACCAGTTGTTGGAGATTGTTGATACAGATTTGATGCCGATTTATCAGAAACATTATTGGGGCTACAAATATGATTTCTACATTGCTTCGATGCAACGATGTCATCCGTCCTATGTCCAGTATCTTCTCAAAAAGAGTACATTGTCTGTCAGCTCAATTAATGAAATTCTTTCCTCAATACCTGAAGAAATAAAGTTGCTTTATAACAAACAATGGATAGAGCAAGCATATCTCGATTATCAGAATAGAGCGAAGGACGATACTGAGGCTTTACAGCAATTGAAAGTTGAACTTGAAGCAGCGAGTGACAAACCTGTATTGATAATTGGTCCGGGCAATACTGTCAAGGAGCAAAAAAAAGGGGTGGAGTTATTCATTTCGGGGAATGATCCAGTTGTCTTTTCTGTAAATTTCTATACAAAACTTTATTCTATTGATTATACTTTTATAAGTAATGCCAAGCGTTACGCTAAGTTTGTGGATATTCAGCACGGTGACAGCATTGGCTCTAAACTGATTCTTACATCTAATGTTACCGCATGTGACTATATGCCTAATTATGTTCTCAATTATGAGTCACTGTTGAATAAAGAATCTGAAAATCCTGATAATGCTCTTGTTTTGCTGCTTAAGGCTTTAATAAGAATTGGAATCACAGAAGTATATCTTGCAGGTTTTGATGGATTTACCAATACACCTAATGATTATTATGATCGCGATTACGAACTTTCATCAACTAAAGATGAAAGTTATAATGATCTTTTGTCAGATGATTTATCTAAAATAAATCAGTCAATCCGTCTTCATTTCATTACAGAAAGTTTGTATGATGTCAGATAAGCAAACTATTAAAGCGGTCCTGTTTGATTTGGATGGGACTCTTTTGAATACAAGTGAAGGAATAGCATGTAGTGTCTTGCACACGCTGTCTGTAATGCAACTCCCCTCTATATCCTCTGACGAGGTATCAACATTTATAGGCCCCCCTATTCAAGAATCTTTAAAACGTCATTTTAGATTATCAGATGAAGATGTTCAAAAGGGGGCGGATATATTTCGTGCCTATTATAAAGACTGTGCTTTGTTTAAAGCAGCTTTATATCCAGGTATCATTGACTTGTTGAAACAGTTGAAGCAAAAAGGGTTTCTTATTGGAGTAGCTACATATAAGCGTGAAGATTATGCTATGGATATTCTAAAGCATTTTGGTATTTTAGAATATTGTGATGTCGTTCATGGTGCAGACAATGATAATAAACTCCGTAAGAGTGATATTGTTTATCTTTGTATATCTGAAATGTCAGTGGATAATAGCGAAGTGGTTTTAGTAGGTGATACATATCATGATTTGGAAGGAGCAGAAGAGGCTGATATTCATTTTATTGCTGTAACTTACGGTTTTGGTTTTAGAGAAAGTGTAAGAGAACTTTCTAGTAAAAACGTGGTGGGAGTAGCTGATAATCCAATGGAAATAGAGGGGCTGCTGAAGTGAATTTCATAATAGAATTCTATCTCGTTAGCGTCCAAAAATGACGTATAGGATAACCGATAAAAAAGTCAGACCTTTGCTTTCGTTAAATCAAAATCCAAGTTTATGTATAGTTACAATGATTTTGAGCGTCTATTTTTGCGCTATAAATTGGAAGGGATTCCTGCTGGTGTTTCTACATAAAAATTTTGTATGTCCAACCAAGTTCCTTATAACCTATTTTCCAAATGGTACAAGGATACCCGGAAGAAGATAATTCCCGTTCTGGTTTTGGGTGCTCCCTCAACGGAATCGGAAATGCCGGAAAGTCCTTCGCCACTCCCGGAACAAAAGTCAGAATCGGATCCTCGGCTTTTTTGTCATACCGAACTTCGAATCCTGGTGGATATCCGCATGAGCAATGGTGTTCATATCAGTCAGAAAAATTTAAGCAACGAAGGTAAGCAGTCAAAAATTGGCTCATAATTTAAACCTCTATCTTCGCTGCGAACAAAAATTTTAGAATTTATGTATAGCAGTGAAGATCTTGAAAGGTTTTACTTTCAGTACCAGACCGAGGCTTTGCCTCATGGAGAATCTCTCCAATCGTTTTGTGTTAAGAACAAAGTTCCTTATAACATCTTTCAGAAATGGTACAGGGATACCCGGAAAAAAGTAGTTGAAGTCCAGGTTGATGGTGCTCCTGTAATCGGTCATGAGGAACAATCCAGTGCCATTGATCAACCTCAACCGGTATCACCAGGCAGAACTGATCACCCTGTTCGTATTTGGGTTGAGATTCGTATCAGCAATGGCTTGCATTTGTCCCAAAAGAATTTAAGCTATCAGGATTTGGTTCGTATGGTAGAGAAACTGGAGGGGTTATGCTGAGTGTTACCGGTCTGAATCATTTTTATTATGTCCGTGATTTCACCGATATGCGTTGTAAGCACAGCCGTGTGCTGTCTATCATTCGTGAACGGCTTCACCGTGAGCCCAATGATGGAGACGTCTTTATAGTCATGTCTCGCAATCGCAGAATAGTCCGTATGTTTTCATTTGATAATCGTTCATATAGTCTGTTCGAAAAGAAGTTTGTAGCAGGCTATCAGTTCATGAAAGTGGAGCGGAACGGGGCAGATACTGTTTATCGGATTGCCTGGAAGGACGTGGTTTTGATTCTTGAGAATCCTATAGTTAAAACATTAAAAATCAGATAATCAATTTATTTATCCACTTGCGGCTTTGCGATTATTTTATTACCTTTAATGCTGTAAATCAAAGGTTTAAGTATGATCGATCTGCAAGATATAATTAAAACAAAACGAGAGTTGTTGAGTAGGGAAACCTACTCACGCAACCCTATAAATTATAGCGCAGGTATGGCAGAGGATCAGAAAGACCGATACATACAATACCTTGCTGAGCAAAATCAGGATCTCAGGTTGACAGGTGATGCCATGAAGCTTGTTTTAGAGGATTCTATGGCTCAGATGAAAGAACTGAAGGCTCAGATGTCATCCATGCAATCGAAACATGCTGACCTTGAGAATCGGTTGTCAGAAGAGCATAAACTTCGCAAATCGGCTGAACGTAAGATAAAATCACTTCAAGAAAAACTTGATTATGCCCATCAGGAACGTTTTGGTGATAGATGTCAAAAGATACAATCTAAAGCTAAAACAAGTGATTCAGACCGCCGGAAGGAGAAGGATGATTATGATGGAACCGATGATACGCTTCGCACGGATTCAGTTGGTCATGTTCCATCCCAAGAGTTAAAAGAGCCTTCCGGGAAAGACCGTGACTTGTCCAATCGCCCTGACGGTTATAAAACGATGGGGGTAGCCGGAGAGGCGACAGAGCATCCTTCTGATTTGACAAAGGTTCCCGGTCGGATCATTGAAAGGAGAATGGTACGGGTGTTCAGTTTCCGTACTTTCCTTACGGAAGAATGTTTTGAGATGGTTCATTATGCAGAGCCTGGTAAAAGGCCGAAGTAGGGTTATTTCCCTTCTGAAGGCCATCCGGATGTAGTAACCAGTTTTGAAGGTACTAAGGCTGCTCCTGAATTTCTGCAGGCTATCGCCTACGAAGTTTATGTAAAGAATGTGACTTTTGGTCTTCTTCACCAATGGCTGACAGATACGGGCATGACCATTTCTAAAAACACGTTGCGCAACTGGCTTAAGAAAGGTAAGACATACCTGGACGAACTGGTCTGTGTATTGAAGTCTATAGCTTTGGAAAAAGATTCGATAGTGAACTGCGACGAGACCTGGTGTAAAGTGCGCAAATACGATCACTATAAGAAGTGCTACATTTGGGTTCTGGTCAACAAGGCCCGGAAAACAGCCATTTTCTTCTATGAGAATGGCTCGCGTGGTCGTGATGTACTTACAGACTTTTTGGGCGATGCAGAATTGAAGAGTATAATGTCCGACGGATACAATGCTTATGTATTTATCGGCAATGAGCTGAACTCAGGCCGGTTTAAAGATACTGTACACCAGGTTTGTATGTCACATGCCAAGAACAAGTTTGTCAAGGCTTCCAATCAGGGTAGTGAACCGAATGCAGAACGCTTTTCCAAAATTTTAAAGGAGTTCTTTATGAGGGAGCGTAAATACGATGATGCCGGATTAACTTCCCAAGAACGGTTGCGGGAAAGGCAAAGTCTGGAAACGAAGGAGCTGCTGATAGAGCTGCGCAGCCTGTTGGATAGTGAACAGTCAAAGGATTCAGAATTTAGAAGCCAGTATTATAGAGAAGCTCTCAATTATCTGAACCGGTTCTGGAAAGAGATCTTTGCTTACTTGGATGATGGTGAATTACCGATAGACAACAATCTGGCTGAGCGAACTATTCGAAAGCTGACCACTCAACGCAACAATTCACTTCATTATGGTAGTGATGCCGGTGCTGAGATGGCGGCAACCTATCACAGTGTGATTGGAACGGTAAAGCTTCATGGCAGTTCTATCTGGAATTTCATCGGAACTTTTTTCAAAAATATCTTTAACGGGTGCAGGGATTATGTTAACATGGTTCCTGACAAAATCACTTTGGCTACAAGCCAATGTTAAATTCAAAACTAATTTTTTAACAAAACTCAGTTTAGGGCACTGAAAAGTGCCCTTTCGAAGGGGGATGCCCTAAATTGAGTGCTTACGCAACGAAGGTTAGTTCTATCTCTTTACTACCTGTAACTCAGGTAGTAAAAGCTTGGTGATCCAAATTTCGGACAATTACTCAGTACTTCCAACCTGCTTCCAGTCAAAAAACGGTACGAATAATGGTGAATATCTATATAAGCAATGGCGTTCACATACAGCAGTGTAATTTGAGCCACGCCGGTTTGAAACTGCTCGTGTAGAAGTTGAAGGTTTTATGTTGAGTGTGACCAGATTGAATAAATAAAAATACATAAAATGAAAGATATAGCTGTGTTATTAACTGTATTTAATAGGTGTGAGAAAACAATCAGTTGTTTGAAAAACCTGTATGCACAAAAACTCCCTAAAAATGTTTCTTTTGATGTATGGCTAACTGATGACAATTGCACTGATGGCACTCCTTTGGCTGTTGCAAAAGAATATCCTGAAGTACATATTTTAACAGGTGAAGGTATCCTTTTTTGGAATAGGGGAATGATAAATGCATGGGAAGCTGCAGCTAAGTATAAAGATTATGATGCTTATTTATGGTTAAATGATGATACGAATCTTAATAAGGGAGCATTAGAAACGTTGGTTAAAACAGCTGATGAAGCCGGATGGAAGAAAATTATAGTTGGTTCTTGTTCTAAAATAGATAATCCTTCAATTATAACTTATGGTGGTAGGAATGCAAAGAAGCATTTGCTTAGACCTAGTTTAAATAAAGCAATTGAATGTTCATTTTTTAATGGCAATATAGTATTAATACCGCAATTTGTGTATAAAGTTTTAGGCACCAATGACCCTGTCTTTCATCATTCTTTAGGTGATTTTGATTATGGCTTGAGGGGAGTGAAGAAAAATATTCAATCTTTAATAGCTCCAGGCATATTAGGTGAATGTGATAGGCATGAAGCACTTCCTTCATGGTGTAATCCTCAAAAGACATTATTACAAAGATGGAATGCATTTCATTCTCCTTTAGGATGTAACCCTAAAGAATTCTTTATTTTTGAATTTCGTCATTATGGATTCTTGAGAGCATACTTTCATTATATGACTATTCATATAAGGTTATTGTTTCCTCAATTATGGAAAACTAGAAAAATATAATAATATGCAGTTTTCGGCAAGGGTAAATGCTAATAGTCAATTTTTTATGATAATTATATTGACGACTGTCTTATTTCTAATTTGTCCTTTGATAAGTATATTAGTTGCTTATTGGGTTCTGTTAAGAGAAAATAAAGAAAGGTGTCTTTGGCTGTTCGCTGTTTTGATGGCATGTTATATTTCTTTTATTAATATATCTAAATCTATATCTTCTGACCCTGATCTTCCATGGTATACAGAACAGTATCTTGAAGCAGGAAATTTGTCTTATATTCAGTATATTATGGGGTTTGGATTAAATGGAAAAGGCCGCGAGTTGTTTTTTCCTACTTTTAATTATTTGGTCTATTTTATAGCAGGAGATAATGTTGCGCTATATAGATTTATACATTCTTTGGTTTGCTATATATTGGTATTCTTTGCTATAATCCGTTTTACCACTTATTTAAAAATCGATAATCGAAAGATAGTGATTCCCTTGTTATGGTACACTTGTTTTCCGTGGATTTTTACTTACTCACAAACCATTTTACGACAATTCCTTGCTTGTTCCTTTTTATTATGGATTTGTGTTGAATATTTCTTTTATGATAAAAAGATGATAATACCATTTGCTTGTATGGTATTATCTCATACTTCAACTATTTTATTTTTCCCTCTTGTTTACTTGCCTTTTTTTCATAAGGAATTAACTCGTAAATCTATCGTCTTTTACTTGATAGGAATTTTACTATTCTTGTTGATTCAACCAATAGCTGAATTTTTAGGTATGTTTGTAGCTGATAGTGATACTATTTTATCATATGCTTTAAAGCGCGCATCAAGTGATACGACTTTTGAATTGCCTCCTTTAGGCTTATCTAAAATATTATTTTTAATGTTAGAAATAGGAGTGCTACTGTACTATTATATTCAGATTAAAGTAAAACAAATTGATGCTGGTGTATTAAAGCGACATATAGGTTTAATAAATAGTATTATCATTTTGAATCTATTTATTCTAATAAATATTCATCAATTAGAGCTTAGTAATCGTTTGTTTACTTATTCTGCTGTTCTTTCTGTTTTTCCATTATGCTATTTAGTACAGAAATATAGGTTAAAGGAAAATGTAATTACGCTCTTTTTTGTTATTATGCAACTGTTGCTTGTGTTGTATTTTATGAACTCAATTTATATTTACGAAATACCTTTTGGTATATTAATTAATCCTTTTCATTTATTATTTCAATGATTCTTTCTATTATTATTCCCCATAAGAATTCGTCTGCTTTATTAGAGCGGTTATTAATGTCTATTCCTTCAAATGATGAATTTGAAGTGATAGTCGTAGATGATAATAGTAAAAAATGTGAAAAAGAAAATTTGTGTAAAATAGTATCTACATATAAATTTCATTTGTATGAAATGAAAAATAATGTAGGTGCTGGTGCTTGTAGAAATTTGGCTCTAAAAAAAGCAAAAGGAGAATGGGTCCTTTTTGCTGATTCGGATGATTATTTTATATCCAATATGTACGAAATAATAAGCGAAGGGCTTAAATCAAAAGCTGATATTGTGTACTTTAGAACTGATAGTATTTATAATGATACGGGCAAACAAGCTTATCGTCATGAGAATTATAATCAACTGATAGATACTTATCTAATGAATAAAAATGCTGAGAATCTGAAATTTAAATTTTTGGTTCCTTGGGCTAAATTATTTAAACGAAGTTTGATTTCTTCTTGTGGAGCTGTTTTTGAGGAAATTCCTGCAGGTAATGATATGAATTTTTCTGTTCTTGTAGCTCTTTCAGCACATTCGGTGGAAATTGTTGATAAGGTTTTGTATATAGTTACAGTTTCTCGTGGCTCTATTACTACAACATTCAGTAAAGAAAAATTTGATTCACGTTTTCAGGCATCTGTTAGATGTAATAGATTGTTGCGAGAGCATGGAATGGGAAAGTATCAGCAATCTATATTGTATTTTATTGTGAAGGGATACAAATTTGGTTTTAAATATTTAATCCATATGTGGGTGATAATATTGAAAACAAAATCTAATCCTTTTATTGGTTTTAGTAAATTAGTTCATTATAAGAAAGTTCTTCAGGACAGAGAAAATCCTCGATATCTTTTAAAATCAAAATCCAGATTGTAAATGAAAGCTAAAACTAAAGTTCGCTTCCTAAATCTTAATATACTCTCTCTCACCCAAAAAGAGCTGTTAGAACAAATGGCCGAAGGTGTACTTTACACCCCCAACCTCGACCACCTAATAAAGCTTCAGCACGACAGAGAATTTTATGACATCTACCAGCAAGCGGAATGGATAGTATGCGATAGCCAGATCCTTTATCTTGCGTCAAAATTATTAAAGCGATCTTTACCGATGGCTATTCCGGGAAGCAGTTTCTTTACGGCATTCTATAATTATCATGCCAATAATCCCAATTGTAAAATTTTTCTGTTAGGAGCAGCCGAAGGAGTTGCTAAAAAAGCGATGGAGAATATAAACAGGAGAGTAGGGAGGCAAATAGTGGTCGGCGCTCATTCACCCTCTTACGGTTTCGAGAAGAACGAACAGGAGTGTGAAGAACTGATACGAATTGTCAATGAAAGTGGCGCTACTGTGTTGTTGGTTGGAGCTGGTGCACCCAAGCAAGAAAAGTGGATAGCAAAATACCGTAGCCGTATGTCCGGTGTGAAATTATTTATGGCTCTTGGCGCTACCATAGACTTCGAAGCAGGTAATATAAAACGTGCTCCTAGAATATTCCAAATCTTGGCGATGGAATGGTTCTATCGCTTTCTGAAAGAACCCAAGCGACTGTTCAGACGCTATTTTATAGATGATATTCAGTTCTTTTATTATTTTGCCAAACAATTATTGGGGCTTTACAAAGATCCTTTTGCATAGTTTCCATAAACTATGTAAGGAAACAACGGGTAGGAGCAGAATGAAAGACATCAGCCAGACCATCCCATTCAATATTAATAATACTATTGCTTGCAAACGTTTCATGGAAGCAAAGATAGATGGAATTCTCATAATACTGGGTAGAAAAATGCGATTAATTTGGTTATGCTTTATTGTAACGTCTTTGATTACGGAAGCAGGTGTAGATATTATGGATATTATGTATTTATTGGAAAGATGTAAAGATATACTTGAATATTTTAAAGTCGCAGAACAATAAATGTAAAAATAATTTTATCATATTATTAATTTAGTAAGTTTCTCTCAGACTGTCGAAAAGTTGAATTAAATAAGTTACTATGCTGCAGCGATTAGAAGTTATTGATTTTTTACGAGGATTCTCTATTTTTACCATTGTGCTGATGCATTTGTTGCAAAGTTATCCGATACCTCCGTTTTTAATGGCTGCTTCATCTTTTGGTGGAGCAGGAGTACATGTATTTGTAGTGGATTTGGGCTTTATTTATCATACTTAAATAAACCGCTTACTTATAGTCAATTTTTAAAACGACGTTTTTTAAAAGTTTATTTGCCATACATAATAATTATATTGGTAAGTGCTCTGATTCCCTTTTATAATACTTCATCAGATAAACTTCTCCAAATACTTAGTCATATATTTCTCTTTAAAATGTTTTTTAATGATTTGGAGAATTCTTTTGGAGGGCAGATGTGGTTTGTTTCAACAATAATTCAATTTTATTTGATATGGCCTTTTTTGTTGAAATTGTTTAATAAATCGATCGGGGTGATTTATGCTTTGCTAATAAGTATGTTGTGGGCTACTATTGTAGCGATGCTTGGGAAAAGCGATGTACGTGTATGGAATAGTTTCTTTTTACAATATCTTTGGGAATTTGTTTTAGGCATGTATTTAGCTAAATGCTATAAACTTAATTCTGAAATAGTCAATTTATTGAACTTTAAGATATTAGTTCCTGTTTGTATACTATGTGTTGCTTTTACAGGAGTGGCCGGGTTAAAAGGAGGTATTTGGAAACTATATAATGATATACCTTCTATGATTGGATATTTGTTCACATTGTTGATTATATATAAATTACATATAAAGCTTATTAATGGGTTATTTGTACTGACTAATAAGATTTCTTATGAATGGTACTTAGTACATATGTTGGTATTTAGTTGTACTTTTTATTATTTGTATAAGTTGGAAACTTTCGGTATGGTAGCAATAGCTGTTATTTCATTTATTTTTTCGTATGTTGTAGCCTGTTTATATCATTGGATTCTTAGTAAGATGAAGATATTTTGAAATAAAAAGAATTGGTTATAGATGAATGCCTAATGAAAGACACCAGCCAAACCATCCCATTCAATACTAATAACACTATTGCTTGCAAACGTTTCATGGAAGCAAAGATAGATTGAATTCTCATAATAATGTGTAGAAAAATACGATTAATTTTAGTATGCCTTATTGCGATTAGTTCGTTACAGAGTCAGGCACAGGCACTATACGGCACAACGGGACTTCTTCATGCCCCCACTGCCGAGATGCAAAAAGACAAGACATTTATGGTGGGAGGGAATGTGTTACATCTTGTTCCGTTGCAGTATCTTACCACCAATGAGATAAAATACACATTCAATTATTATCTGAACATAACCATCTTTCCCTGGCTCGAAGTGGGATACACCTGTACCATCAATTATGCAGAGCATGGCTCCACTTATTTTCCGGAGCAGTCTTGGGGAAAGTATACCAATCAGGACCGTGCCTTCAACGCCCGTTTGCGGTTGTGGAAAGAAGGCTGGTGGAAGTCTTGGACTCCGCAAATAGTCATTGGTCTGGACGATCCCACCTCGCATGAAGCATACGGTGGTGGGGCCATCAAGTTCGATGAGGACGGTATGCAGAACAATCATTTTACACGATATTATCTGGCGGCAACCAAGCATTTCAGTTTCGCTGGGGTAGGGACACTGGGCGTTCATGCCGCATACGTGGATTATCGTGCCTGCTGGTTTCCTCATTACAGAAGGCCTGCCGCGGGTGTGAATTTCAAATTCAATCTATTGTCGGAAGATAACCTGGCGCTGAAAGCTTTGAACGGGCTGGATCTGATGGCCGAATATGACGCCCGCACAGTGAACATCGGGGCACACTACCAGCTTTGGAAAGACCACATCAATCTGATTGCCGAATTGAATGATGGAAAATACTTCTCCGGAGGCATTTATTTCAAAATCCATTTAAAATAATAAAAAGTACTCATTAATAGGAATTCCCGTCAGATTTATCGTTAGCGTCCAAAAATGACGTATAGGATGACCGATATAAAAGTTAGATCTTTGCTTTCGTTAAATCAAAAGCCAAGTTTATGTATAGTTACAATGATTTTGAGCGTCTATTTTTGCGCTATAAATTGGAAGGTATCCCTGCGGGTGTTTCTATTGAGAAATTTTGTATGTCCAACAAAGTGCCTAATAACCTATTTTTCAAATGGTACAAGGATACCCGGAAGAAGATAGTTCCTGTTCAGGTTTTGGGTGCTCCCTCACCGGAATCAGAAATGCCGGAAAGTCCTTCGCCAATTCCGGAATAAAAGCCAGAATCGGATCCTCGGCTTTCTTGTCATACTGAACTTCGAATCCTAGTGGATATCCGCATGAGCAATGGTGTTCATATCAGTCAGAAAAATTTAAGCTACGAAGGTTTGAAAAGCTTGGTGGAGAAACTGGAGGTCTTATGTTGAATATTACAGGACTAAACCGTTTTTTCTTTGTTCGTGATTTTCATGATATGCGCTGTAAATATGATAAGGTCTTATCCATCATCCATCAGCAGTTGAACCGTGAGCCGGAGGATGGTGATGTCTTTATCGTGATGTCTAAAGATTTACGTCTGGTTCGTTTGTTCAGCTATGACCGACGGTCTTACAGTATGTTTGAGAGACGTTTTAGACCCGGATACCAGTTTATGCAGGTAACCTATAATGGTGCTGAAAGTATTTTGTCGTACTATGAGTGCCGACAATAGAGTTTGTGCCGAACGTTTTATTCGTCCATTGGCTGGTGAGCGTAAGAACTCGTTATTTTTCGGAAGTGACAAGATGGCCGGGTCTCAGCGGTATATCATACCATCATCTTCACTTGCAGGATGCAGGGTGTGTCTGTGCTTGACTATTTCAAGAGATTTTTCAGCGAAATTGTTAAAGGACGTAGGGATTATGAATATTTGTTACCCTTGACAATCGGACTGGAGCAATAACAAATATTAAAAATCAGTATTTTTTTGACGTTAATTATTGGAGAACTGCCTTGTGGCGGCTTTCCTTGGGGTACACGTCAAAATTGGACGATAACATAAAAAAACTAAAATATAATTGCTTCATTATTGGATAAGCGGAATATAATTTGTTTCTTTGTCATACAATATGTTAAGCTAATACCATTATGCAAAAAAATGAGATTATCCATTCCATTCGTGAAACGGCTCGTCAGGTGATGCCTTCAGGGAGTCGTGTCATTTTATTCGGTTCTCAGGCTCGTGGGGATGCACATCATGAGTCCGATTGGGATATTCTTATTTTATTGGACAAATCTCGCATATATAATGAAGATTTTGACCGTGTAGCTTATCCACTGGTTGAATTAGGTTGGAAAATCGGTGCGGATATCAATCCATTGATATATACTTATACAGATTGGCAAAGACGGAGTTTCACTCTTTTTTATAAGAATGTAGAACAGGAGGGAATTGAATTATGCCACTAAGTATAGAAGAAAAGAAATCTATTATTGCTTACCGTATTCAAAAGGCTGATAGCGTTTTTATTGAAGCTTCGGACAATGCTACCATGAATCATTGGAATTTGGTTGCAAATCGTTTGTATTATGCTGTCTTCCACATGGCTTCCGCATTATTGATAGATAAAGGTTTTACATCTAAGACCCATAGCGGTGTAATTTGTTTGTTGGGGCAGGAATTTGCAACTAAAGGGTTGTTGGACAAAGATGAGATGCGTTTGGTCTCTCGTTTACAGAATATGCGTCATGCCGGTGATTATGATGACATGTTCGATTGGGCTGAAGAAGATGTAAAACCTCTTTTTAACCGAACTGAACTTTTAATCAAAAAGATGAAAAGTTTATTATCGTTGGTGGAATAGTATGTTTCATTTTGTTAATCTTACCCTTCTCCATAATATCGGATTGGCATGGGCCAATCGTTGAGAAATCGCTTAAATTATTAGCTCAAATGTTTTTTAGGCACTTTTCAGTGGCTAAAATCAAATATTTACAATTCAATCTTACGATACATCCCAAACCCCAGTGAATACAGGAGATAAGGACTATTGCCATAGGGGTTGGATACTTATAATATGACGGTTACCGTTCGTTACCTTTATTCTTTTCCGTTTGAAAGAAAGGAAGCACGGAAGAGCGTCTGGAGATAGCTCGCAAGCTGAAAGACAACGGCTTGTCCGTGGAATTTATCGTTCAGACTACCCAGCTTTCAGCTGAAGAGCTGGAAGGGTTGTAACATTTCATTCTGCTTTGGACAAAGGGGCTTTAAATGATAAAAAAGATAATCCGGTTAAGATTTCTGAAATAGATATTTTGTTCCTTTGCATAAACGGTAAAAGCGAAAGATAATGGAAAAGCAGCAGTTGAAGAGATGCCCGATAGGGATACAGACTTTTTTGCCGAGAAGAAAGACCTTTTCAAAGGACTTGTTATCGAAAAGCAGGAAACCGAGTGGACGGAATATCCGGTGCTGCACTTTGATATGAGCCTGGCCAAACATTTGGACAAGGAGAAACTGAATGAGTATCTGGTCTGGCAGTTGCGGGAATATAATGGGAAATATGGCCTGACGAAAAACAATGATGCGGAGGTTAACGTCCAGTTGGCAGACTTGATAAAGCGTGCCTATGAGCAGACGGGCTGGCAGGTGGTAGTTCTCATTGACGAGTATGACGCGCTCTTACTGGATGTGTTGCATGAGGAAGAGAATCTCCCCGTACTTCGTAATGTGATGCATAATTTTTACAGCCCGCTGAAGGGGTGCGACCCTTATCTGCGCTTTGTTTTCTTGACCGGTGTCAAAGTTCGCGCAGCTCAGCATGTCCGGCACTTTGAACAATATCTCGAATGTCAGTATGTTGAAACCATACGCTGCCATTTGTGGCATCACTCAGGGAGAAATGCTGGAGCAGATGCATGAATATATAGAACGGCTTGCCGTTGCGCAGGAAATGACTGAAGAGGAAACGCTGCGGAAGCTGAAAGAGAAATATGACGGCTATCATTTCACTTGGTCTTCGCCTGATATTTGTAACCCATTCAGCCTACTGAATGCCTTAGAAAGAAGGAGGATAGACAATTACTGGTTTGGCAGCGGTACGCCCACCTATCTGATAGAGATGCTGCGCAAGTTCAAGGTGTCTCCGTCTGCTATCGGAATGAAGAAGGCGCTTTCAACCAGTTTTGATGCCCCTACCGAGCGTATGACCACTATCGTGCCTCTGCTTTATCAGAGCGGTTATATTACGATTAAAAACTATGATAAGTTGACTCAACTATATACACTGGATATTCCGAACGGTGAAATTAGGGTGGGGTTGATGTAAAGCCTTTTGCCTAACTATTCCTTTCCACCGTCCCGTATTATGATAATACGAATTATGAGGGACATTATCAGCAACTATTCTACATCATCTTTTCTTTGTTCGGGATGTATGTGGATTTGGAAGTCCGTACCCCGAAAGGGCGTGTGGACGTGGTGATGCGTACTACCCACACTTTGTATGTCATTGAATTGAAACTGGACAAAAGTGCTGATTCCGCTTTAGCCCAAATAAATCTGAAGAACTATCCCGAACGCTTTGTTCTTTGCGGACTTCCCGTGGTGAAGGTGGGGATAAACTTTGACTCGGAAAGTCACACTTTGAGTGATTGGATCATAGAGGGATAGACAATAATAGGTTCTGTCTGAATTCGGTGGAGGAACAGTTCATAACCGCTGATAAAATAAATTTATAAAGATAGAATATTTACTATAGGCTGTATGCGATAACGTATGCGGCCTTCCTTGTTTTTGTTGTCGGTAGCGACTGGCATCCGTATAATGTATTGCAAGAACGATTGTCTTCGTGACTACCAGCAGGAGATGAAGTTCAGGCTCTTTGAAGAGTGGGAGCTTCACCGGAGTGTGATGGTACAGATGCCTACAGGCACGGGAAAGACACACCTGCTGGCTGCCATAGTGAGGGAGTTCTTGTGTGGTTCCGGTACCCGGGTATGGATTGTGGCGCATCGTCGGGAACTGGTGGAGCAGATAGAGGAGACGGTTTCCCGTTATGGAATGGGGAGGGAGGACGGAAGTGTGAGGGTGATGTCCATCCAGTGGTTGTCACGAAACCGGAAGATTGTGAACGGACAGCCGGATTTGATTGTTATTGACGAGGCACATCATGCCCTGGCAGAAACTTATCGGGAGCTTTGGAAGAGTTATCCGGAGGCGAGGAAATTGGGTATGACCGCTACCCCCTGCCGGCTGAACCGCAAAGGATTCACGGATTTGTTTGATACCCTGATTACCTCATGGAGTATTGCGGAATTCATCGGAAAGGGCTGGTTGTCGTCCTTTGACTATGTGTCCATCCGTGCGAACAGCAGGGAACAGCGGCTGGTTGACTCGTTGAAGAAGCGGGGTGCGGACGGGGATTACCAGGTGAAGGAAATGAATGCGGTGCTGAACCGGGAGACCGGTATCCGACAATTGTATGAGAGCGTCCGTCGATATGCCGCTGGGAAGAAAGGGATAGTCTATGCCGTGAGCATCGCACACGCCCGACAGATTGCGGCTTATTACAGCCTGCATGGCGTGGAGTCTGTTGCTATCGACAGCAGGACCCCCGCTCTGGAACGCAAGGAACAGGTAGAGGATTTCAGGCGGGGAAAGATCAGCGTGTTGGTCAATGTGGATATTTTTTCTGAAGGTTTTGACTGTCCCGATGTGGAGTTCGTGCAGCTGGCACGTCCCACGCTTTCGTTGGCGAAATACCTGCAACAGGTGGGCCGGGGGCTGCGGAAGTCGGATAATAAGGAATCATGTGTGCTGATAGATAATGTGGGATTGCACCGGATATTCGGTCTGCCTGTCCGTGACCGTGACTGGGAGGCGATGTTCGAAGGACGGATGGCGGGAAATGCCCAGCCCCGGACACGGATGGAGAACAACGGGCTGTCTGTGTTCGTTCCGCTGCCGGAGGATGGCAGGCGGAATGAAGAACTGGAGGTCGTGATGACACACGCCCGTCTGCTGGATGCTGTCCGGAACGGGAACTTGGTTCGTCTGGGAGAGGACGGTCCGGCCGGTGGGGAGCAACGGACGGCCTTGAAAGCCTGTCGTGACCGGCAGAGTGGTTTGTGGGGCTTGAGGTGCGGGAACAAAATCACCGTGCTCCCTCAATACCGGGAAGTATTTGATCTTTGTGCGGACCGGGCTGCCGTCCGTTTTGAGGACGGCCGGACAGGAGTGGTGGATGATTCCGGAACTCCCCTGATGGTGACAGACCGCTGCCGGAGATTGAGATTCCTGAAGGGAGAACTTCTTTCTGTCACCAAAGAGGATGGGAGTGACTGTTATACCGATTTGAAGACAAACAGAACTTATCAGGAGAGGCCGGTGGTTTTTTCATACGGCGGCATAGAGTTGCTGCGGGTGGGGGAGACTTTCCATAGCCGCACGCGGAAGGCGTATACCTCTATGCATGGTTTGCACAAAGACAGTCTTTGTTTTTATGGTTTCTACTTGAAGATACCGGATTACCGTGTTCCGAAGTCTTGCCGGCTAGTTGATCCTGTGTGGTCTACTATATTTGATGTCTTCGCCTGCGTGCTGGAAGGGGATGATGAAGAGGTGTACTGGTGTTGTGGCTGTTTGGCGGATCGGAGCATTGTGGTGATGGACGGGGAAGGAAGCTATTATCATGTGGAGAAAGGAAAGGGGAAGCGGTATATAGCTTGTAATGCTCCTAAGGAGGGCGAAGCGGATTTTGCCTCCGTGGTGGAAGGTCTGAGGAAGGAAGCTGGGCGGCGTGCGGAGAGCGTACAGCGGGAACGGCAACAGAATGAGGAAGAGAAAAGGCGGAAGAGGCTGGAGGAAATAAAAGATGTCCTTCCTTTCCGGATGGGGATGAAGTGGGGGCTGAAATGGGGAGATCGTATCGTAGTGCCTCCTTGTTACCGGAATATCTGTATTCCTGTAGGCGGTTATTGTGCTTTTGAAGGGAATGCCTGCCAGTGGGGGGTGATGGCGCTGGATGGAAAAGTGGTGGTGGAGGCCAGATATCAGAAGGTGGAGATAGAAAAGGATGGAACGGTGCATCTGACCATCATTCCGGGTAAGGTAAAGACCATCAAACTTTGACGGATATTGAATTGTTTGGGTATGGAGTGGGTAAATTTCAGTATATCACGGGTATTTGATGAGGAGAGCAATTAGTGTAAAATAGTTTTTACGCCTTGATGTTATAATCTTTACATAAAAGAAAACAATTCTACCGTTGAAGCTCTTACGTGGGATACCGCTTTCAAGAACATAAACGAACCAAGCGGATGGGCCATGAAAGGGATACATGAAGAAGCCTACCAATAAATCCGGCATCAATTGACATAACAAAATCGGATAACTGAAAAATTATCCGCTTTTAGTTTCTTTATTTCGAAAGAAAGATATATATTTGCAACGCTTTTTCAGAAAAGCACCCGATATTGCAGAAAAAACAGTTGCCGAAATGGCTCAGTTGGTAGAGCAATTCATTCGTAATGAATAGGTCCCGGGTTCGAGTCCCGGTTTCGGCTCAAGAAGCGGTAGAATACCGCTTCTTTTTATTTTATATAGTTCTCTTTTTCCATATAATAAAGCCCTTCTCCACGGTCACCATTCTCTAAATCAGTTAACTCTACTTTAAATATTCGGTAGGGGAGAATATTTTTCTGGTGTCTGGGCATATCCACGGTCAGCAGATAGGCATTGCCGTATTCGGTAGCATCGAAGTACTCTTTTATCTCTTGTTTCATCAGAACAGGTACTTCTTCTCCATCTATCCAAACGATAGCTTTTAGTTTGTCAGCCGATGGTGCCAGCAAAACGCCTTTGGCTTGTTTGCTTAAACCTGTTTGCTCAATCTTGCTAAGATCCTGTGCATGTACAAGTGAGGATTTTTCTTCTTTTTGCCATTGCAGGGTACGGGTCAGACTCATGGGGCGAACATATATCTGATAGGTGGGCATGCCTCCAGGGATGTGGAAAATACGTAGTCCATAGACTTCCATACGATGATAGCGAATGTTGAGAGTGGTATCACGATCGGCAATGAAATTCCATGCCCAAAATTCGAGACGTTGGTCTTTTTCCGCTAGTCCGGGTTTTACGGTATGTGGGTAGGTAGACATATTGATAGCTCCCATACTTTGATACTTTCCTTTAGGAATACGGGTGGTGTAGTATCCGTTTTTGTCAGTGATGGCTTGTTTAATGTCATCAAAAGAGGGGCTCTGCCAAAAGATGGAACAACTGTCAATGGGTTGTCCGTTATAATCTGTTACTTGTCCGCGTATGGTTACTGAATCCCGTTGTTGTGCATATCCAGCAGAATAAAGAAAAAATAGGATAAAAAGGAGAATCAATTTAGGAATAAAAGGTGTTTTCATTATTTTATCTGTTAATTGTGTTTTTAATGTGTATCTTTTTCACTTCTCACCACTTCCCATCCTTTGAACTGTATCAGGACTTTATGTAACGTGGTTCCTTGAGCCAGATACAGCACTTTTCTTCAAAATTATCATAATAATAAGAAGCGTAATCCTTTATGAACAGGTAGAGGACAACATTGCAATAAGTCTCAAAACATTTTTCCAGTCTTTCCAATGAAACCCCTGCCTTTGAGAAATCAAAATAAATCACCTGGAAACGGTTGCGCTGGTCGGTGGAATTCTTACCAATCCATAGTCCGCTGAATAACTTTCGAAACGGTCTTTTTGCAAAATGTCATAGTAGGCTTTCATTATGCTTAGGAAAAGGCTTTTTCCGAAACGGCGCGGACGTATCATAAAGATATAGCTGGCTGTATCTTCAATCAGGGGCAAATACATGGTCTTGTCCACATAATAATAATTTTCAGTCCGCATCCGCACAAAGTCCGAGATGCCGTAAGGGATTTGAGGCGCTTTCTTTGTTTCCATCTTTCTTCTTCTCTTTTTTATAGCTATACAAAGTTACACCATTTTTTTCTGATACCCAGCATGGAAAGGGCTGTTTTTTCCACTCTATTTCGAAAACGTTGACAAAAGCACCGCGCAGCCTTCCTCTTTTCGGAGGCAAGGCTGCGCAAAAGTTCGGGGTGCAAAGCATCTCTTCATTTAATGAATGCTGTAAGAGAAGCGTTAAAGATATGCATGAATTTGTCGGAATCGAATTCACGTTGCCATATTATGAATCGTATGCTTCTTCGTGCACTCCCTTCACGGCCCGTCCGCTTGGTTCGTTCATGTTCTTGAAGGCGGCGTCCCATGCAAGGGCCTCGGCGGTAGAACATGCCACACTGGGTACGCTTGGCACGCTGCGGGCTGCGCTTTCACTGGGAAAGTGCTCCTGGAAGATGCTGCGATAGTAATATTCTTCCTTGTTTTGCGGTGTATTGATAGGAAACCGTTCGGCTGCGTGCGCCATTTGCTCGTCACTGATGGCTTCGGCGGTAAGGGCTTTCAGTGTATCAATCCAACTATAGCCCACGCCGTCGCTGAACTGCTCTTTCTGTCGCCATGCTACACTGTCGGGCAACATGTCTGCAAAGGCTTTGCGAACGACTTTCTTTTCAATGGTGTTTCCGGGGCACATCTTTGCTTCGGGATTGAGGCGCATGGCTATGTCCAAAAATTCTTTGTCCAGGAAAGGCACTCGGCCTTCCACTCCCCACGCTGCGAGGGATTTATTGGCACGGAGGCAGTCATAGAGGTGGAGCTTGCCTAGTTTACGCACGGTCTCTTCATGAAAGGCTTGGGCTGTAGGAGCTTTGTGGAAATAGAGATAGCCGCCGAACACTTCATCAGCCCCTTCGCCACTCAGCACCATTTTGATTCCCATGCTTTTAATGACGCGTGCCAGCAAATACATCGGGGTAGAGGCGCGAACGGTGGTGACATCGTAAGTCTCGATGTAGTAAATGACGTCGCGGATAGCGTCCAATCCTTCTTGGATGGTATAGTGGATTTCATGATGCACGGTTCCGATAAAGCGGGCCACTTCGCGGGCTTTTATCAGGTCGGGCGCACCTTCCAGACCGATGGCAAAGGAATGGAGCTGAGGCCACCAGGCATCTTTTTTATTGTCGGTTTCTACCCGTTTGCCTGCATATTTCTTGGCAATGGCAGAGATGACGGAACTGTCCAGACCTCCGGAAAGAAGTACGCCGTAGGGCACATCACTCATCAGTTGGCGTTTAACGGCCTCTTCCAGCCCGTTGTGTATGTCCTGGGAATAGGCATTGTTGTTTTTCACGGCTTCGTATTCAAACCAGTCGCGGACGTACCAACGGGTCATCTTGCTTTCTTTTCCCCAATAGTAATGGCCGGGAAGGAAGGGCTCGTATTCATCACAGAACCCTTCGAGGGCTTTCAACTCGCTGGCGCAGTATATTTTGCCGTCCTTATCCTTACCTATATATAAAGGTATGACTCCGATGGGGTCGCGGGCGATAAGAAAATCATCTTTCTCCTCATCATAGAGGGCGAAGGCGAAGATGCCGTTCAGGTCTTCGAGAAAGTGAATACCTTTGTCACGGTAAAGGGCAAGGATGACTTCGCAGTCGCTTCCAGTTTGGAAATCATACTTTCCGGCGTACTTTGTACGGATATCCCGATGGTTGTAGATTTCTCCGTTCACGGCAAGGATTTGTTTCCGGTCGGGGCTGTATAGGGGCTGCCCTCCACTTTGAGGGTCTACGATGGAGAGGCGTTCATGGGCCAGGATGGCAGAGCTGCCTACATAGATGCCGTTCCAGTCCGGCCCGCGGTGGCGGAGCTTTTGTGACATTTTCAATGCTTTCTGACGCAGTTCTTGCGTTTGTTGCTTTATCTTGAATATTCCTACGATTCCACACATAATTGTATTTGTTGCTTTATTTATTGAGATAACTGTCTATGTCCGTTGCCGCTTTCCGTCCGCTGGCAATGGCGCGTACTACCAGGCTGGCTCCGCTTGCCGCATCGCCGGCTACGAATACGTTTTTGGCAAATTGGGGATGTTCGGGCTTTAGGAATCCCATTGCCAGAAGAACCAGGTCGGTTTCAATCACTTCTATCTTTCCTGTGGATTTCATGGTAGGGCGGTCGCCATCAGGATTGGGAATCCATTCCACCTGTTCCACTTCCACACCGCAGACTTTACCGTTTTTGCCGAGAAACTTATGAGTGGCAAGAGACCACCGGCGGCTGCATCCTTCTTCGTGGGAAGAGGTGGTTTTCAGCACAAGGGGGAATTGGGGCCATGGAGTGGCTGGATTTTGTCCTACGGGCGGTTGGGGCATGATTTCGATTTGGGTGACGCTTGCAGCACCCTGACGGTTACTGGTTCCGATGCAGTCGCTACCGGTGTCACCTCCGCCGATGATTAGTACTTTCTTACCTTTGGCGGTAACCAATTGTTCTTTCGGGAACGTCATGCCGGCAAGGATACGGTTTTGTTGCGCCAGCATATCCAGTGCTAGGTGGATACCTTTTAGTTCGCGTCCGGGAACAGTAAGGTCACGCGCGGTCGGAGTTCCGGTACAAATGCAGTAGGCATCAAAACCTTCGGGGAGTTGCCGCACATCCACATCGTTGTTCATTTTGAAGTGGATGCCTTCTTCTTCCATCACCCGGATACGGCGGTCGATGATGGGCTTGTGCAGCTTGAAGTTGGGGATGCCGTAACGTAGCAGGCCGCCGGGAGCCTCATTTTTGTCGAAGACGGTTACTGTGTACCCTTTTCCGTTGAGTTGGTTGGCAGTAGCCAGTCCTGCAGGCCCGGCGCCGATAATGGCTACTTTCCGTCCGTTGCGTTCAATGTGCCGGGGGCTGATATAACCTTCGCGGAAGGCTGCTTCGGCAATGGCCGCTTCATTCTCGCGGATGGTGACGGGGGAGTCCATGCTCAGTTTCAGCACACAGCTCTTCTCGCAGAGGGCGGGACAGATACGGCCTGTGAATTCAGGAAAATCGTTGGTTTCGTTCAATATCTTGTAGGCTTCTTCCCATTTGCCTTTGTAGAGGGCGTCCTGAAATTCGGGTTGCTTGTTGCCCAACGGACAAGCCCAGTGGCAGAAAGGAACACCGCAGTCCATGCAGCGTGAAGCTTGAAGTTTCCGGTCACGGCTGTTCAGGGTCTGTTCCACCTCACTATAGTCTGATATCCGGTCGTGAATGGGACGGTAGCCCGCTTCTTGGCGCGGAATGGTTAAAAATGCTTTTGGATTTCCCATATTTTTGTTGTATTTCTTTGTTGATAATTTGTGTGATGTATTAATAATCTCTTTGTACATCAGCTATTTTTTGTTGCAGCTTGCGCATTTGTTCTTCTTGCAATACTCGTTTGTATTCGATGGGGACTACCTGGATAAATTCATCTACATAGCGGTTCCAGTTGTCCAACATCGTTCGTGCCAGTTTGGAGCCGGTATAGAGGTAATGCTGGCGGATCAGTTCATGCAGTTCCTTCCGGTAAGATGCCTCCTCGATAAGCGAGAGCTCCACCATTTCCATGTTGCAGAAATAATCGAAGTTGTGGTTTTTGTCCCATACATAAGCCACACCGCCACTCATCCCGGCAGCGAAATTCCGTCCGGTTTCTCCCAGTACCACAACTCGTCCTCCAGTCATATATTCGCAACAGTGGTCGCCTACACCTTCTACCACGGCTGTCACTCCGGAATTGCGGACTGCGAAGCGTTCACCCACTCGTCCGTTGATATACACCTCACCATCGGTAGCGCCATACAGCAGGGTATTTCCGGCGATGGTATTCTTTTCCGCATCGAAATTGCTACGCACGGGAGGCAGTACTGCAATGCGTCCGCCACTCAGCCCTTTGCCTAGGTAGTCATTTGCTTCGCCTTCCAGCTTGAAACTGATGCCGTGGGTCAGGAACGCACCGAAACTTTGGCCTGCCGAACCCTTGAATTTAATGTGGATGGTCTGTTCGGGAAGTCCTGCCTGCCCGTATTTCTTAGCAACCGCCCCTGCCAGCATGGCGCCTACCGAGCGGTCCGTATTGGCGATGGTGTATTCCAGGGAAATCTCTTTTCCGTTTTCTATGGCATCCCGGGCGGCGGCCAGTATGGTTACATCCTTTACATGGGCGATGTCGTGCTTCTGTTCCATGACATGGTGTATGGCAGCCCCGTTGTCCACCCGGTGCAACAGTCTGTTGAAATCCAGCAGTGAGGATTTCTTCTCACTTGGCGCTTGTTGTATTTCAATCAAATCCGTACGTCCGATGATATCCTCCAATCGGGTGAATCCCATTTCGGCCAGATATTCGCGCACTTCCTGTGCCAGGAAGGTGAAATAATTCACTACATATTTATAATGCCCACGGAAACGTTTGCGCAGTTCAGGGTCTTGGGTGGCCACGCCTACGGGACAGGTGTTGGTGTGGCATTTGCGCATCATGACGCATCCTAGTACAATCAATGCGGTGGTACCGAAACCGAATTCTTCTGCACCTAGCAAAGCCATATTGATAATGTCCCGTCCGGTTTTCAACTGTCCGTCCACTTGCAGTTTAACTTGTCCGCGGAGTCCGTTCAGTACCAACGTCTGTTGCGTTTCACTCAGCCCTATTTCGGGCGAGATACCTGCATACCGCATACTTGAGGCAGGTGACGCTCCGGTTCCTCCTTCAGCTCCCGAGATGACAATCAGATCGGCTTTCGCTTTGGCCACGCCGGCGGCGATGGTTCCCACCCCGCTTTCGGCTACCAGTTTCACACTGATTCGTGCCTGTGGGTTTACGTTTTTCAGGTCGAATATCAACTGGGCCAAATCTTCGATGGAATAAATATCATGGTGGGGCGGAGGGGAAATGAGTGAGATGCCCGGAATGGAGTGGCGGGTTTTGGCAATTACCTCATCTACCTTGAATCCCGGTAGTTGTCCTCCCTCTCCCGGCTTGGCGCCTTGGGCTACCTTTATTTGGATCTCTTCGGCATGAACTAGGTATTCGGTGGTGACTCCGAAACGTCCCGACGCTATTTGCTTGGTCTTGCTGCATAGTGAGATACCTTCGTAAGTGCCTGTAATGCGTTCGCTGTCCTCACCACCTTCACCTGTATTGCTGCGTGCACTCAGTTTGTTCATGGCCAGTGCCAGCGCCTCATGTGCTTCCTTGCTGATAGCACCGAAGGACATGGCTCCTGTCACGAAATGTTTCACGATGTTTTCTATCGGCTCCACCTTTTCAATATCAATAGGGTTTCGTTTGTGCCCGAAGAAGTTGCGCAGGAAGAGGGGGGAATCTTTTTCATCTACCATAGAGGTGAATTCCTTAAACTTTTTGTAGCTGCCCAGTCGGGTGGCCAGTTGCAGGGTGGAGATGGTTTCCGGATTCCAAGCATGCCGTTCTCCGTCTTTGCGGAAGGAGAACAGTCCGTTATGCGGTAAAATGTCGCTCACTTCTTTCGGAGAGAATCCGGCATCGTGCAGGGCGATGGCATCTTTGGCGACTTCTTCCAGACGAATACCTCCGATGCTGGATGTCTGTGTGCCGAAATAGCTTCTCAATAATTCCTCACTGACCCCTACGGCTTCAAAAATCTTCGCGCCCCGATAGGAACGGATCGTAGAGATACCCATCTTGCTCATGATTTTAAACAAGCCCTTGCAGATGGCTTTGATATAATTCTTTTCGGCCGTTTCGTAATTCATCTGCACATCGCCTTTTCTCACTAGTTCATCCAGTACGGCAAAGGCCATGTACGGATTGATGGCACTGGCACCATATCCCAGTAACAGGGCGGCGTGCATCACTTCGCGAATCTCGCCGCTTTCTACAATCAATGCGGTTTGTACGCGTTTCTGAACCGAGATGAGGTGATGATGAACAGCGCTTACCGCCAGCAGTGACGGGATGGCGGCATGAGCCGCATCAACAGAACGGTCGCTTAGAATGATATAGTTTACTCCGTCGGTCACGGATTGCTCGGCCTGTTTGCACAAATTACTCAGCGCTTCCTGTAGTCCGGCTTTTCCTTTGCTCACCTCGAATAGGATGGGGAGCTTCACGGTATTGAATCCTTTATATCGGATATTGCAGAGAATGTCCAGTTGGGTGTTATTTAGTACGGGATGGGGCAGACGTACCATTTTGCAATGGCTTTCGCTGGGTACTAAAATGTTCATTCCTACGGCGCCGATGTATTCGGTGAGCGACATGACTAATTCTTCACGGATAGGGTCGATAGCCGGATTGGTAACCTGTGCGAATTGTTGGCGGAAGTAGTTGAACAGTAACTGCGGTTTGTCCGAGAGAACTGCCAGCGGCGTGTCGTTACCCATAGAGGCGACAGGTTCGGTCCCTGTGTTACACATTGGTATGAGGGTACGTTCTATATCTTCACGCGAGAAGCCGAAGGTGCGTAACATACGGTCATAACCGGCTATCCGGTTGTCTATCTTGCGCCCGCTTTTCAAGGTATCGAGTTCGATGCGGTTGGTAGACAGCCAGGTGCGATAAGGACGGGCTGATGCCAATTGTTCTTTCAGTTCTCCGTCATAATATATTTTACCCTGTTCAGTGTCAATCATCAGTATTTTTCCCGGTTGCAGACGTCCTTTTTCTTTAATCTCTCCCGGTTCGAAATCCATCACGCCTACTTCGCTGGCCACTACCATCATGTCATTGTTGGTGATGAGGTAACGGGCAGGGCGGAGGCCGTTGCGGTCCAACATTCCTCCGGCAAAGCGTCCGTCACTGAACAGCAACGCGGCAGGTCCGTCCCAAGGTTCCATTAGGATGGAGTGATATTCGTAAAACGCTTTCAACTCTTCACTGATAGGATTTTTATCATTGAATGATTCGGGAACCAGCATCGCCATGGCATGGGGCAGACTCAATCCCGACATCACAAAAAATTCAAGCACATTGTCCAGTGAGGCACTGTCGCTCATACCTGGCTGAATAATGGGGCGGATGGCTTTGATATTCCCCAATGCCGGAGAGGAGAGGACACTTTCGCGTGCTTCCATCCATCCTCGGTTGCCGCGGATGGTATTGATTTCACCATTATGCGCCAACAGACGGAAAGGCTGTGCCAGACTCCATGTAGGAAATGTGTTGGTGCTGAAGCGGGAGTGTACCAATGCCAGTCCACTGGTAAAGTAAGGTTGTGTTAAGTCCGGGAAGTACTCGCGTACCTGCATGGACGAAAGCATCCCTTTATATATAATGTTTTTGCCCGATAGTGAAACGATATAGAAATCTTTATGCCGGACACGTTTTTCAATCTTTTTACGGATAACATAAAGGGTACGTTCCAAGTTTTCCACATCAGTCACTCCGGTGATGAACACCTGTTTGATATCCGGTTCGGTGGCTCGTGCGTCTTTGCCCAAGCAATCGGGATTAGTGGGCACATTGCGCAGATGCATCAGTGTCAGTCCTTCCCGTTCTATTTCTTCAATCATAATACTTAGGATACCGGCTTGTTCTTTTTCATCTTTTGGCAGAAATATTAGTCCGGTTCCGTATTTTCCCTTCTCGGGTACGGGGATACCTTGCAAGAGGATGAATTCGTGGGGGATTTGTAGCATAATTCCCGCGCCGTCGCCGGTCTTGTTGTCAGCTCCTTCCGCACCTCGATGGCGCATGTTCTCCAGTACCTTTAATGCGGAGTCTACCAGTTCATGTGATTTATTGCCATGAATGTTGACTACCATACCTACACCACAAGCATCATGTTCGTTGGTTGCATTATAAAGACCATTTTGTTCTCTTTTTACCATTATGACTGTCTTTAGTTTGTAATAATGTTGATTTGTATTTCAGTTTGTTTTGCAAAGGTAGATAATTTATTTCTTTTTGCTATAAAATAAATGAGCTGTGTTAGTAAAAAGATGCTCTTCTGCTTTTGATGCTTACATATTGTTTATTCTGCCTGTCTATTACTTTTAAATCGTAACATGATTTGGCGAAATTGCTTTGATAATGTAAGTTTTCATATTTATTTTAAAAACGGATAAAACATTTCTTTTCGATTTCTATTCTTACTTTTTTATCGCTTTCGTCAATTATTTATGGTCTTTTATTGCATTTATGTTAATTGATATTTGTATCTTTGCAGTCAAATCAGAACATATACTTATATAAATTATGTGTGGAATAGTAGGCTACATTGGAAAACGAGATGCTTACCCTGTCCTCATAAAAGGCCTGAAGCGGTTGGAATACCGGGGCTATGATAGCGCAGGAGTCGCATTGATTGATAAAAAAAGGAGGTTGAACGTCTATAAGACGAAAGGAAAGGTCTCAGACCTAGAAGCTTTTGTTTCCCAAAAAGACGTTTCCGGTACAATTGGTATTGCCCACACCCGATGGGCTACTCACGGAGAGCCTTGCCAGGCTAACGCCCATCCTCATTTTTCTTCTTCCGAGAATCTTGCTCTTATCCACAATGGTATTATTGAAAACTACGCTACCCTGAAAGAAAAACTACAAAAAAAAGGGTTCATCTTTAAAAGTAGTACAGATACCGAAGTTCTTGTCCAGCTAATTGAATTTTTCCAGCTTTCCAACCATTTAGATTTACTTACTGCCGTTCAGTTGGCTCTGCATGAGGTGATTGGTGCATACGCCATAGCGGTGCTTGACAAGAATAATCCCGATGAGATTATTACAGCCCGTAAAAGCAGTCCGCTGGTGGTAGGGATAGGGAAGGATGAATTTTTTTTGGCCTCGGATGCTACTCCGATTGTAGAGTATACGGATAAAGTGGTGTATCTGCAAGATGGGGAGATAGCGGTGATTCGCAGAGACAAGGCGCTGGAAGTCGTCAATTTGGATAACCTGCTTCAAAATCCCGAAGTACGTACGGTGGAAATGAATCTGGGACAGCTGGAGAAAGGAGGATACCCGCATTTCATGTTGAAGGAGATATTCGAACAACCCGATTGTATTAACGACTGTATGCGTGGACGCATCAATGCGGACGGTGATAAAGTAGTACTGTCGGCGGTTATTGATCATAAGGAACGTCTGCTCAAGGCTCGTCGCTTTGTAATTGTGGCTTGCGGAACTTCGTGGCATGCCGGATTGATAGGGAAACAACTGATAGAAAGTTTCTGCCGTATTCCGGTAGAAGTGGAATATGCCTCCGAGTTCCGCTATCGTGATCCGGTGATTCATGAAGATGATGTGGTAATAGCTATCTCGCAATCGGGCGAGACGGCCGATACATTGGCTGCCATAGAACTGGCGAAAGAGAAAGGAGCTTTTATTTATGGTATATGCAATGCGGTAGGTTCATCCATTCCGCGCATTACAGATACCGGTTCTTATATTCATGTAGGACCGGAAATAGGAGTGGCGTCTACTAAGGCATTTACCGGACAGGTAACTGTGCTGACCATGCTGGCGCTGACCCTGGCAAAAGAGAAAGGGAGCATGACGGATGAGAAATACCTGGAAGTGATTCGGGAATTGACTGTGATTCCGGCTAAAATAAAGAAGATTCTGATCAGTAATCCCAAGATAGCGGAACTGTCGCGTATCTTCACCTATGCACATAATTTCCTCTATTTGGGACGAGGTTACAGTTTTCCGGTAGCTTTGGAAGGTGCGTTAAAGTTGAAGGAGATATCTTATATTCACGCTGAAGGTTATCCTGCAGCTGAGATGAAACATGGACCTATCGCATTGATTGATGCCGAAATGCCTGTTGTTGTGGTAGCTACGCATAATGCGATGTATGAAAAGATAATGAGTAACATACAGGAAATTAAAGCGCGGAAGGGAAAAGTAATCGCTTTGGTCACAGAAGGAGATACGGTAATCAGCAAGTTGGCTGATGATTGCATTGAGTTGCCCGAAACATTAGAGTGCCTCGAACCGTTGATAGCTACGATCCCCTTACAGTTATTGGCCTACCATGTAGCCATTTGCAAAGGGAAAAATGTGGATCAGCCACGAAATCTGGCGAAGTCGGTAACAGTAGAATAGAAGGCAATGCTGCCGGAGATTATGCAGGAAGTTCCCGGAAGTTTCCGGCATAATTCTTGAAAGATGTGCCGTAAGTTTGGAAAAACGACAGAAGGTCTTGTCATACCTTTGGGATGTTTTTATAAGAATCTGAAAATGATATATTAATTTAAGGAGTAAAGAGAGAGCATGGAACCGTTAAAGCATGAATGTGGGGTCGCTATGATACGACTGCTGAAACCGCTGGAATATTATCAGGAAAAGTATGGAACCTGGATGTATGGCTTGAACAAGCTGTATCTGCTGATGGAAAAACAACATAACCGCGGACAGGAAGGCGCCGGGCTGGCCTGTGTCAAACTGGAGGCCAATCCCGGTGAAGAATATATGTTCCGTGAAAGAGCTTTAGGTTCAGGGGCGATAACAGAGATATTCGGTACGGTGCAAAATCATTTCAAGGATTTGGCACCCGAACAATTGCATGATGCCGGATACGCCAAGAAATGCCTTCCCTTTGCCGGAGAGGTGTACATGGGTCATTTGCGCTATTCTACTACCGGAAAAAGCGGTATCTCCTACGTGCATCCGTTCTTGCGTCGTAACAATTGGCGTGCCAAGAATCTGGCACTGTGCGGCAATTTCAACATGACCAATGTGGATGAGATTTTCGCACGTATCACTGCTGACGGCCAGCATCCGCGTAAATATGCCGACACATATATTATGTTGGAACAAGTGGGACACCGTTTGGATCGTGAGGTGGAGCGCCTCTATGTGGAATGTGAGAAGGAAGGTCTGAAGGGTATGAATATCACTCACGCCATAGAAGACCGCATTGACTTGGGCAATGTCCTCAAGACTTCGAGCAAGGAGTGGGATGGAGGCTATGTGATCTGCGGTATGACCGGTAGCGGTGAATCTTTTGCGGTACGCGATCCGTGGGGCATCCGTCCGGCTTTCTGGTACATGGACGATGAAATCATGGTATTGGCGTCCGAACGTCCCGTCATTCAGACTGCCTTGAATGTACCTGCCGGAAGCATCAATGAATTGCAACCGGGACAGGCTATCCTTATGAGCAAGACCGGAAAGATGCGTTTGACACAGATCAACCGGGCGAAAGAAAAGAAAGCTTGTTCTTTCGAGCGTATCTATTTCAGCCGGGGAAGCGACATGGATATTTATAAAGAAAGAAAACTGCTGGGCGAAAAACTGGTGAATCCTATCCTGAAGGCGATAGATTACGATGTGGAGCATACCGTATTCTCTTTTATACCCAATACAGCGGAAGTGGCTTTCTATGGTATGTTAGAGGGATTTGACAATTATCTGAATGAATTGAAAGTAAAGAAAATAGAAGCTTTAGGACATAACCCCAACCACGAGGAACTGGAAAAAATCCTGTCCTGGCGTATCCGTAGCGAGAAAGTGGCCATCAAGGATATCAAGCTGCGTACCTTTATCGCCGAAGGCAACAGCCGGAATGACCTGGCCGCCCATGTGTACGATATTACTTACGGTAGTTTGATACCTCATGTCGATAATCTGGTTATTATTGATGACAGCATCGTCCGGGGAACTACATTGAAACAAAGCATTATCGGCATCCTCGACCGCCTGCATCCCAAGAAGATTGTGATTGTATCTTCTTCTCCACAGGTGCGTTATCCAGACTATTATGGTATTGATATGGCCAGCATGGATCAGTTTATCGCTTTCAAGGCTACTATCGATTTATTGAAAGAACGAGATATGAAAGATGTAATAGCCCGTGCTTACAACAAATCGAAAGACCAGGTGGGGTTACCCAAAGAGCAGATGGTGAATTATGTGAAAGAGATTTACGCTCCTTTCACTAATGAGGAGATTGCGGCAAAAATGGTGGAACTTCTCACTCCGAAAGGTACGCAAGCTAAAGTGGAGATTGTTTATCAGACATTGGAAGGATTGCATGAAGCATGTCCCAACCATACGGGCGACTGGTATTTCAGTGGGGATTATCCTACTCCGGGTGGAGTGAAGCTGGTGAACCAGGCGTTTATAGATTATATAGAAAAAGTATATCAATTCTAAAGAATAACATTCAAGATAGATTAGATGAGAAATGTAACATTGATCCTCGACGACGGGAGCCGTTTCCCGGGCAAGTCGTTCGGTTATGAGAAACCGGTAGCCGGTGAAGTGGTGTTTAATACCGCTATGACCGGTTATCCTGAGAGCTTGACAGACCCTTCATACGCGGGGCAGTTGATGACCTTGACTTACCCGTTGGTCGGTAATTACGGGGTGCCTCCCTTTACTATCGAACCCAACGGCTTGGCCACTTTTATGGAGAGTGAACGTATCCATGCCGAAGCGATTATTGTAAGTGATTACAGTGAAGAATTCAGTCACTGGAATGCGAAAGAAAGTCTGGCCGACTGGCTGAAGCGTGAGCAAGTGCCGGGCATTACAGGTATCGATACCCGTGAACTGACAAAAGTCCTTCGCGAACATGGGGTGATGATGGGGAAGATCGTATTTGATGATGAGCCCGATAAAGTGCCCGAAGCAACGTATGCGGGTATCAACTATGTGGATAAAGTATCATGCAAGGAAGTGATTCGTTACAACGAAGGCGCTGGCAAGAAGAAAGTGGTGTTGGTGGATTGTGGTGTAAAGACAAATATCATCCGTTGCCTGTTGAAACGGGATGTGGAAGTGATCCGCGTTCCTTGGAACCATGATTTTACAGGGATGGAGTATGACGGATTGTTTATCTCGAACGGTCCGGGTGATCCGGATACATGTGATGAGGCGGTACAGCATATCCGCAAGGCGATGAGCCTGAGCGACAAGCCTATCTTTGGCATTTGTATGGGGAATCAGTTGCTTTCAAAGGCGGGAGGTGCTACTATCTATAAATTGAAATACGGTCATCGCAGTCATAACCAGCCGGTGCGCATGGTGGGAACGGAACGTTGTTTCATCACCAGTCAGAACCACGGTTATGCAGTAGATAATAATACATTGGGGACCGACTGGGAACCGCTGTTCATCAATATGAACGACGGTTCCAACGAGGGCATCAGGCATAAAACCAAACCTTGGTTCTCGGCACAGTTCCATCCGGAAGCGGCGTCGGGACCTACGGATACCGAGTTCCTGTTTGATGAATTTGTGAAGTTGTTATAAACCGTGTATTAAAAAGAACAAGTATGAAAGACGAAATAAAGAAAGTATTATTATTAGGTTCCGGCGCCTTGAAGATTGGCGAGGCCGGAGAGTTTGACTATTCAGGCTCGCAAGCGCTGAAAGCCTTGAAGGAAGAAGGGATTGAAACGGTTCTGATCAACCCGAACATTGCTACTGTGCAGACCAGTGAAGGGGTGGCGGACCAGATTTATTTCCTGCCCGTTACTCCTTATTTTGTAGAGAAGGTGATAGAAAAGGAACGTCCGGATGGTGTGCTCCTGTCTTTCGGCGGACAAACTGCCTTGAACTGTGGGGTGGCACTGTACAAAGCAGGTATTTTCGAAAAATACAATGTCCGTGTGTTGGGTACTCCCGTGCAGGCCATCATGGATACGGAGGACCGTGAGTTGTTTGTAGAAAAACTGAATGAAATCAATGTAAAGACCATCAAGAGTGAAGCGGTGGAAAACTTGGAAGATGCCCGTCGCGCTGCTAAAGAATTAGGTTATCCGGTTATTATCCGTGCCGCCTACGCATTGGGTGGACTAGGCTCTGGTTTCTGTGACAATGAAGAGGAACTGAATGTTCTGGCTGAAAAGGCCTTCTCTTTCTCGCCGCAGGTATTGGTGGAAAAGAGTTTGAAAGGCTGGAAGGAGGTGGAATATGAAGTGGTCCGCGACCGTTATGATAACTGCATCACTGTATGTAACATGGAGAACTTTGACCCGCTGGGTATCCATACCGGCGAGTCTATCGTGATCGCCCCTTCGCAGACACTGACCAATGCGGAGTATCATAAACTTCGTGAACTGGCTATCCGTATCATCCGCCATATCGGCATTGTGGGCGAATGCAATGTACAGTATGCCTTCGATCCCGAATCGGAAGATTACCGTGTCATTGAGGTCAACGCCCGTCTTTCGCGCTCATCCGCATTGGCTTCCAAGGCTACCGGCTATCCGTTGGCTTTCGTTGCCGCCAAATTAGGCTTGGGATACGGGTTGTTCGACCTGAAAAACTCGGTGACAAAGACCACCAGCGCATTCTTCGAACCTGCACTGGACTATGTGGTGTGCAAGATTCCCCGTTGGGACTTGGGCAAGTTCCATGGTGTGGACCGTGAGTTGGGCTCGTCCATGAAATCGGTGGGTGAGGTAATGGCCATCGGACGTACTTTCGAGGAAGCCATTCAGAAAGGTTTGCGCATGATTGGCCAGGGAATGCATGGCTTCGTAGAGAATAAGGAACTGGTTATAGAGGATGTGGACAAAGCCCTTCGCGAGCCGACGGACAAGCGCATCTTCGTGATCAGCAAAGCCATGCGTGCAGGTTACACGGTAGACCAGATTCATGAGCTGACCAAGATTGACAAATGGTTTCTGCAGAAATTGCAGCACATCATGGACACTTCTAAAGAGATGCACGAATGGGGCAATAACCATAAGCAGATTATCGATATGTCGGACGAGTTACTCCGCAAGGCAAAAGTGCAGGGATTCTCCGATTTCCAGATAGCCCGTGCCATTGGCTACGAGGGTGATATGGAAGACGGTATCCTGTATGTGCGTAATCATCGCAAGCAGGTGGGAATTCTTCCGGTGGTGAAACAAATCGATACCTTGGCAGCCGAGTATCCTGCACAGACCAATTATCTGTACTTGACTTATAGCGGCGTGGCCAATGATGTGAAGTACTTAGGCGACCATAAATCCATTGTGGTACTGGGTTCGGGCGCTTACCGCATCGGTTCGTCGGTGGAATTTGACTGGTGTGGGGTACAGGCCTTACAGACCATCCGTAAGGAGGGTTACCGCAGTGTCATGATCAACTATAACCCCGAAACGGTTTCTACCGACTATGATATGTGCGATCGTCTTTACTTTGACGAACTTACCTTCGAGCGTGTGATGGATATCCTCGAACTGGAGAACCCTCACGGAGTCATTGTATCTACCGGCGGTCAGATTCCCAATAACCTGGCTCTCCGTTTGGATGCGCAAAATGTAAATATCCTCGGTACCAGTGCCAAGAGCATTGATAATGCCGAGGATCGTGATAAATTTTCGGCCATGCTGGACCGCATTGGTGTGGATCAGCCTGAATGGAGCGCATTGACTTCTATGGAGGATATCCATGCCTTTATTGATAAAGTAGGCTTCCCTGTTTTGGTACGTCCCTCGTATGTGCTGAGTGGTGCGGCCATGAATGTCTGCTCCAATCAAGAGGAATTGGAACGCTTCCTGAAACTGGCTGCCAATGTATCGAAAAAGCATCCGGTAGTGGTGAGCCAGTTCATTGAGCACGCTAAGGAAGTGGAAATGGACGCTGTGGCACAGAATGGCGAAATCGTGGCATACGCTATCAGTGAGCACATTGAATATGCCGGCGTGCACTCGGGGGATGCCACCATTCAGTTCCCACCGCAAAAACTGTATGTGGAAACGGTACGCCGCATCAAGCGCATCTCCCGTCAGATAGCCAAGGAATTGAATATCTCCGGTCCGTTCAATATACAATATCTGGCAAAGGATAACGATATCAAGGTGATTGAATGTAATCTTCGTGCTTCACGCAGCTTCCCCTTTGTCAGCAAGGTGTTGAAAATTAATTTTATCGAACTGGCTACGAAGGTGATGCTCGGACTGCCGGTAGAGAAACCGAACAAGAATCTTTTCGAGTTGGATTATGTGGGTATTAAGGCCAGCCAGTTCTCTTTCAACCGTTTGCAGAAAGCCGATCCGGTATTGGGCGTAGATATGGCCTCTACCGGTGAAGTAGGCTGCATTGGTACGGATACCTCTTGTGCCGTATTGAAGGCGATGTTGTCTGTGGGCTATCGTATTCCGGAAAAGAGTGTGTTGCTTTCAACTGGTAACGCCAAGCAGAAAGCGGATACTTTGGAAGCTGCCCGTATGTTACAGAAGAAAGGTTATAAACTTTATGCCACCGGAGGCTCATCCCACTTCCTGACCGAAAACGGGGTGGAAAATACCCGTGTTTACTGGCCCAGCGAGGAAGGGCAGCCTCAGGCACTGGATATGCTGCACCGGAAAAAGATAGATATGGTAGTCAATATACCGAAGAACCTGACAGCCGGAGAGTTGGATAACGGGTACAAGATCCGTCGTGCCGCCATCGACCTGAATGTGCCCTTGATTACCAATGCCCGTCTGGCAAGCGCGTTTATCAATGCCTTCTGTACCATGACGGTGGATGATATCGCTATCAAGAGCTGGGCGGAATATAAATGATTTGAATGTTTAGTGATGTGTGGTTAATGGGGTGCGGCATAACAGTGCACTCCATTAACTATTAATCAGTGACTTCTCTTTCATTAGAAAATTATTCACTATTCTTTCTTTGTTCACAAAAAGTTTCCTAATTTTGTCCGATTAGGAATCCTAAAGATATTCAATACAAATGGATTGTGAACACAAGCTTAAAGCATTAGAGCAGGAAATTGAATCGTTGAAAGAGGAGAACAGGCTGCTGAAAGAAAAATTATCTTCTTCTGAAAAAAACTTTGATAGCGTTAGTTTCAAGGAGAAATATGCGGTAAGAATATTAGATTCTTTGCCGGATATGCTCACCGTATTCAATCATGAGGAAACGGGTATAGAAGTGGTGTCTAATGAAGAAACCAATCATGTGGGTGTATCCAACAATGATTTTAAAGGGATGCGTATGCAGGATATGGTTCCTAAAGAAGCTTATCACAATATACATAATAATCTTCAGAAGGCTATTGCGACAGGTAGAGGTTCTACCGCCCATCATGAATTGGATGTGGACGGGACACTTCATTATTATGAAAATCGTATTTTCCCCTTAGATGAAGAATATGTACTGATAATGTGTCGTGATATTAGTGAAAGAGTTGCCACACAGCAGAACTTGGAAATATTTAAACGGGTACTGGATAAGGTCAGTGATAGTATTCTGGCTGTATCGGTTGACGGAACCTTAGTTTATGCCAACCGGCAGTTTATTGAGGAATATGGAGTGAAAGAGGAGTTGGGCACACAAAAAGTTTATGATTTACCTGTTTCTCTGAATACCAAAGAAATATTTGATAAACGTGTTCAAGAGATTCGTGATAATGGAGGTAATTTTGCTTATCGTGCTAAATATACCCGTGTGGGAGAAACAAAACTTCGTGTTCATCAGGTTTCGGCTTTTAGGATTCAAAATCAGGGTGAGGAAATGATTTGGTTCTTTACACAGGATATAACGGATGTTATCAAGAACCGTGACGAATTGCGTGAACTGAATTATCTGATGGATGCCATACTGAATAATATTCCTGTTTATTTGTTTGTGAAAGACCCTGAGGATGATTTCCGATACCTTTATTGGAACAAAGCATTTGCCAGTCACTCTAAAATTCCTGCTTCCAAGGCATTGGGCCATATTGATTTTGAAGTGTTTCCTGAGCATGAGAATGCGGAGAAGTTTCATCGGGATGATTTGGAATTGATCCGTACCCGAGAGCGCATGGAAATGCAGGAAACGTATGTGACGGCTACAGGCGAGACCCGCATCGTGCAGACTTTAAAAACATTAGTTCCTCTGGAAGGGCGTGCACCGCTTATTATTGGCATTTCGTGGGATATTACTAATATGCAGAACATAGAGCAAGAGCTGGTTCAGGCCCGTATCAAGGCTGAGCAGTCCGACAGGCTGAAAACAGCCTTTCTAGCCAATATGAGCCATGAAATCCGTACTCCTTTGAATGCAATAGTAGGTTTTTCCCGTTTGATGACTATGGCGGATAATGCGGCGGATGAAAAACTTTATTCGGATATTATCAACCAGAATTCGGAAATATTGTTGCAATTAATCAATGATATTCTTGATTTGGCAAAAATAGAGGCCGGTACATTGGAATACGTCAGATATCCAATGGACTTGGGAGAATTGTGCCGTAATGTGTATGAGATGCACAAGGATCGGGTGCAGACTGGGGTTGTTTTGATATTAGACAATAAAGACACCAGCTTGATAATCAATGAAGATCAGAACCGAATTATGCAAGTCGTTACAAATTTGATAACCAATGCTATAAAATTTACTTTCAAAGGGGAAATCCGTTTTGGTTTTGAAGTGAGGAAGGAGTATATTGATTTTTATGTAAAAGACACAGGGATGGGGATCTCCGAGGAGAAGATTAAAATGATTTTTGAGCGTTTCGTGAAACTGAATACTTTTGTTCAGGGAACAGGCTTGGGGCTTGCGATTTGTAGGGTGATTGTAGAAAAACTAGGTGGAGAGATTACTGCGGAATCCAAACTGAATGAAGGTTCTACTTTTCGTTTTACGATTCCTTATAAGGCGGGTAAAAAATGTCCGGAATCCGGAAGGGGTACGAAGTGTCCGGAATCAGGGAGTACGGGACTGAGAAAAGTATTGCAAAGAAGAACAGTACTGGTGGCGGAAGATGTGGACAGCAACTTTTTGCTGTTAAAGACATTGTTAGGAAAAAGATGTAATCTGCTATGGGCTAAGGATGGAGAGGATGCGGTGAATCAATTTAAAGAACATCAGCCTGACTTGATTTTGATGGATATCAAGATGCCTCATATGGATGGGCTGGAGGCTACGCGCCTGATTCGTTCTTATTCAAAAGAAGTGCCTATTGTCGCTTTGACTGCCTTTGCTTTTGAGTCCGACAAAGATAGAGCTATAGAAGCCGGATGCGATGATTTTTTGACTAAGCCGGTTTCACAAAATGCCTTGGAAAAAGTGTTGGATAAATATGTTAAGTAGACATTAGCGAGGTATAGTGCGTAAAGACAGCCGACAATATGGACCAGAATAGGGAAGGGAGGATGCAATGCGAAGATTATAGATCTTACCCCCGGAAGATTATAGATCTTGCAGGTGAAAGATTTATATCTTTGGGTTGTAAGGTTACGATGAACCTATAGTAAATAGAAACGGACTTTTATAAAAACAAAAGAGGAACTGCCCTTTCATAGGCAATCCCTCTTTTCTGAATTTGAGAGCATGTTATTTAACTTCGATAACCTTAGCTGCTTTTTCTTTGTCTTCTGGCGTACGCTTCGGCAGCTCGATAGTTAATACACCATCGTTTACTTTTGCATCAATTTTATCTTTATCTACATCATCAGGCAGGATCAATGTCTGTTGAAATTTAGAATAAGAGAATTCGCGACGCAAGTAACGGCTTTCTTTCTTGCCTTCTTTATCACCTTCAGTACTTTCTGTTTTCTTTTCCATAGAGATAACCAAGTCGTTGTCTTCGTTGATATGAATCTTGAAGTCTTCTTTGGTCATTCCCGGAGCGGCGACTTCTACTTTGTAGTCTTTGTCACTTTCAATAACATTGATGGCGGGAGCTGTTGCATTGGCTTTTACCATCCAGTCGTTATCAAAGAAATCATTAAAAATACTTGGTAACCATGTTTGGTTTGATCTTCTTACTGGCATCATAATCTTAATCTCCTATAGGTTTTGGTTAAACATTTTGTTTATTTCTGAATTCCTTCACCTTTCGGTTTTGTCATTCACTATCCATAATGCAAACCGCATACCATTAGTTCGATGATATGCGGTTTATATTGCACTCTTTTAAACCTATAAAGGTTTTCTTAAAGATTAAAACCTTTGCATTAAAAGTTGGTAAGTCTCTTTAAACATTTGATTGTCAAGACTACTGCCAATTTGTAATTTTAGGGGGGACAGATTGACAGTCGTTCTATATCAGCTTGAACCGCATACGGAAGATTCCGTCTTTATAGTCGTAGCTTATAATTTTAAATGTACCTATTTCGGACGTATTTTTCACGTGTTGACCTATACAGAGGCATTCATCGTAATCGCCGACTTTTACAATCCGTACGGTTTCGGAAGCTTTTTCCGGTAAGCGTTTCATGTCAAAACGTCCTATAGCTTCCTCTTGAGAGATAAATTCCATTGTAACGGGCAAATTTCTTCGCAATACTTCGTTTACGGTGTTTTCTATTCTTGTAATATCCGTTTCTTCCGGACATGTTTGCAGCGCAAAATCCAGCTTGCTTTTTTTGCGTTCTATATGGGCGGATATTGCTCGTCCGCATCCGAAAAGATTGACCATTGTCCTGTTTATGACATGCTCTGTGGTATGCATGGGAGGGTACTCCTGTTTATTATGGTCGTTGAGTGATGGTTGTTCCATAGTTATTTTATTTTTGTTCTGATTTTGATGGGATATTAAAATCCGTTCAAAGATAAATTATTCTTTTGTAATGAGGAAGCAGAGAGGAAATGATTGCTTTTGTATTATTATAAAACAACGAATTTTAAAAGATACTTAATGCCAAAGGGGGAGCACATTCGTAAAAATGTATGACGTTCACGAGGCTCTCAACCGATTTTCATGAGGCATGAACGTCATACTGATTTTACTATTTTACATCACAGGGGTTTGAAATAAAAAGACGAATGAGTCGCTGTCTTTTAAATCTTTTACGGCATCCCCTGCATAAATCTTTCCGTTGGTGAGAGGCAGTTTCTTGATTCCGGCTTTGGGACTAAAGTCTATTTTTTTCAAATCCAACCAAAACAGATTAGGAGTCATGACCGATTCAAAATAATATATTTTATTCTTCTGATCGGATACAGAGCGCCAGCGGGTGGAAGATATATGAGGTTTGTCCGGTGTGGTAATTCCGAAGGGGACGGATACATTACGCATCACACTGAGTACACTGGGTACAGCTATTTTAGCGTCCGGAGTCTGAGGGATTGCATGTATATAAAAAGAGGCACGCACAAAGCGGTCGCTGGAACGGTTTGTACCCGGCAGCATTTGCAATCCTCCTATTTCTTTCCAGTAATCATTGATAGCTAACTGATAATCATATCGTGGAGAATTGGTCATCACTTGGAATTCTTTTCCTTCGTGTATGCTTAAATTCCCGTCCAGATATTCCAGAACCGCTGTATTTCCTGTTTCATCTGTAATAGCCAGGTGAAGAGTGGAAGCTGAACCGTTGGGCATGTGGGGAGCATCAATGCGGAATGATTCTTTTTTCAGTTCCTCGACAGCTTCATGTACGGTGGCAAAATTGTCCAGTACATATTGTGTCCATATACTGATTCCCATGACAGGACGTGTATCTCCCTGACGGTCAAAGACGGATTCTGGCAAAAATAACAGACTGGCAACCAATCCTTTTTCATTCATTCCGTCACACGTACCTATATCATATCCTGTTGCAATGACGCTGCCGTATTTTGAAGTCCATTTCACGGCATTTTCTTTATTATATCCTGCACGTTGTATTCCTCTGGGGAAAACATAGATATTACTCATAATATCTTCTTTCCAATCCATTGTACGTCCAGTTATTACCATATTGTCCGGTCCGATATAGACGGCACGCGTGCATGCATCCGCTTTTTGTACGCTCATATAGAACATACCTGCCAATGTTAGTAATGCAATACTTCCTTTTTTTAATTTCATGATTCTATCATTTATAAAGATTGTCTTTGCCATTTAGAACAAACCGGATAAGGAACAGGTTTATAGAAATGCAGTGATTTGTGATACATTTGTTGATAAATGCTAATTCATCGGTTCAATTGGAATATAAATGACATCCGTGTTCCCTTCATAAATTTCTACCTGATTATCCTATTGGAGGGATTTTGTTGAGAACTGATTTAAGATAGATCGAGGTTTGTGGATTAAAAGAAATACTTGTTTTATCATAAAAATAAGGGGGATAAAATAAAAAAGGAGCAACGCCTTGCTCCAACCTTTGTTAACCTTAAATCTAATACTATGAAAAACACATTGCAAAGATACGGACTTTTTGGAAAATAGCAAATAATCAGACTTAAAAAGTATGCTATATAACATTGTTTAATATTTGTATTTCTCGAAAACCTGTTTTTTAAGACTTCTTTTGCGTATCTTTGCAGCCGTTAAAAAATAGCTGACGATAGTAAAAAGAGAAAATATATGGCATTTGAAGCGACAAAGAGAGAGTGGGGCGAGCTTTACGCCTTTTTCCGCTTGTTAGCGGACGGATATGTGTATGCAGGTACGCCTGATGTGAAAAGGAATGAAGTGCAAAAGTTTCCTGTGGCGATGGTACAGCGTGAGGAACATGACGGGACACGCCGTTATATTCTGGAGGATGAGGCGACCGTACGTATTTGTGGGGAAAAGATAGATAAGCAGATACCTCGTGAGGATTTTGCGGCTGTGGCAGAGTTGGTTTTTGCTGCTGTCAAAGAGAGTCGCGAGAATGATGTGATGTCTCCCGACGGTGTGGAAGAATTTTTGGATGAAGTCGCCATTTATGACTTGGAAGCAAAGACGGATGACCGTACTGATTTTTATGTTGCTTTTTACGGTATAGAGGCCCCGTTGGTAGGTTTTTGCGTTCGTTCCCGTTTGGGGACTATGTTCCCGTTGTTGGATGGAGGGCGTGCCGCCAATTTGAAGTTCGAGCAGACAGGTGTTAAATTCGCTACTCCTACCGTAAACAAAATTAATGCTTTTGGTGAAGAAGATGATGTGGCAGGGCGTATGTTGATGATAGAACGTTTGGGAGGAATCTTGAAATATAATGATGTGGCCGATAAAGTATTCCGCAGTAATCTTTGCATGATAGATCTTCATTTTCCCCGTATGTTGGGCGAGATGTTGCGTGTCATGCATTTGGATGGCATATCCAAAGTTAGTGACCTGATAGAAGCAATCAAACAAATCAATCCGTTGAAAATAAAGGATGAATTGATTCATAAGCATAGTTATTATGAATATAAGATGAAGCTGTTTCTTATGGCTTTGGCTTTGGGAATGCGTCCTGCCAAGATCTTTAATGGGATAGATTCTGCTATATCCGGTTTTCTGTTTGTAGATGGTAATGGAGAGATACTTTGTTATCAGAAGGCTGACCGTCAGGTCTTTGCCGATTTCCTGTTTGTTAATTCCCGGTTTGAGAAAAGTTCCACTGAAAAAGATAAATATGGATATCTGGAACGTGAGAACGGAGTCTATTATTTTAAACTGAACTTGAAAATTGGTCTGTTGAAGAGATAGGACAATGAAAGAATTTGTATTTTCCTAGAATTAAAATATTTTTTCACTACAGATTACACAGATTGAAATACGATTTATTGATTATTTCAATCTGTATCTGTGTTAATCTGAGTAATCTGTAGTGGGAAACTATAGCTTGAATTTCAGAATTTTTCCATTCATTCCATCTAGTAATACGGGAGTTGTTTTGTCCGGCATAAGAGTGAGCTTTTCTGTGTTTTCGGTCAGCAATTCGGTTGCCTCATATTCTCCATAACGATGGATGCCTAAATAATCAAACGCATGTTGCGGAATATTGACGGCTGAACGTGCCGGTATGGAGTCAAAGTTGACCATAATTAATATCAGTTCATCATCCTGTTTTCGTAAAAAGGCGTATTGCTTATGTTCGTTGAACACCCATCCGGCCAGATTGGCATAGGTTAAGTCAAAGAACACACCTTCCCGTATGGCTTTTTCACTGTTGCATATATTCAGCAGGCGGGTATAGAATTGTTTCAATTGCTTTTCATCCTCATTCAGGAATTTATTGTCAAACTTGCCTCCGTTGCGCCAGCGGCGTATGCTGTCCACACTCCAGTAATCAAAGATAGTAGTTCTTCCGTCACGCCCGCTGAAACCTTCCGTATCCATGCCATGTTCTCCCAATTCCTGCCCGAAGTAAATCATGACTGGGTTGGTATTCATGCAAGCCGATACAATCATTGCGGGGATGGCTTTCGAGCCGTTTCCGGCAAAATAATCGGAAGCTATGCGCTGCTCGTCATGATTCTCCAGGAAATTGAGCATTCGTTTTTCGATACCTCCCAAGCTTTGCCAGCGTTGTGGAATAGCAGTTGCCGATTCCCATCCGCAGGTAATGGCGCGTAGCGTATCATACAGACCTACTTTGTCATATAAATAGTCGAATTTACCATTGAACAGATAATTCCTGTATTCTCCCGGATTATAGATCTCGGCGATAAATATCAGTTCCGGATGTTCGGCTTTGATTTGCGGAATCACCCATCCCCAGAATTCTACAGGAACCATTTCTGCCATATCACAGCGGAATCCGTCAATGCCTTTGGCAGACCAGAACAGTAGGATGTCACGCATCTTTACCCATGTGTCCGGAATCGGTTCGAAGTGGCGGCTATGACCGTTCATGTAGTCTATACCATAATTCAGTTTCACAGTTTCATACCAGTCATTGGAGTTGGGCCATGCGTCAAAACGGTCATTACCGGTTGCTTTTGCCGGAAATTCTATGTAAGGTTCCGCTGCGCCACGGTGCAGGTCGATATTACCTTCCAGTTTTGTATCTGGAATATAATAGAAATTATTGTTGGGGCTGAATGCTTTTGTCATATCATCTTTTTCACCCAAATCGGTTACTCCTTCAGGCTTGGCGTCTGAACCATATTGGCGGGCTACATGGTTGGGGACAAAATCAATGATGACTTTCAATCCGGCTTTGTGGCTTCGTTTTACCAGATTCTCGAACTCTTTCATACGGTCCGGGATACTGGTTGCCAAGTCAGGGTCTACATCATAATAATCCTTGATGGCATACGGTGATCCGGCCTTTCCTTTTACTACTGCAGGATGATCGGGTTTGATACCATAGCGGGTATAATTGGTTTGGGTAGCATGTTCAATGATACCTGTATACCAAATATGTGTAGCACCCAGTGTTTTGATCTCGCTTAAAGCCTTTGTCGTGAAATCGGCCATTTTTCCGCAACCGTTTTCCTCCAAAGAACCATTAGGCTTACAACGCAGGCTGTTGTTCCCGAATAAACGGGTGAATACCTGATAGATAATAATTTTTTCTTGTGTATCCATTTTATTCTTTTTTTTGTTTATCTCCAAATCGTTCCATTCTCCAGGAGTAATCTGTCCAGGAGTTCCGTTGCCGTATTGTATCCTTTTTCGAATATCTCTTCGGCTCTTTCCAGCTCCCTGTTGCTGTATTCTTCCAGTCCGTATGATTCGATCAGCAAATCTGCAATCCCTTTTTGAGGCAGTGTATTGGCTTGGAAAATAAAATGATAGGCTCTGAGTGCGATGCTTACCACATTCTTGCTATATTCATCTGCTACCAGCGGGTCTACATTGAGTGCTATCACTTTCTCGCATTCTTTGCGGATGGGGCTTACCGGCAGGTTCATCAAGATTCCTCCATCTACATAATATGTATTGTTGATGCGTATGGGGGCAAACAAGATAGGCATACAGCAGGAAGCAGCCAGCCTTTCGGCTATTTTCCCTTTTTTAAAAGAAACGATGCGTCCGTGATCCAAATCGGTGGCGGTAATAATAGTGGGGATTTTTAGTTCTTCTATCATTTTCGACTCTAGGTTACTGTTTAAGAAATCAATGAAACTGTCCAGTTTCAGCAGACCTTGTTTGTTGATAGAAAAAGTGGTCAGTTCTTTGAATGAATGGTGCTCAAAAAGTTCAACAATATGAAAAGGTTCTTTGCCGTCGGCATAGAAGACGGCGGCAAGAGCACCTGCACTTACTCCGGAAAGTATTTCCGGCTTGATGCCATGTTCATGCAAAGCCTGCATAATCCCCAAATGGGCAAATCCTTTTATAAATCCTCCGCTCAGGGCATAACCAATGTTATATTTAAATTCATTCATAGTCTGATCTCGTTTAGATACCGACAAACTTACGAATATTTTTGTGAAATGCCATAAAAAAATACGGATTACTCAGCATATTCCGGTAATCCGTATAAAATTTATAATAACTGAAATTTATTTATCAAGCAATACCGTGTGCGTTGACCGATCCATCAATTTTCTTGATCAGTCCTTGCAGTACAGCACCCGGTCCGCATTCAGTAAAGTCATCGGCACCATCGGCAACCATATTCTTCACAGTCTGGGTCCAGCGTACGGAAGCGGTGAGCTGAGCCACCAGATTTGCCTTGATTTCAGCGGGATTTGTGTGAGGTAAAGCGTCCACATTCTGATATACTGGGCATTTCGGAGTATGAATTTCAGTAGCGTTGATAGCAGCTTCCAGTTCCACTTTGGCGGGGTTCATCAGCGGAGAGTGGAAGGCGCCTCCCACTTTCAACGGCAGGGCGCGTTTAGCACCGGCAGCTTTCATTTGCTCGCAAGCCTTGTTGATCCCTTCGATAGAACCTGAGATGACAATTTGTCCCGGGCAGTTATAATTGGCAGCCACTACCACTTCTCCTTCTTTAGAAATCGCTTCACAGATTTCTTCTACTTTTTCGTCAGGCAACGCAATGATGGCAGCCATCGTAGAGGGTTGTGCCTCACAAGCTTTCTGCATAGCCATAGCACGTGCATAAACCAGTTTCAGACCATCTTCGAAAGACAATGCTCCGGCTGCAACCAATGCGGAAAATTCGCCTAGCGAGTGTCCGGCAGTCATTTCAGGTTTGAAATCATCACCCATGCAAAGAGCGGAAATTACCGAGTGCAGAAAAACGGCAGGCTGAGTTACCTTAGTCTGGCGCAAGTCTTCGTCAGTACCTTCAAACATGATGTCTGTGATACGGTATCCTAAAATGTCGTTTGCTTTTTCAAAAAGTTCTTTGGCTAAAGCCGAGTTTTCGTACAGGTCTTTACCCATACCTACAAACTGTGCTCCCTGTCCGGGGAATACAAATGCTTTCATATTTTTCCTATTTTGGTTTAAAAACGTTGCAAAGTTAATTATTTCTTTCGGAACTACGGAATAATAATGAGGCAATTTGCTAATATGCTGCGTTATGTACCGCATGGTAATTAGCGCATAGACAAATTATTTCATTATTTTCATCGGGACAGGTGCGTAAAAGTGATTCAGCGGACCGTGTCCTTCGCCTATATGCACGTCTTTCCCGGCGTGGATGCCTTTGGTGACATATGCTTTTGCATGTTCTACGGCCTGCGGCATATCATATCCCAGTGCCAGAAAAGTAGCAATGGCGGAAGAAAGAGTACATCCTGTTCCGTGTGTGTTTTTGCTTTCTATCTTGTCTGAAATAAAGAGATGAGGCTTGTCTTCTCCAACTATTTGTAATACATCGCACATCTTGTCGCCCTCCAAATGTCCTCCTTTCAGTAAAACGGATCCGCAACCGAACTTTAATAATTCCGATGCGGCAGCTTTCATTTCGTCCACATAGCCTATGCGGTGTTCCGTCAATACTTCCGCCTCACTCAGATTGGGTGTAATCAGGCTGGCCAGAGGCATCAGTTCCCGGGTCAGTGCACTGATGGCGTCCTCTTCTATCAGCCGGTGTCCGCTGGTCGATACCATGACCGGATCGAACACAACGAAGCGGGGCCGGTATGTACGAAGGCAGGAGGCTATGGTCTTGACTATTTCCACATCATTAATCATACCTATTTTAACAGCATCCGGACGGATATCTTCCATTACGGCTTCTATCTGGCCACGCACATATACCGGTGGTACGGGATGTATGGCACGTACTCCCAAAGTGTTTTGTACGGTGATTGCAGTAATGGCTGTCGCAGCATAACCACCCAAGGCGGAGATTGTCTTCAGGTCAGCCTGTATACCGGCTCCTCCGCTGCAATCGGAGCCTGCTATACTTAATACACAAGGATATTTCTTCATATAAATCTCATTTTGACAAAGTATTTGCAAAGATAACGAATAATCTTGTTTTAAATGTTTGCACAAGTGAAGGGAATCAATTATTTTTGCTAAACATAAAATAAAGTAAAAATAAGGGGAATGAAAAGAATCCTAGTAACGGGAGGCGCAGGATTTATAGGGTCACATCTATGCACTCGTCTGATAGAGGAAGGTAATATTGTTATATGTTTAGACAACTTTTTCACGGGGAGTAAAGAGAATATAAGTTACCTGACCGGGCATCCGCGCTTTGAACTGATAGAACACGATATAATTAATCCGTTTTGGACGGATGTGGACGAGATATACAATCTGGCATGTCCCGCCTCTCCTATACATTATCAGCATGATGCTATCAAAACGGCGAAGACGGCTGTCTTCGGCACGTTTAATATGTTGGGACTGGCGAAGCGTAACAAAGCAAAAATACTTCAGGCTTCTACCAGTGAGGTGTATGGTGATCCGTTGTCGCATCCCCAGAGGGAGGGAGATTGGGGGAATGTGAATCCCATAGGCTACCGGTCTTGTTATGATGAAGGAAAACGTTGTGCCGAAACTTTGTGCATGGATTATTACCGTCAACATGGTGTTTTGGTAAAAATAATCCGCATATTCAATACGTATGGCCCTAATATGCTGACCGATGACGGACGTGTAATTTCCAATTTTGTGGTACAGGCATTGCAAGATAAAGATATAACCATTTATGGAGACGGAAAACAGACGCGTAGTTTTCAGTATATAGATGATCTGGTGGAAGGAATGATGCGTATGATGGCTACGGAAGATCATTTCACAGGACCGGTGAATATCGGTAACCCTTGCGAATTTTCCATATTCGAACTGGCTCAGAAGATACTGGAACTGACCCGTTCTCATTCTAGCATTATTTTCGAACCTTTACCTCATGATGACCCTCGTCAGCGCAGGCCGGATATTACTCTGGCAAGAGAAAAGCTGGATTGGGAGCCTCACATTCATCTGGAAGAGGGGCTGACGAAAGTGATTGATTATTTTAAAAGTGTTCTGGCTAAATAATATATACCTATGACATCGGATGTAAATGTTGTAATAAGTCATTCTGAGTACACTGTTTTAGTTGTGGATGATGTGGTTTCTAATGTCTTGTTGTTAAAAGTGTTGTTAACAAACGAGAAGTTTAAGGTGATAACTGCCGGTAATGGAAAGGAGGCATTATCTCAGGCGGTCAATGCCCGCCCCGATTTGATTTTGTTGGATGTCATGATGCCCGAGATGAATGGTTTTGAAGTTGCCGAACGATTGAAAGCCGATCCGGAAACACAACATATTCCTATTATATTTCTGACAGCTTTGAATACCACCGCCGATATAGTGAAGGGTTTCAAGGTAGGTGCGAATGATTTTATATCCAAACCTTTTAATAAGGAAGAGCTTGTGATCCGTGTTACTCATCAGATATCCCTGGTTGCCGCCAAACGGATCATCATGGAGCAGACGGAAGAACTGCGTAAGATTATTATGGGGCGCGACAAGTTATATTCTGTTATCGCGCATGACCTGCGTTCACCCATGGGATCCATTAAGATGGTGCTCAATATGTTGATACTCAGTCTTCCGTCCGAACAGATCGGTAAGGAAATGTTTGATATGCTGAGCATGGCCAATCAAAGTACGGAGGATGTTTTCTCTTTGCTGGATAATTTGCTGAAATGGACTAAAAGCCAGATAGGCAAGCTGAATGTCGTTTATCAGGACTTTGATATTGTGGGGAATATTGCTTCGGTTATCGAAATTTTCAATCTGGTAGCCGATATGAAGAATATAAAGGTGAACTTCCCGGTGCACGGAAAGATTGAGGTACATGCCGATATGGATATGATGAAGACTATCTTGCGTAATCTTCTCAGCAATGCGATCAAGTTCAGCTATAATGATTCCGAAATTCTGGTTAATGCAGGAATAGAGGGTGATAAAGTCATAGTCAGTGTAAAAGATACTGGAAAAGGCATGGGTGAGGAAGATCAAAAGAAATTGTTGAACACGGAAACTCATTTCAGCAAATACGGAACGAATAATGAGGAAGGTTCCGGATTAGGCTTGTTGTTATGTCAGGATTTCGCTGTTAAGAATGGTGGGCATTTATGGTTTGAGTCTGAAGAGGGGAAAGGTTCCACTTTCTTTTTCTCGGTAGCTTTGAAGAAGTGATTTATCAAAGTCCCACCTCCAGATATACCGGGTTATGATCACTCATATCATAAGGAATCACCTTATATTTTATACCTTCCAATAAGGTGGAATGGAACAAGTAGTCTATCCGTAGTAAATGGTGAAACCCCCGGTAAGTGGCTCCGTACCCTTCTCCTGCGGTTTGAAATCCGTCTTTCAAGCCGCTTTTCAGCGTTTCATAAGTAAAAGTTCCCGGAGGGTCATTGAAGTCACCGCATACAATCAAGGGATATTCCGTGGCATTGATTAGCGAACTGATTTGTTCAGCCTGTCCGGCACGTCTGACAGTATTTTCCCGGAAGTTGTCAGAATAGTCCAGATAAATGGCTCTTTCCTGTTCCTCATCTTGTGCTCCCCGAGCCTGTGCTGCTTTGGAACGCATTCTGTCAAAGTTGGTAGTCTGCATGTGCACGTTGATGATGCGTATCGTCATACCTTTTACATCCAGGTCGGCCCAGATGGCTCCGTTATTGGTATTCGGAAATTCTATTGTTTGTGACTGTTTGATGGGGTAGCGGCTGTAAATGGCCTGACTCAATCCTTCGGGGATAAACGAGTAAGGGAATGTTTTAGCATACGTATTCTGTAAATCCTGTTCCGTAAAGTCGCCATTACCTCTATATTCCTGAAAACAAAGTACGTCCGTTTCCTCCTTGTTCATCATCTCGGCAAACTCTTTGGCGGAGAATCCCGTGATTTCATTTCCAAATGAGTGGACATTGTAAGTCACTATTTTCAGTCTGTTTTCGTTAGCATACTTGGTAGGGTTATAAATTTGGTACATGGAAGTGATGTATTCGTAGTTTACCATCAGCCCCGTCAATGGAATCCATAACCAATACCGGAGTCTGATGAGCCAGTAAGTAAATAATATCGTATTGACAACCACCAGTATAGGTTTGCTTAAAGCAACGTACGCGGCGAACATATTCTCTACCGGATTTATTTTACCTGAGAAATAAGCGAAGATGGAAAGTCCCAGAATGAAGATTGTGAACAGGATAGATAAAAAATAGGCAAATTTGTATACGGCTAATCTTCCCATAAATTACTTTTGTTTTAGATACTTGTTTATAGTCATTTTCAATAAGTCGGCAGATACCGGTTTGGTTAAAAAATCATTGCATCCGCTTTCTATGGCAGCTATTTTGTCTTTTTCATATGCGTATGCGCTTACAGCGATGACAGGTACGTCGGCAGACATTTCCCGGATGGCTCTGGTGGCGTCCAGACCATTGATGTTAGGCATTTTTATATCCATCAAAATCAAGTCGGGTTTGTATTGTTCATAGAATATGATAGCCTCCATGCCGTCATGAGCATGCACCAGTTTGTATATTTTTCCGATCATAGCCTCTATTAAGTCATAATTGCTTTGATAGTCTTCCGCCACTAGGATGGTCATCTCCTGATGGGAAGTTCTGCTGTTGTCTTTAACGGAAGCTGGTGGAAGTTTTTCCTCCCATTTCATATCTCCGTTTGCTGAAATGTAAGGCAATGTAAAAGTGAATGTGGTTCCGGTTTCCATTTTTGATTGTACAGCTATTTTTCCTCCTAACTTTTCTACAATGATTTTGCTGATGGAAAGACCCAGTCCTGTACCTTGCACCTGGTTGTTGGCCATGATGAAACGGTCGAATATCTTGTCTATCTTGTCATCGGAAATACCGCTTCCGGTATCGGCTATATGAAAAACAATTTCTTTTTCCGTCAATTTATATCCGAAGCTGATAGAACCTTTGGCTGTGAATTTTGTAGCATTACCTATCAGGTTGGAGAAAACCTGGAACAAGCGGTTCCTGTCTGTCGAGATAACCAGTGACGGATCGGACTCTTCGAAAACAAGCTCCACCCCAGGCTGACACCTGAAACTATACGTGTTTTTTACATCCTCACATAAAGTATAAAGGGATACAGGCGCATAGTTGAACTCCATCATGCCCGATTCAATCTTCGACAGGTCCAAAATCTCGTTGATAAGTTCCTGCAGGCGCATGTTGTTTTTTTCTACAATATCGTAATACTGCAATCTTTCCTCGGCGTTTTCCGTTTCAGCTATAATGCGTGAGAATCCTAGAATGGCATTCAACGGTGTACGGATTTCATGGCTCATATTGGCAAGGAAGGCAGATTTCAGCTGGTTGGAGCGTTCTGCTTTCCAAACAATCTCGGATGTGTTCTGTATATATCCTTCCAATACGGTCCTTTGCATATATACCTCTTTATGATATGTTTTTATTCTCATGTTGACGGTCTTTCCGTCAATAAGGAGTTTGTAGTTTATGGTATTGGAAGCATCCTTCTCCTTCAGATTTTCTTCCAGCCATTGACTGAAACGGGCCTTGTCATCAAGGTGCATATAGTTCATGTATTCATCTATGGAAATCTGTTTCTGTTCCTCATCGTTACAGAATATCCGGGTGTATCCCGAATAAGTGAAGAACCGTGTGGACGAATCGTATGCCCATAATCCTATTCTTGCGGCTTTTTCTATTTCGCACAAATCTTTTTGCTTTTTTTCCAGTTTCAGCCTGACGACACTCCGGCCTGTGATATCCCTGTATTGAAAAAGAAAATGCTCCTCATCATACTTGCTGATAATACATTTGTAGTATTTTACGTCATCTTCCAATATTAATTTGTAATTCCGTGCGGAAAGTTTGTCTCCTGCCCGTACTTTGGTGAATTCCGCATACATCTCCCGTGCCGTTTCCACAGGGAAATAAGAGAATATATTTCTCCCTATAATATCTTGTTCTTTTATAAAGAAGTCCGTCGTATTAGCCTTGAAGTCTAAACAGGTGCCGTCTTTATATACGAAAAACATAGTATCAGCCGTAATTTCCAGAATTTTGTCTGCATACTGCTTATCGTGCAATATATTACTCGGAATTTTCATATTAATAGTATGATTCTCAATATACTGTTTCTCTTAGCGAATTTAGATGCGTGATATTTGTTACTGACAGCAAATATACAAAAAAAATATTGTTTATATCATTTTATATCGTAATTTTGCAAGGTAATCAATGAAAAGAAGAAATGAAAAAGATTTTGGTAGCTGAAGATACGGAAAGTAATTACCTCTTATTATCTATAATTTTAAGAAAGGAGTATGAAGTTTACCGTGCCCACGATGGGCAGGAGGCTATTGAGAAATTTGAGGGTTGCCGGCCCGATATGATTTTGATGGATATAAAGATGCCTGTTATGGACGGTTTGGAAGCTACCAGAAGAATTCGTCTGAAAGGGGGGACACTTCCCATCATAGCTCTTACCGCCAATGCGTATGACAGTGACCGTGACAAGGCTTTTGAAGCCGGATGTGACGATTATATGGCCAAGCCGATTATGGCTCCCGCTTTGCGTGAGATGATAGAAAAATATTTTGGTGAGTAAATATTATGCCCTGCGGGATTTTTCCCATGTTCCGCCGGCATGTCTTTTCAAATAGAAGAAACCTTTTATCACATTGATGTTCATGAACAGGAAATAGTAGGGAATATAAAGTAATTTGTTCTTTACGGACTTGGCAGACAGGAAGCTGCCATAAACTCCCCCGAGGTAGAATGCGGATTGCAGCAGAAGAAAAAGAAAGTAAACCGGATGGCTCTCACTACAGACAACCAGCAGGATATTCAGGGGAAAGAGCAGAAACAAGGCAACCGGGGTTACCGACCATCTCAGTACGCGGTGGGAGACATATTGAAAACTGAGGATTCCATAACGTAGAGGATTTAGCAGTTCTTTCAAACGATAGACGGACTGCAATCCTCCTGCCGAGATACGTATTTTTCTTTTCTCCTCTTCTTTCATATCGGCCGATCCGCTTTCCAAGGCATATGCCGTATCACAATATGCTATCGTATACTGCTTCATGGCGATACGCAGGGACAGCATAAAATCATCCAGTAGGGTATCTTCAGGCATTTCCTCATATAACGGGGTGCGGATGGCAAATAATTCTCCGGCAGCACCTATGGCGGAATAGAGCTGATAATCCATTTTTTTCAGCCATGATTCATATTTCCAGTACAATCCTTCTCCTCCGGAAACAGCTCCTCCGGTACTGTACATGTCTACCCGTTTTTCTCCTGCCACGCATCCCACCTGCGGATGGTTAAAACATTTTACTATCTCGCGAACGGCCTGCGGATTAATAAATGTATTGGCGTCTGTGAATATGACCAAAGGCGTGGTGACAAATCCCATTCCCCGGTTCATAGCGGCTGTTTTTCCTTTTCTTTCGGGGACGAACAATAGGGTGACATCGGGATACGCTTTTAATTTTTCATTGGTTCGGTCATTGCTGCCGTCCGTTACCCATACGATATGCAGTTTCTCTTTGGGATAATCCAGTTCGTGGCAGTTTTTCATCTTTCCGTCGACTACCTGTTCCTCATTATAGGCGGTGATGAACAGGGTGATTTCGGGCAGGGCGGTGTTGTTGCCGTTCCGGCAGGTTTCTTGCTCCGGTTCGTCCGTATCGTAGAAGAAAAGAAAACTTTGTTTTATTTTTACCAATATCCACAACAGGATTCCGTATCCCACATAGGTGTAGAATACAATGAACAGGAGGAAGAAGAAGAGGATTTCAAGGGTGTTCATGCTAGTATTTCTTTATATATTGCCAATATTTCTCTGGCTGTGTTCTCCCATGAGAACCGACGGACTCTTTCTAATCCATATGCAGTTTGTGACTCATAGAATTCCGCATTTTCTTCTAAATGAAGGAGGGCGGAAGCAATTTCCTCCGGTTCGAACGGATTGACCAGAATACCCTCCGGTCCTGTGATTTCGGGCATGGCGGAAGTGGTTGAGGTGATGACGGGAGTTCCGCAGGCCATCGCCTCCAGAATGGGGATGCCGAAACTTTCGCGTAAAGACGTGTATATAAAGACGGATGCTCCACTATAAACAGCGGGTAGTTCTGTGTTTGGAATGTATCCGGGATGATACAGCATTTTTTTTATTTCTTGTAATCCTTGCCGGTTCAGATATTCGTCTATGATCTCTTCTTTCAGGTCGGCGATAAGCAAGGGAAGGGGCTGACGGGATTTTTTTAAATAAATACCGTATGCCTGCAATACCCTTGCCGTATTCTTCTTGGGATCGGTATTTCCTAAAAAGAACAGGTAAGGATGTTTCTTTATGTATCGGGCAGTGGTGGCTTGTGCGTTCCGTATGGGTATGAAATGTTGTGAATAGCCGTTGTGTACGGCGACAAGCAGTTGTCTGTCAATGTGCAGGAAATGACTGATGCGGTTGCATTCAAAATGAGAAACGGTAATGATTCTTTTGCATCTAGTAAGAATTTGGGGAACAATGATTCTTCGGTAGAAACGTCCCAGTCTTTGGTACATGGACTGGTTCTTGCCTTGTTTTTTTTCTAGAAAGATAATGTCGTGCAGTGTAAGCACCAGTGGAATGTTTCCATACACAGGGGCAGTGTTACTTGTGCAGTGCAGCAGGTCGGGTTTGATTTTTCTCAAAGCCAACGGCAGTCCTATCTGTTCCCAAAGCGGATAGGACGGCCAGTTGACGGTCACGATATGCACGTTGGCGGATTCCTGCAAACAAATATCATCTCCCGGGCTGACCAGTATGAAGTATTCGTTTTGTTTGTCTATCTTTTGCAGTTCCCGGATGGTTTCCAGAGCTACATAGTCCATGCCATGCTTTTCTTTTCTGAAGATGCGTTGGGCTTCTATTGCTATTTTCATCTGTCGTTACTTTATCAGGTTAGAATCTTCGTCCTCGTAATTGTTTTTGCTATAGAAAAGAGCCGTGAAGCTTCTTAAACCTTTTATGGCTCGTTTTTTGAAACTGCTAAACAGGGATCCGTCGGCCGAGACAGTACCATAGCCGGTAAGGACACGGGCTTTGCGGGCGGTGACGAATCTTAATTTTCCGTATTTTTTCAATGCCAGTGCCAGGGAGCCGTCTTCTCCGCGGAGTATGTCTGTCCGGAATCCTTCTTTCCGGGCTGTTTCCGTGTGGAAGGCAAAAGCCATTCCACGTACATTGAGCTCCGGTCTGTTCAGATTTTGTATTTTCAAATAGAGGTCACGTAGTGTTTCATAGAAGAAAAGTCCTAAATGATGTTCATTAGGAAGAAAACTCCACAGGGCGTATGCACCTGCCACTTCTTTGTCCTGTAAGACCTTTATCATGGTACTGATGTACTGGGGCGGATAAAGGGTGTCGGCGTCTATGCAGAGATGATACTTCCCCCGGGCATGGTTCAGTCCGCATTGCCGGGCAAAACCGGGACCTTTCCGGTATTCATTGAAGTAGGTGACTCCTAATTCTTTTAGTACCTCTTCGGTGTGGTCGGTAGAATGATTATTGATGACTAGTATTTCTACAGGATAGTTATGTTGGTTTTCACATAAAGACCACAGGCAGCTCAATATCCTCTTTTCTTCATTATGGGCGATGGCGACCACCGAAACCAGCGGAGCATGAGTTGCAAGCTGCCGGATCTTGTCTTTCACTTGGTTGATAACCGCTTGTGGGGCTTGGGTGAAAGGCTTGTCATAGATGGATAAATAGTCAGCGTACCACTTCATGCGTTTTTATATATTCGGACAGTATGACCGGATTCCGGTGATTACTGAATCGTGATTTGAATTTGTTTTTGAGGATATAGAACAGGGCTTGAATCATCTTTTTCATTTCCGTCAGGGCGGAACGGCGGGGATATAGTTTCTCCACCATTTCCCGGTTCCATTTGTTGAGGAAGAAAGAGGAGTAGTATTCATCTTCGGGATTGACTAGTATCTCCACTTCCTCTTTCCACTCATAGCGGTTCAAGGTTATATCTCCTTCCGTCAGCCACAGCAGTTTGTAGGGGAGGGATTGGAAAGGCAGATAATTCAGGAATAATTCTCCATAGTCGTTTTCATAGTTTCCCGGCATCTTGTTTTTTTCATAGAAGACCAGTTTGTTGTCTATATCCAATATAACCCATCTATGTGATTTTTTGGGAAACAAGTATTCGCCCAGCAGACTGGGAGTTTCTATGTATCCCCGTCGGGCTACCCTGCATAATTCTTTGACAAAAGCTTCGGGATGTTCCACGTGTTCCAATACCTGATTGCATATTACGTAGTCAAACTCCTTGTCTTTGAAGGGCAGGTTTTCTCCATCGGCATGTACAAAGGTCTGATGAGGGTATATTTTCACGTCACCGCAACGGTGGTAATTGGTGTCAATAAATTTTTCGGCTATCACGTTGGAGCGATACGTCGGATTATGGCCCGGACCTATTTCTAGCACTTTGTCGTTTTTATTTATATGGATGTCTCCTCTGTCGTAGGGGGAATCTGTTTTCATTGTTCTGTTCCGTTTAATAAGTTGTTGAATAGCTGAATCCATTGTTGCATTATTACATCTTCAGCAAAACGTTGTACATTGATACGGGCTTTTTTCCCCATTTCTTTTCTTATTTGTTTGTTTTCAATCAGATAATTTATTTTTTCGGCCAGTTCTTCTGTTTTTCCATTTTCGACCAATAGTCCGTCTTCCCCGTCCCGGATGATATCTTTAGGTCCGCATGGACAGGCGAATGACACGGCAGGTACTCCGCATGTCATTGCTTCCGCTATGACCATTCCGAATCCTTCAAATCTGGAACTTGATACAAAGATAGAACTTTCACGGTATTTACAGAACATATCCGGGGTTGCATTTTCAAGAAAAAGGTTCTTTAATTTCAATTTTCCGGCCAGTACTTGATATGCAGTCTTATCCCCTTTGCCATATATATGTAATTCCCAGTCCGGATGCTGGTCACAGACTTTGCTCCATGCTTCCAGTAACAAATCGAATCCTTTTTGATAAGTATATCTTCCGGCTGCGGTTATCCGTTTATTGTTCAAGTCGCTGAATGTTCCGGATTGAAAGGGTAGAGGGTTGCTGATAACTTTTACATTTTGCAGTTCGGACCAGTTCACTCTGTCTTCTTCACTCAGCACAACGAACTTATCCAACTTTTTTAAATGCCTCACCAGACTTTTCATCCATAATTTGGCAAAAAGTTCCTTGATGAAGTTGCTTTCGTCCTTTTCAAAATTACGATAGTTTTTTCGGTTCACGTGTAGCTCCCCTATCTTTTTACTTCCATCTTTGAGGGAAGTGATAAAGTTTATTTCCCGTCGTAACAAAGAAACTGTGATGTCCGGTTTGAGGTGAGACAAAGCGGCAGAGAGCTTGCGTCGGTATATTCTTTGTTTTTTCAGATAAACCGGCACTTTTTTCCAAAGAGGAAGTTCCCATAATTCTTCAAAGTCTATATTCAGTTGGATGATTTTTACTTTGGGCGATAAAGTATAGCAGGGAGGCTTGCCTTTTCCGTCAGTCAGCAAAATATATATGTCATAATTACCATTCTCCGCCAGATAATTGGCTTTGGTGGTCAGTACCCTTTCCACTCCTCCGGGGATATGGAGAGAGGGGGTACAATAGGCGATTCGGATCATAGGCGGGAGTATTACAGGTTGTTTATTACTTTCATCATTTGTTCTTTCCATGACAGGTTTTTAATGGAATCCCTTATTCTGCAAGGAGACAGATCCAGTTCCATATAGAACCGGATAAGCCGGCGGATATCTATGGGACTTTCATCGGCCGGAACTTTCAGTATATAAGGCATCTTGTCAAAGTCTCCATCTGTTTCTGAATATACAAAAGGTATTCCCCGTGCTGCATATTCTCTGTTTTTTAATGTTTTGATTTTGTCGATGCCACTGCGGTGGCGTGCCAGACTGCCGATGGCAAAGTCTGCTTCGTTGAATAATTCGTCTAGTTCCTCATTCATTTTTTGTCCGTGGAAGATGACATATTTCTCTATATGATATTTGTTGATAAGTTCATAAAATCCGGGAGCGTGTTGTGAGTCATGCATTTCGGATTTCCATATACCGCCTGCGATGTGGAAAAATACGGTTGTGTTTGCCGGGTTTTGGTAATATTTACCCAAACCGTCTATCAGGCGGTCGTAACCGTGCCAATAATGTACTTCGGCCACTCCTAATAGATGAATGACAGAGGTATTTTTAGAAAGCATCTTTTTCAGCGGGATGGAATCAAAGTCAACTCCATTGGATATCTGAATGGTACGTTGGCCGAATATACGGTGATAGTCTGAGAAAGTGACGATGGCGTTCACGTGTTTTGCCAGTGTCTTTCGGAATACTTTATCCACTTGTATCCCCAGGCGTGTGGTCAGTGGAAAACCGGTGTATTCGTTGTCGTAAGGATAGGTGGGTATTTCCATCGCTATTTTAATTCCGGCTTTCCTCAGTTTGCTGAACAGCCGGATGGTGAACGGATTTGCATTATGGAAAGAGCGTACGTAGATTAATTCCACTTGATGTGTTACAGCATAGCGGTATATGCATTGGTAGGAAACTCTCCTTTTCGCCGCAGCTGGTTTGCCTGTTCCGTAGTCGTCTATTATTTCATCGTTTATCATCCTTACCCGGTGGCCGTTGTCCGCTATGCTGTATGTGCATAAACTGACCCGGTGTCCACATGTTTCAAAGCCTTTAACCTGATACAGGATCTTTTTGCTGATGCCGCTGTAAGGGGATAGTCCGTGGAAAAGGAGATAGATGATATTCATAGTCGGGTAGTTGTTAAAGTGTTGAATAGTTCATCCCACAGTTTCATCACTTCTTCGCGTAAATAACGTTGGATATTCTTTTGGGCCTGCTTTCCCATCCGTATGCGTTTGTCCGTATCCTCTATCAGCCGGCATATCGCGTCAGCCAGTTCGTCTGTGTTTCCGTTCTTCACCAGTATTCCGTCTTCTTCCGGAGTGATAATCTCGGCAGGTCCGTATGGACAGTCGAATGAAATGCAGGGAACACCACATGCCATCGCTTCCAGAAGTGCCATCGGTAATCCTTCAAATCGTGAACTCATGACGTATATGGAACTTTCCAGATATTTTTCTTGAATGTTTTTTGTCGGAGGGCATAGTGAAAAACTGTTTTCTATATGATGCTTTTCAATAAGCTCTTGCAGACTGTTCCTATCCTGTCCTTCTCCGTAAATGCGGATATGCCAGTCGGGATGCTTCCGATTGACTTTGATCCAAGCTTCAATCAGGCGGTCATACCCCTTCTGTTCGTTGTATCTTCCTATGCTGATGATTCTTTTTTCCAGGCAGGAACTCCCTTTTTGGGGTGAGAAAGGTAAGAAGTTTGGTATGACACAAGCCTTCTTCACTTCTTTCCAATTATCCGCATCATGTTGTGTCAGAACAACCAGTGCGTCCAGTTTTTTTACAGCTTCCTCCTGTTTCTTTCTCCAATGCCGTGCGATTTGCTTGTATGGGAATCCCCGTTGTTCCATCAGATGCAGGTTACGAGTGTACGGTTTAGCTATATGGGATTCTCCTATTTTTACGCTTCCATCGTCCAGTTGTGTCAGAAAATCCAATTCTCGGCCCAATGTGCTGATGACGATATCCGGCTTCAAGGTTTTCAGCCAATACTCCAGCTTCTTTCTGTACAGGTACATCAGGGTAAAATAATAATACCCTCTTACTAACAGGTTGTGATGATACTGTCTGTCAAAATCAATCGCTATGTCAATGTGCCTGATTCTGGGAGATATCGGGAAAACGGGCGGTCGTTCTTTTTGTGAATCTGTGATAATAAATACATCCTGATGCATTTCGTCAGCCAGATAGTTCGCTTTTTGGATGATGCTCCGGTCTGCGCCTCCCACGGTGCATAGTGCTGTGTATAGATAAACGATGGTCATTTTTCAGTCAGTTTATGAAACAACATTTCCCATTGCGGCATGATGTTTCGGAGTGAGTAGCGTTTTATATTTTGTTTAGCTCTTTTGCCAAAAGCTTTTCTTTCTGCTTCATGTTCTATCAAGTGGCAAAGAGCGTTGGCAAATCCTTGTATGTCTCCGTTTTTAACGAGGAGTCCGTCTTCCTGGTTTCTGATGATTTCCGATGGACCGAAAGGACAGTCGAAAGAAACACAAGGAACACCCAGACTCATGGCTTCGATCAAGACCAGTCCAAAACCTTCGTAATTGGAGCTTAGGGCCAGAATGGAACTGTTCAGGTATTCTTGCGTTATGTTTTGTGTAAAAGGATGAATTGTGATGGAGTGTTCCAGCTTTCTGTCTTTAATCTGCCGGGCTAAGCTATCCTTATAAAATCCTTCACCAAATATATCCAGTATCCAGTCGGGATGGCGTTTCTGCACGATATTCCATGCGTCGATCAGTCTGTCGAATCCTTTTTGCCAGGTCAGTCTGCCTGCCGCTATTACACGGGGAGCTTCACAAGAGCTGATTGTTTGTATATCAATAGAGGTGGTGTTCGGAATGATATGTATATTCGGATGTTGTCCCCACATGGCGGCATCTCCTTGTGTCAGTGTTACTATAGCATCGCTGTATCGTTTTACATCACGGAAACATTGGTAGCTGACGTATCTGTCTTTTATATCTTTAAAAAAACTCTTTTTGCGGTTTGCAGGTATCCGGGTGTATATTTTGGCGCAATGCGATTCAATGATTTTCTTTGCCTTGCAGTTTAATTTACAGATCAAATCCGCTTTGAAACTGGTATTTCCTGATATGATATCGGGATTGATGAACTTGATCTCTTTTTTTAATTTTTGTTCGAATTTATGGTTCAAAGTCCATCCCACTTTCAATTGTTCGAGAAGCGGATGCTGGTATTGCAAATGAAACTTTGTATCCAGATCGATATGTTCCACTTTGTCGGATAAAGGGAAAGAAAGAGGATGATTGCCTTGGGAAGAAGTGATAAGATAGACCTTGTGCCCATAAATTTCGGCCAAGTAATTCATCTTATCCGTTAAAATCCGCTCCATGCCTCCTATACGGGCTATAGAGTCGTATACATATACTATTTTCATTCCCCTGATTTGTTTTTCCGTAAAAATAGTGTATTCTTTTTATATATCCAATAAGAAGTTGTTGAAATTCCTGTCCATATCCGTTTTTTTATGGAATGTCGGCTGTATTCGGAGTAAAGAGTGGGTTTCAAGGGATGAAGATGGGTATATTTAGTAATTAAAGTCTTTGGAATGTTGTGAGTATCATTTGTTTTTGCGAATATTGCATTTTATAATGATTAGCAGATAATGATGAAAGAGATAACGGTGGTGATGCCGGTTTACAAGGTGGAAAAATACGTATCAGAATGTCTTGATTCCATAATCAACCAAACTTTTGATTGTTTTGAGTGTATCATCATTGATGATTGCTCTCCGGATAACAGTATGTGCCTGATAGAGGAAAAGCTGGCCGGATATAAAGGGAACATCAGTTTTAGAATCGTGAGAAATGAGAGGAATGAAGGAGTCTCTGCGGCAAGGAACAAGGGAATAGAACTATCCCGGGGTGGTTATCTTTTTTTTATAGATTCGGATGATATGCTTTATGAGAATTGTCTGGAGAAATTATGGGAGGAAACGAAAAGATATCCGGGGGTTGACTTGGTGCAGGGGGATTCTTATTCAGAAGGGATGGAAAACAAAAACAGTGATTTGCAAAGATATACGGAAGGACGGATACGTATCAACAAGCTGTTTCTGGATTCGAAAATAACATCCACTCCGGTCAACAGATTGATCAGAAAGGAGGTGCTGACAGAGAATGCCATTTATTTCAGGACGGGCATTTTGTTTGAGGACTTTTTGTGGTGCTATTTTCTGTATAAAAAGGTGGAAATGTTTGCTTCTGTCAATTCTTTTACTTATTTCTACAGGCGTTCAAATCCTTTCTCAACCATGAATAGGGCGAAAACGGACTTTGACAAGCCGGCAAAGGATTTTATTTTTATCTTGACCGTTTTTAATGAGCACATGGAACAGGAACTGTATGCCGAAAATATCTGTTTCATTTTGAACAAGCTGATGCCGGTGGTGTATAATGCTGCTGCAATAGGGGTTACAAGGGAAAGTAATGATGCGATAGATAAGTTTAAAAGAAATTTGATAAGGAAGCATTGCAGAGAGTTCCGGCCTATGGAGGTTTTGTACGAATTGAATTTGTTCTATCCTTTTTCTCTGCTTTTGAATTGGGGGATTTACAGACATCACATATTGTATAAATACGCTAATCTGATCAAATTGTATTATAAGATATGGGGAAGGTGGTATCTCTGAATCTTCTTGTGTAATGAATATTATTCCTTTAGGTTGGTAGTTTTCTTGTTACATTGGTTGTCGGTTTCTTTTGTAGCCGGTTCATTCATATGTGATAGGATAGCGGAAAAAGCATAATATAATTCTTTGAATGCTTGCAGGCGGAAGAAAAACAGGTATTCAAAAAAGTATTTGGCGGGGAGCCATTCTTTTGTTTTTGCCGAAGGGATACACCACGGAAGTGGTGACAGGTAATAGTGGATTTTTTCTTGTCGCAACAGTCTGTTGCATTTCATGCTTGCGTTGAACCGTATGATTAAACTCTCGCGGTCTTGTTTGGACATAGCAAGGGACTGGTCGGATTCGGTACAATAATAAATGATTCTTCTGTCTGTGGTTACTTTGGGGGCATATATACCGACAAGGCATGAAAAATACACATCGTTGGCTATTCTTGTTTCATCGAATTGAATGTGGAATGTTGACAGGAAGCTGCGCCTTATCATTTTGCCCCAAGGAACTTGAGATTGGTATCGCAGTTTGTTTTCCGGGTTTACATCATTGAAGAAGTTGGTATAGTAAGTTCCGCGTCGGCTTTCTTGGGACGGATCATCGGACATGACAAAACGTACATTGAAATAGATGACTTTATGGGGGCTGTCCATGTATTCGTTTAGGATAGTAAAACAATTGGCTGTAAAGAAATCATCTGCATCTGCAAAGATAATCCATTTGCCACGGGCGTGGGAGAGTCCTATGTTCCGTGCGTATCCTGCTCCTTTTCCCTCCTTAGTGAACAGGACTTCCGTATTTTTTCTGCCGTTTCCCGGAAAATGAGAAAAATCGACAGATTCGGAATTGCTGTTATCATCAATGATAATGATTTGAATTTCATCCCAAGTGGGAATTGAGCACAGACAGCGTTCCAGAAGACGGGGAGTATTCTTGTGCGGAATAATGATGCTGTAATGATAACTTGTGTTCTTTGTCATTCTTCTTCTTTTTGCAAAGATATTGATTTATATTCAGCATCATGCATTATCTTGTCAATATCTCGATGAGTATGAGAATCTTTCACTGAAAATTCTGGGTGATAATGCCCTCATGCCCTCACTGTGTGCACAACTGGTTGTTTATGAACTATTTGTATAGTGATGGTAAAAATTGTAACTCTCACTTATGCTCTCATGCCCTCACTGTTTTTGAGAACAGAATCTCACATAATCTATTTGTTATCAGTTATATATCCTTTTTTTATAAGTTGTTCCGGTTTAATATGAAGTAGGTCGTTCTCAGGCTTTTTCTTTGCAAAAAGTGCGTCTGAAGGGATCATACCTCTACGGAATATGGCGAATTTCCGGCAGCAGTAAAAAGATCAGGAGGTTTTAAAAAAAGCTCGCCATCTTTTTAAAAAAGAACAAGGTCTTTTTTTTATTTGACCTGTTGTTTTTGGGTGTGCAGGATTTCACATACGTACGTGTCGCTCTATGCGTATGTACGTGCCGCATATATCTGCTTTGTATTATATGATATTCTTTCCTCATTCCGCATTTATTTTCGTTTCTTTATCGTATCTTTGCGAAGAAAGAGTGTAATCTAAATTCCATGAGAATATTATTTTATTGTGATACTGTCTTCAGTTTCGGCGGAGTACAGCGTGTGTTGGCTGAAATAGCCAAGGCTTTGTCCGGAAAACATGAAGTCACGATACTGACCACAGATACTTGTACGGACTTGTCGATGTACGGATATGCCGAAAGTACCGTGCAGTTTGATTCTTTCTCTTATTCCACCTCCTCTTTCATCGAGCGTTTGTTATGTAAAAGCTATAGTTTTTTATATAAACATGGGTTGCCTCATACCCGGCTGACTTCGAAATGGTATGCTGCCAGTTTTTTCCCTTCTTCTTATAAACGGACATTGGCAAGGAAAATAAATGCCCGGCAATGTGATGTAGTCATCGGGGTACATGCTTTTATGGCTCTGCACCTCTCTGCTGTAAAGAGCCGGATCCGGACAAAGACTGTTGGGTGGCTGCATAATTCTTATGAAGCATTCTTTGAGAAAGAAACTCCCTATTTGCCGGGATTGGATTGCTTTTTTCAAGTCCAGATGGGGAAATTGGACGAGAGGGTGGTTTTAAGTCATGCAGATGCCGGTTGTTTCTTTCGGAAAATGAACCTGTGCTGCGAGGTGATATACAATCCTCTGACTGTACTGCCTAAAGGTCGGGGAAAGAAGGAATATAGAAGGATTTTGGCGGTCGGTCGTTTTTCATTCGGACATAAAGGATTTGATATTTTAATAAAAGCTTTTTCTGTTTTTGTGAAAACTCATCCGGACTGGACACTGGAAATTGTGGGGGAGGGTCCTGAGGAAGCGCTTTACCGTTCATTGATCAATGAATATGAATTGGAAAAGAGCATCGCGCTGCATCCTTTCACGAAAGAGGTGCAGGAGTATTATGCACATTCCAGTATGTATGTGCTGAGTTCCCGTTGGGAGGGATTCGGCCTGGTGATGATAGAGGCTATGGCGCACGGGTTACCTGTTATTGCATCTGATTTACCGATAACGCGCGAGTTGTTGAAAGACAAAGATATGGCCGTTCTTTTTGAAACAGGGAATATAGCTCAGCTGGCCGGTTGTATGTCGTATATGGCTGATCGGACGGATTGGGAATGGATGGGAAATAAGGCGGTGGAGTATGCTGATACATTTCATATAGAGAAGGTCTGTGACAGTTGGAATAATTTACTAAAAAAAGTAGTGTATGGTACAAGATGAACAGGAAAAATGGGATATTGTGATCAAGCCTCGGTCCGGTTTGTTCCGGTTGGATCTGGAGGAGGTATGGCGGTATAGGGATTTGCTGGTAATGTATATCAGACGGGATATCGTCACTTTTTATAAACAGACTGTTTTAGGACCGTTGTGGTTTGTTATCCAGCCACTGCTTACTACCGTCATGTTCATGTTTGTTTTTGGCGGTATTGCCGGTATTCCTACCGACGGGCTTCCTCAACCGCTCTTTTATATGGCGGGCTTACTCTGCTGGAATTATTTCTCGGAATGTTTAAGCCGCTGTTCGGATACGTTCAACGCCAATCAGAATATATTTGGAAAAGTATATTTCCCTCGTCTGGTGGTACCCTTGTCCATCGTTATATCTTGTATGATAAAGATGGGCATTCAGTTTGGACTGTTTGTTTTAATTTATATTTATTATTTGTGCAACGGATATTCGTTGATGGTCAACGGATATGCTTGGTTGGCTCCCTTGCTGCTGCTCATGTTGGCAGGTCTTGGTTTGGGGTTCGGATTATTGATATCCTCCTTGACGACCAAATACCGCGACTTACGTTTCTTGATTACTTTCGGGGTGCAGTTGTGGATGTATGCCACTCCGGTTATTTACCCTTTGTCCGTGATGAGGCAGAGCCATGAGCAGTATATGTGGATCATTGTGGCAAATCCGCTGACTTCCATTATCGAAACATTTAAATTCGGATTTTTGGGAGTGGGGACTTTCAGTTGGTTTCACTTAGGCTACACGTTGGTGTTTACAGTGGTGATAATGCTTTGGGGGATGGTGACTTTTAATAGAGTGCAACGTAGTTTCATGGATGTGATTTAAAAGGAGGGACAGAATGGGAAAAATAGCGATAGAGTTTCAGAATATCAGCAAGCAATATGCATTGGGAAGTATCGGAGCCGGAACGCTGAGCCGTGATTTGAATCGTTGGTGGGCGCGGATTCGTGGGAAGGAGGACCCGTATCTCAGAATCGGGGAAGAAAATGACCGTTCCAAGCAAGCGACGGGAGATTTTGTATGGGCGTTGAAAGATATTAATTTCCATGTGGAGGAAGGTGAAGTGCTGGGTATTATAGGTAAGAACGGTGCGGGAAAGTCCACTTTGTTGAAAATCCTTTCGCGGGTGACTTCTCCTACTGCCGGTTGTATCCGTGCACGGGGGCGTATTGCCTCTTTGCTGGAAGTGGGTACAGGCTTTCATCCCGAAATGACAGGACGGGAGAATATTTATATGAATGGTTCCATCATGGGGATGACCAAGGCGGAGATTACCCGTAAGTTGGATGAGATTGTGGCTTTCGCCGGTGTGGAGAAATATATCGATACTCCAGTGAAACGTTATTCTTCGGGTATGACCGTGCGGTTGGGTTTTGCTATCGCTGCCCATCTGGAGCCGGAAATTCTGGTGGTGGACGAGGTGTTGGCAGTGGGAGATGCGGAATTCCAAAAGAAGGCCATTGGCAAGATGCAGGACGTGGCGAAAGGAGAGGGACGGACAGTTTTGTTTGTCAGTCATAACATGGCGGCGGTAAGAAGTTTGTGTACAAAAGGAATATGTTTGGAAAATGGTACCGTAGTTTATCAGGGGACGGTTCATTCTGCCATTGATTATTACTTGAAAGAGAAAGGGACGGTCCGGAAAAGTAAAATTATAGATTATGTGGGTTGGACGAAAAATACGCTTCATATAGATTGCATTGAGATAAATGGAACGGAATGTGCCTCTTCCACTATTCATGGAGGTCAGAATTTTCTGACTGTGAAAATACAGGGATATTCTGAAGAGGATATGATGTATGATGTAATGCTGGTTTTGAAGAGCTGGGCGGAAGTGCCTTATGCTACTTATGCTCCGGGACATTATTACGGGAGTATCAGTCATTTACCTAAAGGGGATTTTTGCATCGAGAGGCGTATAGGGCTTCCGTCTGTGCTGAGTAAAGGTGTCCTGCAGGCAGATTTGTTTATACATCATCCTATGGTGGAATATTATTTGAAAGCAGTTCGTTGCTGTTTGCTGGAATGTGAGGGATTTCAAAGTGGATTCGGACATGCGCTGACACAAACGTCCAACGGCTTTATCGGATTGGAGGATATAAAAGTTTGATCATTATGTTCTACTATGGAGATGAAGAAAAAAAGAATTGTATATAGTTTGACTGGAAGAGGGTTGTTCTCAGAGTTGTCTAATCTTGCATTGGCATTGGTCTATGCGGACTATAATCAGGAAGAGCTGACTGTCAATACAAGGAACTGGAATGCAAGGGTAGAGAAAGGCTGGAGTGATTATTTCGAATCGGTCTTGCCAAACTGTAACGGGGTGATGTGTTCGCAATATATTGTTTATAAAAAGGGGAAACCTTGGTGGGGAAATATCTATTATAATCCGTCCGCTTTTTTCCGGTATTATATTTTCTATATAATGAATAGGATATATCTGTTATTTCATCCGGAAACGGAACTAGGGAATGAGGTCTTTCTAAAAATGAGATCGGAGGATTTTCTGGAGAAACTGGAAGATATCAGAAATGATTATGGTTCTGCCTTGCGGAAAATATTAAAATTTAATGAAAAGACAACCGACTATATAGAAAAAAGGAAAAGCGAGATGAATTTGCCGGTAGATTACATAGCGGTACATATAAGGCGGGGAGATAAGATAGTTTCCCGTGAGATGAAGGAACTTGGTTTGTCTCTTTATATTGATGCTGTTAAAGGGAAGAAGCATATCAGCCGTAATGTGTTTATAGCTACGGATGATGGTTCTGTGACGGATAAGTTGAAATCCGTACTGGTTGCCGAAGGATTTAATGTTTACTGGAACACAGCTGTGACACAAACAGGATTTGACGAGTCTTTGTTTAATACAAAGGATAAAAAAAGTAGATATATAGATACGTTGAATATGCTGTTGGATATGGATATTCTGATCCATTCTTCATTTTTTATCGGTACTTATACTTCGAATGTCAGCCGGATTGTGCCTCTGTATGTCGGATTCGAAAAATCGCTCAGTCTGGATGACGAATGGAAACTTTAGATTGTAAAAAGCGGAAAATTATGTCACAAAGAAAATTTTCGATTATAACCATTAATTATAATAATAAAGAAGGGTTGAGGAAAACCATAGAAAGTGTGGTCGGCCAGTCTTTTAGGGATTTTGAGTATATTATTATTGACGGAGGGTCTACGGATGGAAGTATTGAAGTGATAAAAGAGTATGCCGGTAAAGTGGACTATTGGGTATCGGAGCCGGACAAGGGTATTTATCATGCCATGAATAAAGGAGTTTTACAGGCGCATGGAGAGTATTTGAACTTTATGAATTCCGGTGATGAATTTTATAACAATGGTGTGTTGCAGGAGGTGGCACCTTCATTGGACAGCGATATTGTTGTTGGAAAAATAGTGCATGGCACAGAGGTGTGGGGCTTTCATAAGGAGGATATAACGCTGATGGATTTGATTCGGGGAACTGTATTGCATCAGGCTTCGTTCTTTCGTAAAGAACTTTTTGATGAAAACAGGTATGATGAGAATTATAAGATTGTATCCGATTGGAAATTTTATATTCAGACCTTGATATTCAACAATGTGACGTTCCGCAATATTCGTTCCATCGTTTGTAGGTTTGTGCCTGGAGGGGTCAGTGAAACGGGTGCCGGGACAAGAGATCTGGAAAGAAGGCGGGTGTATAAGGAATTGTTTCCGGATAGAATGATAAAGGATTATATAAGACTGGAAAAGGTGGAATCCCCTTTATTGGAACTGATTCCCGAACTGAATAAAACTGCTGGCCTTCATCAGATGGTATACAAATTGGTCTGTGCCTTGTTGTGGGTGCATGGAAAGATAAAACGGGTGCGTGTTAAGTAAGCAGTAAATTGTTTTTTTCACTTGAGCCATGCCCGCAGGATAAGTCTGATGCCATATAGCGCATACTTTATTTTTAGAGAAAGTGGAAGATGTATATAATTGTTTTTTCTGATTCTTAGCATTCTGTCCCATAATTCATTGAAGGGGATTTCCCGTGAGTGTTGGGTATAGAACAAGAACGAACTTTTTATGTAATCGGCCGACAAAGCACGTAGAATATAGGTGGGGAATGTGGCCGAAAGTGAAGTCATCAGGTCGAATGCATCCATGAAAGTGCACAGTTTGGGGGTGTAGTTTTTTTGCGACAGGTTCATGGCGCTTGATTTTCTTGTGACATAGTGATAATAGGGGGAAGTGGTGTATGCGGCTGATTGGCAGTGGCTCAGGTATTGAAAAATAAAGAGTCTGTCTTCATTATAATAAATATGTTCATTGAATTTTAGGTGATGTTTGTCAATGATTTCTTTATGATATAATTTATCCCATAAGTTTCCTTTGTATTTGTAATGCCTGTCGTTAAACAGGGAGTGAATGGCCTCCCACTGGGTTAATTTGCCGGATTTCACTTCGTTGATGTGGTAAATCGGACGACCATCTTCATTTTCAATGATATATCCGCAAGTAGCCAGACCGGCTTCGTTTGTCCGGATAAGTTGATAAAGAGTGGCTATCATATCCGTTTCTATCCAGTCGTCGCTATCCATGAAAGCTATATATTCTCCTTTTGCGGTTTCCAGTCCTTGGTTTCGTGCATGGCTGACTCCTTGGTTCAGAGTGTGTATTACCTGTATTCGTTGGTCCTTGCAGGCGTATTCGTCACATATTTTCCCGCTTCCGTCCGTACTTCCGTCATTAACCAGCAGTACCTCAATGTCTGTCAGTGTCTGGTTTAAGACGCTGCTGATACACAAAGGCAGGAATTTTTCTGTATTGTATATAGGGATGATGACAGAAACCAACGGCATAACTTATAATTCTGTGAGTTTATAAATAAGATCATTCTTTAGCTGGCGAAGCGTATAAAGCAGGTTGCTCGGATTTTGAAACGTTTCTTCCAAGGGCATGATGACGGGAACATACTTTATCTTTAACCGGTGCCTTATGCAATAGACATTGATCAATCTTTCTGATAAATAGCCGAACAGACGTGCCTGATCCGGATAGGCGGACAGTTTTACCCGTTTTTCTAATTCAAACAATACGCGGAATAGCCACTGGGAGTATTCGTCAAAATGTTTCCGTCTGGTGATGAACATATTATATCCGGAATAGGCATTGCAGTGATACATGAATGTATGAAAAGCTTCAGCATATTCGGGTGTGAGGTGTTGAATGACTTCTTTCAGTAAATTGAGGTCATTGACTAGATGGGAAATGGCGTATTGTGTAGCGACGTTATAGGGATAATGACGCTTGGGAGAGAGGATGATGTCATAATCATTTAATAAAATTTCTAAATCAGGAAATCGATAAGTTTCTTTTAGAAATGAATCTATGTTAATGAAACTCCTGTCTGGTGAAAAAGCTGGAAAAGGGCGATGAAAATCAAAGAAGCGCCTGTAATGATTGAGCCCTATAATGTCACACTTTAGATTTTTCCAAGCCCAATAATGGGCGGTTAGTTCACAAAAGTGAGGATTCCTGTCGGATATATTATCTCCTGTGTTATCTAGTACAGGGAAGAATCGGGCACTGGTTAGGGAGGCCCCCACCTGTATAGGGCAGAAGTACTCATGCTGCGGTAGCCGGCTGTCCTTATGGGCACATACTAATATTTTTATATTTTCTCCCATGTTTGTGATTGAGGGTTATAGCGTTTGATAATGCGTGCGGGATTTCCTACCGTGACACAATAGTCGGGTATGTTTTGGGTAACCACACACCCAGCACCGATAAAACAATGTTTGCCGATGGTGATTCCGGGCAGTACAATCACGTTGGCTCCTATGATGGTATGTTCTCCGATGTGGATAGGGGAAGTGGTGATACCTTGTTCGATGATACCTTGAGTGATATTCTGATAATTGTGATCTAATCCTATCAGGGCTACGTTTTGTGAAATATTGACCCCGTTGTCTATCCGGATGGGACCGATGACCGTATTGCTGAGTCCTATCCGGCAATAGTCGCCGATTACGATGTCGCCTACGGCATTGTTCAAGCAGGAGAAATCTTCCACTACCGAATATTTTCCCATCTGGAACAGATGGAACGGTGGAAGGTCTTTCCGTACACTGGGATAAATGACTGAGCCCCGGCCTTTTTTTATGTAGAAAGGTTGCCATACGCGTATCCACCAATAGGGGCGTGTCTTTACCGGATGCATGATGAAACCGTGTATCCGTTTTTTCCATTGCGGGTGTTGTTGTAAGTACTCCTTTATATTCATAATTCTATCCATGCTGTGTATGGTTGAACTTCTGTGCCATTCCTTTCAAGTGAAACAAGTTGAGAAGCATAATGATTACAAAATAAGGTGTCTGCCTGAGGATTCTGCTCATGTATTTATATCTCATATTGGACGGAATGGCCAGGTATAACGCACCGTTCAGCAAGATAAGCAAAATCCACCACTTTATGGAAGAAGTTGGAGAGAAAATGCAGAGAACACATGAAAAGAATCCGATGAGCGCCAACAGAATGCTGCGGGGAGCGATAAAGGCTTGGAGGGTTTTCAGCAGATAATCTCCGTTTCCGTTCAGTAAGGCTGTGGGGAGGTTACGTCCCATTTTTAATGCAAGGAAAAGCTGGGTGGCTATCCAGCGGCGGCGCTGGTTACGCAAGGCATCCGGTTGCCGGACTTTTTCGTCCAATGTTTCTAGGGTGTCTATATATTCAATGTGAATGCCTTGACGGAGCAGGAGTTCTTCCAGTTCTTTGTCTTCGCCCGTACTATGGGTATGGATGATGTTCCGGACAAACCATCGGAAATCGAAAGCCATTCCGGAGCCGGTAAGGGCAGATGAAAATCCCAGCCGGATGTGTCCCTTGCGGAAGATGGAATTGTTCATCTCTTCGATGGCGGCATCCAATAGGGCTATGTCTGTATTCATATTTTTGGCTTTGCGGTGTGTCTGTATGGCTTTTATACCCTGTGAAACTGCCTTATTCAGTTCTTGAAGATAACAGGGTGAGATTAGATTATCGGCATCCAGTATGAGGACATAATCGTATGGCTGGTCTGTGATGGTCTCTGCTGCAATGCGCAGGGCTTTTGCCTTGGAACTTTCCTTTTCATGCAGTTCTATCAAGCTGATGCGTTCTTTGCGCAGTGAGGCATTGGTTTCGGGACGCATGTGGTCGGATATGACTATCAGGTCGTAAAGCTCTGCCGGATAAGTTTGGCGCAGAACGGAAGTGACGCAGGCGTGAATGACCGCATCCTCTTTATAGGCGGGAACAAGGATGATAAAACGTTGCCGGACAGTAGTCGCGGGATATTTCTTTTGTTTGAAGAAATGAGAGGCGGCAGAAAACAGGACTATATACCCCACACTGACGGAAAGGTAGATATATAGCGTATATTCCATGATATGTATAATTTCCGATAGCATGGGGCTTTTATTTTTTCTTTCTTAAAAGCATATTGAATATCATGCCTGCCGCCAGAAAGGGGATAGCTTTCATGGCTTTGTTGAATTTGCTGTCCACCAAGTAGTTTGGAGTGGCTATTGCCATAGTCAATAAGAAAGTGAGTAATAATCCCCACCATTTTAGGCAGGCGCTCCAGTGGAAGTATACGGACAGGAAACTGAACAGGATGAGGATACCTAGCAGGATGGTGCGAGGGAAAATGAACCATTGCAAAATACGGTCGGCATAATCAAATTTTCCACTTAAAATGGCGCCGGGCAGATTACCGATATTGGTGAACAGGGAATAATATTGGGTTTTAATCCAAGTACCATGTTGGGTATAGAATTTTTTCTTTCCACTATTCTTCAAGGCATATACATGGGTATTATTTAAATATTCCACATATATCCGTTCGCGGAGCAGCAGGGATTCGATGACTTTTTCATCGTCATCGTCTTTTAAATGACGGATGTTTTCTTTGAACCAAGTGAAGTCTATTGCGGTTCCGGAGCCGTTCAGCGAAGCTGAAAGTCCCAAATTGACATGTCCCGCACGAAGAATGGAATTATTGATCTCGTCGGTGATGGCATTCAATATGCTGACATTATTGGGTCTTTCTTGATAGATGCGATGGGTTTGGATGGCATTGGAGCCGCTGGCATACGTATTGTTGACAACTTCAAGAAAATTGGTGTCCACTACATTGTCCGCATTCATGATTAAAACGATATCGTATTGTCCTTCTTGTAATTGTGACATAGCTGCTTTGACAGATTTCATTTTTGAACTTTTCTTGAACCTGGCTTGCAACAGGGTGATGGGATATTGTGCCAGCTGTCTGTTTGTTTCCGGCTTCAGGTGGTCTGAAATGACGATAATGTCATAGCAGTCTATAGGATATTCTTGTTGTAGAAATGATTTGACGGTATAGGGTATGTAGTCATCGTCCTGATAGGCCGGTATCAGAATGGCGAAACGGTGTTTTACTCTTGATTCGGAATATTTGTCGGTGCGGTTGCCTGTTGCCGCTATGGCGTATACCAGCAGGTAAAAAACAGTAAAGGCGCATATCGCGAAAAGTAATAGTTCTATGTATGCTAGAAATATCATGGCTGTTTGTCTTTGTTTCTAAGTTTGAAAAATGCTTTTGTTCCCTCCCAATGTGCTTTGGCTATGGCTTTCTTTCCTTTCCCCAAGGCGGTCAGTATGTTTTTGGGACATACAATCATTGTCTGGTATAAGATGGAAACCGGAAGTTTCCAGTCAAAGAGATTGCGGTAGGCATATAGTAATCTGTTTCTGCTCAGGTAATAGTATTTCAACGGACTTTCTTTTCCGGTGGAGTTGCTGTCCTTGTGCCATATTTCGCAAGCGGGATCGTACCATAGTTCGTAGCCTTCCCTATTGATATAGGTGCACCAGTCCAGTTCCTCATAATATAGAAAATATTCTTCGGGCATCAGGCTAAGCTTGTCTATTATTGTTTTTTTCAGTAACATGGCGGCACCATGCAGATAAGGCGTTTTTTGGGCGGGGTAGTGGCCTTTATTTATTTTCCCTTTGCCTATGGCTCTGTTTCTTAAGGTAATGGGCGAAAGTTGGGTGTATCCTGCAAATTGTATGGCGTGCGGTTCTGCATAATCACGGATTAACGGGGAGACACCTGCTATTTTGTCGGAGGACAGAAGGCGTTTTATCAACAAGGGTATGGTATCTTTGACCATATAAACATCATTGTTCAGCAAGAACAGGTATTTTCCTTTTGCAAGGTTTATACCCAGATTGTTACCTCCGGCGAATCCTAAGTTCTGCTCACTGCGTACGGCTTGGATAAAAGGATATGTTTTTTGTAGCAAGGCGGCTTCATTGGCAGTGGAACCATTGTCAATGACTATCATTTCATAACTGACAGAGAATATAGTGGCTGTCCACGAGTCGATAAATTCGCAGGTGTCGTGAAAACCGTTATAGTTCACGGTGATGACGGATAGGTCAGGCTGCCGGTAGTCCATGTATTTCTGAGTATTGTTTATCTAAATAAGGTCCTAAAAAAACAAAGGTGAAACAGGAATAAATCAAGATTCCGTTAGGAAACTGGAAATAAACCATATTGGCGTAAGAAGCTACCAGTATGCCTGCACAACCGCATAACATACCTGTCAGCGGTCCTCGGATTTCCGGATTTCGGATTTTGAATAAAAGAATGTAGGAGCCCGATAGAAATAGAATGGCATGCATACCCAAAAACACACACAGCCCCACTATTCCCATCTGTTTCCATACATCTACCAGACTGGAGTCTGAAGGACAGATGGAAACGAAATAATATTTGTTATGGGGAGGAACTACCCCGTCTATGGCTCCCATGCCTATGCCGAAGGGCATTTCATCCATGTAGGCATTCAGTGCTTTCTGGTTCTCGAAACGCGCCATCATCGATTGGTCCTCTGTGTCGAAAGCGGAACGCATACGGCGGATCAATTTATTGCTCTCTCCGATCTTGGTGTATTTCAGCATTCCTACTCCTCCAACAAGCAGGATAAAGGAAATGATGCCTATTTTCCAACTTTTAGACAGGAACAGAAAGAGCCCCAGCCCTGCAATGGGTACTGCTATGGCCGATCGGGTTCCCGATATTAACAGACCATAAAATCCTGCCATACCCACTATTAAATAGAAGAGTCTGAGAAATAGGTTCTTTGTATAGAAAAAAGTAAGCGTGAAAACAGTGCAGGATAATCCCATGCTGGCACCGAAAAGACCCGCGTCAGTGAAAAATGAGAAATAGCGGATACCGGAATGGATAAAATGGGTACGTGCTCCGTAGGCCCACAACCAGCTTAGCTCGGTACTGTCAAAACCTTTGTTCTTTTGCCAATATCCTTTTGCGGCAGCCAGTAGGGTCATGATACCCCATAGTATTAAAAAGTAATGGATAAAAGTGTAGCGATTGCAGTGTATGGATAGAATAATACAGGTCAGAATAGGGTATAAGGCCCAGGGTCTTAAAATACGAAGCCATGCTTCCATGTAAAATTCACCGGTAATACCATTACCTATGTTGATGATACAATATAGCAGCCAGACCAATGTGATGCAGGTATAGACGTTCAGTATTCTTCTGAAATGATGATTGCTTTGTAACTGTTTCAGAAGAATAAGGGCCAACATGATGCCGTAGAGCAAGTCAAAGATATTGGTAATGGCAATAGGGATGGAATGATATCTGTTAATTCCCATTATCAGGTAATTCAGCATAAAGGTGATGGCCAGCAGAATGGCGGGTTTGTTTATGCATATAAAAATAAAAAGCGTGGCAAAAGGTATGAACCCTATTGCAACTCCTATGGCAGGTTTCATGTTGAGGGCTGTCCATAGGCATAAGCACAGCCCGATAATAAAGCTGGCTAGAATTTGACCTGTATGGGTTATATTTATTTCTTTTGCTATCATTATCTATTTTCCTTTGTATTCAATGGCGGTCAGTCCGAGTTGAAACAGCCTGTATTCCATATTCTTAAAGTTCGTGTAAGGAGGTAATTGTCCTGTAAAATCTTCCACTGTATTTCTGTCTGCTTGTGTCAGATAGAAAAGGAGGGGTACTTCTTTTTGTTTAACTTGTAACAAATGTTCATACAGTGCCTGATCCGTATTTTTCCAAGTACGGTTGGCACGGACAACCAGCAGATTGATGGATGCTTCATTTAACAAAGCCGGAGGCAGAGGATTGCTTTTCAGGACCGGGTGTTCGATTAGAAGAATTTCATCCTTTTCCAGATCGGGACATAGTTCTTTCAAATTGTTTGCCTGTACATATTGGCTATCTTCGCTTAGAAAATCTTCATCGTATGTAATGCGGCGGACGTTTAAGCCGATGTTGCTCCAATATTCCTCTATCAGGCGGGCGACATGGGTCTTTCCGTCTTTCTCTTCTGTACTTAACAAATTGATAACTCGCTGTTCCTGTGTATTTAGATGAGGCAATAAAGCGGTGCTGAGTTGCTTGACGGCCATTTCGTTTATGGCTTTATTATAACGTCTGTATCTTAACTTGCTTTCTTTAGGATATGCGCCGATAACTGTTCCTCCGGTGATTCGTTCTGTACGTATTTTGTCTCTGAGGGTACGGTCCAGTATTTCGATAATCAGAAAATAACCAATGATGAAAAGTAAAGTACCCAGTATGGATGCAAGTATAATCATGCGTGCATTGGTGGGGGAGGAGGTCAATGGAAACAGGGGCGGGTTCATGATTTTTAATGAAGCCGAAGTCATTTCCAGATTCTTTTGTCGCAAGATGGCTGCATTTAAGGCCCCCATGGTAGACATATAGTTGCTGTCCACAAAGCCGATATGCCTTTCTTTCCGGCCCAGGGTGGCGCCGATGGGGGAGAAATAAAGGAAATCTTCATTTAAATTCTCTCTCATTATATCTCGTGCTTCCATTTGGGCTTTAGTCTTTTCGGCAAGGACTATTTGGTCAAGCCACTGGCTGATGAGTGTTTCATAAGATACATTGTTTGTACTTGCAGCTTCAGCACTTAGTTTCAGGGCGAGATTGTTGATGTTTTGTTCGGCGTTACTTAACATGTTTTTTTGTTCCTCCAGTTTCTTCCGGTTCTTTTCGTCCGGAGTGATTTCCATGGTTGAGATCTGAGTGTTCAATTGGGACATTTGATGAAGTTTGTCCATAAACTCATTGTTGGTACGGATCAATTTGGCCACATCACCTAATTTATATTCATAGAAATCGATCAACGCCTTACTGGTAGAGTAATTGACAAGTAAATCATTGTCCATCATCCGGTAAGCAGCGTCCATGCTTGCCACTTGTTTGGTTTGTTCTCCGTAGTTGATGATGCGGTTTTCTATATTGTACTCGATTAAAGAATCCTCGGCGGCAGTCAGCATTTTGCCTAATCTGGCCAGTTCTTCTTGAAAGAACTTGATAACATTGTCTGTTTCTCCATAGCGTAGTTCATGGTATTGTTTGACAAATTCTTCATTCAGTATCTCAAGTGTGTTATAAGCTATTCCCGGATCGTTGGCACTATAAGCAATCTCGATCATATCGCTGTTTCCCAACCTGGCTACTTTTATATGTTGTGAGAGTAGAGGTACGCTGAAATAAGGGTGGGTATAATTGAGTAGTTGGTAGATAAAATTATTGATGGACGGGCGTTCAAAAGCTACCAGATTATGATAGGTTTTCTCTTCGTTTTGCTTGTCTATCAATGCCTGTAACTCTCGTGGAATGCCGGAAACTAGCTGCTGGTAATGTATGGCTGAAATATAACTGGTGTTTCTTTCGGCATCTCCATAAACCAAACAGCGGGCAAGCAGTTTCAGAGATACTATTTTCAGTGTGCGTTCCGTCGTAATGATATTCATTAAATTACTCATGTGCACAGTGGCATTTCTGGTATCGGTGGCATCTACGTTGTATCCGGAGATGATTCCTGTAAAGATGGTGGTTTTCACATCATACGTTTTTTCCAGACTTCTGGTAAGGAACCACGCTATGATACCGGCTATACATGGAAATATAACCATCCACCAACGGATACGATAGATAAACTTGACTATATATTTAAATAATTCCATGTTTCTTATTCCTTTTTGTCTTTTTTCTTACTTTGCCTCTTGTTTTCTTCCTGTTCCTGTATCGTTGTTTCTTGAACGTCCTTTTCTCCTTGTATGGTCAAGATGGGGGTGTGGGAGATTATTTCAAGGGTCAGCAGTTGGTCGTTAATAGTAGAGCGTAGTAAGGCAAAGTCTTGATTAGCGGCAAATTCCTGCTCTTTAGTCTTGGCCACATCATGAATAGAGGTACGTCTGTTTCTATATTCCTGTTCTGCAACAGCCGATGCACCTTTATATAAAGCTATATTTTCAGCTGATCTTTGCAATGTTTCTATATTAGATAAAATCTGAACATATAAATGAGCTATTTGTATTTTAAGAGTTTCGTATGCTTCCTGTTTTCTTAACTCGGCAATATCCACTTGGATTCGCTGGCGCTTGATTCCTCCCCGGAGGTCGAACAGCTTTTCAAAAGGAATACTGATGCCGCCTCCCACGTTCCACGAAGTTTGTTCTGTACCTACATACCTGTAAATAAGTGGGGTGTTGACATCCGTATTGCTGGCCACATTGTCTGCTATACCGTAAGAAGCACTTCCGCCGGCTTGGATAAACCCCAGCCAGTTCCTTTTCTCTTTCGATAGTAACTTTTTCTGTAACAGTTTCTCTTTCTCTAAAATCTGTAAGCTTGGAGTGCTGCGTGCATTCTCATAAAGGACACTTAACGGAGGCAGCTTTATCTTCGCATAATCCACATTCATATTCCCCAATATATCATCTTGTGTCACAAGAGATTGCTGTACCGGTTGTGTTTGTTGTTCTTCCTGTTGTGCGCTTAAGTGATGGATAGAACAATACATACAGATGACAAAAAGACATACTTTATCCATATAATAAATCCCCTTTTTATTCCTAAAACAAATTATTTAAACATCTCCTTTTTGGACAAAAGCTGTCAAAGTCTTGAACAGGATTTTCATATCCAGAAAAAAGGAGAATTCTTTACCGTATTTCAAATCTAATTCTTTGCGTTCTTTAGCGGATAATTTTCCGGCATCCCCCCGCTTTTCTACCTGCCACAAACCGGTCAGCCCGGCAGGCGCCATGAAGCGTTCGATACTTTCATCGTTTGTCAGGCGTTCGGCTTCATAGAGTGGAAGAGGACGGTTACCCACCACAGACATATCGCCTTTCAATATGTTGACCAGTTGAGGTAGCTCATCCAGGCTGTATTTTCGTAAAACGCGTCCTACTTTGGTGACTCGCGGGTCTTTTTCTATTTTTATGAAAGGACTTTCATCCAGTGCGTTTTGTTTGGAAATGAACTCTTCTTCCGGAATGATGAAGTCATCGGAAACCAGCATTCCGCCATTATCTATAACACCGTCATCTCCAAATATCAGCCCTTCTAATTCTTCCATCAAGAAATCTTCGGTAATCTCCGGAATACCTTCCGGCAGGTATTGGTTCTGACCGGAAAGGTCTTTCAGTTTTTTATCGGCGTCCGTATACATGGAACGGAACTTCAGGAAATTAAAAATGGTATAATTCGTTCCTACCCTTTTGGATTTGTAAATAACAGGTCCTTTGCTCTCCAGACGTATGGCTATGGCAGTCAGCAGAAAGACTGGTGACAGAAAAACTAATGCTGTACCGGAGAAAAGAATATCGAAGCAGCGCTTCCATTGGGGAAGGATAAAATGCCTGACGTCTTTTTTCTTCCGGTTATGTGCATATAGCAGTTCCTGCCGTTTATTGATGATGTCTATTTTCTGCCTTAACTGGGCGGTGGTGATGTGCAAACTGACGGTATCGTTTATTCCGCTGTTCAGATAGATTTTGCTGGCTTCGGGACTCAGCCTGTCCGTAATGAGTACGACATATGCCTGATAGAACTTTTTTCTAAAAGCACCGACCTGTTCAATATCTCCGTTCATCTCCCCTTGTTCGTGAAGGACAATGATGTTCTCACGTACTTTCAGCCTGACACAAATTGTAATGGCATCCTGGTAGTTTTGGGCATAAATCATCTGGACATTTTCGAGCTTGCTGAATTTGCGCAAAAAATCCTTGTTCTTTCCTATATAAAGCAGAAAGGTCATGCTGATTTACTCAATAATTTTCTTAATTCTTACTTTTAATTCCATGGGATTGAAAGGTTTGACAATATAGTCTTCCGCGCCTTCTTGTAACAGGCGGATGCGCTCTGTGGTACTGTCTTCGCTGCTTAGCATAATCACCGGAATGTGTTTGAATAGCTGATTGGATTTTATCCATTCCAGAAACTCGTCTCCACGCATTTCGGGCATACGGATATCTGATATAATCAAATCTGGTATGTTACCTTCCTGAAGCCATTTTACTCCTTCGATGCCATTCGGTAACCAAATACAATCATAATCACTGGCCAGATAGATTGAAAGGACTTTTGCAATTGCTATTTTGTCGTCCAAGACCAAAATTTTCTTTCTCATAGAGTAATCTTTAGATTTTAATGGGCAAAAGTAAAGAAAATTATTGTGAATAAACAACTTTATTCTATTAATTTTTTGGCGTAAAGATTGCTTTTTTTTAACCAAACGTCTGAAATAGGAGATTGAATGGAATAAAAGTCCTTTGGAAAAAGGAAAAAAAGAAGACGAGACAATTCCTGTATATTATATATTGTAGTGTATATGATAAGGTTAAGATATCATATTGTATAATAGATGATATTTATTATATTGAAAAATAGTGTTTTAGAACATAATAAAAATAAATATATTGTTTTGTATAATTCAAAAAATAGTATTTATCTTTGCTGCCGGAAATGATAAAAGCCATATTACTATGTCGGAAATAAACCAGACGATTAATTTACATGTATCTGTGGACTGTGTGCTGATTGGTTTTGATGGAGAGCAGTTCCGTGTCCTGTTGGTAAGGCAGGTGGGGAAACAGTCCGAAGACGGATATAATAACATGAAATTGCCGGGTAGCCTTATCTATGACGATGAGGATCTGGATGAGGCGGCCAAGCGAGTGTTGAATGAGCTGACGGGACTGAAGAATGTGAAGCTGACACAGTTTAAGGCGTATGGATCGAAAAACCGTACCCGTAACCCTAAGGATGTGTTGTGGCTGGAACGTTTTCATCGTTTGGACGAGAAGAAAATAGACCGCATTGTGACTATCGCTTATCTGACATTGGTGAAGATTGACAGACGGTTCGAACAGCTGTCTGATAAATACGATGCTTGCTGGACGCCTGTGACGGAGGTGAAAAGCCTGGCGTTCGATCATTTCCAGATTTTGCAGGATGCATTGGTACATATACGCCATTATGTGGAATATGCCCCTTCCGTAATGTTCGACTTGCTTCCCCGGAAGTTTACGGCAGCCCAGCTGCGGACTGTCTATCAGTTGATTTATGATAAGGTGTTTGATGTAAGGAACTTCCATAAGAAGATAGCGTTGATGCCATATGTAGTACCTTTGGAGGAAAAACAGGTAGGCGTATGCCACAGGGCGGCACGCTTCTATAAGTTCGATCGTTCAATATATAATAAGTCGGGAACGAAGTGATAACAGACAGATAACTTTAGCCTTGTTGTGATTGCTGTGAGAATACTCCGCCTGGTCGTTTCGGGGAATCGGTACATGCTTTGGGATTCTTCACCGGCCTTTCCTTGGAAGGATAATGCTGATAAGCATCGGGACAGAGACTATTATTTTTAAATTCTTAAATTTTCAATTTAAATGTACCTATTAGGTTATGATATTGGCAGTTCGTCGGTAAAGGCGAGTTTGGTAAATGCAGAAACCGGAAAGTGTGTCTCTTCTGCATTCTTCCCTAAAACAGAGGCTGCTATTATGGCTGCCCGCCCCGGATGGGCTGAGCAGGATCCGCAAAATTGGTGGGAAAATCTGAAATTGTCAACTCAGGCTGTCATGGCCGGGAGTGGGATCGGTCCGGATGGAATTGCCGCTATCGGTATCTCTTATCAGATGCACGGACTGGTTTGTGTGGATAAAGGGCAAAATGTATTACGTCCGGCTATTATATGGTGTGATTCACGGGCGGTTCCATACGGGCAGAAAGCGTTTGAGGCATTGGGGGAAACGCAATGTCTTTCTCATCTGCTGAACTCTCCGGGGAATTTTACCGCTTCCAAACTGGCATGGATTAAAGAGAATGAGCCTGCTGTGTACGAACGTATTTATAAAATAATGCTGCCCGGCGATTATATCGCTATGAAACTGACAGGGGATATTTGTACCACGGTGTCCGGTTTGTCCGAAGGGATGTTCTGGGATTTTCAGGCAAATGATGTCGCGGGCTTCCTGATGGATTATTATGGATTCGACCGTTCGCTGATAGCTGATATCAAACCGACTTTTGGCGAGCAGGGGCGTGTAAATGCATGGGCTGCCAAAGATTTGGGCCTGAAAGAGGGAATTCCTGTAACCTATCGCGCCGGAGATCAGCCTAATAATGCTTTGTCGCTCAATGTGTTCAATCCGGGAGAGATTGCTTCTACGGCAGGAACATCGGGAGTGGTATATGGCGTGAACGGTGAGGTAAATTATGATCCGAAATCCCGGGTGAATACTTTTGCCCATGTAAATCATACCGCTGAGCAGACCCGTCTGGGAGTGTTGTTGTGTATCAATGGTACCGGTATATTGAATTCGTGGGTGAAACGTAATGTGGCTCCCGAAGGTATTTCTTACAGTGATATGAACAGGCTGGCGGCACAGGCTCCTGTCGGCAGTGCCGGAGTAAGTATTCTTCCTTTTGGTAACGGGGCGGAGCGTATGCTGGAAAATAAAGAGACAGGATGCTCTATATGTGGAGTTAATTTTAACTTGCATGGAAAGCAGCATATTGTTCGTGCCGCACAGGAAGGGATCGTATTCTCGTTTAAATACGGTATTGATATCATGGAGCAGATGGGTATCCCTGTACAGAAGATTCATGCCGGACATGCCAATATGTTTCTCAGTCCTATTTTCCGCGAAACATTGGCGGGAGTGACAGGGGCTGTAATCGAACTGTATGACACGGATGGATCGGTGGGCGCCGCCAAGGGGGCCGGCATAGGCGCGGGTGTTTATAAAGATAACAACGAGGCATTTGCCACATTGGAAAAATTGGAGGTGATAGAGCCTGATGTGGCACAGCGCACTGCTTATGATGATGCGTATGCCCGCTGGAAATCTAATCTGGAGAGAGCGATGGCTGCCTTTTAAGGACCTTCGGATAAAGAAATGGCTATCCGCTTGCGTGTTGAAAAAAGATAGTAGATAAATTAGAACAAGTTATTAAAATAAGTAAAGAATTATGGCTACAAAAGAGTATTTTCCCGGTATAGGAAAGATTAAATTTGAAGGTAAGGAAAGTAAGAACCCGATGGCGTTCCGTTATTATGATGCTGAAAAGGTAATAAACGGCAAGAAGATGAAAGACTGGTTGAAGTTTGCTATGGCATGGTGGCATACTTTGTGTGCCGAGGGCGGTGACCAGTTTGGCGGCGGAACAAAGAAATTCCCTTGGAACGGCGATGCCGATAAGGTGCAGGCTGCCAAGAATAAGATGGATGCCGGCTTTGAATTCATGCAGAAAATGGGAATCGAATATTATTGTTTCCATGATGTGGACTTGTGTGAGGAAGCCGATACAATCGAGGAATATGAAGCGAATCTGAAAGAGATAGTTGCTTATGCCAAACAGAAACAGGCTGAAACCGGAATCAAATTGTTATGGGGCACGGCAAATGTTTTTGGTCATGCACGCTATATGAACGGTGCTGCTACAAACCCCGAATTTGATGTGGTTGCCCGCGCTGCTGTCCAAATAAAGAACGCTATTGACGCTACCATCGAACTGGGTGGCTCCAATTACGTGTTCTGGGGTGGACGTGAAGGGTATATGTCTTTATTGAATACAGATCAGAAGCGTGAGAAAGAACATCTGGCTCAGATGTTGACCATCGCTCGCGATTATGCCCGGAGCAAAGGATTTACAGGTACTTTCCTGATTGAGCCCAAACCGATGGAGCCGACTAAGCATCAATATGATGTGGATACCGAAACTGTGGTAGGGTTCTTGAAAACTCACGGACTGGACAAGGATTTCAAGGTGAACATTGAAGTGAATCATGCTACGTTGGCTGGTCATACATTTGAACATGAACTGGCTGTTGCGGTAGATAACGGAATGTTGGGATCTATTGACGCTAACCGTGGCGATTATCAGAACGGATGGGATACAGACCAGTTCCCTATCGACAATTACGAACTGACCCAGGCCATGATGCAGATTATCCGCAACGGCGGTTTGGGTAATGGCGGTACCAACTTCGATGCCAAGACACGTCGTAACTCTACTGATCTGGAAGATATCTTTATCGCCCATATTGCAGGTATGGATGCTATGGCGCGTGCATTGGAAAGTGCTGCTGCCTTGCTTAATGAATCTCCTTACTGCAAGATGTTGTCAGACCGTTATGCTTCATTCGACAGTGGCAAAGGTAAAGAATTTGAAGAAGGCAAGCTGACACTGGAAGATGTAGTGGCTTATGCTAAGCAGAATGGTGAGCCCAAGCAAGTAAGCGGTAAACAGGAATTGTACGAAGCCATCGTCAATATGTATTGCTGATCCGGCCGGGCGGTATTGCACAAGTTTTACCCTTGCAGACCTTTTTTAAATAAGGAGGGCTGTGCAATGAAGTCTGAATGAATTCTGCTAACGGATTATTAAAGAATAAACGGCTGTACACCGTCAGGTGGCAGCCGTTTTTATATTTGTTAGAGGGATATTTTATGAAATAATACTCGCCTATATCGAAAATAATATCTACCTTTGCGGCTGCTAAATTACTAAGTTTATTGAATTTATATGATAAAAAAACTATTATCCGTACTGGTCTTAGTTTTTGCCCTCTCGGGTTCTGTGCTTGCACAGCAATCTATGAGTGACCAACAGGTGTTGGAATATGTGAAGACGGGCATGCAACAAGGAAAAGACCAACGTCAGATTGCTACAGAGTTAGCCCGTAGAGGAGTGACACAAGAACAGGCTAAGCGTGTAAAGAAACTTTATGAACAGCAAAATGGGTCTGCTGATAAAGATGCAAATGCAACGATGCAAAATCGGAACCGTTTGCGTGAAAAGACAAAGACTCAGGAAGATATCTACGTAACAGAGAATTTTACTTTCGACCAACGTTCAGCTGCGGACAGAGTGGTAGGGAAGAACTCGTTGGACAGTGTTTCTGCCAATCGTTATTACGAGGGGATGGGCATGGGTGATATGGAAGATATGCAGAAGGATAAGGTGTATGGACGGGACATTTTTGAAACCAGAAACCTTACATTCGAGCCGAGTGTGAATCTGGCTACTCCTCCTAATTATCGTCTGGGGCCGGGTGATGAGGTAATCATTGATATCTGGGGTACAAACCAGGCTACCATCCGCGATAATGTATCTCCGGACGGATCTATCACGATCCCCGATTTGGGATTAATTTATCTGAACGGTATGACTATTGCCGAAGCCAACCAATATTTGCGTAAAGAACTGAATAAGATTTATGCAGGGCTTGATAATGAACAGAACCCGTCCTCACAAATCAAGGTTACTTTGGGAAACAGCCGGACTATCCAGGTGAATGTGATGGGAGAAGTGTTCCAACCGGGAACTTATGCATTGTCTTCTTTCTCTACCGTGTTTCATGCACTGTACCGTGCCGGTGGCGTGAGCGATATCGGTAGCTTGCGCAATATACAAGTAGTGCGCGGAGGACAGAAGATCGCTACCGTAGATGTGTACGATTTTATTATGAAAGGTAAAATCAATGATGATATCCGTCTGCAGGAAGGCGATGTGATCATTGTTCCTCCATACGAGGCGTTGGTTAGCATAGAGGGTAATGTGAAACGCCCCATGAAATACGAGATGAAAAACAACGAAAGTGTTGCCACATTGTTGAAGTATGCCGGTGGATTCTCGGGGGATGCCTATACCCGTTCTCTCCGCATGATTCGTCAAAATGGAAAGGAGTATCAGATTTATACGATTGATGATATTGATTATTCCGTATTTCAGGTAAAAGATGGTGATGCGCTGACTGCTGAAGCTATTCTGGATCGTTTTGAGAATAAACTTGAAATCAAGGGTGCTGTCTATCGTCCGGGCATTTATCAGTTCGGAGGAACTTTGAATACAGTCCGCCAACTGGTGGAAAAGGCTGAAGGTCTTATGGGTGATGCCTTTACAGGACGTGCAGTGTTGCATCGCGAGCGTGAGAATTTGAAGAAAGAGGTTATTCAAGTAGATATAAAAGGTATCATGGCCGGTACTGCACCCGATGTACCTTTACAGCGTAATGATGTGCTTTATATTCCCAGTATTCATGACTTGGAGGATGTGGGAACTATCATGGTGTATGGTGAGGTTGCCCGTCCGGGTGAGTTCGCTTTTGCCGACAATACGACTTTGGAGGATATTATAATCCAGGCTGGCGGGTTGAAAGAATCGGCTTCTACCGTCCGTGTGGATGTTTCCCGCCGTATCAAGGATAGCAAAGGTACGGAAGCGGTTTCCACCATAGGACAAATGTACTCGTTTTCTCTGAAAGACGGTTTTGTGATAGACGGAGAACCGGGTTTTGTGTTGCAACCGTACGATCAAGTATATGTGCGTAAGAGTCCTGCTTATCAGGAACAGGTGAATGTGCAAGTGACCGGTGAGGTTTTATATGAAGGTGATTATGCGCTGACAGAGAAGAGTGAACGTCTTTCCGATTTGATCAAGAAGGCAGGTGGAGTGACTCCGTTTGCTTATATCAAAGGGGCCCGTTTAAGCCGTCGTATCAATGACGATGAACGCAAACGTATGGAAACGGTTCTGGATATGGCCAAGACAGGAAAGGACTCCATTGATGTCAACCGGCTGGACTTGGGAGATATCTATTATGTGGGTATCGATCTGGAAAGAGCGATGCTTAAACCCGGCTCCAGTGCGGATATCGTATTGCGTGAGGGGGATGTGATTGAAATTCCTGAATACAACAATACGGTACGTATCAGTGGGGCTGTGATGTATCCCAATACCGTTTCATTTGAAGATGGCAAGACGTTGAAATATTATATCGAGCAGGCCGGAGGTTACGGTTTCCGTGCGAAGAAGAGCAAGGCGTATATTGTATATATGAACGGTCAGGTGAAGAGAGCGAAGAAAGGTAGCCGTGAGCTGATCCAGCCGGGATGTGAGGTGATTGTTCCGGTGAAGGAAAAGAGCAACTGGTCTTTGCAGAACACCTTGTCCATAGCAACCACCAGTGCGTCATTGGCTACTATGATTGCATCTATTGCTAATATCTTAAAATAGAAACAGTATGGCGGAAGATAAGAATTATACGAATAATAAGGAAAGGCCACGGGAAGACGAGGAGTTGGAAATTGATTTGATGGAGTATGTCCGTAAGTTGTGGGCTGCCCGAAAGGTGCTGTTGAAGGCTGCCGGAATAGGTGCTATTGTAGGGGTGATTATTGCTCTGAGTATTCCCAAACAATATACGGTGGAAGTGACATTGTCTCCCGAATCCGGCAAAAGCGGCGGGGGGAGCCTGTCGGGAATGGCTGCCATGCTGGGGATCGGCGGCATGAGTCTGGGCAGTGAGGCGGATGCGTTGAACGTATCTCTTTTCCCGGATATAGTAGCGTCTACTCCTTTCATTCTGGAACTGTTTAATGCACATGTCACCACGTTGGACGGTGAGGTGGATACTACTTTTGTAGCTTATCTCGACGAGCAGAAAGCTCCGTGGTGGGGTGCTGTGATGGGATTGCCCGGGGCGGCTATAGGTGGGGTGAAATCTCTCTTCTCCGATAAGGAAGAGGAAGAAGGGAATAAGCTGGATCCTTTCCATCTGACAGAAGATCAGGCGAAGAAAGTGGAAGCCATGCGTAAGGCGATTACTGCTGATGTGGATAAGAAAACCGGCATCACCACAGTGACGGTGACTTTGCAGGACCCGATGGTTACGGCCGCCATTACAGATACGGTAGTGGTGAAACTTCAAGAGTATATCACAGCGTACAGGGTCTCTAAAGCCCAGCAGGATTGTGCTTATCTGGAACAATTGTATAAGGAACGCCAGCAGGAGTATTATGTAGCCCAGCAGAATTATGCCAATTACATGGATGCTAACAAGGGGGTTGTTCTTCAAAGTGCTTTGACGGAGAGAGAACGATTGCAGAATGATATGAATCTGGCATATCAGGTGTATAGCCAGGTGGCTACCCAATTGCAGGTGGCACGGGCTAAAGTACAGGAGGCCAAACCTGTATTTGCCGTTGTGGAACCTGCCAGTGTGCCGTTGCTGCCTTCGGGAACCAGCAAGAAGGTGATTCTTGTCGGATTTATTTTCCTGGCAGTGGCGGGCGCTTCTGCATGGATCTTGTTCGGACGTGAATTCTTTGAAAATCTGAAGGCAGGACTTAATGTTCCTCAGGAGGGGATGGAGAAGAAGTGATATAAAGATATTGACCTATAAAAACAGGGTGTATCTCTCATAGGAGATACACCCTGTTTTTATAGGTCAATCTTCGAAAATGTTGTCCTGAACGTTACGATAGTCCTGTGTGCAGTTTTCGGTTTTTTTAATTTCACTGGCAAAAACCAAACAAACGCAGAATCAAAACTGCCTTTAATATAAACTTTGATTAAAGTCGAAATCCGTTTGATAGTCTTTCAATCTCGGATGTTTCTTGTCCTTGTCGGACAAAATAACCTTGTCGGCCGGAAGTCGCCAGTCTATGCCTAGATCGGGGTCGTCCCATGCGATTCCTCCTTCGCTTTGCGGAGCATAATAATGGTCACATTTGTATTGGAACAACACTTCGTCACTTAGTACCGCAAAGCCGTGTGCGAATCCGCGGGGGATAAAAAACTGCCGGTGATTCTCTCCAGTCAATTCTACAGCTACATGCTTTCCAAAAGTGGGAGAACCTTTCCGGATATCTACAGCCACATCCAGTACTGCTCCCTTGATTACACGCACCAGTTTGCTTTGTGTGAAAGGAGGTTTCTGGAAATGCAGGCCGCGTAATACACCATAAGTGGAGAAACTCTCATTATCCTGTACAAATGTAGTCCTGCATACTTTTTCTTCAAATTCACGTCCCGAGAAGCTTTCAAAGAAATACCCTCTTGCATCATTAAAAATACGGGGTTCCAAAATGAAAACCCCGTCTATTGCTGTTTTTATAACTTCCATTATTCTAATCCCAGTTCTTTTATAACTTTCAGTAAATATTGTCCGTATTGGTTTTTAAGCATCGGCTGAGCCAGTTCCTGCATCTTTTCCGGGGTAATCCAGCCTTTTCTCAAAGCTATGCCCTCAAGGCACGCCACTTTCAGCCCCTGGCGCTTTTCAATGACTTCGATGTAGGTACTTGCCTCGGCCAGCGAGTCGTGAGTACCGGTATCCAGCCATGCGAAACCTCTGCCCAATGTTTGTACTTTCAATTCCTTGTCCTGAAGAAATTGCTGGTTTACGGTGGTGATTTCCAGTTCTCCCCGTGCCGAAGGCTTGATATTCTTGGCTACTTCCACTACCTTGTTGGGGTAGAAATAGAGTCCCACCACGGCATAGTTGGACTTAGGTTGGGCAGGTTTTTCTTCAATAGAGAGACAATTGCCATCCTTGTCGAATTCCGCTACGCCATATCTTTCGGGATCACTGACCCAATAGCCGAATACCGTTGCTTTCTTGTCCTCTTCGGCAGCACGTACGGATTCTCTCAACATGGCGGACAGACCGTTACCGTGGAATATGTTATCACCCAGTACAAGGCAGACGGAATCATTTCCGATGAATTTCTCGCCGATGATGAAGGCCTGAGCCAGTCCGTCGGGCGAAGGCTGTTCCGCATATTCAAAGCGTACTCCGAAATCGCTTCCGTCTCCTAACAGTCTTTTGAAGCTCGGTAAGTCGTATGGGGTTGAGATAATGAGTATTTCCCGTATGCCGGCCAGCATAAGTACCGATATAGGATAATAAATCATGGGTTTGTCGAAGACAGGGAGCAACTGTTTGGATACTCCTTTGGTAATAGGATAGAGGCGCGTGCCCGAACCTCCGGCTAGTACAATACCTTTCATATCTTTTTATTTTTTATAATGTTCCTACGATTTGAATTAATAGGCGTTTTTCTCGCCCCGGAACATGTTGGTTACTGTTTTTATCATGATGCGGATGTCGAGCAGGAAAGTCCAGTTCTCAATATACCACAGGTCTCTTCTTACCCTGCCTTCCATTTGGGAAAGTTCTTTGGTTTCTCCCCGATAGCCGGTGACTTGCGCCCATCCGGTGATTCCGGGTTTGACAAGGTGGCGCATCATGTATTTGTTAATCAGTTGGGAATATTCCTCTGTATGTTTCAGCATATGGGGTCTGGGACCTACAATAGACATTTCTCCTTTGAAAACATTAATGAATTGCGGCAGTTCGTCCAGATTGCTCTTTCGCAGGAAGTTGCCGAACTTGGTCTTGCGGGGATCATTCTTGGTAGCCTGCAATGAATCGGACAATGCATTCACTTTCATGGAACGGAACTTATAGCATTTAAAAATTTTCCCGTTTTCCCCGTTTCTCTCCTGTTTGAAGAAAATGGGACCAGGTGATGAAATTTTAATAATAAGACCTACAAATAGGTATATAAATGGAAAAATTGTAAGTAAAAACAGAGAGGAAAATGTCAAATCAAATAACCGTTTTGCCAGTCTGTTTACCGGGTTCTGCAACGGTTCGGTACGGATGGACAATACAGGAACTTCACCCAATAATTCCAGTTGCAGCTGACGCTTTATGTAATTACGTACATGAGGTACGCTATAGAAGCGGATCAGATTGTTCTCGCAATAGTTCATGATGGCCAGAATATCATCCTTTCTGCTGGATGGCAGACCGCAGTACAGTTCGTGCACGGTGTTATGAGACAACCATTCAAATAATTGGTTTACAGGACCTTTAAAGGGAATCCCTTTGGGGTAATTAGAGTCCTTCTCATCATAGAAAATGCCTAAAACCCTGTATCCGTAAGTCAAATCGTTCAACGTATGGTATAGCTCCACCATATTGTCCCCGTCACCTATCAGTACAGTGGCGTGCAGGTTCCTGCCACTGCGGCGGAACATTTTCACAAAGAACCGCAATGTCAGCCGCCATCCTATAGCTAAAGGTATGAAAGACAGATAGAAAACAAGCAGATAGATGCGTGAGAAGTTATCTACTTTAATAATGGCCAGCACCGTGAGGAAGATGACTACATGCAAGCTGATTGTTCCTAACAGACGGCCTACAATCTGTTCCGGACGCACTATGCGGTTGTGCAGTATGACCCCAAAGATGGATATGCATGGAATATAGCACAGGTTGGAAGTCAGCAGGTAGGTTTTCAATGAAATATGGGCTATGGCCTGTGAATCTATTCCTTTCAGAATAAAAAACACAAGTATCATAGAAAGGTTCAACAAGGCAAAATCACCTAATATCGCTACTAGTTTAATTATATCAGAGTTTTCAGTTGTCGGTTGTTTCATGACAAAAAAAATGTTAGTCGTATGCAAATATAGAACATATAAATTAAAACGCAATACTTTTTTTAAAAAATAATACTTATCTTTGCGGTCATACAACGTAAAAAATGAATCATATGAACATCAAGAATAATCACCTCGTTATAATGGCCGGAGGTGTTGGAAGCCGTTTCTGGCCGATGAGTACTCCTGATTATCCTAAGCAATTTATTGATGTACTGGGTTGCGGCCGTACATTGATCCAACTTACGGCTGACCGTTTCCAGGGGATCTGTCCTCCGGAAAATATTTGGGTGGTGACATCAGAGAAGTATGCGGACACTGTAAAGGAGCAGTTGCCCGATATTGCTGATGATCATATCTTGCGTGAGCCTTGCCGTCGCAATACGGCTCCTTGTATAGCATACGTCAGTTGGAAAATAAAGGCACGTAATCCTAAGGCCAATATGGTGGTGACCCCCAGCGACCACATTGTGATGAATATTGCGGAGTTTCAGCGGGTGATTAATTCGGCGATGAATTTTACGGCCGATTCGGACGCTATCCTTACCCTGGGCATGAAACCTACTCGTCCTGAGACGGGCTACGGTTACATTGAAGCTGATCTCAGTGTACCTTCTACCGCCAATAAGGAAGTATTCCGGGTGTATTCTTTTAAAGAGAAACCTGATCTGGAAACAGCCCGGCGCTATATTCAAAAAAATAATTTCTTCTGGAATGCCGGTATTTTTGTGTGGAATGTAAATACGGTGGTGAATGCCCTGCGCGTATATCAGCCTGCCATTTCGAAGGTGTTCGAGCGTTTGCTTCCTTATTATTATACGGACAAGGAGCAGGAAATGATTAACCAGAATTTCCCTTTGTGCGAGAACATTTCGGTGGATTATGCCATTATGGAGAAGGCGGATGAGATTTTTGTCCTTCCTGCTAGCTTTGGATGGAGTGATTTGGGTACTTGGGGATCGTTGCACGAGAATTTGCCGAAAGATGCCCATAATAATACGCAGATAGGTGAGAATATAAAGTTGTATGAAACCCGTAACTGTGTGATTCACACTACACAGGAAAAGAGGGTGGTGGTACAGGGACTGGACGGATATATCGTTGCTGAGAAGAATAACACATTGTTGATCTGCCGGTTGAGCGAGGAACAGCGCATCAAAGAATTCTCGGCGGGGTAAGTATTCTTTCTTGTATATATTTTATTTCTGCATACATGGAGTGTATGCTGTCTGTTATCTGCCGTTCTGTTTGGTCATTTTGTCCTTTGTCATGCCGAAAGGCAGATAGCGGTAGATAGCTATGTGATATGAAATAACTTAGAGGGCTTGCATAAGGCCATTTACAATAAACGAAATGAAAAAAGTTGCTTTAATTTCAGGTATTACAGGTCAGGACGGTTCATTCCTGGCAGAGTTTTTGATTGAAAAGGGATATGAGGTTCACGGTATTCTGCGCCGTTCTTCTTCATTCAACACAGGTCGTATAGAACATCTTTATCTGGACGAGTGGGTTCGTGATATGCAAAAGACCCGTCTGGTGAACCTGCATTGGGGGGATATGACCGACAGTAGTTCGCTGATACGTATCATTCAGGCTGTACAGCCCGATGAAATCTATAATCTGGCTGCTCAGAGCCATGTGAAAGTAAGTTTCGATGTGCCCGAGTACACTGCGGAAGCGGATGCGGTAGGCACGCTGCGTATGTTGGAAGCTGTCCGGATCCTGGGTTTGGAAAAAAAGACCAAGATTTATCAGGCATCTACCTCCGAGTTGTTCGGACTGGTGCAGGAAGTCCCTCAGAAGGAAACGACTCCTTTCTATCCCCGTTCTCCGTATGGGGTGGCCAAGCAGTATGGTTTCTGGATTACCAAGAATTATCGTGAAAGTTACGGTATGTTTGCCGTGAACGGCATCCTGTTCAACCATGAGAGCGAACGTCGTGGTGAAAACTTTGTAACACGCAAGATTACTTTGGCTGCCGCACGTATAGCCCAGGGATATCAGGACAAACTGTATCTGGGAAATCTGGATTCTTTGCGTGACTGGGGTTATGCCAAAGATTATGTGGAGTGTATGTGGATGATTCTTCAGCACGATACTCCCGAAGATTTTGTTATTGCGACCGGCGAGTACCATACGGTGCGCGAGTTCTGTACCTTGGCCTTCAAGGAAGTGGGCATTGAGTTGCGCTGGGAAGGCAAAGGGGTGGATGAAAGAGGCATCGATGTGGCGACGGGCAAGGAACTGGTTGCCGTCGATCCTAAGTATTTCCGTCCTGCCGAAGTGGAGCAGTTGCTGGGTGATCCCACTAAAGCCAAAACCTTATTGGGCTGGAATCCCCGTAAGACTTCTTTCCCCGAACTGGTGAAAATCATGGTGAAGCATGATATGAAGTTCGTGAAGAAACTATATTTAAAGGCTCAAATAGCGGAATAATGGAAAAAACAGCCAAGATATATGTAGCAGGACACCACGGACTGGTGGGTTCTGCTATATGGAATAATTTGCAGCAAAAAGGATATACCAATCTGGTAGGCCGTTCTCACAAAGAACTGGATCTGCTGGACGGGCAGGCTGTGAAGGAGTTCTTTGATGAAGAGCAGCCCCGGTATGTCATTTTAGCGGCGGCACATGTGGGCGGTATCATGGCGAACAGTCTTTACCGTGCCGATTTTATTTATCAGAACTTGCAGATTCAGCAGAATGTGATAGGAGAGAGCTTCCGTCACAATGTAAAGAAACTCTTGTTTTTGGGAAGCACTTGCATTTACCCTCGTGATGCCGGACAACCCATGAAGGAAGAGGTGTTGCTGACTTCACCGTTGGAGTACACCAACGAACCATACGCTATTGCGAAGATTGCGGGATTGAAGATGTGCGAAAGTTTTAACCTGCAATATGGAACCAATTACATAGCCGTGATGCCCACGAACCTTTACGGACCCAATGATAATTTCCATTTGGAGAACAGCCATGTGCTGCCTGCCATGATTCGTAAGATTCATTTGGGAAAATGCCTGAATGAAGGAGATTGGGATGCGGTGCGTAAAGATATGAATCTCCGCCCTGTGGAGGGAGTAAGCGGTTTGAATACGGATGAGGAAATTCTGGCTGTATTGAAAAAATACGGCATCTCCGGACAGGAAGTGACCTTATGGGGTACAGGCAAGCCGTTGCGTGAATTCTTATGGAGTGAGGAAATGGCCGATGCCAGTGTCTATATCATGGAGCATGTGGACTTTAAGGATACATACACACCCGGTTCCAAGGATATCCGTAACTGCCATATCAATATCGGTACGGGAAAAGAAATCACCATCGCTCAATTGGCGGATAAGATTGTCAAAGAAGTGGGCTATCAAGGCAAACTGACTTTTGACGCTACGAAGCCCGACGGCACTATGCGCAAGCTGACGGATGTAAGCAAATTGCATAGTCTGGGATGGCAGCATAAGATTGATATAGAAGAGGGAGTACACCGAATGTATCAATGGTATTTGTCTTAGAAGATGAAGATGCAAGATGATAGATCTTTCGGGTGTAAGATTATAGATCGTTCGTATGCAAGATGATAGATCTTTCCGGCATAACATATAAAAGTTTCGGGCATAACTTCTTGAAGTTATGCCCGAAACCACCAAAACCTATGCAGACAGATTGACAAAATCTTCTGCCGTTTTCTTTATTCCTTCGGGAGCTTTTTATTTTACTGCTTTCAACGCAGCTTCATAATCCGGTTCCTGGGTTATTTCGGGAACCAGTTCGGTATAAACCACTTTTCCTTCCGGGTCAACCACTACTACCGAACGTGCCAATAATCCCGCCAAAGGACCGTCGGTCATCAGAACACCATATTTTTCAGCAAAATCGGAAGTATAGCGATAATCAGACAAAGGAATAACGTTACTGATCCCTTCGGTGGTGCAGAAGCGGCCCTGGGCGAATGGCAGGTCTTTAGAGATAGCCAACACTACCGTATTGGGCTGGTTTGCAGCCAACTGATTGAACTTGCGTACGGAAGTAGCGCATACACCTGTATCCAGACTGGGAAAAATGTTCAGAATCAGGTACTTGCCTTTACCGTCCTTTAATGTATAATTGCTTAAGTCTCCTTTTACCAATGTAAATTCCGGAGCTGAAGTTCCTACTTTTACAAATTCTCCGGCCAATGTCACCGGTGCTCCTTTAAATGCTGTTTTTGCCATAATTTTATTATATTTTAGTTCGATACTGTAATGATAACAAATTTAAATGGAAAAAAGTTCATTCTTTTTTATTTTCTTCCTTTGTAAATCAAGAAACCTACCACTAAAACACCGATAGCAATGAAGCAATATCCTAACTCGTGACTGTATTCGGTTACGGTACTCAATAACTGCTCTTCGGGAACCACTGATTGCAGATAGTAACCGATAGCCGCCAGAATGGCATTCCAGATACCTGCTCCCAGCGTTGTGTACAGCAGGAAAGTGGATAATTTCATCTTGGCCAGACCGGCAGGAATGGAGATAAGCTGGCGGACGGCAGGAATAAGACGTCCGATAAAGGTGGAGAGTGCCCCGTGCTTGTCAAAGTAGTGTTCCGCGTTCTGAACCTTGGCTTCATCAATCAGACACATGTGCCCGAAGCGGCTGTTCGCGAATTTATAAACCAGCGGACGGCCTACGAAATAGGCTATGTAATAATTGATGAGAGCGCCGATATTGGCTCCGATTGTCGCAAATATAACTACCAGAAATACATTCAGGTCACTGTTGCCTCCGGCTGCCTTGTAAGCGGCAGGAGGCACTACCACTTCCGAGGGGAAGGGGATAAAAGAGCTCTCGATGGCCATTAATAACGTAATTGTCCAATAATTCAGGTGGTCCAGACACCATTGAATAAATGCAACTGATTCCATAAAATAATTATAAATAATTGTTTAAGTTTAGCTTGCCTTTGCTGATATCGTCCTTGATTACGCGTATCGCTTCGTTGAATAACTGGTCGGGAAACTGTGCGTTTTCATCAACTCCCAGAGCTGCATACGTATCAGGAAGTTCTTTATTGATTTTAGCCAGATAGTGTATGAACGGACCTGGTTGCTGTAAATAAAGATAGCCATAAATCAGAAAGAAATAAGTGCTATGGGCGTTGTGGGGGAATTCTTTGTTTATTTGCTCAAAATACCGGTTGGCATATTCAAAGAGATGTTCATCGAAGTATTTGGATCCGATTTTGAACAAAATATCCATCCGTTCCTCTTTCGGGGTGAATTCCAGGGCGAGGTTGAATTGTTCCTCCGCCTTGTCGATATTATTCTTTCTTTCCTCCTCGCTGATGTCCTTGCTGCCTGCCATTATCGTGAAAAACTGTCCGGCATAGATACGTGTTTCCGCATCGTTCCCGTTCTGCTTCAGCACTTGGTCCAGATACATATATCCCTCTTCAGGATGTCCCAGGGCTACATGACAGAGGGCTGCGATACTATATATATCGGTTAGCTCGAATGCAGTTATCTCCTGTTTCTGTTTTAGCAGCTTTTGTGTATACTTCATGGCGGTTTCGTAATCCTTCATCTCGAAGTGGAGACCAGCCAATGCCATATAAACGGGAGGTTTCTTCTCTGTCGCCTTTTCCAGACGGAGATAATAGTTGATAGATTCCTTGATATTTGCTGTCTGGCTGTAAAGGAATGCTTTCAAGGTCAATGTCTCTGTGTTGTTTTCATCAATGGCTAATGCGAAATCAAAAGCTTCGTGCGCCTTTTCGTATTGCTCTTGTTGCAGATAGCATTTACCCAGTTCGTTCCAATGCTGAACGGAATAGGGAAACTCGTTCAGAGTCATGTTCAGGTAAGGGATAGCCAAGTCCGGTTTGTTGAAAGTACTGTAATAATCGCACAGCACGTCGCGAAGACGTTGGTTGGTTTCCGGCAGGGTTTGCATGTCGAAATGGGCAAACAGGCAGTCGATCCACTTCTTGGCGTATTCTTTCTGGTTGACGTCAACGTAGTCCAGAATGATGTCTAGCAGCGTATCCAGTTCATACTCCTCCTCCATGGCTAGTTGTTGTAATATCTTATCGGCCTCTTCCATGTGTTCCTCCTCTATCAGTAGGTCGGCTTGCAGGAATCTGAATTCACGGTCGGCAGGGTTGTTGATGAGCTGCATCACCATTTGGGCTTCTTCTTTTTTTCCTAGCAGCATCAAGGAACGTGCCCGGAAAATCAGGGCGTCTATGTTATCAGGGTGCAATTGGATTGCAAGATTTATGGCCTTGTCAGCGTCTTTATGTCTTCCTTTTGAGGCGTAATATTCGGCGATATCGGTCAGTTCATCAGCTTCAAAATAAGCGGGGGTATGGTTTTCCACCATACCCTCGTATCTTGCTAATGCTTCTTTAAATTCCGGGTCTTCAAAGTAAGAAGACATGTCATAGTTCATAAGCTTGTTTTTATTTATTAATTTTGCTCCAGGTATCTTTTAAAGATACGGTGCGGTTGAACACCAGATTTTCTGGTGTAGAGTCTTTGTCCACATTGAAATAACCGATGCGTTGGAACTGTAAGTAATCCAGCGGTTTGGCATCGGCCAGATATTTCTCTACATAGCAGTTGGTTAATACATTCAACGAATCGGGGTTGATCATTTCTTTCATGGCTTCCAGTGCGTCGCAGTTCTTTGCTTCGCGGATAGCGGCCATCTCATCACGCGGGTTCTCCACTTTCCACAGGCGGTCATACAGGCGTACTTCGGCAGGCAGACAGTGTGCACAGCTTACCCAGTGGATCGTACCTTTGATTTTGCGGTTGCTGCCCGGCATGCCTGTTTTGCTGTCGGGATCGTATTCGCAATATACCTCCACCACGTTGCCGTTGTCGTCTTTCTTGCAGCCTGTACATTTCACGATGTATCCGCTTTTCAGACGCACTTCCTGTCCCGGAGTCATACGGAAATATTTCTTCGGGGCATCTTCCATGAAGTCGTCGCGTTCTATCCACAACTCGCGGCTGAATTCGATGGTGTGTGTGCCTGCCGACGGATCTTCCGGGTTGTTGACAGCTTCCATTTCCTCCACCTGTCCTTCGGGATAGTTGGTAATGATCAGCTTCACCGGATTGATGACTGCCGATACACGGGTGGCACGGCTGTTCAAGTCCTCGCGGACAGCGCTTTCCAGCAGGGCGAAGTCATTCAGGGCATCGTAAGTGGTATAACCTATCTTGTCTACAAATTTGCGGATGGACTCGGGCGAGTAGCCGCGACGGCGGAAACCGCAGAGAGTCGGCATACGGGGGTCGTCCCAACCGTTTACCAGATGTTCTTTTACCAGAATCAGCAGGTTACGCTTGCTCATCAAGGTGTAGTTCAAGTTCAGTTTGTTGAACTCATACTGATGAGGACGGTTGTCGTCCAGATCTTTACCTTCTTTTACCCAGTCCACGAACAGGTCGTACAACGGACGGTGGGGTACGAACTCCAGGGTACACAGTGAATGAGTTACTCCTTCAAAGTAGTCGCTCTGTCCGTGTGCGAAGTCATACATAGGGTATGCTTTCCAGGTTTCGCCTGTGCGGTGGTGCGGAGTCTTTACCACACGATAAATAATAGGGTCGCGGAAGTGCATGTTGGGGCTTGCCATGTCTATTTTGGCGCGGAGCACCATTTTGCCTTCTTCTATTTCACCGCTGTTCATTTTGTTGAACAGTTCCAGGCTTTCCTCGATGGGACGGTTGCGGTAAGGGCTCTCGGTTCCGGGTTGGGTGGGAGTTCCCTTCTGTGCCGCGATTTGTTCGGAGTTCTGTTCGTCTATATAAGCCTTTCCTTCCTTTATCAGATTGACGGCGAAATCCCATAATTGCTGGAAGTAGTCGGATGCATAATATTCGTTTCCCCACTGGAATCCGAGCCATTGGATGTCCTCCTTGATGGCTTCCACGTATTCCATATCTTCTTTGGTCGGGTTGGTGTCGTCAAAACGCAGGTTACATACGCCACCATAGCGTGCAGCTATCCCGAAATCCAGACAGATGGCTTTGGCATGACCGATGTGCAGGTAGCCGTTCGGCTCGGGCGGAAAGCGGGTTTGTACTTTCCCTCCGTTTTTACCTTCTTTCAGGTCGTTCTCAACTGCCTGTTCAATGAAGTTCAGACTTTTCTTCTCTGTAGCTTCTGTAGCGTTCATTTCAGTCATTGTGATATCAATTTTACACTTTTGCTGCAAAAGTACGCATTCTTTTTGGGATATCCTTTATTTCACAGGAATATATCCACCGTTTTTTATAATATTTTGCCCCTCGGGTGACAGGATGTAGTCAATGAACGGGGTCACTTTTTCCTTATTGGCTACATTGTAATAGTAATAAAGAGGGCGTACTACGGGGTAAAGTTTCTTCTTTCCGTTTTCAAGGCTGGGCAGTACATAATGCTTGCCGTCATCGTAGGAAACGGCAATGGCTTTCACTCGGGGAGACAAGTAGGCCAGTCCCACATAGCCGATAGCGCCTTTGGTCTGGCTTACAGACTGGATCACGGCTCCGGTGGCGGGCATGGACAAGCTGCTGCTCATGTAGTTCTTGTTCTTCAGGGCGCTTTCTTTGAAAAATTCGTAAGTTCCCGAAGAGGTTTCGCGAGAATAGACAATGATTTTCATATCGGGTCCCCCCAGCTGTTTCCAATTGGTTATCTTGCCGCGGAATATGGCTTCCAGTTGCTGGCGTGTCAGTTGGCTGACAGGGTTGGACGGGTTTACAATGACGGCCAGGGCGTCATACGCTATAATTACCTCCTCCACTTCCTGTTTGGCGGCTTTCAGTTTCATCTTTTCGCTGAATTTGATGGGACGGGAAGCCATAGCGATATCTGTTGTGTTGTCCATCAGGGCGGAAATCCCCACTCCGGTTCCTCCGCCGGTGACGGTTACTCGTCGGTCGGGATCATCTTTCATGAAAATCTCGGCTGTTTCTTGTGATACGGGCAACACCGTGTCACTACCTTTTATGCGTTGCGCGGTAATATTCAGACTACAAGCCAATAGAATAAAAAGAAATAGAGCTTTTAATTGATTCATAAGTTCTTATATTAATTCGTGTGCAAAAGAAACGTTTTCTTGTGTCATTTGTTTTACTGGTGTGTTACGATTCTGTTACGGGTAATATTCACCGGCAAGGGTGGATTGAATCTGTTCCTGCGGGAAAATGGTAATAAGATCAGGTTTTTCTTTATCTGTAACAAGTTTGTAATATAATTGTAGCAAATACTTCAAGCTTCTTTCATATCACCTTAATATAAAGAGGCTTTTTTTGCATCAGTTATTAAAATAGAAGACTAAAACTGTATGAAACGAGTTTGGGAAAAGATTGTAGAAGGGATATTGACTTGCAGCGGCTTTATAACGAGCATTACTATTTTGCTGATTGTCGTATTCTTATTTGCGGAGGCTCTGGGACTTTTTAATAAAAAAGTCATAGAAGAGGGGTATGTACTGGCGGTGAATAAAGCCAATCCGGTACAGGAACTGAGTGCGGCACAAATAAAAGATGTTTTTGACGAAGAGATTACCAACTGGAAAGAGTTGGGAGGACCGGACGCGGAGGTTAAAGTTTTCCGGTTGGAGGATATCACCTCCTATTTTTCGGAAGAAGAGTTGGGAGCCGAGTACGAGAAGGCTCCCCGGTGCATCGGTGAGATCGTTGCCGGTAATCCAGGCATCATCGCCTTTGTTCCCTCCAAGTTTATAGAAAAGGATTTTCCGGGACATCTGCTGAAAGACGAGTCTATTTCTTTTGATGAGGTTTTTGCCGGAAAGGAATGGTTCCCTACGGCTACTCCCGCCCCTCAGTTCGGATTTCTTCCTTTGATTACGGGTACGCTTTGGGTGAGTTTCTTTGCCATCCTGTTTGCTTTGCCTTTCGGCTTGTCGGTGGCGGTGTATATGTCCGAGGTGGCAGACCATCGGACCCGTAGTTTTCTGAAGCCGATTATTGAATTGCTCAGTGGTATTCCGTCCGTGGTCTATGGGTTTTTCGGATTGATTGTTATCGTACCGCTTATTCAGAAAATATTTAATCTGCCTGTGGGCGAGACCGGATTGGCCGGAAGTATTGTTTTGGCGATCATGGCACTCCCTACTATCATTACCGTAAGTGAGGATGCGATGCGGAATTGTCCCCGTGCCATGCGCGAGGCCAGTCTGGCATTGGGCGCCACTCGTTGGCAGACTATATATAAGGTGGTGATTCCGTTTTCCATTTCCGGAATCACTTCGGGCGTTGTCCTGGGCATCGGACGTGCCATAGGCGAGACGATGGCGGTGCTGATGGTTACAGGAAATGCAGCTGTGATACCTACCACTATTCTGGAACCGCTCCGTACCATTCCGGCGACTATTGCAGCGGAACTGGGAGAGGCACCCGCCGGCGGCGCGCACTATGAAGCTCTGTTCCTGCTGGGAGTGGTGTTGTTTTTCATCACGATGCTTATCAACTTTAGTGTAGAATATATTTCATCAAGAACAAATAAATAATGTACTAATTTGCCGGTGTGCTAATGATCATGCGGCACACAGCGCAGCCAATGGGTATATTGATAGATTGACAAAAGATTAATTAAGTATTTAAAATATGAAGCAAGATGTTTTCCCTGCCCGGCAAGGGGCGCGTAAAAGACGTTCGCAATGGCTGGCATTCGGTATTTTCAAACTGCTGAGTTATAGCATTGTCCTCATTCTGTTCGCCATTCTCGGTTTTATTATATATAAAGGTATAGGAGTAATCAGCTGGGAGTTTCTGACCACGGCGCCCAGTGACGGCATGACGGGTGGCGGTATATGGCCGGCCATTGTAGGTACTTTTTATCTGATGGTGGGCAGTGCGCTGTTCGCATTTCCGGTGGGAGTGATGAGTGGCATTTATATGAACGAATATGCGCCGAAAGGCAAGCTGGTCCGCTTTATCCGGATGATGACCAATAACTTGAGCGGTATTCCGTCCATTGTGTTCGGTTTGTTTGGTATGGCACTGTTTGTGAAATACATGGGGTTCGGCGACAGTATCCTGGCCGGTTCTTTGACGTTGGGATTGCTTTGTGTACCTTTGGTGATACGTACCACCGAAGAAGCCTTGAAGGCGATTCCCGACAGCTTCCGTGAGGGGAGTCTGGCTTTGGGCGCGACCAAGTTGCAAACCATCTGGCATGTAATTCTGCCCATGGGGATGCCCAACATCATTACCGGACTGATTCTGGCTTTGGGACGTGTGTCGGGTGAAACGGCGCCTATCTTGTTTACGTGTGCCGCTTACTTCCTGCCGCAACTGCCGCATAGCATTCTGGACCAATGCATGGCACTGCCTTATCACCTTTATGTGATTTCTACCAGTGGAACAGATATGGAGTCACAGCTTCCTTTGGCATACGGTACGGCGTTGGTATTGATAATCATTATTTTAATTATAAACCTGTTGGCTAATGCACTTCGCAAATATTTCTCCAATAAAGTAAAAACGAATTAATAATTTGTCAATGTGCCGATTGGCTGCGCTGTGTACCGCACGGGTATTGGTACATTAGTACATTGACAAATCAGCAAATTATTAAAACATTAAGAATATGAATAAGATAGATGCAAAACATGTAAATTTTTTCTATGGTGATTTTCAGGCGCTGAAAGATATAAGCATGACGATTGAAGAGAAAGAGGTGGTGGCTTTCATAGGTCCGTCCGGTTGTGGCAAGTCCACCTTCCTCCGCCTGTTCAACCGCATGAACGATCTCATTCCCGGCTCTCGTCTGGAAGGGGAGATTTTGATTGACGGGAGAAATATATACGACAAGTCTGTGCAGGTGGATGAGTTGCGCAAGAATGTGGGAATGGTATTCCAGCGTCCCAATCCGTTTCCGAAGAGCATTTTCGAGAATGTGGCCTATGGGCTTCGGGTAAATGGGGTGAAAGATAATGAGTTTATCCGCCACAGGGTGGAGGAAACCTTGAAAGGAGCCGCGTTGTGGGATGAAGTGAAGAATAAGTTGAAAGAGTCTGCGTTTGCTCTGTCCGGCGGTCAGCAGCAACGGTTGTGTATAGCCCGTGCCATGGCCGTATCTCCTTCGGTGCTGCTTATGGACGAACCGGCTTCGGCACTGGACCCTATCTCTACAGCCAAGGTAGAAGAGTTGATTCATGAGCTGAAAAAAGAATATACCATCGTTATTGTCACTCACAACATGCAGCAGGCCGCGCGTGTCAGTGACAAAACAGCCTTCTTCTATATGGGCAATATGGTGGAATATGATGATACGAAGAAGATATTTACGAATCCGGGCAAAGAAGCGACCCAGAATTATATTACGGGACGTTTCGGATAAAGCATTCATCACAGCGTTGCACAATGGGAGATAAGATAAAAATGGAATTTATGTACCACAGCTCGATGCAGGCTTGTTTGCTTTTCAGATGTAATGGGTACGGATTTGCCTTTTTATTCTTCTGTCCGGAAAATTAAAATCAGTGTGAATCTGCGCACTCTGCGGTGAAAGAAATAATAATAAATAAAACAAGAATTAAGAATATGGTGAAATTTATAGAATCAGAACTTGTATCACTGAAGAAGGAAGTGAACGAGATGTGGACATTGGTTTACAATCAGCTGGACAGGGCAGGAGAGGCTGTGCTGACCTTTAACCGTGACCAGGCACAGCAAGTCATTGTCCGTGAGAAAAGGGTGAATGCGTTCGAGTTGAAAATTGACAGTGATGTAGAGGACACTATCGCTCTATACAATCCGGTAGCCATTGACCTGCGTTTTGTGCTGGCCATGTTCAAAATAAACAGTGATTTGGAGCGTTTGGGAGATTTTGCCGAAGGCATAGCCCGTTTTGTGGTAAGAAGCGAGGAAACAGTGCTGGATAGTGAACTGCTCCACAGTCTGCGTATAGAAGAGATGTTGAGACAAGTGCTCAGTATGCTCGAAATGACCAAGAACGCATTGAATGAAGAAAATTTGGAATTAGCCCTCAATGTATTCAGTAAGGACAACTTTCTGGATGAGATAAATGCGGCTGCCCCTGCCGTGCTTACAAAATATCTGGAAACACATCCCGATAATTTCCTGACTTGCCTGGAACTCGGCACCGTTATCCGTAAGCTGGAACGTGCCGGAGATCATATAACTAATATCGCTGAAGAAATTGTTTTCTTTATAGATGCAAAGGTACTGAAACACCGCGATAAAGTGGACGAACATTTCTTGGGAAAAGAAAAAACTCATTAAAATGCTGTTTCAAATTAAACTTTTGCTATCTTTGTATATGTAATGAGGCCGATAAAGAGCATTTTGAATAATAATCTGCCAAAAAAGACAGAAATTTCTAAAAACATGTTGTATGGCATAGTTTTTTATTTGGCTGGTTTAAAAAAAGGCTCCATATTTGCATCGTTATCCTGAAAACAATCTTTTTACCTTAAAAAAAACTAATACCTATTGAAAACTTAAAAAGGGGGCTTTGTGAAAAGACCCCTTTTTTATTTTTCTATATAAAGGCTCTGTCAGTGTTAAATTTCACCTATTTATTGGTCAATATGTAAGATTTCTGTAATTATTAGCTTATATTAGCAACTTTCTTTTAAGTTAATGCTTAACTTTGCTGGCTCATAAGAATAGCGGTAAAAAGAATGAAGACAAAATACATCAAGTCGTTTTTACTATTTTTGTTATTAGGATGCTGCATTTCGGTGTCAGCCCAAAATATACAAGGCGTTGTAACAGACTCATTGACGAATGATCCCATACCATACTTGTCAGTCTTTTATGAAGGAAAAGGCGTAGGAAGCATTACCGATAATGATGGACATTATAAGGTCGAAACCCGTAAAGGCTGGAACAAACTCACCTTTTCGGCAGTGGGGTATGTAACAAAAGTAGTGAATATAATCCCCGGTGTCACCAAGAACCTGAATGTGAGGATGAGGCCGGACGATATCATGCTGGACGAAGTGGTGGTGAAGCCCAAACGAGAGAAGTACTCCCGTAAGAATAACCCGGCTGTGGAACTGATGAAGAAAGTGATTGCTCATAAGAACAATAACAAGCTGAGTGAGAATGACTATTATCAGTACAACAAGTATCAGAAGATCACAATGTCACTGAATGATGTGACCCCCGAAATGCTGGAAAAAGGTATGTATAAAAAGATGCCTTTCCTGAAAGACCAGATCGAACTTTGTGAGGAAACCAATAAATTTATCCTTCCTATCTCGGTGGACGAGACCGCTTCGCAGAAAATTTACCGTAAACATCCCAAGAGTGAGAAGACCATTATCAAAGGGATGAGCTCTACGGGTGTGAACGAGCTGTTTGCCACAGGAGATATGCTGAGCACGGTTCTGAAGGATGTGTTTACGGATGTGAATATTTATGATAACGATATCCGTCTGTTGCAGTATCCTTTCATCAGTCCTATTTCGTCCAGTGATGCCATTTCGTTTTATAAGTTTTACATTATGGACACCACATTCGTGGACAAGGACAAGTGCTTCCATCTCACCTTTGTCCCCAATAACTCGCAGGATTTCGGTTTCACGGGACATCTGTATGTACTGGCCGATTCATCTTATACGGTGAAGAAATGTACGATGAATCTGCCCAAGAAATCGGGAGTGAACTTTGTGGACAATATGGATATTATTCAGGAGTTCGAGCAATTGCCTAATGGGGAGTGGGTGTTGAAGACCGATGACATGATTGTAGAGATGACCTTGATGAAGATCATGCAGGGATTCCAGATACGAAGGACTACCCGTTATTCCGATTATGCCTTCGATGAGCTTCCGCAGCAACTTTTCAAGCGTAAGGGGGCCGAGATCAAAGAGGCGGACGCCATGATGCGCGGAGACGATTTCTGGAATCAATACCGGCCGGTTCCGCTTACGCAGACCGAGAGTTCTATGGATATGCTGGTGAAGCGTCTGGAACAGATGCCGGGATTCAAATATGTGATTTTTGTATTGAAAGCGTTTATCGAGAACTTTGTGGAAACCGGAACCAAGGACAACCCCAGCAAGGTGGATATCGGTCCGGTAAACACCATGATCTCCAATAACTATATCGACGGATTGCGTTTGCGTATGAGCGCGCAGACCACGGCCAACCTGAATCCGCATCTGTTCCTCAAGGGATATTATGCTTACGGGTTCAAGGACCATCGTTCCAAGTATATGGGTGAGGTGGAATACTCTTTCAACAAGAAGGAATACCTGCCGCGCGAGTTCCCGAAGAACTCTATCACGTTCAGCTATCAGTATGATGTGATGTCGCCCACGGATAAGTTCCTGAAGACGGACAAGGATAATGTGTTCGTTTCTTTCAAGACTTCTACGGTGGACCAGATGTCCTACGTGCGGAATATCGCCTTGAAGTATGAGAACGAGACGCAGTTTGGTTTGAAGACCACGGTGGAAGTGAAACACAGCACGGACGAGCCTACCGGCGGTCTGGCCTATATAACCAATGATGACCAGAAAACGTTGGTTCCTGAGATTCAGACCATGGAAGCCTCCTTGGCTTTCCGTTACGCTCCGGGTGAGACATTTGTCAATACCAAGCAACGCCGTATACCGGTTTCTTTTGACGCTCCGGTATTCACGCTGTCGCACACGACCGGTTTCAAGGGTGTGCTGGGCGGAGAGTATAACTTCAATCTGACGGAAGTAGGGTTGTACAAGCGTTTCTGGTTCTCGTCATGGGGTAAGATTGATATGTTCGTGAAAGGCGGTGCGCAGTGGAATAAAGTTCCGTTCCCGTTGCTGATTATGCCGGCGGCCAACTTGTCTTATATCCTGCAGCGCGAGACTTTCAACTTGATTAATAATATGGAGTTCCTGAACGACCGTTACGCCTCTCTGGATGTATCGTGGGATTTGAACGGTAAGATTTTCAACCGTATTCCTTTGCTGAAGAAACTGAAGTGGCGTGAGGCGATCGGCTTCAAGATGCTGTATGGTCATTTGACAGATAAGAACAATCCGATGAAGCATCCGGGTGACAGCGAACTCTTCCTGTTCCCGACCCGTGACGGACGTCCTACCAGCTTTGTGATGGACCCGAAGACCCCGTACATGGAATGCTCTGTGGGTATTCACAATATTTTCAAGATATTGCACATAGACTATGTCCGCCGTCTGAATTATCTGGATCATCCCGATGCGAACAAATGGGGCGTGCGGTTTATGGTGATGATGACATTCTGATGCAGGGAGAGCTCTGATGGTGTGTGAAATGAAGAAACCGAGGTAAGAACTTGTATCGTTCAAATAAAAGGTTTATCTTTGTTCCAGTACCTAAAGTTGGTGAAAAGTATGTTATGCTTAAATGAATGTAAGGCAAAGTTAGTTAGTTTCAAACAATGTTTTGGGCATGAGTTTGGAATTAAATCAATTGGTATCTTCGGTTCGGTTGCACGTCAAGAGAACAGGGAAGATAGTGATTTGGATATTGTTGTAGATATTGATAATCCTACTTTATCCACTATGTACACTTTGAAGACTGTTTTGACGGAAATGTTTCATTGTGAAATTGATTTAGTGCGTTTCCGTTCCTCACTGTCTCCATTTTTGAAACAGAATATTGAAAAAGAAGCCATTTATGTATAAAGGAGGACGACTAACCATTTGCGACAGGTTAACCCAGATAAAAGAATCCATTTACTATTATATACAGCAATGGAGTAAAGAAATAAATTGTGCTGATGATTTTTTAGCCTCCATGGATAAAGTGATGGTGTTCAATGCATGTGTTATGCGCCTTCAAGTAATAGGTGAACAGGTAGGAAAGTTGTTGTTTTTACAACCATCGCCGCTTTCTGAATATAAGGAAATTCCTTGGTTGGCTATTTATGATATGCGCAATCTTATTTCGCATGAATATAGTAATGTAGACGAGCAGATAGTATTTACTACTATAAAGAATGACCTTATAGAATTGGATAAGGTTATTACAGTCCTATTGAATAAATATTTGTAAAACTTGAATCTTTTATTGTGATTACGAAATATACCCATCTCTTATTTTTCTTATCAAAAGTAAGTTTTCCTATTTTTTAAGCGCTTTTATTGTGTAATACACAATTATAGTGTATCTTTGTGCCCTCAAAAAGTTTCTAAATTCCTTTTATATAAAGGGTAAAGAACCTTTTTTGAGGGTATAAACATGTCTATAAAAAGCAGACAGAAAAGACGTCTTCGGACGAAAGAAACAACAAATAAAAGATTTCAGAAATACAAAATGAAATCTGTGTAAAAAGCTATTTATCAGCCAGTTATAAACACTGTGCTGATATGGTCTTCCAGTATCGGTCAGCGTGGATTTCTGACGATAAATCTCATGAAAAAGCTATCCCATCAGTTTGATAAACCGAAGCGTTCTGTGGCATCTCCCGAAGCGTTGGAGGCTTTGCGGAATAACAATGCCGTGCGTTGGTATGTGTTGTCGCTTCCCGACTGTCATAGGGGAGGAGTGCGCGGTTTGCAACGGGAACAGGACCGCCGCATACAGGCAGGCGAGCCCTCATTCGGCTTTTTTGCTCCTTCCTATCAGGAAGTGAAGCGTATAGACGGCAAATTCGTCAATACCCAGCGTCCCTTACTCTTCAACTATGTATTTGTCCGTGCCTCCGAGCGTGATGTTTTCCAACTGATGCAACGTTTTCCTGTGCTCAGTTTCCTGCCTCGGGTGAGGGAGCGGAAGCGGGAGTATTTCCCCTACCTTTCCGATGCGGCAATGGAGAATTTGCAGTGGGTGGCCCGTTCTTATTCCAATACACTTCCTGTTTATGTACCCCAGCCGGATGGTTTGCGCAAGGGCGACCGGATACGCATTACCGAGGGACGGTTTAAGGGGGTGGAGGCGACTGTTGTCATTCAGCCGGGAGCCGGGCGAAAGGATGTGATGGTATGTGTGGAGAACTGGATGTGGGTTCCGCTGCTGCGTGTGATGCCGGGTGAGTACGAGGTAATTGCCCTGAATGATGAGGACAAGCATGTATATACCCGTCTGGACAATGACTGTATGTTGAATGGTTTGCACAGTGCTCTTCAGCGTTATCACAGTGCGGAGGGGGTGAATGAGGAAGATCGTTCCCTGGCTGTCAGGGCGTTGAAAGAATATGGCAATCTCCGGATGGATACGGATGTGATGCGTTGCAAGCTTTATGCCATTTTGCTGCCGGCTTATACTATATTGGGTATGGAAGAAGAGGCGGCAAAGTTGGTTGGCGTTATGCAGACGATGCTTCCTCTCGTCAAGGCGGAGCAGTCGCGTGCACTTGCTGTGGTTACACTTTATGGTTGTACGGATAGCAGTATCTATTATCATTTGGCGCATGAGGCGATTGATCCGTGGAAGAAAGAGGAAAAGCCGAAAAAGAGTAAGCAGCAGCTGATCGGCCGGTTGGCTGATTATGACCGGTGGCTGAGGCATTGAAATAGAAATAGGGTAAGTATTGGATGAAGTTGTGAGTTAAAAAAAATGCTGGAATAGGATAATTAATATTTTTGCTTATCTTTGTATGTGAATAATATTAATATTCAAGGAAATATGGAAAAGGAAAGCACTAAAAAAATGACACGCGAAGATGCCCTTCGGAGATTGGAAGAAGCAAGGAAATTAAAGCGTGAATATGTTAAGGAGCTGGAAAAGAAGATGAAGGAGGACTTTAAGAAACGTACAGGTCAGGACGCTACCTATTTTGAAGTGTGGTAAATCTTAATCTTGACTATATTAATTCTTATTCTTTCATTTTCATTGTATAAGTCTAATTATTTTTATGCCCGTTGGTGTTCGGGATCTTGAAAGAAGGCTGAATTATGCAGCGATTATTGTCTGTCTTGATAATTCTAGACTAACCTCTGTCATTGTAGTATTTACCGAAACAGTTTTATTGTTTAGCCAGAAGCCGGAATAGTATTTGGCTTTATGTTTTTTGTGATAGTTAAATATTACATTTTTTATAAAAAACTCTGTTCAATAAGTACATTGAAAAGCATTTGCTTCCCTTTTGCTTTCTTGACCTTATTCTAGTGCATTCAGTGCCAAAATAACAGTTATATATTTATAATGGCGAAATCAGTAAAAGCGAATTATCTATTTAATCTGATAAATTCCGCTTCCCAACTCTTATTTCCACTCATTACTTTTCCTTACGCTTCTCGTATAATGATGGCGGATGGTATAGGACAAGTGAACTTTTTTCAATCCATTATTTCCTATATCAGCTTGTTCACTTGTTTGGGTATTCCGATGTATGCTATACGTGAGGTAGCTAAAGTACGGGATAATCCGGAAAAAATGACACGGATTACAGTTGAAATATTATTGTTACATGCCTTTCTTACTCTTTTGGGTTATATGGCTGTTGCTGTCATTTGCTTGACGGTAACTAAGGTGCAAACCGATATACCTTTGTTTCTTCTGCTCAGTGCCACCATTTTTTTTACGGCGATAGGTTGCGAATGGTTTTATCAAGGAATAGAAGATTTTAAATATGTTGCTATTCGGGGGTTGTTGGTAAAGTTGCTTTCCGTAGTTCTGCTTTTTCTTTTTGTAAAGACCAAGGAGGATATTTTGTGGTATGGTGCATATACTGTTCTCGGTGTTCTCGGTGGAAATATATTTAACTTTATTCGGTTGCGGAAGTACTTACATCGAGATGTGATTGATTTTCGTGCACTACACCCGTTGAGGCACTTGAAACCAGCATTGCATGTGTTTGCTCTGAATGTTGTCATTAGCATTTATCTTCAATTGAATAATGTTTTGTTAGGTTTTATGAAGGATGCAGAGGCTGTGGGATATTTTACGGCAGCTACTAAAATAATGATGATAACCATGAGCATATCCAGTTCTTTAGGTGCGGTGATAATGCCACGTACCTCCAATTTGATAGCGGAGGGAAGGATGGACGAATTTAGAATTTTGATTCAGAAATCATATGATTTTGTATTGGCTTTGGCTATGCCTTTGACAGTAGGTTTGATTTTTACTAGTCCTAGTATTATTTTATTGTTAAGTGGCGAAGGTTTTGCTCCTGCTGTATTAACCTCTCAAATTGTGGCATCTAATATTCTTATGGTGGGCTTGTCAGGAGTAATGGGCATTCAGGTACTTTACCCTTTAGGAAAAATAAATATCGTTATACTCTGTACTTTGATTGGTGCGGCAGTCAATGTGTTTTTTAATGTTTTATTGATTCCCCGTTACGGGCATAATGGTACTGCTGTGGCTTATATGTTGGCAGAAGTAGCTGTTACGGTTTCTATGTTTTTGATCGGACGAAAGTATATTCCTATACAATTTTTGAAAAAACAGCATTTGCATTATGTAGGAGGAGGTATTGTCATGGGAGGAGTTCTGTATTTTATTTCATTACTAGGACTAAGTATTATTAGTACATTGATTACTATGATATGTGTAGGTATAATGGTATACATTATTGTATTGTTATGGTTAAAGGATTCTATAGGGATGGTAATATTATCTATTGTATGGAGAAAAATGAAATGTAGATGCTAGTAGCTAATAATTGTTTTGAATGAAATATTACCTTTTTAGATAAAAAATTGACATTATGGTTTGAACAATTCTTATTGCAGATTTATGGACAAGATTAAAATATTAGTAGCCCAGCATAAAGAAGCCAAAGTTTATGCAAACGATGTTTACATACCAATTCAGGTAGGAAAAGCTTTATCCCAAATAGACTTAGGGATTCAGGGAGATAATACAGGAGATAATATAAGTGATTTGAATCCTTTTTATTGTGAATTGACTGCACAATATTGGGCCTGGAAGAATTTAAGTGATGTTGAGTATATAGGTCTTTGTCATTATCGTAGATATTTTCATAAGGAATTTACAGCTTTTAATATAGATGAGGAAATGAAAAACTATGATATCATTTTGACAAAAAGGGGAATGTTGGAAATGAATGTATTGGAATGGTATTCGGCTAAACTTATTCCTGAAGATATTGCCATTTTTTATTTGTATATGACGTATAAATATAGAGATAAAATAAGTGTTTTTAAGCAATTCTATGAATGTCATAATTGGCTTAATTTTACAAATATGTTTGTATGTCGTAAATCTTTATTTGATCATTTCTGTAAATGGCAATTTGAAATTTTGGAAGATTTACGTTCTATAATTCCTGTTTCCCCATATGCTCGTGAACAAAGATTAATGGGGTATTTAGCAGAAACATTGTTGCCTTTTTATACTTTTGAACAAAGGTTAAGAGTGAAAGAGTTATCTATAGTTCCGATGCTTGGAAAGCAAGTAGAGGGTGGGGAAGAAAGGGCTTTATACCGTTTTTGGAGGCTGTGTAAGAATAAAATAAGCTTTAAAAAATATAATAGAGAATTCATTATTCCAGATTATATAATGGTTGGTTTACAAAAAGACGGAATCATAGAAAAAATAGATGCACTATTTGCAGCAAAAAATAATTATTAATGCGTAATTCTTGTAAGATATTAGAGTGGGATTCCTCTTTTTTTTCGATGAAAATAGCTTCTATTTCTATTCTAGAATGGAATGCTGATTTTTTGAGTCATTCGTTAGATGAATATAAGAAAGAGGGCGTAGATTTGGTTTACTTATTTGTTTATGAAGAAACTAACAAAATCGATGATGTATTATCTGGATACCATTCCCATTTGGTTGATTGTAAACGTGTGTATGTATGTGAAAATATTGAAGGAGGAAGATTGCATTCCAATATATCTTTATATCGTGGAAATGTATCTGTATTGTATGATTTAGGAATCCAGGCAGGGGCAAATTCACGTTATAGAATGGATCCTGATTTTCCAAAGGCTGAATTTGAGCGTTTGTATAAAACTTGGATTGATGAATCCATAAAGGGGAATATGGCAGATTATGTTCTTGTATATAATGGTGATTATGGTTTTCCTGTAGGGCTAATAACCTTAAAGAAAAAAAAGAGTTGTATTTCAATAGGTTTAGTAGCTTCTGATCAATCTTTTCGTAGAAGGGGCATAGGAACTGCCTTGATGGATTCTGCGAAATATTATGCGTATATTGAAAAACTTCCATTAGAGGTTGTGACACAAACTCATAATTTGGCAGCTTGTTCTTTTTATGAGAAAGAAGCATTTATTCAAAAATCTCAATCTGTGGTGTATCATATTTGGTTGAAAAAATGACAATAAAAATAATAAGAAAATGATTCCATTCAACAAGCCTTTCCTTACCGGTAAGGAGGCACATTATATGTATCAGGCAGTATATACCGGAAAATTGTCTGGTAATGGTCTTTTTACAAAAAAATGTCAGTCTTTTTTTGAAGAACATTATGGATTTAAAAAATGTTTGCTTACAACATCCGGAACAGATGCATTAGAAATGTGCGCTATGCTATGCGATTTACAGGCAGGTGACGAGGTAATTATCCCGTCATACACATTTGTATCAACAGCTTTGGCTTTTTTACGTGAAGGAGCAAAAGTCGTATTTGCCGATTCCATGCAGCGTAATCCTAATCTTGATGCGGAAACTTTAGAAGCGCTTATCACCCCCCGAACAAGGGTTATCGTGCCTGTACATTATGCAGGCATTGCTTGTGATATGGATGTTATTATGGATGTAGCTGAACGTTATCATTTGTTGGTTGTGGAGGATGCTGCTCAAGCCATAGATTCTTACTATAAAGGTAAACCTCTTGGTGGTATAGGGCATTTGGCTGCTTTTTCATTTCATGAAACTAAGAATGTCACGGCTGGTGGTGAGGGTGGTTTATTAGTTGTTAACGATAATCGGTTTATTCGTCGTTGTGAGATTTTATGGGAAAAAGGAACCAATCGTGCGGAATTCTTCCGTGGGCAAGTAAATAAATATGGATGGTGTGATATGGGTTCTTCTTTCCTGCCTTCTGAAATTAATGCTGCATTTTTATGGGCGCAACTTGAACATTTGGAAGAAATACAGGCTAAACGTAAACATATATGGAATCGTTATCATGATAGACTGAAAACCTTGGAGGAATGTGATTGTTTCCGTATGCCCGATATTCCTGATTACGCTACCAATAATGCTCATATGTTTTATCTTGTTTGTCGCAGTTTGGAGGAACGATCTGGTCTTATTCAGGTGTTGAAGGATAATGATATTGTGGCTCCGTTTCACTATCTAAGTTTGCATAGAAGTGAGTACTATAAAGATAAGCATGATGGACGTAAACTGCCTTTCTGTGATGGATATATGGATACGTTGGTACGTATGCCTCTCTATTACGAATTGACGGATGAACAGCAAGATAATATTATAAATGTTGTTAAAAGATATTATGAGGAATGAGAAGTTGCCTACAATATTAGTACTGACTTCCGTCAATCCTCATAAGGGACCGGCTGTGGTGGCGGAAACTGCCTATCAGGCATTTTTGCATCAAGGGTTTGATGTAGATTTTATGTGTCCATATCCCGTAGATGGGCATCCAGAGTATTTACATATATATAATGGCAAAAAGAATAAGTTTGGTTTGCTGTTTCATCCTATTGTATTAATGACTAAAATGTGTAATCGTATTTTAAAACAAATGGGTATGAGACAACAGCAATCTGGATATTATTTTTTTTATAGAAAGGAAACTAATCCTCCTATACCTGTAAAACATGTGATAAATAGTATTCGTAAATCTTACGATGTGGTGTTTGTTGTATTTTGGCAGGGTATGCTTTCGTTCCAAACTATAGAGGCTATTTACGATAAATTTGATAGTCAGTTTTATTTTTGGTGTGTGGATTATTCTCCTATGTCTGGTGGTTGTCACTTTATTGGTGACTGTCAGAAATATGTGACAGGCTGTGGAGCATGTCCAGCTATCTATTCTAAGAATGAAAAAGATTTTACTCATTTTAATGTGGAATACCGTAAACAGGTGTATGAAAAAGTGAAGCCAATAGTTATGGGTAATACTTATATGATGAGGTTTTATGACCGTTCTTACTTACTCAAGGATTACGACCGTAAAATGCGCTGTTTGCCATTAGTGGATAATAATATGTATTCTCCGCGTAATAAAATATTTGTTAGACAGAAATATAAAATACCAGAAAACAAAAAGTTTTTAATATTTTTTGGCTCACAAAGTTTGAATGATGAGCGAAAAGGTATCAGATATTTGCTTAAAGCTCTTTCTATTTTATATGATAGGCTGAATAATGAAGAAAGAAATAATATTTTATTGATTCTTGCAGGACGTAATATAGAATCTATTAAAGATAAGTTGTGTTTTGATTATAATTACCTTGGGTATGTCAATCCTATTGATTTGCCTGATATTTATTCTATGTCGGATGTGTTTCTTAGTCCATCAGTGAACGATGCAGGACCCACTATGGTTAACCAGTCAATGGCTTGTGGAACGCCAGTTGTCGCTTTTGATATGGGAACAGCTATCGATGTGATTAAGGGGTATAATACAGGTTATTGTGCCGAACTTCGTAACGCTGAAGATTTTGCTTATGGTATAGAACAGATTTTTAAAATGTTTCCTGAAGAATATCAGGCTATGTGTAACGATTGTCGTCAACTCTCTCTTAGTCTTACTTCAGAGAAGGCTTTCTGTGATAACTTTCTTAAATACTATTACAAGTATAAGAAATAGCATTTTTTCACAGTAATATATTTCTTGATATTCTGAAATATCTTATTGGTGATTTAGAAGATGGAAAAAGTATATTTAGTTTTTGAATTAATTCCTCGGTTTATACTAGTTTTTCGACGAATTTGGATAAAAATTTACAATCTTTTTTTACATTTTTGTTTTAAAAAGATAAAAGGATACATTTGTTTTCCCCATCAGTTACGTGGTTTGCAATATGTAGAAATTGGTGAAAACTCTGTAATTTCTACTGGTGGTATACTTACAGCATGGGATGAATATGAGGGGATAAAATATACTCCTTCAATTATAATAGGTAAACACTGTCGAATAGGAGAGTATTGTCAGATTACTGCATGTCATAAAATTATTATTGGGGACAATCTTTTAACAGGGCGTTATGTCTATATTTCAGATAATGCACACGGTAATACGCAAATAAAACATTTATCTATTCCTCCAATAAAACGACCATTATATGTTAAAGGACCAGTAATAATAGGCAATAATGTATGGATTGGTGAAGGGGCACGAATTTTATCGGGGGTAACGATAGGAGATGGTAGCGTTATTGGAACTAATGCTGTAGTAACTCATGATGTGCCAGCTTATTCGGTTGTAGGAGGTGTTCCGGCAAAAATTATAAGATAAATGTATACTTTTTTAACAATATACTCAATAGTTGTTTTGGTCTTATTGGTCTTTAAGATTAAATGGGGGTTAATACTATATATATTGATGATTTTTTTACTTCCTTCCCTTTCTTTTACTATTGGAGGAATAGCTTTAAAATGGAATTTTTTTAATTTGCTATTACTTTTTTCTCTATTGTTTTATGTGAAACGTTATCATTTAAATATAAGTATTAGTGAATGCAAACCGTTTTTTTGGTATTTCGGTGTTTTATTTTTATTTATTCCAATAGAATATGAATTATCTTATTCATATCAATTAATTACATGGTTTGGCAATGTACTTCGTTATTTTATAGTACCATTAGCTATGTTCTCTTTATTTAAAGAGAATAATGTAAGAGAAGTAATTTTTTTAAATTACATAGTTTATGTCTGTATTTTTGTTGCAACTATATATGGATTGTTTTTAACTCAGACAGAAGGCATAAATCCCTATTTATTATTGATGATATCTGACGCAGACAATTTAATAGAATATGCAGCTCCTAGTGAAGATAGATTATTTGGAAGAATTTCTTCTGTCTTTTCTCATCCTATGACGTTTGGTTGTTTTCTTGTTGTTGCTTTCTTTTTTTGCTTGTATAAAATTATATTAAAAAAAGATGGTTGTGTTCCTATTGTTTTACTTATTTTGATTATCTCATGTGCGATGACATGTGGAGTCAGATCGGTTTTAGCTGGGATAATGTTAGGTTTAATGGCCTTTCTTTTGTTTAATCATAAAATAAAATATTTATTTTATACAATAGTTGTTGCAGGTTTAATTTTGTTTATTGTATTTCAAGAGGATGTTTTATATACTTATGTAGCTTCAATTTTTTCATCATCTGCTAGTGCTGATGTAAAAGGATCTTCTGTAGAGATGCGGCTGAGACAATTATTAGGGTGTTTCGATATCATTTCGTCTAATCCTTTGTTTGGAAATGGCTTTGGATGGACAGCGTATTATAATCAGATGAATGGTGACCATCCTGTGGTGTTGGCTTTTGAAAGTTATATTTTTGTAGCTTTATGTAATTGGGGATTAGTCGGCTTTGCTGTTTGGCTTTTGTTTTTGTGGAAAATATATAGAAAATGTATCATTTTGGCAAAGAAAAAAATGGATGAATATTATTTGTTATTGTCCATGTCTATCGCTTATGTTGGATATATTTGTATTACAGGAGATTATGCTTATACAATGTACTGGTCTTTTTTCTATTCTTTAATGTATTTAGATATGTATTATAAATTACGATAATATGAAACCCAAAATTATAGCATTATATTTACCTCAGTATTATCCATTCAAAGAAAATAATGAATGGTGGGGGACAGGTTTTACAGAATGGACAAATGTAGGAAAAGCTAAACCTTTGTTTAAAGGTCATTATCAGCCAAGAGTTCCTGCAGATTTAGGATATTATGATTTAAGACTTCCATGTATAAGAGAACAACAAGCACAATTGGCTAAAGAAGCCGGAGTGTATGGGTTTTGTTATTGGCATTATTGGTTTGGTAATGGTAGGCGATTGATGAATCTGGTTTTTGATGAAGTTCTGTCAACTGGTAAACCTGATTTTCCTTTTTGTTTAGGGTGGGCAAATCATTCTTGGTATGCCAAGAATTGGAATATAAGTGATACGAAAGGGAAAGATCGTCTTTTGATAGAGCAGGAATTTTTAGGCGTGGATGATTTCCGTATGCATTATGAATATGTAAGAAAGGCATTTAGGGATTCACGATATATTTATCAAGATGATATGCCTGTATTTATGATTTATGATTCTCATAATCTGCCAGATGATTTTATTGTTTATTGGCTGAAGTGGGCTAAAGAGGATGGTTTTAAGGGCATTTATTTTATAGGTAATATTTATTATAATGAGAATAGTGGAGATTATATAAATCGAGGGTATTCTGCGGTAATAAAAGGGCGTTTAAGAAGTTATCAGAAACATACATTAAAGCAAAATATTTGGGCTCATTTAAAAGGGTGGATAAATACATATCTGTTGCATCGTTTTTATGATGTACCTAAATATGAGGATGTTATTGATGACTTGATAAATGAGGAAGAGGATAGTGCGGAAGATACAATTCCGACAATTGTTCCTAATTTTGATCATTCTCCTCGCAGTGGAATATATGGACTTATTTATCATGAATCTACTCCGCAATTATTTGAAAAACATGTAAATAAGGCTCTAAATGTAATTAAAAATAAGAAAAATCAATTATTGATTTTAAAGTCTTGGAATGAATGGGGAGAGGGAAACTATATGGAACCGGATTTACAGTTTAAGAAAGGATATATTGAGGCATTAAGAAGAGCGTTGGATCAATTTGAAAGAGATGAAAATGTTGAATAAACTATCAAACAAGCTTTCTTCTATAATTAATTACTTGTATTTTTCTATTTATACATTGAGATATAATATAAAATTAGGATGTAAATTTTGTATTCATGGAAAGTTAGATTTTCGAGTATATAAAACTTCTGTTTTAGAAATCGGTGATAACTTTTATTTCTCAAATGCAAGAAAATTGAATCCTATTTGTCGAAATGTTCGTGGCTCTGTACGGATAGAAAAGAAAGCAGAATTGATTATAGGTAACAATGTGGCTATAAGTAGTGCTTGTATTTGGGTACATGAGTTTGTAAAGATTGGTAATAATGTTAGAATCGGAGGAGATTGCTTGATTATTGATTCGGATTGTCACTCTCTTGACTATATGGATCGTCGTAATAATGTTAGTGATAAAAGAAATACAAAAAACAAGGGAATTATCATAGAAGATGACGTAATGATAGGTGCGCGGTGCATTATATTGAAAGGGGTAGTTATAGGTGCGCGTTCTATTATCGGTGCAGGTTCAGTTGTAACAAGTGCAATACCTTCGGATTGTGTGGTAGCTGGTAACCCTGCTAGAATTATTCGAAGAATAAATGATTGATATGAAAATATTGGTATTTACAGGAGGTTTAGGTAATCAAATATTTGGATATGCTTTTTATTGTTGGATAAAAGATAAGTTTCCCCAACAAAATTTTTATGGAATATATAATCATAAAAAATTGTCAGAACATTATGGTCTTGAGATTAATAAATGGTTTAATGTTATTCTTCCTCAATCGCATTGGAAAGCTACTTTCTTGACGGGAATAATGTATATAGTTAAGCATTTGTGTCCAAAAAACAGATTTTTAGATTTAAATCAACGGTCGTGCATAAATGAAAATGCTTTGATTTATTTTGCTTTTAAACTTTCTAATAAATATATACCTCAATATAATTGGATCACATGGAAAATAGATGAAGAATCATTGTCTTTTCAAAATAAGCAGGCATTGGAAATCATTCGAAAATCTGAATCTATATTCATACATGTGCGTAGAGGCGATTATTTATCTCCTAAATATATAGCAAGATTTGAAGGAACTTGTCCTGTGGAATATTATAATAAATCAATAGAAGATATTAAGAAACGCGTAGACCATCCGAAATTTTTTTATTTTTCAGATGATATAGAATGGGTGAAAAAGAATCTGCCTTTTAATGATGCGTATTTTATAGATTGGAATACAGGTGAGAACAGTCCATTGGATATGTTTCTAATGAGCCAGTGTAAATATGCAATAATAGCAAATAGTACATTTAGCTATTGGGGAGCTATGTTGGGGCGGAAAAAGGAGTTAGTCTATTATCCTACAAAGTGGATAAACTCGGAATTCGGGAATCCTCATATATTTCCAGAAGATTGGAAAACTTATTAAGAAAATTTATGGTATTAGTAAAAAAAGAAAGAGAATCTAATTTTGAATTACTTCGTCTTATTGCGATGATATTCATAGTCTTGTATCATTTTTGTTCATCTGTTAAGGCTGGGATAGATACGGAAAACCGATGGATTTTGTTGGGATATACCATATTTCACATAGGTGTTCCTGTATTTATTCTAATTTCTGGGTATTGGACTATAAAACTTTCAATAAGAAAATTAATTTCTTTCTATTTGTATTGTTTTTTATGGTACTTAATGTGCTATGGAATATCAGTATTATTTTTAGGTGAAGAGTTTATCTTAAAAGATTTTATGATGCAATGGTTTCCCTTCAGCCATACCGGAGGCAGATAGTTCATAACATATTATTTTTGGTTGATGTTATTAGCTCCTGTTCTTATATTTAGTGGAGAACATGTCGTTGAAAGAACATTGCGCTATTGTGTTGATAAATCTGTTTGCAATAATATGGTGGGGACTTGTATGGCAAAGTGATGTAGTGAATGGAGGTAAAAGTATAGTGTACTTCGTAGGATTGTATTTAACAGGAAATCTATTAAGAAGATTAAATGATTTCAATATGAATTTGCCATATTTGGCTACATTAAAGGAAAATTTTACTGCTTATATACTTATAGTTTTTATTATTTCGGTAGGTACTTTTTTAGTTCCTGTTTCTTTTTCAAGAGCTTACAGAGGGGTATTTTTTGCATATCAAGGACCTGGTTTGATATTGCAATGTGTGGTTTTAATTTTGTTATTTTCTAAGATAAAGATAAAAAAGAAATGGATAAACTTTTTAGCAAGTTCATCTTTTTTCATATATCTTTTTCATGAGAATCAGTATACATCCATGATCTACCATCACTATGTACGTGAGATTTATACTTGTTTTAATGGACTTCAAGTTCCAGTGTTATTTTTGTTATTATATATGTCTATATGTGTTATTAGTATAGCTCTAGATAAAATAGTGAGAATTCCTCTTCAAAATATTTTAGAATCAAAGTGTAGTAATTTGATAGATCGAAGTTTGACTTTTATGTGGAGTTTGATAGATAAAAGAAGGTAATATCATGAAAAAAATTTTTGCAGTATTAGATAGTAAAGATGTATATGGAAAAGAATTATCTAATATAGAAGTTTGCAAAACATTAGAAGAGCATGGTTATGATATAACTATACTTTATAATAAAGATGCATCGGAAAGATTAAAACAAGAAATAAATAAATTTAGGTGTATTCCTATTTTTTTTCCTAGGAATATTTATGGTACATGGAGAGGAATAAAATATGTTATAGCTGTAATATATTCTAATTTAAGGATTTCTATGCTATTGGCTGCACAAAAACCAGATGTATTATTAATTCCTACAGAAATAGTTTTTATATATCTTCTTCCCGTTCTTTTTTTCCATAAAGAACTTCGAATATTATTTAGGATGGGAGATGCTCCAATTAGCTATCGTAAGAAAGATAAAGGTTTTGCTGTTAGAATTTATTCATGGTTATGGAGAAAAATTGTGGTACAAAAAATATCTGTTGTCGTTTCTGTTTCTAATTTTATAAAAGAGAAATTGCTTGAATCTGGAAGACGATTTAACCCTAAGGATGTTGTTATTTATAATTTTCCTCCAAACAGATTTTCTAATAATACTGAGCAAGTAGAAATCAGTAAGACTGGTAATGATGTTGTTTTTGGATATTTAGGACGTATTGTAGAAGACAAAGGGGTTCTTTTATTGGTAGAAGCTAGTTTGCAAATATTGGAAAAAGGTTATAATATGGAATTATATATAGGAGGAAATACAAAAACAGATCCTATTTATTATGGGAAGATTAAATCTCTGCTTAATAAATCTCCTCAATCACAACATATTCATTTTCTTGATGAAATAACAAATATAGAAACTTTCTATAGCAATATAGATGTTTCTTGTACTCCTTCTGTCTATGAAGAACCGTTGGGAAATGTGTTGGTGGAAGCTAAAGCATTTCGAAAACCGAGTATTATTTTTAATAAAGGAGGTATGCCAGAAATAATAGAACATCAATATAACGGATACATATGCGAGAACGTATCAGTAGAGTCTTTGAGAAGAGCGATGATGTATTACATTGAAAATCCTCAGAGATGCATAATAGAGGGAGATGATGCTAAAGAATCTATTAGGAGAATGGGTATTGATAGGAATTCTTATGTACATAAGTGGCTCGGTGTTATGGATTCTATTTTTAAATAATGGCATAAGTCTGATTTTACATTATATATAATAAAACACTTGAGCAAAGTTTGTATTATTCTTTGGGATTGAAATCATTGATATAATTATGAAAGTTGTTTTATTAATTCGTTCTTGATTTTATGCCTATTTTGAATTTGATAATAGTAAGAATTGTAAAAAATGAAACACTGATCGATGGAATTTAAGGTAAGAATTCGGATTCTTAATATAAAAATCTTTTCTCTCACCCAAAAAGAGCTATTAGAGCAAATGGCCGAAGGTGTACTCTACACCCCCAACCTCGACCACCTAATAAAACTCCAGCGTGACAGAGAATTTTACGACATCTACCAGCGAGCGGAATGGATAGTATGCGATAGCCAGATCCTTTATCTTGTATCAAAACTATTAAAGCGATCCTTACCGATGGCTATTCCGGGAAGCAGTTTCTTTACGGCATTCTATAACTATCATGCCAATAATCCTAATTGTAAAATTTTTCTGTTAGGAGCAGCCGAAGGAGTTGCTAAAAAGGCGATGGAGAATATAAACAGGAGAGTAGGGAGGCAAATAGTGGTCGGCGCTCATTCACCCTCTTACGGTTTCGAGAAGAACGAACAGGAGTGTGAAGAACTGATACGAATTGTCAATGAAAGTGGCGCTACTGTGTTGTTGGTTGGAGCTGGTGCACCCAAGCAAGAAAAGTGGATAGCAAAATACCGTAGTCGGATGTCTGGTGTAAAATTATTTATGGCTCTTGGCGCTACCATCGACTTCGAAGCAGGTAATATAAAACGTGCTCCCAGAATATTCCAAATCTTGGCAATGGAATGGTTCTATCGCTTCCTGAAAGAACCCAGGCGACTGTTCAGACGCTATTTTATAGATGATATTCAGTTCTTTTATTATTTTGCAAAACAATTATTGGGGCTTTACAAAGATCCTTTTGCATAGTTTCCATAAGCTATGTAAGGAAACAATGGGTAGGAGCAGAATGAAAGACACCAGCCAAACCATCCCATTCAATACTAATAACACTATTGCTTGCAAACGTTTCATGGAAGCAAAGATAGATTGAATTCTCATAATAATGTGTAGAAAAATACGATTAATTTTAGTATGCCTTATTGCGATTAGTTCGTTACAGAGTCAGGCACAGGCACTATACGGCACAACGGGACTTCTTCATGCCCCCACTGCCGAGATGCAAAAAGACAAGACATTTATGGTGGGAGGGAATGTGTTACATCTTGTTCCGTTGCAGTATCTTACCACCAATGAGATAAAATACACATTCAATTATTATCTGAACATAACCATCTTTCCCTGGCTCGAAGTGGGATACACCTGTACCATCAATTATGCAGAGCATGGCTCCACTTATTTTCCGGAGCAGTCTTGGGGAAAGTATACCAATCAGGACCGTGCCTTCAACGCCCGTTTGCGGTTGTGGAAAGAAGGCTGGTGGAAGTCTTGGACTCCGCAAATAGTCATTGGTCTGGACGATCCCACCTCGCATGAAGCATACGGTGGTGGGGCCATCAAGTTCGATGAGGACGGTATGCAGAACAATCATTTTACACGATATTATCTGGCGGCAACCAAGCATTTCAGTTTCGCCGGGGTAGGGACGCTGGGTGTTCACGCCGCATACGTGGATTACCGTGCCTGCTGGTTCCCTCATTACAGAAGGCCTGCCGCGGGTGTGAATTTCAAATTCAATCTATTGCCGGAAGACAACCTGGCGGTGAAAGCTTTGAACGGCTTGGATCTGATGGCCGAATATGACGCCCGCACAGTAAACATCGGGGCACACTACCAGCTTTGGAAAGACCACATCAACCTGATTGCCGAACTGAACAACGGGAAATATTTCTCCGGTGGCATTTACTTTAAAATCCATCTGAAATGATAAAAAAGACTATCCGATTAGGATCTTCGGAATAGATTCTGTTCTTTTGTAAAAAAGGAGGATTTATGGTCGGAAATATAAGTATAACAGATGTGTATATGAGTGTATTGTCTTCACTGAGTGTAGATGAAAAACCGGATTTGATTGCAAAACTGACAAATTCCATCAGAAATACGTATACAAAGGAACAGAATATTGAAACAGAAGATCCTTTTGCTTGTTACGAAGGCGATTGGGGCGGAAATATGTCGGCTGAGGAATATGCAGATGATTTACGTAAACCCTAATTTGAGGGTTTACCTTTCTTATATCCAACTGTTGCAAAGATAATAAAACAGCTATTCCGGGTGCAAAAAACCGCCATAGAGGCAGTCTCCATGCAGAGGCGCTCTATGGCGGTTTCTCGTTTCTCCACGTTTACCGGGGAAAATTCCCGTTTCCGGGAAGTCGGGAGGTTACTCTTCCATTTTGAGCTTGCCCAGTTCTTTCAGAATGTGCTCCATGGCTTCTTTGTAAACCTCCGGTTTCTCTTTTTCCAGCCATTTCATCAGTTTGAAGTAAGAATTTGGAGTCACAATCTTTCCGTCTCGAATTTTGGTGGCGGTGGACCGGCCTATCGCACCTTTGTCGCCCAAGTTGTTGGGGTTTAAATCGTTTCTTCGCACGGCATTACCGATGCAGGTGCTGATGATCTCAAATTTTTTTCATGTTACTAAAAATTAAATTATTAAATAATGATTTGTAAACAGCATAAACATAGCTACTTACAAAATGTCTCGGCAAAGATAGGAAATGTTTATTAACAATTGCTTGTTTTTGTGAGCAACGCCCTATTTATATTTTGCGTTCCTTTGCGTTATATTTATACTAACACACAAAAGAAATGGATTATACAGAGCAGTTTATCCGGCTGAATTGCAGTTTGATGTCGGATTACAAAATGATGAAGCTGAATGCCGACATGAAATGCATGGGGCTGGGGTTGTATCTTGAAACGATATTGTTTCTGCGCAAACAGCAGGAATACAAACATGATTTTAACGAACTGGATTTGCTGGCCGATCAGTGGGGAGCTACCGTGGAAAATCTGCAACATCTTATTAAAGACTTCGATTTGTTTCTCATTACAGAGGACGGGTATTTCCGATGTCTGTATCTGGACGAGGTGATGGGATATCAGAGTAAACTTTCCGAGCAACGTGCCGCTGCCGGCAGTAAGGGAGGGAGAAGCAGTAAGAAAAGTACGGTGAAAGCATCTGCAAAAGCAACTGCGTCTACAGCGTCTGCAATAGGGAGGGGCAGAATCAACGAGGGGAAAAACGGTGATGCGTCCTGCGTGGATAATAACGAGGGAGTCTACACGAAAAGCAATGATGCGTCTTGCATGGATAATAACGGGGAAGCCTACATGAAAAGCGGTGATACACCCTGTATGGATCGCAACGAGGAAATCTATACGAAAAGCAGTGGTGCACCCTGCGTGAATAATAACAAGGAAATCTACATGGAAAGTGGTGATACACCTTGCGTGGATCGTAACGGGGAAGTCTACATGAAAAACGGTGATACGTCCTGCATGGATAATAACGGGAAAGCCTACCTGAAAAGTGGTGGTGCACCTTGCATGGATTGCAACGAGGAAATCTACATGAAAAGCGGTGATGCGTCCTGCATGGATCGCAACGAGGAAATCTACATGAAAAATGGTGGTGCACCTTGCATGGATAATAACGAGGAAATCTACATGAAAAGCGATGATGCGTCCTGCATGGATAATAATGAGGAAGTCTATACGAAAAGCAGTGGTGCACCCAGTATGGATAGCAAGGAGAGAATTTATATGGAAAGCAGCAATGTAGATAGTGACAAGGTTGTCTGCATGGATAACAGCAAGCCAATCCATTCGGATTATAATAAGGAAATCTACAAGGAAAACAGCACGGAGAGCAACGTGAAAAGTAGTGCGGAAAGTATGAAAAATACGACTGCAAAAAATATAAATGGAAATTCAGTCAAAAATGTGATTCAAAGTGTTGATAATGAGCGATATGGAAAGAATTTGCAAGCAAGCTTTAAGCAAAACTTTATAAGAGAAGAAAAGAATAGAGGAGAGAAGAAAAACAACAATAACAAAGAAAAAGAAATAATTGCTGTTGCTGCTGTTGATAAACTTCCCCGATTTTCCGAATTGTCCGAAACGATACCCCGATGGGAACAATGCATCAATGAAGCTTTCATTACCCAGAGTTGGCTAGAGGCTGTGGGGATGATGTCAGGTTTGAAGGAACTCTTTTTGAACAATCTTTCTTTTATTCGTGATCTGTTCAAGAAACATGTCGTGGCACAAGGAAACACAGGAGGAATCACTTCCGTGTCCGAAGCCGAAGCTTATTTCGCCAACTACATCCGCCGAGAAAGGCCCACCCGTCTTTTTCTGGAAGAAAAGCTGAAAGAAAGGAGCCGGATGCAAAATGAATCGATATCACTTTCACCCTACGAAACGTACAATCCGCTGACCGGCGAACGTTCGTACTGCGGAGTTCCTCTTCCCGGCAATGCACCACCGCGCCCCAACGGACGTGCCACCTGGGATAACCTGAAACAGAGCTGGATATGACGCGCGAAGAACATGCAGACTATGTGCGGTGGCTGAAAAGCCTGCCGCGCAGAAAGGACCATTTCCGTATGCCTTGTCCCGAATGTTCCGCAACGCGAAGCAATCCCAAAGATCCTTCGTTCAGTGTGCATATCACCCGTGAAGGGGGATGGGCGAAATGCTTTCATTGTGATTTCGCCATAGCGTGGAACGAGGACGAGATGTGGAAAAGAGAACAGAAACAACAAGACCGGGAACGGCAGAAACAGCAGAAGGATGCATCGCAGCACCATAACACGTCGCAGCACCACGATGCAGCATCGCAGCAACGTAACACGTCGCAGCACCACGATACAGTATCGCAGCACCATAACACGTCGCAGCACCACGATACAGCACCGCAGCAACGTAACACGGCGCAACGCAAACCGCACATCCCCCTGCAACCGCCTGTACATTACGTATGCCCGGTAATCAATAAAAACAAACAAATTATGAATGGAGAAATGATGGAATACATGGTCGGCAGACGAGGTATTCCGATGGACGTCCTGACAAGGATGAAGATAGAGGAACGCTTGGAATTCCTGCCGCAGACCGGCAAGGAAGAAGCCTGCATCTGCTTCCCTTACCTGGAGGACGGAGTAATGAAAAACATGAAATTCCGGGATGCCGCAAAGCATTTCAAGATGGTGAAAGGAGCCGAGCTGATTCCTTGGAACATAGACGCCATAAAAGGAAAGGAAAAGTGCTACATCACCGAAGGCGAGATAGATGCCCTCAGCCTGATAGCCGCAGGACTGGAAGAAGTGGTGTCCGTACCCAACGGAGCCGGAGGCGCGAACCTTCAGTGGCTGGACCGCTTCGTGGAGTCGCACTTCGATGACAAGACGGAAATCATCCTGGCCATGGATACCGACAAGCGCGGAGTGGAGTTGCGCGACGAACTGGTGCGCCGCCTGGGCATGGACCGCTGCAAGGTGGTGGCCTGGGGAGAAGGCTGCAAAGACGCCAACGAGTATCTGTTGAAGTACGATCTTCCGAGGCTTCGCCAACAGGTGGAGCAGGCGGCGGAAATCCCGTTGGAAGGAGTCTTCTGCCCCATGGACGAATGGGATACGCTGATGGATATTTATTACAACGGAATGCCGGAAGGAGCCGATACGGGACTGGAGAATCTGGACCGTCTGATCAAGTTCGAGCGTGGTTTTGTGCTCACGGTCACAGGCGTTCCCGGTAGCGGAAAAAGCGAGTTTGTGGACGAAATTGCCATGCGCCTGCTCCTGCGCCACGATTGGAAGGTGGGCTATTTCAGCCCGGAGAATACCCCGCTGGCCTATCACTACCGCAAGCTGATACGCCGCGTGGTGGGCAAGCGTTTCGAACACAAAGGGATGCCGTTGCCGGAAGCCGGACAGGCCATCCGTTACCTGGCACAGAGTGTCTTTTCCATTATGCCGAAAGAGGATTTCTCGGTAGAGAGCGTGCTCCGCATTGCCGCCCAACTGGTAAGCCGGAAAGGAGTGAAGGTGCTGGTAGTGGACCCCTTCAACCGCTTCGAGCATCAGATTCCCGACTGGGAAACGGAAACGCAGTACATCAGCCGCATCTTCGACGAGTTCTCCAATTTTGCCGTGAAGCACAAGGTGTTGCTCATCTTGGTGGCGCACCCCACCAAGTTGCGCCGCGAACCGGGAAGCAAACGCTGGCCTGTGCCCACGCTGTATGATATCAACGGCTCGGCGGCCTTTTTCAACAAGACGGATTATGGAATGGTGATAGACCGTAACGATGAACTGGGGCAGGTGCTGGTGCGTGTGGCCAAAGTACGTTTCGACCATCTGGGCGGACCGGGAGATGCTTTTTTCGCCTTCAGCACTTACAACGGACGCTACACTCCTACCGAGGAGAGGACCTTGGATCATAATCCACCCGAACCGAAGTGGGAGCATACCAATTTCCTGACAGAGAAGCTGAAACCCGAACAGCAGGGCCTGGGGTTTAATGAGGGGGAATGAAGTAGTTGAATGTTGCTGTTCCTGAATAACTTGGGGATAGGAGAAGGGAGATGTCAAAACAAAAAGGACAGCCCCGAAAAGTTACAGATAGTAATTATAACACGTAAAAGGATCGTATCAAGCTCTGTATGGAGTAATGATACGATCCTTTCTTTAGTCTTTTAGGATGCTCAAATTTCAGATTGTAAGTTCATGTTTTCAAAAACTGAGTTTTGACACCCGGTTTTTAGGTCTTGTAGTTACAATCTGTAACTTTTCGGAGTAGTCATTTGATTTTGACATACCCCTTTAAAAGTTGTTTACAAGTAGATCATGTTGCCGGTAGGTTTTACTGATTACTGACCATTCCTCAGTGATCACTGATCATTCCTCATTAATCACTAGCCATTAAAATCCTCTCCACCGTTCCCGTTTTATCTCCTCGCACTGCCGTCGCTGCCATGCGGGCATTATTTTCTCCAGCTCTTTCAGTTTCCATCCTTTCATAAAACGTATTTCGTCCTTTTCCTGCTCCGTGCACAGGCTGATGCGCAGCAGTTCGGGATAGAGCACCTGTATATGGAAAATCTTGGCTCTCCACAGCAGCATGGACATCTGCCAGGGGGTGAGGGCATGGATGCGGTTCAGGGTGAGTAGCATTTCCAGATAATGACGGTAGAAGGCTTTGTCCACGGTCATGAGTTGGTTTATCAGATAGTTCATTTTTATTATTGTTAAATGAAAAGATTAGTTGAATGGATAGTCAGGAAATCAAAGCGGAGGAAAGGAATGCTATCTTTGGAGAAATCATCCTTGGATACAGTATCTTTGAAGAAGCCTCTTTGAAAACAAACAGTTCTCATTGGAAACCCTATCTTTGGAGAAAGCTTCCCTTAAAAGCGGTATTCCTTTACAGCATCAAAACAAGGACACGGCTTCACGGGATTCAAGTCATGATGCCCCACTATCAACGCTTTGGGGAACAGGAGGCGCAGCTCGCGCAGCAGTGCCAGCATACTTCCCTTCTGCATCAGAGTACGCGTATCGGCAGGTGTGCAGTCCGCCGAGAGTCCGCCCTCATAGCAGATGCCGATAGAATGCCGGTTGTGGTTCTTGCAATGCGCTCCCACCTTTTCCAGAGGTCGTCCGCGGTGAATCTCTCCGTCGCGGGTGATATAGAAATGGTATCCTATGTCCGTGAAACCCCGGTGGCGGATGTGGTCCTGGCGGCAGGTCTCAAAATCCAGCCTCCGCCCCTCAGGGGTGGCGGAGCAGTGGATAATAATCAGGGTGATGGTTCTCCTGTTCATCAGATGCAGGCGTTCAGGCCGAGTGCGCCGGCAACGGCGGTGGCTACGGTGATAATTACTTTCAGAATCAGTGTCCAGGTGTTTTTCTTTGTTCTTGAACTCATTGGAATTTTGTTTTAGAGGTTGATAATAAGTGAATTGTAATGGAAGCCAAGGGCTGAATGTGCCCCAATGAAAAACGGCTTGTCATAGGGGCACATTCAGCCCTTTAGCGTCGTGTCTTGCCTCCGTCGTACAGGAGTTCCGTCAGGCCTGTCCTCCGTTTTCCGGTTCCTTCGCCTCTCCGGTAAGATCCACACTGGTCTTTCCGGCTTTCAGCGCCTTCACCACCAGTCGGGCCGCCTTGCGCGTGGCCACCAGATTGAACACAGCTTCCTCCTGCAAGTTCTGGAAACGTGTTCCGGCACTCCAGTTTACATTCAGCTTTCTGACATGGATGGCAGGACTGTAGTCGGCAGCGCTTTCCGCTCCTATACTGTTGATGCTGATGGAGAAATCCCCCAAGTCGCCCAGCTGTATCTTCTGTCCTCCCAGAAGCTGTTCCCTCATGCAGTCCACTGCCATGGTGAGGATAGCCACGATGTCCGCACGCTTGTACACACAGCCGTGGCTGGCGATGTGCTCGGCAAAGCGGTTGATGTCCATCACTTCAGCATACTGTGCACTGGCGTAGGCCTTCTTGGCGGCGTCCACGTCCATCGGATTGCTACGCATAACGATACTGTAATTTACCATAGTCTGTTAAAATTAAAAGTTGATAATTGAGAATTAAGAAACACTGTTGCCGGGGAATGAAGTAAGTCAGCCGTCAGTCACTGTCCATTAACCGTCTGCCACTGGTTGCCGACTGCTGAAAGAACCCTATCTTTCACGTGTAAGATCCTATATCTTACAGCTGTAAGATTATAGATCTTTCGCCTTCATCGTCCCGACATTACAAAGATACGATGTGCGGATTCCGGAAAGTTGATTCCGGTGGATTGTGGTTGATAACAGTTGATTCTAGTTGATTATTGTTGGAAAAACATTCTTTCTTCTCGTCCGTTTTTCGTACTTTTATGGAAGTAAATAAAAAGTATGGAATGTATGGAGAATTTTGAGATACGCACGTACGGCCGCACCGAACTGGCCCTGTGTTATTTCCCGGATTTGAATCCGCAGGTGGCTTACCGTAAGTTGCAATATTGGATTGACTATTATCCTCACCTCAGGGAGGAGCTGGAGAAGATGGGCAGTGGTTTGAGTTGCCGTACCTATATGCCGGCTCAGGTACAGCTGATTGTGGGGGCGATAGGGGAGCCGTGAAAGAGGATTGTGATGGGTGTGCAGCCAAATAAAAAGAATAGCTTCCCCAATTACGTAATCGATATTGCAAGTGAACGACCGGTTCGTGTTGACAGTTGCATTGAAAGATTGGCAATGTTGATATATGTGAATGTAAATGACACGAATGACGCCAATCAGAGATATAAACCCAATTTGCGCCATTCGTGTCATTTACATTCTGGATAAAGAACGGAATAGAACCTCTATTCCCGTATTTCCCCCTTATGCACCAGCATTTTCACCAGTGTCCGTTTGGAATTGTGCGTGTCCGAAACCCATAGCACAGAGTCGTTTTGCGCATAGATGCGGGCAGGCTGGGAAAAAGCATATCCTTTTACAGTTTTTATTTTCTTGCTCCATTCGTTGGACTGGCGTTCATATATGTTGATGGCGTCATTATCGCCGGTAGCATACCAGCGGTCGCCGCACAACGCCAGTGTCTTGGGCTTGAAGCCGGGCGACAGGGAAAGATCGTCCAGATCGATGGAAGCGTCGTTTGCCAGATCATCGTTGACCAGTGCCGGATCGAGCACCCGTATTTTCTTTCCTTCATAATCCGTGAGCAGCAGATGCCCTTCCGCATCGGGCTGCATGGAATGGCTGGCAAAGCCGTTGTTGCCCGGACTGCCGTTACCGGATGCCCGGCGGTAGCGGTTCACCTTCTGGTAATTTTCCGGGGTGGCATCCTCCTCTTTATAAATGCTGACCATTCCGTTCTTGTCGCGTGCGAAAATCAGCCCGTCCTTTACCGTCATGGCCTGTGCCTGGAATACGGGGCCGCTCCATTGCCCGTTGCCTATGCAGGTGAGGTAGGACAGTTCCGGCAACCGGAATACATGGATGCGCGACTGGCGTTCGGCCACATACAGCCGGTTGCCCGACGGGACGATGGCCTCTATCTGACTTCCGAAACTCTTCTCCCCGCCGTCGTGCTGCCAGCTCTGCAAGGTTCCCAGCCGTTCACCTTTCTTTATACTGAACAGCAACAGGCTGCTGCCTGCCTTTCCGATGTTTGCGATGAAAAGGGTATCCCCCAGATGGGCGACGGTATAAGGGGTGAAATCCTCGGCCGTTTCCATGCCCAGGGTTTCCGCATCAATCAGTTGCGCCGCCTCATACGAGTAATACCAGTAACTGTTATAATCCCCGTTTCCTTCTCCTTCCCCGTTTCCTCCGCCGGGAGCGGAGGGGTAGCCGCAGATTTCATCCAGGGTGACTTTGCTGCATTGTGCCGTCAGGACTCCGGACAGCACAATCAGGATATAAGCGTATATTTTCATGTTGTTCTTACTATATTATATAGGTATACATTTATTTCAGCTCACTCATGGGGATGGCGTAAACGCATGTCCCGTTTTTCACGCGGTCGGTGATGAACAGCGTGTGGCGGCGGATGCAGAACTTCTCAGGTGCTTGCAGGGTGATGCCGCCGATGGTGGTATGGTCCTTCATGATCTCTCCCGTCCGGGGATTGACCTCACAGAACTTTTCTGTGCCGTTGGAACTTACAAACAGCCTTCCTTCGTAGAAATCCAAGTCGTAGGGTACATTTTTATAAGCCAGTTGCCCGGTGCGTTTGGGTGAAACTCCTTCCCGTATCCCGTCGGGGGCGAACAGGTCTATGCGTTTGGCGGGATGGGTGGAGTAGAGCAGGCCGGTCTGTTCGTCCACCGCCATGCCGTAAGTGCCGTTTGTCTCGCCCAGATGTTCGGAACGTACATAAATCCGCGGAGTCACTCCGGATTGTATAGCCTGCTCTTCTACAAAGTTGACGTAGCGTTTGTCGTGTATCATGACCAGCCCTTTGTAGAGCAGCACATCGAAGGCATGTACGGTCTGCGTGGGCCCCGTTCCCCAGCTTCCATTGCCTATGCAGGTAAGGAACTGATGGCTCTTCGCATCAAAAATCTCGGTACGGCTTCCTTCGTGGGTGACATAAATCTTGTCGTGGGCACGGGTGATACCGTTCGGGCGGCCGCCGAATTTCCCGGTAGCTTCTCCGTGCTTCCATTCCTTGATGCTTCCCAAGTGCTTCTTGCCGCCGCCGGCAAGGTCGAACACCTCTACGCTGTACTGGTTATCCGCATCGTTCACGGCATACAGGGTATCTCCGTACACATATACATCCTTGGGGCGGAAGGTGGTTCCCGTAGCGCCGGGCAAGTCGGTATAATCCAGCTTGAACGCCACCGGCTCCCCGTCGTTTCCTCCCCGGTCGGTCTCTCCGCGCAGGGGAGACAGGCCGCCGTCCAGCGCATCGAGTTCCGGGTCTTCGATAATGTGTTTCGAAGCCACGTATATATCATCAAAATAACGGTTCCTGTTCCAGCGGGTGTGCAGGAAGCGGCGGGAATAGACGGGCAGCTCCTTGTCCAGCGACAGCGCCACATATACGTTGTTGCACAGGGTGATCCACCCCGGTCCCGTCTGTTCGTAGGTCATGTTTCCCGCATGGCCGTAGCCCACACAGTGGGCAAACTCGTGGAATATGGTTTCGGTGATGCTTTTGTCATCGGCATAGTGTTCCAGATAACACACTTCATGCATGCCGAAGGTGGTTCCTCCGCCCAGTCCCATCACGCCGGTGGTATAGCCGAAGGTCAGTCCGCGGTGGTTGAGCACGTTGGCCAGCAGGGCGGTCTTGTCTATTTCCGCCTTGTCATTGTTGCTGTGCAGCGGGCCGAACTCGTACAGGGCGGTCTTGAACCGTTCCGACGAGAACATATATCCCATGTTCAGCGCGATGGCCACCGCCTCACGCGTGTGCGAAGCCTTCATCTTGTACTTCCAGCTGTCCTGGGTGTCACTGTATCTGCCGAAGGCGATGTACCATTTGCAACGGATGGATTGCAGCCTTGCCCAGTACGGGTCGTCACACTCTACGGTGAAGGTCAGGTTTTCTTCCGTGAGGTAGGGGTTTGCCATGATCCGTATTTTCTTTCCGCTGCGGGTATAGGCGGTCAGGTCCTTGGTGGCGAACGGTATGTGTACCCGGAGTTGCTGGAAAGGCATGATCTTTTCCAGCGACATGAACTTGAATTCTTCTTCGTAACCGTCTATCCTGGCCCAGAAAGTCACGTTTTTCAAGGCTCTGGGACTATAGAAACGGAGTTGGAAACAGTGCTCGTCGTCCATTCCGAACTGAAGAGGCTGGCTGACGTAGAAGCTGCGCTGGCTGGAGTCGAAATAAACATCCTGGGATTCATTGTCATTCAGCAGGTAATACGTGTTGTCCGGGTTATAATCCGTTTCGGCCAGCCGGACGGGCAATTCATTGTTTGCCACGTTTCCTTCTCCGGAAACCGGAAGTTCGTCCTCTTTGCAGCCGCCCAGCAGTAAAAGCATACCTGCTAAAATCAACAGGCTGGTGGAAAAAAGTTTTTTCATCGTCTGTCTTTATTAGAATTACATTTAAATTTGAAATAATCACTCTTTTGAAAAAGGGTTGCAAAAATAATTGTTTTAGATCAGATGAACAAAGAACCCGTATTGCATTTTATATGAGCCCCTGTTTTTTATGTTCTTTTGTTTTTCTGCCTTAAAAAAATAAATCCTATATTGTTGCCCTGGGCTTTGTTCATCGGAAAATATGCTGTATTTTTGTTATCCGAAATAAAGATGAAGATATGGCACAACCTTTAGCAGAACGTTTGCGTCCGAAGACATTGGACGATTATATAGGTCAGAAACACCTGGTGGGGCCGGGGGCTGTCTTGCGCAAGATGATTGATGCGGGACGCATCTCCTCCTTTATCCTTTGGGGGCCTCCGGGGGTGGGAAAGACCACGCTGGCGCAGATCATAGCCAACAAGCTGGAAACTCCTTTTTATACACTGAGCGCGGTCACTTCCGGTGTGAAGGATGTGCGCGATGTGATAGAGAAGGCGAGAAGCAACCGTTTTTTCTCGCAGGCCAGCCCCATCCTGTTCATTGATGAAATCCACCGGTTCAGCAAGTCCCAGCAGGATTCCTTGTTGGGGGCGGTGGAGACGGGAGTGGTGACCCTGATAGGCGCCACCACCGAGAATCCCTCGTTCGAGGTGATCCGGCCCTTGCTCTCCCGCTGTCAGTTGTATGTGTTGAAATCATTGGAGAAGGAAGATTTGCTGGAACTGCTGCATAATGCCATCGCAAAGGATGTGATACTGAAAGAAAAGAAGATAGAGCTGAAGGAGACGGATGCCATGCTCCGCTTTTCGGGAGGCGATGCCCGCAAGTTGCTGAACATACTGGAATTGGTGGTGGAAGCGGATGCGGATGCCGGAACCATTGTGATTACGGATGAGAAGGTGACCGAGCGTCTGCAGCAGAATCCGTTGGCGTATGACAAGGATGGAGAGATGCATTATGATATCATTTCCGCCTTTATCAAGTCCATCCGCGGAAGTGATCCGGACGGGGCGCTCTACTGGCTGGCGCGTATGGTGGAGGCCGGAGAGGACCCGGCTTTCATAGCCCGCAGGCTGGTCATTTCGGCAGCCGAGGATATCGGCCTGGCCAATCCCAACGCATTGCTCCTGGCGAACGCCGCTTTTGATGCCGTGATGAAGATAGGATGGCCCGAGGGGCGTATCCCACTGGCGGAAGCTACGGTATATCTGGCCACCAGCCCGAAAAGCAATTCAGCGTATGAGGGCATCAACAGTGCCTTGGAACTGGTGCGGCAGACGGGCAACCTGCCTGTTCCCTTGCATCTGCGCAACGCACCCACCAAGCTGATGAAACAGTTGGGCTATGGCAAGGATTATAAGTATGCACATGCCTATCAGGGCAATTTCGTGCAGCAGCAGTTCCTGCCGGACGAGGTGAAGGGCAGCCGCATCTGGCATCCGCAGAACAATGCGCAGGAAGCGAAGATAAAGGAACGGATGCAGAGCCTCTGGGGGGAACGGTTCAAGGAATGAAAATGAATTGCATTGATCCTGTGCTATAAAATTAAAAATTGGAACGCAAATGACATAAATCCAACCTTCCGGCCGGTTTATATCCATGCTGTGCAGCTGTTAATTTGCGTCATTCGCGTTCCAATCTAACCGAATAAATGAACAAAATATGAAATTTAATTTTTGAAAATATGAAAATAGTAGTTTTAGACGGTTACGGATTGAATCCCGGTGATTTGTCATGGGAGGAGATGCAGGCGTTGGGCGAGCTGACGGTATATGACCGCACGGCCCCTGCCGAGTTATTGGAGCGTTCTGCCGGAGCGGAAGTGCTGATTACAAATAAAACGGTGATTACGGCGGAGGATATGGCCGCTCTGCCCGCCTTGAAATACATCGGCGTGCTGGCTACAGGATATAATATTGTGGATATCCAGGCTGCGAGAGCGCGGGGCATCATTGTCACCAACATACCTGCCTACAGCACCGCTTCCGTTGCCCAGATGGTCTTTGCGCATATACTGAACATCACCCAGCGTGTAGGCCATTATGCCTATGCCAACCGTCACGGGCGTTGGGCAAATAATCCCGACTTCTGCTATTGGGATACCGACCTGGTGGAACTGGACGGGAAGAAGCTGGGAATCATCGGCTTGGGAAACACCGGACAGGCGACGGCGCGCATCGCTGCCGCTTTCGGAATGCAGGTATGCGCCTATACTTCCAAGCCGCAGTCACAACTTCCCGGAGGAATCCGGAAAATGGAGCTGGATGAGCTTTTCCGCGAATGTGACGTGGTGAGCCTGCACTGCCCCCTTACCCCCGATACCAAAGAACTGGTCAATGCCACCCGCCTGGCCCTTATGAAACCGACAGCTATTCTGATAAATACCGGCCGCGGTCCCTTGGTAAACGAGAAAGACCTGGCCGACGCACTGAACAAGGGCGTGATAGCGGCTGCCGGACTGGACGTGCTTTCTTCCGAGCCTCCCCAATATACCAACCCCTTGCTGACGGCGAAGAACTGCTTCATTACGCCGCATATCGCCTGGGCCACGAAAGAAGCCCGTGTCCGGCTGATGCAGATTGCGGTGGGGAACTTGAAAGGATTCATCAAGGGTGCGATTGTAAATAATGTGGCGGAATGAGAACAAAGGAAAAAGACGGGAAGAAAAGAAGGAGATGAGAAGAATGGAGGAAGACAAGAATACGTTGGGTTTGCATCCGGAAGTTAGGGAAGAGGACAGGGTGGCAAAGGCTGTAGCTTTGTTCAGGGAAGGATATAACTGCTCCCAGTCCGTAGTGACGGCTTTTGCCGATCTGTATGGTTTCACCCGTGAACAGGCCCTGCACATGTCCGCCTCTTTCGGCGGCGGTATAGGGCGGATGCGTGAGACCTGCGGTGCTGCTTGCGGCATGTTCCTGCTGGCCGGGCTGGAGAAGTGCGCCGTCGAGGGGAAAGACCGTGAGAGCAAGGCGGCGAATTACGCTCTGGTGCAGGAACTGGCCGAAGAATTCAAGAAGCGGAACGGCGCCCTGCGGTGTGCCGATTTGCTGGGATTGTCCAGAAAAGAGCCGGTAGTATCCACGCCGGAAGCAAGGACGGAACAGTATTATGCCAAGCGTCCTTGTGCAAGAATGGTAGAGGAAGCGGCCAGGATTTGGAGCGAACACCTCGAAAAACAAAAAAAATAGGTTGAAAAATCGCTTTTTCTTATAGAAATACAAACTTTTTTGATGCAAAAGTGTTGAATAACATAATTTTGTGTATCTTTGCAAGCGATAAGAAACACAAACATTCACATAGGAATGTGTGGGTGCGGTTAACGTTTAACTAAAAGCAAATTGAAAATGTTGAAAGAAAAAGCAGGTGCTTTGGCCGGACAGATCTGGGAAGCATTGAATGGAACTGAAGGTTTGACACAAAAACAAATCAAGAAAGCAGCCAAATTGAAAGCTGACAAGGATTTCTTCCTGGGGCTGGGCTGGCTGCTGAGAGAAGATAAGGTCGTTACTTCTGAAGTGGAAGGCGAGATCTTTGTAAAATTAGTGTAAGAAGAAGATTTTAAACTCATAAAAAAATGCGTTGGCACATCGTTTTGTATGTTGTCAACGCATTTTTTTGTATATTATAGTAAAATGATGAATCATTTCTTTGAATAGTATTCGTATTATTACTATATTTGCAGGGTAATTAAGTCCAAAACGTTATGAGTTACAAATCAGTGAAAGACGTTGTAACGATGTTGCTGGAAAACGGTTTTGTATTATGAAAACAGTGGAAGTGATTGTAGAACACGCAGGAAAGAACTTGAGTGCTTATATCGAAGGTGCTCCCGTTATTACCGTAGGCAATGACATGAAGGAGATTGAGGATAACATGAAGGAGGCAATTGAGTTGTATCTGGAAGATAATCCGAATCCTTGTGAAGTCTTGTCGGGAGAGTTTGAATTGAAATTTAAGATAGATGCCGCTACTTTTATCAACTATTATAGCAGCATCTTCACCAAGGCTGCTTTGAGCCGGATTACCGGAATCAATGAACGCCAGTTGTGGCATTATGCAGCCGGAGTGCATAAACCTCGCAGGCGGCAGTTGGAAAAGATCCAGAAAGGCATACAGTCTTTGAGCAGGGAATTGTCTGCTATAAATTTATTGTAGTCTTTAAAATCTTGTTCTTTTTGCGTATCTTTGCGCCCGAAAAGCAAGAAACTTGTTTGTTTTTAAATAGATAGCTGTTAAAGATGAAGAATATCCGTAATTTTTGCATTATAGCACATATAGACCACGGGAAGTCCACCTTGGCCGACCGTTTGTTAGAGTTCACAAAAACCATTCAGGTAACCGAAGGACAGATGCTTGACGATATGGACCTGGAAAAGGAGAGAGGTATTACGATCAAAAGCCATGCCATCCAGATGGAATACGAGTATGGGGGAGAGAAGTATGTACTGAATCTGATTGACACTCCGGGACACGTGGACTTTTCATACGAGGTATCCCGTTCCATAGCCGCCTGTGAAGGGGCGCTGCTCATTGTGGATGCTTCGCAGGGAGTGCAGGCGCAGACTATCTCGAATCTGTACATGGCGTTGGAGCATGACTTGGAAATCATTCCTGTGCTGAACAAATGTGATATGGCGAGTGCTATGCCCGATGAAGTGGAAGATGAAATCATCGACCTGCTGGGCTGCAAACGTGAGGATATTATCCGTGCCTCCGGCAAAACCGGAATGGGTGTGGAGGAGATATTGAAAGCGGTGGTGGAACGTATCTCGCACCCGACGGGTGACGAGGAGGCGCCGCTACAGGCTTTGATTTTCGACTCGGTATTCAATTCTTTCCGTGGAATCATCGCTTATTTTAAAATAGAGAACGGTGTGATCCGCAAAGGGGACAAGGTGAAATTTTTCAACACCGGCAAGGAGTATGATGCAGATGAGATCGGTGTGCTGAAAATGGATATGATTCCCCGTGCGGAACTGCGCACAGGAGATGTGGGGTATATCATTTCGGGCATCAAGACTTCGCGCGAGGTGAAGGTGGGGGATACCATCACTCACATTGCCCGTCCGTGTGACAAGGCGATTGCCGGATTCGAGGAAGTGAAGCCGATGGTGTTTGCCGGGGTCTATCCTATCGAGGCGGAAGATTACGAGAACCTCCGCGCCTCGCTGGAGAAACTTCAGCTGAATGACGCCTCGCTGACTTTCCAGCCGGAGTCCTCACTGGCTCTGGGATTCGGATTCCGTTGCGGTTTCCTGGGATTACTTCACATGGAAATCGTTCAGGAACGTCTGGACCGCGAGTTTGATATGAATGTGATCACGACCGTGCCCAACGTGTCGTACATGGTATATGACAAGCAGGGACATGCCAATGAGGTACATAATCCCGGCGGTATGCCCGATCCGACGCTGATTGACCACATCGAGGAACCTTTCATTGACGCCACGATCATTACCGCCACCGATTACATCGGCCCTATCATGACGCTGTGTCTGGGCAAGCGTGGCGAATTGGTGCGGCAGAATTATGTGTCGGGCAACCGGGTGGAGATTCACTACAAGATGCCGCTGGGTGAAATCGTGATTGATTTTTATGACAAGCTGAAGAGTATTTCGAAAGGATATGCTTCCTTTGACTACCATCAGTCGGGTTTCCGCCCTTCCAAACTGGTGAAGCTGGATATCTTGTTGAACGGTGAGCCGGTGGATGCGCTTTCTACCCTGACACATGTGGACAATGCCTATAACCTGGGCAAGCGTATGTGCGAGAAACTGAAAGAGCTGATTCCGCGCCAGCAGTTTGATATTGCTATCCAGGCAGCTATCGGGGCCAAGATTATCTCAAGGGAAACCATCAAGGCGGTGCGCAAGGATGTGACCGCGAAGTGTTATGGCGGTGACGTGAGCCGTAAGCGTAAATTGTTGGAAAAACAAAAAAGAGGTAAGAAACGAATGAAACAGATCGGTAATGTGGAAGTACCGCAAAAGGCGTTCCTGGCCGTTCTGAAGCTGGATTAATTCAAGAATAAAACAAGCTCTGAGGAGCAAACAATAAGCGGGCTCTTTCTGTTAGTTGAAATTAAAAAGTCAATAACAGAAAGGGCTTGTGTTTTGATGGCAATTTATCACAAACTCTTAAATTCAATTGATATGGAAAAACTGAAAATTCTGAACTTGAACTTTTCCTTCCAGCGGGCGGCGCACTATCATATTAATGGAGGGATGTTGCTGATGGGGGTAGTCCTGCTGGCTATGTTCCTGGCCAATTCTCCGTGGGGGGATATTTATGCCTCCTTTTGGAATTACGAAGTGCATCTTCAGATAGGAGAATTTAATTTCTTTAGTCATAACGGGCATCACATGACCTTGATGACTTTTATCAACGATGCTTTGATGGCTGTCTTTTTCTTCAGTGTGGGACTGGAGATAAAGCGTGAGATACTGGTGGGCGAATTGTCCAGTTTCCGGCAGGCGCTTTTGCCCATCGTGGCGGCGTGCGGCGGTATGCTGGTTCCGGTGCTGATCTATTATTTCATGACGGCGGGAACTCCGGCCCAAAGTGGCCTGGCCATACCGATGGCTACGGATATCGCTTTTTCGCTGGGAGTGCTCAGCCTGTTCGGCAAGCGGGTTCCGCTGAGCTTGAAAGTCTTTCTGACTGCTTTCGCTGTGGTCGATGATATCGGCGGCATTCTGGTCATCGCTCTTTTTTACACTTCTCATCTGGCGGTGAACTACCTGATTGCTTCGGCGGGTATCCTGCTGATACTTTGCGGCGGGAATTTCTTCCGGGTGCGCAACCGTTGGTTTTATATTTTCTGGGGAGTGATTATGTGGTATCTGTTTTTGCAGAGCGGCATCCACGCTACCATTGCGGGAGTTGTCGCAGCCTTCACGGTTCCCGCCACTCCTCATTACAAGATAGGTAAGTACATTAACCGCATCCGGGAGAACATTGCTGTCTTTCCTGCCAGTGACAAGGAAGGTGTTGTGTTAAGCAAGATGCAGATCAATGTGCTGAAAAGCATCGAGTCTTCCTCGGACCGTGTCATATCTCCCTTGCAGTCATTGGAAGACAGTCTGCATGGAATGGTGAATTATATTATTCTTCCCTTGTTCGCCTTTGCCAATGCGGGTGTCTCGCTCACGGCGGATCATGGTGGCTTGGAAGTGGGGATGGCTACTTGGGCGGTGCTGGCGGGATTGCTGGCGGGTAAGTTTGCCGGCATTTATTTCTTTACCTGGCTGGTGATAAAGATGGGGTTCGCCGGACTGCTGAAAGGCATGACCTGGGTGAACCTGACAGGTGTCTGTCTTTTGGGCGGTATCGGTTTTACGGTTTCTTTGTTTATAGCCAACCTGTCTTTCGGGGATTCGCCGGTGTTGCTGACGCAGGCAAAGATGGGTGTCATACTGGGAACGGTGCTGGCGGGTGTGCTGGCGTATCTGGTCTTGCAGTTCGCCTTGCCTAAACAGCCTGCACAGGAATAAAATTACAGATAGGGCAGTACGGCAGTGAAACGGCTGCCCTTGTTCACCTCGGATTGCACATCGATGTGTCCGTTCATTTTTTCTACAATGACCTTGCTGATGGCGAGTCCCAGTCCTACACCCTGTACAAACTCATTCCGCTTGTAGAATCGTTCGAATATCATTTGTAATTCTTCTTTAGGGATTCCCGCACCGGTATCTTCTACGAAGAAATGGATTTCCTTTTTCTCTTTGTCGCAGAAATAACCCAGTTTGATGTGTCCTTGGGAGGTGAACTTCTTGGCGTTTCCCAAAAAGTTGGTGATGACTTGGGTGAGGCGCATACGGTCTATGTGTATGGTCACATCCTCGTCGGGAAATTCTTTGATGAATTCCACAGGAGGGAGAATAATTACCTGATGGGTCTGATAGACCGTTTCTGCAAAATGATGCGCGCTGCAATCCTCACAATGAAAGGACATATTGCCGGATTCTATACGGGATAGTTCCAGCACATCATTGACCAGTTTCAACAAGAGTCTGGTATTGTTGTCTATGATGGAGGCAAATTCTTTTTTCTCTTCTTCCGAGATGTTTTTCTCGGTAGTGAGCAGGTTGGAGAATCCCACGATGGCATTAAGCGGAGTACGGATTTCATGGCTCATGTTGGCCAGGAAGGATTGTTTCAGTTCCGCCTGTTCCGCCAGTTTGCGGGCACGTATCAGTTCTTCTTCCTTGTCTTTGATCTCCTGAATGTTTACCAGAAGTCCGGTGATGATAGGATTTTGTTCATAATGCTGCAACACGCTGTATCTGAATTCCCACCATTGGTAACCGGTGTCGTCGAATTTGCAACGGTATTGGGCTGTTCTTCGTGGCCGGTGTAATATGTTGGATACGTTTTTTCTAAATTGGGCTTGGTCGCCGGGGTGTACATAGTTGGCTATTTCCTTTATTTCCAACAGGTTTTGGGAACGGTTGGTCAGTTCGCAGAAAGCTTGGTCGAACACGGCTGTTTTTCCGTCGAAACACCAGGCGTAGGTTTTTCCTCCTTCCAGTGCAAGCGTTAATGCTTCGTGTTTGAGCCTGAGGTTGCGCAAGGCTTCTTTTTTACGTCCTTTTTCCAGTGTATAGATATAAATAAGGTAGGATATCCCCAAGAGGAGTGTGAAGACCAGGAGGCTTTCAAGAATCAGGATGGGAGTTGCGTATTTTTCCCTCCACGGCCTGTACATGATGGTATATTCCGGTGGAATGCTTTCAGTGGGGATCTGGTATCTCTTCATGGCCTGCCAGTTGACCAGATGCTGTTTGGCGATTTGTTTTACTGCCGGGACGGGTATCTTTCCTTGCAGTCTTTCTTTGATGCCGGCGGTCATGTCGCTTAGCTGTGTTTCGATGGGGGCGAAATAACCTCCCAGCATATATTCCTTTATCCCGAATCCTTCGTTGATGGTTTCGAAGCCGGGATTGTCGAACAGGCTGCCGATGCGCAGGGTGGTATAGTCCCGTTTGGTATACAGGAACAAGGAGTATTTGAAGATCCCGCTGGACAGCCACATCAGGTCGCGGGCAGCTACGGAATCACTGGACAGGCGGACTACGATGGTGGAGTCCAAGTGGTTATATTCGTTCAGCTTTTCGTGCAGGGATTCATATTCGGTATCATCTTTGTCACTGATGGGGATATTCAGCTTGCCGGGCAGGGCCTCTTGTCTTTTCCATTGGTGGAGGGTGATTTCCGATCCTTTGCATTGTTCGCTCAGGTCTTTCCAGATAAGGCGGTCAAGCACGGTCCGGCCGTTCAGGATGTGGATGCGGACTTTGCCCATAATGCGTTCTATCATCCGGCAGGTGGTGAGGTAATCGGGTTTGTCTATGTAGCCCGTAATGTTGGGATATTGTGCCAGCAAGTCTTGGTTGGGATAATTCACTCCGCTGAATACGACGGGAATCTGCCTGACATACGGGTTTCCGCAAGCCATGATAGAGTAGGTTGCCTGATCATCGAGCACGGCAATCAAATCCCCTTCCCATGAGCGGATGGAATCTGCAAACTCGGAAATCCGTTGCTCTTCTTCTACAGATTCATATTTCTCGCAATCCAGATAAAAAGTGCGCAGCTGGAAGTCTATTTGCTGGTCTTTCAGTCCTTTGACAAACAGTTTGTTTACAATGCCGGCACCGCTGTACCCTTCCTGGTAGGAATGGATAAGGGCTATTTTATATTTTTGTGCATAAAGCGGACTCCCTATAAGAAGGGCTGTCATAAAAATGAAAAAGGCTTTATGCTTCATGTCAAACGTGATTATTAAGTGAACCAAGGGACAAAGATAGGAATGTTTCTTTAATTCCGGCTATGATTTACAGGAAATTATTGGAAGAGAGAGGGAAAGTAACCATCCCGGTTTGTGGAAAACAGCAATTCCGGCTTCTTGAAAAACATGCTTCTTGCTTTTCAAGGAACCGGAATTGCCTGTGATAAAAAGGAATGGGCTAACCCGTTAGCGGGGGTTATTTGTGTTGCTCCGGGGTCGGGGTGCTTTGAGAGGCCGGTCCGGCGGCAGCGTTTGTAGAGGCGCTTGAAGCGGAACTTTTAGCCGAGCCGGAAACCGGAGCCGCTGTCTGTGCCGTTGTAGCCTGTTCTTCCCAGTGGAACGGTTCGAACTGTGTGTTCTTGTCTACCCATGACGGTTTGCGCGATGCATAGATAATGAACGGAGCTGCGACTACCACGATGCAGCCGATAATCAAAACGGCAAACCATACGGTGTTGCTGCCTACCGCAATCTGGCTGGGGGGAATGAAGCTGAGCACGAATGCCAGTAGTGAACCACAGAAACCCAGACCGCCGATGAGCCACATCAGTCCGTTGCCTTTGCTGCCGATACGGAATGGGCGAGGAGCCTTTTTCATATTGTAACGCAGATAGATGGCGCCGCTGAACATCAGCAGATACATGATAAGATAAAGCAATACGGTGAGCTGTGACAGGATTTGGTAGAAACTCTGTACGGAAGGCATCACAACGAACAGCAGACTGAGCAAGGTTACGGCAAGGCCTTGGATCAACAGAATGTTTTTCTGTACGCCGTTGGCGTTGGTCTTCTGGAAGAAGGGAGGCAGATAGCCTGCTTTACCCACTGCGAAGATACCTTTGGACGGACCGGCCACCCAGGTCAACACACCTGCCAGCACACCGAATGCCAAAGCCACGGCGATGATAGGTGACAACCACGAAGCATGGACATACTTGAAGTAATTATCAAAACCTACCAGCAGGCTCTGAGTCAGGTTGATATCCTTTTCGGGAATAATGATCCCCAGTGCGAAGGTGCCAAGTACGAAGATGATTACAGTAATAGCCGCACCGATGAATACAGCTTTCGGATAGTTCTTGGCAGGATTTTCTATGTCTTTTACGTGGATACCGCCCATTTCCATACCGGCATAGAACAGGAAGATACTGGAAGCCAGCACCAGGTTGTCGAAGTTGCTGAAGTCGGGGAAAAAGTTACCGTCGAAGTTCATCTGGCTCTGTCCGCCGGAGGCAAGGTAAATCACCGCCAGTACCATCAGCAGGCCGGCAGGAATAATCGTACCTACCATACCGCCTACTTTGGCCACTTTGCCTACCCAGCCCATGCCTTTCAGCGAAATGAAAGTGGCCAGCCAATAGATAATCAAGACCACCGCCAGTGAGTAATAGCGGTTGGATGCCAAGGCCATATCATGGGTGTCACTCATGCCGATAAAAGCCAGTGCCACGGCCCCGAAAGTCAATACGGTGGGATACCAGATGGTGCTTTCCACCCACTGCAGGAAGATGGCGAGGAAGCCGAATTTCTTTCCGTAGGCTTCACCCACCCATCGGAACACACCGCCTTGCTTGTCCTGGAACATGGCTGCCAGTTCCGCCGCTACCAATGAGGTAGGTATCAGGAAGACGATGGCCGCGAATAAATAATAAAATGCCGAACTCAGTCCGTATTCGGCTTCGGCAGGCAGCCCGCGCAGGGATACTACCGCAGTCACGTTCATAATAGCGAGGGTAAATACCCCTAGCTTGACTGATTTACTAATGTTTGCCATAAAGTTTAGGTTTTAAAAAATATATGTTTTTTGTTTACGGAGTTTATAACAACTCCTTGGAAATGATGTTTATCCGTTTAGGTTTATTAACCCGGAAGGTATGCGGAATTAAACAATCGTACCCGGAAGGGTGTTTCTAGAAAAAATAATATAATCAGTATAGTTTATGAAAACAGCTTTCTCCTCATTTATCTATTCCCGTAGGGGGATTTACGGGATCTTGCATATATTCATCCTGTTGATGTCCCTTTTTCTGGTTATCAGTATCTCGATAGATACTTTTCATAACATCCCTTTCCTGAATCAAGGTTCTTATCTGAAGATTCAGTTTTGGATATGCATGTTTTTCCTGTTCGATTTCCTGCTGGAGTTTTTCCTCTCGAAAGAAAAAGGAAGGTACTTCACCAGCCATTTTATTTTTCTGCTGGTATCTATACCTTATTTAAATATCATTGATTTCTATCACATCACTTTCTCGCCCGAAATCAGTTATTTCCTGCGCTTTATCCCTTTGCTGAGGGGAGGGTATGCACTAGCCATCGTGGTGGGCTGGCTGTCGGGCAGCAAAGCGTCCGGGTTGTTTACCTCGTACATCACCATGCTGATGGCCACCGTGTATTTTGCCAGTCTTATCTTCTTTGTGCTGGAACATAAGGTGAACCCTATAGTGACGGACTACTGGAGTGCGCTGTGGTGGGCCTTTATGGATGTTACCACCGTAGGGAGTAATATTTATGCCGTCACTCCTACGGGGAAAATACTGTCGGTGGTGCTGGCCGCCCTGGGAATGATGATGTTCCCTATCTTCACGGTATACGTCACCAGTTTGGTGCAGCAGGCCAACAAGCGGAAGGAGGAATATTATCAATCGCAACAATCGGAGCCGGCGGATACTAAATAATAGCTTGAACTTCGTCAAAAATAAGAAAAAAGTCTTATCTTCGTAGCCAATAACAAATTGCTAACCTAAATAAACAACAAGATGAAATTATTGGCTCTGTGTGCGGCGGGGATAGGCTTGATGCTGTGCGCCTCGTGTACAAACAACAAACATTTAATCAGTGATGAGGCTGAACGCGCCGCTGTTCAGCAGGATTTTGAGGCACGGCGTGATACGCTGACCCAAGGTAACCTCTTTCAGGTATTTGAACAACCCATGAGCGATGAACAGAAGGAGGCGATGACTTTCCTTTACGCCTATATGCCCTTGGCGGATATAGCGGACCATCCCGGTGAATTCTATCTGGAAAATGTGGACTACGCCTTCAAGGCGCGTGAGGAGATGCCGTGGGGAAAAGTGGTTCCCGAACGAGAGTTCCGCCACTTTGTATTGCCCATCCGCGTAAACAACGAGAATCTGGACGACAGCCGTAAGGTATTCTACGAGGAGCTGAAGGACAGAGTGAAAAACCTTTCTTTATATGATGCCGTGCTGGAAGTGAACCACTGGTGTCATGAAAAGGTGATTTATACCCCCTCTGATGCCCGTACCAGTAGTCCGCTGGCTTCCGTAAAGACAGCCTACGGACGTTGTGGCGAGGAATCTACGTTCACGGTAGCTGCCTTGCGTTCGGTAGGTATTCCTGCCCGTCAGGTATATACGCCGCGTTGGGCACATACCGACGACAATCATGCCTGGGTGGAAGCTTGGGTGGATGGCAAATGGTACTTCCTGGGTGCTTGCGAACCCGAACCGGTACTGAATCTGGGTTGGTTCAACGCTCCCGCTTCACGGGGTATGCTGATGCACACCAAGGTGTTCGGACGTTATAACGGACCGGAAGAAGTGATGTACCGCACTCCCCGTTATACGGAAATCAATGTGATTGACAACTATGCTCCCACGGCAAAAGCCGATGTGACCATTGTGGATGCGGACGGCAAACCGGTGGCTGACGCCAAAGTGGAATTCAAGGTGTATAACTATGCCGAATTTTATACCGTAGCTTCCAAACAGACGGATGCGGACGGTAAGACGTTCCTGACCGCCGGAAAAGGGGATATGCTGGTATGGGCTTCCAAAGATGGAAAATTCGGTTATTCCAAACTGTCTTTCGGACAAGACAATGCCTTGACCGTGAAGCTGGACAAAACGGCCGGCGAGGCTTATACACTGGATATGGATATCATTCCTCCGATGGAAGGCGCCAATATGCCCGAAGTGACTCCCGAACAACGTGCGGAGAACAATCGCCGCATGGCTTTGGAGGACTCTATCCGCAATGCCTACGTGGCTACATTCATGACGGATGAATCGGCTCGCAATTTCGCTAAAGAATACCAGCTGGATGAGGATGCCGTTGCTAAATTGCTGGTGGCATCACGTGGCAACTACGAAACCATCCGTGACTTTATGGCCCGTCTCCGTTCGGACAAGTCAAAGAAGGGCGGCATTGACCTGCTTCAGCAGATTTCTGCCAAAGACCTTCGTGATGTAAGCTCCGAAGTGTTGATAGACCACATGATGAATTCACACTTGTGCGCCAATGCTGATTATTTCCGCAGATTTGTGCGTAATCCGCGCGTGAGCAACGAAATGATTACTCCGTATAAAGGATTCTTTGAGAAAGCAGTGCCCGAACAGGATCGTGAGGCTTACCTTGCCGATCCGATGAAGCTGGTTGCATGGGTTGCCGGGAATATCCGTGTGGACAAGGATTGCAACCTGGGCGGCTCGCCAATCACTCCGGAAGGGGTGTGGAAGGCCCGTACAGCCGATGCGCACAGCCGTGATATCTTCTTTGTATCCATGGCACGCAGCATGGGTATTCCTGCACGTATAGACGAAGTGACGGGAAAAGTGCAGTTGATAGGCGATGAAGGTGCTATTGATGTGAATTTCGAAGCAATGGAACAGGCCAGTGCACTTACCGGCAAGTTTATTGCCAGATATACGCCGATCAAGTCTTTGGCTGATCCGAAGTATTATTCTCATTTCTCTATTTCCAGACTGACTCCTGCCGGAACTTTGAAATTGCTGAATTATGATGAAGGCGATATTGATATGGGTGGCGGCGCTACTTGGGCTAATCTGTTGAAGAACGGAACGGCACTGGATGCCGGCAATTATGTGATGGTGACCGGTACTCGTCTGGCTAACGGCGGCGTATTGTCCCAGCTGACTTTCTTTACCATCAAGCCGGGAGAAACGACTACGGTGGACTTGGTGATGCGTGAAAGTAAGGATGATATTCAGGTGATCGGTAATTTCAATTCAGAATCTACTTATAAACCGATGGATAGCGATGAACTGAAGTCCATTCTTGCCACTACAGGACGTGGTTACTACATTGTAGCCGTACTGGGCGCCGGACAAGAACCTACCAACCATGCATTGCGCGATATCGCGGCATTGGGCAAGGACTTTGATGAATGGGGCAGAGGAATCGTGCTGTTGTTCCCCAATGAGGAGCAGTACAAGAAGTTCCGTCCGCAGGAATTCCCAGGATTACCGGCTACCATTACTTACGGTATTGATGTGGACGGTTCCATCCAGAAGCAGATTGCAGAAGGCATGAAGTTGTCTAACAAGACTATCTTGCCTATGTTTATCATTGGTGATACCTTTAACCGGGTGGTATTCGTGTCACAAGGATATACCATCGGGCTGGGTGAGCAGCTGATGAAGGTGATACATAAGTTGTAGAATTCAGTATAAACAAAAAGTAACGCGGATATTCAGCTTGAAACCCTGAATATCCGCGTTTAATATGATAATAACGTTTATGCTTGCTTATTACTTGTCATCATCCAAATCATCATCGTCATCGTCCCAGTCATCCTCTTTCTTTGATTTCTTGGGGTTGAGGCTTTTGTTTTTCTTTTCCAGTGCTTTGTCGTTTTCGTCTTTCAGTGCCAGTTCGGACAAGGCGGCTTTTACTTTGTTGGGGTCAGTAACATCCTTCAGATACTCTTCTATCTTTACAGTACCTCCCATAGATACTTTTGAGTTACGATAAATCATGCCGCTGTCTACGCTGCTCCGTCCGGAGAAATGAAATTCCGAAGTTCCGGTTTCTTCGGCAATCTTACGGATATTACCGGCATTCACACCGCATCCCGGCATGATGATGATTCGTCCGTCGGCCAGTTCTACCAATTCTTTTAAAAGAGGGATACCCTTTTCGGCAGTCGCTTCTTGTCCGGAAGTAAGGACCCGGTCGATACCCAGGCCGATAATCTGTTCCAAGGCTTCTTTGGGATTGCTGCACATATCAAAAGCGCGGTGGAAGGTGACACTCATCTCGCCTACCGCATTCATCAGTTTCTGCATCAAGGGTACATCGACATTGCCTTCTGCGGTAAGACATCCGAACACCACACCGTCCGCACCCAACTGACGTGCCACTTTAATATCATGCAACATGATTTCTTGCTCGATGGGAGAATATAGGAAATCTCCGCCACGGGGACGGATAATGACATGTAGTTTTGTTTGGTTCAATAATTGGCGTGCCATACGGATTTCGCCAAAAGACGGGGTTGTTCCGCCTTCCGGAATACCTGCACATAGTTCTACACGATAAGCACCGGCTTGTTGTGCCTTCACAGCACTTTCCACGGAGTTGGCGCAAATCTCGATTTTTGATTTGTTACTCATAAAGTTATTTAATAGTTAATTCAATCACATAACTAACGTCATCGGGCGCTTTGGGCTGTTTCAGCAATTTTCTTTCAATATCTCCGCTAGGGGACCATAAATGGTTTCTCTGCATGAGTTCATCCATTGGCCCAGTTCTTTACGGATGACTTTGTTCTTCATAATATATGAATTTGTCTGTGCAAAGATAGGCATAATGTAAGAGTGTGAGAAATATTTAGCGGAAAATTTTTTTAGTTAAAAAGCCGGTACTTCTCTCGGGGTGAGAGAAATATCGGCTTTCTGTCAGAATAGAATATATTATTGCACGTGGATGCGGTGCCCGTTGAATACGTTCATGCCCAGTTTGTTCATAATATATTTGATGGCAAGCTGCGCTTTTACGGAGTTGCCGGCATCGTCCAAAGGAGGCGCGAAGGCCGAAATACCCATTACACCCGGCATCACACCCATCACACCGCCTCCTACGCCGGTCTTGGCAGGGATTCCTGAGGTGTAAAGCCAGTCGCCTGTGTGCTGGTAGAAACCTACGGTAGCTATCATGGAGGTGATTTTCGGGGCGAGGGCCTTGTCGAACACTTGTTTGTTTGTATTCGGGTTCAATCCTTCGTTGGCGATGGTGGCTCCGCAGATGGACAATTGTTCCGCGGTGATGCCCATAGAGCACTGACGGGTGTAGAGGTCGAGCGACATATCAGGATCATCGTAGATACGGTTATAATTTTTCAATAACCAGGCGATGGAACGATTGTTGAAATTTGTTGCAGACTCCGATTTGTACAATTCGTCAATCAGTTGCGGGGCACTTCCGCATAGTTCGGTCATATTGTCTACGATGGCTTTCCATTTGCCGTCGCTGTTGCCTAGGGGTTGTACCATGCTGTCTGCCGAGATGGCCCCGGCGTTTACCAGTGGGGTGGAAGGGTGGTCGTTTTCCAACAGGATAGCCATGATGGAGTTGAACGGCAGTCCGGTAGCGTCGGCACCAATCATTTCGAGCACCTTGGGGGCGCCGTATTGGCGGAGTACCAGGATGGCGGTCAGCACCTTGGAAACGGACTCGATACCGAAACGGTACTGAGAGTCACCCAGTTGGATGATTTCTCCGTTCATCAGACAGATACTGATCCCGAACAGTTTGGGATCAATATTTGCCAGATAAGGAATGTAGTCGGCGTTCTTACCGTCTGTATTGTCTTTATACAGATTGTAGGCCTCTTGTGCAGCATCCTTTATTTGCTGGATAGTTATAGTTCTTTCCATAAATTAATTTGATTGAAGTAACCATCCACCTTAACGGCGGATGGTTGCATTATTGTTATTTATGCTTATTTTTTAGCGGCGTTGCTATGGGCATTGTGAGTAAACACAGTACCTTTTACAGCGATATTCTTGTCTTGGGCGATGCGGGTAGGAGTGGGATATTCCAGTTTCTCGAACTCGCTGATGGCATTCTTGATGTCGTTCAACAACATATCCGCCATGTCACGGCTGAATCCCTGACGTACCACAACACGCATAACCACATAATTTTGAATGTTCTCCGGCAAGGTGTAGGCAGGAACCATCCATCCGCTTTGTTGTAATTTAGCCTGCAAATCGTACAGAGTCCATTTGGCGTTCTTTGCGTATTCGGGTTTCATGTACCAGATGAACAAAGGATTTACCACTTTGTCGCTGTAGTTTACGAACGGAGCCATCTTGGCTATTTCGCTGTGAATGTACTTGGTGATTTCCATGGAATTGTATTGGATGGCTTTGTATCCTTGGAATCCCAGACGGATAAACTGATAGTATTGGCCTAGAATCTGTGCGGCGGGGCGGCTGAAGTTCAAACCAACCTGTGTGATGTTCGCACCCAGATAATTGACACTGAATGACATGGCATCCGGAAGGTATTTCTTGTCTTTCCATACTACCCATCCCAGTCCCGGATAAACCAGTCCGAACTTGTGGCCGGAAGTGCTGATGGAAAGAACCCATTTCAAACGGAAGTCCCATTTCGTTTCGGGGCTGAGGAACGGCAGGATGAAGCCACCGGTTGCGGCATCTACGTGGATAGGAATATCATAGCCGGTTTTGGCGTTGTAGGCATCCAGTGCTTTGTCTAATGCTTCCACGTCATCGTTCAGACCTGTCCATGTCACACCTTGGATAGGAACAATACAGATGGTGTTCTCGTCACACATCTTTAAGGCTTCTTCGGGGTCCAGGGTGGTCTTGTCCAGAGTAAGAGGTACTTGGCGCATCTCAATCTGCCAAAGTTGGGCGAATTTCTCCCATACAACCTGGAAACCGCTTGAAATGACGAAGTTAGGTTTGTCGGTCGGTTTGCCCTGGGCTTTACGTCTGTCTCTCCAGCGCAACCAGGCAGCTACACCACCCAGCATACAAGCCTCGCTGGAGCCGATGGCCAACGCTCCTGATTTCCATTTTGCCTGTTCGGGGGAATTCCATAGGTTGGCCATGATGTTGATACATTTGGCATTCATCACGGCGATACGCGGGTACTCTGTTTCATCAATATAGTTGATGTTGATAGCTTCGTTCATCAATTTGGTAGCATAATCGTCCATATAGGTGGTAACGAAAGTAGCCAGATTAAGACGAGGCTGGGTTTGGGCGAATGTTTCGTCTTTAACCATTTGATAAGCAATCTGCGGAGTGGTAGGTTCCATGGGAATGGTGTCTACCGGAGCAGGTTGCAGCATTTCGTTTGAACCAAACACGGCTGTTTTGGCGTCACCGTCTCTCAAATCACAATTACAATCTTTCATTTTTACTTAAAGTTTAGGTTAGTAATACAATGAAGAACGTGGGAGTTTCCCGCGTTTTTCTCCCTCAACATAGGGGTTGGTGAAAAGTTCCTTGATTTTATGTTTTTTAATGTAAGTAGGGGGAATACAAAAAAACGATGGGAATCATTGTACTATGAACGAAAAAGAGATACCTTTGTTTATACATAAAATCATTGGATGCCCGTATCCGATATTTTAGGGGTATGTAATTAAACAATAAGAAGGAAATATGAAGAAGCGTTATCCCATCGGCATTCAGAATTTTGATAAACTGCGTTTAGGAAATTAACATAGGCGTAAACTTTGACACTACCCGGCATAATATTTTGGAATGGAAAGTAAAGGAATAAACGATATGTCGCTTTGAACCAAACGTCTTTTGCCTTGTTGTGTATCTCATACAATAAATTACTACAAGTATGAAAGTACAGACAGGGCAGGGGACTATTCCCCTCATTACTTTAATAGGTATATTTTCCATTTCGGCATTAAATGCATTGCCGGGATTGGCGGTTTCTCCCATTTTGGGCGATTTGAATAAAATCTTTCCGTCTGCTACAGACTTGGAAATCCAGATGCTGTCCTCGTTGCCGTCACTTCTTATTATTCCTTTTATCTTGTTGTCGGGTAAGCTGACAGAGAAAGTGAACAACCTCTTGCTGCTGCAAATCGGCCTGACCATCTTTGGGGTGAGTGGTATCCTTTATCTGCTCTCCAATAAGATGTGGCAACTGATAGCCATCAGCGCCATGTTGGGGATAGGGTCCGGGTTGATTGTTCCGCTTTCCACCGGATTGATATCCCGTTATTTTGTGGGAGCTTACCGTACGAAACAGTTCGGTTACAGTTCTGCCATAACCAATATCACCTTGGTACTGGCCACCACATTGACTGGCTATCTGGCGGAAGTGAACTGGCATTTGCCGTTTTTGGTTTATCTGTTTCCTTTTATATCCATTTTTCTTACTCATTATCTGAAGAAAGACCTCTCCAGTTATCATCCGTCTGATGATATTCCGTCTGATACCGCCAAAGAAATGGGCAAGAGGGGAATGAATGTCAAGGCCTTAATCAAGCTGATGGCTTTTTACGGTCTGGCTACTTATCTGGTAATCATTATCAGTTTCAACCTTCCTTTTCTGATGGAAGAGTACGGGCTTTCCAGTGGCAGGGCAGGAATATTGATTTCCTTGTTTTTCCTTGCTATCATGGCGCCGGGCTTTGTGCTGAACAGGATAGTGCAAGTGTTGGGGCGTCGCATCTATATGGTTTGTTTGTTGATGATAGCTTGTGGGATGGGAATTATTTTGCTCAGCCGTTCTGAGATATTGATTGCTTTGGGGTGTGTCCTGAACGGTCTTTCATACGGTATCATCCAGCCGTTGATTTATGATAAGACCTCTGATGTGGCCGTACCTCATAAGGTGACATTGGCACTTGCCTTTGTGATGGCTATGAATTATGTGGCTATCCTGCTTTGTCCTTTTATTGTAGATGCAGTACAGAGCTTGTTTCATTCTGACTCGCAGACTTTTGCTTTCTGGCTCAATTTGATGGTGGCGCTGATGGCCATGTTTGTGGTGATGAAGCAAGAAAAGTTGAGTTTATAAGAAAAATACCCACGTAATAACAGCATGAAGTATGAATAAACAAGTTGAAGCAAACCTTAGCATGGTTGTCTCCAAAGCGTTGGGAGGCCTTAATATGAACGCATTGAAATATCTTTTACCTTTGTGGATAGCTCCTGTGACAGGGGTTACTTTCCGATTGGTATTTGGGGCCGCCGCTTTTTGGCTTATTGATATATTTTGCAAACCCGAAAACTCCACTATTCGTCAGAAATGGCAGCTTTTTATGTTAGGGGCTTTAGGTATTTACGGATATATGTTTTTTTATCTGCTGGGTATCAGTAAGACCACTCCGGTTTCCAGTTCCATTTTTGTCAGTTTGGAGCCTATATGGGTATTCGTTATTGCTGTATTGTTTTATAAGGAAAAAGTAACTTGGATGAAAGTGCTTGGTATTGGAATGGGGTTGGGAGGAGCTATTCTTTGCATTTCTACACAGCCTAGTGACGATCTTGCCTCTAATGCTCCGTTAGGTAATTTAATGTGTTTGGTCAGTTCGCTGGTTTATGCCGTCTATCTTGTTCTCAGCAATCGTCTGTTAAAAGGGGTGGGAAATATGACGATGTTGAAATATACCTTTTTAGGGGCGGCTGTCATGGCTGTTATTGTCAATACAATTTACGGCTTTGATGCTCCTATACTGAGAATGTCACTTTTCTCTACTCCTATGTTGGTCTTGCTTTTTGTTTTGGTATTCCCTACCACTATTAGTTATTTACTACTTCCCCTCGGATTGAAATATCTGAAAACTACATTGGTAGCTATTTATGGATATTTAATTTTGATTGTTGCCACGGTGATCTCTTTTATTTTGGGGCAGGATCGTTTCTCATGGACGCAGTTGGCGGCGATTGTTCTTATTTGTGCCAGTGTTTATCTGGTAGAGGTGGCCGAGAGTAAAAGTGAAAAACAGATTATATCGAAATCCAGATAAGACACCGGGAAAAAAGTATAAGACCCTAAGAAAAAAATTATCGCGGTGTGTAATGTAAAGAAACTTACCGGCAAATGAATGAGCGAAAAAAAAGAATGCAACTTTACATCGAAAGCGAGTGTAAGGAATCAATTTTATTTGTAGCTTTGCACCCAATTAAAAAACAAGAGTGTTATACCTATGCTACAATTAGATGCAATATACAAGGCGGCTCATGTCCTGAAAGAGGTTGTCCGTCGCACTGATTTGATTTATGCTCCTCAGATAAATCCTGAGAGTACAGTTTATCTGAAGCCCGAAAACCTGCAATTCACAGGATCGTTTAAAGTGCGTGGTGCTTATTACAAGATTTCCCAATTGTCTGATGAAGAAAAGGCGAGAGGTGTGATAGCCTGTTCTGCCGGTAATCATGCGCAAGGGGTGGCATTGGCTGCCACTAAGTGTGGCATCAAGTCGTTGATTTGTCTTCCAGAGGGAGCACCTATATCTAAAGTTGAGGCTACGAAGCATTATGGGGCGGAAGTTTGTTTGGTTCCGGGAGTCTATGATGATGCTTATCAGAAAGCTCTGCAATTACGTGATGAAAAGGGATATACTTTTGTTCATCCCTTTGATGACGAGAATGTGATAGCCGGACAAGGTACTATCGGTTTGGAGTTATTGGAGGAAATGCCGGATGTGGAGGTAGTCATTGTCCCCATTGGTGGGGGCGGACTGATTTCGGGAGTGGCTTATGCGTTGAAGGCTTTGAAACCGTCTGTCAAGGTATATGGTGTACAGGCGTTGGGTGCGGCCAGTATGGCAAATTCTATTCTTCATTCGCGTATTGAGCGTCTTCACTCTGTTTCCACTTTTGCCGATGGAATCGCGGTGAAAGAGCCGGGAACAAATACTTTTGACTTGGTTAATCAGTATGTGGACGGAATTGTAACTGTGACCGAGGATGAGATTGCCGCAGCTATTCTGGCATTGATAGAACGCCAGCGGATTGTTGCAGAGGGGGCGGGAGCTGTGTCCGTTGCTGCAGCCATGTTCAATAAGGTACCGGTAAAGGGTAAGAAAACTGTTTGCCTGGTGTCTGGAGGTAATATTGATGTGACGATATTGAGCCGTGTCATCAGTCGCGGTATGGCAAAGTCGGGACGTACCTATGCAGTAACTTTGGACTTGATAGACAAACCGGGGCAGCTGTTGGGAGTCAGCAAAATTATCGCAGAGCAGGGAGGAAATGTAATTTCTGTACATCATGAGCGAAATAGTGAGAGTGCAGATGTCACCGGATGTGCCCTTCGTGTCGTTATGGAAACCAGAAACGAGGAACATATAGCATCCATTCGTCAAAAACTGTTGGATGCAGGCTATGTGATAATGAAATAAATTATATACTTTACAAGTAGAAAGGGGGGAATTTAAAATTTTCCTCCCTTTCTTGTTTCTAATTTTAATTTCTCCACACAAAAAATCGATTTTTATAGTGAAAATATCATTTTATACTTCTTAGAATCCAATTAAAATCGTACATTTGCCGCAGTTTTGTAATGTAGAGTTTGCAAAAATGACCGATATAATCAAACATCGTGGTATTGTGGAAAACATTGAAGGTTCTCATGTGCGGGTGAGAATCGTACAAACTTCTGCCTGTTCGGCTTGTAGTGTGAAAGGGCATTGCAATGCATCTGAAAGTAAAGAGAAACTGATTGATGTTTTTGACATGAAGGCATCTTCTTACCGCATAGGTGAGGAGGTGATGATTTATGGTACCACTTCCATGGGGATGCAAGCCGTATTGCTGGCTTTTGGTATCCCTTTCTTGGTATTGCTGATTACTTTATTTATTTCCATGCGTTTTACGGGGGGGGATGAGTTAAGGTCGGCGCTTGTTGCTTTGTCAGCCTTGCTCCCGTATTACCTTATCATATATGTATGCAGGAATAAGTTGAGCAAGAAGTTTTCATTTACGCTTGAACCAATAAAAAATAATTAATAAATAACTAACTAAAATTTATGGATTTAATTCTGGTTGCAGTAATTTCGTTGGGAGCGATTGGCTTGATTGCCGCGGTAATCTTGTATGCCGCTTCTAAGAAGTTTGCTGTGTATGAAGATCCGCGGATTGCCAAGGTGAGCGAAGTGCTTCCTCAGGCGAATTGCGGTGGATGTGGTTATCCCGGTTGCTCTGGTTTTGCTGGTGCCTGCGTGAAGGCTGCCGATGCCGGTTCGCTGGAGGGTAAGTTATGTCCGGTTGGTGGTGCTCCGGTAATGGAGAAAGTAGCTGCCATTTTGGGATTGGAAGCCGTTGCTGCCGAACCGAAAGTTGCGGTGGTAAGATGTAACGGTAGTTGTGAAAATCGCCCTCGTACTGCTCTGTATGACGGAGCTAAATCGTGTGCCATCGCTCATGCCACTTCAGGTGGTGAGACGGGTTGTACATTCGGTTGTCTGGGTTGTGGTGATTGTGTGGAAGTGTGTCAGTTTGATGCTATTCACATGAATCCTGAAACCGGCCTTCCGGAAGTGGACGAAGAAAAATGTACAGCTTGTGGGGCTTGTAGCAAAGCTTGTCCGCGTAAGATCATTGAAATTCGTCCGAAAGGAAAGAACAATCGCCGCGTAGTGGTGATGTGTGTGAACAAGGATAAGGGAGCTGTTGCCAACAAGGCTTGCAAGGCTAGTTGTATTGGTTGTGGAAAGTGTGTGAAAGTGTGTCCGTTCGAAGCCATTACGTTAGAGAATAATTTGGCATACATTGATCCGGCTAAGTGTAAATCTTGCCGTAAATGTGAATCGGAATGTCCGAAAGGGGCTATCCAAGCTATTAATTTCCCGCCACGTAAACCGAAGGTAGAAGTGCCGGCTGGTGAGGCTGCTGCAAAACCTGCTGCAAAAGTAGAGGCTTCAAAGGTGGAAACTCCGGAAGCGGTGAAAGCTGAGGCTCCGAAAGCGGAAGCATAATCAAAATTCAAAGTAAGTAAAAATTAAAAAGATATAACAGTGAAGACATTTAGAATTGGTGGAGTACATCCAGCAGAAAATAAATTGTCAGCAGGCAAAGCCATTGAAACCCTTGCACTTCCTAAGCAAGCGGTATTTCCTTTGTCACAGCATATCGGTGCTCCTGCTACTGCCATCGTGAAAAAAGGCGATGTGGTGAAGGTAGGTACGAAGATTGCTGAGGCGGGTGGCTTTGTTTCAGCAGCCATCTTCTCGTCTGTATCCGGTAAAGTGAACAAGGTAGACGCCGTAATCGATGCAAGCGGTTACCGCAAGCCGGCTATCTTTATCGATGTGGATGGTGACGAATGGGAAGAATCAATAGACCGCAGTTCGACATTGGTGAAAGAGTGTGCTCTCACACCCGAAGAAATCGTTGCTAAAGTGAAAAATGCAGGTGTAGTAGGTATGGGCGGTGCTTGTTTCCCTACTCATGTGAAACTTTCTCCTCCTCCGGGCTGCAAGGCGGAATGTGTAATTATCAATGCTGTAGAGTGTGAGCCTTACCTCACTGCCGATCATCGTTTGATGTTGGAAAAGGCAGACGAAGTACTGGTGGGCGTAAGCATTCTGATGAAAGCTGCAAAAGTAACCAAGGGATATATCGGTATTGAAAATAATAAACCGGATGCTATTAAGTTGATGACTGAAAAAGCTGCTCAATATCCCGGTATAGAGGTGGTTCCCTTGCAAGTGAAATATCCGCAAGGTGGTGAGAAACAGTTGATAGATGCTGTGATCGGTCGCCAGGTTCCTGCTCCTCCCGCTATTCCTATCAATGTGGGTGCGGTAGTTCAGAATGTAGGTACTGCATTTGCCGTTTATGAAGCCGTTCAGAAAAACAAACCTTTGTTTGAACGCATTGTAACCGTTACAGGTAAGTCTGTCAGAAATCCATCTAATTTTCTCACTCGTATGGGTACTCCGATGAGCCAGCTGATTGATGCGGCTGGCGGTTTGCCCGAAGATACGGGAAAAGTGATTGGTGGTGGTCCGATGATGGGTAAAGCACTGGTTAATACAGAAGTTCCTATTTGTAAAGGTAGTTCGGGTGTGCTGATTATGAATGATAAGGAAGCTGCCCGTGCGGAAGCTCAGCCCTGTATCCGCTGTGCCAAGTGTGTTAACGTGTGTCCCATGGGACTGGAGCCTTTCTTATTGGCAACACTTTCAGCTCATAAGGATTGGGAGAGAGTAGAGAAAGAAGATGTAATGTCGTGCATCGAGTGCGGTTCGTGTCAGTTTACATGTCCGTCTCATCGTTATTTGCTGGACTATATCCGTTTGGGTAAGGGCACAGTAGGCGGTATTATCCGTGCACGTAATGCTAAAAAATAATTCGACAAAATAGTATGGCTAATAAATTAATAGTATCATTATCGCCTCACGTTCATAGCGGTGACAGCATACAGAAGAATATGTATGGTGTACTCATTGCGTTGATACCTGCGTTGCTGGTGTCATTTTATATGTTCGGACTGGGCGCCGTGGTGGTGACCTTGACCTCGGTTGCCGCTTGTGTATTCTTCGAATGGGCGATTACCAAGTTTATTTTGAAGAGAGAACGCTCTACCATCTGTGATGGTTCGGCTATTATAACCGGTGTGTTGCTGGCATTCAATCTGCCTTCCAACTTGCCGCTTTGGATTATTATCATCGGTGCGTTGGTGGCAATCGGTGTGGGCAAGATGACTTTCGGCGGATTGGGTTGTAATCCTTTTAATCCTGCGTTGGTAGGTCGTATCTTCTTGCTGATTTCTTTTCCTGTGCAGATGACTTCATGGCCGTTGGTTCAACAATGGGGAAGTTATACCGATGCTGAAACCGGTGCTACTCCGCTGGCATTGATGAAAATGGCTGTAAAGGGTGATGTAAATGCTTTAGGTCAGTTGCCCGATACATTAAGTCTGTTTCTGGGTAATAACCCGGGTTCGCTAGGTGAGGTGAGTGCATTGGCTTTATTGCTTGGCCTGGGATATATGCTATGGAAAAAGATTATTTCCTGGCATATTCCTGTATCTATTCTGGTGACTGTATTTGTATTTGCCGGTCTGATGCATTTGGTTGATCCGGTGGCTTACGCATCTCCGTTGGCTCACTTGTTTACAGGTGGTTTGATGTTGGGTGCTATTTTCATGGCAACCGACTATGTTACTTCGCCTATGACTCATAAAGGTATGATTATATACGGTGTGGCTATCGGTTTCCTGACCGTGGTTATCCGTTTGTTCGGTGCATATCCCGAAGGTATGTCTTTCGCTATATTCATTATGAACGCATTCACTCCGTTAATCAATACTTATTGTAAACCTAAAAGATTCGGGGAGGTAGTGAAGAAATGAAAAAACTAGAATCATCTTTGAAAAACATGGTTATCGTACTGACGGCGATTACTGTGATTGCAACCGGACTTTTGGCTTATGTCAACCAACTGACTGCCGGTCCTATTGCTGAGGCTAATGCAAAAGCTTTGAGTGACGCTATTGCAGTTGTAGTTCCGGGGTTTGATAACAATCCTGCGGAAGCTCCTGAAACTATAGAATTGGATGGTGCTACTTATAAAATATATAAGGCAACCAAGGGTGGCGAATTTATTGGTGCTGCCGTAGAATCTTCTGCCAATGGTTTTGGTGGCGCTTTGAGTGTGCTGGTAGGTTTTGACAAAGAGGGAAATATCATAGACTATTCTTTGTTGAGCCATGCTGAGACTCCGGGCTTGGGGTCAAAGGCGGCTGATTGGTTTAAGAAAGGTGCAAAAGGCGACATTACCGGTATGAATCCGGGACAGGGAGCATTGGTGGTAAATAAGGATGGTGGTCAGATAGATGCTATCACAGCTTCTACCATCACTACACGTGCTTTTCTAAAAGCTGTGAACAATGCTTATGCAGCATATAGTGGTCAGAATGTGGATGGCGCTAGTGGTGCAACTCAGCAAGTGTCTGAAACTGTTGCCGAAAATGCTACTGCCTGCGATGCTCAATGTGAAGGAAACGAGGCATGTAAGCAGGTTTGTGACTCTACAGCCTGCAAGACTGTTTGTAGCGATAAATGTGATCCTGCTAACTGCGATAAGGCAGACTGCAAAAAAGTAGAATGTCCCAAGCAAGATTGTAAAAATAAAAAATAAGGAAGGAGCAGACTATGAATAATTTTAAAGTATTGATGAACGGGATTGTAAAAGAGAATCCCACGTTTGTACTCCTTTTGGGTATGTGTCCTACATTAGGAACAACATCTTCTGCCATCAATGGTATGGGGATGGGATTGGCTACGGCTTTTGTATTAATCTGTTCTAATGTTGTAATTTCGGCCATTAAGAATTTGATACCTGATATGGTGCGCATTCCGGCCTTTGTTGTGGTTATTGCATCATTCGTAACCTTGTTGCAGATGATTATGCAGGCATATGTGCCGGCACTTTATGCTACTTTGGGCTTGTTCATCCCATTGATCGTAGTAAACTGTATTCTGCTGGGACGTGCCGAAGCTTTTGCAGCAAAGAACGGTCCCGTGCCTTCATTCTTCGATGGACTGGGTATGGGGCTCGGATTTACTCTTGCATTGACTATCCTTGGTGGTGTACGTGAGTTCCTAGGCACAGGCAAGTTGTTTGATATCACTATCATGCCTGAGCAATACGGAATGTTGATTTTCGTTCTCGCACCGGGAGCCTTCATTGCATTGGGATACCTTATTGCGATTGTGAATAAACTGAAGAAAGCATAACCCGTAAAAAGTAAGAATATGGAATATATATTGATATTTATCACCGCTATATTTGTGAACAACATTGTGTTGTCACAATTCTTGGGTATCTGCCCGTTCCTCGGTGTATCCAAAAAAGTTGAGACAGCTACGGGTATGGGTGCGGCTGTTGCATTCGTGCTTACCATCGCTACCATTGTTACCTATCTTATCCAGAAATTTGTACTCGATGCTTTCGGGCTGGAATATTTGCAGACTATTGCATTTATCCTTGTCATTGCAGCATTGGTACAGATGGTGGAAATCATATTGAAGAAAGTGTCTCCTGCCCTTTATCAGGCATTAGGAGTATTCCTTCCGTTGATAACCACTAACTGCTGTATTTTGGGTGTAGCTATCTTGGTCATTCAGAAAGATTTTGATTTGTTGACTGGCGTGGTTTACGCCTTCTCTACAGCTCTTGGTTTTGCTTTGGCTATGGTATTGTTTGCAGGTATCCGTGAACAATTAAGTTTGGTGAATATACCTAAAGGAATGCAGGGAATGGCTATCGCATTGGTTACTGCCGGTCTGCTGGCAATGGCATTCATGGGATTTTCAGGTGTAGACAAAGGTTTGGGTGTTCTGTTTGGAATAGAATAGTTCACTTCATCGTTAAAATAAACCGATTCAGAAGTCCGGAGCACAGCTTCGGACTTTTTTATTAGAAAGAAATCCATTGTTCTTGTCCGTAAATTCAATTTTTATGCTTATTTTTGCATTAGAATTAATAGAGAGATTAAATGGCTATGACCTTGATTGTACTCGCGGCCACTATGGGGAATAAATATGGTGGATTGAAACAGCTGGAGGGAATAGGTCCTAATGGCGAAACAATATTAGATTTTTCCATATATGATGCCGTAAGAGTCGGATTTAATAAGATCGTATTTGTCATAAGCAGACATTTTGAACAAGAATTCAAGAAACTGGTATCAGGCAAATATGAACATGTGGTAGAAGTGGAGTATGTTTATCAGGATGTGGAAACGATTCCTGAAGAAAAGCGTAATCCGAAACGCAAAGCACTGTACGGCTCGGTAAGAGCTGTTTTGATGGGAGAAGAGTTGATTGACTCTCCATTCGGTGTGATAAATGCCGTGAACTTTTACCAAAGAGAAAGTTTTGAATTGTTATATGATAATCTGGTGATGTTGGGAGAAGCTGACTACCATAGTTTCAATATTTGCTACAGGCTGAGAAATGTATTGGCGGAAAGCGGAGGGGTTACCCGTGGTATTTGTGAAGTGGATGAAAAGGGATATCTGTTGTCCGTTACAGACCGTGTAGGAGTAGAACGGATAAGTGGAAATCCGATGTATCCTAATGAATTACATAAATGGGTAGCTTTGGATGACAACAGCTTGGTTTCAATGAATATGTGGGGATTTACTCCGCAGGTATTTGGTGAGATGAAGAAGGCGTTCGATAAGTTTATAGATGAGAATGGAATGGATATGAAAGCTCATTATTCTATTCCGGCTTTTATGAATGAGCGTATTGCTGACGGAGTTAGGGTGAAAGTGATTGAGACACCTGCCAGATGGATGGGGTTGGTATCGCATGATGACAAGATACAAGTCCTGCTTCGTATCAATGATATGATACGAAAAGGGATTTACCCGTCGAAGTTGTTTTGAACCTATTAGAAAACGACAGAATATTAAGTATTATGAAAGAAAGAATTTTAGTAACAGGAGGAACCGGCTACATCGGTTCTCATACGGTAGTAGAGCTGCAAAATAGCGGTTACGACGTAGTGATTGTGGACAATTTGTCCAATTCAAGCGCCGATGTGGTAGATAATATAGAAAAGGTTTCAGGAATCCGTCCTGCATTTGAAAAGTTGGATTGCTTGGATTTTGAGGGAATGGACAAGCTGTTTACTAAATATCCGGGCATAAAAGGTATTATTCATTTTGCGGCTAGCAAGGCTGTGGGTGAATCGGTACAAAAACCGTTGTTGTATTATCGCAATAACTTGGTTTCATTGATTAACCTGTTGGAGTTAATGCCGAAACATGGAGTAGAAGGTATTATTTTTTCATCATCATGTACGGTGTATGGTCAGCCCGATGTTCTTCCTGTAACGGAAGAGGCTCCGATTAAGAAGGCTGAGTCTCCGTATGGTAATACAAAACAGATCAATGAAGAAATTATTCGTGATACAGTTGCTTCGGGATCGCCTATTAATGCTATTATGTTGCGTTACTTTAATCCTATTGGCGCACATCCCACTGCATTAATAGGTGAATTACCTAATGGTGTTCCACAAAACTTGTTACCCTACGTTACTCAGACAGCAATGGGTATTCGTGAAAAACTGAGTGTGTTTGGGGATGATTATGATACACCGGACGGTTCTTGCATCCGTGACTATATATATGTAGTGGATTTGGCGAAGGCTCACGTTATCGCAATGGATCGCATTTTGAATAACAAGCAGAAGGAGAAGGTGGAAGTCTTTAATATTGGAACGGGTAAAGGCGTTTCTGTATTGGAACTGATCAATACATTTGAAAAAGCTACCGGTGTGAAACTTAATTATCAGATCGTGGGTCGTCGTGCCGGAGATATTGAGAAGGTATGGGCTAATCCTGACTTCGCTAATAAGGAGTTGGGATGGAAGGCAGAAGCCAATTTGGAGGACACGCTACGTTCGGCTTGGAACTGGCAGTTGAAGCTAAGAGAAAGAGGAATTCAATAAGAATTAAGATATTTTTAGAAAGACCGATGAACAAAGGACGCTAGTGTGGCGTTTTATAGATGCAAATAACCTGAAACCCCTCTTGGATATGTGAATACCTGATTGGCGGTAGTTATGTTACTCAAAACATAGAGCAGGCTAAAAAATTGCATAGTAGTTTTGTCGTGTTTTATTTTGTGTTTGTGTTGTGGCTGTTCTCCGACGTGAGTCGGGGGACAGTTTTTTTTGACTATTTAGTTGTTTTTTAGTTATTTATGGCTATATTTGTCGAAAATAATCACGCACTACTTTATGAAAACAAAATTTTGGATCATCTGCTTATCAGCTTTCTTTGTGTCTTGCTTGCGTAATATGCATGATATATACACGGGGGGAGGGGAAGAAGGGGAGGAAAAAATCAATAAAGACGATTTTTTTGATTTTACTACTGTCCGTAATAGTCAACTTATTATTGATTATGGTATGAAAGTACAGACTGCTTTTTATCTGTATGATGAATATCCTATGGAATTAGTTGAAAATACTTGGGAGTTTAAAGATATAAATCCCATTTATGCTGCTTCGACTGATATGAATGGTAGATTTTTTTCAAAAGTATCTTTGCCGGCTTATTTGAAAAAGGTATGGCTGGTAACTGATAATGTGTTGGTCGTATCACCTGTTGAATTGGAATTACTATCTGACAGACTAACCTTTAATTATGTTGATTATAAGGCACAACTGTCTGCCGATGGGCGTTCTAGAGCAGTAATGGGAGGAGTGAGTTATCCTGACGGATATGATGTATTGGGTAATTGGAATGAAAATGGGGTTCCTGATTATTTGTTGCCTGAAAAGTTGGACATACCTGGTGCTTTTTTAGAGAGATGCAGTAATTTAAGCCGTTCTATAGTAGTAGATAATCGTAATTTGTTGGAAAGATTTCCGGAACTGCGTACTTCAGGGAGTAATGATATGGTAATAACTAAATCTACAGGTTTGGTAGCGACTTATTTTAATTTCTCGTCTACTACGTGGGAGGATATGGTTGCTTATTATACTTATAAAGAAGGAGAGTCCGTGGACATGGCTACCATAAAAAAGACCATCCTGATTCCTCGTTCCAGTAGGAATGCTCCTAAATCTTTAGTCGGTGAGCAAATAAAACTAAAATATTGGAATAAGGAACAAAGCAAGTATGAAGATGAATTCCCCCAAGGCACTCATATTGGATGGATTTTATTGGGAATGGGATTTGGAAAAGAAAAGGGTGTTTTTCCTCGTTATTCTAATCCTGCATATAACGATAATAAAGAGCAACGTTCAGTTTTGTTAAGTGATCCGGAACTGGACAATTGTTTCTTTATGGCTATGGAAGATAATGTGGACATGCGTTTTAATGATGTACAGTTTGCTATTATGGCATCTGCTTCTTCTTCTGTAGAACCTACTCCTAATATACCGGATGAAGTAAATAAGGGTGAAATTTCGTATGTAGTCAAAGGGTCTTTGGCTTATGAGGACAATTGGCCTGATAAGAATGATTATGATATGAATGATGTTGTGATATATTATTCCAGTACAGTTGTGAAAGATAAATCTTCTAACGCATTGGTGCGCACCACTACTACTTTTACTCCGATGAATGATGGTGCTACTTATACAAATGGGTTTGGTTTCCAGTTGGATTACGTAGGGAAGGAGCATATCGATTTGGTGCAGGTGAGTCAAGAAGGTAATGTGATCGGAAAAAACTTTGAGCCGGGAATAGAAAAGCCTGTATTAATACTTTTTTCTGATATAAAGCCTGTTCTCAAAAAGCCTGTGACTGTAGTGATCGGATTTAAAAAATATGATAAAGTAAGCGATATGGATGCTTATCCGCCTTACAATTCTTTCATTTTTGTGAATAAACGTTCTCATGAAGTACATTTGTCAGGCTATAAGCCGACAAGCGTAGCTGATGAGAGTTTACGTGGTACGGGTAGTGATTTGAGTCAAGATTCCAATGGTTCCCCAATGTATTATATAGCAGAAGATAATATGCCTTTCGCTATAAATATCAGTAACAGTGAATTTAGATGGCCTTCAGAGAAGGTGTCTATTACCACCTATTATCCCGAGTTTAAACAGTGGAGAGATTCTTTTGGTGCGGATTATAAAGATTGGTATTTACACCCCAAAGAATAATAAAGGGTGAAAAGTACTGTTGTTTTTGATAAATCAGATTAACAGGACTTTTTACTTGAAAAAATGTCACCTTTTGAAGCCAAGTGATTCAATCTTTTTGTACTTTTGCGGACAATATGATTTTATAAAGGAAAACTCACATGGATTCAGTCTTTATTACGACGCGTAAGCAACGGGTTATCAGAGAACTAAGGGATTATATGTTGATTGCTCTTGGTATGCTGATGTATGCTATCGGATGGACCGTCTTTTTGTTACCTAATGACCTTCCTTCAGGTGCGGTGCCAGGTATTGCTTCTATTGTTTATTGGGCTACCGGTTTGCCGGTTCAGTACACCTATTTGGGAATAAACGGAGTATTGTTGATACTTTCTTTGGTTATTTTGGGATGGAAGTTTAGTGTGAAAACCATCTATGCTGTATTTGTGCTGACTTCTATTTTGCCTATCATACAGGATTTGACAGGGGGAGAGTCTTTAATACATGATCAACCTTTCATGGCTTGTGTCTTGGGAGCCTTTTTCTGCGGAGGTGGTATTGGTGTCGCTTTTTCTGCCAATGGTAGCACAGGAGGTACGGATATTATAGCTGCTATTGTCAATAAGTATCGTGATATTACTTTGGGCCGGGTTATTTTGATGTGTGATTTGGTTATTATCTCTTCCAGTTATTTTGTATTGCATGATTGGGAGAAGGTAGTATATGGATATGTTGTCTTGTTTATATCCAGCTTTGTCTTGGATCAGGTGGTAAATAGTGCTCGTCAGTCAGTGCAATTCTTTATCATTTCGAAGAAGCATGAAGAAATAGGGCATCGCATAAATAAAGATCTTCATCGAGGGGTGACGTTCATTGACGGAGTAGGTTGTTATACCGGTGCGGGTGTGAAAATGATGTTTGTGCTGGCAAAAAAACGTGAGTCTACTACTATATTCCGTTTGATAAAAGATATCGATCCGAACGCATTTGTATCACAAAGTGCTGTCATTGGTGTATTTGGAGAAGGCTTTGATAGAATAAAGGTGAAATAAGAGTTCCGAAGTTAAAAAATAGAATAAGGGCGTTCTGAATGGACGCCTTTTTTTATGTCTGTTTTTTGAATGAACTTCAAAGGATATAAGACTTTGTTAACTGAGTAAACTTTCATAATGTAAGTTTGTTGTCTGTTTTGCAGCAATAAACATGTATAAAATAATATTTTAAAATTATATCAGATTATATTTTGATATCAAAATGTTAGTTTATACCTTTGCTATATAAAATAAGAAATGATAAACTAATAAATAACCTGATCATGGAAACAAAACTTACAGAAGAAACCCGAGTAGAAAGTGATTTAATTGGTGCCCGCGAAATTCCGGCCAGTGCATTGTATGGTGTGCAAACTCTAAGAGGCATAGAAAATTTCCCAATTAGTAAATTTCATCTAAATGAATATCCGTTGTTTATTAACGGTCTTGCCATTACGAAAATGGCAGCTGCAATGGCTAACTATGAGTTAGGTTTATTAACTAAAGAACAAAAAGATGCCATAGTATTGGCGTGTCAGGAAATCTTAAATGGTGAGCATCATGAGCAATTCCCGGTGGATATGATTCAGGGAGGTGCCGGTACTTCTACCAATATGAATGCTAATGAAGTCATTGCTAACCGTGCTTTGGAGATTATGGGACACAAACGTGGCGAGTATCAATATTGCTCTCCTAATGACCATGTGAACTGCTCACAATCAACGAATGATGCTTATCCCACTGCAATCCATATTGGTATGTATTATTCTCATCTTCGTTTTCTTCCTTATTTGGAATCGCTGATTGGTGCATTCCATAAGAAAGGAGAAGAGTTTGCACATATCATCAAAATGGGGCGTACTCAGTTGGAAGATGCCGTACCTATGACTTTAGGTCAGACATTCAATGGTTTTGCCAGTATATTGAGAGACGAAATTCGTCATTTGAATGAAGCGGCGGCAGACTTCCTGACAGTAAATATGGGTGCTACCGCTATTGGTACAGGCATTTGTGCGGAACCGGGATATGCAGAAAAATGTGTGGAAGCATTGTGTGAAATTACAGGTTTTGATTTCAAATTGTCGTCAGATTTGGTAGGAGCTACTTCAGATACTTCCTGCTTGGTAGGTTATGCTTCAGCTTTAAAAAGGGTAGCCGTAAAAGTAAATAAAATATGTAATGATTTACGTTTGCTGGCCAGTGGACCGCGTTGTGGTTTAGGAGAATTCAACCTTCCGGCTATGCAACCGGGATCTTCTATAATGCCAGGTAAGGTGAATCCGGTGATTCCTGAAGTGATGAATCAGATTTGTTATAAAGTAATAGGTAACGAACTATGCGTGACTATGGCTGGCGAAGCTGCTCAAATGGAACTGAATGCTATGGAACCGGTGATGGCACAGTGTTGTTTTGAATCTGTAGATTTAATGGTCAATGGTTTTGAAACCCTGCGTACACGTTGTGTAGAAGGTATTACTGCTAATGCGGAACGCTGCAAGATTGAAGTGCATAACAGTATTGGTGTAGTAACCGCATTGAATCCGATTATTGGTTATAAAAATTCTACAAAGATTGCAAAAGAAGCGTTGGAAACAGGTAGAAGTGTCTATGAACTGGTCTTGGAACATGGTATTTTAAATAAGGAAGAGTTGGATACAATTCTAAGTCCGGAGAACATGTTGAAACCGGTAAAATTGGATATTAAGCCTAGAAGATAAATTTATTTCACCACAGACTACAGGAAAGTAAAGAACTTGTTTTATGAAGCCGGCTTCAATATTTGTAAAGCCGGCTCCATGAGTGGTGGCACTAGTTTTATTCCTGCCGATAAATTAATTTCTAGAAATCCGGCATAGTGTTTTGTCACCGCTATAGCGTATAAATTGTTTTTTCATATTTTATCAGCAGATAGTTTGCGTAGTCTGTGGTATACTTTTTTAGAACTTTCTGAATGTGAGGCGTGCATAATCAGATTTCAGAATTAGTTTCTTGCCTGTTGCTTTTTCCACTTTAAGATGATTAATAGCTTGATTAAGTCCGAAAGGTTTCAATTCATTCAGTGTCGTTAGTTTTTCTTCATCTCCCCGGTGGCGGAATTCACTCATGGTTACCTCATCTCCTTTATAAGAGAAACGTCCGATATGAGTGCCTCCATTTCCACCTTTGGCACTGATTTCCACCAAATGTAACTGGATACTATAATAAATGCGGTTACATTCTTCTATTTTTCCATTAGTATATTCTATAGTCATTAATTGCCATCTGCCATCTAATTTGCCATTGATGGGAGCTTTGTCACAACTGCTGATTCCCAGCATAAAGAGTATGAATAATAATATTTGTTTCATATGTTGATTGGGTTGACAGTTAAAACTTTTATTTATTGCCTGATTTGATAATTCCTTGTTTGCGGATAACCAGCATTCCACCATAATTATTTCCAAGCATGCTGCCGCGATCCATAGCTCCGGATACAGTGAAACTCCATCCTTTCAGTTGTTGTGGAGCATAAGTTACTTCAAACAAAGAGTTGAATTGTTTCTTTATTTCATTCAGAGGATTATCATAAGTACCCCAATGACGGGAGTAGGAGAGTAGCATACGATAACTCAGCGATTGGCAGGGGGAACCGCAGAATCCTATGTGATGTGCCAGTACACGGTTGCTGATAAAAGTAATCTGTCCATTCTTGTTGTAAATAGGTCCGGGAAGTAGAGGATTGCCTATTCCCATTCCCCAATGCTGCCATCCTTGATAGAGGTAATGATTGTAATAATTATCTTTAGCACTGATTTGCTCTTCAAACTCCCCCCAAAAGGAATCATACAGCATAGGTCCGGTTTGATCCTTTGTTCCTAATCCTTCGTATACAAAAGTATCAATGAAGCGGTTTTTTGGAAAAGTTATTTCCAGTCCGATGTGTCCGTCTTTCCAGCGTCCGTATTGGAAAAACATTTGGGAGTGATCGTCGAAATAATGTTCATAATAGATTTTTACCTTCCACTGGTTAAGATAAGCTGTTGCGGCAAAATTCCAACTACCGACATGGTTTCCGTAGATGTTTACTTGTTCGCCTTCGGGTGTGGTATCATCTCCAGCCATAGGAACCAATACGCGCATAAAGTCAACAAACCGGGTAGGCATATCTATTACAGGCTCTTTTTGTCCTGCAATATATTGGTCTCCGCCAAATTGAGCGGACATTTGTATTCCTCCTTCAAATTCTACCGGAAAATGTTCTTTGTTTCCTACTTTGGCGAAAAGCGATTTACTGTGGTAAAGTACATCAATGGCATATTTGTTACCTATGGAAGTGAAATGTTCCTGCCATTTGTCATCAGTAAAACGTCCATAGGCTATGTGTCCTTTCAAATAAAGCCATTTATGGGTACCTGGTATGGCTACATAATAGGGAACTTCCAAGCGTACTTGGGGAATGGGGCGGGCATTATTTGATTCTACCATGCCTCCACTGCTTAACTTGGAATTCTTTAATTCGGGCAAGCGTTCTTTACTGCCGATGCTCAGGTTCAACCATCGGTAGCTAAGGTCTGCATAGGCCTGTTGGATGATGAATGAGGAGGTGAAATTGTAGGCGGTTGCCAAATCCAGTCCTGCACTGAAGCCGAAATGTTGGTTTAATGGCATTGTATGTGCAATTCCTGCCCGTAAATAACCATTTTCAGTATTGACAGAAGATAAACCTTGCCTATTGGCAGTAAGCCACATAGGTGCGTAAGTTCCTTTACCCGATGTTCCTCCCATCTCAACGGTATATTCTGTTTTGACAGGGAATTGGGCATTGATGTGCTGCGTAATGGATATTAACAGAAATAGTAATAAGAATAGTTGTATTTTCTTCATTTAGTTTATGTGTTTTGGTTTAGTGTAAAGTTTGCTAAAACGAAGCAGATTTATCAGTCTGCCATCCTGAACTTTTGTGAAAGATTTGGTTTCTAATCACTTTATGTATATGAAAAGCTTCACTAATGCCCAGAATGGCAAACTATATAATCATATCAGCAAAAGTTTTGGCATATTTATTTTCCTCCGGCAGGCAGGTTTTTCAACCAGTAATCAGCCATTGTCTTTCGCAGATGCAAGCTGGTTCCCTCGCCTTCATAAATTCCATGGGAACGCATAGGGTAAGAAATCTGTGAGAAGATCTTTCCGTGCCGTACCAGTTCATTGACCAACATTTCACAATTCTGGTAATGGACATTATCATCTCCTGTACCGTGAATTAACAGCAAGTTGCCTTTCAATCCTGCTGCATACGAGATGGGAGACCCTTTGCGGTAACCCTCCGGATTATTTTGAGGGGTGTTCATGTAACGTTCTTGATAAATCGTGTCATACAGACGCTGGTCTGCCACAAAAGCAATGGCAATGCCTGTGTGGAAAACATCGGGATAACGGAACATACTATTCAGAGTCTGGCTGCCTCCACCACTCCAGCCGGTGATACCGATACGTGTGGTGTCAATGAAAGAGTATTGACGTGCCAAGTCTTGGATGCCTCTTGCCTGATCTTCACTGGCAAAGGTTCCGACTTCTCCATAAATACATTTGCGCCATTCGCGTCCACGGGGTGCATTGGCACCACGGTTCTCGATGCTGACTATGATATACCCCAGGTTTGCCAAGTATTGGTGCCATAAACTTCCTCCGCTCCATACATCCTGTACAGTGGCGTTGGCAGGTTCTCCATAGACATCAATTATGACCGGATATTTTTTGCTGGGATCAAAGTTTACGGGTTTGATCATCCATGCATCCAGTTCCAATTCTCCTGAACGGGTTTTTACAAATTCTTTTGGTTGTAGCCCCAAGGCTTTGTATTGCTCCTTGGCTTTTGCATTGTCAGTAATCAGACGTACACTTTTATGGGCAGGGAAAGACACCATGTCGATTACAGGGGGAGTTTCCGAGTTACTGAATGTATGGACTGCCCATTTGCCGGACGGTGACATGATATAACGATGTTGCCCGCTTTGGTCAACAGGACTTAGCCGCTTTACCTCTCCATTGCCGAAAAGACGTGCCTGGTAGAGATAGCGCTGGGTGAAGTTGTCGGGAGAAGCGATAAAGTATACAAAACCTTTATCCATATCCGCACCTATTTCTTGAATATAATCAAAAGCTCCTTGGGTGATGGGCTTGATTTCTTTACCATCACGGCTTACACGATACAGGTGGCGCCATCCGTCACGTTCGCTTTCCCAAGTGAAATACTTGTTCCCTTTCAACCAATGCACATTGTCATTCGTTTCCAACCATGCGGCATCTTGATCGGTAAAGATATTGACGGGGGTATTTTCACCTATTTTCGCAATCCATACTTTATTGGTGTTTTGGGCACGGTTCATTTGCTGGATGAACAGTTCGTTGCAGCCCGGAATGAATTCCATACGGGGAATATAGTGGTTACGTGCATCACCGGGAAGAGCCAGCCAAGTGGTGTTTCCACCGTCGGCGGATACATAGCCTACTTTTACAGCGGAGTTTGCTGTTCCGGCTTTAGGGTAAGGAAAACGTTGGATTTTAGGATAAATGGAATCTACATTATTGATGATATCAAACCATCCCGTACCTTGGGTATCGCTTTGCCAATAGGCTATGTATTGTCCGTCGGGACTCCAGCGGAAACCGTCGCGGCAGTTGAATTCTTCTTCGTATACCCAGTCGAATGTTCCGTTTACAATTTCATTATTTCCGTCTTGAGTTAGTTGGTTGATTTTCCCGTCAACCAGACTCTCTACGTAAATGTTGTTTCTGGAGACATATGCTACCCGGCTGGCATCCGGCGAGAACTTGGCGAACATTAAGGTAGCTTCCGGCAAGCTTTTGCCCAATTGTTGCAGTTTGCCGTTTTTCAAATTAAGCACCCAGTAATCACCGCGGGTATCATAACGCCATACGCGACGAGTATTGGTGTAGATCAATACTTTGGAGTTATCTTCGCTGAATATGAAATTGCGGACAGAGATAGGTTTTCCTGTTTGCGGATTCAGAAGCATATTGGCAGGGATCAGCACTTCTTTGGAATTGTCCTTTGCTTTATAGGCAGTGACTTCGTATGCTCCCTCGGCATTTTTTTCTATTTTGGAATAACGTTCTCCATCTTTCATCCAACTCACGTTGCTTCCGCCTTCTGTCTTGATCAGTCCTCCGTATACAGCTTCCTCCAATGTGGGGATATGTTGCGCATGAGTTGTGGTTCCGAGACAGAATAAACATAAGACTAATGTAAATAAGTTCTTTTTCGTCATAGTTATTATGAATCTTTTACTAAAAAATAGATGTCCATTTGAAAACACAAGTATGTATTGGGAATCCAGATATCTGTTTTCAAAAAACGGGCGTCTATTTTAGAAAAACGGACGCCTGCTCTTTTCTTTTTTATTTAATTCCTAATTTCTGTTTGATTGCAGCCGGAATAGCATCTTTATGCACCATGAGGAAAATAGTCTTGGCACGTACATAGCTTTCGGACATATTCAGATAACCGCCAAATGTATTGCGTTCTGTACCCCAAGAATTTTTGGTGATATAGTATTTGGTCCCGTTCTGGTCTTTGGTAATACCGGTAAGATGCATCAGGTGGTCATCTGTAGTGACAAATGCTTCATAACCTTCCTGACGGACTTCCGGAGTGACATTTACTTCGGGACACGGTTTTTCAAATTTGTAGGCTTCCGCCAGCATCTCTTTTTGTTCTTTAGGGTCCATCTTTTCAAAACGTGCACGGTCGGAACCCGAGAGGTCTTCCACTTTTTTCACTACCGGATTGATGGCTACACCATTTTTGAATGAAAAACCTTTTTCACTGACATCACCGTCCCAACATACGGTATATCCGTGGGTCAAAGCATAGTCGGCAACTTCCATCATTTCGTCCAGCGGAAGATTGTACATTTGTTCATTTTCCCAGTTGTCGGGTACTTCCGGAGAGAATTTCTGGTAATACGGTTTGTGAGTGAAACTAGTCAGTTCAATATAATCGTCCATGTTCAAACCCAGACTTTCGGCAAAAGATTTCGGAGTGTATTCTTTTCCTTTGTAAGTGAACTTTTCAGGAAGTTCTCCTAGATAAGTATCGAAAAGATTGTTGATCAGCTTGTAGTATTCCGCGCTGCGACGTTTCATTTTAACGGCTGTGTTTCCTAAAGCGTTGATGTATCTCACCATTTCACCATGGTTATGTTTCTCTGAGTTATAATTGATTCCGTGATATACTTCCTCGGGTACGATACCCACTTGATTGAAAGCGTTCTTCCATGTGTGTGAAAGGCTTCCTTGTCCTAAATTCCCGTTGCCTCCCCGGTAATAGTTGTCTTCCAATTGGTTTAAGTACTTTTGGCGTACAATGAACATTTCAGAAAGGTCATATTCTCCTTTGCCCATACGGAGCAGTTCGGATTCCATGAACGAAGTGGTGGCAAAGCACCAGCAAGTTCCGGTAGAGGCCTGATTTTTGACAGGAGTTGCTTTCTGTGATGCAACAGTCGTGAATTTGTAACCACTTTCTTGTGCATACATGGCTGATGCGCAGCATAGCAGTGCGGCTAGTGTGAATACTTTTGTCTTCATAAGTTTGTTTTTAATATGATAAGGTTAACAATTAAAAGCCGAAGCGTGACTCAATCCAATATTGGTTTGCCATTTCGTCCCAGCGAAGGATGGTGGCGCCTATAAAGTCTGCCGTATAGTCTGTGAGATAAGCACGGGCGGCTTCTTCTCCTTTGGATTGAAGGATACTTTGGTATTGTGCTTCCACAAATGGAAGTTCCCGTTGTCCTTTTTCCTCGAAATGACGAATATTTTTTTCCATTACTTTACGGGCAGCTCCCCATCTTACAGCAGCCAGTTTGTTGGCGCGGCGATAGTGCCATAAGGCGGCATCGTCGCGATAGCGGTGGTTACCGCAGATTTTATACATAGCAGGGAAATCAGTAATGCCACAGAATACCGGAACGCGCGGGCTTTGTCCGGGATTGTCCATAGAGAACCATACCACACCACCTACTGCATCGGGCAGCCAGTTGCGCAATTGGATAACTGTAGAATAAGCACATTGCGGAACTGCGATATTGCGTACTGATTTCACAACTCCTTTTTTAATACCGTTCAGCATATTCAGTTCATCGCCACGCATCCACGGATTGGCTTTCGGGCTGATAATGGTGTCTACTTTTCCGGTTTTTCTATCTTTTACCGTAACTTTCAGATTCTGTGTCATATCCAGCGGCGTTCCTTCGTATGTTTCCCGGAGCAATGCCATAACATCTGTTACAGATACTTGCTTGTCGGGTTTTACACTGATAGGCAGTTCTTCTGCTTCATAATCAAGCTTTAATGACGGTGCCAGTGCATTCAGGATAAAGTGCTCGCGGGTGCTGAAGGATTTCAGTTGGCCGGAGTAATTCTTTCCGCTATAGGCTTTCCAAAATTTAAAAGGTTCTTTTCCATCCCAATACCCTAATTTTTTAGCCACGTCAAATACATTTTCGGAAGCCATATAGTGGTCGGGATCTTTCAGATTGAGGGTGCTGATCCGTGAGATATTGGCAGATACGCCTACATGATCATCCGGAATACGGACTGCCGCCCATACTCCGCCAATTTTATCTTTTCCTTCTCCGAAAACTTCGAAATGCCATACTTCATTAGGATCGGCGATGGTCAGGCATTCACCGCTGTCGCCATAGCCATATTGTTTTACGAGATCTCCCATCAGGCGGATAGCCTCACGGGCTGTTGTACAGCGTTGTAACGCCACACGTTGCAATTCTTCAATCATAAACATACCCTTGGGATTTTCCAGATCCCTGCGTCCGCTTACGGTAGTTTCACCTATTCCCAGTTGCTTTTCGTTGATACAAGGGTAGGAGGTGTCCATGAAGGCATATGTTTTTCTCGCTTGTGGTATTTGCCCCTTGATTTTTACATTAGTCTGGTCGGCTACAAACTCGGTGTGCATACGGCCATCGTAAATATTCATTACAGTATCCCTTTCATAACTTTCTGCCGGAACCATGTTTACCCAGGTTCGGTACCAGCTGTCGCATGTATGACTGGTTATAACTGATCCATCGGTAGTTGCTTTCTTTCCTACCATAATGCTAGTGCAGCTTTCTGGATCCTTTGTGTAATTCGTTTGGGCTGTGACACTTTGTGCCATGACTAAACCCAGGATTGTTAAAGAGGCTAGTAGTTTCATAAAGGTCGTTTTATTACTATTGCGTTTCAAAAGTATATAAAAAAAACTATTATTCAGAACATTATCGGCTTAATTTTGTTATTTGTATCTATTTATTCGGCCTTTTTTTGTATTTTTGCAAAAAATACAAAAATTGGGAGCACATGACAACTAGTATAGACATAGCTAGAAGGATAGCAGAAGTTAACCATCCTCTCAGTAGAGAAAGTGTTCACGCATTAGCCGAAATTTTAGTTTGTAGAAAATATCGTAAAGGGGAGATTGTTTTGCAGGCCGGTGAGGTGTGTAAAGCAATGTTGTTTATAGAAAAAGGAATGCTCAGACAATTTTATTATAAGTATGATAAAGATCTGACTGAGCATATCGGTTATGAGAACGGAATGATTATTTGCATAGAGAGTTATTTTAAACAGGAGCCCACCCGCTTGATGGTGGAAACTTTGGAAGCATCCGTGGTATGGGAGTTACCCCGTGTGGAAGTGGAGAAATTGATAGATCAATATCACGATATCGAACGTCTTTATCGCAGCTTTATCGAACATTCTTTGATAGAGTCACAGGTAAAGGCGGACACACTTCGTTTTGAACCGGCTCATGAGCGTTATAACAAACTGTTGCAACTTCATCCCGAGATATTGAAGCGTGCGCCTCTTGTATACATCGCTTCCTTATTACAGATGACCCCCGAAACCTTGAGCCGTGTCCGTTCTTCATTGCTTTAGAATTGATAAATTAATCCTAATCGGGTTTCAAAGGTCTTATATCTTACGTCCTCATGGTAGGAATAATGTGTGTGGCGGTAGTAATAGGACACTTCCATATTGGCCTTGAAGTGGGAACTTAGATTTAGCTCGATAATCGGATTCACCACAGCGAGCATTACATTTCCTTTGTCTCCCTGCGCATTCAGATAGAGCGGATCTATTGTTTCCAAATCTTTATGTTCGTATCCTTTCCAGGTAAAAATCTGGTAAAGATGCATATTCAGTGCGAACATGCCGTAACGGCCGAAATCCAGAATGGTGTTGTTCTTGATGCTGTATCCGCTTCCCATATTGTAATTGCGGTCTATTACGTTGTAATAGTCGGTAAGGCTTCCACCCAGCAGGATGGCACTCAGGAATACACGTTGCTCCAAATTTACCAGACTGTTCATTTGAGGGAATTTATAAATCATACCCGGTCCCACACTGGCAGCTTCCGAAATCTTGTAAGGGATACGTCCCGATCCGTCAATCACTTCCTCGGAATCAAAATAGTTGAAGTGCTGGAAGATACCGAACATCATTTCCATGCCGGTAGTGGTTTTCAGGGGGACACCCCATAGTTTGCCCATCAGGTTGATCTGGCTGATAAGAGGCTGGTTCCCGGAAAGACCGAAGGTGGCCCGTGCGGTGAAATAATCGTATGGGCCGTCATTCACTTTATCGAAAGCATCTCCGTATTGTACCCGGAATTCAAGGTAGGGATTGTGCTCTCCACGGAACAGGTAATTGTCGTCGGCCAGATAACGGTCACCGGCACCTATGGAAAAGTGTACCGGAATGCGGTCGTAATCGTGGTATTTGTAATGAGAGCGTTTTACTTGCCACATCTCGCCGGTTATCATTCGGTTCAATCCCCGCATGGGGCAGATCAGGGTTCCCAAAAACTCGCGGGTGAAACGTGAGAAACCACGCTTGGAGTCGTCCAGTACCAAAGAAGACATACGGTGCGTTACTTCTCCCAGGGCGATGCCGCCTAGGGTGGTTGCCATCAGGTCATTGATGGCGGGCGGCTCCACTTCTGCGGCTATTTCCCACATCAAACTACCAGCAAAGGCGTATGGAGTTGATTCCCAAAAGGTAAGTCCGTTGCTGCGTGCTGCATTGAAATAGAGATTTCCGTGATAGGGGTGGGCGAACAGGTTGGTGGAGAATTGGTCGTTATCCCATACAAAACCATGCTTGATATTGCGCCGTATGCTGCCGATACTGATTTTGGCAAAGTCTTCGTTCATTACATAACGGTCGAATGCCCATACTCCGACATTCATTCCGAAAGTTTCGGCAGCGGCACGCCAAGGGTGTTTTTTTTGCAGGCGAGGGTCGGTGAATGTATAAATGGAATCGGAGCGGTGGAGTATCTGGGCTGTGACATTCCCAGCACTTAATGCCAGCAGGCAGACTAATGCGATATGCTGTAGTTTCATATTGTATGAATTAGTTTATACTAGTGTGACGGCTGCTTAAAATAAGATAACACCTGCTTCGAAAATAGGTTTTTTTTCGTAGAACTTATTTTTATCATAGTAGCGCGTCATGCCGTAACCACCCGATGCAAAGAAACTGATTCTGGATTTGAATTTATATTCCAGATTGATACGGGCTTGTAATGAATACATGCGTTCCGGTGTTTCCGCATCTTCATTTTCAAAGTTTTCTATATGGAAATAACCTAAGTCGCCACTTAGTTCCAGTTTGGAGGCGATGGGATAGTAAAGACCGGTACGATAGAACACACAGCCCGAAAATTTGTCATTCAAATCCAGATAGTGTGTACCGATACCCAGCATGGTATAACTCCGGCGGTTTTTAAAACGCACGGCAGCATTCAGTTTGCTGGTGTTACCTGCAAACAGCATCATCTGGATACGGGTTTTAGGAGTGATATTCACCAAACCTAGTTTATGGGCGGTAGTATCCTTGCTATGGTTGATGATTCCTATTTGTATCCCTTTTACATTCCCGCCGCACAGGTTGAGTAAACCGATTTGCGCACCGCTTACTTCTCCGGCATAGTTGCCGGGAGCGAACTGCACACCGCGTAACTTGCCTTGGCAAACATTGGTCAGTCCTGAGAATTGCAGGGCATTTTCCGTTTTGACGGCGATATTTACCGCACCGCAAAGCTGCAAGCCTCTGATTTCTCCGGCAGCGATATTGCTGATGGCGGAGAATTGCATACCATTCACGTTTACACCTACATTACCAATGGCTGAGACTTGAGCGCCTTTGGCTTCTCCGCCACTGATATTGAGCAGGGTGGAAACTTGTGCTCCGTTCAGTTTCTCGGCAGATACGTTCATAAGTCCGCCGATAGCGACACCATTTTGTGATTTTCCGGCAATGTTGGCCAAGCCGGCTATCTGAACTCCTTGGGCTTTGTTGCCGGCCAGATTCATCAGACCGCCGATGGTAACTCCTCTTGATATGTTTCCGGCAATGTTGCCTAATCCGGAAAATTGAATACCGTTGGCTTTCCCTCCGGCAACATTCATCAGTCCGCTGAGCATAATGCCATTGGCATTGCCTCCGGCTACATTGGCAATACCTCCCAGTTGGAAACCGGAGGCGTGGCATCCGGTAATGCTGGCCAGACCGGAGATTTGGAAACCCGTCATATCGTTTTGTACAACACTGGACACAGCGTTGATGCCGATTCCTTTCAGTTGATAGATATTTGTAAGCAGACCGATATTCAGATAAGTGGTTTTGACACTGTCTTTCTTCGCGGAAATGTTCAAGGAGATGTTGGGACCCTTTTTAAGCTTGTCCTTTTTCTGGGCAAAAGCAGGAGTTGACATACCTGCACAATATCCTAAAAGGAGTATTGCTGCTATACGCATATTCATTTTCATACATTTTTAGTTTCTTGGGTGCAAATGTAATAAAAATGTAGATATAAGGGGGAATTATGGGGAGAATTGATCGGGGTGAAAGAGTAAAATTATGTTTTGTATTGTCTCCTTTCACGTATCATGATCCAGGTGCCCATATATGCGGATGTATAACCTGTAACATATATAATGTATAGCCTGCAACATCTATAATCTTCAGACTTATACATTATATATGTTGCAGGCAGGTTCTTTTTTCTGTCAGGTGTTATTTTACTTCCTGATATAAGAAACGTTTGATACTCTTTTTAGGAGTTTTCTCGAATTCTTCCGGATAGATTTTTACACGGGCTATTTGTGAATATGCAGGAAGTTCTGTATTCAAGTTGATACGGTTCTCTTCCATTGCCTGTGTTATTGCGTCATTATCCAGCCCATGAGCAAAGGCATCGTCGAAATCGGGATAAACCAAAGCCGCCAGTTTGCTGTCTGCCTGCTGTATGATAATACTTTCTGAAACGAACGGCATGTTATTCAATTTATCTTCAATCTCTTCCGGATAAATATTCTGTCCCGATGGACCTAACAGCATGTTTTTGCTGCGTCCCTTGATGGTAACATTGCCTTCCGCATCCATAACACCCAGGTCACCGGTATGCAACCAGCCGTCCTTGTCTATTACCTCGGCGGTAGCTTCGGGATTCTTGTAATAGCCTAACATTACATTAGGTCCTTTGCATACTATCTCACCTACTATATTCTCAGGGTCGGGGCTCAATATTTTGACTTCCATACGGGGAGCCGCCTTTCCGCAGGACCCTAGCTTGAAATATTTCCAATCTTCATAACAGATAATTGGAGCACATTCAGTCATGCCATATCCCACGGTATAGGGGAAATCTATACTTTTCAGGAACTGCTCTATTTCTTGATTGAAAGCGGCGCCTCCTACAATAATTTCGTAAAAATTACCTCCGAAGGCATTAATCATCTGTTCGCGGACTGTGGCTTTGATTTTATCATTGATGATAGGAACTTTCAGTAAAATCTTCATAGCCGGGGTTTCCAGTTTGGGCAGTACATTCTTCTTGATGATTTTTTCGATAATCAATGGAACGGCTACTACCAGATTGGGTTTCACTTCGGAAAAGGCTTGGAAGATGATTTTCGGACTGGGGGTACGGGTCAGGAAATAAATATGGCATCCCACACAGAATTCATAAAGGAACTCGAAAGCCAGTCCGTACATGTGTGCCATAGGGAGCATGGAAACCAGCTTGTCACCCGGATTCATTTTCAAGACATCAAAAGCGAACTGGGTATTCGACCACAATGCGCGGTAAGGAATCATCACTCCTTTGGAATAACTGGTCGTGCCGGAAGTATAGTTGATCACAGCCAGTTCTTCCGGTGTATCCCGGCGGTAGCTGACATGTTCCCGGCGGAAATTGCGCGGATATTTCTTTCCGAACAGTTCATTCAGATGATCGCGTGCATAGTCCAATTTGGAACTGCGGGACACTAGCAGGGTATAGTCATTCATCAAGATAACCCCTTCTAACAACGGCATGGCATTTTCATTCAGATTCTCCCATACCATATCGCCTACCATTAACAGGCGTGCTTCCGAGTGATTGACTATATTATGAATGTTGTCCGATTTGAATTCGTGAAGAATGGGAACAATGACTGCTCCGTATGTAACGGCAGCCAGGAAGGTAACTCCCCAATGAGAACTGTTGCGACCACAGACAGCTATCTTGTCTCCTTGCTTGATGCCGCTTAATTCGAAGATGATGTGTAGCTTTTCTATTTTGCGGGCTACATCTTTATATTGTAATGTGGCACCTTTATAATCTGTAAGGGCATCCAAATCCCAGTTTTTCTTTATGCTGTCTTCCAGGAAGGCAATAAAACTCTGCTCCATTGTATATACTCTTTTGTTTATATTTTGCACAAACTTTAATCAAATGTGCAAATATAAGACTTTCTTTGGAGCATACAAATTAAACAGAGGGAAAAAATAGTGGTTAGTGATTAGTAGTTAATGGGCTGTGCTGTGATACCGCATGGATATGAACCACTAACCAACCAATTAATCACTAACCACTATTTTTCATTCTTTACTGCTGAAATACTTCATGAACTGTGTACGTTCAAACGGATTGCTGGCTCCAGTAGACAGCGCGTTCATCGAACTCTTGAATTCGCTGATATTCTTGTAGCCCTGCCGGTTCATCCATTGAGTTATTTCATTTGTCATATCTGCAATGACCTGATTGCCTCTTTGGTAGATGACACTGCATAATTCTACAGCCGAAGCGCCTGCCAGGATTGCTTTGACTATCGCTTTTCCATCGTGCACACCGCCTGAGATGGCATAGTCTGTCTGAGGAACTTGTGCCGAAGCGATAGCAGTCCAGCGCAGTCCGTTGGACAAGTCGGCAGGAGTACTGAATACATCGCCTGCAGAATATGTCATAGTGTCGATATTGATGTCCGGCTGGTAGAATCGGTTGAACAATACCACAGCATTGGCTCCGTTGGCATAAAGCTGGTTGATCAGTGCGATGGGGTTGGTCAGATTGCTGCCCAGTTTCACAATGACGGGGATGGAAATCTGTTTCTTGATACTGCTTACGATATCGATATGACGCTGTTCGAAAGAACCGCATTGATATTCTTTTTCGGTCTGCAAGGAAAGGATGTTGATTTCCAGTGCGTCGGCGCCTGCTGTTTCCACAGTACGGGCAAAGTCTGTCCATTCTGAGTTGCTGAAACAGTTGATGCTGGCAATGACAGGAATGGTGCAAAGCTTTTTAGTCTGTTCAATCAATGAAATATATTCGTTCAATGCATGAGAGCGTACATATGTGCTCAAGTAGTCATCTCCTTCGGGAGAACCATAAGTAGCCATGTGATGTGCTTCCATCATGATCTGCTCTTCGAAAACTGATTTCAAAACAATGGCTCCGGCGCCTGCCAGCTCCAGTTTCTTGTTCTTTTCAGCGCTGTTTGTAAGGCTGGAACTGCTGATAATAATAGGATTGCGCAGTGACAACCCGGCAAAAGTGGTTTTTAATTGAGTCATATAAATAGTAGTTTTAATAGTTTCGTTCTCCAAAGATTTTGCTTCCTACCCTGACTAGTGTACTTCCGGCTTCCACCGCCAGCGGATAATCGTGTGACATACCCATGGAAATTTCTTTGAAGTATTCTGAATCAGAAAAATAGCTCTGCTTGATTTCTTTGAAGAATGTATTTAAGGAACAAAATTCTCTTTTGATTTGTTCGTCGTCATCCACATTGGTCGCCATACCCATCACTCCTGATAAGCGGACATTTTTCAAATCCTTCCATCCGCCTGTATCCAGCATTTCCCTGCATTCGTCAAAAGAGAAACCGAATTTCGTTTCCTCTTGGGCGATATGTATCTGCAATAAACAAGGGATGACGCGATGGACTTTGGAAGCTTGTTTATTGACTTCAACCAATAATTTATACGAGTCTATGGCATGTATCATAGCTACATAAGGGGCCATGTATTTTACTTTGTTTGTTTGCAGGTGGCCGATGAAATGCCATTCAATGTCTTTGGGCAGGGTTTCATATTTCTGAGTCATTTCCTGCACGTGGCTCTCACCGAAAATACGCTGGCCGGCAGCATACGCTTCTTCCAATGCCTCGTTGGGATGGAATTTGGATACGGCTACCAGGCGGACCCCCGTAGGCAGTTCGGAAAGAACTTCTTTTAAATTTGCTTGAATGCTCATTATCTGTTATACTTTCTATTTTTTATCAGGCTTTATTCGGTTTTTCCGGCATCCGGAAATTCAGGTTTCACATCCGGTTCGGCTTCGTATGGGTAAACATCCATGATGGCGGTTTCGGCTACGGATGCAATCACGTAGTCTGCCATTGTACCTTTCATTCCTTCGTCCAGTTTCTTTACAGCGTCGCGCAGGTCGGAAGCTTGTACTAGTACGGTAGTGGAGGTCTTTTTTTCTGCTCCGCTTTTTTCGTCCAGCGTGATGAAGAACAGCTTGCACTTAAACCAGCGGTCGGCTGCATCTTCTTCAGAGGGGAACAGTTCGCTGTAGTTGGCTCGTTTGATGTCCGAAACAGTGAACTCACCGCTGATATACGGAGTGATTTCTTCAATAATACGGGCTTCTGCTTCAGTAAAGCTCAGCGCGTCAACCAAATAGGGTTCCGTTACTTTCTTGTTCATGCCGTTTTCCATGACTTTTTCGTAACGTATCTTACATTCAAACCAAGTATGCATCATAAAAGTTTATTGTTTTATTGAATATTAAATTGGATACAAAGATACAATTTATTTAATCTTCATCTCCCATTTTACTTAATTTCTTCATGCTTTCCTTATTCCACTAGTTTGCAGCTGTTCAATTGCATGAATTCGTGAATCACTTTTTCATGATCGCCCATTAATATGATGTGATGGTTACCTAAAGGATTACGCATAAAATAGTCTACCGATTTGTCCAGTTTGATTCTTGCTTGTGTGCGGCAGGCATTGATGTAGTTGGTATTTTCTATCAGTTGGCCTGTGGATACGAAATACTCGTCCAGGCATTCTCCCGCGCATTTTATCATCGTGATGCCTCCCGGATGCAAAATACCCTGTATGGCTATTCCGGTTTCTGTTTCAAAATGATTCCGGATGATAAACTGATCCACCATTTTGGTGGCAATCGTACAGTGAGCCATCACTATTTCGTTCAGGTCATCGTTGATGAATGCCGGATTCGCCATGAATCCTGCCTGGCCGGTCAGTGTCTTGGCGATGAGCAGAGTAAAGATGGATTGTAAGTCTCCTTCACATCCGGCCGGAATGCCTTCATCATTAAGCAGGGCAAGTGCCAGACATCCAGTTGTTCCTAATTTCTCAATCAGGGAGAAGCAGGAGAGGGTTACTGCATCCAGCTTTTTTTTCTCGCAAATAATTTTCACTGCCTGATAAAGACGCATGGCTTTCAGCAAATCTTCCGGAGTCCCTTCCCGGCAGGCAATGGCACGGTTGGCAAATACGGACGCCTCATATCCTATATCATCATCCTTTATCTGATAAAAAAGACAATACACTTCCTCCATGGGGATATCAATGAACTCTATTCCCCAGCGGCGTCTGGCAAGCAGGTAATCTACATTGCTGGCCACCAGCCACGGAGAAGAATATCCCACAACTCCGATTCGTTTTCCTCTTACCTCGCGCTGGGCGGCGAAAGCCTTGTGATGATCTATCAGTTGTCTCACCATATTGGGGATAGTGCCATGAATAATATGTACTTTCATTCCTTTGCTGCGTATCCATGTAGCTATTTCCAGGGAAGCAGCCAGTGAGTTCTGTTGTCCGTCGGTCAGCAGATGGATAGGATAGGGAAGTAGTTCGAAGTGTTGGGTGACCATTTTTTCTACCCCGCCCGAAGCGATGAAAGCCATCCGGTAGGCATCTGCCGGAATACTTGCAGCCTCTGTATAAGGTACCAGATGAAGCGTGAAAAACTTCTCGATTTCCACAAATAAATCTTTATGGCAATCATATACAGACTCAATTCTGTTCAAGGAGGACTGGAAGGTTATCAGGTATAGATTCATTTGATATTTTGCTTTGTTTTACTGGAACAAACTTACATGTTTTTTTTTAATAACCCTAAAAAATGCGCATTAAGATAACAAAGATTTAAATTCTTAATTAATTGTTTGCTCGGTTGGTTGCGAAAGTCTATCTTTGCACTTCGATTAAATAATTTTTATAACATTATGCCAATAATATCCATCAGAGGAAACGAGATGCCCGCATCGCCAATTCGCAAATTGGCACCGCTGGCCGATGCTGCAAAACAGAGAGGAGTTCATGTGTATCACCTGAATATCGGTCAGCCCGACCTGCCTACTCCGCGAGCGGCCCTTGATGCGATTCGTAATATTGACCGTACCGTTTTGGAATATAGTCCCAGTCAGGGATACCGCAGCTATCGCGAGAAACTGGTGGGTTATTATAAGAAATATGACATCAACTTGTCTGCCGATGATATCATCATCACTACCGGAGGTTCGGAAGCGGTGCTGTTTGCTTTTCTGAGTTGTTTGAATCCGGGAGATGAGATCATTGTGCCGGAACCTGCCTATGCCAATTATATGGCGTTTGCCATTTCGGCGGGTGCCGTGATCCGCACGGTGACGACTACCATTGAGGAAGGGTTCTCCCTGCCGAAAGTGGAGAAGTTCGAGGAGTTGATAAACGAACGCACAAAAGCTATTCTGATCTGTAACCCGAATAATCCGACCGGCTATTTGTATACCCGCCGCGAGATGAACCAGATTCGTGACATGGTGAAGAAGTATGATCTTTACCTGTTCTCGGATGAAGTGTACCGCGAGTTTATTTATACCGGTTCTCCTTATATTTCTGCCTGTCACTTGGAAGGCATTGAAGAAAATGTGGTGCTGATTGACTCGGTGTCCAAGCGTTATTCCGAATGCGGCATCCGTATCGGTGCGTTGATTACCAAGAATAAGGAAGTGAGAAATGCCGTCATGAAATTCTGCCAGGCACGTCTGAGTCCTCCTTTGATCGGTCAGATTGCTGCCGAAGCTTCATTGGATGCCCCCGAAGAGTACACACGCGAGACGTATGACGAATACGTGGAGCGCCGTAAGTGCTTGATTGACGGGTTGAACCGTATTCCGGGTGTTTATTCACCTATACCGATGGGTGCATTCTATACGGTTGCCAAATTGCCGGTGGACGACAGTGAAAAGTTCTGTGCATGGTGTCTGTCGGAATTCAACTATGAAGGCGAGACGGTCATGATGGCTCCGGCTGCCGGATTCTATACTACTCCGGGTGCAGGCCGTAATGAGGTGCGTATTGCCTACGTGTTGAAGAAAGAGGATTTGGTCCGTGCGTTGTTCGTACTGCGTAAGGCATTGGAAGCATATCCCGGAAGAGTAGAAGACTGATATGGACTGGAAGCTCTTTATTGCCAGACGCATCTATCGCAGCAATGAGGGTGGAAAAGAGGTGTCCAAGCCTGCCGTCCGCATTGCTATGCTGGGCATAGCTATCGGGCTGGCCGTCATGATTGTGTCGGTAGCGGTGGTGATCGGTTTCAAACATGAGGTACGCGACAAGGTGGTAGGCTTGGGGGCCGATATCGTAATAACTAACTTCGACTCCCAGCAATCTTATCAGACGGTTCCCATTGTAGCCAACGACAGTTTGCTCCATCTGTTGAAAACACTGGAAGGAGTAAAGCACGTGCAGCGCTATTCCACCAAGCCGGGAATGATAATGACAAGCGACAGCTTTCAGGGAATGGTGCTGAAAGGTGTTTCTCATGAATACGACTGGAGGTTTTTAAAGAATCATTTGCAGGAAGGGGAGATTCCTGTTTTCTCGGATACTGCCTCTACTAATAAGGTATTGGTGTCCCGCACTATTGCCGACAGACTACATCTGAAACTGGGTGATAAAATCTATACCTATTATATAGAGGACAATGTGCGTGCACGTCGTCTTACTGTAGCCGGCATCTATCAGACCAATTTTTCCGCATACGATGATTTGTTTCTGATAACCGACTTATATACGGTGAACCGTTTGAATAGTTGGCAGAAAGGGCAGGTGAGTGGTATAGAACTGGAAGTGAATGAGTATAGCCGGTTGGAGTCGGTGAAAGAGGAAATCCGTGCACGGGTGGATACGCAGGTGGATGCATACGGAGGTACTTACTATACTCAGAGTGTGGAGGAAGTCAATCCTCAGATATTTGCATGGCTGGATTTGCTGGATATGAATGTGTGGGTTATCCTGTTTCTCATGACGGGGGTGGCAGGATTCACCATGATATCCGGTTTGCTGATTATCATTCTGGAACGTACCAATATGATCGGGGTGCTGAAAGCATTGGGTGCTGATAATTTTGCTATTCGTAAGATATTCCTCAGTTTTTCGGTATTCTTGATTGGCAGGGGGATGGTATGGGGAAATATCATCGGGGTGGCATTATGCTTTATTCAATCTCAATTTCATCTTTTCAAACTGGACCCTGCCACTTATTATGTAGATCGTGTTCCTATTGAATTCAATATTTGGATTTATTTGTTGCTGAATGTCTGTACCTTGCTGGTATCGGTGCTGATGCTTGTCGGGCCGTCATTTCTGGTGACGCGTATTCATCCGGCAAAATCTATTCGGTTTGAATGAGAAGATTCTCTTTCTGCTTTTTCCGTATATCCGGTATTAATCCTTTTTTTCTTATAATGCTAAGGTCTTTTTTTCTTATGATTAAGTCTTTTTATGCGGTAATGTACTACAGTTTCCTACAGTGAATCGTATAGTCCATTATAGTGGACTGTACGGTCTGATGTAATGGACTGTACAGTCTGTTGTGAAAGTCTGTAGTAGTTGATAGAAAGAAAAGGCTTAATTGTTAGGAAGAAATGCTTTAGTTGGGCGGATGTGTTAGAACCAACCCTGCTGCGAATTCGTGACAGGGCCGGTTCTTTATAGAGAGAATGTAAAGTTATGTATAGTATGTCACTTCTTTCAGCTTACAGTTTGCAAAAGAAAGAAACGAAGAAAGGCATGCTTATGTTTATCAGTATGCCGTGGACGATGGCCACGGGTACGGCTTCCGGTCCGGAGCAGCGTGCGATGGCTGCCAGGGAAATGTCGGAAGAACCGATGCCCGCCGCCGAGATAGGTGCCAGATAACCGAAATATTTGCGGAAAAGGGGAGCTCCTATCAAGGCGGTCATTTCCCGGAAGATATTGGATAGTAGCGCGATGGTCCCCAATTCGGTAGCAAGCTGCACACCGATGGAGGGGGATTTGATCTGCGTGATAAGGATGGAGGAAACGGAATAATAGGAGAATCCGCTTCCGACAGCCATGCAGTCGAAGATACTCCAGCGGCTCAAGAGAAAGCCTCCGATAGCGGAAAACAACAGAGTACCGCTTACGGTGGCAAAGGGTACGAGCAGTGTCCTGAAATTGAGGGATAAAACAAACTGCCTGAGGTTGCGGTTGCTTCCAAGATTAATGCCGAGTAACAGCATCAGTACATATAGTACATATACAGAGGTTTGGTGTACGTCGAAGTCCACCGCATAGCTGACTCCGGCTACGCAGCCAAACAAGAAAAAGGCTAGAGTTACAAGACTACTTTTCACCGTTTGCCCCCTTTCCTCTGAAAAAGATGCGGTATACTGCAAGGGAGGCCATCATGCTGCCCAATATGCTTAATGAGGAGATGACGGCTGCCTGGCCGCAGAAGTAACCAAGATTGTCAATAATCAGTCTGTTAAGACCAATAGAGAGACCTAGTAAGAAAAGTAGCAGACAGACCACGATATGGATGAGAGGAGTGATCTTGCGTATTTGGGATTTATGGCGTAAGGGATAGCCTATAAGGACTCCGACAGCCATTATAGAAATGAAAGTAAACATGAGATTCAACTGTTTTTCTGATTTTACAATACTACTTATAACACGCTTCTAGACAAACGCATTTACGGTATATTGGTAAAGTTGAAAGAACGGATGGACCAGATTATTTTCATACTTATGCTTTCAATTTGAAACTTTTTATTGTTTTTAAAACGGGTGCAAAAGTAGAGTAATTGTCTTTAATATGCAAATAATATACATATTAAATCTTATTGAAGCGAAATATGATATAAAACAAACAATATTGGTGATATTTCGTTGTAAAAAGAAGATTTTAAATTGTTACATTTATAGTTTGACCGAATAATATTGCATGTGCATGGGTGGGTGAAAACAATGAAAAGGGGCTGTTCGGGGTGTGTTAGAGAATATAAAGCGATAAAAGGTTTCAATTTGTTATGCTGGATAATGTGATACTCTTCTATTTTTTCAGGCAGTGATTACATTGGTGGAAAAGTGTTTCTTGCATAACCTTTCTTGGCGGATAAAAATAAATCAGGGCTTGTTTATACAAACCCTGATTTGTTTTTGTCGGATCAAGATGGATAACCGGATTAGAATTCAAATTTTTCTAATTTCATCTTGCCCAATTCTTGCAATTTAGGAACCAAGGTTATAAAATGTGCAGCCTTTTCGTGTGCATCCAGTGACTCAGCATCTTTCCATGTTTCGCAAATCATAAGTACATCTTTACGTGTCGCGCTCTCAAAAACATCATAAGCGATACAACCGTTGTCGTTTAAAGATTGTGCTACCAATTCCTTTGCTGTTTCTAAGACAGCATTGCGGTTACTCTCGTTTACTTGGATAAAAACATTTAATCTGATCATAATTCGTATTATTAAATTAAGAAATGTATAGTTGGTTTCATTCTCTTTTTATTTTCTCATAAACTCATTTTTCCGTCTGAATTTACGTTGTAATTTGAATACCCCATTCCATGCAGGTTGCAGAAAATCAAATAAGGGGAGTAGTGCACAGAACTTCCGTTCGCCAAAAACTTTGGCGGTTTTTCTGAAAACAATTAGTTGCATCGTGAAGCGTGCTAACCATAGCAAAACGGCAATGGCTGCAATAGTCCATTGGTGGAGAAGAATACTGATGGTTATAGTGGCGATGATGGCTGTATAGAACAAGAATCTGCTGCAAGTTTCAAATCCCATGAGATAACGGGCGGTTCCATGAAATAACCGGCTGGTAGCCGCATAGCTTATTTTCTCTTCACACCATATTCTTTTATATTTAGGCATGGCGATTCGCATCAGACTTTCAGGGCTGGCTTCAACTCGTGTATTGTGTGCACGGGCTGTTTCATTGATAAACAAATCATCTTCTCCACGTTGCAGATTCAGGTGGGAGGCAAATCCCTTCTGCTTGTAGTACAGCGTTTTCCGATAAGCCATATTCCTTCCTGTACCCATGTAGGGATGTCCGGAAACAGCCATACCCAAATAACGCATAGAATTCAGCAATGTGTCGAAAGTGATTTTCTTATTAAACCATCCCGGTACTTTTTCGTAGTTGCTGTAGCCTAAAACGATTTCGGTGGCAGGTGTGAAATTACGTGCCATCTGTTTCAGCCATTGATTGCTTTGCGGACGGCAATCGGGTTCGGTAAATACCAGCCATTCATGACGGCTGGCTTTAATTCCCATTGTTATTCCCAGTTTTTTGTGGCTGATATAGCGTGCACTGTCGGGGATAAAGGTATGATAGAGATTGGGGTATTTGTCTTCCAGTAATTTCAACGTATTGTCACAATCATCCGCCGGGCGGTCGTAAATCACAATCACTTCGAATTCCGGATAGTCCTGCTCTAAAATAAATGGGAGGTTTTCTTGTAATTCGTGGGTGGCGTCTTTTGCCACAATAATGACAGACAGTGGAGGATTTTGAGTATTTATATCAGTGGCATATGCTGTTTCTCTGCTGTGAGTGTATAGTTTGTTATATAGCCCTAGATAGTAAACAGCCTGCGTGATAAACAAGGCTCCCGAAGCTATTGGTAAGATTGTATCTATGGTGAATAGTTCCATGTGTGATCTGTATTAAAAACGTGCAAAAATACAGCAAATAATTGAATTGTAGCAGAATGAATATTCTTTATTTATTCAAAAGCTCAGATTTAATTATAATTTAATGTTAAAAGTGTGTTTTCGTGAATATTTTTCAAGTATAATTGCTATATTTAAAGAAGTTAACTGAAACCTGTAACAAGTCCTGACCAACGGGCAATTATTATGAGAATACAATTTGAGATTAAAGAAAGTTTGATCAATATACTTGATCAGCTTATGCATTCCGATTTTTGGGCTACGGAAATCAAGGAAGATGAGTCGGGAAAGAAGATTATCAAGATTAAAGACTTGGCTTATAACTTAGAAGCCGTGGCCGAGGTGATGGGGAATGAAATTTTTATTAAAACAGCTTTGTCTAAGTACACTTATCGTATTTATGAGGTGAAAGGGGAGTGTTGGTGTGAGTATGTGGGGGCCTATCGTGGTTTTTTGGAACAGAAGCTCCTTCCAATAATTACTCCGAAGGAAAATCTGTTGGAATGTGAGGTGCTGGATAGTTCTATATTAGGAGGTAAGCAGAAAACTTTGCGTGAGTATGCGGAAGATAATTTAAAGCTAAAGAAATTCCGTGAACAGAATTTTGGTAATAATGGATTCTCAAAAGCGGATCATCCGCGGCGTGTGTATGATGAATTTATAAAAGAAGATTTCATTCCGGAAGATAAATAAGAAACAGCGCCGCTTTGTATCAAAGCGGCGCTGTTTCTTATTTATTCAGGCAGTTGGAGTTGGTTTATACTAACTCTTCTGAAGTATATCCTTTGGGCAATGCACGACAATTGTAAGCCGATGCCATAATTTCACCATATGCTCCTGCTGAACGGAGAGCGAAAAGGTCGCCACGGTGTGCTTTGTTCAAATCAATAGCTTTGCCGAATACATCGGATGATTCGCAGATGGGGCCTACCACATCGTAAGTTTCCATAGGTTCTTCCGAAGTGATATTTTCTATTTTATGGTATGCCTGATAAAGGGCGGGACGAATCAAGTCAGTCATGCCGGCATCTAATATGGCGAACTGTTTGTTGGCTCCTTGCTTTACATAAATCACTTTGCTGATAAGGCTGCCGCACTGTCCTACTACGGCACGTCCCAGTTCAAAATGTAAAGTTTGCTGGGGGCGCAGTTTCAGATGCTTGTGATAAGTGGCAAAGTATTCCGTGAAGTTGGGGATGGCTTGACGGTTGGGGTGTGCATAATCAATTCCTAAACCGCCGCCTACATTGATATGTTCTACTATGATTTGGCGGGCATAGAGTTTTTCCTGTAGTTCGTTTACACGGTTGCACAAGGCTACAAAATCACCCATATCCAAAATCTGAGAACCGATGTGGAAATGTAAGCCTACAAATTTTACATGAGGCAATGTTCCGGCCATATCGATCACTTTGTCCATATCTTCCATGCTGATACCGAATTTGTTCTCTGCTAGTCCGGTGGTGATATTTGCATGGGTATGCGCACCTACATTCGGATTGATACGGAAAGCTACACGGGCTGTTTTGCCTTTGGCGGAAGCTAGTTCATTAATGATTTCCAGTTCGGGTACGGACTCTACATTGAAGCAGAAAATATCATAATCCAGACCCAGATTAATTTCCCAGTCTGTTTTACCTACACCTGCATAGACTATTTTGTTTGTCGGGAATCCGGCCTTAATGGCTGCGCGGATTTCTCCGCCACTTACACAGTCGGCTCCCAGACCGCTTTCGCGGATAATTGTCAGGACTTTGTGGTTAGCATTGGCCTTTACGGCGTAATGCACGCAGAAATTATTGTATTTGCCTGCTTCTTTATTGATGCATGACAAGGTTTCTCGCAGCACATTGACATCGTAATAGTAAAAGGGAGTTTCCAACTCTCTGAACTTGTTTACGGGGAATGTTCCTTTCATATTGTATTTTGTTTTTATGAGCAAGGGCGAATTAAATTCGCCCGAAAACACCAACTTTATAAAGTGAGATGTATTCGGGCGGATTGAATCCGCCCCTACAGTAGAAATTATTTATTGTTGAATAAATGATCGCTTAATGACTGCAATGCTTTCTTCTTGTCTTCTTCACGAATCAGGAAAGAAATATTGTAGTTGCTACCGCCGAATGAAATCATACGTACCGGTATGTCGCGCATGGCGTCCAACGCTTTGGCTTCAAAGCCTACATTTTCCCATTCCAGGTCACCGACTACACAGATGATACACATGTCCTGATCTACGGTTACTGTACCATATTTCTTCAAGTCGTCCAGAATTTCATTCAGATGTTTGGTGTTATCAATGGATACGGAAACGCCAACCTCTGAAGTGCAGATCATGTCGATAGAGGTCTGATAGCTTTCGAAGATTTCGAATACTTTGCGCAAGAAGCCGTGGGCCAGTAACATACGGCTTGATTTGATCTTGATGGCAGTGATATTGTCTTTGGCTGCAACTGCCTTGATTTTGCCTTTTTCCGTATCATTGGAAATCAAAGTTCCCGGGGCTGTAGGTTCCATTGTATTAAGCAGACGGACGGGAATATTGGCATATTTGGCAGGCTGTACGCAAGTAGGGTGCAGAATCTTCGCACCAAAGTAGGCCAATTCGGCAGCTTCTTCGAAGTGCAGGTGACGTACGGGAGAAGTCTTGTCTACGATGCGCGGATCATTATCGTGCATACCGTCAATATCTGTCCATATCTGGATTTCAGAGGCATTTACAGCGGCACCGATCAGTGATGCGGTATAGTCGCTTCCGCCACGTTGCAGATTATCTATCTCGCCGTAGGCGTTACGGCAGATAAAACCTTGTGTGATATAAATTTCAGCGTCCGGATGTATTTCTAGCTGTGCGGCCAGTTTTTCTTTGATATATACAGGGTCGGGCTCCGAGTTCTTGTCCGTGCGCATGAATTCCAATGCCGGAAGTAAGATGGCGTTGACCCCTTGTTCCTGCAAATAGTTGGTAACCATGTTGGTAGAGATCAACTCGCCTTGTGCCAGGATTACTTTTTCTTCGAACAGTGTGAAAATATCTTTTGTATACGAACGAATATAATCGAACTGTGCTTTTATAAATTCCTGTGTTTTCTGCTTATACTCGTCAGTAGAATAAAGTTCATTAACATGCTGTTTATATTTAGCCTCCAGTCTGTTAATGATTTCATTCGCACCTTCGGGATTTTTCTTATACAGATAATCCGAAATTTCAACCAACGTGTTTGTTGTTCCAGACATGGCTGAAAGTACAACAATCTTCTGTTCACCGTCGGTAATTAATTTGGCTACTTCTTTCATTCTTTGTGCAGAACCTACCGAAGTACCTCCAAACTTTAAAACTTTCATTTTTCGTTTCGTATTTTAATTGTTCCTATATTGATAATTAGCGTGCAAATATACAAATAAGACTGCAAAAATCAGCATTTTAGCGATGATATTTATCATTCATCTACTTATTCTGCCGTTTCTTGGGGTGCAACTGTCGTTTTTTCTCCTTTTTCGGTCTCATTTTGACTTCTTTCCATCCGGCTGTATTCGTGAGTCACTTCTTTGATATGATGATTCTCAAAACGGTAGACAACTCCCGGATATTCCGACAAGAGATGCAGATTATGGGTGGTCATCATGATGGCGGAGCCTGTAGCACAAATGGATTTCAGAAGTTCTACAATTTTGCGCCCTGTTTCCGTGTCCAGGTTACCCGTCGGCTCATCGGCCAGAATAATGTCCGGCCGGTTTAGGATGGCACGGGCGATAACAATGCGTTGTTGTTCGCCACCCGATAGTTCGTTGGGCATTTTGTATCCTTTACCGGTCATTCCCACTTGGTCCAGTACTTCTTCAATGCGTGCTTTGATGGTTGCTTTGTTTGTCCATCCGGTGGCGCGCAATACAAAACTGAGGTTAGCGTGTACGGTGCGGTCTGTCAGTAACTGAAAATCTTGAAAGACAATGCCTAAACGGCGGCGCAGTTCGGGAATATGCTTCCGCTTGATGTTAGTCATGTTGTAGCCTAGCACCTCGGCTTCTCCTGACTGTATATCCAGCTCACCGTAAATTGTTTTCAGTAATGAGGTCTTTCCGGAACCGACTTTCCCAATGAGGTAAACAAATTCACCCTTGTTCAGTTCCAGGTTTACATCTTCCAATACGCCTAATTCTTGTTGGTTGATATATACGTTTTTATATCGAATGAGAGCTTCGTCCATCATTTTAGTGTTTTTTCCACGTAGCGCTATGACGTTCTTTCAATTCACGGGCAAGGTCCTCGATGCGATAGCCTTTTGAGGTGAGCAGTACAATCATGTGGTATATCAGATCGGCTCCTTCGTAGATAAGGCGTTCGTCGGTTCCGTTACAAGCTTCGATAACCGTTTCCACGGCTTCTTCACCTACTTTCTGTGCCATTTTGTTGATACCGGATTCGAACAGGCTGGTGGTGTAAGAGCCTGCGGGCATTTCCTCATGACGTTTGTCAATGAAATCTTGTAATTCCTTTAGGAACATGATGTCTTCTTTGTTTTCTTCTCCCCAGCAAGTATCTGTTCCGGTGTGACATACAGGACCTGCCGGATTTACTTTGATCAGCAGGGTATCCTTGTCACAGTCTTCTTTTATAGAAACAACATTCAGGAAATTCCCGCTTTCTTCACCTTTTGTCCACAGGCGGTTCTTGGTACGGCTGAAGAAAGTTACTTTACCAGTTTCCATTGTTTTTCGGTATGCTTCTTCATTCATAAACCCTAACATCAGTACTTTGTTGGTGCTGTTGTCTTGTATGATGGCGGGGATCAACCCGTTCATTTTTTCAAAATTCAAATCCATTTTTCTATATTTTTATTGTTATATTATCGGTGTTGTATAGAACTTGTTTAAAATTTCATCAGCATCGTCATTCAGAGTGGAATGAGGACCTGAAGGTCGTTTGCCAGTCTTTCACCCTGTCTGGGATGGTAATGGAAACAGATTTAGATGCAATTAAAAACAGAGTTATAACCTCACATTAATTCCTTGCTCGCAAAGATACTGTTTTAATTCGGGAATTTTAATCTCTCCGAAATGAAAAACGCTGGCTGCTAATGCTGCATCTGCTTTCCCTTTTGCAAATGTATCGCGGAAATGTTCCATGCATCCGGCGCCTCCAGATGCGATGACGGGAATTGTCAGTAAATCGGCCAGGGTGGAGAGGGCTTCGTTGGCATATCCGTTTTTCACTCCGTCATGGTTCATGCTCGTGAAGAGAATTTCTCCTGCCCCGCGGTTGTTCACTTCTTTAGCCCAGTCAAACAGGTACTTGTCGGTTTCAATCCGGCCACCGTTCAGATAGCATTTCCAGCCAGTTTCGGTCTGCTTGGCGTCAATGGCTACCACACAAACTTGTGAACCGAAATGTTTGGCAATCTTGTCTACCAAATCCGGATTACGGATGGCTGATGAATTGATAGAAACTTTGTCAGCTCCCGCGTTCAATAGCCGGTCTACATCGTTCAGTTCGTTTATACCTCCTCCTACAGTAAAGGGGATATTGATATTAGCCGCCACCCGTTTTACCAAATCGGTAAAGGTTTTGCGTCCTTCATGGCTGGCAGTGATGTCAAGAAAGACCAGCTCGTCAGCTCCCTGTTCACTGTAGGTATGCCCCAGTTCTACCGGATCACCTGCTTGACGTAAGTTTACGAAATTGGTTCCTTTTACGGTCTGCCCGTCTTTGATGTCCAGGCAAGGTATGATTCTTTTTGCTAACATAATTTGTTCTTACATGAAACGGTTTAAGTCTTTCAATGTAATTTTTCCCTCGTATAACGCCTTGCCGAAAACAACAGCCGGGACTTTGGCTATTTCCAGGTCGATAATATCCTGTATACAGCTTACTCCTCCGCTGGCTATCAGATACATATCCGGGAACTCCTTCAGGATTTGCTGGTATAGTTCCACGGAAGGCCCTTGCAACATTCCGTCACGGCTGATGTCGGTACACAACACCTTGAAAACTCCTTCTTTAGTATAATCTTTCAAAAAAGGGATCAACTGCTGCTGACTTTCCTCTTTCCAGCCATTGACAGAAATTTTATTCTTCTTTACATCAGCTCCTAGAATGATTTTCTCGTTTCCGTATTGTTCCAGCCATTTTTTGAAAAGTCCGGGATTTTTCACGGCTACGCTGCCCAGAGTTACCATTTGTGCGCCATTATCGAAAGCGATGACTAGATCCTCGTCTGTCTTTATCCCTCCTCCAAAATCAATGACCAGAGAAGTACGGCTGGCGATTTGGTCCAGTACACGGTAATTCACAACATGGCGTGAGGCTGCTCCATCCAAATCGACAATGTGCAGACGATGAATCCCATGAGCTTCAAATTCTTTGGCAACCTCAACCGGGTTTTCGTTATATACTTTCTGTGTGCTATAATCTCCTTGAGAAAGACGGACGCATTTGCCATCAATAATGTCGATGGCAGGAATTAACTCTATCATATCTATTTCTTCTTATACATTATTATATATAATGTAATGGTTCACAATTCTAAAAAGTTCCTCAGGATTCGTTCGCCCACGGCTCCACTCTTTTCGGGATGAAACTGTGTTGCATAAAAATTATCTTTGTGCAAGGCCGAACTGTAGGGGAGGATATAATCTGTTTGTGCTGCCGTAAACTCGTTCAGGGGCACATAGAAGCTATGTACGAAGTACACAAATTCTTCTTTGGTGAATCCTTTGAACAGGTCGCTGCGTACATGGGTCAGGGTGTTCCATCCCATATGGGGTACTTTGTCTTCATGCCGGGTGGGGCTGAACAACTTTACATCAGTATCAAAGATGCCCAAGCAATCGGCATTTCCTTCTTCGGAGTGCCGGCACATCAGCTGCATTCCCAGGCAGATACCTAGTACAGGTTGTTTTAAGTTTTTGATAACTTCATCCAGCCGGTTTTTCCGGAGATGGCTCATGGTTGTTTCGGCTTCGCCCACACCGGGGAAGATAACTTTGTCGGCACTCATCAATAGTTCCTTATCGGAAGTGATGGTTGCTTCTACTCCAAGGCGCTTCAATGCATAGTCTACGGAGTAGATGTTTCCTGCATTATATTTTACGACAGCAATTTTCATCAGCTAAAGATAACTGTTTTATTTTTATAAGCCAATACTTTTCGTTCAATATGTTTCTGAACAGCACGAGAAAGGACTATTTTTTCCAAGTCTTTACCTTTACTTACTAAATCCTGCACAGTGTCCTTGTGTGTGATGCGTACTACATCTTGCTCAATGATAGGACCGGCATCTAGTTCGGAGGTAACATAATGGCTGGTCGCACCAATGATTTTTACTCCTCGTTCAAACGCTGCATGATAAGGTTTTGCACCAACGAACGCAGGGAGGAAAGAGTGGTGTATGTTGATGATACGGTTGGGGTATGCTTCAATCATTTGTTCGGAAATCACTTGCATATAGCGTGCCAGTACAATGAAATTGATGTTATGTTGTTCCAACAGCTCCATTTCTGCTTTTTCCTGTTCCATTTTGTTCTCTTTGGTAATAGGGAAGAGATAGAATGGTATACCGAAGCGTTCTGCTACATGCTGCAGATCGGGATGGTTACTTATAATCAGCGGAATTTCCACATTCCATTCTCCGGCAGTGTAGCGTGCCAGCATATCGAACAGGCAATGGGACAGTTTGGAAACAAATATGGCCATTTTGGGTTTTACATCCGAGAAATAAAGACGGAATTTCATTTCATATTTTTGGGCATACAATGTTTCAAAATAATCTTCTATTTTATCTTTAGGAATAAAGAAATCCTTTATTTCCCATTCTATACGCATGAAAAATATATTTTCTACATGGTCCACATATTGGTCTAAGTAGACAATATTACCTCTGTTAATTGTAATAAAGTTTGTGACTTCTGCCAAAATGCCTGGTTGGTCTGGGCAGTGCAACAATAATTTTGCAGTTGTATTCATCTTTTTCCCTAATTTTCGATTTTAATCTATTGAGTGCACAAAAATAGCGAATTATTGCTAATGAGCTAAATTTTATAACAAGAAGTTTGTTGAAAAGATTAAAATAATAACAATATCGTAATTTTTAGGATGGGAAGGTAAAGGGAGTCGGAGAATATTTTTTTAATGGTTTTTGCCAAAATGCTTGCAGATTTAAAAATAATGCGTACCTTTGCACCCGCAATCGAGAGAGAAAGTATCGGAAGAAAGATTATTTGAATTATTGGTGCGTTAGTTCAGTTGGTTAGAATACATGCCTGTCACGCATGGGGTCACGGGTTCGAGTCCCGTACGCACCGCAAAAGTCTTTTTTCGATTTATTAAAATTATTGGTGCGTTAGTTCAGTTGGTTAGAATACATGCCTGTCACGCATGGGGTCACGGGTTCGAGTCCCGTACGCACCGCAAAAGTCTTTTTTCGATTTATTAAAATTATTGGTGCGTTAGTTCAGTTGGTTAGAATACATGCCTGTCACGCATGGGGTCACGGGTTCGAGTCCCGTACGCACCGCTTTCTTATGAAGCAAAATAAAAGAAAAGTCCTAAAGTATTATACTTTAGGACTTTTCTTTTTGCCCAACACCACATCTAAAAGCAGCGGAATAACGCAGTTGGCACTGGCTTATCCGTTGGATTTTTCGGGGAAGAAAAAAGTCCAACGATTTAGTTTTGTTTTCGCTGATTCTCAATATTTTGCATAGTCTGATTTGGAACAATACGATTTAACTTTGTACCACTAAAAATACAAGAAGTATGGGAGTTGAAAAAAGACGTAGTACACTGAGTGTGTTGTTTTACATCAAGCGACAGACGCTGCTGAAAAACGGGGAGGCTCCCGTCTGTATGCGTATCACCGTTGACAAGCGGAAAGCGGAGATTGTGAATTACATACGGTCCTATTGCAGAATCGAGGATTCGGGTATAAATATCCGTAAATCGTATACAAGCCGGCTTATTCAATCGTGGTAAATTTGCAATCAGAAAATGAACAATGAAAAAATAGAAGATTATGGATCGCAGAAATTTCTTAAGGACGGCATCGAGTTTTGCACTACTCGCAGCCGGAGCTACGACTGGTGTTTCCCGTGTGTTTGCCAAAACTCCTTCGTTCTCTTTGACGGGAAATCAGTCTGATGAAAATACACCGAATATGGGCGACACAATGGAGTATCGTAAACTCGGAGGATTGGATGTATCGGCCATCGGTCTGGGCTGCCTGCCGATGGTGGGTTATTACGGCGGGAAGTACGACAAAAAGGATATGATCGCTCTGATTCGCCGGGCATACGACAAAGGCGTCACTTTCTTCGATACGGCGGAGGTCTATGGCCCTTACACCAGCGAAGAGTGGGTCGGCGAGGCACTCGCACCGTTTCGCGACAAAGTGAAAATCGGGACGAAATTCGGCTTCGGCGTCGAGGAGAAGCAACCGACCGCCATCAACAGTCGTCCCGACCATATCCGCCGGGCAGTGGAAGGTTCGCTGAAACGCCTGCGCACCGACCATATTGACCTGCTGTATCAGCACCGTGTCGATCCGAAAGTGCCGATGGAGGATGTGGCCGGGACAGTTAAGGATTTGATGCAGGAGGGGAAAGTGCTGCATTGGGGACTATCGGAAGCGAGTGCGCGTTCCATCCGCCGGGCGCACACCGTCTGCCCGCTTTCGGCTGTACAGAGCGAGTATGCCATCTGGTGGCGGGAGCCGGAAACCAAAATCTTCCCGATGTTGGAAGAGTTCGGTATCGGCTTCGTGCCTTATTGTCCGCTGGGACGTGCGTTCCTCACGGGTGTAATCGACGAGAACAGCCGTTTCTACGAGGGCGACCGCCGCTGGAACTTGCCGCAGTTCACGCCCGAAGCCCTGAAGCACAATATGCCGCTCGTGGCTTTGGTGCGAAAATGGGCGGAACGGAAAAGGGTTACTCCGGCGCAGTTCGCCCTCGTGTGGATGTTGTCGCGCAAATCGTGGATCGCTCCTATACCCGGAACAACCACCCCGGCACATTTGGATGATTTGCTCGGTGCGGGAACTGTACGTCTCTCGGCTTGGGAAATGGAGGAGTTCGACCGCGAGTATACGAAAATAGACCTGATGGGGCATCGTGCCGACCCGTTCACCGAAAGTCAAATAGATAAATAAGGAAATCAATTATGGTAAAAACGATTTTGGGTGTTCTGTCGCTGCTTGTCATGTCGTCGTGCAGTACGGTCGTGAAGGAGAACACCGCTCAACCCGATATTATGGAAACGAACAAGAAAAATCTCGGAAACCTGTTGGCATTCTATCCCAAGCCGATGACGGTAGTCGGGGCAGAGGTCGAAGGGAAAGTAAACTGGCTCGTGGTGGGACACACGGGCGTTATCGACCATGACCGGATACTGGTCAGCATGAGCAAAAGCCACTACACCAACCAAGGTATCAAGCAATCGAAACGGCTTTCCGTCAATCTCGTGAGCCGTGAGATGTTGCCGAAGGCCGATTATGTAGGAAGCGTAAGCGGTGCGATGGTCGATAAGTCGGAAGTCTTCGCCTACCACACTGGCGAATACGGTACGCCCGTCATCGACGCATCGCCGCTCACGATGGAGTGCGAGGTGGTGGATATTTATGAAACCGAGGGTTTCGACAACTTCATTTGCGCGATAGTCAATACATACGCCGCTTCCGACGTGCTCGACAGCGACAGCAAACTCGACTATACGAAACTGAAACCCGTCTTGTTCGAGTTCCCTACCTACTCCTATCTTGCGACAGGAGAGATCATTGGCAAATGTCTGAATCTGGATAAGCAGCCGGGTATGTGCGCTAAAGAGCCGATGAGCGCTGATGGCATCGTGCGGTTGTCGAAAATAGAGGTTTACCCGCAGTATCTTGACGAGTATATGAAATACGCAACTGAAGTGGGCGAAATCTCCCTGCGCACCGAACCGGGTGTGCTGACGATGTATGCGGTCGGCGAAAAGGAGAACCCCTGCAAGGTAACGATTCTCGAAACCTATGCAAGCCGCGAGGCTTACGAGAAGCATATCGCTTCGGAACATTTTCAGAAGTACAAGCAAGGGACACTGCATATGGTCAAGTCGTTGGTATTGTCCGACCAGAAGCCGCTCAATCCGGCCAACAAACTCAATAACTTCATGCAATAGATAATGTTTCTTATTCAGGTTATTGGAATGGATTCGGAGTGTATCTACAATCATGATTGAATATTTTGAAAAACTGATTATAAGGATATTAGGATATGGATTTCAAAGAATTGAATAACAGAGTAAAGATGCCGGTACAAGGCTTTGGTGTCTTTCAGATACCCGATGCCACCGAGTGCGAAAAAGTTGTTACCGATGCGCTTGCCGTAGGCTACCGACTCATCGACACCGCTTCGGTCTATGGCAACGAACGGGCGGTCGGTACGGCTATTCGGAAAAGCGGCATTCCGCGTGAAGAACTGTTCATCACGACCAAAGCATGGATTTCGGAAATGGGTTACGAACAGACATTGCAGGCATTCGAGGCTTCGCTCACCCGTTTGGGGCTGGATTACCTCGATCTCTATCTCATCCACATGCCTTTCGGTGATTATTACGGCGCATGGCGGGCTATGGAAGAACTCTATGCTCAAGGACGTGTACGGGCTATCGGAGTGTGCAATTTCGAACCGGACAGATTGTTGGATTTATGCCATAATACCAGAGTTATTCCGGCGGTAAATCAAATAGAGGCGCATCCTTATACTCCGCAAACCGAAGCGATACGAATTATGCAGGAACTCGGTGTACAAGCGGAGGCATGGGGACCTTTGGCCGAAGGACGGAACGGATTGTTCACGGACGATATTCTGACCGGCATCGGTCGCAAATACAATAAATCGGCAGCACAGGTCGTACTACGCTGGCACTTGCAGCACGGAATTGTCGCCATTCCCAAATCGGTACATCGCCAGCGGATGGAAGAGAATTTCAACATCGAGGATTTCATGCTGACACCGGAGGATATGACCGCAATCGCTTCCATGAATACGGGATACAATACGATTCTCGACCTACACGCTCCGGAAGAGGTGCAACGGCTCTATGATATCGAGTGCCCGGCATGACAGATATACTTAAAATCTCTTTTATACTCCCGTAATTCAAACGATTATGGGAGTTTTCATTTGTCGGGGATAATTCTACCTGCTAAAAAAGCATAATCAGTAATTTGGGTATAAATACCGAGGATTTATCTACCAAGCGTGTGGCGGAGACCGTCTATTTTTGCATCGGATAAAAAATAAATAAAAACAAAAGACTATGCCACACATTGCAGTAACGATGTTACCCGGCAGAGATCGGGAAACAAAACAAAAATTAGCCGAAAATTTGTGCAACACATTGATTGAAACCCTCGGAGTCGATGCCAAATTCGTATCTGTATCCGTCGAAGATGTGGAGATGAAAGAGTGGGAAAATTCAATGCAACGCATTCCGGCAGAAACAATCATTGTAAATCCCAATAAAAAATGAATATGAAAAAGTTATTATTGATTCCTTTGTTACTGCTGACCGTCCTGTCGATGGCGGCCTGTGGCGGAGGTGATGACGAACCGTTTAGACCCGGACAACCGGAAACTCCCGAACAACCGGGAGAAAAAGAGGATGGAGAACCAGAAACTCCCGATGTATCTTCTTTGAACGTAAATATTACTGTCGGCGACCGTACCGTTACCGCTACGATGGAAGACAATGCCGCCGCACGGGATTTCCTCTCTCGCCTGCCTCTTGAAATAACACTGAACGATTATAACAACATGACGGAGAAGATTTTCTATCCTGATCCGGCTCTGACAACCGAAGGCGTCACACGAGGCTGTGCCCCCACACCCGGAGATATAACAATCTATGCACCGTGGGGCAATGTAGCTATTTTCTGTAAGAGTTGGTCTCATAGTAACGCCCTGATTAAAATCGGTCGTATCGACGGGAACGGTATCGAAGTATTAAGTATAGCCGGAGACATACCCGTGAAGATTGAAAGGAGATAAGACGCATGACAACAGATGCATTCAAAGAATATGTCAAGACTTGTAGGGCACTCGATACAGAGGAGATACACCGCTTTATGGACGATATGAGCAACGAAGCCCGGCGCATTACTTTCCGGCTGAATACAGCATACCACACACAGGACGAAGTACGCGGATTACTTTCCGAGCTATTCGGTTACGAGGTACCGGAATCGCTCCGGGTATTTCCACCGTTCTATGCCGATTTCGGTAAAAATATCACCGTCGGCGAAGGGGTGTTCATCAATGCCTGCTGTCATTTTCAGGATCATGGCGGAGTGATAATTGGTGACGGATGCCAGATAGGACATAACGTGGTCTTTGCCACACTCAATCACGGTTTGGCTCCGGAAGAACGTCATACGACCTATCCTGCACCCATTGTGTTGGGTAAGAACGTATGGATAGGTTCCAATGCAACGATTCTGCAAGGCGTAACCATCGGCGACAATGTCGTCATCGGGGCCGGAGCGGTTGTAACAAGAGATTTGGAAGCAAATACGGTAGCAGCTGGTGTTCCCGCCCAATTCATTAAATCTATAGTACTATAACATAAACCATCCTCTGTTAGATAAACTTTATAACAAAGCAAATTGAGCCTTGAAGCAAAGTGGTCATAAAGGGCGCTTCGTACTTTTGCGCTGTTATAAGTCGAATATGAATAATAATTAAAAATAAGGAAAGTATGAAAGTAATATCAAATGCAGAATTCGGAGGTGAAAGACCTTTGTTCGAATCACATGACTTACGTTTGGAAAATGTAATCATCCGTGCCGGAGAGTCGGCCATCAAGGAGTGCAGCAACATCGAAGCCGTTGATTGCCGGTTCGAGGGGAATTATCCTTTCTGGCATGTGCATGGTTTCGTTATCGACCGTTGTTTCTTCGATGTCGGAGGACGTTCGGCGCTATGGTACTCCGACCATCTGAAAATGACGAATACACGCATTGATGCGCCCAAGATGTTCCGCGAGATGCACGATATCGAAATCGAGAACGTGGAGATAAACGATGCCGATGAAGTGTTTTGGCGTTGCCGGAATCTGAATATCAAAAATCTGAAACTGCATGGCGGCACTTATCCCTTCATGTTCAGCAGCAATATCCGCATCGACGGATTGGAAAGTGACAGTAAATACGTTTTCCAGTACGTGAAAGATGTGGAGATTCATAATGCCAAAATCACCACGAAAGATGCTTTCTGGGAGGTGGAGAACGTGACGATCTACGATTCGGAACTCAACGGCGAATACTTGGGCTGGCATTCGCACAATCTCCGGTTGGTGAACTGTCACATTACCGGCGAACAGCCGCTCTGCTATGCCCACGACCTCGTGTTGGAGACTTGCACGTTCGGCCCCGACTGTGACCGGGCTTTCGAGTACAGTTCGGTGCAGGCCACCATCAAAGGTGCGATAGGCGGAGTAAAGAATCCGCGAACAGGTTGTATCACCGCCGAGAGCTACGGAGAGATTATCCTTGACGAGAATATCAAGGCTCCCGCCGATTGCAAGCTGAGACTCTGGGATGAGAAAACTTGTTTTACCGATTGACGTACTTGCGAATAATTTAATGGGAATAGGAAAGGGAAAGACTGATTATCTGTTATCGCTTATCCGCGAAGGGAAACAAATGACGCTGGGGCAGCAGTTACGCCTGACTGCATACCTCAGCGTCCCGGCCATTATGGCTCAGATATCTTCTATCGCCATGCAGTACATCGATGCCTCGATGGTGGGCAGCCTCGGTGCGAATGCCGCTGCTTCCATCGGATTGGTCTCGACCACAACTTGGCTGTTCTGGGGGGTGTGTGCAGCCGCTGCGATGGGATTTTCCGTGCAGGTGGCACATCGTATCGGAGCCGGGGATTTCGTGGAAGCCAAAAAGATACTCCGTCAAGCAGTTATTGCCACGCTTGTTTTCAGTTCGCTGTTGGCTGTTGGCGGTATTTGTATCAGCGGTATGCTTCCTCTCTGGTTGGGTGGAGACGAGGCGATATGGAACGATTCGTCCCTCTACTTCAGAATATTCGCACTATTCCTGCCTGCCTTGCAGTTGAACTTTCTTGCAGGAGGCATGTTGCGTTGCAGTGGGAATATGCGCGTGCCCGCCATGCTGAATATAATGATGTGCTTGCTGGATGTCGTGTTCAACTTCTTCCTGATCTTTCCGACGAGGCATGTGGAGTGGTTCGGAGTAGTATTTACCGCTCCCGGTGCAGGTCTGGGTGTGAAAGGTGCTATATTGGGAACGGTATTGGCCGAACTCGTTACCGCCGGAGGAATGATGTGGTATCTATGCCGCCGCTCGCCCATGCTGAAGTTCGTCGGAGAACGGGGAAGTTTTCTACCCAAACGGGAGACATTGCGTAAGTCTTTCCGTATTTCGTTACCGATGGGATTCGAACACATGGCCATTTGTGGAGCGCAGATCGCAACGACGGTGGTTGTCGCACCGCTCGGCATCGTTGCCATTGCTGCCAACTCGTTCGCCATTATTGCCGAAAGCCTTTGCTATATGCCCGGCTACGGCATCTCGGAGGCTGCCACGACGTTGGTCGGTCAGAGCCTTGGAGCGAACCGTATCCGGTTGCTCCGTCGTTTTGCCAATATTACCGTCTGGTCGGGAATGCTGATTATGGGTGTTATGGGAGCGTTGATATATGTGGCGGCTCCGCAAATCATCGGAGTGATGACTCCCGTGGAGGAAATCCGCACGTTGGGAATCGAGATTCTGCGGATAGAAGCCTTTGCAGAGCCGATGTTTGCGGCATCTATCGTTGCCTACGGTGTATTCGTAGGTGTGGGTAATACATTCGTACCCAGTCTGATGAACTTCGGCAGCATTTGGGGCGTGCGACTGACACTGGCGGCATGGCTTGCTCCCACGATGGGACTACGCGGCGTGTGGCTTGCCATGTGCATCGAGCTTTGTTTCCGGGGAGTAATCTTCCTCGCGAGACTTTGGGGCAGTAACTGGATTTATAAATTACGAATAAATAGATAAGTTATGAAATACGATTTCGATACGATTATCCCGCGTCGCGGGACGAACTCTTACAAATGGGACACTCCTGAGGAGGAAAATGTGCTGCCCATGTGGGTGGCGGATATGGATTTCCGTACTGCACCGACCATTGTAGAAGCCTTGCAAAGGCGGGTTGCACACGGCATTTTCGGTTATACCAAAGTACCCGAAACCTATTACGATGCAGTCGTCCGGTGGTTCGAGAACCGTCATCGTTGGCGGATAGATCCCCGGTGGATTATCTATACAAGCGGTGTCGTACCGGCTCTGTCGGCCATTATCAAAGCCCTGACCGTACCGGGCGACAAGGTAATCGTCCAGACTCCGGCATACAACTGCTTCTATTCGTCGATTCGCAACGACGGATGCGAACTGTCGGCCAATAACCTCATTTACCGAGATGGTCGCTACTCAATCGACTTCGACGACCTCGAAGCAAAGGTGGCTGATCCGAAGGCGAAAATCCTATTACTATGTAATCCTCACAATCCGGTCGGACGGGTCTGGACGCCGGAAGAGCTGCGGCATATCGGAGACATCTGTTTGCGCAACGGAGTGTTTGTTGTGGCAGATGAAATTCATTGCGAACTGACCTATGAGGGGTATGACTATACTCCTTTTGCTTCCCTGTCTAAACGCTTCCAACAAAATTCCGTGACTTGCGTTTCACCGAGTAAGGCATTCAATCTTGCCGGACTGCAAATTGCCAATATCATTGCGGCCGATGATGATGTACGTCGTCGTATTGACCGCGCCATCAACATCAATGAAGTGTGCGATGTCAACCCGTTCGGCGTAATCGCTACAATCGCCTCTTATAACGAGGGTGGAGAGTGGCTCGATGCTTTGCGCAAATACTTGCGTAGGAATTACGAATATCTCTGCCACTTTTTTGAGCAGCGGTTACCGCAATATCCCGTGTTACCACTCGAAGGAACTTACTTAGTATGGATAGACTGCCGAGCACTCGGTATCGGTTCGGATGCTATGACCTTGCGCCTGCAAGAGGAACAAAAATTGATGATCAATTCAGGTACGATGTACGGACCCGGCGGCGAGGGATTTATCCGTCTGAATATTGCTTGCCCCCGAACACTGCTTGTTGAAGGGTTGGAGCGGATGGCCCGTGTGCTGGAACAAAATGAAGAATAAACCGGCAATGAGATAAAAAATCACGTTATCAAAGAATAAAGAAAAAGTAAATATGAAGAAAGAAGTAATGATATTGACCGGTGCCGGTCAGATAGGAATGGCGATAGCCCGCCGTATGGGATATGGGAAAAAGATCGTTGTCGGAGACCTGAACCCGGAGAGTACCGAGGCTGTTTGCCGTATATTGAATGAGGCGGGATTTGATGCAGTACCCGTCGAAATGAATCTCTCTTCAAGGGAGTCCATTTTGAACTTGATTGCGGTTGCACGGAAACATGGTGAAATTTCAATGCTCGTCAATACGGCGGGCGTATCACCGAGTCAGGCTTCCATCGAAACGATTCTGAAAGTCGATCTGTACGGAACGGCTGTCCTGCTCGAAGAAGTTGGGAAGGTTATTAAAGAAAACGGTGTCGGGGTAACGATTTCCAGCCAGTCAGGGCATCGGATGCCCGCACTGACCATCGAGGAGGATATGCTACTGGCCACGACTCCTGCCGAAGAATTGCTCTCGCTCGACATGCTGCAACCGGATAGTATCAAGGATACGTTACACGCTTACCAGATGGCCAAGCGTTGTAACGTGAAACGTGTAATGGCCGAAGCTGTGAAATGGGGCGAGCGCGGGGCAAGAATCAACTCCATTTCACCTGGTATCATTGTAACTCCCTTGGCTATCGACGAGTTCAACGGGCCGCGAGGTGATTTTTATAAAAACATGTTCGCCAAATGTCCGGCAGGACGCCCCGGAACCGCGGACGAGGTTGCCAATGTTGCCGAACTACTTATGAGCGACAGAGGGGCATTTATCACGGGAGCGGACTTTCTGATCGATGGTGGTGCTACGGCATCGTATTTTTATGGCCCGTTGAAACCGTAATGTGTTGTACTGTAATCTGTAAGGTAACAACTGCCATACGAGGTCAAGAGTACAAAAATATTTTATTCGTTTTGTAAACTTGAGCCTTACAACAAAGTTTTTATGGTTGGAATGCGTTATATTTGCGAAAATTAAAAACTGACAATATGGAACGATTAGATGTATTCGATTGCTCGAACGTGCTTATAGCGAGTTATTTCACCGATGACCGGGGGTGCGCCCATGAAAACAGGGAGCATACGCTTATTTATTTGTGCTCCGGTGAGTTGGAGATAGAGGAACGTGGCAAGAAAACCGTGTTGCATCCGGGGGATTGTGCTTTCATGCGGCGCGATAACCGGATGTGGTTGCAGAAAAAGGTAGAGGACGGAAAGCCTTACCGTTCTGTCGTACTGAAGTTCTCAAGACCGTTTCTAAAAGAATTTTACCAGACGCTTAACCGGCAACAGATTCCGAACGACTCCGAACGTGAGAAGGTAAGCCTGCGCGTGTTGCCCAGTAACAGGCCTGATATCCGTTCGCTGTTCGAATCCGTCATTCCCTATTTCGATGCAGGCGAAAAACCGTCCGAAGACGTACTGAAGCTGAAAATGGTAGAAGGGATATATGTACTGCTTAATACCGACCGGAATCTCTATGCGTCGCTGTTCGACTTCGTGGAGCCGTGGAAAATCGACATTCTCGACTATCTGAACGAGAACTACATGTGTGATCTCTCTCTGGAGGAGATCGCCAGTTACACGGGACGCAGCCTGGCTACCTTCAAGCGGGACTTTGCCAAAGTAAGTAACCTGACACCGCAAAAGTGGATTATCAAACGCCGTCTGGAAGCCGCGCACGGCCTGATAAAATCAGGCAAGAAGAAAGTGACGGAAGCCTGCTTCGATGTGGGTTTCAAGAACCTGTCGCATTTCTCCAAGATATACAAGGAGGCTTATGGTGTCGCTCCTTCATGGTAAGATGAACTTCAGGACAAAACAGTTTGAGCCTTGCAGCAAAGCTGTTGTGGAATAATGCCCGTACTTTTGTATCGGAAACAGGAAAGACCTGTCGGTTGTCTTGGAAATGTCGAACTAAAAATCATATCGTATGAAAACAAAAATAGCATCATTAGCTTTATTATTGACTTTAATTTTTCCGATCATGGCAAAATCACAAGTAAAAATCCAACAGACTGCCGGACGCGATGCGCTCGGAGAATTTGCCCCCGAATTTGCACGTTTGAACGATGATATTCTTTTCGGGGAAGTATGGAGCCGGAACAATCTGCTTTCGCTCCGCGACCGTTCCATCGTAACCGTAGTGGCCCTGATGTCGCAGGGACTGACCGATTCCTCGTTCAAGTACCATCTCGAATCGGCGAAGAAGAACGGAGTGACCCGAACCGAGATAGCCGAAATACTCACCCATGCCGCATTCTACGCGGGCTGGCCGAAAGCGTGGGCGGCTTTCCGTATGGCAAAAGAAGTTTGGACCGGCGGTAATGCCGACAGCGTAGCGGCAGGTTCGCTCGAAGCCTACGCGCAAACTATCATTTTCCCCGTGGGGAAACCCAACGATGCCTATGCCAAGTATTTCATCGGTCAAAGTTACACGGCTCCCGTGGTAACGGACGGAGTCCCCGTGGTAAATGTGACCTTCGAGCCGGGCTGCCGCAACAACTGGCATGTGCACAAGGCAACGAAAGGCGGCGGTCAGACACTCGTATGCGTGGGCGGTCGCGGCTACTATCAGGAGTGGGGCAAAGAGCCGGTGGAACTACATTCCGGGGATGCAATCAATATTCCGGCAGGCGTGAAACATTGGCACGGGGCTGCTCCCGACAGCTGGTTCTCGCATTTAGCCATCGAAGTGCCCGGTGAGAACAACAGTACCGAATGGCTGGAACCTGTCGGTGATGAAGAATATGCCAAATTAAAATGACATGAAACAGATAGTATTGATACTTATGAGCCTACTTACTTTCAGTAACCCGTCGAAAGCACAAAAACAAACAGCAGATACCGACAGACCGTCCGACAAGAAAATCCTTGTAGCCTATTTCTCCTGTACGGGGACCACAGAGAAAGTGGCAACCGCTATCGCAAAAGAGACTGGCGGTAAACTTCACCGGATTACTCCGGCTACGGCCTACACTTCGGCAGATCTCGACTGGAACGACAAGGCGAGCCGCAGTTCGGTGGAGATGGCAGACGACAAATCACGTCCTGCGTTGGGCGGAGAAACGATTGAACTGAAAGATTACGACGTGGTGTTCCTCGGTTATCCGATATGGTGGGACTTGTGTCCGCGTCCGGTCAATACTTTTCTTGAGAAATATGATTTCGCGGGTAAAACCGTTATTCCTTTTGCCACTTCGGGTGGCAGTTCAATCACGGGTAGCGTGAAACAACTCAAGAGACTCTACCCCAAAATCGAATGGGAAGAAGGCCGGTTGTGTAATAGAAGTACGAAACAAGTTGGAGATTGGGCCAAACAAGCAATCGAATAAGCCAATGGAAGAGTTGCGAATCGACTGCCTGCACCAGACGGAAGAAGAACTAGGCGTGGTAAAAGAGCTGCGGCAAAATATCTTCCGGCTGAATCATACGATGCCGGATACGGAAGAATATCGTGAATTATTACACAAGGTTTTTCCGCATTTCGGAGAGAATTGTCGAATCGAATACGATCGTTGTAGGAAATCCAGCCAAGTTAATCAGGAGAATATAGATTATGGATTTTTCGGAAAAAGTCATTTTAACAAAGTGAACTTCATAACAAAATCTTTTGAGCCTCGCAGCAAAGTCGTTGCGGGGCTCTCTTTTTACCTTTGTTGGCAGAATATTAAAACAAAAGAATCATGAAAACAATGAATGAGAAAGTAACAATGGTAACGGGGGCAGCGGCAGGTATCGGGCTGGTCTCGGCAGAAGCATTTGCAAAAGCGGGTGCAACCGTAGTATTGGTGGACATCAATGAGCCGAAAGAACAAGCCGAGAAGTTGGTTTCAGAAGGGTATAAAGCTGTGGCATATCGCTGCGACGTGTCCGATACACGGGCTGTAAAGGAGATGATTGACTGGATCGTTGCGACTTACGGCAGGCTGGACGCTGCATTGAACAATGCTGGGATACAGACCCCGCAACGGCCGATGGCCGAGATTACCGACGAGGAGTTCGACCGCACGGTAGCCGTCGATCTGAAAGGTGTATGGAACTGTATGCGTTACGAGATTATCCAGATGCTGAAACAAGGCGGTGGGGCCATTGTCAATACCTCGTCTCAAGGCGGTGTTACGGGGTTCCCCGGACAAGCGGCCTATATCGCCTGCAAGCATGCGGTAATCGGGCTTACACGTACAGCCGCCATTGATTACTCGGCAAAAGGGATTCGTATCAATGCCGTCTGTCCGGGTGTGATCCGAACACCTATGGCCGAAGAACTGATACGGCGTAACCCCGATCTGGAAAAGGAACTGGTCCGAGATATTCCTGCCGGACGTCTCGGTAAACCGGAAGAGATAGCCAACGCCGTATTGTGGCTTTGCTCACCGCAGGCAAGTTTCGTGGACGGGCACGCCCTTTTAGTGGACGGGGCATTTTCCATTCATTAAGTTATAATGTATAAAACATAAAATCATGGAAGAAAACAATAAAATGGATATCAGCCGTCGTGGATTTCTCAAAACGGCTGCATTGGCAGGAGCCGCAATGGCCATGCCTTCGGGATTGGGCAAAGTATTCGCTTCAGAAGCGAAACAAGCGGAAACATCCGATGTGGTGGATATCGATGCAGCCCGTATCAAGGGACATCGTGTATTGGGTACGGGCAAGGCGGCATTCGAGGTGTCGGCACTCGGCTTCGGTGTAATGGGCATGACTTACAACCGCAGCCAACACCCGGATAAGAAAGAGTGTATCCGATTGTTGCATGAAGTGGTAGAGCGTGGAGTGACGCTCTTCGACACGGCTATCATTTACGGGCCGTTGACCAATGAGAACCTGGCAGGAGAAGCGCTGTCCGAGTTCAAGGGACGGATTAGCGTAACGACCAAATTCGGGCACGAAGTCATCGACGGCAAAGGAACCGGCCGTCAGGACAGCCGTCCGGCCACCATCCGTCGCTATTGCGAGGAGTCACTTCGCCGATTGAGACTTGATTCACTGCCGATGTTCTACCAGCACCGTGCAGACCCGAATACTCCGGCCGAGGAGGTAGCGGCTACCATTGCCGACTTAATCAAGGAAGGTAAAGTGCAACGCTGGGGCATGTGCGAGGTCAGTGCCGAAACAATCCGTAAGGCTCACGCCATTTGTCCGCTGACGGCTATCCAAAGCGAGTACCATCTGATGCACCGCCTGGTGGAAGAGAACGGCGTTCTCGATGTATGCCGGGAGCTGGGTATCGGCTTTGTACCGTACAGTCCGATTAACCGTGGCTTTTTGGGAGGCTGCATCAACGAATACACGGTATTCGATGTGAACAACGACAACCGTCAGACCCTGCCGCGTTTCCAGCCGGAAGCGATGCGTGCGAATATCCGCATTGTAAATGCGCTGCAAGCTTTCGGTCGCACACGGGGCATGACCTCGGCACAGGTGGCTCTTGGCTGGTTGCTTCAGAAAGCACCGTGGATCGTACCGATTCCGGGAACAACAAAACTGTCTCATCTGGAGGAAAACCTGCGTACACTCGACTTCAACATCAGCTCCGGGGAGTGGAAAGAACTGGAGGATACCGTAGCTGCTATTCCTGTTGTGGGAGACCGGTACAATGCGGAACAGCAACGTCAGGTAGGCCGATAAGGAATCAGTAAATAAGGTAGTATAATCCGTAATTTGTCTACCGGCAGAGCGGAGAAGCTGCCTTACTTTTGCATTATAAATAAAAACCAAGAATATGAGACCATATATAATCAGTCACATGATGACTTCGGTCGATGGCCGCATCGACTGCCCGATGGTCGGGCAACTGAGTACGGATGAGTATTACATAGCCTTGGAAAAGCTGGGGCCTTGCTCGAAACTGTCAGGACGGATAACTACCGCACTCGAATGTTCTGCCGTCAAAGAGGAAAGTACTCCGATGGAGGGAACTCCGATAGGTCATAAATCCGTATATGTCGCCAGTAAATCGGACGAATATACGATCATTGTCGATACCTATGGGAAACTGCGTTGGCAGGAGGGTGAAGCTGACGGGCATCCTCTACTTTGTATTGTCAGTGAACAGGTGTCCGAGGAATATCTGGAAACGCTGCGCACATTGGGTATTTCATGGATTGCGGCCGGTGCGGAACGCATTGACTTGCCGCAAGCTATGGAGCTGCTTCACGAACATTTCGGCGTTGAACGCTTGGCGATTGTCGGGGGCGGACATATCTGCGGCAGTTTCCTGGAGGCCGGACTGATTGACGAAGTGAGTATTATGGTAGCTCCGGGTATTGACGGGCGTAAGGGACAGACGGCGGTTTTCGATGGAATCTCTCGTATGGAATGTAACCCGTACAAACTGAAATTAGAGAGTGTGGAACAATGGGAAACAGATATTGTCTGGCTCCGCTATAAAGTAAAATAATACGGCTATGAAGTTACAAGCAATCGCCATACTGACGTTCCTGACCTTTGCGAATGTCATGGCACAAGAAACGACAACAACAAAATATATAAATTCAACCGGTATGGAACCATTGGAATTGACACAGGAATGGGATAAGACCTTTCTGCAGAGTGATAAGGTGGAACATACGAAAATCACGTTTCACAACCGTTACGGCATCACGCTTGCCGCAGACCTTTACAAGCCGAAAAATACGCAAGGACGTCTGGTAGCCATTGCAGTCAGTGGCCCTTACGGTGCGGTGAAAGAACAAGTGTCAGGCCGTTATGCCCAGACACTTGCCGAACGAGGTTTTCTGACTATCGCTTTTGACCCTTCCTATTACGGCGAAAGCGGCGGTACGCCTCGCTATCTTACGTCACCCGAAATCAGCACGGAGGATTTCAGTGCGGCGGTCGATTATCTGACATCCCGTGCGGACGTCAATCCGGAACGTATCGGAATCTTAGGTATTTGCGGTTGGGGCGGGTTTGCACTTAATGCTGCGGCCAATGACCCTCGTATCAAAGCGACGGTAACATCTACTATGTATGATATGAGCCGGGTAAATGCCAACGGGTATTTCGATGCCATGAGTGCCGATGACCGCTATAAGTTGCGCGAGCAACTCAACGCACAGCGTACCGAGGATTATCGTGATGACAGCTATGCACGCGACGGTGGCGTACTCGACCCCGTGACGGATGATACTCCGCAATTCGTCAAGGAGTATCACGACTACTACAAGACGGAACGAGGCTATCATCGCCGTTCCCCGAACTCCAACGAGGGAATCACGAAAACCAGCGTATTGTCATTCATCAATATGCCGCTGCTCACCTATATTAGCGAAATCCGCAGTGCTGTGTTGATGATTCATGGAGAAAAAACTCATTCCCGCTATTTCAGTGAGGATGCCTACAAGCGGCTGACGGGGAGTAACAAGGAACTGTTGATTATTCCCGGAGCCAACCATGTCGATTTATACGACAAGATTGATGTGATACCGTTCGACAAGATAGACGGGTTCTTCAAGAATGCGTTGAAATAAAATATAAAAATAATGCCGAAAAAACTTGCCATCCTATTCGCTTATTTCCTGATTTATGTAGTTTGGGGGTCCACTTACTACTTTATCGGGGTGGCTTTACACGGCTTTCCGACTTTCCTTCTCAGTGCATTGCGCTTCTCTACGGCAGGATTGATACTGCTTGTGATATGTGCATGTCGTGGAGAACGGGCCTTTACCCCAAGGCTTGTAGGCAGGTCGGCTGTGAGCGGAATCATCCTGCTGTTCATCGATATGGCGGTAGTGATGCTGGCCCAGCGATATGTCAGCAGCAGCCTGGTGGCTGTGGTGGCCTCCTTTACCGCTATCTGGATTATGGCACTCGATGCTCCGATGTGGAAATATACCTTTCGGAGCAAATGTATCCTTGCCGGTATTTTGATGGGATTTGCAGGAGTAGGGTTATTGTATGCCGAGCAACTGGAAATGACGGTAACCGTACACGATCATAGTGAATATGGTATTTTACTACTTGTAGTCGGTTGTATTTCCTGGGCATTGGGAACACTTTATACAAAATACCGTTCATCAGACACAGAACCTGCAAACGCGTTTGCAGGTTCCGCCTGGCAAATGCTTTTTGCCGGCATGATGTTCTGGATATGTACATTGGGGAACGGGGAGTTCTCTCCTATGGAATTCAGTACGGTCCCTCTATACGCCTGGTTGTCATTGGCCTATCTGATACTGTTCGGCTCGCTGATGGCTTATTCCGCTTACGTATGGCTGCTGAAGATCCGCCCGGCAACGGATGTGGCCACCCATGCCTACGTGAATCCTGTAGTGGCTGTCGTTATCGGTGGCGGGCTGGGCGGGGAACAGATTACAGGCATACAGTTGCTCGGGCTTGTAATCATACTGGGAAGCGTCATGTTGGTTAACAAAAAAGAAAGAATCAATGAATAAGGAAATGGATATAAAAGACATGGTACCCGTGAAGACCTCGGAACGCCATGTCATCCTCGATGCTTTGAGAGGATTTGCATTGCTGGGAATCTGCCTTGCCAACTTTCCGGAATTTTCGCTTTATACCTTTCAAAAACCGAGAATAACAGAGGCCATGCCTACGGCAGAAATAGATCAGGTAGTCCGCTTCCTTCAATACCTTTTTGTAGACGGTAAGTTCTACACCATATTCTCGCTGCTGTTCGGTATCGGATTCTCAATCATAATCAGCAACGCGGCTAAAAAGGGAACGGACGGATTCCGTATCTTTTATCGGCGGATGATTGTTCTGGCCACCATCGGTTTTCTGCACCTGATGTTTATCTGGAGCGGGGACATCTTGCTGTTGTATGCCTTATTGGGCATGTTGCTCCCTCTTTTCCGGCATGTTTCGGACAGAGTGTTGCTGGGTACTTCCGCAGTCCTATTGCTACTTCCTATTCCGATTGATTGGCTGGCCGGTACATTCGGAGTGTCCCTGTCGGCTCCCGCAGTACGAATGCAACAGCACTATTGTAATTTATATGGTATAACGGAATATAACTTCGGAATCTGGCTGCGTAATGCGGAAAGCTACGGAGAGGTCTTTCAATTTCTGATACAGGGTGCATGGGTACGCTTGCAGGAGTTCATCGACGGCAACCGCTATTTTAAGGTATTGGGATTGTTCTTATTGGGCTGCTACATTGGGCGCAAGCAAATATACGCCAATCTTGAGGCAAATCGGATGCTACTGAAAAAGACGGTGACATACGGTTTTCTGCTGGGACTTCCCTTGTCCGTTCTCTATGCCTGGAGTGCGGTAAACGGGCATCCTTTCGGAACGGCTGCACACACCGCCATCTACACGGCAAGTGTCTATCCTTTAGGTTTTGCATATGTTTCCGCTATCTGTCTCCTGTACCTGCATGGTAGAGGGTGGCGCTTGTGGCGCTGTCTTGCCGCTCCGGGGAGAATGGCACTGACCAATTACGTGGGACAGTCGGTATGGGGTATGGTTCTCTTCTACGGTATCGGCTTCGGGCTGGGGGTCGGCATTGGATTGACAGGAACAGAATCCATAGCTTTCTACGTCTTTCTTGTCCAGATGGCATTCAGTGTCCTATGGCTCTCCTATTTCCGCTTCGGGCCTCTGGAATGGGGCTGGCGGATGCTGACTTATGGGAAATGGCTAAAAATAAGGAAATAAAGTAATTCAATAATAATCTTACTCTAAAACATAACAATATGGATAATAGAAAATTAGGACAGCTGGAAGTATCTCCGATAGGAATGGGATGTATGGGATTCAGCCACGGTTACGGACAAGTGCCGCCCAAAGCGTATGCCATAGAAGCCATCCGCAAGGCATACGACTATGGCTGCACGCATTTCGATACGGCGGAAGCCTATGGCAAGGAACAATTCTACGCCGGGCATAACGAGGAACTGGTAGGTAAGGCTATCGAGCCGTTCCGTAAGGAGGTGGTACTCGCCACCAAATTTCATATTGGCGAACTCTCGCAACCGGACGAGACGAGTCTCTACCGGGAGGTGCGCCGGCATCTTGAAGATTCCATGAGCAGACTTCGTACGGATTATATCGACCTGTATTACCTGCATCGCATCAATGAGACGGTCCGGCTTGAGGATGTGGCAATTGTCATGGGACGGCTTGTTAAGGAAGGACTGATACGTGGTTGGGGATTGTCGCAAGTATCGGCCGACCAGATACGAGCTGCGCATGAGATTACCCCTTTGTCTGCCGTCCAGAACATCTATTCGATGGTGGAACGCGATTGCGAAACGGAGATTTTCCCGGTGTGCCTTGAAAAAGGAATCGGAGTCGTACCGTTCTCGCCGATTGCAAGCGGGTTCCTTTCGGGTAAGGTAACGGCACAGGAGCAGTTCGGCTTCGATGACGTGCGGAAATTCGTTCCCCAACTGTCGAAAGAGAATATCGAGGCCAACCGGCCTATACTCGATTTGCTGCATCGGTTCGCCGTGGAGAAAAATGCGACCAACGCCCAGATATCGCTTGCGTGGATGCTCCATAAATATCCCAATGTCGTACCTATTCCCGGTTCCAAGAACCAGGAAAGGATTCTGGAGAATCTGGGGGCTTGGAACGTCACGCTTTCCGGTGATGAGTTCCGGCAGTTACAATCAGCATTGGATGAATGTAAGGTACACGGACATCGTGGGTGCGTGGAAACGGAACAGACGAGTTTTGGTAAACAATGGAGTGAAGAAACAGCTAAGTGAATTAAGCCACATTCAGTCCGGTACTGAATAATCAAGAAAAAAGGTAGTGAACTTCCTGACAAAACAAATTGAGCCTCGCAGCAAAGACGTTGCGGGGCTTTGCTTTTACCTTTACATCAAATGAATAACTTAAAAATAACAGATATGAAAACGAAACTTTTATTTCTCTTTGCATGGCTTATGTTAGCCATTACGGGCTGTTCCGCGGGCGAACCTCAAACGGAAGAATCGACAACACCTCCGGTTGAAAAAACGGAAGAGCCAGTCGAACCTTCCGGGGACAAAAAAGTGCTGATTGTCTATTTCTCCCATACGGGTAATACCCGGACGATTGCCGGATACATCCATGACACGGTAAAGAGCGACCTTGTGGAAATTCAAACGGCCGATACTTATACCGATGATTATGATACTTTGCTGGCACAAATCCGGGAAGAAGTGGCATCCGGATATTGCCCGCCTTTGACAACGAATATCGAAAACCTCTCTTCGTATGACGTGATATTCATCGGTTATCCTATCTGGGTGGAAACTGCCGCACCTCCCATCCGCACGTTCCTCACAACACATGACCTCGCGGGAAGAACTGTCGTTCCGTTCTGCACGAGCGGGACCAGCTCTGCCGAGGCAAGCTACCGGCTTGTCCGTTCCCTTTGCCCGCAATCGACTGTATTGGAGGGCATACAGATTCGTCGGGGAACGTATGACACGGCTTATGAACGGGTTATCGCGTGGTTGCAGGAAATAGGTATTGTCGAACTGAATAACGGAGGAAATGATGAAAAATAAACAAGATCTGTCACGCCGTGACTTTATCCGTAACTCCGTGATGGCGGGAGGAGCCGTGCTGCTTTCCGGTGTATTGCCATCACATGCGCAGACACCGATATTCTCTGCCGCTGAAAATTCGGATTCGCCCGAAGCCGATGAACTGCTGCGTGGTGTCAGTGACATCCATCTGCACGCAGCTCCGGATTCCAAAGCCCGTTTGGGAAATGAATTGGAGTTTACCCGCGCGGCACGTGATGCCGGCTACAAATCCATGCTGTTCAAGTCCAACGATTTCAGTTGTCATGACCGGGCTTATCTGATCCGTCAGGAGTTACAGGGGTTCGAGGTATTCGGAAGCCTGTGTATGAACCGGGTACACGGGGATAAGGTAAATGTATTCGCTGCGGAAAAAGCCGTGGCCACAACCGGCAATCTTTGTCGTTGTATCTGGATGCCGACGCAGGATGCCGTTTACCAGAATATCCGCTATCACGGCAGGAAAGAGGGTGTGCCCGTTGTGGACGATAACGGGCGTGTGCTGTCTGAAGTCGTGCGAGTCATGGAGATATGTGCCGAAGCGAATATCATTTTCGCAACGGGGCACTCTTCGTCCGAGGAGAGCATCACGCTGGCTCGGAAAGCCCGTGAGGTGGGTGTGAGAAAGTGTGTCGTGACTCATGCCAATTCCGGTATCTGGAAAATGACGCACGATCAGATTAAACGGTGTATTGATCTCGGCGCGTGGATGGAATACAGCTACATTACCAATTTGTGGGGACCGGGTACGGGACTGCCCGATTTCGAGCGGATGAGTGATAAAGAATTTGCAGACTTTGCACGTATTGCCCCGCAGCGGAGTATCATAACGACCGACCTCGGTCAGGTTGGGATACCTCACCCAGTGGATGGGATGCGCCGCTGTATTCTTGCGTTGCTGGAAAACGGGCTTGCACAGAAGTAGGTCGATTTTATGGTACGTAGCAATCCCGCACAACTTGTCGGACTTTCTGTATCTGAATAAACTTTATATGGAAACAGAACAGCATATTTATTTTTTCGAGTCAATAGATACGGTATCTCAAGCCTGTCATCTTTTTTCCAATCATACGCTGGTATATCTATACAGCGGGCGGTTGTATTTGCGGAACCAGTGCGGCGAAACGCTGAATATCGAAAGGGGCGACAGTGCCTTCATCGGACGTGACAGCTATTCGCACATCTATGCCGAGCCGGAATTGCACGAGCCTTGTCGGGTTCTGTTCTTCTCTCTTCCGCGAGAGTTCTTGTGCGAGTTTTATCATACACTCTCTCCATCCGACCGCAAATCATCGACTACGGAACTCTCGGCCCTGCACCGTCTGTCATCCATATCCGAAACGGAGAGCCTTTTCCGGTCATGGATGCCTTACATGCGGGAGGGGCAGGAAATTCCTGAAACGGTGCTGCGATTGAAAATGACAGAAGCGGTCTATGTCCTGCTGAATACGGATAAGCGGTACATTCCCACACTGTTCGATTTCGCCGGAAAATGCCGGATGGACATGTTCGATTTGCTGAACAAACCGATGACGAAAGAGATTAGATGGCAGGAATTACAATTTGAGCCTGACAGCAAATTAAATTGACCTTTATAACAAAGCCCAAGATTTGCAGTTGCCGTAATTTTGCAATGTAGATCAATTAAATAGAATAAACGATATGTATAAGAAAAGTATTTTGTCACTTATGGTTATGCTACTGTTCGTGGCGACATCGTGCAACAGTGAAGAACCGGCGGCGATAGAGCCGGGAGGAACCATTTCAGGGGATGCGGGAAAGACCCTGATCGTCTATTTTTCATGGGGAGGCAATACCCGGACAGTCGCCAATCATATCCACGACCTTATAGGTGGCGACATCGTGGAAGTGGAAATGGTCGTTCCCTATCCAGATACTTATGAAGAGGTGACGTAGATCGCACCGGAAGAGCTGGAGAGCGATTACCGTCCCGAGTTGAAAACAAAGGTGGAGAATATGGACGAGTACGACACGCTGATTGTCGGGACGCCTATCTGGGGAGGACACCTTACACCGGCGATGAAAAGTTTCCTGGCCGGTTATGACCTGTCGGGCAAATACATCGCCCCGTTCTGCACGCATGGCGGTAGCGGCACGGTTCAAAGCGTCAGCGACATCCGTTCGGTATGCCCCAATTCGACAATACTCGGAAGTCTGGCCGTATATGGCAGCCAGGCGGAAAATTCACGCGGCGATGTGGAGAAATGGCTCGAACAAATAGGTATTCTTAAAAACAACTGACATTGAATCATTTAATTAAATTATAAGCGTTATGAAAAAGTATCTGTATTTTTTGTTTGCCGCTTTTGTAGCGGTGGGATTGAGCGCCTGCTCTCCCGATGAAGACGAACCGTACGCACCTGATACCGAGGTGCCGACACCGACTCCCGATCCTGACCCGACATCGGGAAAAACGCTCATTGTGTATTACAGCTTTACAAATAATGTGCATACCATCGTCAGCGATTTGCAGACGCAGATAGAAGCCGATGTGGTACGGGTCGAACCTGCCGAAGAGGGGCTCGACTATGCGGCCAATAACTACGCAATAGGTAGTGCGCTGATTCAGGCAATCCGGAATAATCCGAATGATGCGGCATCCTATCCGGAAATCAAACCCGTGGAGGTGAATATCGCCGATTACGACCGGATTATCGTAGGCGCACCTCTTTGGTGGAGTAATATGGCAGCTCCCTTACAAACATTCCTGTTCCAATATGGTAGTCTGATGGAGGGTAAGAGCATCGGACTGATCGTATCCAGTTCCAGCAGCGGTATCAGTGGTGTCGAGTCCGATGCCCGACGGCTCATTCCGGGTGGCGACTTCCTCGAACCGAGCCTGTGGATACGTTCAGGCCAAACGTCCAACTGCCACTCAATGATTGCCGACTGGCTGAGTCAAATCAATTAAAAAAGCAAGATTATGAAACGGTTATTTATATCTTTATTGCTGTTCGTTCCGGTAATGACTTTTGCCGGATGTGGCGCAGGGGATGACAGTTCAGAAATTGATATCCCCGAAGTTCCCAATGATCCGGGAAACGACGATGATGATAACGACAATCCGGGAACGGTTACCCCCGGAAACGGAAAGATTCTGATTGCCTGGTTCAGCCGTTGGGGGAATACGAACTATGCGGCGGATGTGGATGCCACGACCGGGGCAAGCATCCTTGTAGATAAGGGAACGCGTCGTGGTACGACCGAAATGGTCGCCCGCTATATCCAAACGGCTGTGGGCGGAGACCTGCATCTGATAGAGACTTCGGAACCCTATCCGACGGAGTTCGACGATGTGCGCGACCAGAACCATGCGGAGCAGGCTGCCGGAACACTTCCCGCACTTAAAAACCGCATTGAGAATATGGACCAATACGATATTGTCTTTATCGGCTACCCGAACTGGGCATTGGATGTTCCACAAGCAATACGTTCGTTCCTGTCCTCTTATGACCTCTCCGGCAAAACAGTCGTTCCGTTCTGTACGCATGACGGATACGGAGCCGGCCGCACCTATAATTCCGTCAAAGAGGAAGCTACTGGTGCGAATGTGCTGGAAGGCATTGCTATTGAGGCAACAGACGTACCTTCCGCCGAATCGCAAGTACAGGACTGGCTTGAACGAATCGGTATCGAACGGGAAGAGTCGCAGGGTGCGTCGGTTCGTATTACTGCCGGAGGGCATACGTTTACCGGGGAATGGCTCGACACCCCGTTAGCTGACGAAATCCGGGGTATGTTTCCTCTGACTGCGACTTTGGGACGCTATGGAGGCCGTGAATATTACGGTTCTATGCCCCGGCGGCCGACTAATACCGAAGAGGGGCAGCTTCGTTTCGAAAACGGTGACATCACTTATTGTCCTTCCAATAACACGATTGCCATCTTTTATGCCAAAGCAGATGACCCTGACATGGGGCAACTGACCATGCGGATTATTCCAATAGGGAAAGTTACTTCGGATTTGATGGTTTTCGATGAGATGGACAGCCGTCTGGAATTTACATTCGACAATGTACAATAACAGGAGAAGATGATCCGGAATGAGCTAATTATGTCTGCCTTCCGGGTCATTTTTATTAAAAGTAAAATAAACAAATAAAAGCTATGATGGTAACACCACTATTTATCGGCGGTATCGGCATGCAGGAAGTACTGCTGATCGTATTGGTTGTATTGCTGTTCTTTGGCGGCAAGAAGATTCCTGAACTGATGAAAGGAATCGGCAAAGGCGTTCGCTCTTTCAAGGAAGGGATGAACAATGTAGAAAAAGAGATAGACGAAATAAAGGACATAGAACAAAAAGGATAACTGATGGCTACTGAAGCGAACACACAATCTTTTTGGGAACATCTGGACGTGTTGCGGGCGGCAATTATAAAAATTGTCGCCGTAGCCGTCGTGTTCGGTATCGTGGTTTTCTTCTTCAAAGAACAGTTATTTGGCGTTGTACTCGTACCGAAGGATGACGGTTTTATTACCTATCAGCTGCTCAACCGGATGGCTGCATGGGCAGGAGGTGCAATGGAATCATTTTCCGTTCGACTTATTAATACAGGGTTAGCGCGGCAATTCATCATCCACATGAAGACGGCCCTATGTGCTGGCGTGCTGTGTGCTTCGCCATATATTCTTTATCAGTTATTCCGTTTTGTCTCTCCCACATTATACGATAACGAACGGCGATATATCACGCAGACAGTCGGAGTCAGCTCTGTGATGTTTGGATTTGGGGGGCAGCTACTTTCTGATCTTTCCACAGACTTTTCGCTTTTTGTAAACATATCAGGTAAGTGGTGAGGTGGATAATTTGATTGTGTGCGATTCGTATATCTTAACACTTTTAATGATGTGCCTTGCGATGAACATTGTCTTTGAGATCCCGATACTCTCATGATTGTTTGCGAAGTTAGTTTTTCTTTCGGTAGATTTTATGCGCCGTTATTGGAAACAGGCAGTCGTGATTATCTTTATGGTTGTTGCTATTATTACGCCGACAATGGATAATTTTATTAATAATCTCGAAAAAGAGATTGAAAAGAAATTGAAGACAATCGAATCTGCGGATTTGAATATCATGAAGAAATCTCTTGAAACCTCACAAATATTAGTTAATGCTTTTCAAAAGGTAAAAGAATTTATTGGTTCCTATACATTCAAGGATGAAGCGGAAGAAATAGATTTCTTTAAAGAAATAAAACCTCGTTTGTTCTACCGATTGCTTTCTTATTGTAAGATTTATAATATAGAAATGAATCGTCCGGTAGGAGTAGATTCACAGCGGGCTTATCTGATTGATGAAATCAAGGCTATCAACCGTTATAACGCAAAACGTTCGGATTTTGTACATTATTACCGTTCAGGCTTGACACACCTTGATTCAATTTATTATTTACGAGGACGTATTGACACGGCTCTTTATTTGGAATTGTTCTATTACGAACGTGAACCGATGTTTTCTACTAATTGCGATTTCAAGTTTGCTAGGCTGAAAGCTAACGAGATGTTGATGGTATATCTGAATAAGGAACTCGAAGCATTGGAAAATCGCCAGTTAGAGCAGTCTTTACCTCGTGTCCGTATCACATGGGTTGCGACAAAAACAGAACTTTACGAGCAAATCTACGCATGGGATAGCCGTAAAGTCTTTGGTGATATTCCTTTGGCAAAACTTTTTGACTATATCCAGACCGTTTTTAATATTGAATTGGACTCTAACCATTCACGCACATTCAGCGATATGCGTATCCGTAACAATAAGACATCTTTCTTGGATTCATTGAAAGAAGCATTAACCAAACGGATGCAAAGCTGGACACAAGGGCATAAAAAGAAATAATAACCTAAGACTTTAGATCGAGTAGGTCTGGGTATTTCAGTCCAAACCTCTCATATAACCATATGTGAAAATTTCTCTTTATACAACTACTCTCATCCAAACGGTTTTAATCGGTTGGGCTTAACACCCACCATGTTGTGAATAGTCATATACTGATTGAGACGATAGCAATCCTCTCGAATCTTGCCATATTTTCTTATCTCTTTTTCCTCAAATAACAATTTCCTCATTTTTATTACCTCGTCATGACTTCCCCTTGCATGGTTCAGGGTGCGAAGCTACAGTCGGGGCCTCTAAAAATCTGCCTCCTGAAACGAGCAAGGTGAAGCCACCGACAAAGCATAAAAAAGTCAATGTTATGAAAAAGAGAACAGAAATACAGCAAGATTTGAAACGAGGCTTCGGCTCCATTCCAATCGGCATAAAAATTTTGGTGAAGTGGTTACTGGTCGGTTTCGTTGCGTATGTGGCGGTGCGTTTCGTGTGTGCCTTCGTTGGTGGTATGGTGACGAGTTTAGGCGGTATTCTGCCCACGTTGGCGGTTTTGGCGGTAGTGGTTTTCCTCATCCGTTTAAGTATGGCGCATCTTTTCCACTGTCCTTACCCTTTTTCATTCTTCTCTTTTTCATCATCCTTTTTTGCGTGATACTCTGAGCCGAAATATTAATCATTAAAACAATTCATTATGAACAAAGTACATTTATTGGGAGCGAACAGAAGCTATGACAGAGACGAACAGACCGTTTCAGTCAATCAAGTGGTAATGCTGGAAGGTTACAGCTACGACAGCTATGTAGTGTATGAAGTAAGCCGCATCCAGTAGGGAATAACCTATCATCTTATCAATTTGCGGACGTACGAATTTCATACTTCCGATCTTATCCGACCTTTGTCGGAAAAATTCGGGATAGGCATGTATTATGACGATGCGAACCCTAAGTTTTTAGATCTGTTGGAAACGGCTGCCCTGCTTACCAAAGCGAGGGAGAAGAAAGCGGAGAAAGAACGGCAGAGGAACGAACACACCGCAAAAATCGGAGCGGAACGCTTGCGCCTCCTTATCCCTTCGAATGCAAAAGCCGTCATTTTGTCGGTGAACTACGGGTGAGCGAGTGTGACAGCTATACGGACTACCACGACTACCGTATAGAGAGAGCCGTGATTTTAGGCTTTTCCACCCATACACGAAACCTCTTTTCCGAAATGCGTAAATATGCCGCCAATTTTGAGGGAACGGCTTATTTGGCAGAGAATGACAAGGAATACGAACACCGTGAAAATTACAGCATGGGGGGGGCGGTATGTATTTGGAACGCAACAAGTATAGCGGTTGGACGATTTCAAAAAGAGCGGATTTACGACCTTGAAAAGTTTATAAAACGATACACCCACACTGCAGGGGACGAAGCCAACATTTATCTGAAAGCACCTCTAAAGGAAAGCGCAGCGAAACAGCCGACAACATTCGCAGATCTTTCAACGCTCAATCTTGAAACCGTGGAATACAGCGAAAAGGTGATAGGCGTATTCGGGGACACCAAGCTGATAAAAGATGTCTTGAAAGGCTTGAACGATCTGTTTTCTGTACGAACTTCATCTATAACGGTGAAAGGTGTGCGGGATGGATATACAGCAGGAAGCAGAAAGTACGTGAGACACTCGCAATGTATGCCAATGCATAGGGACGAAAAAGGCAGGGCGGTTTGTTCCACCCTACCTATCAAAATTAATTCAATCAATATCAACCCATTAAAATTTATAGTTATGAAAACGAACAAGAATGCACGGAAGAACAACAAAGTTCAGAAATTAGAGAAAGAAACGGCAGTGAAAGTAACCGCTTTGGCAATCATCCCCAAACCGATGATATTACTTTAACCGCAAAACGTACCCACAACTGCCGAAGCGGTGGGGCAAACCATGCCCAAGACACCGCTTGCAACGGCAACGGCTGAAATAGACCTTGATATCACAGCCGTACACCCAAGTGCGGATAATCACCGCAAGACGTTCAATGACACATCCTTGCAGGAACTTGCGGACAGCATTCGGGAAATGGGGTCTTACAAACCATTGCCGTACGTCCACGCACGGCAGGCGGTTACGAAATCATCTACGGCGAACGCCACTACCGTGCCTCACTGCTTGCAGGAGCAAAGACAATAAAGGCAACCATATACGACCATATAACAGACGATGAAGCGGAGGACATGTCACTAAGCGAGAACTTACAGCGTGAGCAGGTACGCCCCACCGAGGAAGCGAAAGCCTTCAAACGCCTGCTTGAAAAGGGCAGACACGATATGTACTCACTCGTCAGCCGCTTCGGACGGAGCGAGAAGTATATCTATACACGTTTGAAACTGAACGAATTGTATGAACCTATCGGTGAACTGCTGGATAACGGGACAATCACCGTCAGCGTTGGCTGAGGAAATAAGTACCTATGAAGCCAATATCCAAAAGGACGTGTACGAGAACCACCTGAAGCAGGGCAATAGGGACGATTGGAACGGTTACACGCTCAATCTGTTCAAGAAACATTCTGAGAAATACTACACAACCGACCTTGAACAATACAAGTTCGACAAGACGGAATGCAAGGCGTGTGCACACAACGCAGCCAACTACAACCTTTTTGCCGAACATAATGGGTGCAGACATTGTACCGTAAATGTCTGGGGGTCAAGAACGCAGCACATGTGGCAAAAGAAACGGAGAAACTATTGAAATCCGACCCGAAGCTGGTGATTGCCCGACCCTATTACGGAAGTCGAAACGACACGGCACTCCAAAAATTGGACAAGAAAGGGCATGAAATCAAGGAACTCGACTATAACGTATCGGCAAGGGAATTTCCCAAAGTACCCGAAGCACCGCAAAAGGAGCAGCTCTCCGAACCGACAGAATATGAACAAGCGGTACAGACCTTTGAATAGAAAAACGAGGAATACGCCCAAAAAGTGGAAGAACTTAACCGTAGAAAGGAAGAGAGCAGGATAAAGACGTACGTCAGAGCCCAATGTATAAGTGAATTAGGATTGTTTATATAATGAAATTGCTCTACTATTTGCAATTGTGATAAACGGTTATGTAGTTCATTTATCTTTTTGAGGTAAAAGCTATTTCCCGTAACTAATCCATCTTTCCAGCCTGAATTTGCAAAAAGATCAATCATATGTGAGTTAACCAATTTATCCTTCAAATCTTTATAGTAGATATAGTCTTTTTTTGTATTCTGTATTGTTCATAATAGTTTGCCAAATCTTTAGGAAGAATATTTAATTGTTCAATCATTTTGTTGGCACTGCTCAGCAAACTTTTCTTTTGTCACCATTCACTATAAATATCACTTGTTTCTTTATATGTTGACTTTTTCTTATTCTGATTTCTTTGGGCCTCTTCTAACTCGTATTGGACCAATATTTTTAATCCTGATGAATCTTCTATAGCTTGCAAAAAAACAAACAATTCCTTTTGGATACTTTTTTTATTCGCGTTATAGTCTTTTAGTAAAAACACATATTGATAAGTATGGTATGTTTTTTCGCTTTCTTTTTTTCAATCAACATTTTATATAAATCACTAACTTGAAAGTATTTTTGTGTCAGTAAAGTAATTTCATGGTTATTTTTTCCATAATCTATTGCATTTTTTTCTATATCTTCTACAATTGACTTGTATTTATTCATGAACTCTTTTCCTTTTTCCTGCCCAAATAAGAAATCTGATAAACTGGAACTTTTTGTTGTGTCAAGTTCTTTGCCCCGTGAAAATGATTGAATTATTTTTGCATAATCTTTTGATGCTTTATCTTTATCGGTGAGGTCAAGAGGGAGTATTTTATTTTTATAGAGTACTTTGTGAAAATAAGAAATGCGTTACCATTCTTTAAAAACCAAATCTTTTTCCTCCATGTATTCAATAATATCATCTAATGGAATGATACATTCGTCATCTTGAAAATCGATGGCATAAAGAGGCTTCGACATGGGGCAGAATCATCTTGTTCAATAGTCAGCCCTGCTTGTACAATAAAAGGGCGTGTGGCTTTAGAAGTGCTTTCAAGATAGGCACTTACTGTAACAAATTGTCCGTTGGCTATTTCTATATTAACAAATGCATATCCATAATCTAAAGATTTGCCAGGCGACCGCAAAACGAGACCATCAGGTTCTCGTCTGTCTTTGACTGGTATGGTTGCGGAACGGAAAACGGAAGAACCAACAAATATAAGTTGCAGTAAATCGGCTATAATACTTTTGCCAGAATCACTATCACCAATAAAATCAGTACAATAGGGATGAAAAATGTAATCATTCTTTTGATGGTGTATGATACCAATGGTAGACAGACTGTAAATACGAGGATATTTCTTCATGTTTATTCTTCTTTAAGCCATTCGTCTATGTGATTAATATAATCTGCAAATTTATGAGTAATACGTTGAAATTCAGTGAGATTAGTAAAATCGTCTTCTTTCAAATTTATCCATCTCAGCTTATGGAAATTTTTGAATGCGTGTTGTACTTCTTGATCAATACGGATATCATTTGTTTTAGTAAAACGTTCTTTGGAGCCTTTTGTTTTGATCAGCAAATGTTGCACATGCTTTTAAGGTCGGGCATATCCATACGGATTAGAGCTACAAACTTTTTTACAGAAATTAGTTCCATGTTATGATCGATATAATAAGCTTTGTATAGTAATAAGGCAATAAGAATATCTTCTTTGGGTAAAGGTGACCGCTCGATGGAATAATTACTTCTTAATACAGGATGGTAGAGCGCGAAATAATAATGTTCGTTTTCACTACCAGCAGGAATAATAGTTATATTCTCATGTCGTTCGAAATAGACTGTTAGATTATCTACATATTTATTTAGATAAAGAAAAAGTGTTTTATCTCCTTCATATTGTATATGAGCACCTCTTTTCAGAGCCTCTACCAATTGTGAAAACAGCTATCTATAGAAGTAAAGAGGGGGGGGATGGGTCTGCCAATTGAATTGTTCCGTTATAGGGAATTGGAAACTGTATTTGTTTATCTGTAATCTGGCTTTTTTCGAGCAGGAAATACAAGAACTTCTCTACTTTTGTATTAAATATGTCACGGTTGAGAGAGGCAAAAAACTGTTTTATTTTAGGCTGTATTTTATCAATACGTGAGTCTACCATTGCTAAACGGAAATGAATGCCTTCAAAATATGAGATGGCTTCGCTTATGAGATCGTCTACTTCTTCACTGTCATCGCGTACTGGATGCGAAATAAGAATATCATTCATCAGGTCAGTTTCTCGGAAGGCTGCTCTTAATTCCCTATTTTGCTGACGTATGGCATCTATTTGCTTTTCTATTTCCTGTAAAGCCACGAGCAAAGTTTCTTTATGTCTTTTGACTTTTTCACTTAAGGCTGTTACAGAACGGTCAATCTGCTGATTAAGATAGTTGACTTGCTCCAGTAAAAGAGTTTGGGGCTTAAACAAGTTTACTACTGTAAGCCAATTTTTTATTTGCTCTTCTGTAGCAGCAACTTCAAGTTTTTCATGCAGTTCCGCACAAGTTATTTCTATAAAAGTAGGATTAAAATGCTGAGATATCAGATGGTATATCTTATCACATACCTGAAAACCAAAATCGGTAAACATATAGGTTTGGCTTTCATCATTATAGATAAAATAAAATTCCTATAACTCTAGAATGTATGCGGTATAAGTTACCCATTGTAATCTTACAGGTTCACCTTTGATAAGACTTACTGCTTCAAAAGCATGATGTATATCTTTCTCCTTAAAAATTCCATGCTTAAATTCTCCATTCTTTATCCGTTCATATAACCAGATAACAGCCAATCCTTTCTTTTTCTCTGGAAAAAGAAGTTCATAGACCTTTTCTATCTTTAATTGTTTGAATAAAGATTGCATTGTAGTAAATATTTAAAGTTATTTCCAAACTCAATTATTACAGACATACGCAAAATATTAGAATAACTTCATGTAAACAGGAAAATATTTAATGTTTATAAGTGATTCATTTGATATTTCATTAAAAAATAAATATCTTTAAACTGTCGGAATAAGGTAAATGCCTATTAAAAGAACATAGAAATTATGTAGGTACAAAACCGAGGGCTTTTTTCGGAGAAGCTTCATAACATGCTGAATATTACGAGTTATTTCAAAATTTGTTGGTTCTGTAAATACCGCAAAATGTTGATTATTAGTAGATTATAGAGTAAATACCCAATTTTACATCTCCTTATATGTAAGATTGGGTATTTTTGTTTTTAATAAGTAATTATATCATGAAAGTAAAAAATGCTTTTATTGTTGTCTTACTAAGTGTGTTTTGTATGACAAGTTGCAATGATGAAAAGTTTGAAATTACACCTTTTCATTTAGATAAAAAATCTTATGAGTGAGATAAATGTTTATTTGAAAAATAATGAAGCTAAGGAATGCTGCTTTTTTACATACAACTATTTAGAGCATAAAATAGATGAGAATCTTATAAGTAAGGGGTGTTATAAATTCTCAGTCGGGAAAAATAATAACCCCAACCTCTCATATGAAACAATTCCATTTTTGACATTAACCTATAAAACAGACGAAGATGGCAAACTAACTAATGAAAATATTACTGCATCAGGTTATAAATTAAATTTGATAGGTTCTTCTTCTGCAACATATAGTATTATAAGTAAGTATTTAGGTGTGGATTGGGACCAAATATTAAAGTTTATAAACACACGTTCAGATATTGCATTTGCTCCTACGATGTAAATGCAAGAAGAGGATACGGAATACTCAGTGAATGGAGATGTGGCTCTATTTCCTCAAATACCTGAAAATATTTTGAAATAAGGCATTTTAAATCTTTCTCAACGTGTTAATTTAAGTAGATAAAGCGTTTATTTTAAGTAGTACGGTTTGTGATATGAGCAATAAGCAGAGTTGCTGGTTCCCCGTTCTGTACAATTAGGATATATACATTGTCTATCTCCTGTTATAATTTCTAGTATAGTTGAACATGAAGAAAATAGCAGCGATATACTTGTACTTAAAAATACAATGATCATTTTCTTTTTCATGATATCTTGTTAAATTTATATTATTGTTCAGCCTCGCAAATGACTGCAAAAATAGAAATAAAAATGCAATTCATTGACTATCAGAATTGCATTTTTGTTTTTTTGTTATTGAATATTATGTTCTTAATCCTCTTTTCGGTCTGTTTTTCCTCTTTTTGAATTCTTTGAATTTCATCTTGAACCATTCAGGTATAGGTATTCCATCAATGCATAACCGGAACTTTCTTTTCTCATGTGGGTTTCTCGTGCAATACTTTATTGCTTGTTTCCATTGTATTCAAATAATGGTTGATTTAGGTTGTTTTTTAGCGGATCAGTCATCGCTATGTCGTACTTACGTTCGATTTTATCGATTTGGTAAAATGTTAGTTTGAAATAAAAATAATCTCATGGATGGGGGTAAAATGAAACTTTGTTGTCATTCTGTAAAAAATAAGGTTATTATGATGAAAAAGATTATAGCGACACGATAGTATAAACTATAAAATTACTAACTTTAATTTATTTTTCAGTGAAAAAAGTATTATTATTTGCTGTTGTTTTTTCTTGTAGCATGTGGGCTAATGCTCAGTGTGTCACATGGGCAACCGAAGCTGGGTTATCTGCAATACAAAGAACTGGGTATGGAGAATGCTGGCGTCCATCCACTCGTTTAGGAATATCTGCAGATTATAATGTTAATAATGTGTTCTCTATGAAGTCGGGATTATATTATACTTTTAGAGGATACTCTGTAAATAATGAACATATAGTAATGGAGATGCTACATGGATAGAAAATGTTTCTCAGACAAGGCATTTTTTACAAGTTCCTATTTGGGTTAAAATCTCTATCCATAGCAACAATTCCACTAAATTTTTCTTTGAAATAGGACCATATATAGGATATTGTATCAAAAATCATATTGATAGTAATCCATATTATCTTACTATACCTTCTTCCGGTTTGGTTGAAGGATATCCTGGTGTGGGAGAAAGTACGGAGGGTGGTAGCAACCAGTTTCTATATCAACATGCGAGAAATTTCGACTGGGGAATGACGTCTGCTGTAGGTATTGAAAATCGGAGGTGGACAGTTAAGCTTCAATATGAAATATCACTTGGAAAAGAATCTAAAAATGATAATATAGGTGTAAACTATAATAGTTTAACCCTCTCTGTTGGTTATAAGCTAAATGTAAAATAATAAACTAATATTTCGTTGGACTTTGTATTTGTAATTATATCGGTATTTTTTAGCATGCTTTTATACAAAATATTCTAAGAAATGCTTGGAAAAATCTCTGAGGGGATATGTGTTGATTTATTATTCTAGTTATAATATATGCCGCTGTGAATATCAGAAGAAAAGTTATTCACGGCGGTTTTGACTTTTATCTTCTTTGTATTCAACTATTCTTCTGTGTTTTAGTTGGTCTCTCAAGTTTTTTATCTATTTTTGCTGTTGGAACATAAATCAAAGTATAATAATAAAAATACATATGAAAAACCTCAGAAGAACTTTTACTGTATTGTTTGCCGCAGCTTTCAGTATGCAGATGTTGGCACAAAGAGAAGATAAGCTTATCAATCAGGATTGGAGTTTCCGTTTTTCCCATCAAGTAAATGCTAATGCTGCACGTAGGGTAGACTTGCCTCATACTTGGAATGCACAGGACGCTTTGGGTGGTAAGCACGATTACAAGAGGGGAATAGGTAATTATACTAAAAAAATATTCATCCGTCCCGAGTGGCAAAGTAAGCGGCTTTTTTTACGTTTTGAGGGAGCGAATTGCGTGAGCAATGTCTTTGTAAATGGTAAACATATAGGTGAGCATCGGGGCGGTTATGGAGCTTTTGTCTTCGAGATAACCGATAAAGTGGAATATGGAAAAGAGAATACATTGCTGGTACGTGTCAATAATGGCGAGCAGTTGGATGTAATGCCATTGGTCGGTGATTTTAATTTTTATGGTGGCATTTATCGGGATGTACATCTGTTGCTGACTGATAACCTGTGTATCTCTCCGTTAGATTATGCATCGTCTGGGGTTTATCTCATACAGCAACAGATTACGGACAAACAGGCAGCTATTTGTGCACGCATCAATCTTTCTAATGGAACGGGAGAACTCCGAAAAGCAGTGCTCCGGTTGCAGGTTAATGATGGAAAAAAGACTGTGTATGAAACGGAGAAGGAAGTAAGTATGATTCCTCATACAGATGTACAGGTAGAGAATATAGAGTTCATACTGAAGAATCCGCGTCTTTGGAACGGGACGCAGGATCCATTCATGTATCAGACGGTGGTGACCTTGATTAAAGATGGAAAAGAGTTGGATAAAGTGGAACAGCCGTTAGGGGTACGTTATTACATCACGGATCCCGATAAAGGTTTTTTCTTGAATGGAAAACATTTGCCGCTGCATGGTGTATGCCGTCATCAGGAGAGGGCGGAAGTGGGTAATGCTCTTTATCCGGTGCATCACGAGGAAGATACTCGTATCATGCTTGATATGGGGGTGAATGCCGTTCGTCTGGCACATTATCCACAAGCTACCTATATGTATGATTTAATGGATAAATATGGCATTGTCACTTGGGCTGAGATTCCATTTGTGGGGCCGGGAGGATACGCTGATAAAGGTTTTGTTGATCAGCCTTCTTTCCGCGAAAATGGTAAGGAGCAGTTGAAAGAGATGATCCGCCAGCATTACAATCATCCTAGTATCTGTTTTTGGGGATTGTTCAATGAATTGAAAGAGCAGGGAGACAATCCTGTAGAGTATATAAAGGAGTTGAATGCTATGGCACATCGGGAGGATCCTACTCGTCCTACTACTTCTGCAAGTAATCAGGATGGCGCGTTGAATTTCATTACTGATCATATAGCTTGGAATCGCTATGATGGATGGTATGGGGCCACACCGGCTACGCTTGCCACATGGTTGGATGCTACTCATAAGAACCATCCCGAAATAAAAATTGCCATCAGCGAATATGGTGCTGGTGCTAGTATCTATCATCAGCAGGACTCATTGGTACAAACTGTTCCCGGAAGTTGGTGGCATCCAGAGAATTGGCAAACAGAATATCATATTCAGAATTGGAAAATAATAAATGAACGTCCGTATGTGTGGGCTAGTTTTGTGTGGAATATGTTTGATTTCGGTGCAGCTCATCGTATGGAGGGGGATCGTTCGGGCATCAATGACAAAGGACTGGTAACTCATGATCGTAAGATTAAAAAGGATGCTTATTATTTTTACCGGGCCAATTGGAATCCAGAACCTATGATTTATATCGCAGGGCGTCGTAATGTGAATCGGGTGAAGCCGCTCGTTGATGTACAGGTCTTTTCGAATGTAGAAGAAGTGATATTGATAGTGAATGACTGTCAGTGTAGAAGGATGAAGCCGGACAGTTTGAAAGTTTGTTTGTTCAAGGAGGTCCCTCTCAGAAAAGGAAGGAATGAAATAGAAGTACGTGCCAGTGATAGTAAAAAACAATTGATAGATCGATGCACTTGGATATTACAATAAAACAATTGCCGCAGGGAGTTATACATCTATTTCTGCGGCGATTGTTTTTTATTAGTTTGATTTAACCAGTTTGTTCATCGTCTTGTGTTGATTCTACACGATCAGAACTGTTGAACCGTCGTTATAGTAGTATTATTTTATCTCTATTCCATAAACATATGGGTGGTTTTAGCATCATAATGATCAAAAAAGAGGCTGTATCCCATGTCGAGTGTGGCGATGGTAGCCATATCTTCGTCTGTCAACTCAAAATTGGAAATGTCGGTGTTTTGTTGCATCCGTTCTATGTGAATCGATTTGGGGATGATGATGACGCCACGTTGGATTAACCAGCGCAGAGCGATCTGTACTATGCTTTTCCCATATTTGCTACCGATTTCGGCAAGTATTGAATTCGTGAAGAAACCGTTACGGCCCTCGGTGAGCGGTCTCCACGACATGATGCGTGTGCCGAACTCTTTTGCGGTTCAGTCTGTTGGTTGAATACGTGTGTTTCCACTTGATTCACAGCTGGAACAATCTCCATGTTGTTAGTGATATAGATAAAATGATCAGGGTAAAAATTTGAGACGCCTATGGCGCGAAGCTTTCCCTCCTTATATACTTTTTCCAGTGCGCGGTATGCACTGTATCAGTCACAGAACGGCTGATGCAGGAGCATTAGGTCAATGTGGTCGGTTTGTAAGCGGTCCAAACTTTTGTCGATAGAGGCTTTCACTTTTTTGTAACCGTAGTTGGAAATCCATATTTTTGATACGAGGAAAATCTCTTTGCAGTCGATATCACTTTTACGTATGGTATTACCTACACCTTCCTCATTGTGGTATGCTTGTGCTGTATCGATCATGCGATAACCGATCTATAAAGCACTGCTTATACAACGTTCGTATTCGTTCGGAGAAACTTGATAGACGCCATAACCTATCTGGGGCATTTCGACACCGTTATTCAATTTTATTGTATTCATATTCTTGTTATGATTGATTATTTTCTTCTACAAAATTACACTTTTTCTTTCAGGAAGTTGTTATATAAATTTCTGTTTCTATTGTTGTTTTTGCGGATAGAAGTAATTTTATATTCAAAAACTGAAAAAATGTAATTCAATCCGTATTTCTTGTAAATATAACATAGGCAAGTCACGCTAATTTTGTACTGTGAAACTATTAAAAACAGATTAGAAATATAATATGGAGAAGAAGTTTATTGCAATGCTAGTGTGTGTGGCCTTGATGGGCTGCATCTTTGTTTCCGCACAGGATATTTGTAAAACTGTCGCTAATGTACCGATGGTACAATTCAATAATGGTGTGTTGATGCCGCAATTCGGTTTGGGAACTTTTATGCAATCATCCGGTTCTATATGTGAACAATCGTGCCTTACTGCTTTGAAGATCGGTTATTGACATATCGATACTGCTCATGCACAATGATGAAGCCGGAGTGGGACGAGCTGTAAAGGAGAGTGGTATTTCACGTGAGAAAATTTGGATTACCTCGAAACTTTGGCCGACCGAATATGGCGAAAGTAAGACATTAGAGGCTATAGATAAGATATTGGAACACATGCAATTGGATTTGTTCACCAGCCAGCCGGCGATTTTGTGGGTGCATGGCGTGATATGGGAAAAGTACGTGCATTGGGAATCAGTAATTTCGATGCAAATGACGAGGTGTTCGAGAAAATTATGATCGAATCGCGTGTAAAACCCGCAGTATTGCAGATCGAATGCCACTCTTACGCTCAACGGTTGGCCATACGCGACAAGGTAAAACCTTATGGTATTCACATTACTTGTTGGTTTCTGTTGGGTGGTGCGATGTCTAATGGTGCGTTGTTCAGTCTGTCATCCGATAAATAGCCAAGGTACATAGTAAATCTCCCGTCCAGATAATTCTTCGCTGGCATATTCAAGGAGATTTCTCTGTCATTCCCGGAGCATCGAACCTCGATTATATCAAGGAGAATATTGCCATTTTTCGATTTCGAACTGAATAACAAGAAAATGGAACAAATATGTTCGCTCAATAAAGAAAAACGCTTTTTCAACGCTACGCAGGAAGAGGTGGAAAAGATGGTATGGAATACAGAACATTAGGACTGAGTGGATTGAGAATATCGGCCGTCGGTCTGGGCTGCATGGGTATGAGTCATGCCTACGGTGCGCCTGCCGATAAGTGTAAAATAACGGAACTATTGACCGATGCCGTAGATATGGGGTATACTTTTTTGACACGACCGAAATGTATGGTACACAGGACAGGTCGAATGGTAATGAAGAATTGTTGGGAAAAGCGTTGCAGTCGTTCCGCAACCAAATTGTGATAGCCTCAAAATTCGGCATATAGTTTGATGGTTTTGGCGTAGCCGGTACACATGTCGTGATTCCCGATTTGCAGCCTTCAGTTATCTACAGTTCGGTTGAAGGATCACTCCATCGTTTGCGTACTGATCGTATAGATCTGTATTATCAGCATCATATTGATCCGAAGGTTGAACCGGAGAAGTAGCAGGAGTGATGACCGATCTGATCCGTAATGGGAAAATCCTGCACTGGGGCATTTCAGAAGCTATTGAAGAGTATCTACGTCGCGCTCATGCAGTTTGTCCCGTTATTGCTGTGCAGAACCACTATTCGATGATGGCTCGCCAATACGAAAAATGTTCCCTCTCCTTGAAGAACTAGACATGGGCCTTGTGGCCTTCTCGCCACTTGCAAACGGGCTGCTTACGAAATGTTATACTGCTGAAACACGATTTGATGTTCGAATGGATTACCGTGTCGTTATGCCTCAATTCCAGATGAAGAGTTTTGAGCAGAATGAATCGTTGTTTTCTCTTATTGACCGTTTGGCGGAAAAATACCATGCCATCCCGTCGCAAATCGCGCTGTCGTGGACGATGAACAAACGTCCATGGATTATACCTATTCTAGGAACGTGCTATCTGTGCCGGCTTAAAGAAAATGCTGGTGCTGCTGATGTTCACATGACTGATGAAAAAGTAAAGGAGATAGATATTGAACTTGAAATGATGGAGATGAGCGAAGTGTTCGGAGGATCGCCCATAAAAAATAACTATTCCATTGTAGAATTATTAAAAAATGTAAATGCAATGGCTTTATAGCAGCAGTCGCTTGAGATTCTGTATTTATGGTTATTTCTGTTTTTATTAAGCAAACGGTATAAAAGTATGGAAGAGTGTAAAGATATTATGGTAATCGATTGGGCTACCCGGATTCCGACCGATGCCGAAGAGGAGTATTTGTCACATTTGTTCTGTTTGGGAGGGGGATGTTGATATCGGTTCAACGGAATGGATTTTGAGTTGCATGCTGGCGACCTGTCGATTATCCGCAAGCGGAAAATGATTGAAAATATAGAAGTTTCAATGGATTTCTGTGCCAAGATTATCTATGTGAAGTCTGGATTTGTTGAACTATGTAACCTTAGAGCAATTATGGAATGAAAGGACAACTGGCCTTTTCCTCAACTCTGTCATGCACCTCTCGCTTGAACAGCAGATTGTCTGTCGTCGAGATCTTGAACTGCTTGAGTTGTGTATCAAGGATACTGAACATCGTTTCTACCGTGAAATGCTTATCAACGCCATGCAGACGGCTATCCTTGATTTTTTCGATTTTCATGCTCGTATCTATGATGAAAGCGACATTTCAACGCAGATGCCTCCATCATACATCGTTTCTTGAGAATGCTGGAGGATGGTACATACCGCGAACACAGGGAGGTATCTTATTATGTCGATTGTTTGTGCATTACGTCGAAATACTTGTCGGAAGTGTTAAAAAAGGTGAGCAGATATGCCGCCAACTATTGGATTAACCGTTATACAATATTTGATATTTCACGCCTGTTGAGTGATAAGTCATTGTCGTTCGTGCAGATTTCCGATATGTTCAGCTTCTCGTCACAAGCCTATCTCAGCCGTTATGTACAACAGAATCTCGGTTTCAATCCGACGGAGTACAGAACATAAATCTATTCAATCAGACGTTACTGATGATAGTTGGTAGCATTGCTGATATCTTATTATACAACGGAACAATGTTATAGCCGTGTCACGGGTACACAGGACAAGGAATTGACTTTTATTTCCGATGCAACACACATCAAAATCTACTACGTGCCGGAGTATGTGGGTACGGCAGTTAGGGGGGAATGGAGTTTTTCGACAAGGAGTTGTAACTTTTCGTTAACTTTTTCAAACACGACATATTGACTTATGTTGCGACAGATGAAGAATATGACAATCAATAGTTCAGCGTGATAGCATGTTTTCCCAATGATACTTCCGCACCAGAAACAGAACAGTTAACAATGCCCGAAAAGCTAGGAAGTGGAGAGAACTGGAGTGATTTCGATTATCCGGCTGAAAAAAGTAAGATGCTTGTGGCTTACTTCTCCGCGCAGGGACACACAAACTGTGGCCGAACGTATTGTGGAGCTTACCGGTGCAGATGTACTGCATTAAGGTTGCCGGACTGTATGCCGTCCATACAATGACAACAACTTGTTCCGGGGCTTATAACAATTTGTAATCAGGTATGTCTGATTTGCCCGATGTGGAAACGGTAGCGTAGTATTATATGATTTTTCGTTGATTCGTTTTGCTAGTGGTACCAACCTGTGTAGCCTATACATTTCTTGAGATATACGATTTGAAAGAGTGATTGGTGATGCTGTCGTTTCTTTTGGGAGGCTCTCGCTGACATTGTGCGAGGGGAAAACAGCATCCATCGTGGAAACCTCTGTAGACCGAATGACTTATCAGACTAGTAGATGCCTGTTTCTCCACCAGTACCATATAAATCGGGTACCGGTTGTAATTAGGGCTACTGACAATCCTGTATAAAATACAGCAATAAATGCTTCTGGTAGTACATGCAGGGTGCGTGTCAAGATACCTATGGTAATCATGAATCCCATGATAATCCACCCTTTTACATCGAAGAAAGAGAATGGACAATTCTTGGATTTCTTTTGAGATATGCGATGAGTATGTTTCTTGTAAAGTTTATGAAATATCAGACCAAAGAATAAAAGAAATACTATAGTGGCTTCACAGATTTTGAAGAACCAATAATGAGAATCGTTTATCCAGCAACTTATTCCAATACGCAAGATATTGATACCGGCTAAGAGCCAAACTATGCCTGCTGTAATAACTAATGTATTTTTTGTTACTCCGTATTTCATGTTAGCATTAAAAATAATGAGTAGCAAAGATACGTTTTTTTTAATGGATCATCTGATAGATGGATAGTTTTTTATTTGTAAACGGAGGAATAACACAGGTTTGTTTTTTTTGTATAAAGAGAATTATAGAATTTACTTATTTATTGTTTTTGATTTCGTTCTTGCTTTAAATGGTGGTTTTGTTTTTTAGTGTGTTTGCAAGTTTGCCTTCCGTTTTTTTCTTTTTCCGTTTTTTCCGGCTTTTGTTT